>Ga0182741_1000085_pt1 | contig 156663 bp, 147 predicted proteins | sample eDN5th37CBELigOP_FD_128874 | JGI IMG/M metagenome (GOLD analysis project Ga0182741, IMG submission 128874) | Enriched Organic Plus compost microbial communities from Emeryville, California, USA - eDNA 5th pass 37_C BE-Lig OP (version 2) (version 2) ...
CCCTTTTCATCTTCCAGCAGAACAAAGGAGGCAAATTCCGGAAGATCGACACCATGATGGAAGATCAGCGTCGTTTCCATGCCGCCGTCACTCAAGAACAGTCCACCATCAAGCTGCGGCAACGCATATCGATATTTTGACATTGCATCTCACTCCCAGATTTTCAGTTTTTCTTTCCGTTTTACGGGAGCGCATTGATCGCAAATCCGGGCGCGGACAACCAGTGAACCCGTGGTCCAGAAGCACGACATTCAGGAAAACACGCGCCATATGAAAGATTTACGCAGACCCCTGGCAGCGGTGCAGGGCATTTCCCGACAAGCATAGCGCCGCGCTTCCGTACCGTCAGTACAGTTGTGCGACAGACGAACGGCGCACCATGCCGGGGAACCTGCCAGCATCGGCCCTTGCCGTGGCCGCCTGTCACTTCGCACGCTTTTGGAACCCCCGCCGCCCATTGCCCCTTGCGACGTTCATACATCACGGGAAAGGGCGGACGATGAAGGCATTGTGCTGGCACGGCAAGGGCGACATCCGCTGCGATACGGTCGACGATCCGCGGATCGAGAGCGACCGCGACATCATCATCAAGGTCACTTCCTGCGCGATCTGCGGGTCCGACCTGCATCTCATGAATGGCTACATGCCGACCATGCAGTCAGGCGACGTGCTCGGGCATGAGACCATGGGCGAAGTGGTTGAAGTCGGCAGCAGTCACAGCAAATTCAAGGTCGACGACCGGGTGGTGGTGCCGTTCAACCTCGCCTGCGGCGACTGCTATTTCTGCCGGAAGCAGCTCTATTCCCTGTGCGACCGGTCCAATCCCAATGCGGAAGTGGCGCGGAAGGCCATGGGGCACTCGCCCTCCGGCCTTCTCGGCTATTCCCACATGCTGGGCGGCTATGCGGGTGGCCAGGCGGAATATCTGCGCGTGCCGTTTGCCGATGTAGGACCAATCAAGGTGCCGGACGGCCTGCCGGACGAGCAGGTCCTTTTCCTGTCCGACATTTTCCCCACGGGCTGGATGGCGGCGGAAAATGCAGAAATCGAGCCCGGGGACACGGTGGCAGTCTGGGGCTGCGGGCCGGTTGGCCAGTTCGCCATCCAGAGCGCATGGTTGATGGGTGCCGGGCGGGTGATCGCCATCGACAAGGTGCCGGAACGGCTCGAAATGGCGCGCAGCCATGGTCAGGCCGAGATCATCGATTTCAGCAAGGCCAATGTCTATGACGCACTCATGGAGATGACCGGCGGACGGGGTCCCGACCGCTGCATCGACTGCGTGGGCACCGAGTCGGATGCCGGCGCCAGCGCCGATGCCATGCTGGACAAGGCCAAGGCAGCCGTCGGGCTCGGGACTGACCGGCCGCATGTGCTGCGGGAAGCGATTTTCTCATGCCGCAAGGGCGGAACGGTGTCGGTGCCCGGCGTCTATGTCGGGATGCTCGACCACATTCCCTTCGGCGCGGCGATGAACAAGGGGCTGACCTTCCGGATGGGACAGACCCACACCCATCGCTATCTGGAGCCACTCCTTCAGAAAGTGCTGGCAGGCGAGATCGACCCGTCCTTCGTCATCACCCATGTGGCCTCGCTGCAGGAAGGGCCGGAGCTCTACAAGAAATTCCGCGACAAGCGGGATGGGTGCATCAAGGTGGTCATGAAGCCGGGTTGAGGGCTGCCGCACCGGGGTCGCAAGCGCCTGGTACGGTGCGCCGGATCGGGGCACCGCAGGGTCTGGGTGAACAGCGGGCCCGAGGCATCTGGCCGAGGCACTGGAATTCCGTTATCCAGACTCTGAACCGGGGCGCAGATCCCGGCCACAAGTCACACGAAAAACGGAGCCCTCCCCTGTCGCAGGAATCAGCCCCCATCCTGATCATCGGCGGCGGCGCCAGCGGCCTGCTGGTTGCCGTCAATCTCCTGCAGCAGGACAAGAATCTCCGGGTCGTGTTTGTCGAGCGTTTGAGCAAGGGACCGGGGGCCGGCGTCGCCTATGGCACGGAACATCTCGGCCATCTGCTCAATGTGCCGGCGGGACGGATGGGCGCCTTTCCGGACCGCGCAGATGATTTCCTCAACTGGCTGCGCGAGAAGGGCCCGGTCCATCCGGCGGGGCGTGACTGGGCCGCAACCGATTTCGCCCCGCGCCGGATCTATCGGGACTACCTCCGGAGCCTGATCGTGCCCTTTGGACCCGAAGGCGACGGACGGCTCGAGATGGTGGCGGGGGAAGTTGCCGACCTCGTGATGACGGGCAATGGCTTCGTGGCCCAACTCGGCGCCGGCCAGCAGATCCATGCCCGGGCGGCCGTTCTTGCCAGCGGTAACGAGGGCCCGACCGGATCTGGCGATGGCCGTATTCTCAGTGGCTGGGATGACAGTGCGGTCGGCCAGATCGACCGCGACGCCGAGGTGGGGATGATTGGCACCGGCCTCACCATGATCGACAATGTGATCACGCTGCTCGATAACAATCATCGCGGCCGCATTACTGCCCTGTCGCGGCGGGGATTGCTGCCGCAACCGCATGTGCCTGGCGTTCAGGCCCAGCCAATCGACCAGACGGATGTGCCCTTCGGCGCCCGGATGCCGCAGCTCACGGGCTGGCTGCGGCAGCGCATCCACGAAGCCGAGGCGGATGGCGTGGACTGGCGGGCGGTCGTTGACGGGCTCAGACCGCACACTCAGGCGCTGTGGATGAGCCTTGCCGATGACGAAAAGCGCCGGTTCCTGCGCCATGGGCGCGCCTGGTGGGATGTCGCCCGCCACAGGATGGCGCCGGAAATCGCCGAGCGCATCAAGGATGCACGGATACGGGGCCAGCTCGCCATAGGACGAGCCCGCATCTTGGGCATCGAACCGAAGGCCGATGGTGGGGCGGAGATCCGGTTCCGCAGACCCGGCGCGCAGGCAGAGGACCGCCTTCGCTGCGACGTGGCTATTGAATGCCGCGGCCGATCGGGCAACATCGACCAAAGCCGTAACCCGCTCATCCGGCGACTTGCCCAGCGCGGCGTGATCCGGCCTGACCGGCTACATCTCGGGGTTGACGTTGACGAGCATGGCGCGGTCATTGACCGAGAGGGGCAGAGTGTCGAGGGGCTCCTGGCCGTCGGACCGCTGACCATCGGGCGGCTGTGGGAGATCATCGCCGTGCCGGATATCCGCCAGCAGGCAGCAGACCTTGCCGCCCATCTCATTGCCCGCATCCGACGCTGAGCCGGGGTCGACGAACAATAAGGGCGGCGGAGGTTTCCCTCGCGCCGCCCTTTCTGCGCTGGATGTCAGGCCAGAGCGTCAGATCACGCCGAACGCCCGCATGGCCTCGGCCACGCGGATGAAGCCGGCAATGTTGGCGCCCACCACGTAATTGCCCGGCGTGCCGTACTCGTCGGCGGTCGCGGCGCAATTGTCGTGGATGTTGCGCATGATGGTGGCCAGGCGCTGCTCGGTCTTCTCGAAGGTCCAGCTGTCGCGCGAAGCATTCTGCTGCATCTCAAGGGCGCTCGTGGCGACGCCGCCGGCATTGGTGGCCTTGCCGGGGCCGAACAGCACGCCGGCTTCCTCGAAGACGCGGACCGCCTCCGGGGTGCAGGGCATGTTGGCGCCCTCTCCCACTGCCTTGACGCCGTTCTTGACCAGCTTGCGGGCATCCGAACCGGTGAGCTCGTTCTGGGTAGCCGCCGGCATGGCGATGTCGGCCGCAACGTCCCAGATCCGGCCCTTAGGCACGTAAATCGCCTGGGAACCGCGGGCGGCCGCATAGTCGGCGATGCGGCCGCGACGGACTTCCTTGATCTCCTTGAGCAGGGCGAGGTCGATGCCGGCCTCGTCTACCACATAGCCATTGGAGTCGGAGCAGGCCACGACCCGGCCGCCAAGCTGGGCGACCTTCTCAATGGTGTAGATGGCAACATTGCCCGAGCCGGAAACGATGACCCGCTTGCCATCGAAGCTCATGCCGCGCGACTTGAGCATTTCCTCGACGAAGTAGACGGCGCCGTAGCCGGTGGCCTCGCGGCGCACCAGAGAACCGCCCCAGGTGATGCCCTTGCCGGTGAGCACACCTGATTCGTAGCGATTGGTCATGCGCTTGTACTGGCCGAACATGTAGCCGATCTCGCGCTGGCCAACACCGATATCGCCGGCGGGCACATCGGTATATTCCCCGAGATGCCGGCAGAGCTCCGTCATGAAGGACTGGCAGAAGCGCATGATCTCGGCGTCCGACCGGCCCTTGGGGTCGAAGTCGGAGCCGCCCTTGCCGCCACCGATCGGCAGTCCGGTGAGCGCATTCTTGAAGGTCTGCTCGAAGCCGAGGAACTTGATGGTGCCGAGATAGACGCTCGGATGGAAGCGGATGCCACCCTTGTAGGGCCCAAGAGCCGAATTGAACTGGACGCGGAAGCCGCGGTTGATCTGCACCTTGCCCCTGTCGTCCACCCAGGGCACCCGGAAGATGATCTGCCGCTCGGGCTCACAGATGCGCTCGATCAGCGCATCCTCGAGATAGTCGGGATGTTTGGCAATGACCGCGCCGAGACTGTCGAGAACTTCGCGCACCGCCTGGTGGAACTCAGCCTCGCCAGGATTGCGCCGAAGCACTTCCGCATAGATCGCTTCTAGGTTTTCGTGAAGAGGAGGCAATGGAACACCGCTGAAATCTAGAGTCCTTCCGCCGCGCATCCCGACATGCACCAGCGGCTCCGGGACAAGGTTCCTGCCCTCGGGCTGTCGCCACCGCGAGACACGCAATCGCGGGGTCGTCTACACCCAAGATGCACAAATGCTCAATCCGTAATCAGCAAGCCTAAAGTTTGACCAAAGCCTCCGGCCTCAGGCCAATTTTCCAAGATGTTGATTTTTATCAAATATTTCCATCGCGCTGCATGCTCGTCAGGACACACTGCCGCATCCCGTGCAATTGCCGCAGCAATAGTCACCCGAGAGGTCAGCGGGGGGCCAACCCTTCGACGAGCATGTCTACCATTTGGGCAGCAAATTCAGCGGCTGACCGGCCGCCATCCTCGCGATACCACTGCGCCGGCCAATTGAGGGCGCCGGCCAGGACGAAGGCGGCAAGCCTGGTGTCGGCCGCCCTGATCGATCCGTCACGGATGCCGGCCTCGACGAGCTCGCGTATATGCTGGTCGATCTGCCGCTTGAGGGCGCGGAAGCGCTCGGCGCTTTCAGGCGACAGGGCGCTCTCGTCGGTTCGGATCACGCAGCGGCCGAAATCCGTCATGTTGATCTCGGCATAGCGGCGCAGGAACTGCTTGAGACGGGCCAGGCCATTGCCGGAACTCGCCCGCGCCTTCTCCGCCTCCTGCTGAAGCTGCACCAGGCCGCGGGTCAGGCATTCGAGCAGTACCTGATCCTTGTTGCCGAGATAGTGATAGATGGTCGGCTTCGAGACGCCCAGACTTGCCGCCACGTCATCCAGGGAGGTCGCATGAAAGCCACGGCTGTTGAACATCCGCACCGCCGCCAGAAGTATGGCCTCGCGCTTCTGCTCCCGCTCCAGATGCCGCTCCCTGGCCGAGCGGAAGGGCGAGATGGTCGTGTCGCGATCTGATGTCACCATGGATCTTGCACAGGCGTAGGGCCACATTGACGGGCTTGGGGTGGCATGATAGCTACTTCCAAGTAAATAGGCTACGGAGAAGTATAGTGCTTCTGTCCGAGACACAGACCGCGATCCGCGACGCCGTCCGAGCGTTCGCGCAGGCCGAGATCCGGCCCCATAGCGCAAGCTACGAGGCGGCGGGCTGCTATCCGTCAGAACTGTTCCGGCAGCTGGCGGGCCTCGGACTGATGGGCATGACCGCCCCGGAGGACATGGGCGGCGCCGGCGCCGACTATGTCTCCTATGCGCTGGCGCTGATGGAAATCGCCGCCGCTGACGGCGCCCTCTCAACCATCCTGTCGATCCAGAACAGCCTGATCGTCGCCGGCCTGCTCAATGACGGCTCACCGGAACAGCAGGCCAGATGGCTGCCCAAGCTGCTTTCGGGAGAGGTCATTGGCGCCTTTGCGCTCACGGAAGCCGATGCCGGGTCGGACGCAGCCGCGATCCGGACGCGGGCCACAAAGGTCGATGGCGGCTGGCGGCTCAACGGCTCGAAGCAGTTCATCACTTCGGGGAAGATCGCGGGCCTCACCATCGTGTTCGCGGTAAGCGATCCGGATGCCGGCAAGCGCGGGATCTCGGCCTTCCTGGTGCCAACCGAAACGCCCGGCTATGTGGTGGACAAGGTCGAGCACAAGCTCGGCCAGGGCGCATCCGACACCTGCGCACTCCGGTTCGAGGACATGTTCCTCGGCGAAGACGCGCTGATCGGTCAGCCGGGCCAGGGCTACCGCATCGCACTCTCCAATCTCGAGACCGGTCGCATCGGCATCGCCGCCCAGTCCGTTGGCATGGCGCAGGCAGCGCTCGAGCTTGCCGTCGCTTATGCTCGCGAGCGCAAGTCCATGGGCAAGGCGATCATCGAGCATCAGGCGGTGGGCTTCAGGCTCGCAGATCTTGCCGCAAGGCTCGAGGCGGCGCGGCAGCTGGTGCTGCATGCAGCGAGCCTCAAGGATGGCGCGGTTCCCTGCCTCAAGGAAGCCTCCATGGCCAAGCTCATCGCCTCGGAGACGGCGGAAGCCGTTGTCTCAGGCTGCATCCAGACTCTCGGCGGCTATGGCTATCTCGAGGAATTCGGGCTCGCGAAGATCTATCGCGATGTCCGTGTCTGTCAGATCTACGAGGGTACATCGGACATCCAGCGGATGGTGATTGCCCGCGCATTGTGAAATTCCGGCGTGCCGGAACGCTAACCGACGACAAGGAAGGTCAGGCATGAAGTTTGAAGGAGTAGGCGCGATCGTGACGGGAGGTGCGTCCGGCCTGGGCGCAGCAACCGCCGAACGGCTGGCGCGCAATGGCGCCAAGGTCGTGATTTTCGACCTCAATGAAGAGCTGGGACAGGCAAAGGCGGCCGCCATCGGCGGGCACTTCGTCAAGGTCAATGTCGCGGACGAGGACAGCGTCAATGACGCCATGGCCAAGTCCGAAGGCCTCATCGGCAAGGCCCGCATCCTGGTCAACTGCGCCGGCATCGGTCCGCCGAAGCGCGTGATCAGCCGCGATGGCTCGCCCCACCCGCTGGCCGAGTTCCGCAAGGTCATCGACATCAACCTGATCGGCAGCTTCAACGTGCTGTCAAAGTTTGCCGCCGCCATCCACAAGGAAGAGCCGATCGGCGAGGAACGCGGAGTCATCATCAACACCGCCTCGGTTGCCGCCTTTGACGGCCAGGTCGGTCAGGCCGCCTATTCGGCATCCAAGGGCGGCGTCGTCGGCATGACCCTGCCGATCGCCCGCGACCTTGCCCAGTTCGGCATCCGCGTCATGACCATCGCACCGGGCCTGTTCCTCACGCCGCTGCTGCAGTCGCTGCCGCAGGAGGCGCAGGATTCGCTTGGCAAGCAGGTGCCGTTCCCGAGCCGCCTCGGCAAGCCGGAGGAATATGCACAGCTGGTCGAGAGCATCGTCGCCAATCCGATGTTGAACGGCGAAGTCATCCGCCTCGACGGCGCCATCCGGATGGCTCCGCGATGAGCGGCGTCGGCGCGGAGCGTGCAGCGGAAATCGCTGCCAAGGTCGAAGCCTTCGTTCGCGAGGTGGTCATTCCCTATGAGAAGGACCCCCGCCGGGACCATCACGGCGCCCCGACGGATGAGCTCGTGAACGAGATGCGCGAGAAGGCCCGCGCGGCCGGTGTGCTCACGCCGCACATCCTGCCCGACGGCAGCCATCTCTCGCAGCGCGAGACGGCGATGGTCCTGAAGAAGTCGGGCCTCTCGCCGCTCGGTCCGCTCGCGGTCAACACCAACGCTCCTGACGAGGGGAACATGTATCTCCTCGGCAAGGTCGGCAGCCCCGAGATCAAGGAACGGTTCCTCAAGCCGATGGTCGAGGGACGCGCCCGCTCGGCCTTTTTCATGACGGAACCGGCCGCCGAGAACGGCGCCGGGTCTGATCCGTCGATGATGAAGACGACCTGCGTGAAGGACGGCAACCACTGGGTGATCAACGGCCGGAAGGCCTTCATCACCGGTGCCCAGGGCGCCAAGGTCGGCATCGTCATGGCCAAGTCGGAAGACGGAGCCTGCATGTTCGTGGTGGATCTGCCCAATCCAGCGATCCGCATCGAGCGTGTGCCGAACACGATCGACAGCTCGATGCCGGGTGGCCATGCGGTCGTCACCATCGACAATCTGCGGGTGCCAGCGGACCAGATGCTGGGCAACAGCGGCGAAGGGTTCAAGTATGCCCAGGTCCGCCTGAGCCCGGCGCGCCTGTCGCACTGCATGCGCTGGCACGGGGTTGCCACCCGCGCCCATGAGATCGCCTCGGACTATGCGTGCAAGCGCATGGCCTTCGGCAAGCTGCTGGTGGATCACGAGGGTGTCGGCTTCCAGCTCGCCGATAACCTCATCGACCTCAAGCAGGCCGAGCTGATGATCGACTGGTGCGCGGACGTTCTCGACAGTGGCTCGCTCGGCACGGCAGAAAGCTCGATGGCCAAGGTGGCGGTGTCGGAAGCCCTGTTCCGGGTGGCCGACCGCTGCATCCAGGTCATGGGCGGCACCGGCGTCACGGAAGACACGATCGTTGAGCAGGCGTTCCGCGAAATCCGCGCCTTCCGGATCTATGACGGTCCGACCGAAGTGCACAAGTGGTCGCTTGCCAAGAAGATCAAGCGAGAGACCCTCGGCTCTCACAAGTAACCAGTAAAGCGCCGCCGGACCCGGTCCCGCGGCGCTTTTTTTCATCGGGCCTCCACCTTCAGTTTCAGGACTTTGATCATGGCCGAAGCCTATATCGTAGAAGCCGTCCGCACCGCCGGTGGCCGTCGTGGCGGCAAGGTTGCCGGGTGGCATCCTGCCGACCTCGGCGGCGAAGTGCTCAATGCCATCGTCGACCGCTCGGGCATCGATCCGGAACGGATCGACGATGTCATCATGGGCTGCGTGACCCAGGCAGGCGAGCAGGGTTTCCATATCGGACGCAATGCGGTGCTCGCCTCGAAGCTGCCGCGCAGCGTGCCCGCCGTGTCCATCGACCGGCAGTGCGGCTCATCCCAGCAGGCGATCCAGTTTGCCGCCCAGGCGGTCATGTCCGGCACCCAGGACGTGGTGATCGCCGCGGGCGTCGAGAGCATGAGCCGGGTGCCGATGTTCTCCAACATCACGCTGCACCAGGAGAAGGGCATGGGCGAAGGCCCGTTCAGCGCCCGCATCCAGGAACGCTTCGGGGTGAAGACCTTCAGCCAGTTCGTCGGCGCTGAAATGATGTGCGAGAAATACGGCTTCGTCCGGGAGGATCTCGACCGTTTCGCGCTGACCAGCCACCAGAGGGCGGAAGCGGCCACCAAGGCCGGCGCCTTCGAGAAGGAGATCGTGCCGATCACCATCGAGACACCGGAGGGCCCACAGCAGCATGTGATCGATGAAGGCATCCGCTATGGCGCGACGCTTGAGGCCATCGGCTCGGTGAAGACCCTGCAGGAGGGCGGCTTCATCACGGCGGCCAATGCCAGCCAGATCTGCGACGGCGCGGCCGCGGTGCTGGTGGTGAACGAGCAGGCGCTGAAGGAGCACAATCTCACGCCGCTCGCGCGCATCCATAATGTGACGGTCACCGCGGGCGATCCGGTCATCATGCTCGAGGAAATCATCCCGGCCACCCAGCGGGCGCTCAAGCGGGCAGGCATGAAGATCGACGACATCGACCTCTACGAGGTCAACGAGGCCTTCGCTCCGGTGCCGCTGGCCTGGCTCAAGACCATCGGCGCCGATCCGGACAAGCTCAATGTCAATGGCGGGGCTATTGCGCTTGGCCACCCACTTGGTGCATCTGGGGCCAAGCTCATGACGACGCTGGTTCACGCCCTCCGGGCTCGGGGCAAGCGCTACGGCCTGCAGACCATGTGCGAGGGCGGCGGCATCGCCAATGTGACGATCGTCGAGGCCCTGTAACGTAACCCGGGCGCGCCAGAACGCGCCCGCCACAAGGATTGATACTCATGCCTACCCTCAGGGTCAGCCTGTTCCCGGGTCGTACCGTCGAAACCAAGCGCAAGCTCGCGGAAGCCTTCACCCAGGCCTTTGTCGAGATCGGCGGCGCCAAGCGGGAAGGCGTGGAAGTGATCTTCGAGGAGATCCATAAGGACGACTGGATCCGCGGCGGCTGGCCGGACGCGGATGCCGACAAGAAAGACTAAGCAGGTTATTGCGTAATACTGTCATCCCGATCCGGTCAGCCGCAACAGCTGGCCGGATTTTTTATGCTCAATCCAGAACAATCAGGCTCTCGTCTTCACAGTCTACGGCTCGTAGTCTAATAATCAGAACAATATTCAGATTGCGGATCGAGGATCCTGATGTGGGATTTTTCTGTAAGCCGCGGGCTTGCCATGATGGCCCGCACCTGGCCGTTCATCGCCTTCCGCATGCTGGTCTATTTCGGCATCGCGGTGGCCTATGTGGTCACCACCGGCATAGGCGCCGGCCTCGGCTGGGGAATCGGCGCCATCGGCTCCGATGACTTCCAGGCCAGCGCCACCATGTGGGGCGGCATTTTCGGCTTCGGCATCACCGCCGGCATCCTCTACCTCATGCGGGAGTATATCCTCTATGTGGTCAAGGCCGGCCATATCGCGGTGCTGGTGGAGCTGATCGAGGGCCGCGACATCCCAGACGGCCGCTCGCAGATCGAGCATGCCACGACGATCGTAAAATCCCGCTTTGCCGAAACCAATGTGCTTTTCGCCCTCGACCAGCTGATCAAGGGCGTGCTCCGGACGATCATCGGCATCGTGCGCGGTTTCCTCTCGCTGCTGCCGATCCCGGCCGTGCAGCAGGCCACCGGCGTGATCTCCGCCTTCCTGCGCATCGCCATCGGTCTGGTGGACGAGGTGATCCTCGGCCACTCGATGCGCAGCCGCGCGGAAAACCCGTGGAGCTCGGCGCAGAAGGCGCTGGTGCTCTATGGGCAAAACTACAAGGTGATGCTCCGCAACGCCGCCTGGCTTACGGCAATCACCTATGGCCTGAGCTTCGTGGTCTTCCTGATCATGCTCGCACCGGCGGGCGCCCTGGTCTATCTCATTCCGGGTGCGTGGTCGGCAGGCGGACTGATCTTCGCCATCCTGTTCGCCTGGGCAGTCAAGGCCGCGCTCATCGAACCGTTTGCCATTGCCTGCATGATGCAGGTCTTCTTCCGCACCATCGAGGGCCAGACCCCGGATCCGGTCTGGGAAGAGCGACTTGGGCAGGCATCCGACAAGTTCAGGGAAATGGGCAAGCGCGCAATGGACTGGGTCGGCGCGCGGCGCGGCGTGCGGATGCCAGATGGTCCAGCCCCGCAGCGGCAGGAGATGTAGGGCGTCGTGCGGGTGCTGCCGCCGGATGGTTATGGTTGCCGCGAGCACCGAGCTGTTTCAGATCACCAAAAGAAAAGGCGGGGTCCATGCCCCGCCTTTTGCTTCACAGGTCTTCCGATCAGAAGACGCGATGGACCCAGCCATGGGTATCCGGAATGCGACCACGCTGGATGTCCACCAGGGTCTTGCGCAGCTCCTCGGTGCGGGCGCCCGAACCGCCATTGCCGATGACGAACTCGCCATCCTTCGAGCGAACGGTGCCGATCGGGGTGAGCACGGCAGCTGTGCCGCAGGCGAAGGATTCGACCAGCTTGCCGCTGACGGCATCGTTGCGCCACTGCTCGAAGGAATAGGGCTCCTCGCGGACAGTCAGCCCCTTCTCCCGGGCGAGCTGGATGATCGAGTCGCGGGTCACGCCTGGCAGGATCGTGCCGGCCAGGGGCGGAGTGACCATGCTGCCGTCATTGAAGATGAAGAAGATGTTCATGCCGCCGAGCTCGTCGATCCAGCGCTTCTCGACCGCATCGAGGAAGACGACCTGGTCGCAGCCATTGCGGCTCGCCTCGGCCTGGGCCTGGAGACTGGCGGCATAGTTGCCACCGCACTTGGCCGCACCGGTGCCACCGGGGGCTGCACGGGTGTAGTCCTGCGACACCCAGACCGTCACGGCATCGGCCTTGGTCTTGAAGTAGGAGCCGACCGAGGAGGCAATGACGATGAACAGATATTCCGACGACGGCTTCACCCCCAGGAAGGGCTCGCTCGCGAACATGAAAGGACGCAGATAGAGGCTGCCGTCACCATCGGGGATCCACTCGCGGTCAATGCTGACGAGCTCGTCCAGCGCCTTCACGAAGAGATCGACCGGCACATGCGGCATGGCCAGACGGTCGGCAGACTGCTGGAAGCGCCGGGCATTGGCGTCGGGGCGGAACATGGTCGCGCCACCGTCGGCTGTCTTGTAGGCCTTGAGGCCCTCGAAGATCTCCTGCGCATAGTGCAGAACCGCAGCCGCCGGATCGAGCGAGATCGGTCCGCGCGGACCAACGACAGCGTCGTGCCAGCCCGTGCCCTCCGTGTAGCGGATGGTCACCATGTGATCGGAGAATACCCGGCCAAACCCAGGATTGCGCAACAGGGCCGCGCGTTCTTCGGCGGCGACCGGAGATGGATGCGGTTGGCGGACAAATTCAAGGGCGTTGGTCATGTTTCTCTCGATACAATCAGCTAGCAGCTTGCGTCGCCGTGCAGGAGACCCGAGCGGCAGCGCGGATGAGAACGTAGTCCAGTGTCGGCCGTCCGGAAAGAGGGCGTGGCGGATCTTTTGTCAAGATCTGCTCAAATCTTAGAACAAATGAAACCGGGAAAGGCAAGGGCCACCCAACGCACCAAGCGCGGCAAACTTGCACGGCGATTGTGGGGGATCAATTGCCTTTTCCGGTCGACACCGCTCCCCTTTTTTGGCGAGACTAAGGCCAATCGGTTCTAATGTATCGAGGTTGAACAGAATGAACGCCCCCTCCCGTCCGGATGAACGGGCTATCCCCTACGCCTTGCCGCAAGTGCCTTTCATGTCGCCCGACATGGTGCATACGGGCGTGCTTTCGACCTGGCTCCAGGATGACAATCTCTGGGTGCCGGTCACGCAGAGCGTATCCTTCAAGCCGCTGCTGCTGAGCGTGAGCGGCGGCTATTACGTGAACCTGCTGCGGGTGCGCCAGAGCGGCGTGCTTTCGCGCCACCGCCATACCGGTCCGGTCCATGCGCTCGTGCTCAAGGGCCGCTGGTACTATCTCGAGCATGACTGGGTCGCCGAAGAGGGCTCCTTCGCCTACGAGCCGCCGGGCGAGACCCACACCCTCTACGTACCGGAAGACGTCGAGGAAATGATCACCTGGTTCCATGTCCAGGGCGGCTATACCTATGTCGACCCCAATGGCGTCGCCCAAGGGTACGAGGACGTGTTCACCAAGCTCGAGGCAGCCCGCGCCCATTACAAGGCGATCGGCCTGCCGGACAATTACATCGAGCAGTTCATCCGCTGACCACGGCTCGCGGGGCGCCCAACGGTGCCCCGCATCTCATCAGGGCGTTCCCCTCGCGCCTGATGCCCTCAGGTCTCGCGCAGGCAGCCAAGCGCTGCGGCATCGCCCGTCCCTGCTGCATCCCGCGACATCCCCGACGCCATCCTATTTCCGCCGGTCTTCGAGCACCATGGCGGCACCCTTCTCGCCAATCATGACGGAGGGTGAATTGGTGTTGCCGGATGTAATGCGCGGCATGACGGAAGCATCGATCACCCGCAGACCTTCCACGCCCCGCACCCGGAGACGGGCATCCAGCACCGCCATCGGATCATTGTCTGGACCCATCTTCGCGGTGCCCACAGGATGGAAGATGGTCGTGGCGATGTCGCCGACCGCACGCACCAGTTCCTCGTCGCTGGCGATTTCGGGGCCGGGCTTGTATTCCTCCGGCCGGTAACGGGCTAGGGGCTTCTGTGCAACGATCTTCCGGGTGATGCGGATGCTGTCAACGGCGACCTGACGGTCCTCCTCGGTCGACAGGTAGTTGGGCTGGATGGCCGGAGCCTCGCGGGCCTCACGCGACCTGATGTGGACATGACCGCGGGAAGACGGGCGCAGGTTGCAGACGCTGGCCGTGAAGGCGTCGAAGGGGTGAAGGCCGTCGCCCCACTTGTCCAGCGACAAGGGCTGGATGTGGAATTCCAGATTGGCCGTGGCATAGGCCGGCGACGAGCGGGTGAAGATGCCCATCTGGGAAGGCGCCATGGTGAGCGCGCCGCGGCGGCGGAACAGATAGTCCACACCCATCATGCCGCGCCGGAAGAGATTGGCGTAGTCGGTATTCAACGTGCGGACGCCATGGACCTTGTAGACCGGACGGATCTGCAGATGGTCCTGCAGGTTCTCGCCCACGCCCGGCAGATGACGGGCGACGGGTATGCCCATGGCCTGGAGACGGGCCGCATCGCCGATGCCGCTGCGCTCGAGTATGGCAGGCGATGCTACAGCGCCGGCAGAGAGGATGATCTCGCCGCGCACGCGGGCCGAGGAAAGTTCGTTGCCCTGCCAGAACAGGATGCGACGCGCCCTGCCCTCCTCCAGCTCCACGCGATCGACATGCACGCCGAGTTCGAGGCGAAGATTGGGGCGCTTCAGCGCCGGCTTCAGGAAGCCGCGAGCAGCGCTCCAGCGCCGGCCGCGCTTCTGGTTGACCTGAAAATAGGACGAGCCCTCGTTGTCGCCGCTGTTGAAATCGTCGATCTTGCGGATGCCCATCGCTTCCGCCGCATCTCGCACGGCATCGAGGATCTCCCAATGGATGCGCGGATTTTCCACCCGCCATTCGCCGCCGGAGCGATGCTTGTCATTGGGGGGCGCGGCATGATCCTCGTGGGCAAGGAAATAGGGCAGCACATCATCCCAGCCCCAGCCTTCGAGGCCAAGCTGGCGCCAGCCGTCATAGTCGGCCGCCTGGCCGCGCATATAGATCATGGCATTGATGGCAGAGCAGCCGCCGATCACCTTGCCGCGGGGATAGGCGAGCGAACGGCCGTTGAGACCCGGCTCCTTCTCGGTCTCGAACATCCAGTCAGCGCGGGGATTGCCGATGGCAAAGAGATAGCCCACCGGAATGTGGAACCAGATCCAGCGGTCAAGGCCGCCCGCCTCCAGCACCAACACTCGATGAGCGGGATCGCGAGAGAGCCGGTTTGCCACCACGCAGCCGGCCGAGCCCGCACCTGCCACCACATAATCGAATTCGCCGAGATCGCGCGCCGCCTGGGTCATTGTCGCCATTCACACATCCGCCAAGGCACCCGAGGCTGCGCGAGCAGCCGGGCACCGCCATGAGTCTCGATCGTCACCCCAGTCGGTGCCGTCTGATGCAAGCGTCCCCGGACACGCCGCTTGCGTCGTCGATCCGGAGATTGTCAGCGCAGTCAGACGGATAGAGCAGTGGTCGACCTTAGACTCGTCCTCCGGCGCAGAGTCTAGGCGGTCGCGTTCCTGCTTTGCAAGAAAGCTTGTGCCCCATGCAGATCACCCGTTGACGCAGGCGGCAAAGCTCGACATTTCCTTCCGCCAGCTGTAGACAGCCTGCCGCAGAACGGGCCAGTTGGCGGCGGGCCTGCTTGCCGCTAGGATCGCGCCGTGATCGCGCTCAAGGCAAGGACGCTTCCGGAACGGTGCGTTCATCCCTGCGGGCGGCCGCACCCAGACCAATGGGCCCGCCGGAACGGGCCCTCCACCGGAGCAATATATGTCCGTGCAACAGTTCCTTACCGATTACATGGCGGTGATCGACATCCTGGCCATCCTCGCGCTGGTCGTGCTGGCGGTCGCGGCATTCGCCCGCAGCAAGAGCGGTCCCATGCTGATCCTGGGCATCGTGGTAATCTGCTGGGCGGCTAGCCGGTTCTTCAACTTGATCTGAGCCCAAGCCTGGCGCGCCCGACTGCGCGCCGCCCCCCCCCCGGCCTTCCTCTTCCCCTCTCCGAAGAAACCGGGTTGAGCCGCGGGATCTTCCTGTGCAACCGAATTTGGCTCGTGGCGTTGTCGCTGCGGCAGTCCCAAGATCGCCGGACGGGTCTATCCCGGTTGCCGGCGGATCGTTGATGCCTGCCAGCCTGCCCGTTTCCTGCCCTTCACTGCATGAGGATCCATCCATGTCCCGCGCCCTCCGCCTGGCCCTGTTCCTTGCCCTGACGCTGGGCGGGGGGCTTGCCCTCGGTTTCCTCACCGCCCCGGGCGAATGGTATGCGGGGCTCAGCAAGCCGTGGTTCAATCCCCCGGGCTGGCTGTTCGGGCCGGTCTGGACCGTGCTCTACATCCTCATCGCCATTGCCGGCTGGCGCGCATTCGAGGCGGCCCCCCGCGGGACGCCCATGCGTCTGTGGTGGGCACAGCTCATCCTCAACTTTGCCTGGACGCCAGCCTTCTTCGTTGCGCATCAGATCGGGCTGGCGCTCGCCATCATCCTCCTGCTGCTTGCCCTCATCACCGGCTTCATCATCGCGAGCTGGCGGAACGACAGGGCGGCGTCGCTCCTGTTTGTTCCCTATCTGGCGTGGGTTGCTTTCGCCTCGCTGCTCAACGGCTCGATCTGGTGGCTGAACTAGACGTGCTCCCGCAGGTCCCGTCCCGGCTCACTTCCGGGTGGCGGCGCGATGGTCGTCGAGCTCGGGCAGAAAGGCGGCCAGAAGGCCCATGAGCGGCAGGAAGGCACAGACGCGATAGACGGTTTCGAGGCTGGTCCAGTCGGCGAGCACTCCTAGCAACGCGGCACCGATGCCGCCCAAGCCGAAGGACAGGCCGAAGAAGATGCCGGAGACCATGCCGATGCGATGGGGCAGCAGGGACTGCGCGAAGACAACGATAGCCGAAAAGGCCGAGGCAAGCACAAAGCCGATGATCACGCTCAGGACGATGGTGAGCTCGAGGCTGGCATAGGGCAGCACCAGGGTGAAGGGCAGCACCCCCAGGATCGAGCCCCAGATCACCTTCTTGCGGCCGATGCGGTCGCCGACCGGCCCGCCGATCAGGGTGCCGGCGGCAACGGCCGCAAGAAACACGAAAAGACAGAGCTGCGCGTTCCTCTCGGAAACAGCAAAATACTGCATGAGATAGAACATGTAGTAACTGTTGAAGCTTGCGAGATAGAAATATTTCGACAGCAGCAGCAGGATCAGGACCGCGAAGGTGGCGATGACGCGACGGGGTGGATGGGGCGTGCGGCGCGCCGCGGCATTCGCCCTGTGCCAGGTCTCGCGATGATGTGCATACCAGCGGCTCACGCCGATGAGGATGATCATGCCGGCGCAGGCTGCGGCCGCGAAGATGGACAGGCTGCCGATGCCGCGCGGCAGGACGATGAAAGCCACCATCAGCGGGCCAATGGCGGTGCCGACATTGCCGCCCACCTGAAAGATCGACTGGGCAAGACCATGGGAGCGGCCGGAGGCGATGCGCGCGACCCGCGAAGCTTCCGGATGGAAGATGGATGAACCGGTGCCAAGCAGCATTGCCCCTACCAGCAGGACCGGGAAACTTGCGGCAAGTGACAGCGTCAAGAGGCCTGCCATGGAGAAGGCCGAGGCGAAGGGAAGCGAATAGGGCTTCGGCCGGCCGTCGGTATAGTGACCGATCAGCGGCTGCAGGATCGAGGCCGAGAGCTGGTAGGCGAGCGTCAGCAGACCGATCTCGCCATAGGACAGGTCGAATTCCTGGCGAAACAGCGGATAGGTCGCGGTGAAGACCGACTGCATCAGGTCATTGAGGAAATGACAGATACTGGCGGCAACGAGGACCGAGAAGGTCAGTCCGATTTCTGCGGATCGCTGGTGATCAATCGGCGTCATGCTGCAATCGGGCTCGCGTCGAAGGCATAAGGTCAGCTCTATCCCTGGTCGCAGCGGCGGCTGAAAGGGGATCTTCCCCATCCGCTCGGCTCCAGCCGCAGGCTATTCAAAACCAACAGGCCAGGCTAGCGGAATCTCGGATCCCGCAGGTCCAACCGGCACACGGAAAGGCCTTCAATGGCAATGCGGAATGCCGGTCTTGCGCTCCATGTGACAGCACTTGCCGGGAGGGGAGTCCTTGCGGCAGCCGCCGCCATGGGCAAAGGCGACATTGGCGGCGCTCGCGAAAATCAGCAGCAGGGCGAGTAGGACCCGCACGAATTCCTCCCTGGACGATCGTTACATAGTCCGGGCACGGTTTTCCGGAAAGGTCCGGAAGTCAAGCAGCTTGCAGCCGCGAACACAAAAGGAATGGCTTCCCGGCCGCAAAGGCAGGCGCCAGAAGGTATGGATCTGGGAGAGAATGGCTGGGGGACTAGGATTCGAACCTAGACTGGCGGAGTCAGAGTCCGCTGTCCTACCGTTAGACGATCCCCCAAAGGATCAGTGCCTCGTTGAGGCTGGGCGGTACATAACCCCCGACTTCCGGAGGGTCAAGGGGCTTCGTTGCTTGTGAACATTTTTTCCCCTGCCAGCCGCTTTCGGCTCCGGTATAACGTCCGGCAAGTCCGAGGGGCTCGGCAAAAGGGGCCGAATGTGCAAAGCAATTCCAGAAGCATTTCATCCAGCGCAATTGATATTGCATTGAATAAGACGCCGACGCATTGTGGCAAACATCACCACCCGCTCCCGCGGTTTGGTTTCCCACAGGCGTGAAAGAGAGTCCATTGACTTCGGACAAGGCAAAGCAGAGCCCGCGCAGGACCGCCAAGGCAGCCGACGGCCCGGCCACGGGAACGCTGGCGCGCGGCCTGCAAATCATGGACCTGCTGCTGCAGGCGCGGCAGCCGATGACTCTCGCCGAGATCGCCGATGCGGTCGGCCTCGATCACAGCACGACCCTGAGACTCCTGCGCAGCCTCGAGGATCTCAAGCAGGTGATCCGGCTCGGCCAGGGCAAGAAATATCTCTGTTCGCCCAAGGCCCTGCGCCCCTTGCCGCTGCTCCATCCCATCGAGCAGCTGAGACGGGAAAGCGCGCCCATGCTCTACGGTTTCGCAGCCGAAGTGCGAGCGACGGTGATCCTGGTGATCTATCTCGGATACGAGCGCCTGGTTGCCCAGGTCGCCACCAGCCAGGGTACGCTCAATCCCTATTACAACGCCTGGCTACACGGTCCGCTGCATGGCTCCGGCCCAGGCAAGGCCCTCCTCACCTCGCTGCCAGAGGCCGAGCGGCGCGAACTGGTGGGGCCAGAACCGTTCCGTGCCTATACGGACCGGACGATCCGCAGCTGGGACGCACTCAATGCCGACCTCGAGGAAGCCATCGCCCGCGGCTATGTGCTGGTGCGCGACGAGTTCTATCTCGGCCTGTCCGCCATGGCGTGCAATTTCAGGTCGCCCGCCGGTCACGTCGCCGGATGCCTCGCCATCACCGGACACAGCCGCGACTTCACCCCGGAATGGATCGAGGATACGGGTGCGAAGCTCAAGTCGCTCGCCCGGTTGATCCCGATGCAGATCGGTGCACTTACCCTCATCGACACATTATGCGGCCGATGAGACCATCAACCTCGCAGAAGGTCATTCAATAAGGCGCCCGCAGCGCTATCAGCGGGATACAGACGAAGAGGCGTTCATGAAGGCAAATCACGGTGACGGACTGACGGCCGCCCAGTCCCTGGTCCGACAGCTGCAGATCAATGGCGTGGAGCGTGTGTTCTGCGTGCCCGGAGAAAGCTATCTCGCGGTGCTGGATGCCCTCTGCGACGCTCCGGAAATCCAGGTCGTTACCTGCCGCCATGAGGGCGGGGCGACGATGATGGCCGAAGCCTATGGCAAGCTCACGGGCAAACCCGGCATCGCCTTCGTGACCCGAGGCCCCGGCGCCACCAATGCGTCGGCCGGCATCCATGTGGCGCATCAGGATTCGACGCCGCTGATCCTGTTCGTGGGCGACGTGGAGCGCCAGGGCATCCACCGCGACTGCTTCCAGGAGATCGACTTCGAGACAATGTTCAAGCCGATCACCAAGTGGGTGATGCAGATCGAGGACGGCAACCGGATGCCGGAGCTGGTGAGCCGCGCCTTCCATACGGCAACCGCCGGGCGACCGGGCCCGGTGCTGCTGTCGCTGCATGAGGACATGCTCACCGAGACAGTGAAGGTTGCGCCGGCGCGGGCCTGGGCGCCAATCAACGCCGCCCCGTCGGCCGAGGCCGTGCAGGCGGTTGCGGACAAGATCGCCGCCGCCAGGCAGCCGGTGATCGTCACCGGTGGCGGCGGTTGGTCGAAGGCCGCCAGCGCGGCGATCCAGCACTTTGCCGAAAGCTGGGAATTGCCCGTCGTCAACAGTTTCCGCTGCCAGGACTTCGTGGACAACCGTAGCCCGTCCTATATCGGCAATCTCGGTCTCGGCGCCAATCCGGCCCTGCTCAGGCTGATCGAGGAGTCGGACCTGCTGGTGCTGATCGGCGCCCGCTTCGGCGAGATCACCTCAAACAGCTACACGCTGCTCGACATCCCGACGCCACGGCAGGAGGTCATCCATATCCATGCGGATCCAGAAGAGCTTGGCCGGATCTATCAGCCGGTGCTCGGCATCAACTGCGATTCGACCAGCATGGCCAAGGCGCTCGCCGCGATTCCCGCTCCGGCCAGCCGGCCGTGGGCGGCCGCCCTGCCCGGCCAGCGGGAGAACTATCTGGCCTGGACGACGCCAGGCAAGGTCCATGGCGACGTGCAGATGGGCGAGATCATGACCTGGCTGCGCGAGACGTTACCGGAGAATGCCATCGTCACCAACGGCGCCGGCAATTTCGCCATCTGGCCCAACCGCTTCTATCGCTATCGCGGATACGGCACGATGCTGGCCCCGCGCTCGGGTTCCATGGGTTATGGCCTGCCGGCAGCGATCTCGGCCAAGCTCGCCCATCCCGACAGGGACGTGGTGTGCTTTGCCGGCGACGGCGACTTCATGATGACAGGCAATGAACTCGCCACGGCAGTGATGTACAACGTGCCGGTCATCACCATCATCCTGAACAATTCGCTCTATGGCACCATCCGCATGCACCAAGAGCGGCACTATCCTTTCCGCATCTCGGCCACCGAGCTCAGAAACCCGGATTTCGCCGCACTGGCCAAGTCCTACGGCGCCCATGGCGAGAAGGTCACCCGAACGGAAGAGTTCTTCCCGGCCTTCGAGCGGGCCCGCGCCAGCGGCCTGCCGGCGGTGATCGAGGTGGTGATCGAACCGGAACTGCTGTCGCCCACGGAGACGATATCGTCGCTCAGGGCCAAGGCCAGCAAGTAAGGACGGGAAGCCCGCCGGCAGCAGGGCCAGCGCGCCACTGCCGGCTGCACCCCACCGGGATGGCCGGGGCAGAGGGAAAAACAAGCGGCGCGCGGCGCCGTTCGCCGCACTGCGCCCTCCCCCGCATTCGGCAACAACCAGATCAGGGAGCGCCCCAATGTCAGTTGCTGTGAATAACGAGTTCAAGCGCCCAGCGCCCGAGCTGATCGCCCGGTTCCGCGGCCTTGCCTCCAGCACGGTCGGCAATGTTCTGGACGAGCTCGGCATCGATGGCATCATGCTCAACATCAAGCCGGTCAAGTTCGGCATGAGCTTCGTCGGCCCTGCCTATACGGCTAAGGAAATCTCCGGCGTCCGCGGCACCTTCACGGGCGCCGAATTCGGCCTCGGCGCGGTGATCGATACGGCAAAGAATGGCGATGTGATCGTCATCGACAATGGCGGCCAGCAGGTCTCGACCTGGGGCGGCATTGCCTCGCTGGCAGCGAAGAAAGGCGGCGTAGCGGGCCTCGTGGTCGACGGCGGCGTGCGCGATGCCGACGAGATCGCGGCCTTCGATTTCCCGGCCTTCAGTCGCCATGTGGTGCCGCTGTCGGGCAAAACGCGGGTCAAGGTGCTGGCCACGGGCGTGACGGTCAAGATCGACAATGTGAAGGTCGAGCCGGGCGACATCATCGTGGCCGATAGCACCGGCGTCGTCTGCGTGCCGCTGGCGGTGGCCGAGCAGGTGGTGGCGCGGGCCGAACAGCTTGATGCCGATGATCGCCGGGCAATCGAGGAGATCAACAAGGGCCTGGACTTCACCACGGCGCTGGCCAAGTTCCCGAAGCTCTGAGCTCATTCAGCGCCCCTGGCAGAGATTATGATCGATCATGTGTCCCTTGGCGTAAGGTCGCTTGAGCGGGCGACCCCGTTCTATGAGGCGGTTCTCGGCGCGCTCGACTACCGGAAGATGGTCGAGCGCCCGGCCACGGTAGGCTTCGGGCGCCAATATCCCTGCCTGTGGCTCAACCTTCGGCCGGGTATCGGTTCGCATGCCGATAGCGGCTGGCATGTCGCGCTCAGGGCGCGCTCACAGGATCAGGTGGATGCGTTCCACAGTGCCGCCCTTGTCCATGGCGGCGGTGACGGCGGCGCACCAGGATGGCGGCATTACAGCAGCGCCCGCGTCTATGCGGCCTTCGTGCTGGATGAGGACGGCAACAGGATCGAGGCGATGTTCATCGCCGAAACGGCGGCGTGACGGCGGGCCCAGGCTACTGCCGACCTGACAAGCTGCCCCAGGCTAACGCCAAATCGGTTCTGACATCTCCACAGACATCAGGACTCGACGGCGACATCGGGGCGGTCGTCGCCCTGAGATGTCTCCACATGCCAGCGGCCGTGCTCATCCTCGTAATCAATGACAACGGTTCGGCCTGGCGTCGACTGCTCGCGCGCAACCTGCCTGGCAGCCGCCATCGCCGCCTCGCGGGTTGCGAAAGTCTCGGAAAACACATCGCCCAGCTTGTAGGCCCAGCCGCCATCGTGAGGCACAACATGGTAAGTGATGTGAGTCATGGATCCGCCCTCCTCGCTGCTGGTCAGGCAACCGGAAAGGCGCCCCTGAGTTCCCGATCAGGTTAACGGCGGGGCCGAATGCCCCGCGCGATCCTGCAGGCGCCCCAATCAATGATGCTTGGCGCCGTGCTTCCCGCCACCGGGATGGGTCATCTTGTCGACGACAGCGATACCGATAGCCGACAGGATGAAGACGCAATGGATGAGGGTCTGCCACATGATCCCCTCCTGGGTATAGCGCGACGTATCCGAGCCAAGGTTGCTTGCCTCAATGAAGGTACGCAGCAGATGGATCGAGGAAATGCCGATGATCGCCATGGCAAGCTTGACCTTCAGCACGCCGGCATTCACGTGGCTCAGCCATTCCGGCTCATCCGGGTGTCCATGCAGGCGCAGGCGTGACACGAAGGTCTCGTAGCCGCCGACGATGACCATCACCAGCAGGTTCGAGATCATCACCACATCGATCAGGCTGAGGACAACCAACATGATCTGCTGTTCGCCGAATTCGGTGGAGTGCAGCAGCAGATGCCAGAGCTCCCGCATGAACTGCACGACATAGATGATCTGGGCGACGATCAGACCGAGATACAGCGGCAGCTGCAGCCACCGGGAGCCGAAGATCAGCTTGGCAAGGGGAGAGAGCGCAACTTCCGCGCGCTCACCGTGAGATGATGACATTGGCGTTCCGTTGAAATGGGTGTTTGGTCCTCGGGCGCGCTATTTAATGGAACATCAAGACCGAAAAAAGCCCGATCTCCGCTGCTCGCGCGTGTCCGCCGCGGCCTCATCCGCAATCGCAACCCTATCGGGCACCGAGCGTTTAGCTCGCGGGGGGCAGAGCGAACGGTTGCATGGAACCTTACGCGTGCCCCTTCGACTGACCAACAGATCGTCAATCGGATCCCGGAATGGAGCACACCGCTCCATGTAGGGCCCAATTTTCTGAGAGGACCCTCTGATGGCCCGAAGCCGAAAAACAGAACAAGCAGTCATGTCCGCGCCCGAAGTCCAGCTCCTGGACAAAACTCACTTGCCTGTGCTCGGCTTTCTCGATCCGCCCGAACTCCTGAAACTCCGCAAACAACTCCGGGAGATCAGGGAAGGCGCACCAGGCGTCCGTGCCGCGGACATGCCGATGCTTCAGGGAAACCCCGAGGCGCTGAAAACACGACATGCCCTGCTGGCCGCCGCCGTCAAGCGCGTCAATCGAGAAATCGAAAAGCGCCGCCATGATGACAGCCAGCCAGAGGCCGCACGGCGCTAGGCGCTGCCGCCCCGATGGCGGGCCGCAGGACACGCTGCGCCTGCCATCAGCTTGCCGCCGCGCTCCGCGCCCACGGCGGGAGTAGGACTAGGTTCCTGCGCCACCGGAAGACGGATGTCTTCCAAGGGGAGCAAAGCGAAACGTTTGCTGACCATTGCCGCCGCAAGGCGATCCGACCCTTTGCTCTTTCCTTTCAGCCCCATAGCTTGTCAGCGCCGACGCCAGATCGGCCTGTGTTCCTGCGAGCCTTTGACTTGCGCATCGCTCTTGCCGCGGAGCCCTGCTTCCCGCATAGTCTCCTCCATCCGGACCCCCCCGGCCGGTCTTGTTCAGCTCCCGAGGGGATCATCATGTCCACGCTTCACAAGCCCATTGCCAGGTTCATCGCCGCCTGCGCCGTCATCTGTTGCGCAGCCCTGTCCCATGCCCTGCCCGCCATGGCGCGGGGCGAAATGCCGGGACGCTTCGACCATTACGTGCTGTCCCTGTCGTGGTCGCCGACCTACTGCGCAAGCGATCAGCGCAACCATGAACGGGATGCCCTGCAGTGCAACAGCGAGCGCCCCTACGCCTTCGTGGTGCACGGGCTGTGGCCCCAGTATGATCAGGGCTACCCGGAGTTCTGCTCGACCCGCGATCGCTGGGTACCCAACCGGGTGATCGACTCCATGATCGACATCATGCCGTCGAAGGGTCTGATCATCCACGAATGGCGCCGGCATGGCTCGTGCTCCGGGCTCAGCCAGAGCGATTATTTCGGACTGGTCCGGTCGCTCTATTCAGGGCTCGCCATTCCCTACCGCTACCGGGCTCCGGACCGCGACATCCTCACTTCGCCCGCCGAGCTGAAGGCCGATTTTCTCGAAGCCAACCCGCAGCTTGACGAGAGCATGCTGCACATCTATTGCGGCAGCAGGAACAATCGCGCCCGCCTCAGCGAGGTCCGCATCTGCTTTAACAAGCAGGGCAAACCCACCGCCTGCGGCAACAGCGACCACCGGCGGCAGTGCCGCGCAAAGACCCTTGTCGTTCCAGCCGTACGGAGCCGCTAGGCATGAGCAGATCTTCGGGCACGCCGCGCGCCCTTGTCTTCCAGCACATGGAGAGCGAAGGCCCGGGCCTTCTGGGCGAATTGATGACCGCCCGCGGCTTCCAGTGGCAGGCAGTCCATCTCCATCGCGGGGACGAGGTGCCGGCGCTCGAGGATTTCGACCTCATGGTGGTGCTTGGCGGCGTCCAGGACGTGTGGCAGGAAGACCTTTATCCGTGGCTCATCACCGAGAAGGCCATGATCCGGCGCTGGGTCGCCGATCTCGGCAAACCCTATATCGGCATCTGTCTCGGCCACCAGCTGCTGGCCGATGCGCTGGGGGGCGAAGTGGGGCCTGCGGAACAGATGGAAATCGGCCTGTGCCGTATCGCGGTGCGGCCCGGCGCTGAGGCTTCCATTCCCTTCGCCAGGCTGCCGGCCGAGACCTTCTGGATGCAGTGGCATGGAGCCGAAGTCAAAAGATTGCCGAAGGGCGCCCGAGCGCTTGCCTTTTCCGAGGCCTGCGCGGTCCAGGCCATGCAGGTGGGGGACAAGGCGTTCGGCCTGCAGTTCCACCCGGAAGTTACCGCCGAGAGCATCGAGTGCTGGGCCACCCTACCCGGCTTCGAGCCAAGCGTTGCCCGCGTATATGGGCCGGGCCGGGCGGAGGCGGTCAAGAACGAGGTGCTCGCCAACCTGCCTTTGGTGCATGTCGAGGCAGCCAAGCTGTTCACTGGCCTGCTCGATCTCGCGCTCGTGCGGCAGATGGAGCAGGTCTGAAAACCAGGCTCAGCAGGCAGTGCGGAAACCAGGCTTAGCAGGCAGTACCGGCTATTACAGCGAGTTTCGAGCCGGACTGCCCTACCTTTCGCGCGTTGCAGCGAGCGGGAAGGCAGCCCACGGTTCACTCCCGCCGTTACCTGTCGAGCTGGGAGACAAATTCTCCGGTCGTCGGGTCGAGCACTTCGAGATCGCCATTCTCGATGTTGAAATACATGCCGTGGAGCTTGAGGTCGCCGGCCTCGAGCCGCTGCCTGAGCCACGGAAAGCTGCGCAGGTTGTCCAGCGAGACGCGCACGACATCGTGCTCGCAGCAGCGGTGCAGCCGGTCGGAATCCATGCCCTCCCGGGCACGCTCGGCGGCGCGGGCGCGAGCGGATTCCGCAATTTCCATCCAGTGGGAGATGAAGTCGAAGCTGCCATCGGGGCCGCGCAGCAGGGCGCCAACACCACCGCAGCAGGAATGCCCCAGCACGATCACATGCTCGACCTTCAGGTTGCGTACGGCGAATTCAACCGCCGCGCTGGTGCCGTGATATTCGGCATCCGGTGAATAGGGCGGCACGAGATTGGCAACGTTGCGAACAACAAAAATGTCGCCGGGATCAGTCTGGAAGATGAGATGAGGATCGATGCGGCTGTCAGAACAGGCAATGACGAGCGCGGTGGGGGACTGGCCTCTTTCGACCAGAGAGCCAAAAAGCGATTCGTGACTGGGCCAATACTGGGCGCGGAACTGGCGAAAACCCTTAATCAGACGATCCATGCGCTACTCATCTCCGGCAATTGCGGGCCCTGCATAGACTCAAGGACGTTCCCTGCGCAACCGCAAACAGGATCGCGCCGCCGGCGGGGCCGCGTCCTGTTGGCGCATAAACCATGGACAGCGGGGTTCGGTTGCGCGGCCGATGCCGGCAATCACGGAACAATCGGCGGCCGTGACCGGCGCATGCCGGTGGTTGCCTGGAAAACGATGGCAAAGACAATGATGGCGCCACCAATCAGGGTGGTGATGTCCGGCCGCTCGTGAACGATCAACCACACCCAGATGGGGCTCAGCACCAGCTCTGTCAGCGAGCCCATGGTCATCTCCGCGGGCGTCAGGCTGCGGGCGCCGAAGGTGAAGATCAGAACGCCCAAGCCGAGCAGAAGGCCAAGGGCAAAGGATATGCCCATGTCCTTCAGACTCATGAAGGCATAAGCGCCGCCTGATCCCATCGAGCCCGCCGCGCTGGCGATCTTCCAGGCAGCGACGACCACCAGGCCGGCTGCCATGATCTCGAAGGCGCCCTTGTAGACGGCGGTGGGGTTCATGTCGACATCGCTGGCCGAGCGGAGGATCACGCTGTAGACGGCGAAGCACAGGGGCGAGAACAGCGCAATGATGCTGCCAGCAAGCCGCCCGGCTTCAAGGCCGTCCATGACCATCAGCAGCACGCCGCAGAGGCTCAGCGCCATGGCGATCCAAGTTTCGCGACGGACCGCCTCGCCTAGGACGATCCGGCCGAGAAAGGCTGCGAAGAAGGGCCCCGCTCCCACCATAAAGACGGTATTGGCCACCGTGGTGTAGGATACGGCGACCACGAAGAAGATCCCTGACATGCCGACCGCCGCGCCGGCCGCAAGCCCGCGCCAGCCGGCCAGGCGGAACTGCGAGAAGGCGCTGCCCTTGCCGAAGAGGAAAAGTACCGGCAGGGTTGCGAAGACCATGCCGATGCCGCGGATCAGCAGGATCTGCCAGGGATCGGCACCATCCATGAGTCGGATAAGGAGCCCCTGCAGGCTCCAGACGGTGCCGGCAATAACGACCAGGGCCATGCCCAGCAGGGCACGTTCCGACAGAGGCGAAGCTTCCCGCGACATGACACGCGACATGGGGCGATCCGGAAAGACCATGCTGCCCGATGTTTCGACCCGGCCAAGAGTTGCCGCGCTTCGATCGTTCGGGCCTGAACAAGAGAAGCTCCCGGCGAGCAACCGGGAGCGTCCCATAATCACAGTGCTTGAAAGGCAGGTGATTAGCAATCGGCCGAGGCGTGCACTCCACACAGATCAGCTATGCACGCCGAATTCACCCCCACTCTGGGTGGAGGCATGAACACCGCTGCTCATGTCCTGATCATTTACGCCGGCTATGGGCGGCAGCTGAGCGGACACAAAGGGGGGCGGTCCAAATCCGCCGGCTTGTCCACCGCCGATATAACCGCCACCAAAACTGGCCGCCGGGGCAGCGTATTGCGGGCCAGGCCCCGTCTCCTGAGCTGCGTAGACTGGCATCTGCTCGGATGCGTAGGGCGGGGGGCCCCATCCACTGGGGCCATAGCCGCCGTATCCTCCACCATATCCTGCCGGGCCATATCCACTATGGCCATAGTAGTCGCCGTAGCCTCCCTGGGCCGGGCCGTAGCCCCCGTTATAGTAATCCGGCGCATATTGCGGCGGCGGGACAGGCTGCGCCTGGGTGGCCGAGTGATCCTCGCCGCCCGAATCAAAGATTTTTGAAACATTGAAGACAGAACCAACCGCTTCAATTATGGGGCCAGCAAATCTAAGTGCACCCGTGAGAAAAGACATAATATTCACTCCTAATATTTAGGAATTCACTTAACTAACCCCACATCGAACCGGAATGGTAGGAATCATAGTACTCGGCAGGAGCATATCCGCCGGCGCCATTGCCATAGCCAAACTGCGGCCCGTAGGCGGAATGGTCGTAGCCAATTGGCATCGGGGGAGCCAGCGGCGTGACGTAGCTGCTCGGCATATAAAGGTCAGAACCGGTTCCGGCGGGCGCTGCGCTGGCCGAACCGCCTCCACTTTCCGGCTGGAGCGCGGAGCCGACGACCAGGGAGCCAACGCCCATAACGATTTCAGGGACAAAGGGGGCCAGGAATGCCATCGCTATCCTCCACTATTCGTCAGCTCTGATACATGTCGAGGCTGTGCGGCATGACGAGAACATCCTTGCCGTCGAGCTGACCATGATCGGCATAACCATCCATTGCCGCGGTCTGGGTGCCATTGGCCGCGTACTGGCCCTGGTCCAGATAAGACTGGAGAAGGGAGCTGTTCGAGGGCTGCCCATCGTCCACTTGATTGCCGGCTGACTGAACCGAACTCATGTCGAGCTCGGTTGTGGTCAAGGAGTTGCCGCCATGGTCTGAGGAACCGCCCAGATAACCGAGGTTCTTCAGTGCCTGGATCATCTGCTTACCGTCTTCCTCGCCGTATTGCAGGATGATGGACATCTCCATCTGCTTGTCGGCCATCTGCTCCTGCGCCGCGAGCGCCTTGTCCGCCTGCTCGTCCTGCTTGCTGATCATGTCCGCCTGGGCCTGGATCGCCTGGGCGTTCTGATCGCTCATCTCCTTCATCTGCCAGGCGGTCAAACCGAGAGTGCCCAGGGTGCCGCCGATGGTGACAGCCTCGCCAAAGGATATCCCGGAGCCCAGGATGCCGCCCTTGCCGCCGCCGGCATCGACGTGTTCGACCGTGTTGATCTGCGTCGACTGCCCGTGATCCGGTAGCCCGGTCGGGTTAGTCGCGGTCGAGGCATGGTTCGCCCCGATAGGCGATGTGGTGTTGATCGGCGGCAGGTCGATCGCGCTGCCGTGAGGGGCGCCGGCCGCACCGCCCGTAGTGTGGATCCCCGGAGCGGCATTCGGAACGAGCTGGTTCGCCGGGTGCGTCAGGCCGCCGACATTGGCAGGCGCTGCTCCCCCGTGATTTGCCGCAGGGACAAAGGTGGGGGCTGCGGTCCCGTGGTTCGCCGGCGGTGCCACGTGGGTCGATATCGTGCCGGTGGGGGAGGTGGGATGATAGGTCGGAACATGGGCGGTCGCCGGCGTGTGTACCGGGTTGACCTTGTTGAGCACCCCGGACAAACCGCTGGAGATCTTGGGTAGGTTGAATTTCGGTAGCGAGATCATATCCGTACCTCAGCGAGTATGACATCCCCGCAAGTCGGGGCGTCGGGCCTTCCGCAACTATACAACTAATGGTTGAAAACCGGTCGTTAATAGGGCCAACCGCGTCACCGACAGGGTTAACCAATCATTGGCGGAGGCCGCGGGCCATAAGCAGGATGGAGAACAGGCCGAAGACAAAGGCCATCATCAGCGGGAAGCCATGGGGCCCCAGCAGGGCGATAGACCAGCCCGTCAGCATCGGGCCGATGATGCCGCCGACGCCCCACATGGTGGCGAAGGCGGCGGTGCCGGCAACGAGAGCTGCACCCTTGAAATGCTCGCCCAGCATGGCGATCGCCATGGTGTAGATGCCGAAGCCACAGGTGCCGAGCACGATCAGGATCGGCCACATGGACCAGTGGCCGATGACCACGGGCAGCAGGAGCGAGGAGATGACCGTCAGCAGCGCGCAGCCCAGCATCACCCGGCGGCGCGGGAAGTGATCGCCTATCCAGCCAATGGGAAACTGGAGCAGGAAATTGCCTCCCACCAGAACGGTCAGCGCCAGAGCTGACATGTCGACGCTCAGGCCCTGACTGATCCCGTAGAGGGGCAGGAAGGACAGGAGGGCGGCATCAAGCAGGGCATAGGTGCCCACGCCCAGAAGGAGGATCGGCGCCTGGGGGAAGAAGGCGAAGAAGGATACAGGTGTCTCCCCCTTGGCGAGGCGATCCTCCACCTGCACATAGGCGATGGGGATCATGGCCACGATCATGATGGCAGCGCCGATGATGAAGGGCGCCCAGCCGCGGAAGCCGGTAAAGGGCAGAAGCGCCGGCCCTAGGGCAAAGCCCCCGGACAGGACGCTGGCATAGATCGCGGTAATGCGGCCGCGATAGGGCCCTTCCGCGCTGCGCACGATCCAGGATTCTGAGACGGCGAAGAGGACGCAGGCCATGCCGCCGAGCAGAAAGCGCAGCGGGAACCAGAGGTAGAGGCTCTCAAAGACCTTGAACAGCAGCAGGTCAGCGGCGACCAGGAGACAGCAAGTGAGGGCAAGGCGGCGCGAACCGAAGCGCGCGACCATGGCGGGGATGAGCGGGCCGGCTGCCAGCACGCCAAGGGGTCCGCAGGCTGCAACCAGTCCGATAACGACCGAGGAATAGCCCCGGTCTTCGAGAATCAGTGAGAAGAGCGGGAAGCTGAGGCCGAGCGTGATATCGAAGACCGTGATGCAGGCGATTGCCGCAATCAGCGTCCTCAGCGTCTGCCCGCTCAATCCTGCAAAGGTTCGCATGTCCTACTCCCGGACGGCAGGTCATGCCCTGTCCGGCAGCGGGAAGCAACCTCGATCTGCCGGGGGGCTACCCCCGGCAAGAGGCCCGAGCACGCCAGCCGATGCTCACGGCCAGGCGGTCATGGGCGGGAGCGAGGACAAGATCGCCTCGACATTGCCTCCGGTCTTGAGGCCGAAGGTGGTGCCCCGGTCGTAGAGCAGGTTGAACTCGGCATAGCGGCCGCGACGGACCATCTGCTCGCGCCGGTCGGCGTCGGTCCAGGGCGTATGCATGTTGCGGCGGACGATCTTCTCGTAGACGTCGATGAAGGCCCTGCCGACATCCTGGGTGAAGGCGAAATCCTCTTCCCAGTTCCCGGAATTGTGGCGGTCATAGAAGATGCCGCCGATGCCGCGCGGCTCGTTGCGGTGGGGCAGAAAGAAATACTCATCACACCACTGCTTGTAGCGGTCATAGTCGGCGCAGGCATGAGACGCGCAGGCCCCCCGCATGGCGGCATGGAATTCCTGGCTGTCAGGATCCTCCTGGACCCGGCGCCGGTCGAGCACCGGGGTCAGATCAGCGCCGCCGCCGAACCATTCCTGGGTGGTGACGATGTAGCGGGTGTTCATGTGAACAGTCGGCACATTGGGATTGAGCGGATGGATAATGAGCGAGATGCCGGTCGCGAAGAAGCGCGGATCCTGCTCGGCACCCGGGATCTGGCTCTGGAATTCCGGGGAGAACTCCCCGTAGACGGTCGAAACGTGGCAGCCCGCCTTCTCGAACAGGGCGCCGCGCATAATACCCATCTGACCACCGCCGCCCCCCTCCTCGCGGGTCCACGGCTTGCGCTCGAAACGCCCGGCCTTTCCGCCGGCTTTTGCCACATACTCGTCCTCGAGGCGTTCCAACCGGCTGTGAATGTCGTCGCGCAGGGCTTCGAACCAGGCCTGCGCCCGCTGCTTGCGGCTCTCGAGCTCGGCAGGAGGGGTCGGATTTTGGCGATCGGTCGACATCGGCACTTCCATTCCCCGGATGACCGGGTTTCCTGATAATACGGCCCCTGAGATTTGGCACGGGCACTGATGACTCTCCATGCGCCAGATCAAAGAGCAACAGATCGGGCTCCACTACGCAAGGGCGCAGCCCGTGTCCATATCCTTGCCAGAATGCTTGCCCAGAGTCCGCGGCCTCACCGCGGAAAGCCGCGGATTGGCAGATTGCAGCGCGGCTGGTACAAGCGCGGGGCGGCCCGTCCACTGACGAAAGCAGGTCCGGTCGGTGCCGTGGCGCGCCGCTGTCTTTTTGCCGCAGACAGGATCTGCCCCTCAAGGCCCCCACTGCCGGAAGCAGCCAGGCTGGCCTTCAGGCCCATCCGGAGCAATCTCGTGTTTCGCTGGTTCGAGCGTGCCATAGATCCCTTCCGTTCCGCCCCCGACGGCCGCCCGCCGGACCGGCTGCTCGCCTTCGTTTGGCACTTCGTGCGTCAGTGCGGCTGGCCAGTAGCGGCGATCCTGGTGGCCGGCTTTGCCGTGGCGATCATCGAGGTGAGCATCCTCGACTATCTCGGGCGGATCGTCGATCTCCTGAAGAACACGACACCAGCCGACCTGCTGCGCGACCATGGCGGCGAACTCCTGTGGATGGCCGCGGTGGTGATCATCGCCCGACCGATTGCCCAAGGAGCCCATCTCCTTTTGGTGCACCAGGCGATCGAGCCCAATCTCGGCAACATGGTCCGCTGGCAGAGCTACCGCTATGTGCTCAGGCAGTCGCTGGGCTTCTTCCAGAACGACTTCGCCGGGCGCATTGCCAACAAGATCATCCAGACAGGGCCGGCGCTGAGGGAATGCGTGATCAGCGTGGTCGATGCCGTCTGGTATTCGGCCATCTATGTGGGCAGCGCGTTGCTGCTGTTTGCCGAAGCCGACCGGCGGCTTGTGGTGCCGCTCATCCTGTGGCTCATCGCCTATATCGCCATCCTCAAGATCTATGTGCCGCGGGTTAAGCAGCGGGCGACGGTGATGTCAGAGGCCAATTCAACCCTGACCGGCCGGATCGTCGACAGCTACACCAACATCATGACGGTCAAGCTGTTCGCCCATGACCGGCGCGAGGACGAATATGTGCGGGAGGCCATGGCCGACCATACGCACAAATTCCACCAGCTGATGCGCGGAATCACGCAGATGAATTTCGCCCTCACGGTCATCAACAGCCTGCTGATTGCCGGAACGGCGGGCGTGGCCATCTGGCTGTGGCAGGGCAATGCCATCACCGTCGGTGCCATAGCCTTCACCTGCAGCCTTGCGGTGCGGATGACCAACATGTCGGGCTGGATCATGTGGGTGGTGACCAGCCTGTTCGAGAATCTTGGCCAGGTCGAGGAAGGCATGGAGCTGATCTCGAAGCCACACGAGATCACCGACCGACCCGAGGCTCCTGCCCTGAAGGTGACCGCCGGCGAGATCCGCTTCGAGCACGTCCATTTCCATTACGGGCGCAAGGGCGGGATCATCGAGGATCTGTCGCTCACCGTGCATCCGGGTGAGCGGATCGGCATCATCGGCCGGTCCGGCGCCGGCAAGTCGACGCTGGTGAGCCTGCTGCTGCGGTTCCACGATCTCGAGGCCGGCCGCATCCTGATCGACGGGCAGGACATCTCGCTCGTCTCGCAGCACTCGCTCAGGGCAGCCATAGGGGTGGTATCGCAGGAAACCTCGCTGCTGCACCGGTCGGTGACCGACAACATCGCCTATGGCCAGCCACAAGCCACGCGGGCAGATGTGGAGGCGGCCGCCCGCATGGCGCACGCCCATGATTTCATCCTGCACCTGCAGGACCGGAACGGGCGGCGGGGCTATGACGCCCATGTGGGCGAGCGCGGCGTCAAGCTGTCGGGCGGCCAGCGGCAGCGGATCGCCATTGCCCGCGCCATCCTCAAGGACGCGCCGATCCTGGTGCTGGACGAGGCTACCTCGGCGCTCGATTCGGAGGTCGAGGCAGAGATCCAGGAGCAGCTCTACCGGCTGATGGAGAACAAGACGGTGATCGCCATCGCTCACCGTCTGTCGACAATCGCACGGATGGACCGGCTGATCGTGCTCGATGGCGGGCGGATCGTCGAGCAAGGCTCACATGAGGAGTTGCTTCGGCAGGGAGGCCTTTATGCCCAGCTGTGGGCGCGGCAGTCGGGCGGGTTCCTCGCCATGGACGAGGTGGAGGAAGAGGAGATCCTGTAGGCAGATCTCCTCGCCTGCCCATAGGCGAGACCCGTCTCGGGCGTCACGGGCAAGAATTTCAAAAACTGTCAGGCCGCCCGCATCTGGCGAAGGGCCTCCCCCAGGACCATGGCGCCGGCCACGGCAACATTCAGCGACCGGAAACCCGGGCGCAGGGGGATGGTCACGCGACGGTCGGCCCGGTCATGGACGAAATCCGGCACGCCGGCGCTCTCCCGGCCGAGGAGCAGGACATCATCCGTACGATAGGCCTCGTCGCGATAGTCCTGGGCCGCCTTCGTGGTGAGCAGTATCAGTCTACGGCCTCCCAGGGCGTCCAGAAAATGGTCGAAGGAGGCGTGCCGGAGGAGAGTCGCCTGATCGAGATAGTCCATGCCGGCCCGTTTCAACCCCTTCTCCGACCATGGAAAACCTGCGGGCTCAATAACATGAACAGGAATCCCCAGGCAGGCGCCCAGTCTCAGGATCGTTCCCAAATTCTGTGGAATATCAGGTTGATAGAGGGCGAGGTCAGGCATTTTCGCGTTCACAAAACCGGGTACAAAATTGTGGCAGCGTTATGCGACACTTTGACGGAATGCGCTATGGCTGGACAATCGCCGGACGCGATGCGAAAAGACATCCTTGTCTGAGAAGGATTCTAGAATCCGGCCAGGCGTATGGAGGGGGTGTCCTGAGGGCAACGGTTCGCCGGGGCCACGGGGGACTGTCTCCTATCTGTCATTTCACTTACCCGCACAGCTTTGCCGGGCGAGATAGAGGCCGGTAATATCAAGGGGTTGAATTCAGTGGTTGCCGCAACCGAAACCCAAGAGCCGACACGGCGCGACTTTCTATATATCGCCACCGGGGCCTTCGCTGCCGTTGGTGCAGCCGCCGTTGCCTGGCCTTTGATCGATCAGATGAACCCGGATGCCTCCGTTCTGGCGCTGGCTTCGACCGAAGTCGATCTGTCCCAGCTCGCCGAGGGCCAGAGCATCACCATCACCTGGCGCGGCAATCCCGTGTTCGTGCGCCATCGGACCGCGAAAGAGATCGAAGAGGCCAATGCCGTCCAGGTCTCCGACCTCATCGATCCGCTCGCCCGCAATGCCAATCTCGATCCCAACGCTCCGGCCACGGACCACAACCGTGTCATCGATGGCAAGGAGAAGTATCTGATCCAGATCGGCGTCTGCACGCATCTGGGTTGTGTGCCGATCGGCGAGGCGGGTGACTTCAATGGCTGGTTCTGCCCGTGCCACGGGTCGCATTACGATACGGCTGGCCGTATCCGTAAGGGTCCCGCGCCGGAGAACCTGCACATTCCACCCTACAAGTACACCAGCGACACTAACGTGACGATCGGCTAAGGAGACTTGCTCCTATGAGCGGCGGACATTCCACCTACGAGCCGAAGACCGGCATCGAGAAATGGCTCGATCAGCGCCTACCGATCGTCCGGTTGGCCCATGACCAGGCTTTTGCGTTCCCGACCCCGCGCAACCTGAACTATTTCTGGACGTTCGGCGGCATCCTCGCGATCTTCCTGGTCATCCAGATCATCACCGGCATCACGCTGGTGATGCACTACACCCCCAATACGGGCCTCGCCTTCAACAGCGTCGAGCACATCATGCGCGACGTGAACTATGGCTGGCTCATCCGTTACATGCACGCCAACGGCGCCTCGTTCTTCTTCATCGCCGTCTACCTGCATATCTTCCGCGGCCTCTATTACGGCTCCTACAAGGCACCCCGCGAGGTGCTGTGGATCATCGGCGTGATCATCTATCTCGTCATGATGGCCACTGCCTTCATGGGCTACGTGCTGCCGTGGGGCCAGATGAGCTTCTGGGGCGCCAAGGTCATCACCAACCTGTTCTCCGCCATCCCCTTCGTCGGTGACAGCATCGTCACCTGGCTGTGGGGCGGGTTCAGCGTGGACAATGCCACCCTGCAGCGCTTCTTCGCCCTGCACTACCTGCTGCCCTTCGTGCTGGCCGGCCTCGTCGCCCTGCACATCTGGGCGCTGCATGTGCCCGGCAACAACAACCCGACCGGTGTCGAGGTGAAGTCGGTCCAGGACACTGTGCCGTTCCATCCCTACTACACCATGAAGGATGCCTTCGCGATCATGGCCTTCCTGGTGGTGTTCGCGCTGTTCGTGTTCTACATCCCGAACTATCTCGGACATGCGGTGAACTACGAGCCGGCTGATCCGCTCAAGACGCCCGCTCACATCGTTCCGGAATGGTACTTCCTGCCGTTCTACGCGATCCTCCGCTCGATCCCGGACAAGCTGCTCGGCGTGCTGGCCATGTTCGGCGCCATCGTGGTGCTGTTCTTCCTGCCGTGGCTCGACACCTCCAAGGTCAAGTCCTGCAACTACCGCCCGATCTACCGCCAGTTCTTCTGGCTGCTGGCGATCGACGCCGTGGTGCTGGGCTATGTCGGCTCGCGTCCGCCGGAGGGCATCTGGGTCACGATCGGTCAGATCGGAACGGTCTACTACTTCCTCCACTTCCTGGTCATCCTGCCGGTCGTGGGTCTGATCGAGAAACCGAAGCCGCTGCCCGCCAGCATCTCTGAATCGGTTCTCGGCAAGGCCGGGAAAACCCAACCGCAACCCGCCGAGTGATGGTCGAAAGCAAGCCAATGCAGACAGCATCCATGAAAAGCGCTCGTCGCCTGCTGACAGCCCTCTCGGTCGGACTGGGCCTCGCCCTGGCCAGCCCGGTCATGGCCGCCGAGGGACAGCATGAGGCAAAGGACATCTCGTTCTCGTTCGAAGGGCCGTTCGGCCTCTTCGACCGGGCCCAGCTGCAGCGCGGCTTCCAGGTCTACAAGGAAATCTGTTCAGCCTGCCACAGCCTGAGCCTTGTGCGTTTCCGCAATCTCGGTGATCCCGGCGGCCCGTCGTTCCCCGAGGATCAGGTAAAGGCCCTGGCAGCTGAATACCAGATCACCGATGGCCCAAATTCGGATGGCGAGATGTTCGAGCGTCCGGGCCTGCCGTCGGACGCCCTGCCGAGCCCCTATCCGAATGACAATGCCGCCCGCGCTGCCAATGGTGGCGCCCTGCCGCCGGATCTGTCGCTGATTACCAAGTCGCGCCCCGGCTGGTTCGGCACCTGGCGTCAGCTGGTGGACAATATCGGTGGTCCCCAGTACGTCTATTCGGTACTGACGGGTTACGAGGAGCCGCCGGCTGACCTGGCCGCCTCGGCGCCTCCCGGCACCCACTACAATCCGTATTTCGCGGCCGGCCCGTGGATCGGCATGCCCAAGCCCCTCAATGACGGTCAGGTGACCTATGAGGACGGCACTGAGGCAACGGTCGACCAGATGGCCCGTGACGTGTCTGCCTTCCTCGCCTGGGCCGCAGAGCCCAAGATGGAGCAGCGCAAGCAGCTCGGCTTCCAGGTGCTGATCTACATGATCATCCTGACCGTCCTGCTCTACTTCACGAAGCAGAAGATCTGGTCGCGCATCAAGCATTGACCTGACGGGTTCATTTCACACCAATTCAGGAGCACGGCATCTCGCAAGATCGCCGTGCTCTTGCATTTCAGGCGGCTAGTCCCGCGTCGCAGCCGCCCCGAAGCCTGAATGATGAGGATGAGAGCATGACCAAGGCGGTGCTGGGTATCATCGGCGGAAGCGGCTTCTATGACCTGCCGCTCGAGAATGCGCGTCAGGAGCGGATCGAGAGCCCGTGGGGCGAGCCCTCGGATGTCCTGACCATCGGCGAGGTCGACGGCCTGACCGTCGTGTTCCTCCCGCGACACGGCAAGGGCCACCGGATTTCCCCGAGCGACATCAATTACCGGGCCAATATCGACGTGCTGAAGCGCGCGGGCGTCACCGACCTGGTGTCGGTGTCGGCATGTGGTTCTTTCCGCGAGCACATGGCACCCGGCACCTTCGTGCTGGTGGATCAGTTCATCGACCGGACCTTTGCCCGGCCCAAGTCATTCTTCGGCAAGGGCTGCGTTGCCCATGTGTCGGTCGCCGAACCGGTAAGCCCCCGTCTGGTCGAGCGGGTCGCGGCGGCAGCCCGGGCTGAAGGCATTCCGCATCACGTGGGCGGCACCTATCTGGCGATGGAGGGGCCGCAGTTCTCCACCATGGCCGAATCGAAGATGTATCGGGAATGGGGCTGCGACGTGATCGGCATGACCAACATGCCGGAGGCCAAGCTCGCCCGCGAGGCCGAGATTTGCTATTCGACGGTGGCGATGGTGACCGATTTCGACAGCTGGCACCCGGACCACGGTGCCGTCGATATCACGCAAATCATCAGCGTCATGAAGGCCAATACCGACAATGCGCGGCGGCTCGTCCACCGGCTGGCCAAGGACTTCCCTCGCGAGCACGAGCCCTGCCCGATCGGCTCGGACAGGGCTCTGGAATATGCGATAATGACGGCACCTGAGCTCCGCGACCCGGCGCTGGTAAAGAAGCTCGATGCCGTCGCCGGACGGGTTCTCAACCGCAAGACCGACTGACACCGTCGCGGGGCATGCCGATCAGGCGTGCCCCAAATCGTTTGATGACCAGATGTCGATCTGGAGAGCCGCGCTACTTCCGGCCGGTTCATTGATCAGGCCATCGCCGGATGACTGAAGGGCTTGCGTCTGCGGATCCTGCAGAAGGAAATCGCCGGAATGCATAGTCCCCGAAGTCTCGGCATGTGTCGGCGCTTCCGTCATCAGGATACCGCGTGCGCCTGCTTCGGATGCGGCGCCGGAACCGAAGGGGCCGGCCACGTCCGCTGCCGAAGTGCCAGCAATCTCCCGGTGCAGCGCCAGGGCCTTCTCATGAGGCGAGAGCGACGAGCGGCGCAGCTCGAAAAAGGACCGCATTTCCTCGTCGAAAATGCCCGCCGCAGGATTTTCCGGAACAGCGCTAATCTTTTCCGCCGGATAGTAATGGGCCTGCTGGAGCTGCGGGCCATCAGCGAAGCGGACGACAGGCTGCGCTGACCGGGGCGCTACACTGGTGACAGCTTCCGTCCAGCGCTGATTGGCTTGCTGGACCGGGGATGAGGGTCCAGCGCGCATTTCAGACAATGGAAATAACGACAAAGATGTTGGACGATTGATCAAAACATTACTCCCTGCATCAAATGATCAATTGCAGTGAGTTATGGTTAATTCCCGTTTTGGCCGGAATGATGTCTTATACACAGGCGCAATACTCTTCGTTACCGTGATCACACACCCAGTCCGCCGCCTGTGCTCCAGTGGAACGTATCCCAGGGCATGGTGGCAAGTCCGACGAGCCCGAGAAGTGCCAGCAGCAGGGCCATCAACAGCCACAGGATGATGAGGGCCGGGATCGAGGCGATGGCAAGCTTCACGAGGAAGATGACCATCGACCAGAAGGGCATGCGGATATCGGTGACGATGACTTCGCGCTGTTCGTTCATGGAAATCAGCTCCTGAGGGATGAAACGGCAGCACCGGGCCGCGGCTGCGACGGCAATGCCTTGCGCAGATACTCGCATCGGTGGGGTATTTCTGTTAAGCAGCTTGTCAATTCCGCATCATCCCCGCACTGCGAAAAGGAAGCCTGTTCATGACCGTCCGCAGCAACACGGACATCAAAAGCCTGATCCGCTCCATTCCCGATTATCCCAAGCCGGGCATCGTGTTCCGTGATGTGACGACGCTTCTGGCCAATGCGCGGGGACTGCGGGCTACTATCGATGAACTCATCTGGCCCTATATCGGTAACAAGATCGACTATGTCGCCGGCATCGAGGCGCGCGGCTTCATCCTGGGCGGCGCCGTCGCCCGGGAGCTGGGCGTCGGCTTTATCCCGATCCGCAAGAAGGGCAAGCTGCCCTGGAAGACGATCGGCAAGGAATACAAGCTCGAATATGGCGTCGACACCGTCGAGATCCATGCGGATGCCGTGCGTCCAGGCGACCGTGTGCTGCTGATCGACGATCTGATCGCGACCGGCGGCACCGCCACGGCGGCGATCGAGCTGCTGCAGGAGTCGGGCGGCACAGTGGTTGGCGCAGCCTTCGTTGTCGATCTCCCCTTCCTCAAGGGCGCCGACAGGCTCGCCGCCCTCGGCGTGCCAGTGCATGCAGTCTGCGCATTTGAAGGTGAGTGAGCATCCATGAAGGTCAATGGCGTCCCCTATCGTTCGATCTGGCTCGATGCTGACGGCTGGACCGTCCGTATCATCGACCAGACCCTGTTGCCGCACCAGTTCGAGGTCATCAGCCTGACCACACTGGAAGAGGCGGCAGTGGCCATCGAGACGATGCAGGTGCGGGGCGCGCCGCTGATCGGAGCCACGGCCGCCTATGGGATGGCGCTCGCCCTCAGGGTCGATGCTTCAGATGCAGCTCTCGAGGCGGCCGCCGACCGCCTGCGGCGGACACGGCCCACAGCGATCAATCTCAACTGGGCGATCGACGAGATGCTCAAGGCGCTGCGGGCGACAGCCCCCGGTGATCGGGTGGCGCAAGCGTATCTCAAGGCCGCCTGGATCTGCGACGAGGATGTGGAGACCAACCGGCGGATCGGCGCCAATGGGCTCGAGATCATCCGTCAGATCGCCGCAACCAAGCCCGGCCAGACCGTCAATATCCTCACCCATTGCAATGCGGGCTGGATTGCCACCGTCGACTGGGGCACGGCGCTTGCGCCAATTTACATGGCGCATGACGAAGGAATCGACGTCCATGTCTGGGTGGATGAGACCCGGCCGCGCAACCAGGGCGCGTTCCTCACCGCCTGGGAGCTCGGCCAGCACGGCGTGCCGCATACGATCATCGCCGACAATACCGGCGGCCATCTCATGCAGCACGGCATGGTGGACATGTGCATCGTCGGAACAGACCGGACCACGGCCCAGGGCGATGTCGCCAACAAGATCGGCACCTATCTCAAGGCGCTGGCCGCAAAGGACAATGGCGTCCCCTTCTATGTGGCACTGCCCTCCTCTACCATCGACTGGACGCTCAATGACGGGGTCAAGGAAATCCCGATCGAGGAGCGGTCGCAGGAAGAGATGACCCATATGTCGGGCCGCACCGCCAATGGGGAGATCGTGAAGGTGCAGATTTCGGCGCCAGGCAGCAGGGCCGCCAATTACGGCTTCGACGTGACGCCGGCACGGCTGGTAACGGGCCTCATTACCGAACGAGGCATCTGCGCCGCGAGCCGCGAGGGACTACTCGAGCTGTTCCCCGAGCGGAAGGGCTGACCCTCCATAATCTGCAAGCAAAGTTGACTGCCCGGCCGACAAGACCGGGCAGCTCCCATTCCTGCAGTCAGGCCTTGGGCCTTTCGAACATCTCGAAGACGATCTTGCCCTTGAAGCTCAGAACCACGTGGCCGTTCTGGTTCGTGCCCACCACGTCCATGAAAACCAGACCCCAGCCCGGGCGGGACGCCAGCGGACGCTTGCCGGTGACGGTTGCGGTATAGGTGACCTCATCGCCCACATAGACGGGGCGCGGCCAGCGCAGATCCTCGAAGCCGGGCGAAGGTCCAATGTCCGGCCAGCGGCCTCGGCGCGGCGTCTCGTGGGCCTTCATCCGGTCCTGCCAGGCAACATTGCAATGCATCCAGGCCGAGGCCGTATGCCAGCCGCTGGCGCAGAGATGACCGAAGATAGAGCCCTTAGCCCCCTCCTCCGAGAGATGAAAGCGCTGCGGATCAAAACGACTGGCGAAGCTGACGATATTTTCCGCGGTGAAACGGTAGGAGCCGACGGTCACCGAGTCACCGACATTCACGTCCTCATAGAAATCAAGCAGCATTGCCGGCCTCCGCAGCACGCACACGCACCAGATTGGCGCCGCGCATCTCAACCAGCAGTTCCCCGCGGTCGTTGAACAGCTCCCAGAGCATGGTGCAGATGCCCATCTCCGGGCGCTTGGAGGAAACCCGCTGGCTGAGCACCGTCGTCTTGAGCTTGAGCTTGCCGGGGCGCACGGGCTTCAGCCACTTGGCTTCCTCGACGCCAAAGGACCCCATGCTGGCGGCATTGGTGAGATAGCTGTCGCACATCAGCCGCATGACGATGGAACTGGCATGCCAGCCACTGGCACAGAGCCCGCCAAGAAAGGACTTGGCGGCGGTTGCCTCGTCCACATGGAAGGGCAACCAGTCGAACTCGCGGGCATAGGCCTTGATCTCCTCTGGCGTGAGATCATAGACCCGGGAAATGAAGACCCTCCCGACGGGGAAGTCCTCATGATAGTAAAGCAGCTCAGCCATACGGGCTCCCCAGACCGGCGCCGGAGAAGCCCGACGCCTCATCAGTTGGCGAAGCGGAAATGCATCACATCTCCGTCGCGCACCACATATTCCTTGCCTTCCAGGCGCATGCGACCGGCATCCTTTGCGCCAGCCTCCCCGCCCAGTGACACGTAATCATCATAGGCGATGGTTTCGGCGCGGATGAAGCCCTTCTCGAAGTCCGTGTGGATAACGCCGGCCGCCTTGGGCGCGGTCGTATCCTTGCGGATGGTCCAGGCGCGGGCTTCCTTGGGCCCGACGGTGAAATAGGTGATCAGGTCGAGCAGCCGGTAACCCTCGCGGATGAGGCGATTGAGGCCCGGCTCCTCTAGGCCGAGATCCGCCAGGTAGTCGGTGCGCTCCGCCTCGTCGAGCTGGGCAAGCTCAGCCTCGATCTGAGCGGAGATCACGACCGCGCCGGCACCTTCCGCCTCTGCCTTGGCGAAGACCTTGGCCGAATGCTCGTTGCCGGTGCCAGCTGAGGCTTCCTCGACATTGCACACATAGAGCACGGGCTTGGTGGTGATCAGGCCAAGGGACTTCCAGGCCTGCTGCTGATCTTCCGGCACGGTTGCAAAGCGGGCAGGACTGCCTTCGCGCAGCTCAACCAGAGCCAGGTCCACCAGCTCGAGAAGGGCCTTGGATTCCTTATCGCCGCCCTTCGCCTTCTTTTCCAGATTGGCCCGGCGACGCTCGAGACTCTCCATGTCGGCAAGCATCAGCTCGGTCTCGACGATATCGGCATCGCGGATCGGGTCGACCTTGCCTTCGACATGGGTCACGTCATCATCGACGAAGCAGCGGAGCACATGGGCGATGGCATCCACCTCGCGGATATTGGCGAGGAACTGGTTGCCAAGGCCCTCGCCCTTGGAGGCGCCGCGAACCAGGCCGGCAATGTCCACGAAAGTGAGACGGGTAGGAATGATCTCCTTGGAACCGGCAATGCGGGCAAGCTCGGTGAGGCGCGGATCAGGCACGGCCACGTCGCCGACATTCGGCTCGATGGTGCAGAAAGGATAGTTGGCCGCCTGCGCCGCCGCCGTCTGGGTCAGGGCATTGAAAAGGGTCGATTTGCCAACATTCGGAAGGCCAACGATGCCGCAGCGGAAACCCATGGGAAATCAGTCCTTATCAGTTGTGCGTGCCGGGGCCGGGCTCTGCGGCCGATCGGGCCTGGCTGGCGCCAGAGCCTCATGGACACGATTCAGGAACAGCGTCGACTTGTCCGCGACCAGCAGCGGGAAATGTTCGGCGATCGCTGCGAGCAGAGGATCGAGCCAGGCTTTGTCCGCCTTGGCAAAATCCCCGAGCACATAGCCGTGCACCAGGTCGCGATGGCCAGGATGGCCTATGCCCATGCGTACCCTGGTAAAATGGGGCCCCACATGGGCGATGACCGATTTCAGGCCATTATGGCCGGCAGCGCCGCCGCCGAGCTTGATGCGCAGCTTGCCGGGGGCAAGGTCGAGCTCGTCGTGGAAGACCACGCAGTCGGTGGGGTCAGCCTTGTAGAAGCGCAGCAGCTCGCCGAGGGAGCGACCGGATTCGTTCATGTAGGTTGTGGGCTTGAGCAGGATGACGCGGATGCCATCCAGCTCGCCCTCAGCGACCTCGCCCTGGAAGCGCTTGCGCCAGGGACCAAAGACGCCATGGCGCCGATGGATCTCATCGAGCGCCATGAAGCCGATATTGTGACGATTATTCTCGTATCTGGGGCCCGGATTGCCCAAGCCGACGATGATAACCATCGGTCATCTCTCCCCGGGCCGCCGACGCGATCAGGCCTCGCCTTCACCCTCAGCCGGAGCCTCGTCCACACCGGCAGCCGGAGTGGCGATGGTGGCAATGGTGAAGTCGCGATCCTTGATGGTCGGCACGCAGCCGGCCGGCAGGGTCACATGGGAGATGTGGATCGACTGACCGATGTCGGTACCCGCCAGGTCGATGGTGATCTGCTCCGGAATGTCGTCAGCCGGGCAGTCGAGCTCGACTTCGTGGCGGACGATGTTCAGGACGCCACCGCGCTTCAGACCGGGGGAGGCTTCCTCGTTGACGAAGACGACAGGCACCTGCACGGTGATGTGCGCATGCTTGGCCACCCGCAGGAAGTCTACATGGATGGCAAAGTCGCGGACCGGCTCGAACTGCACGTCACGGGGCAGAACCTGAACGGTCTGACCGTCGACCTCGAGCTGGTAGATGGTGGAGAGAAAGCGGCCCGTCTCAACTTCCTTCATCAGGTCCTTGTAGACCAGAGAAACCAGCTGGGGCTCCTGCTTGCCACCGTAGATCACACCCGGAACCAGCCCCTGGCGACGTAGCGCACGAGCGGCCCCCTTGCCGGCCCGATCACGCACGACGGCAGTCAGCTTGTGTACCTGCGTCATGTCAAATCTCCTAAAAGTCTCAAACAAAACAAGGCCACCTCGGGGTGGCCTGCCTGCATGCGCGCGGGGCTTCCTCCAGGGGTGAACGGCGCCCGGCCTCGCATTTGGGGCCTTATAGCGGCAAGTCGGAGTTCTGGCAATGGCGGCAATAGGCGCAGGACGGCCGGTTCATCGCCACAAGGGAAGGTTTGCCTCCCAGGGGCGATACGCCATATTGAGCACCATCCGCCGAGAAACGATATTTGCCTTCAATGACCGACGAAAACCTTCCTGGCCTGGATCACAGCACCGAACAGGACGCGGCCCCCGCGCGCGGGCCCGACGTCATCCGCGCGGTCGTGAAGACGGCGCCGACGCGGCCCGGCGTCTACCGGATGTTCGATGCGGAAGGCAATGTCCTCTATGTGGGCAAGGCGCGCAGCCTGAAGGCGCGATTGCAGAACTACACGCGGCTCGGCGGACATACCAACCGCATTGCGGCAATGATCTCGCTCACCGCCAAGATGGAACTGATCATTACGGCCTCGGAAGCAGAAGCCCTGCTGCTGGAAGCCAACCTGATCAAGACCATGAAGCCGCGCTACAATGTGGTGCTGCGGGATGACAAGTCCTTCCCCTATATCCTGATTGCCCAGGATCACCCGATCGCCCAGATCACCAAGCATCGGGGCGCGCGGAACCGGAAGGGGCAGTATTTCGGGCCCTTCGCCTCCGCCGGCGCCGTCAACCGGACGATCAATGCGCTGGAAAAGGCCTTCCTGCTCAGGTCGTGCTCGGATTCGGTCTACGAAAACCGGACCCGTCCCTGCCTGCTCTATCAGATCAAGCGCTGCAGTGCCCCCTGCACCAATTACATCAGCCGCGAGGACTATCAGCAGCTGGTCGACAATGCGATCGACTTCCTGTCCGGACGCAGCCAGTCGGTGAAGACAGAGCTTGCTCGCCAGATGGAAGCCGCCGCTGAGGTGCTCGATTACGAGCAGGCGGCGCGCTATCGCGACCGGATCGCGGCGCTGTCCCATGTCACGGCGCATCAGGGCATCAATCCGCAGACGGTCGAGGAGGCGGATGTGTTCGGCATGTTCCAGGAGGGCGGCCAGACCTGCATCCAGGTGTTCTTCTTCCGGTCGGGCCAGAACTGGGGCAACCGCGCCTATTTCCTCCGGACGGACCGCAGCGCCGAGGATACGGAAGTGCTCGAGTCGTTCATCGCCCAGTTCTATGACGACAAGCCGTGCCCGCGCCTGCTGCTGCTGAGCCACGAGATCAGCTCGCCGGACCTCATGGCGACCGCGCTCAGCACCCGCTCCGACCACAAGGTCACCATCATGGTGCCGAAACGGGGCGAGAAGCGGCAGCTGGTGGAACATGCGGTCAACAATGCCCGCGAGGCCCTGGGCCGCAAGCTTGCCGAAACGAGCTCGCAGGGCCGGCTGCTGGAAGGGGTGGCGCGGGTCTTTGGCCTTGTCGACACGCCGCGGCGCATCGAGATCTACGACAACAGCCACATCCAGGGCACGGCGCCAGTGGGCGCCATGGTGGTGGCCGGCCGTGAAGGCTTCATCAAGAAGGAATACCGCAAATTCAATATCCGCACGCCGGAGGCGGCGGGCGACGACTTCGCCATGATGCGCGAGGTGCTGACCCGACGCTTCAGCCGACTGATCAAGGAAAGCGCGGCGCTGGATGTCGAGGGGCCACAGGATGAGGGCGATGCAGCGGAAACGGCGGATGGCACTGACGACGTGCCGGCCTGGCCCGATCTCGTGTTCATCGATGGCGGCCAGGGGCAGCTCAATGCGGCGCTCGAGGTGCTGAAGGAGCTCGGCGTCGATGGGGTGACGGTCGTGGGCATCGCCAAGGGACCGGACCGGGATGCGGGGCGTGAGCACTTCCACATGCCGGGCCGCAGCGCTTTCATGTTGGAGCCGAGGGATCCTGTCCTCTATTATGTGCAAAGACTTCGAGACGAAGCCCACCGGTTTGCAATCGGCAGCCATCGCGCCCGCCGCAAGAAGGCGATGGGAGCCAACCCGCTTGACGAGATTCCCGGAATCGGACCCGAGCGGAAGCGCGCCCTGCTCCGTGCGTTCGGCTCGGCCCGGTCGGTCGCAAGGGCCAGTTTCGCAGATCTCGCTGCGGTCGATGGGGTGAGCACGGCACTCGCCCGGTCGATCTATGATTACTTCCACGAAGGCCGCAACTGACCGGATGGTGTTCAAGCAGGTCATGAGTCAGAACTTCTCCACGGCCATGAGCCGGCGCCAGCAGATCTTCAACCTGCCCAATCTGCTCACCTTCGGACGCATCGCCGCGGTGCCGCTGATCGTCGCCTGCTTCTTCTTCGACGGTGACCGGGCGAAATGGATCGCCGTGGGCCTGTTCGTGCTGGCAGCAATCAGCGACTTCTTTGACGGCTACCTTGCCCGGCTGTGGAAGCAGCAATCATCCCTCGGACGGATGCTCGACCCGATCGCAGACAAGCTGCTGGTGGCGGCAGTGCTGCTCATGCTAACCGCAGTGCGCACGATTGACGACTTCCACGTGATCGCCGCCGTGATCATCCTGCTGCGCGAAGTGCTGGTTTCGGGCCTGCGTGAATATCTTGCCGAGCTCCAGGTGTCGGTGCCGGTCACCAAGCTTGCCAAGTGGAAGACCACCCTGCAGATGGTGGCGATCGGCTTCCTGCTCGCCAATGGCGCGGGAGACAAGATCTTCCCGTTCACGACCCTCGTCGGCCTGATCGGCCTCTGGGTCTCTGCCCTGCTCACGCTCTATACCGGCTATGACTATCTCAAGGCAGGGCTCACCCATGTTATGGAGACCGACCAGCGATGAGAGTCCTGTATTTTGCCTGGGTCAGGGAGCGGATCGGCAAAGCCGAGGAAATGATCGACTTTCCGCCGGAGGTGGTCACGCTTGCCGATGCAGTTGCATGGTTGAGCAAAAAGGACGAAACTTATGCTCACGCCTTCGGGGATCTGCGGGTGATCCGGGCCGCCATCAACCAGCAGATGGTGGAGCTCGATACGCCCATCGGGGATGCGAGAGAGATTGCTTTCTTCCCGCCGGTGACAGGCGGGTGAAGTCATTTGAGGGGGTTCGAGACAATGCGCGTGTTCCGCCTGGCCACGTCAGCCCTCGCCGCGATCGGCATCGCGGCGCTGCTTGCCGGCTGCACCGAGACAACCTATACCGCCTTTGAAGGCAACTATAACCCCTATCTGCGCCAGAAGGTCTTCGAACGGCACATGTGGGGGACGGATGCGGACAAGCGGCGCGCCATGCGGTTTGCACTGACGGACCTGCAGGCGGAAACCGGCCAGCCCTACAGCGCCGCCTTCTTCCGGGATCTCGGCTTCACCTGCGATGGCGGCAATGTCTGCACGCTCAGGGTTCAGCGTTACATCTACCGGACGAAGAAATCCAACCTCGGCTTCGGCAACCAGTATGTGCAGGCGCCGGGCGATTTCGGCGACGTGGCGACCGTCATCTACGACACCTATACGGTGAGCTACACGCCGAGCTCGATCAATGTCGAGGTGGCAACCCAGTCCAACGACTACATGGCGCCCTGAGACCGTTTCCGGCGGCAGGGCTTCCCGAATCGAAACGGCCTCGCCTTGGGAAGAGGCCGTTTCCTTTTGTGTCACTCGCTGTCGCCAACCATGGAGAAGAGGCTGGCATTGCCACCGGAGGCCGTGGTGTCGGTCGAGACCACGCGCTCGGTGGCGAAGCGATAGAGATAGTGCGGACCGCCGGCCTTGGGCCCGGTGCCGGACAGGCCCTCGCCGCCAAAGGGCTGGGCGCCGACAACCGCGCCAATCTGGTTGCGGTTGACATAGATGTTGCCGACACGGGCGCGGCGGGCAACTTCCTCGGCCGTGGCCTCGATACGGGTATGAAGCCCCAGGGTCAGGCCATAACCGGTCCTGTTGAGGGCTTCGATCATGTCGCCGAGGCGGTCATGATCGAAGCGGACGACGTGCAGGACGGGTCCGAAGACCTCGCGGGTGAGGACCGAGATGTCGCTGATCTCATAGACTGCCGGGGTCACGAAGGTGCCATTGCGGGCTTCAGGCGGCAGCGGAAGGTCGATGATGACCTTCGCCTCCTTCGCCATGCGCGCCTTGTGATCGTTGAGCATGCGAGCTGCATCCTCGTCGATCACCGGGCCGACATCGGTCGTGTAGAGAGCAGGATCGCCCACCACCAGTTCCTCAACCGCCCCCTTCAGCATAGGCAGCAGCTTGTCGGCAATGTCGCGTTGGACCAGCAGCAGACGGGCGGCCGAGCAGCGCTGGCCGGCACTGTCGAAGGCCGACAACACCACATCGCGCACGGCCTGCTCGGGCAGCGCGGTCGAATCGACGATCATGGCGTTCATGCCGCCGGTTTCGGCAATGAGCGGCACGATGGCGCCAGGGCGGGCGGCCAGGGCACGGTTGATGATGGTGGCAGTCTCGTTTGAGCCGGTGAAGGCTATGCCATTGACACGGCTGTCGCTGGTGAGCAGCCCGCCGATCTCGGCGCCACCGCCGGGCAGGAGATGCAGGACATCACCAGGAACACCCGCCTGATGCAGAAGCTTCACCGCCTCGAAGGCAACCAGCGGCGTCTGCTCGGCGGGCTTGGCCACCACGGCATTGCCGGCGGCAAGGGCAGCGGTGAGCTGACCGGTGAAGATCGCCAGCGGGAAGTTCCACGGGCTGATGCAGGCAAAGACGCCGCGGCCATGGAGCTGGAGCACGTTGCGCTCGCCCGTGGGCCCGGGCAGGCTCATGCCACCCTCGAACTTGGCGCGGGCCTCGGACGCATAGTAGCGCAGGAAATCGACCGCCTCGCGGTGATCCGCGAGCGCGTTCTCGAGGGTCTTGCCTGCCTCGCGGACCATCAGGCCGACGAGGAGGTGGACGTTCTGCTCATAGAGGTCAGCCGCGCGCTCGAGTATCGCAGCGCGGGCAGCGCCCCCTCTTGCATCCCAGTCATACTGGGCGCGGGTTGCGAGCTTCAGGGCATTCTCGACATCTGCGGCAGTCGCCTCGACGACGGTGCCGACCACGTTGCGGCGATCCTGTGGCGACGTCACCTCCACCGGCCGGCCTGCTACCACGCGGCCGCCGACGATGGGGCCTGCCTCGATGCGCTTCGTCAGCGAAGCGTCGATCTTCTGCAGGAACGTCTCTCGCGTCGGGTCATCCCAGAGCGGATAGCCTCGCGAATTGACCCGTGGCTTGAAGATATCGCGGGGCAGCGGGATCTGCGGATGGGGAATGGTGGAATAGTTCTCCACCGTCTCGATCGGATCGGCAATGATCTCGCGGATCGGCGCCTCGTCATCGGCGAGACGGTTGACGAAGGAGGTATTGGCGCCGTTCTCAAGCAGACGGCGCACCAGATAGGCGAGCAGATCCTCGTGGGTGCCGACCGGCGCATAAATGCGGCAGGGACGGTTGAGCTTGTTGCCGCCAACCACCTCATCATATAGCGCCTGGCCCATGCCGTGCAGACGCTGGAACTCGAAATCCTGCTCCTTGTCGGCCAGGGTCACGATGGCGGCCACGGTATGGGCGTTGTGGGTGGCGAACTGGGGATAGATCGTCCGCCGCTGGCTCAGCATGTACTTGGCGCAGGCGAGATAGGAAACGTCGGTATTGGCCTTGCGGGTAAAGACCGGATAGCCGTCAAGGCCCGCTTCCTGGGCGCGCTTGATCTCGGTATCCCAATAGGCGCCCTTCACCAGGCGAATCGGAATGCGGCGGTTGGTGCGGGCGGCAAGGTCGCTCAGCCACTCCAGGACAGGATAGGCCCGCTTGCCATAGGCCTGGACCGCCAGACCGAGACCGTCCCAGCCGCGCAGGCTTGGCGCTTCAGCCAGCTTCTCGAACAACCTGAGGGAGATGGCCAGGCGGAAGGCCTCCTCGGCATCGATGGTAATGCCGAGATCGGCGTTGCGGGCCTGCTCACAGAGCTGGAGCAGACGCTCGAACAGCTCGGTCATCACCCGCTTTTCCTGCTTCGGCTCATAGCGCGGATGAATGGCCGAGAGCTTCACCGAGAGCGAAGGGCGCTCATAGATGTGCTGTCCGGGCGCGATATGGCCGGCATGTTTGGCCACTTCGGCCAGGGCGTCGCGATAGGACTTCAGGTAGCGCTGGGCGTCATGCTCAGTCATGGCTGCCTCGCCGAGCATGTCGTAGGAGAAGCGATAGCCAACCTTCTCCTGCGGGGCCGCCAAGGAGAGCGCCTCGCCAATGGTGCGGCCGAGCACGAACTGCTTGCCCATGATGCGCATGGCCTGACGGAGCGCCTGGCGGATCACCGGCTCGCCGGAGCGCTGGACCAGTCGCTTGGCGATGCCGAAGAAAGCGTTGTCGTCCTTCTTGCGCAACTCAAGCACCCGGCCGGTAAGCATCAGGCCCCAAGTCGAGGCGTTGACGAACAGGCTGTCGGACTGGCCGAGATGCTCGGCCCACTGGCGGCCGCCAACCTTGTCGGCGATGAGCTTGTCCTGGGTGGCGGCATCAGGAATGCGCAGCAGCGCCTCGGCCAGGCACATCAGCACCACGCCCTCCTCGCTCGAGAGCGAGTATTCCTGCATGAAGGCGTCAACGCCTCCACCCTGCCTGCGCCCGGCGCGTACCGCATGCACCAGGCGGCGCGCCAAAGCCTCCACGTCCCGGCGCTGCGCGTCATCCATCCGCGCCCGCTCGAGAAGGTCCCGCACGATCTCGGTTTCATCACCGAGCAACCGCGCCGACATGGTATCGCCCCAGTCCGCCATCTCAAATCCGTCCTTCGAAAAATCCGTCCGTGCCTAACGCAGGCGACCGACAATCGTCAAATATACCATCCGACCTCTTGCACTATTGCCAATTCGGCGTATGCACGCCGATAAAGGCACATCACGCTCGGAGGAATGCGCGCTATGTCCATCAAGGTTGTCCGGACCGTCAAGGCCCTTCGGGAAGCCGTTGCGGAATGGCACCGAGACGGGCAATCGGTCGCCCTCGTACCGACCATGGGGGCCCTGCATGAGGGCCATCTTGCCCTGGTGCGCGAGGGCCGCAAGCGAGCCGATCAGGTGATGGCCTCGATCTTCGTCAATCCGACCCAGTTCGCGGCCAACGAGGATTTCGGCTCCTATCCGCGCCAGGAACAGGAAGACATCGCCAAGCTCGAGCAGGCCGGCGCCGCTCTCGCCTTCGTGCCGGACGTGAAGGAGATGTATGGCGAAAACTTCTCGACCACGGTAACAGTCGCAGGCCCGGCCACGGCCGGGCTCGAGGACCGCTTCCGGCCGCATTTCTTCAATGGCGTCGCCACCGTGGTCGCCAAACTGTTCAACCAGTCGCGCTGCGACATGGCCCTGTTCGGTGAGAAGGACTATCAGCAGCTGCTGGTGGTAAGGCAGATGGCGCGGGATCTCGACATCGGCTGCGAGGTCATCGGTTGCGAGACGATCCGCGAGTCGGACGGGCTCGCCATGTCATCGCGAAATGCCTATCTGTCGGCGGAAGAACGGCAGACCGCGCCGCTCATGCACCAGGTGCTGCAGGCGATCGCCAGTCGCGTCCGCCGCGGCGACAGCCGTTCCGCCGCGCTGGCCGAAGGCGTGCAGCGGCTGACGGATGCAGGTTTCGTCGTCGATTACGTGGAGCTGCGGGATGCGGAGACGCTGGCGCCTGAGCCCGAGGCTGGGCGTCCGCTGCGCCTGCTGGCAGCGGCAAAGCTCGGACGCACGCGGCTCATTGACAATATCGCCGTGTGAGGCGGCGCTTCCCTCACGGTCAAGCCTGCCGTCACCCAACCGCGCTGCCGGAACGACTGGCCGATGCGGCCATCGCCTGGGCAATCGTGGGGCGCCTCATGTCGAACAGTTCGGTAATTGCCGCGTACTGCATGTAGCCGCAGCGGGCGAGCGGCTTCATGGCGGCGGTATCGACCAGGCCGTTGGCGTCGACATAGGCGTCATCGATATAAACACCGACAACCTTGCCGATAATCACGACGCTGGGCTCCTCCGGATCGTGGGAAGGCAGCTCGATGGTCTGGTGATAGACGCATTCGAGGGCGGCCGGACTTTCGGCAACCCGTGGAGGCTTCACGAAACGGGACGGTGCCGGCGTGAGCCCGACCAGCGCCAGCTCATCGACATCATCACCCACGGCCGCGGAAGTCAGGTTCATCTGCTCGCGAAGATCCCAGGTGGCAAGATTGCAGACAAATTCCTTCGTCGCAGCGATATTCGACACCGAATGCTTGTAGCCGCCGGACGAGAACATGACATAGCCCGGATTGGCGCCGATGACGTTGAAATAGCTATAGGGCGCCAAGTTGACGACACCCGCCGGCGAGAGGCTCGAGATCCAGCCAATGGGGCGAGGCACGACCAGCGCCTTCAGCGGATCATGCGGCAGGCCGTGGTCGTTGATGATGGCGTCGTAAAGCACGTATGACCTCCTAAGCCGCCTGTCCGCGCAACTCGCGCAGCGCCGCCGGCAGATGGGAAATGTCCGGCAGAACGAGATCGGCCGCATGGGCTATCTCGTCGTAAGTAGAATTGCCGGAGAGAACGGCAACCTTGAGACCAACGCCGGCAGCGAGGCCGGTTTCCATATCGTGCATGTTGTCACCGACCATGACGACCTGTGCCGGATGCAGGCCGGTCAGGTCGCAGAAGGCATGGATCATGTCAGGGGCCGGTTTGGCCGAGGGCACGCTGTCCCAGCCATAGACGGCATCGAAACGGTCCCACACTTCGAGCGCCTTCAGGCAGAGGGTTGCCGCGCCATAGGTGTCGTTGGTGGCAACGCCCAGCCGATAACCGTCGCGGGCCAGGGCATCGAGCACCTCATGCAGATCGCAGACCGGCCAGGGGCTGGCGGCAGCCCCATTAGTGAAGAAGGAGCTGATGCGGCTGATCTTCTCGGCGCGAGTGGCTGGGTCAAGCCCGGGGCACCACAAATCGCAGATATCGGCAGACGTGCCTGCGGCAATGGCCGAGCCCGCCCGATAGGTGCCGCGCTCTGGATCAAGGCCCGCCACCAGCATCAGCTCAAGCGCACGGGCAGGATCACCCCCGGCAAAATCATGAGCGAGCTCGGCGATAATGGGGCCCAGGCTCTTCTGAAAGTCGATGAGGGTGCCGTCCTTGTCGAAAAGGACGCCCTTGAGCTCGGATCTGTCGCCAAAAGCCAAGATGCCGGTTCCTCAATAGTCGGTCACGATGGCGGCGAGGTCCGGCCGGTCGCGCTCGGTCGGCTGCTCGCCCATGCCGCCGATGAAGATGAAGCCGGCCATGCGCTCGCCCTCCTGCAGACCGAGATGGGCGGCCACGCCCTCGTCGAAGGCATACCAGCCGGTGATCCAGTTGGCGCCGAAACCCAGGGCGGTTGCGGCGAGCAGGATGTTCATGCAGGCAGCGCCGGCGGAGAGATGCTGCTCCCAGACCGGGATCTTGACGTGGTCAATGGACTTCGACACCACGCCAATGACCACAGGCGCCTTGGTGAAGATGGTGCGGGCCTTCTCGATCAGGGCCGCATCAGCATCGGGCTGCTTCTCGCGCAGACGCTGCTCGAGGAAGCGGCCGAAATCGGCGCGGCGGTCACCCCGAAAGGTGATGAAGCGCCAGGGGCGCAGCTTGCCGTGATCCGGCACGCGGGCGCCGGCGGTCAGGATGAGGCGCAGCTGGTCGGCGTCGGGGCCCGCATCCGTCAGCCGGGGAATCGCCTGAGACCGGCGGGTCAGCAGCAGGCTGATCGGATCGGTCAGATCATTCATCCGGGCCACAGTCTCGGTGCTCGTCACGCTAGTCTCCCTGAATGGAGTGCTCATGCCTTCCGCTCAACTGGACCGGGCAGCGGCGCAAGTCAATAGCAGCCGCCCGCAGCGGAGGGCCTCCACACCCTTGCGGCATCACTCCGGTTCATCGAGACGGTTGCCGAGCATTGCCTGAGCAGCGGCCACCTTGGGATCGCCGGAGCCGCCGGCCACCTGGACCACGGGCCGCGCAAACTGGATGCCATTCTCGTCAAAGGCCTTCTTGATCATGGCAAAGGCCTTGCGACGGATGGCGAACTGCTCGCCCGGCCGGGTGGTAAGCTTGATGCGGATCTGGATCGCGTATTCACCGAAGGACTGCACGCCCTGCATCTTGAGGGTCTCGATGATATGAGGGGCGAAGACCGGATCCTCCTTCAGTTCCTGGTCGATCTTCTTGATGACCTTCCGGACCTTGTCGAGGTCGGTGTCGTAGGTGACGTTGATGACGTTCTTGTCGATCACCCAGTCGCGGCTGAGATTCTCGATCGCACCAAGGGAGCCGAAGGGCACGGTATAGATGGGCCCGCGCTGATGGCGCAGGCGGATCGACCTCAGGCTGAAACCTTCCACCGTGCCCTTGTGGGAGCCGCTCTGGATGTATTCGCCCACCCGGAAGGCATCATCGAAGAGATAGAACATGCCGGCGATGATGTCCTTGACCACAGTCTGGGCGCCGAAGCCGATGGCTACACCGAGGACGCCGGCACCAGCGATCAGGGGAGCGACGTCGAGCCCGAGAGAAGCGAGCGACATGAGGCCAGCGACAATCACCAGCGCAGCCAGCAGCACGTTGCGGATGATCGGCAGCAGCGTGCGCAGACGGGCGACGCGGGAATCGTCCTTGTGGGGTTCCCGCTGCTCCGCCTCCTCCAGCTTGATGTCGATGAAGGTGCGGAAGGCCTGCCACAGAAGATCGGCAGCGAGGATGATGAAAATCGCCTTGAAAATGCCCATGGCCAGCCGGCTCATGGGAGTCGCGCCGCTGGTTGCCGCAATCAGATCCACGCTCCAGATGCGGGCGAGGAAGGCTATGGCCAGCAGAATCAGCACCACGCGCATGAAGCGGCCGAGACATGCGGCCAGCAGCCGATCGCCCGGCGCCAACTGTTCACCCTCGATGGGGCTGCGCATGAGCTGATCAACCGTGCGGTCAGAAATACGGATGGCGATGTAGAGCGCAATCGCGACCATCACCAGCCAGAAGGTAACGGTAAGGCCGCTGAGCCAGAGCAGCCAGACCAGGATCACGGCCAGGAAGGACAGGATCAGGCGCACCAGGCGAGACGTGGCCTCGTCCGGCGATCCGGCGGCCGTGCGGTGCCGGTAGCGCAGCCAGATCACCGCCAGCGCCAGCACCATCAGCACCGTGCCGAGAATATAGGCGAGCAGCATGCGCTCCGACGGAGGCATGCCATAGCGGCCGGAAAGCAGCACTGTCGTCCATCCGACCAGAAAGAAGCCCGCCAACATGGTTCCCTAGCGGCGCCAGAAAAGGGCATCGTCGTCACTGAAGGGCACGATGGTCAGACGCTGGCGGATCAGCGGATCTCGCGCATCCAAGGCAAAGACGACGGTACAGAGACGCCAGAGGGCGAGGATCGCGAGGATCGCCAGCGTGTAACCCAGCAGCACCGGACGGGCATAGGCGGGGATGTTCAGTGCAATGATGGTCAGCAGGGCACCGCCGGTCAGCGCCACCATGTCGCCCAGCCACAGGAGCAGGCGGGTGGCAAGGATGGTCAGTCTGTCGCGCAGCGATCCCACCCTCGCGGTCAGCGTCCAGTCGTGGAGGCGGTCGACGGCCAGGCGGAACAGCGACTGGGCAAAGAGGGCAACCGCAGTCACGAGCGCTATGACCACTAGGGATTTCCATGGCGAAAGGCGGGCGAACTTGTCACCGACACTGCCCAGGAGCCCCTTGAATGCCCCAGGAAAGGCCCTGGTCGCCTCGGTGAGCTTTTCCGTCTGGGCATGGACCTTGGCGAGGGCCCGGTCGAACATGTCGACCACCGGGCCCCTGTCAGGTGTCTCCGCATCGGTTGCGGCGGATTCGTCTCCCGCCTGCCTCTGATCGGCCAACCACTTCTGCACGTCGGGCCGGGCCAGAAGGTCCAGCAGGCGTTCAACATCGGGCGGCATCGGCGCCGGGCCCTTCTCCTCTGCGCGAGCAGCGGCTGGAAAGACCAAGCCAAGGATGAGCAGCACGGCCACGCTTAACAGCCGGATGCGCCCGGCCAAACTCACTTTCTCAAACACCTGCATGGACGCCCCCCGGCAGCGTGGCAGGAACCCCACAGGTTCCTCTTCCTCTCATACACCGAAATTCCGCGCCCTTTCAGCCGCAATTAGGCCCCAGTCTACACCTCTAAAGGTAGCGCCAATTGATTGTGCAACCATCGATAAATATGAGTGATTGGAGTTTCTCATGAGATTCTGGGGAAAGGTCATTCCGGCCGTCGCGGCGATCAGCATCGGCGCTGCCCTACCAGCCGTTGCCGCCGACCTGCCGATCTACCAGCCGCCGTCGCCGATCGAGCCGGTGGCGGTCTACAAGCCGTGGCAGGGCCTGAGCATCGGGGCGCTTGGCACCTATGGCTTCGGCAAGACCGAGCTTGACCGCTTCGGCCCGCTTCCGGCGCGCGGACCGAACTCGCTGAACCACAGCTCGCTCAAGACCAGTGGCGGCCTTGGCGGCGGCCTTGTTGGCCTGCACGGGCAGATGGACAACTGGGTGCTGGGTGCAGAGTTCGACGGCTCGTTCGGCGACATCTCGAAAAGCAGGAAGAGCAAGGGCGCAGGCGCCTTCCGTGCCAAGTCCACGATCGATCAGCTCTATACGGTGCGCGGCCGGCTCGGCTATGCGATGACGCCCAACACCCTGCTCTATGGCACCGGCGGCATCGGCATCATCCACGCCAAGGAAAAGATCCGCGGCCGGGACTTCAACGTTTCGGGCAAAGGATATGCCTATACTCCGGTGTTCGGTGGCGGCCTTGAATACAAGTTCTCCGATACCACCAGCCTCCGCGGCGAATATCTCTATGCCTCGTCGTTCACCAAGCGTTTCCGGGACAAGAGCGCCCCGGCGCTGCTCAAGGCCAAGTTTGACGGCACGCACCTGATCCGGATCGGCCTCAGCTACCAGATTCCGGCCTTCTGATCACAAGAGCCTCCCCACCGACTGAAAAGGGCGACGCCTCTGGCGCCGCCCTCTTTTTTGTCCAGCCGCTAATAAGCTGATAACAAGAACCTACCTGCCGGCCTTTGCTGCCTTGCGGGCGATGTCGGGCGCAATCGCCTCCTTCGACAGCTGGGCGACGACTTCGTCCAGCGCGAGCGTTTCCTGGTCGCGGGAGCCGAGACGACGGAGGTTGACGGTACGCTCGTCGCGCTCGCGCTTGCCGAGGACGAGAATGACCGGGATCTTGGCCAGCGAGTGCTCGCGGACCTTGTAGTTGATCTTCTCGTTGCGCAGGTCGGTCTCAACCCGGAGGCCGGCTTCGCGCAGGGCGGCCGCCACTTCTTCGGCATAGTCATCGATCTCGGAGACGATCGGGCAGACCATGACCTGGAGCGGCGCGAGCCAGAGCGGGAAATGGCCGGCAAAGTGCTCGATCAGGATACCGATGAAGCGCTCCATGGAACCGCAGATCGCGCGGTGGACCATGACCGGCGGCTTCTTCTGGCCATCGGCGTCGATGTAGAAGGCGCCGAAGCGCTCCGGCAGGTTGAAGTCCACCTGGGTGGTGCCGCACTGCCAGTCACGGCCGATGGCATCCCGCAAGACATATTCAAACTTGGGACCGTAGAAAGCCCCCTCGCCCGGATTGATCGCCGTCTTGATGCGTCCGCCGGACTGGGCAGCGATCTGCTCGAGCACGCGCCCCATGACCTCCTCTGCGTGGTCCCACATCTCGTCGGTGCCAACGCGTTTCTCGGGCCGGGTCGACAGCTTCACGACGATGTCGGTGAAGCCGAAATCGGCATAGGTCGAGAGGATCAGGTCATTGATCTTGAGGCATTCCTCGGCAAGCTGCTCTTCCGTGCAGAAGATGTGGGCATCATCCTGGGTGAAGCCGCGCACGCGCATGAGGCCATGCAGGGCGCCCGACGGCTCGTAGCGATGCACGTTGCCGAACTCGGCAAGGCGCATGGGCAGGTCGCGGTAGCTCTTGAGGCCGTGCTTGAAGATCTGGACATGGCCGGGGCAGTTCATGGGCTTGAGGGCGAAGACGCGGTCGTCATCGGTCTCGTCGCCGGCGGACTGCACCTTGAACATGTTCTCCTTGTACCAGCCCCAGTGGCCAGAAGTCTCCCAGAGGCTCTTGTCGAGAACCTGGGGGGCATTGACCTCCTGGTAGTCCTCGGAAAGGCGGCGGCGCATATAGGAGATGAGACCCTGGAAGACGGTCCAGCCCTTGGGATGCCAGAAGACGACGCCGGGGCCCTCTTCCTGGAAGTGGAACAGGTCCATCTCGCGACCGAGGCGACGATGGTCGCGCTTCTCGGCCTCCTCGATGCGGGTCAGGTAGTCGTTGAGTTCGGCTTCAGACGCCCAGGCGGTGCCATAGATTCGCTGAAGCATCGCGTTCTTGGCGTCACCGCGCCAGTAGGCGCCGGCGATCTTCATCAGCTTGAAGGCGTTGCCGATCTTGCCGGTCGAGGTCATGTGTGGACCGCGACAGAGATCAAGCCACTCTCCCTGACGGTAGATCTTGATCTCCTGGTCCTCCGGGATCGCATCGACCAGCTCGACCTTGTAGTTCTCGCCCTTCTCGGCGAAATAGGCCTTGGCCTCGTCGCGGCTCCAGACTTCCTTGGTGAAGGGCTTGTCGCGGGCAATGATCTCCCGCATCTTCGCCTCGATCACCGGCAGATCTTCCGGATGGAACGGTTCGTTGCGGGCGAAGTCGTAATAGAAGCCGTTCTCGATGACAGGGCCGATCGTCACCTGGGTGCCCGGATAGAGCTCCTGCACCGCCTCGGCGAGCACGTGAGCGGCATCGTGACGGATCAGCTCGAGGGCGGCAGGGTCGTCGCGGGTGACGATGCGCACGCTGGCATCGCGCTCCACCTTGTCGGCAAGATCTACCAAACGGCCATCGAGCTCCATGGCGACGGCCTTCTTGGCCAGCGACTTGGCAATGGAAGCGGCAATCTCGGCGCCGGTGATGCCGGCCTCGTACTGGCGGCGGCTGCCGTCGGGGAAGGTCAGTTCAATCATCAAATCTCTCCTGCTCACTCACTGCATACCAACGCAGGTAAGCGGCCTCAGACAGGCGGCCTCCCGGAAGAAGCCGTCGGACGGATGCGGCGCGTGGGACGTTGCCGAAGGCACGCGCTTTCTCGGCTGCGCATTTGACCGCCTTCATGCCCGCCGTCAAGCGACTGCGACAGGATCACCCGTTGCGTCGATACCACAATCACACTCAATGATTGTCCCAAAAAGACAACCGGCTCCGCCCCGTTTCACGTTAAATATGTGGAATCATTCATTAAATTTGCCACGACCGGCTTCATGACCGCCACAATCAAAAATTGCATTCACGATCGAGCATGGTAAAAAAGATCCTGCAGCCATCGGTTGCAATCGGCTGGGGGGCCGAGAAAAGTGGGTTGATTAATGCATCTTTCAGTTAAGGCTTTCCTGTCCGCCCTCTTGCTGGCCCCCATCGCTCTCAGCCAGGCCAAGGCGGCCGATCTGCCAGCGCCCCTCTCGACCACCAACTATGCCGAGCCTGCCACCCCGGCAGTGCCTGAGGTTGATCCACTGCCGTGGCAAGGCTTCCATGTCGGCGCGCTGGCAGGCTACCAAAGATATGATGAGACCATCAGAACGCCATTTGGCCCCTCGACCACGGCGAGCGACGGTGCCTTGCTGGGCGGGCTCGCCGGGTTCGACATCCAGTTCGGAAACCTGGTGCTGGGCGCCGAAGCCGATACCTCCTTCGGCGATGTCTCCGGCATCAACAACAAGGTCGCATCCCGCATCCGCCAGTTCTCGACCTTCCGCGGACGTGCTGGAATTTCCGCCGGCGACCTGCTGTTCTATGGCACCGCCGGCCTCGCCGCCGCCGACATGGAAAGCAAGGCGCGCCATTTCGGCGACGACAACCAGGTGGTCTGGGGCTGGACCTATGGCGGCGGCGTGGAAGCCAAGCTCACCGAAAATGTCTCGCTGCGCGGGGAATATCTCTACACGCGGCTCGATAACAAGGATCTGACCTACGCTCCGTCACCCTTCCAGGGAACGGGAGAAACAAACGACTTCCACACCTTCCGCGCCGCTGTCAGCTATCAGCTGCCGCTGCTCTGACGCGGCATGGCCCCGGGCGGGAGCAGCCCGCCCGGCCGGGATTCACCAAACCTTTACGAGACTGGGCCAAAGTGGCACGTCTTCGAGAGGCCACTCCAAGATGATGGTCGTCGGGGCCGCAGGCTCGGCCCTGGCGACCTCTCTGTCTTATCCCTTCAGACAATCACTGCGGCCTGCCGGTCGTGTGGCCGCCTTCCGGATCAGCACAACCCAAGTCCCCGCCGCGCCAGCGGCCATAGCGCCAGGGACGAAAGCCCTGCGGCTCCAGATTTTCCGGCACCGGATCATAGCCGTGGCTGCCGCCTGGACGGCATCGAGAAAGGCGCGCAAGCAGCAGCCAGCCACCTGCCCAAGCGCCATGCCGGCGCAGGGCGTCAATGCCATATTCCGAGCAGGTCGGAAGATGCCGGCACTGTCGTCCCATGACGGATGACAGGGTATAGCGATAGACGGTGATGAGACCGACGCCCGTTCCGACCAGCAACCGGTCGAGGAAGGAGCGCATCACGAGGCCTCGACGGCCACGGCGGCCTTCCGGGCCTCGATCTGGTCGAGGCAGTCGCAGACAGCGTCGAAGGTTAGCAGTGTCGAGGCATGACGGGCAGGGAAATCCCTAACCGGCTCAAGGCAGGCAAGATCCGCCCAGCGCCCGTCGGGAGCCGGTCCATTCTCCTTGAGCATGGCATACATTTGCCTGCGCAGGGCGCGAAGTTCATCGGGGGTCGAGCCAATGACATGGCGCGCCATGATAGAGGACGACGCCTGCCCCAGCGCACAGGCCTTCACCTCATGGCCGAAGGCGGTGACCACATTGTCGCGGAGGCAGAGGTCCACCGTGACCCTCGAGCCACAAAGGCGGGAATAGGCGACAGCCGTTGCATCGGGCGCGGCAAGCCGCTCACCCAGCGGAATATTGGCTGCAAATTCGAGGATCTTGCGGTTATAAATGTCGTCCAACATATCGCTGTGCCGTCGCTCGTTGCCCCGGCCGGGCAGGACAGGTTAGCGCCTGGACCATTTTCTGCATAGACCGGCGCCGCTTGTGTTGCTATCGCGCGAATTCTATATGGTGTATGGAAATCGGCAACGAAGGCCTGAGGCCAGCGACAGATCGCCCGGCCAGATGGTCCTGCTTTCGCTCAGGCAAGGTCAAAGGGACCAGGCTTTCGAGGACTAGATCATGGATGCGATCGCCAACCTACTCACACGGCAAGCGGACAGCGCCGAGGCCGATGTCAACAAGCGCCCGACCCGCGAGGAAGCCGAAGCCGCTGTCAGGACGCTGATCCGCTGGGCTGGTGACGATCCCGATCGCGAAGGCCTCGTGGATACGCCCAAGCGGGTAATCCGCGCTTATGCGGAATTCTTCCGCGGCTATGACGAAGACCCGTACGAAATCCTCGAGCGCACCTTCGACGACCATGCCGGCTATGACGACATGGTGCTGGTGCGCGACATCGACATGGCCTCCCATTGCGAGCATCACATGGTGCCGTTCATCGGCAAGGCGCATGTGGCCTATCTGCCCTCGGGCCGGATCGTCGGCCTGTCGAAGATCGCGCGCGTGGTCGATGTCTTTGCCAAGAGGCTGCAAACCCAGGAAGCGATGACCGCCCAGATCGCCGAGGCCATCGACGTCGCCCTCAAGCCCCATGGCGTTGCGGTGATGATCGACGCCGTCCATCAATGCATGTCGCTGCGCGGCGTGCAGAAGCATCAGCCCTCGACGCTGACCACCCAATTCACCGGCGAGTTCAAAGAGAAGCCCGAGCTACAGGCGCGGTTCTTCGAACTCATCCGCCACCCTCGCTGAACGCCAGGCCCCATCCCATCCGCTACAAGCAAAGATCATGACAGATAATATCTTCTCCAAGCGCATCAGCGTCGAACAGGTCGAGGAAGGCTACGATCTCGCGCCGAAGTTCGACGCCGATGGTCTCATCGTCTGTGTCACTACCAATGCGGCCAATGGCGACGTGCTGATGGTCGGCTACATGAATGCCGAGGCGCTCAAGCGCACGATCGAGACCGGCGAGGCCCATTACTGGAGCCGTTCGCGCAAGCTTCTGTGGCACAAGGGCGCATCCAGCGGCCTGGTGCAAAAGGTGGTCGAGCTGCGCATCGATGATGACCAGGATGCCGTGTGGCTCAAGGTCGAGGTTGCCGGCTCGGGCGCCAGCTGCCATGTTGGCTACATGTCGTGCTTCTACCGGGCAGTTCCGGTCGGCGTTCCCGTGTCGAGCGACATCCGGCTCGAATACAAGGAAGCGCAGAAGACCTTCGACCCGCTCGAGGTCTATGGCGACGTTCCGAACCCGACCCAGCTCTGACCGGGAGTGACGCGGTTCACCATCCCAATCCTTTAAGGCATCTCGTGAGATTCTGGGGTCAGTCAGACGGTAACCAATCTACCGAGAATAAAACCAGTGCCGGTGAAAGCCAGCCCAGGCGGCTTCGTGCCCGCGTAGGGCTGGCGCTCGGCGCCGGCGCTGCCAGAGGATGGGCCCATATCGGCGTCATCCACCGGCTGGAAGAAGCCGGAATTCCCATCGACATCATCGGCGGCACCTCCATCGGAGCGCTGGTCGGCGGCTGCTATGTGGCCGGACGCATAGACGCGCTTGAGGAATTCGCTCGAAAGCTTACACGCCGGCGGATCTTCTCGCTGCTCGATTTCTCCTGGCGCGGCGGCGGGCTCATTTCCGGCGACCGGCTGCAGAAGATGCTGCAGGCGGAGCTTGGCGAGACCAGGATCGAAGAACTCAACCGGCCCTTCGTCTGTATCGGCACCGAGCTGATGACCGGACATGAGATCTGGCTACAGCGCGGCCTGCTCAGCGAGGCGATCCGCGCCTCCTACGCCCTGCCCGGCGTGTTCAAGCCGATCTTCACCGCCAATCAGTGGATCATCGACGGGGCCGTGGTCAATCCCATCCCGGTTTCGGCCTGCCGGGCGCTCGGCGCGCGCATGGTCATCGCGGTCAATGTCAATGCCGACGCCTTCGGCGGCACGGTCGTACAGCAGCCGGATGTGCTTTCGGCGATCGAAGCCTATGGCCGCGACGGCACCGATTCCAGCGGCATGCCACCGCCGGTTCTGCCGCGTCACACCCGCACGGCACCGCCGGGAATCAGCGCGGTGCTGGTTGCCGCCTTCAACATCACCCAGGACAGGCTCGCGCGATCGCGGCTGGCAGGTGATCCGCCGGACGTTCTGATCTCGCCACGCACAGCGGATGTGGGCCTGTTCGATTTCGACAAGGCAGATGTCGCCATCGAGGCCGGGCGGGAAGCGGCCGAGCGGGCCCTACCGGAGATCCAGTGGGCACTGGAACGGCTCGAGCATGTGATTGACGAGTGACCGCCAGGCATCGTTGCGCCTGCCACGCCGCTTGGTTCGGCTGGCGGGCCGGATCTGTCAGGAAACGATGTAGCGCTTCATTTCCTCGGCCTCGAGTTCGGCCTCGGCAATGCGCATCTTCACCACGTCACCAATGGACACAATGCCGTCCAGTGCGTTGCCGTTGAGCACCGGCAGGTGACGGATACGGCGTTCGGTCATGATCTCCATCAGCCGTGCCACGGTATCCTCCGGCGTGCAGGTTACCACGTCGCGGACCATGATCGACGAGGCCGGCTGATCCAGCACGGCCGGGCCGCTCTCGGCCAGCGCGTTGACAATATCGCGCTCGGAAACGATCCCGGCGATCGAACCCGCGTCATCGAGGATCACCAGGGCGCCGATCCGGCGCTGGGACAGTGTGGATGCAACTTCCTTGACGGTGATACTGCCCGAGGCAGTGACAACGTCATGCCCCTTCTGCTTGAGGATAGCGGCCACGGCCATGAGAGTCCTCCAGAGCTGTTGTCGAGCCAGTGTAACACATCCAACACCAGTTATCAGCGCCGATGCCTCACTCGCCCGCCCATTCGCTCAGTCGGCTGAACGCTGCACCCAGCGATCGACCGGGCCGAAACACAGAAGACCGGCGAGGAAGCCGCCGATATGAGCCTGCCAGGCGATGGCGCCGCCTTCGCCCGCACCAAAGCTCAGCACGCCGAAGAGGATGTTGATGCCGAACCAGATGACGATAAAGCCCAGGGCGCCGCGATGGGCGAAGGTCTCGGCAAGGGAGAGCGGGCGGACATAGCGCGGATCCATGCGGGTCGCCGCCATGATGCCGCCGTGCCCTGCAAACATCAGACGAATGGCGGCCGCCATCTGGCCGGAGATGGCGGCGGATGCGCCGATGACCGGAGACAGCTCGCCCCAGTATATAAGGAGATGCAGGGTCGCGCCGGCGATGCCGCAGATGGCGCTCAGGATCAGAAAGCCGACGGCGCCCAGCCGGCGGGCAACTACCGTGCCGAAGGCCAGCATCCAGAAGCAGTTGACCAGGAGATGCGTCCAGCTGCCATGAAGGAAGAGATGGGTGACGAAGGTCCAGACCTGGGCGCCGACGCCGCCGGGAAATTCGCTGGCTGGATAAACGTAGCGAGCGGGGATGAAGGCTAAAGTCAGCAGCGTCCAGATGTCGGCATCTTCCGACAGGAACGAGCGGATCACATGGATCGCAACGAAGGCCGCCAGCAGGACCAGCACAACGGAAGGCGCATTGAGGAGCGGCTCGGAAGAGCCCGGCTGCTGCCTGCGGGCGTGCCTATCCCATAGATCATTCATCATCCACCGCCGTCATTCGGTTCAACCTTCCCGCTTTTCCCATTCCCGCGCGCCATCCGCCAGCCAAAAGGTAACCCATCATCCCAGTTCACACCCGACAGGCGGCTGCCAGTCCCAGGAAACGCCTGGTTCCAGGCCACGGTGATTAAGAAGCTTGCAAGCATGAGTCGAACTCTCCGGCCAGGGGATGGTCATTTTTTTCGCGGTTGCCGGGCCGAGACCCCCGATTTCCGCGATGCTTTCCACGAGAGGGCGCGGGAGGTTCGCGCGATTCCGACAACCTCTCGTTTACGAGCGGATTTAACGAGTCCGGCCGGCTTCATGAACGGCCGTTTACGGGTAACCCGGCCTTTACCGACGAGTCGGGCGGGAATCCGGGATTCTGACCAACCCCGCCGTTGGTTTCCCGAATGTAAATCAGTTAAATAGTGAATCAGGCATTAGGTTATTGGAATATTTAAAACGCATGGTTTTCTGAAACATTAGTCTTCTATAAAACATCCAAATCGGATCTGTTTCGAATTACCTTTGTTTAAATAGTTGGCGCCCCAAGATGCTCTCAACAAACAAGAGAGACGGGCGTCACCAATGAAGCGACTGTTCACAGGTATCATTCTCGGCCTCAGCGCACTGCTCGGTTGTGCAGCGCAGGCCCAGGAGACCTCAGGCGGTTACAGCCTGGTGCAGGATGCGGTCTTCGCGAAGGCCCATCAGCAAGCCCTTGCTCCCATGGGTTTCATTGACTTTTGCAAGCGTTTCCCGGCCTCCTGCACCCGGCAGAAGACCACCCCGGCACGCATCGCCCTCACCCCAGAACGGCTGCGCGAGCTGGTCTCGGTCAATGACTACGTGAATAGGAAGATCCAGCCGGAGACCGATCAGAACCTTTTCGGGCTGGAAGAGTACTGGACAATCCCCGTTGATGCCGGGGACTGCGAAGACTATGCTCTACTTAAGCAATACTATCTGGAACAGCTCGGATGGCCCCGTTCTACTTTGCTGCTGACTGTGGTGATCGATGAGCGCGGCGATGGCCATGCGGTGCTGACCGTCAAGACAACAGCGGGCGACCTGATCCTGGACAACCAGAATCCCACTGTGCTCGACTGGACCAAGACCCCCTATGAGTTCGTGAAGCGGCAGTCGTCCTATGACCCGCGGATCTGGGAATCGCTCGATCCCAAGCAGCGCCGCGCTCCCGACGCCGTCGCAGCCCGCTGACCTTCAGGCAGTGGCATCGCTGCGACCGCGTCACTCCTCCGGTGCCAGAGATTTCTCAAGCAGGGCCAGATGATCGCTGAAGCCGGCGCGGCGATAGATGCGATAGGCCCCGAAATTCCTCACCAGCACGCCGATCCTGACCCAGCGAGCGCCGCGCGAACGGACGTAGTCCTCCGCCGCGGCAATAAGGCTCGTGCCGATGCCCCGCCCGCGGCAGTCGGCAGCAACCACCAGGTCATCGATCATGGCATAGGTGATCTGGGTACGATCCCGCGCCTCATCTGTGACCCGGGCGCGGGCGCAGACGTAGCCGACAATGGTCCCGTCAAGCTCGGCGACGAACACCCGCCCGTCGCCCTCGATGCAGTCGGCTATGAGATCGTCAATGTACCAGCGGCCCAGCCGGCGGGTGAGCTTCATGCGCGGGTAGATGCCCGCCTCGAAATGACGCAGCTCCTCGGCCAGGGCGATGACGGCCGTCGCGTCGCGATCCTCGAAGGCGCGGATCAGGACCGAGCCGCCGGGTTCCTCCGTACGGCTGGGCTGACCTTCAGCCCTCGACATATTCCTCGAACAGCGCTGACGGCGGATTGGACTCATCAACGCGGAGCTTCGGCGAGTAGCGATAGACCGTCGAGCAGTAGGGGCAGATGATCTCGCCCTCGCGGCCCATGTCCAGATAGACGTGGGGGTGATCGAACGGCGCAGAGGCGCCGGTGCACTCAAATTCCTTGGCACCGATCTCGATGACCTCGACGCCCATGTCGTTGTGGAATTTCGGGATGACCGCGTGCGCCATGTTTAAAGTGTCCACCGCATGGATTTAACCTGTAGAGCCGATATCATATCCTGTCGGCGCTCGCAAATCGGCACCCACGGTGCCATCACGGTCCGGAGTTCAGACTTGCCCCAGTTTTCCTCGAATGGCGTGGCGATCCACTATGATGTCGCCGGAGAAGGCGCGCCCGTCCTGCTTGTTCATGGCTTTGCCTCCAATGCCCGGGCCAACTGGGTCGATACCGGCTGGGTTACGGCGCTCACCAAGGCGGGGAGAATGGTGATCACCTTCGACCATCGCGGCCATGGCCTGAGTGAAAAGCTCTATGATCCGGCACTTTATACGACGTCGCACATGGCGGAGGATGCCCGCGCGCTGCTCGATCACCTGGGCATCCCGCGATCCGACGTGATGGGCTATTCGATGGGCGCCAGGGTCTCGGCGCTGCTGGCAATCGACCATCCAGAACGGGTGGGCAAACTGATCCTCGCGGGCCTTGCGGAGAACATGATCAATGGCGTCGGTGGGGCGCTCGAAATTGCCGCAGCGCTCGAAGCGGAAAGGCTCGAGGACGTGACCGACCGGGGCTCGCGCGCCTTCCGCATCTTCGCGGACGCCACCAAGAGCGACCGCAAGGCGCTGGCCGCCTGCATCCGCACCTCGCGCCAGAAGCTGGCTGCAGAGGATCTGGCCACGATCACCGCGCCAACACTCATCGTCGTAGGCTCGACGGACGACATCGCCGGTCGGCCCGAACCGCTCCAGGCAGTCATTCCCAATTCGGAGGTGCTGGTCATTCCGGATCGGGACCATATGCGGACCGTGGGCGACCGGCGCTACAAGGAGGGCGTGATCCGTTTCCTCGAGGCGTGAACCAATCAGGCGTTGACTATCTGACGTAAACGTCAAAAAATCGCCCCCGGAGATTGATCATGCTGCAACAGCCTGACCTGCCTTCGGGGGTCAACAGAACGCGCGTCGAATTTGTCGGGGCAGACGGAAACCGCCTCGCCGGCGACCTTTTCCAGCCAGCCAGCAAAGGCAACGGGGTGGTGTTGCTGCTTCATGGCGGCGGGCAGACAAAACATGCCTGGCGTTTCACCAGCAGCCGTCTGGCCGCGAATGGATGGGCGGCCATCGCCCTTGACCAGCGCGGCCATGGCGACAGCGCCTGGGTTGCGGACGGGGATTACAGTTTCGAAGCCTATGGCCGCGACCTGGTGGAGCTCTGCCGGCAGATCGATGAGCGTTTCGGGGTCGCCCCCGTCGTGATCGGCGCCTCGCTCGGCGGCATCGCCTCGCTGCTGGTTGCTGATGCCAGCGCAGGCAATCCGCCCTACCGGGCGCTGGTGCTGGTCGATATCACCCCGACGACCCGCGAAGGCGGCACGGACCATATCCTGGCCTTCATGGAAGCGGACCTTGCTGACGGTTTCGGGTCACTTGAAGAAGCGGCGGAGGCGATCAGCCGCTATCTGCCACATCGTCCGAAGCCCAGATCGCTCGAGGGTCTGCGACGCAATCTCCGGCTTCACCCGGATGGACGCTATCGCTGGCATTGGGATCCGCTGTTCATCCGCAGCCGCCGGCAACCAGGTGGGCGGCCCTATCATATCGAGGACAAGCTCTCGAACGGCGCGCGGAGCCTGAGCATCCCGATCATGCTGGTCCGGGGCCGGGAAAGCGAGCTGGTTGGTGAGGACGAGGTGAAGGAGTTCCTGCGGCTTGCGCCTCATGCGAAGGTGCGGGACGTGCATGGCGCCCGGCACATGGTCGCCGGCGACGTGAACGACGTGTTCACGGACACGGTCCTCGACTTTCTCAACGCCATATAAACAACAGGCGGCGCCCGAAAGCGCCACCCATTGCTCCTGCCACGCGGGGAAGGATCAGTCAGCCGGCTGGTTGCTGGCCGGCGGTACCGTGGTCGCAGACGGGGCGGCGGGAGCACCCGGCGTTGCGCTCGAGGTGGTATCGCCTTCCTGACGGATCTCGGCCACGGTCTTGAAGGCCGGGGCGTTCTCAAGCTCGTCCTTGGTCGAGTTGACCACAAGCTTCACGGTGTTGTCGCCCTGGTCCTGCATCTTCACCTGGTCGAGCTTCAGCGCAACGTCCTTTTCGCCGATGCCGAGGAAGCCGCCGACGCCGACGACAATGCCCTCAAGCATGCCATTGGTGCCGATGATGATGTCATTCACGTCACCGATCTTCTCGTCGGACGAGGAATAAACGGTGGTGTTGATCAGGTCGGAACCGAGATAGGTGCCCTCGGACTGCATGGTGATCTGGCCATCGACCACCCGCTCGCCGTCGCGGGTGTTGGCAGCACTGCTGCTTGAGCCCATGCCCGGCGCCGTGCTGTCGGTGGCGGTATTGGGCGTTTCGCTCGCGGCGTTATTCGAGGCGCCCGACATGCCCGGTGTCGTCGCGGTTCCAGGCGCGGTCTGATCCTGAGTCGTCTGGCTGTCAGCACCAGTCGACGGGGTGGACGGAGCCTGCTGGGCCGACGGCTCAGTGGCTGCGGGCGGCGTGGCGGGCGAGCTGCTGGTCTGGGCATTCGCGGCGACGACCGGTGCAAGGCCCAGAGCCGTTGCAATAGCCATGGCACTCACAGTCTTCATGAACATGTCTGCCTCCTAGAGGATGATTGTCTCTGGGAGGGGAAACAGGCTCATGCCGGGATCGTTCCGAAAACGGAAGAAGGGGCGGAAAACGCCCCTTCCCCAACCTGCAAGGCGCCGCAAGTTCCTCATTTGCCTTGGAAAACCGGCTTGCGCTTCTCGATGAAGGCCCTGCGGCCTTCAGAATAGTCTTCACTGTCGAAGCAGGCCATGATCGCCCGACGGGCATTTTCATCAACATCTCCCTCGGCAAAGAGGGCATCGATGGTGGCATTGGCTGCGGCGATAGTGAGGGGCGCGTTCTCCGCTATGGCAGAGGTTAGACCGGCTACATACTCACCGAGTTCCTCCCGCGGGACGACCTTGTCCACAAGGCCGAAATCCCGGGCTTCCTCCGCCGTCAGACGTCGGGCGGTATGGATAAGGAACTTGGCCCGAGACGGCGTGACGGCGCGCAGCAGCAGGCCCATGGCATAAGGGGGATAGGCAAGGCCAAGGCGGGCGGCAGGAACGGCGAAGGTCGAGCCTATGGCCGCAATGCGCATGTCGCAGGCGGCGGCGATGGCAACGCCGCCACCGATGCAGAAGCCGTCGATCATGGCAATCACCGACTTGGGGCTTTCGGCAATGGCGCGATAGGCGGCAGTGTTGCGTTCCTCATAAGCTAGCGCTGCCTTTGCATCCTTGCGCTCGTTTTCGAACTCGCTGATATCGGCGCCGGCGATGAAGGCCTCGCGGCCAGCGCCCGCCAGAACGATCGAGCGGATCTGCGGATCGGCGTTGAAGACCGCCATCACCTCGGGGATCGCCAGCCACATCTCGAGGCTCACAGCGTTGCGGCGCTCCGGACGGTTGAAGATGAGATAGCCGACGCTGCCGGAACGGCGCGCCGCAATGTGGTCGGTCGAGCAGGCGATCGTCTCGCCGGAGACAAGGATATCTTCAATCACGGCAGGTCCCCGAATGATGTTGCGTCTCCCTGCCGCTAGCAGAGCGGGGAGGCCATCGCAAGCAGGCTGTCTTGTACCCGGCACCGGGAAGCGTTATGTCCTATGGCGGAACTGGCGCGGCCAGAACTTGAGGGCAGAAGGTTGCAGGGCTATACTTAGTGACCCGCCGCACGGAGAACGCCCATGGCAATAGCAGTCGCATCGAGCGCCAAGGTCCACGGTTTCGACCCCGTCTGGCGCCGCATTCGCGAGGAAGCCGAGGCCATCGCCAACCAGGAGCCGGCGCTTGGCGGCTTCGTCTTTACGACGGTGCTGACCCATTCCCGCTTCGAGCAGGCCCTGTGCCACCGGCTGGGGCAGAAGCTGGGGCATGCCGATGTGGGCGCGGAGCTGATCGTGCAGGCGTTCAACGATGCGCTCGAACAGTATCCGGAGATCAGCGATGCCGCGCGGGCCGACATCCTCGCGGTCTATGATCGCGATCCGGCCTGCAACCGCTATATCGAGCCGCTCTTGTATTTCAAGGGCTACCACGCCATCCAGACCTACCGGATGGCCCATGCCCTCTGGCTCATGGGACGGAAGGATTTCGCGCTCTATCTGCAGAGCCGCGCCTCGCAGATCTTTTCGGTCGACATCCATCCGGCGGCCGTGATCGGTCGCGGCATCATGATCGACCATGCCCATTCCGTGGTCATCGGCGAGACAGCCGTCGTCGAGGATGATGTGTCGATGCTGCATGACGTCACCCTGGGCGGCACGGGCAAGGAACATGGCGACCGGCATCCCAAGGTGCGACGCGGCGTGCTCATCGGCGCCGGTGCGCGTATCCTGGGGAATATCGAAATCGGACGGTGCTCGAAGGTGGCGGCCGGCAGCGTGGTGTTGCACGATGTGCCTGCGAATCGCACCGTTGCCGGGGTGCCTGCACGCGTGGTGGGCTATGCGGGCTGCGAGGAACCTGCCCGGCTGATGGACCACTCGCTTACCGCCGCAGACGGCGACAAGAACTGACATACCGGACATTCGCGCAAGGCTCGGCGCGCCCCATGGCGGCCGTCGTGTCTTCCGCGTCCCTATTGAAACCGAAGGAGCAGACAGTGAAGCCCGACGAGATCCGCAAACTGGAAAAATTCTTCCAGCAGAAATTCCAGCTTTCCTCCATCCAGGTGCGTCGGCGCCCGCAGAAGAGCGATTCGGCCGAGGTCTATCTCGACGACGAATTCATCGGCGTGCTGTTCCGGGACGAGGAAGACGGCGACCTCTCCTATAACTTCCAGATGGCGATCCTCGACATCGACCTGCCGGACTAAGACGCGAAGGCCGAGCTTGCGAGCTCGGCATTCTCCCTCCGCCGCCGCGTGCTGCGGCTAGCGCAGGCTTCCAGCCGCTGCCCGGTACTCGCGAAGGAGTTCCCTGACTGTGGCTTCGATCTCCCGCCAATCCCCGACATGATCCTCATGGAAGCGATAGGTGACGACCGTCCGGTCAGAGAGGTCGATCCGTCGCTCGCAGAGCGGCGGCACGTCGCTTTCCCCCTGCACGGTGCAACTGATGAGCACCGGTTCCGCTGATCCCTCCGGTTCCGCCACGTAGAGCACCGTGTCCTGATAGGGCGTGCCACTCCTGAAGCCGTAGCGGGTCAGGCCATCGCCCACGTCTTCGCCCTCGCCATCGAAATAGACCGGATAGATCCTGGAAAGCCGTTCCCGCGCAGGCGCCGAGGGAATACCCGGTGTCACGTCAATCGCCAGGATGCGGGTCAGGTCGCCGGCCATGTCGTCGGTCACCGGGCGCTGGGGCTTGTACGGCCAGGGCAGCCTCAGGGAGAAGCGTCTGACCGGGCCGAACATGCCGCCCTCGACCTCGGCGAGGTAGGGACGCGGCACCTCCATGGTCACGTCGCCCACAGTGAGGCTGCGGGTGCGGGCGAAATCGGGCTGCGCCTTGCTGCCGTCGCTAAACAGCAGTTCGGGGTGGGGCGCGAAATAGAGCGCGATGACCACGCCGAAAAACAGGGCAAAAATGGAGGCGACGATGATCAGCGGCCAGGTGAGTGTCTGGCGCGAGCCCTGGGCGCGGCCGGACGGCATGAGCGACGAGCGCGGCTTCGATGGGGCGCGCACCTTCGGGCGATAGGGCTGATGGCGCGGCTCGCGATGGGGCAATCTCGGCCGATGCGATCGCATGTACTGCCCCCTCCCCGAACCTGTCCTCATGACAACTGCACTTCATCCGGCGGGGGAAAAGGCCGCTCCCCGCCAGATGCCCTCGGCACAGCGTAGCTTCCCGCTGAAACCTCAAGCCCTGCCCGCGCTTGAGGAATCGCTTCCGGCAATTACGACAGAACTGGCCGATACGGCCCGCGATGTATATAGATCTCCTGAAAAATACCAAACCAGATTAGAGGAACGCAGCCGTCATGACCATCTATCGCCTTGGCCAAGTCTCCCCTACCCTGCCCGCGCTTGACGAGTTCTGGGTTGCCGACAGCGCGGCGGTCATCGGCAATGTCCATCTTGCGCGCAATGTCGGGATCTGGTTTGGCGCCGTGATCCGGGGAGACAACGACCCGATCCGGATCGGCGAGTGCACCAATATCCAGGACAACTGCGTGCTGCATTCCGACGCCGGCCTGCCGCTCACCATCGGCAGCTATGTCACGGTCGGACACAAGGCGATCCTGCATGGCTGCACGATCGGCGACAATACGCTGATCGGCATGAATGCCGTGATCCTCAACGGCGCCAAGGTCGGCCGCAACTGCCTGATCGGCGCCAATGCGCTCATCCCGGAAGGCAAGGAAATCCCGGACAACTCGCTGGTGATGGGCATGCCCGGCAAAGTGGTGCGCGAGCTTGGCGAAGAGGACGCGGTGCGTCTGCGCCAGTCGGCCGAGCACTATGTGGAGAACTGGAAGCGCTTCGCCCGCGAACTGGTCGCGCTCTGACCTGCCATCTGCGGCCTACAGGCACGTATCGCATTACAAGGGCTGATTTTCCGATGCCTCAGAGCAGGCCAAGGGAGATCAGCTCGCGGCGCAGGTCAAGCGGCACCTCGTCATCGATTTCGGTATCGAGATCAGCCGGCGCATCTTCGGGCCTGAGGTAGCGCCATCCCTGGAAGGGGCGCTTCGGCATGGGTCGCACCCTGATGAGCTCGTGGGCGAGCACGATACGGCAGCGCTCGATGCCATCGTCGCCCTTGACCTCAAGCAGGTCGAGTATGGGCTGGCGGGCGAGGACATTGCCCTTGAACACCCAGTAGAGTGAACCGCCGTCAAGGATTTCCGCCGCCCGCTTGGGGAACATGCGGGTCGTATGACCGATGTCGAAGCCGAGTTTCAACCGGCCGGCCTGCCACTCAGCGAGATCTTCCACGCTGTCGCAGCCGACACACAACTTGATCAGATGGAGCGCCATGGGCGACTTATAGCACTCCGCCGGATGCTGACCATAGTCCCGCGGAACGGTTGTCAGTCGACCACATGGCCCGTCTTCTTTAGCGCCGCCAAGAGCTCGGCATCACGGCCGTAGACATCCTTGCGGAAGTTCACGGCGCTGTCCTTGTTGGCCCAGGCAGTCAGGTAGTGAACGTAGACCGGGATCGGGGTCTTGAGCTTCACCACCTTGTTCTTGTCGACCTTCAGCCGCTCCTCGATCCGCGCGGCACTCCAGCTCGGGTCATCGTGCCCCAGGATCACCTCGGCCAGCTTCTCAGGGTTTTCCACCCGCATGCAGCCATGGCTGAAGAAGCGGTTATCCCGATTGAACAAGTCGCGGGCGGGCGTGTCGTGGATGTAGATGTTGTAGGGGTTGGGGAACATGAACTTGAGCCGCCCCAAGGCATTGCGTGCGCCCGGCTTCTGGCGCAGGCGTACCGGGAAATTGCCCCGGCCATAGCTGCTCCAGGACACGGCGGTGGGGCTGACCACCTGGCCGCCCCGCTCGACCTCGAAGCCCTGACTGTTGAGGGCGGCGGGATTGGCCTTGAGTTTCGGAAGGTACTCGTTGACGGCAATCGAAGTGGGCACGTTCCAGTAGGGATTGAAGACCAGATAGGTCATCTTTTCCGTAAAGTCGGGCGTGCGCGAATAGGGCTTGCCGACCACGAGGCGGGCATCGTGAATGGTCCTGTCGTTTTTTACGACCTTCAGCGCCTGATCCGCCAGATTGACGAAGACATAGAAGTCGCTCTTCTCCTCCGGCATCCAGCGGCGGCGCTCCATGTTCAGCACCAGCTGGCGAATGCGGTCCTCAACCGGCGTGTTCATCTGCTCAAGCGTGCCGGGGCCGATGACCCCATCGGGGGTGAGGCCATGACGCTCCTGGAAGAGCTTCACCGCATCCACCAGCGCCCCGTCATAGAGCTCGTTCATGTCAGGAGCAGTGGCATCGAGATCGGCAGTGGCAATCAGCAGCTCGCGCAGGACGGGCACGCGGCTATCCTTCATTCCCGGCTTCAGCACCGGCCCGTCCGGCACTTTCGGCCAGCCGCCGCGGTTGGCGATGTCGCGGTAGAGAAGAAGCGCTTCCTTGAGGCGGGCATAATTGGGCGACTGGGGCGCGAGCGCGTCGATGACGACCGGTATGTCCTCGGCCTGCTCCACCGCATCCAGCATGTTCAGGACGCCCAGGCGGCGCGGCTTGAGGTGGATGTCCTTGGCAACAGTCTCCGGGGTGACGCGGCCGACGCTCAGGTCGCTGCCATATTCGAGGAAGGCCTTGGACAGGAGCAGATCGAGCGTGGCGAGACCAACCGCGTCCTTGTCATCCATCCGCGCCTCGATCTCGTCGATCATGTAATTGCGCGGATCAAGCCCGTCCTCCCGCGCATTGCGCAGAATGTCGAGGAAGTCGCGCCCCTTGGCCTTCGGACCGTTGTCCCGCACCCAGAGCGGCTTGAAATCGCGCTCCTGATAATAGGTGTACACGTCGAACAGCTTCTCGCTATCACCGACCACCTTGGGATTGGTCCCTTCCTCGATGATCGCGCGAAGGGCAAATGCCACGGCCTCGTTATTGGCCGAGGCGGCGGATGTCAGCGGCGCCAGCATCAACAGCACCGCCACCAGCACAGCCTGCAAACGTCGGCACCCCTGCATTGCTTCCCCCCTCGTTGCCCGATGCCCCACTCACGCGCCAGCGCAAAGTGAGCCATACGTTTGATTAGGATTATTGACAAGCCGGACGCGGATCAACATTGATCGGGGACGGGCCCGCCCGCAAATTCCCGGCAAAACGGCCTTGCCTGCGGAAGGCAGGGCGAGCGCGGGGGTGGAAGTCGTAGCCATTTTCTCGCAGAATGGCGTTCAGGCTACAGCCTCCTGCGAGGCAACGACCTGCATTCCAGCATGGCCAACCGGAGGTCATCATTCACCGAGATGGGATCAAATCTGACGCGATGACAACGGAACCGGTCGAGCCCATGGTCGAAACGGACCGCTTCATCAGGCTGGTCGAGCTCCTGTTCTTCGCCTATCGCGACTTCGTTTCCGACCCCGATGCCATTCTCGCGGATTTCGGGTTCGGACGTGCCCACCACCGGGTGCTGCACTTCGTCGGTCGCAATCCCGGCATGAGCGTGTCGGAACTGCTCGACATCCTGCGCATCACCAAGCAGAGCCTGGGACGGGTGCTGCGGGAGCTCATCGAGAAAGGCTATGTCTATCAGGAAGAGGGTCGGGAAGACCGGCGGCAGCGACTCCTGTTCCTCACCGAACGAGGCAACCGGCTACGGCTTGACCTGCTTGAGCCACAGTTGCGACGCATAAGAGCGGCCTGCAACGCGGTACAGGACGGCGGCCAGGGCGGCGAGGCGCTGCTGTTGGCGCTGATCAATCCCGATGACCGGGAGCATGTGCTAGGATTGATGCGATCGGAGTCGCCATCCAAATAGGGGTCGCCAACTGCCGGCCTTCCAAAAAGATTATGGGTGACAAAGTGAGGGACGAAGCAGCTCACATTCTGGTCGTTGACGATGACCGGCGTATCCGGGAATTGCTGAAGTCGTACCTGACCACCAATGGCTATCGCGTGACGGTCGCGGGCGACGCCAAGGAAGCCCGCGCCAGCATGGCCTCGTTCGAATTCGACGTGCTGATCGTGGACGTGATGATGCCGGGCGAGTCGGGCATCGAATTCACCAAGTCGCTCCGGGAAACGTCCGACGTACCGGTGCTGTTCCTGTCAGCGCTGTCGGAAGCTGGCGACAGGATCGCCGGGCTTGCCTCGGGTGGCGACGACTATCTGCCGAAGCCATTCGAGCCGCGGGAGCTGCTGCTGAGGCTCGGAAGCATCTTGCGGCGGCGACAGGCTCCGGCGGCACCGCAGCGTACCGAGATCGTCATGGGCTCCTGTACGTTCAATCCGCAGCGCGGCGAATTCCGGCGCAACGGACAGACTGTGAAGCTCACCACGCGGGAACGGGAACTGCTGCAGCTTTTTTCCGAGCGGCCAGGCGAACCGATCAGCCGGGCAGAGCTTGCCGGCAACAATTCGAGCGAAAGCGCGCGGGCGGTCGATGTCCAGATCAACCGGCTCAGGCGCAAGATCGAAGCCGACCCCACCACTCCGGTCTATTTGCAGACCGTCCGTGGCTCGGGATACATTCTGTATACTGATTGATTAGTCGGTGATCACAAGGGCAGATGCCATGTCGTCCGTAACGGACAGCGGAAATACAATCCCGAGAGCCCGGCCCAGCCTCTACTGGCGGTTCAACCGGTTCCTCGAACGGCATCTGCCCGAGCGCCTCTATCCGCGGTCGCTGATCATCATCATCACGCCGATCGTGCTGCTGCAGTCGATCATGGCGTTCATCATCATGGAACGCTACTGGGACCAGGTGACGAAGCAGCTGTCCAAGTCGGTGGCGCGGGAAATCGCCTTCCTGATCGAGCTGTACGAGTATTATCCGAAGTCGCCGGCCAATAATCAGCAGCTGGTGAAGCTCGCCAATGACACCCTCGACCTCGGCCTCACCATCATGGAGGGGGAACTGCCGCCCCCGGCGAGCAAGCCGCTGTTCTCGCTGCTCGATCAGCAGCTGTCGAAATACGTGACGCGCCTGGTCGAGCGACCCTACTGGCTCGATACGCTGGGCCAGTCGGGCTATCTCGACCTGCGGATCGAGGTCGAGCCTGGTGTCATCTTCCGGGTGCTCACCAACCAGAACCGGGCCTATGCGTCCAATACCCATATCTTCCTGCTGTGGATGGTGGGATCGTCGCTGGTGCTGATGTTCGTGGCGATCCTGTTCCTGCGGAACCAGATCAAGCCGATCATGCAGCTGGCCGCCGCTGCGCAGAGCTTCGGCATGGGGCGAGACGTTCCCGCCTTCCAGCCCAAGGGGGCGGCGGAGGTCCAGATCGCAGCCAAGGCCTTCAATGACATGCGGGAGCGCATCGAGCGGCACGTGGAACAGCGCACCGCCATGCTGGCCGGCGTGAGTCACGACCTGCGCACCATTCTCACCCGCTTCAAGCTGGAACTAGCCTGTTTCGAGCCTTCCCCGCAGGTCGAGGAGCTGCAGCGCGACGCCGATGAGATGCAGCGCATGCTTGAGGACTACATGGCCTTCGTGCGGGGCGATGGCGGCGAGAAGTCGATCCTCTCCGACATTGCCAGCATCATCGAGTCTGTCTCGCGCATCGGCGAGAAGCGCGGCTGCAAGGTGACATGCGAGATGCCCGAGGAAGTGTGGGCCGCGGTGAAACCAAATGCATTCAAGCGGTGCCTCGCCAACCTGGTCGGCAATGCCGCCAAGCACGCACAGACGATCCGCATCACCACCGAGCTTGACGACATCCGGCTCAAGGTGATCATCGACGATGACGGTCCGGGCATTCCGGCAGACAAGCGGGAGGATGTGTTCCGACCCTTCGTGAGGCTGGATGATGCGCGCAACCAGGATCAGTCGGGCACGGGGCTTGGCCTCGCCATTGCCCGCGACATCGCCCGGGCCCATGGCGGCGACATCAAGCTGGACGACAGTCCGCTCGGCGGCCTGAGGGCGATCATCGACATTCCAGTGAACTGAGGGCAGACGGCCAGGAGAAACCTTGGCCCCCTTACGGCAGGTTGCTGCCGGTGGTTTGCCGATCACTCAAAATGGTTGCGCGAACAAGGAACAAAGCGGCAAGATTTCGCAGCCCGCGACATGAACATCACCGCCGCTTGCTGAAATGCTTGTTCGCGCCATCGAGATCTTTGTGCTGCTAATCATCCTGTACCTGCTGTGGTAAACAGCAGGGATCGGCCACAGCGTTGCACATGTGGCCCCTTCTGACCGGCAGGGAGGCGATCTCAGAACAGGCGGGCGCCGTTGGGCACGTCATGATCAACGCCGACCAGCACCACTGCGCCATCGGCGTCGGCAAAGCCCAAGGTGAGCACCTCTGAGATGAAGGGCCCGATCTGGCGCGGGGGAAAATTGACTACCGCGGCCACCTTGCGGCCGACCAACATTTCCGGCGTGTAATGCACCGTGATCTGCGCCGAGCTCTTCTTCACGCCAATGTCCGGGCCGAAGTCGATCTGGAGCTTGTAGGCAGGCTTTCGCGCCTGCGGGAAGGGTTCGGCCTTGATGACCGTTCCGGCGCGGATGTCGACCTTGAGGAAGTCGTCGAAGTTGATGGTCGACGACGGTTCAGCGGTTATTGTTGTCGTCATGGCTCAGGCAGCAGCCTCATTGTTCGCCGAACGCCTCTCCCGCCGACCGCGCCTGTATGTCTGGCAGAGGGAGCGAGCCTCGCGCCCAAAGGTGCGCACGAGCTTCAGACCATCCGACAGAAAAGCGACCGGGCCTTCAAGGCGGCGAAGGGTCTTCTCGCCGCGGTTCAGAAGCTTGTCAAGCTCGGCCATGGTACGGGGCAGGGCCGGATCGTCCTCCGCCAGCCAGACCCTCAGCACCCGGGCGTAGACCATACCGAGACCGCCCGAGCGCAGACAGCCCTCAATGCCGCGCGCGTCAATGCCAGCGGCAGCCAGCATCCAGCGCTGGGAAGCAAGCTGCGCTTCCAGCACGCGGGGAAGGCCATCGGCAAGGGCGGCGCCTTCGCGCAGGATCGACCTCAGAGCCTGTCTGTATGGAGCGAGCAGCTCGAGCCGGGTCATGATCACATCGAAAAGCCGGTCGCGCGGCTCCATGGACGCCTCGGCATCCCCATCATCCGTGCCATTGTCCTGTTCAAGACGGGCGAGGACGGCGGCATCGATGCGGGCGACGAAGTCGGCGAGGATGGCGGATTTCGAAGCATAGAGGCGGCGGAGATCAGCAAGCGAAACGCCACTTGCCGAGGCGATGTCACGGAAGCCGATCGCAGCCCAACCCTTTTCGGCCGCAAGGGCGAGGGCTGCGTCGATCACCTGGTCGCGCTGGTCGAAGGCGCCGGCGGAGGCTGCCTGAGCGCGAGACGTGGCGCCGGCGGATGCCGCCTTCGCGCTACGCTCGCTTGCCTTCCGGCCAGACCTGCCGCCTGACTTTTCCGATTTCTGGTTCGCCATGATGTCCTGACCTGTTCCGCAACAATCGATGGTTGCTCCCTTCGGGAGGAACCCATTGGGCCGCACAGGGTTCCGGACGTCAAGTCCGGGAGGGTCAGCCGGCCAGCTCGCGGGAGCGGCGGCTTGCGGCCTCGACCGCCCTGTCCATCAGCGGCTGGAGACCGTCTCCGGCCATCAGCACGTCGAGAGCCGCGGCGGTGGTGCCATTGGGCGAGGTCACGTTCTTGCGCAGGACCGCCGCCTCGATGCCGCTGACGCGCATGAGCTCGCCGGCACCGGCAATGGTTGCGCGGGCAAGAGTCATGGCGAGGTCAGCCGGAAGGCCAGCCTTCACGCCGGCCTCCGCCAGGCACTCGGTCATGTAGAAGACATAGGCGGGACCGGAACCGGACACGGCGGTCACCGGATCCATGAGCGCCTCGTCAGAGATGGTCGCCACTTCGCCGATGGCGGACAGGAGCTCCTGGCCCAGGGCCAGCTGGGCTGGCGAGACATTGGCGTTGGGATAGATCACCGTGATACCGCGGCCGACAGCGGCGGGAGTATTGGGCATGGCGCGGATCACCGCCTTGTCGGCACCAAAAGCAGCCTCGAAGGTTGCCGTGGTCTTGCCGGCGGCAACCGAAAGAATGAGCGGCTTCTGATCGGCCAGCGGCCTGAGGCCCGGCAGGACCTCTGCCATGACCTGCGGCTTGACCGCGATCATCAGCACCGAAACGCCGTCGATGCTGTCGATTGCAGGATTGTGCGCCAGCTTGTGCTGGGCGATGAGCTCTCCGATTTCCGGTGCCGGCGAGGGATCCAGGATCACGATCCTGTCGGCCGAGACGCCACGCGAGAGCCCCCCCTGCAGCATGGCGCCGCCCATCTTGCCTGCGCCAACCAGTACAAGCTTCCCGTCGATATTCATATCCTGCCCCTCACCACGCGGGACGGTCGCAGTCAAGCCTCGCCCTGTGTCTCCAGCAGACAGGCTTCCAGGGCCGCAGTGGCAGACTGACCCGCCCAAATCACAAACTGGAAGGCCGGATAAAAGCGCTCACAGCTTTCCAAGGCAAGGGTGATCAGCGCCTCACACTGCTGTTCCGTCACCTCGACGCCGCCGGTCAGCAGCAGGCCGTTGCGGAAAATCAGCGTGCCCTCGTTCTTCCACAGGTCGAAATGCCCGAACAGAAGCTGTTCGTTGATCAGGGCGATCAGACGAGCGACCTCCTCCTGACGGCTAGCCGGCACCTTGAGGTCGAAGCCGCAAGCAAGGTGCAGTCCCTCAAGGTCGTCGCGCCAGTTGATGCACAAATGGAGATCGGTCCAGGATCCCGGGATCAGGATGTTGATCTCATCCTCGCCACTGCGGTCGACAGTCCAGTCATGACCAGCAGCCACGCACTCCAGAGTGTCCAAGGGATTGATCAGCTCTTCGCCGTAGGCATGTACAGCCACCATCGACCTCTCTCCTCGGCTGTAGTTCAGCAGAGTCAGCGTCAGACGGGAATTTGCACACTAGATCTCGCGACCCGAATCAAATCACCCGCTACAACTTGTAAGGTGAACGAGAGTGGTGGCGCACGCAAGGTATTACCGTGCGCGCTGCATACGGATCCACAGGTGACCGCAAAAGACCGCCAGGTCCGGGGAGATATCAACAACCGAAAGCTACGAGCAGAGTGCGGACCGAACAGGTTTCGACTGCTTCTCTTGCAGGGAAGGTATCAAATACTTCCGTCAAGCATCGCTTTCTTCAGTCCGGTCCACAATAGAGGACGTGGCCGGCGCCGGGGAAAGATCTGCCACGACCGCCTCGAGCGCCGCGATCCTGCTTTTCAGCAGCTCGTTCTCCTCGCGGGCAAGACGCGCCATTTCGCGCACGGCCTCGAATTCCTCGCGCTGCACGACATCCAGATCGTTCAGGATCCGCTCCGCCTGGGCGCGGATCAGGCCATCGATCTCGCCGCGAAGGCCCTGGGCGGCCGAAGCAGCCGTGCCAAACACCTTGGCCATCTCGTCAAAAATGCGGCTGGACGGGTTCGTCATGTCGTGTCCTGTTTGACTGTGTGAACGCAGGCTGTTACCGGGCTCATCTATGATGACAGGGGGGCCCGTTCAAGGCAAACCCGTCGTCGGAAGAGGGTTATCTTCCATCCGTTGACAGGCGGCCGGCCCAGCCGGATCCTGCTGCCTGAGCCTAGCCGGAGACTGCATGTCCCTACTCGCGATCCCCTTCCCCGCCATAGATCCGGTTCTGGTCGAGCTCGGACCGTTTGCGATCCGGTGGTACGCGCTCGCCTATATCTTCGGACTTCTGTTCGGCTGGTGGTACCTGCGGCTGCTGGTCGGCACGCCGCGGCTGTGGGGGGAGAATACCGAGCCCCCGCTGCAACCGGTGCAGATCGACGACCTGTTCGTGTGGGCCGCGCTTGGCGTCATTCTCGGCGGCCGCATCGGCTATGTACTGTTCTACAACCTGCCGGTCTTCCTTGCCAATCCGGCCGAAATCCTCATGGTCTGGCATGGCGGCATGTCCTTCCATGGCGGCTTTCTCGGGGTAATCCTGGCGGTGCTGGTGTTCGGCGCGCGATATAAGGTAAGTGGCTATACGATGCTCGACCTTGCCGCAGCCGGCGTGCCCCTCGGCCTGTTTCTCGGACGATGCGCCAATTTCATCAATGGCGAGCTGTATGGCAGGGTGACCGACGTGGCCTGGGGCGTGGTCTTCCCCGATGGCGGACCGCTACCACGGCATCCCAGCCAGATCTACGAAGGTCTGCTCGAGGGCCTGCTGCTGTTCGGGCTGATCCTGTTCCTCATCCACCGGCGGCAGGCCCTGGCCCGGCCAGGGCTCATCGCCGGCGTGTTCACTGCCGGATACGGGCTTGCACGGATATTCGTCGAATTCTTCCGTATGCCCGACAGCCAGCTCGGCTACTTCTTCGGCTGGGTAACCATGGGCATGATCCTCTCCCTGCCCATGATCGCCGTCGGCGTCTGGCTCATCGTCACCTCGGGCAGCCGACGCCATGGGAGCGCTGCGTCGTGAGCAATGAGACCACGCCGCTGGCCGAACTGATCAAGGGCATGATCGCGCTCGACGGACCGATGCCGATCGACCGCTACATGGATCTCTGCCTTGGCCATCCGGTGCATGGCTATTACATGAGCCGGGTGCCGTTCGGAGCGCGGGGTGACTTCGTGACGGCGCCGGAAATCAGCCAGATGTTCGGCGAGCTGATCGGCGCCTGGTGCTGTCATGTGTGGCAGGACATGGGCAGCCCCTCGCCGTTGCGGCTGATCGAGCTGGGTCCCGGCCGGGGCACGCTGATGGCGGATGCAACCCGGGTGATTTCCCGCCTGCTTGGCGAGCGGGTGCAGGTCGAGGTGCATCTGGTGGAGATCAGCCCCGTCCTGCGCGCACTGCAGGCCCGGTCCCTTGATGGCCGCGTGGTTTTCTGGCACGGCGCCCTTGCCGAGGTCCCGCCCGGTCCGGCGATCATCATTGGCAACGAATTCCTCGATGCCCTGCCGATCCGGCAGTTCGTCTTCCAGGGTGGGCACTGGGCGGAGCGGGTCATCGGTCTCGATGCCGAAGGCGAGCTTGTCCCCGGCCTCGTGCCCTGCGTGCTTGGCCCAGACGTCCACGTGCCGGAGACGCCCAGCGAGGGCATGGTCATCGAATATTCCCCAGCCCAGGCGCAGGTCGCCGCTCTCATCGGCCGCCGCATCGCGGAACAGGGAGGCGCCGCCCTGCTTATCGACTATGGCCACGTCAGGAGCGCCGCCGGTGACACATTGCAGGCGGTCAGGACGCATCAGTTCGTGCCGATCCTCGATCGACCGGGAGAGAGCGACCTTACCGCCCATGTCGATTTCGAGATGATCGGCCGCCTGATGAAAGCGGCGGGCGCCGAGGTTGCGGAACCGCTCACCCAGCGGGAGTTCCTCATTGGTCTGGGCTTGACCCAGCGGGCGGAACGGCTGAAGTCTTCAGCCAACGAGCGACAGAAGATGAAGATTGATTCGGACGTCGAGCGCCTCACAGATGACCGGCCGACCGGAATGGGCCGGCTCTTCAAGGTGCTCGCCGCCCGGCACAGGAGCCTGCCCCTTCCTCCACCCTTCAGCCAGTGAGGCAGCATGATCGAGGCAAAGAACCTGTCCAAGATCCCCGAGGTCCGGCACGGCTTTTTCACCCGTATCGGCGGGTTCTCGAAAGGCATCTATTCCAGCCTGAACTGTGGCCTCGGCTCGCAGGATGATCCCAAACTGGTGCTACGCAACCGCGAAATCGTGGCAACCTCCTTGGGCCTCCTGCCGCAGGAGCTGGTGACCTGCTACCAACATCACAGCGCCAATGTCATCCATGTCACCCGGGCTTGGGGCACCAGCGGACTGCCCAAGGGCGATGCCATGGTGACCGACCGGCCGCATATAGCCATCGCGGTGTCGACCGCGGACTGCGTGCCGGTGCTGTTCGCCGACCGCCACGGCAAGGTCGTGGGCGCGACGCATGCCGGCTGGCGCGGGGCGCTGGATGGCATCACTGACAATACGATCGCGGCGATGGAAAAACTCGGTGCGAAACGCGAGGATATCTGGGCGGCGATCGGGCCTGCCATTTCCGGCGCGGCCTATGAGGTGGGCCCGGAGCGCTTTGCGGAATTCGTCGCAAAGGACGCAGCCAACGAACAGTTCTTCCGGCCGTCGCAGCGGCAGGGACATTACATGCTCGACCTGCCGGCCTATGTGGAGAACCGGCTAAGGCAGGCGGGACTCCAGTCAATCGAGCGGATCGGACGCTGCACCTATCAGGACGAGGACCATTTCTTCAGCTTCCGGCGAGCGACCCATCGCGGCGAGCCGGATTACGGACGGCAGCTGTCGGCGATCACCCTGGGGCCTGACAAGTTCATCGGTCAGGAGTGATGCGGCACTTTGCAGCTCACGCCCGGCGGCCATGGACCTGCCACGGTCGAGCAGCAGGATAATTTTCAGCTTGCAGTGGTAAACAGTCCGGATCGCCATGGGGCGCGACGGTGTCGCGATGACAGATCCGACCGAGGGGGAAAGTTGAGCAGCAGGGTGTGGCGCAGAGTGGACATGGGCGGCAGGGGCATAAGGCTTGCCACCTGGCTCATGCTTGCGGCAGCGCTCACGCTGACGGGCTGCGTCAACAGCATCAGCAGCAGCGGCGTGCAGCCCTTCGCCAAGTCGGCCAATGTGCGCCCCGCCTCAGCACGAGACACGGCAAGCTGGCCGAAGATCAGCATCGATTCCTTTTCCGGGCTGCCGGAGGGACGGGACGAGGCCTTCCTGCAGGCGCTGGCGGCCGAGACCTACCGGCGGCAGATCGCGCTGGTCAATGCCGCGCCGGGCCGCGGCATCTATGGCCTGCGCGGCTCGGTGTCGGCGAGGAACATCGACGGCCGGATCGCGGTATCCTGGACCTGGGAAGTCAAGGGCTGGAGCGAGAACCGCAACACCTCACTGAGCGGACAGGAATTCGTCGCCCGCCCTAAAGGCTCGCCACTGGTACCGGCATCAGTCGATCCGTGGACGAAGGTTGATGACTTCATGCTGCGGCGAGTCGCCATCAACATGGCGGAACTGTTGTCCGGCTTCTTCAACAGCCAGGGCTACGTGACGCAGACCGCCGGGCTCCCGCCCCCTGTCGAGACCTTCGTGCGGGCAGGGCCCGGTGCGGCGAAGGACATCGACCTGTCGCTGCTTGGCCCGAACGAACTGGCGATGCGCCGGGAGCGCGGCGAGATCAGCGATGAGGACATGGCGGAGCTTGGCATTGCTCTCGATGACGGGCGCGCGGCCATGGACAGTGCGGAAGCCGCAACGCCACCTGAGTCGGGCAGCACGTCCGCCGGGCAGGGTAATGATGCTGCCTCCGAACGCCGCAAGGCGGGCAAGGACAACAAGGAAAAGGCAACCAATGGTCCGGCGATCCGCTCGGTGGCGGTGGCCTCCGTTACCGGCGCTCCGGGCGATGGCAACAGATCGCTGGCGCTTGCCCTGCAGAAGTTCCTGCGCCAGTCGGGCTGGCCGGTGAAGGACAAGCCGGCGAAGGACTCGATGATCATCGAGGGCAGCGTGGGCGTCAGCCCACCGCGTGACGGCGCCCAGCAGGTGCATCTTCAATGGACCGTGAAAGATCCCGCAGGCAAGGTGCTGGGCTCCATGAAGCAGGCCAATCAGGTGCCAGCGGGATCACTGGACAAGGCGTGGGGACTGACGGCAGAATATGCCGCAGAAGCTGCGGGTATGGGCATTTTCGAGCTGGTAGACAAGCTGCGCTAGCGCCTGGCGGGCCCTTGGTTTCCGGCCCATTCAGCCAGCCTGGTATGGGCCATGCAGCAGATGACGAACGGAGGGGAGCCGGCTGCAGTCCTCAGAAAAATGACGATTGCGCTTTGTGCAGCGCAATATTTTCGAGTCGTGACCGTTTACAGCCGTCCGCGCGGTTGTTATAGACCGCGCCATTGTTTCGACACATCCAACTGGGGAACTGCTCAATGAAGCTCGTCGCGGGCAATGCCAACCGCCCTCTCGCCGAGGCCATTGCCGCCTATCTCCAGCTGCCGCTCACCAAATGCGTGGTGCGGCGTTTCGCCGACATGGAAGTGTTCGTCGAGATCCAGGAAAACGTGCGCGGCGAGGATGTCTTCATCATCCAGTCCACGTCGTTCCCGGCGAACGACAACCTGATGGAACTGCTCATCATCATTGATGCCCTGCGCCGGGCTTCCGCGCAGCGCATCACGGCAGTCATCCCCTATTTCGGCTACGCCCGGCAGGATCGCAAGCCCGGGCCGCGCACCCCCATCTCGGCCAAGCTGGTTGCCAACATGATTACCCGGGCAGGAGCAGACCGTGTTCTGACGGTTGACCTGCATGCCGGTCAGATCCAAGGCTTCTTCGACATCCCGACCGACAACCTGTTCGGTTCCCCGGTCATGGTGCGGGACATCGTCGAGCGCTTCGACACCGAGACCGTCACGGTCGTGTCGCCGGATGTCGGCGGCGTGGTGCGCGCCCGCGGTCTGGCCAAGCGCATCGGCGCGCCGCTGGCGATCGTCGACAAGCGTCGCGAGCGTCCGGGTGAATCCGAGGTCATGAACATCATCGGCGATGTCGAGGGGCGTACCTGCATCCTGTTCGACGACATCGTCGATTCCGGCGGCACGCTGTGCAATGCCGCCGACGCCCTCATGGCCCGCGGCGCGAAGTCGGTTTCGGCCTATATCACCCACGGCGTGCTCAGCGGTGGAGCGGTTGCCCGCATCAGCGCTTCGTCGCTGAAAGAGCTGGTCATCACCGATACGATCCAGGCGACGGAAGCCGTCCGACTGTCGCGCAACATGCGGGTGGTTACCATCGCCCCCCTGCTCGGCGAAGCTATTGCACGCACGGCGCGTGAAGAATCGGTGTCGAGCCTCTTCGACTGAGGCTCAGCGCCCAATTTTTTCTGCCTGCCTCTGCAGCGCAGCAGCCGCAAACAGCATTGATTCTACAAAGACTTTTGCCCCGTTCTACCGAATGGGGCAAAATCATGTTGCGCCGCCACAAAAACTCCCCATTAAGGCCCCGCTCCTGCCCATGCGGCCGGCCAATCACAGCGCTGAGTACGTTTGTGAATAATTCCCGAGCGGGGGAGAAGGTTCCCTTCTTACCGACGCACCAGAGTTGACGGTGCAGATGTGTGCGCTCATGTGCGCCGCGCGTGCCCATTGCTGCTCGGGTCGGCAGGAGAGTGTGTGGATGCTTGCAAGGGCAATAGTTGCTGCCTTGAGTTTCGTGTTGCTTACCAATGTCGCCGGCGCCGCGCCGGCCAAATCCAAGCAGAATCTATCCGTCACGTCGCAGGCAAAGAGCTACAAGGCCAAAACGAAGAAGACCGTGCGCGGCAAGGTGACCAAGACGTCATCCGCCGGGACGGCAAAGAGGGCGAGCCTCAGCCGCAAGGCTACGCCCGCCCGGACCACTGCTTCGGCCCGCAAGACCGTTAGGCTGCAGGTCCGCGAGAAGATCGTAACCCCCAAGCCAAAGGCCCAGGTTACCGCCACGGCATCGCCTGCAACTGAGGCGGTGAAACCGTCCTCAGACCTTGCCGCCGCCCGCGAGCGCTATCTCGGCATCGCCGAGGCCGTGAAGCCGGCCGGACTGCCGATTACCCTGGTGGATGCGGTCATCACCCGAGAAAGCCGTTACAATCCCAAGGCCCGTGGCAGCAGCGGCGAGGTCGGCCTCATGCAGATCCTGCCGTCGACCGGGCGCGCCCTCGCCAAACAGCATGGCTATGATCACGTGGCCAAGATGTCTCACAGCGAGCTGGTGGCCTGGCTCGAGGTGCCGGAAAACAATATCGCCCTCGGCACCCGCTATCTCAGCATGTGCCACGAGAAAGCCAAGCGCAGCGTGCCGGCCACAATCGGCTGCTACAATGCCGGGCCGGGCAACATGTGGGCGTGGAACTCGATCTCCCTGACGCGCAAGTATGTGCAGTTCGTGAACCAGCACATCGCGTCCAACTGATGAGGGGACCGGCCAGGTCAGCGCCGAAACGGCGCGGCCTGGCCGCTTGCCCTCAGTGCCTCGCGGCTCAGTCAGAGCCCAGAATCACGTAGTGCTTCAGCAGCGTTTCCTTCACGTCCCAGGTGCATTTGAGGCCGGGACGCATGACGAAGGCATCGCCCGTCTTCATGGTCGTGGCAACGCCATCGGGCGTCGTCAGCACAACCTCGCCGGAAATGATGTGGCAGAATTCCCAGGCCGTGGCCTCGAATTCCCACTTGCCCGGCTGAGCCTCCCAGTAGCCCGAGACGAGCTCGCCATCGAGATCCTCGGTGATATTCCAGGTCAGATTGGTGGGATTGCCTTCCAGCACCCTGGCGGGACGCCCGGGCTCGCCCGCGCCACTCCGTTCGAACTTGACCAGTTTCATCGTCTTCCCTCTCTGTGAATGGCGCGCCAGACCTTCTCGGGCGTAAGCGGCATGTCGAGATGCCGGACCCCGTATTCCGACAGGGCATCAACCACGGCGCTGACCACCGCGGGCGGCGCACCGGTGGCACCTGCCTCGCCTGCGCCCTTCACGCCCAGGGGATTGGTGGGCGTGGGTGCAGCCTGGTTGAAGCTCACGTCGATGTCAGAGAGATCATCGGCACGGGGCATGCCGTAATCCATGAAGCTGCCGGTCACAAGCTGACCTGTCTCGGGATCGTAGCGAACCTGTTCAAGAAGCGCCTGGCCGATACCCTGGGCTGTGCCGCCGATGACCTGACCGGCAGCAATCAGCGGATTGATGATGCGGCCGAAATCGTCGACCACCACGTAACGGACGATCGAGACATTGCCCGTCACGGGGTCGATCTCCACCTCGCAGGCATGACAGCCATTGGGGAAATTGACGCCGCCGCGGGTATAGGACTTGCGGGTCGACAGGGTCGTGGGCACGCCCTCGGGCAGCCTATCGGCTGAGCGCAGCTGCCGCTCGATATCCAGCAGATGAATCTGGCGATCGGTGCCGGCAATGCGGAAATAACCTTCGGCGAACTCGAGGTCGCCGGCAGCCGCTTCCAGCAGATGGGAGGCCGCGACGCGCGCCTTCTCCTTGATCTCACCAGCCGCGAGGAACAGGGCGCTGCCGCCGATCGTCAGGGAGCGCGAGCCGCCATGACCGCCGCCGGTGGGCACAAGTCCGGTATCGCCCTGGATGAAGCGGATACGATCGGGATCGATGCCGAGCTCGGACGAGACGATCTGCACATAGGTGGTCTCATGGCCCTGCCCCGTCGAATGGGTGCCAACGATCAGCGAGACGGTGCCATCATCATCGAAGCGGATCTCCGGCTCCTCAGATGGCTGACCCAACGCAATCTCGAGATAGGAGGCGAAGCCGAAGCCGCGGAGCCTGCCGTTGCTCCTTGCGGCCTCTCGCCGGGCGGCAAAGCCCTGCCAGTCGACAGCCCGAAGGGCCATGTCGAGGGTGCTGGCAAAGTCGCCCGAGTCGATCACCGAGCCGAGCGCTGTCGTATAGGGGAAGCTCTGGATGAAGTTGCGACGGCGGATCTCGTCGCGGCCAAGGCCGAGTTCGGCTGCGGCCAGATCCATGAGGCGCTCAATCACATAGGCGGCCTCGGGGCGGCCAGCGCCACGATAGGCGTCGACCGGCACGGTATTGGTGAAGACCGCTTGGGTCTCGAAATCGATGGCCGGAATGACATAGCCGCCGCCAGTCGGCTGATACATGGACAGCGATGGCACGATGGTGGCGTAGCTCGACAGATAGGCGCCCATGTTGGCGATGGTGCGGACGCGCAGGCCGAGAATGCGGGCGTCGGCGTCCAGCGCCAGCTCGGCATGGGTGACATGGTCGCGGGCATGTACCTCTGCCACGAAGTTCTCGGCGCGGTCCGCCACCCATTTCACCGGACGACCCAGCCTGCGGGCGGCGAACATGACCATCACATTCTCGGGATAGACAAAATTCTTGCCGCCGAAGCCGCCTCCGACATCGGGCGCAATCACGCGGATCTTCGACGGATCGGTGCGGAAGATGCTGCCGGCCATCTGGGCCTGCTGGCTGTGCACGGCCTGGCCCGAGACATAGAGCACATACTGCTCCTCCTCGGCATTCCACTGACCCAGCGCACAACGGGTCTCGATCGCGGAAGGGGCAAGGCGGTTGTTGACCAGGTCGAGCTGCACAACATGAGCCGCCCGGCCAAAGGCCTCATCGGTCGCGGCACGGTCGCCCTTGTTGAACAGATAACAGCGGTTGTTGGCGAATTGCGGCCAGATGACCGGAGCATCGGGAGCCAATGCCGCTTCCGTCGCGGTCACCGCCGGCAGCTCCTCGTAGTCGACGATGACGCGCTCGGCGGCATCCCGGGCATGGGACGGGGTGTCGGCCACGACCATGGCGACCGGATCGCCCACATAGCGGACGACATCGCTGGTGAGAGCGTAGCGCTCGGGCACCCTGATGCCCTCGTCACTGGTGCCGGGAAACTTGCTGATGGTCGGCAGGGGACCGAGACCAGCGGCCCTGACATCCTCGCCGGTATAGACCGCGACGACCCCAGGGCAGGACATGGCCGCGGATACGTCGATGGAGAGGATGCGGGCGTGAGCATAGGGCGAGCGGCAGACGGCGGCATGCAGCATGCCAGGGAGGACAATATCGTCGAGATACTGCCCCGAGCCCTTCAGAAAACGCTCATCCTCGCGTCGGCGGACCGCCTGTCCCACTGCGAACTTCAGCATCAACTTCTCCCTGGGGCGACTCTCGAATTGGTCTTTGCCGCTAAGCTTGCCCGGCCATCGGAGCGGGTCAAGGGAAAGTGATCCTGACCTATCTGCGCGGACGCCAGTCGGCGAGTTTGGCGAGAAGCGCCTCAGCCCCCAGGGTGAAGTCAGTGGCGATCCACCAGTCCTCCAGCTCCTGCAGCAGCTGCCCAAGCTCACGGCCGGGCGGGATGCCACGTTCGAGAAGGTGGGCGCCGCGGAGGGGAAAGGTTGGCACGGGCCATTCCTCGGCCAGACGATAGAGGCTGGTCCAGTCGGGATCGTCGGGGGGCGCCCCCTTTTCCGCCCAGGACACGACCACCGCGTCGCGCCAGGTGGCGGAGCCATTGCGATAGAGGATGGCACGGCGTTCCGCAGGCCGGAAGCCCGGGGTTACTGGCCCGGCAATGGCCAGGCGGCGGAGGCGCTCGGTCTCCTGGTTGGTGAGGCGAAGGCGCGGGCGGAGACGGCCGGCTATGTCGCCACCGGTGCCCGTCAGAGCTACCGTGCGCAGCAGGCTATCTGGAGCACGGCGCAGCTTCGCCTCAATGGCAGCGAGACGCGCAAGCCGGTCGGGATATAGCGGTTCATCAAGCAAGCGAGCGGCTATGCCGCTGGCCACCATTTCCGCGATGACCGGCGCAGCCTGGGGCGCCTTTGCCAGCTTCATCCATTCCTGACGAATGCGCTCGGCAGATAGCCGCGCGAGCCCTGCCTGTTCGGCAATGCAGGCGGCAAACCCTTCGGGCTCGAGATGCCCATGGGCCGCATAGCGGGCGCTGAAGCGGAAGAAGCGCAGGATGCGCAGATAGTCCTCGCGAATGCGCGCCACCGGCTCGCCGACGAAGCGCACGCGACGGGCCTCGATATCGGCAAGGCCGCCTAGCGGATCGAAGACCTCACCGTCGCCGTCACAATAGAGGGCGTTGATGGTGAAGTCGCGCCGTGCGGCATCCGCCGCCCAGTCGTCGGTGAAGGCGACATCAGCATGGCGACCGTAAGTTGCCACGTCCCGGCGCAGGGTGGTCACCTCGAAGGTGCGGGTTTCGTCCGCGCTGCCGGCGAGCACAGTGACGGTGCCATGGTCGACGCCGGTGGGCAGGCAGCGGAGACCGGCCCTGCGGCAAAGCTCCATCACCTGATCCGGCGTATTGGTGCTGGCAATGTCGATATCGTCAACCGGCTCACCCAGCAGTGCATTGCGCACCGCGCCGCCGACAATGCGCGCCTTGCCCCCTTTCGCCGCCAGGGCCGACAGAACCTTCTGGAGCCGCGCATCGGCCAGCCAGTCATGTTCTGCCGGCGAAAGCCTGGGCGGGGTCATCGCCCCTCTCCGGCATAGAGGCGCTCATAGAAATTGCGCAGGATGCCGGCAGTTGCTCCCCAGATATACCGGTCGAAGTAGGGCATGGCGTAGTAGTGCCGGATCTGGCCCTGCCATTCCCGGCTATGGCGCTGGTGGTTGGCCGGATCCATCAGGAAGCTCAGGGGCACATCGAAGACATCGGCCACCTCGCCGGGATCGGGCGACAGCGTGAAGCCCGGCCGAATGGACGCCACCACGGGCACGACCCGGTAGCCGGTCCCGGTGACATAAGGATCCAGCAGACCGATCAGGTCGACATAGCGCGACCTGAGGCCGGTTTCTTCCTCGGCCTCGCGCAGGGCGGTGGCGCAAGGGCTCGGATCATCGGGCTCAACCTTGCCACCGGGAAAGGCGATCTGCCCGGCATGGCTCGACAGATGGGCGGTGCGCAGGGTGAGCAGCACGTGAGCCTCGCCGTCGCGGTCGAGCAGACCCACCAGAACCGCTGCCGGGCGCAGGGGCCTCGTGCCGACATAGCGGAAACCGCCCTCGAGATCACCGTCGCCGCGCGGAGCGGGATAGGCGAGGTCGACGGCTTCAGCATCATCCAGTGGTCGCAGGCGGGTATGGGCCCGGCCGATGACGTCGCTCAGGGCAAAACGGGTATCAAGTTCGGTCAAGCGCGCAATTCCCGTCTGTCAGAGGCCGATCTCGGCGGCGGGCGCCATGGGGAAAAACTGCCCGGAGCTCCAGACGCCGAACCAGTCGGCACCATCGATCGTTCGCGTCACGCCAAGCTCCACGAGGTCATAGAAGATCGAGCGGGTGAGCAGCGCCTCCAGGCGGCCGCGCACCAGGATATAGGGCTTGAGCCCATCAGTGCCCTTCTGCCGGACGAAGCGCATGGGATGGTCGGCATCCACCGTAACCTCGTCGTCGCAATTGGTGACGAAGCGCAGAACCTGGGCGTCGCCCTCGCCCTCAACGATCATGGAGACGGCCAGAAAATGGGCATCATCGACTGTTATCCCGACCTTCTCCACCGGGGTGACCAGATAGGTCTTGCCGTCCTCATCCTTGCGCAGCAAAGTCGAGAACAGGCGCACCAAGGGCTTACGACCAATGGGAGAATTCTGATAGTACCAGATGCCGTCGGCGCCGATGCGCATGTCAATATCGCCGCAGAATTCCGGGTTCCACCTGTCGACCGGTGGCAGACCGCGGCCACGGCTCGCAGCCGTCGCCTCACTCAGGCCGCGCAAGGGCTGGGTCGGATCGGCGGCAGGGGGCGGGGCCACGGCCTGAGCTTCCTTCACCTCAGCCTGACCACCATCCAGATCGGCCGTTCCGTCATTCGTCATGCCAGCTCTCACGGCCATTTGATTCCCAACGCCTTTCTCCGGGCCCATGTCCGGTTCACACTAATCCCTGCAACGTGACCGCCCCGATCCAAAAGCCGCTTCAACAGGGCTACCGCAACTCACCACAAGAACTATAGTTAGCGACATGCAGAGCATCAATGAAGCCGATCACATGGTGGTCGCGGACATCGAACAGGCAGCGCAGAAGCTGGCATCGGCCAGGGATGCGATCGAGACCGTCATCTTCGGACAGCGGGCGGTCATCGATCTCACCCTTAATACGATCATCAGCGGCGGCCATGGCCTGCTGGTGGGCCTGCCGGGCCTTGCCAAGACCAAGCTGGTGGCGACCATCGGGCGGGTGCTCGGCCTCGAGGACAAGCGGGTGCAGTTCACGCCCGACCTTCTGCCGTCAGACATCATCGGCAGCGAGGTGCTGGAGGAAACGGAGCTGGGCAAGCGCCAGTTCCGGTTCATCAAGGGGCCGGTGTTCGCCCAACTGCTGATGGCGGACGAAATTAACCGCGCCAGCCCCCGCACCCAGTCGGCGCTGTTGCAGGCCATGCAGGAAAAGCACGTGACGGTCGCCGGTCAGCGCCATGACCTGCCGCGTCCGTTCCACGTACTAGCCACGCAGAATCCCATCGAGCAGGAAGGCACCTATCCCCTGCCCGAGGCCCAGCTTGACCGTTTCCTCATGGAAATCATCGTGCCCTATCCGGATCTCGATGCGGAACGGCGGATGCTATTTGCAACGACGGGCGTCGAGGAGGCGCTGCCCCGTCAGGTCATGTCCTCGGTGGAGCTTGAGAAACTGCAGCGGCTGGTGCGGCTCATTCCGGTGGGAGACCAGGTGGTGGAAGCAATCCTCAGGCTGGTCCGGCTCGCCCGTCCGGGAGCGGATGCGCCGGATTACGTCCAGCAGGGCATCGCTTGGGGCCCCGGTCCGCGCGCCGCGCAGGCGCTGATGCTCGGCGTTCGCGCGCGCTGCCTGATCGACGGCCGGCTGTCGCCTTCGATCGATGACGTCATCGCTCTGGCCAATCCCGTCCTGAGACACCGCATGGCCCTCACCTTCGCGGCGCGGGCGGATGGACAGACACTGGACGGCATGATCGAGAGATTGTGCTCGCAACTGGGTTGAATATCTTGGTGGCTCACCGGGCACAGAAGACGCCGCATCTCACGCCGCTCGACGAAGCCGGCCGACTGGCGGAAGCCTATCCCGCGCTGCTCGTGCAGGCGGACAGGATCGCCCATACGGTCGCCATGGGGTTCCACGGCCGACGGCGGCCAGGTACGGGCGAAAGCTTCTGGCAGTTCCAGCGCTACCGGCCGGGTGACGAGGCCCAGCGAATCGACTGGCGCAAGTCGGCGCGGTCGGACCAGCTCTATGTGCGCGAGAACGAGTGGGAGGCGGCCAATACCATCTGGATGTGGACCAGCGGATCGCCGGGCATGCACTTCAAGTCGAAGCCCGCGCAATCCACCAAGGCAGAGCGGGCAACACTGCTGATGCTGACCCTCGCCGCCCTCATGCTCAATGGCGGCGAGCGCGTCGGGCTGCTTGGCTCAGGACGGACGCCGGTCTATACGCGCAGCGGACTTGAGCGGCTCGCACTCATGCACCAGGCCCTGGATGGCGGGCGCGAATTGCCGGATGCCGTGCCGCCGCGCCATTCCAATGTGATCATCTTCAGCGACTTCCTGTTGCCGATCGAGGCCTGGCGGGACAGGCTCGCCCCCATCGCCGAACGGCAGGTGCGCGGTCACCTGGTGCAGGTGTTCGATCCGGCAGAAGAGACGCTGCCCTATACGGGGCGCAAGGAATTCGAGGAAACCGGGGGCAGCCTGCGCTTCATCATCGGCCGGACGGAAACGGTAAGGGAAGCCTATCGGGAGCGTATCGCCCAGCACAGGGACGAGCTGCGCAGCCTTGCCCGGCGGCTCGGCTGGAGCTTCACACTGCATCATACCGACCAGCCCGCTCAGCAGGCGATCCTGCCGCTTTACGGCCTGCTCGAGGGCAGCCTCACCCCGCGGACGAGGGTCTAGGCCATGCTTACCCTCGGCGCCATCACCTTCCAGACCGCGGCGGCCCTCTGGGCGCTGCTGCTGCTGCCACTGATCTGGTGGCTGCTCAAGATCACGCCGCCGCGCCCGGAAAGGGTAAGCTTTCCGCCGATCCGCTTCCTGCTCGGGCTGATCGCACGGGAGGAAACGCCGCACAAGACGCCGTGGTGGCTTACGCTCATCCGCATGGCGCTGGCCTTGTGCCTGATCCTGGCAATCGCCCGGCCGGTGATCAATGAAGACAGCACCGCCGCCCAGGGCGGAAATGATCCGCTGCTGCTGGTCATCGATGACAGCTGGGCGGCCGCTGACAACTGGACAGTGCGGCTGAGGCTCGCAACCGAAGTGGTCGACCAGGCCCGCTCAGAGGACCGGCCGGTGGTGCTGGTGACCACGACGCCGAAATCGACGCCACCAACGCTCGAGCCGAGGGCCGCAGCGGAAGTCGCCGACCGGATCGCCGCGCTCACCCCCCAGGCCCTGCCGACCGACCGGATGCGGGTCGCGGAGGCCCTTCGGGAGGCCTTCGGTGCAACCACGAAATTTGCCATCACCTGGCTGTCGGACGGCCTTGATTCCGGCGATGTGGACGGGTTCGCCACAGCGCTGACCGGACTTGGGGGCGGGTCGACGCTCCAGGTGGTGCTGCCGGCGGCCGACCAGACCGGGATCGCCCTCAGCAAGCCGGCCCTCGCAGGGGACGGGCTTGAGGTTACAGCCACGCGCGCCAATCCCCAGGGGACGCAAACGGTGCGGGTGCGAGCGCTTGCCCATAACGGGCGGAGCCTTGCCGAGCAGGCCGTGACCTTCCAGCCAGGCGAGACGCAGGCGCGGGCAGTGATCCAGCTGCCGCTGCAGCTGCGCAACGATATCGGCCGACTCGATGTGGACGGCCGGCGCAGCGCCGGCTCCGTCTATCTGCTGGATGACCGTTGGAGCCGGAAGAGCGTGGGGCTTGAGGCCGCCGGTTCGCTCGAGGCGAACCAGCCACTACTCGCCCCGCTCTATTATGTGACACGGGCGCTGGAACCCTATGCGGAACTGGTGCCACTGAGCCAGGAAGCCAAGCCCGGCGAAAGCGGGCTGCAGAATGCGCTGGCCGCAGGCCTATCGATGCTCCTCCTCGCGGATATCGGGCAAATGTCGCCAGCCGACCGGGACAGCGTGCGCGCCTGGGTCGATCGCGGCGGCATGCTGGTGCGCTTTGCCGGTCCGCGCTTTGCCGCCAGCCACGACGACCTCGTGCCGGTGCAGCTGCGGGAGGGCGATCGCGCGCTGGGCGGCGCCCTGAGCTGGGAGGAACCCCAGCCAATCGCCCCCTTCGACGAGGGCACGCCATTCGCCGGCATTCCGGTGCCGCCGGAAATCACCGTCACCAAGCAGGTGCTGGCGCAACCCACCGCCGACCTTGCCACCAAGGTATGGGCAAGGCTTGCCGATGGCACGCCGCTGGTCACCGCCGAGCAGCACGGCAAGGGCATGATCGTGCTGTTCCATGTGACGGCGAATGCCGACTGGTCCAATCTCCCCCTGTCGGGCGTCTTCGTGGAAATGCTGCAACGGCTGCTTGATCTCGCGCCCGGGGCGGTAAGCAGCGACGCGGGATCCTCGACCGAGGATCAGGCCAAGACAGCGAACAGCAAGCTACCGCAGGGAAATTTCTCTCCCGTGCGGACTCTCAACGGATTCGGCGAGCTGATCGACCCGCCAGCGGATGCGAGGCCAGTGGCACTCGCCGATTTCGACACGCTGCGTCCAAGCCCGATGCATCCCGCCGGCCTCTATGGCCGCGACGGGCGGACGCGGGCGCTCAACCTGTTCGAGGAAGCCCCGGAGCTCAAGCTGATCGGCGATCTGCCCGCCGGGGTGAATGTCAGCACCTACCGGGTGCAGCAATCGGTGAGCCTTGCCGGACCGCTCCTCCTGGCGGCACTGGCACTGTTTCTGGTCGATTTCCTTGCCGTGCTGGTGCTCTCCGGGACGCTGGGCCAGATCCGGTCGCGGTTTGCGGCAGGCCTTGCGCTCGCGATCCTGGCTTCCGGACTAGCCCTCTCCCCGCCCCCGGCCGAAGCGCAGGAAACGGTGCCCAATCCGGCCTTCGCCATGGAATCGGCGCTCTCAACCAAACTTGCCTATGTGCGTACCGGCAACCCGGATGTGGATGCCGTGAGCGAAGCCGGTCTCACCGGGCTTACCGCAGCGCTTATCGAGAGGACGGCCGTCGAGGCGGATGCGCCGGTCGGGATCGATATCGAGACGGACGAGATCGTCTTCTTCCCCCTGCTCTACTGGCCGATCCTGCCCGATGCGCCGGCATTGTCACCACAAGCCTCGGCGAAGGTTGATGCCTATCTCAAGAACGGCGGCACGATCCTGTTCGACACCCGCGATCACGGCACCAGCCTGCAGGATCTTACCGGCGCGACAAGCCCGGGCACGCGGGCGCTCCAGCTGGTGCTGCGCGACGTGAATGTCCCGCAGCTGACAATGGTGCCGCCGGAGCATGTGCTGACCAAGTCTTTCTACCTGCTGCAGAATTTTCCAGGACGCTGGGATGGCGGGCCGCTGTGGGTGGAGGCTGCGGGCAACGGGGGCTCGGGGGCTGCCAATTTCGACGGCGTATCATCGGTGATCATTGGCTCCAATGACTATGCCGCCGCCTGGGCGGTCGACCAGAACGGGCAGCCCATGTATGACACCTCGCCCGGCGGTGAAAGGCAGCGGGAAATGGCGCTGCGCACGGGCATCAATGTGGTCATGTACGTGCTGACCGGCAATTACAAGGCGGATCAGGTCCATGTGCCGGCACTCCTCGAAAGGCTCGGCCAATGAACCTGCCTTTCGATCTTGCCTATTCCTGGTCGCCGCTGGCGCCGCTCTGGGTCATCTGGACGCTTGCCGCTCTCGGACTGGTGCTGGTCGTCATCTCCCTGTTCGCCCGGTCGCGCGGGTCGCTCCTGCGCCTTGCCATGCTGGCGCTGCTGGTGGGCGCCCTGCTCAATCCGTCGGCGCGGCGCGAGGATCGGGAAAGGCTCACCGATATCGCGGTGGTGGTCGTGGACGAGAGCCAGAGCCAGAAGATCGGCGAACGCAGCCAGCGCGCCCAAGATGCACTCGCAGCGCTCGAGAAGGAGATCGAGCAACTTGGCAATACCGAGCTGCGCACAGTCAGAGTCCAGTCCGGGCTCAACAGCGCCAATCTCGGCACCCAGCTGTTTCTCGGCCTCGAACAGGGGCTTAGCGACATCCCGCCCGACCGTTTCGCAGGCGCGATCCTCATCACCGACGGCCAGGTCCATGACGTGCCGGAAAGCCTTGCTTCCCTCGGCTACAATGGCCCCGTCCATGGCCTCATCACCGGCAACAGAAACGAACGGGATCGGCGCATCGTCGTTGAACAGGCGCCGCGTTTCGGCATCATCGGAGAGCGGCAGACGGTCAAGTTCCGGGTCGACCAGGCCGGTCCGCAGCCGGCCCCCGGGGAGACCGTAGGGGTTGCCATCAGCGTCAACGGCACGCCGATGCAGGAGATTGCCGTGCCGGTGGGCCAGGTGGTCGAGATGCCGGTCGACATCAAGCGCGGTGGCCCCACGCTGGTCGAGATCTCAGCGGCGCCGCTCGAGGGCGAGCTGTCGCTGCAGAACAACACAGCCATCGTCGAGATCAAGGGCGTGCGCGACCGGCTGCGGGTGCTGCTAGTCTCCGGCGAGCCCCATCCCGGAGAGCGGACCTGGCGCAACCTGCTCAAGTCGGACGCTTCCGTCGATCTCGTGCATTTCACCATCCTGCGCCCGCCAGAGAAGCAGGATGCCACGCCGATTACCGAACTGTCGCTCATCGCCTTCCCGACCCGGGAACTGTTTTCGGAGAAGCTCGACGATTTCGACCTGATCATCTTCGACCGCTATCAGCGGCGCGGGGTGCTGCCGGCCATATATCTCGCCAATGTGGTCTCCTATGTGGAGCGAGGCGGTGCGGTGCTGGTGGCGGCGGGGCCTGACTTCGCCTCGCCACTAAGCCTTTACCGCTCGCCGCTGGCGACCGTCCTCCCGGCGCCGCCCACCGGCGAGATGACCATCGGCCCCTTCCGGCCGGAGGTCACCGAGCAGGGCAAGCGCCATCCGGTTACCCGGGATCTCCCCGGCGCAGAGCAGAGCCCGCCCAACTGGGGTCACTGGTTCAGGCTCATCGATGTCGCGGATTATGACGGCGATGCGCTGATGTCCGGGCCGGAGGACAAACCGCTGCTGATCCTGTCGCGGCATCGGGAAGGCCGGGTGGCGCAGCTTCTGTCGGATCACGCCTGGCTGTGGGCGCGCGGCTATGACGGCGGCGGCCCGCAGGCGGAGCTGCTCAGACGGCTGGCGCACTGGCTGATGAAGGAACCGGATCTCGAGGAGGAAACCCTCATCGGCCGGCATGAGGGCACACGGCTGCTCGTCGAACGCCGGAGCATGAAGGACGAGGTGGCGGAAGTGACCGTCACCGCCCCATCTGGAGCCGAGCAAAAGGTGAAGCTCGCGGAAGTCGAACCCGGCCTGTGGCGCGGCGAGGTGCCGGTTGAGGAAGTGGGCCTGCATCGGCTGAGCGATGGCGAGCTCGAGACGGTTGCGGCCGTCGGCAGCCCCGACCCGAAGGAAGCCGCGGAAATCGTCGCGACGGAAGAGAAGCTGAAACCCATCGCCGCCGTATCAGGCGGTGGCCTGTACTGGCTGGCGGGCGAGCCCGAGCAATCGATCAGCCTGCCGCGGCTGCGCAAGGTTGCGGAAGGACGCAGCATGGCCGGATCAGGCTGGCTGGGGCTCAAGGACAATGGCGCCTATCGCCTGCGGGAGGTTACGGAAGTGCCGCTATTTGCGACGCTGCTTGCGCTCGCGGTGCTGCTTGGCCTGATGGGGCTCACCTGGTATCGGGAGAGTCGCTAGCGGCCAGTCGCGTCAACGCTTTCTGAATGCTACGCGCGAAGCGTGCCGGTACGTACATCCGGCACGCCCGATCTTGATTGTAACCAGGGAAGTGCAATCAGGCGCAGGCGAGCTCGGCCTGCCTTGCCGCCTCTGCCTGTTTCCAGCGCTGCTCCCGTTCCCAGCGCCGAGCGCCCAGCACCAGGCCGGAGACACCCTCGAATGCACCAGGAACCAGCTCCCGGTAGAGCAGCCGGTCGGGGTTAAACGGCCCCGGCAATTGCAGCCGTCCATCGGGTACCCGCGCAAAGCCCACACGGGCGTAATAGGGCTCATCTCCCACCAGGATCACGAGCCTGTGGCCGAAGATGCGGGCATCCTCGAGGGTTGACTGCATCAGCCGCATGCCGATGCCGCAATTCTGGAAATCGGGGCTCACCGCCAGGGGCCCGAGCAACAGCGCCTCGGTGCCGCCATCGCCAATGCGGATGGGGGAATACCAGATAGAGCCAACGATCTCGCCGCCGAACCAGGCGGCCCGGCAGAGATCCACAGTCAGCTTCTCGCCCTCGCGCAGCCGGTAGGAGGTCTTGGTCTGGCGGCCAAGCCCGAAGGCACGGTCCAGCAGATGCTCGACGGCATCGTGGTCGGCAGGCGTGATCGGCTTGATAGCGACAGGCGTGAGGGCGTTCATTTCCGGCATGACCCACAAGACAGAAAAACACGGAAAATTCGCGTTCCCGTGCAGGCATGCCGAATATGAAGGAGGCTGATGCTGCTAGCGGACGCGACGGATCAACGATGGCAGCGCGGCGTATCCACGCGGCCCTCGGATCGTCGTCGCAATGTCACCGTCAGCAGACGAAGCATCAATCGAGCCTTTGGTTATCGTGGCTCGGCTCATATCATGCGTCGGGCTGCAGGTAAAGCAGGTTCATCAAGGAGCGCGCCAATGGGAATGCTGGTCGAGGGCAAGTGGGTGGATGTCTGGTACGAGACAGAAACGACCGGCGGCGCCTTCGTTCGGAAGGCCGCGAGCTTTCGCAACTGGGTAACGGCTGACGGCAGTCCAGGTCCATCGGGCAAGGGCGGGTTCGCGGCGGAAAGCGGCCGCTATCATCTCTATGTGTCGCTCGCCTGCCCCTGGGCGCACCGGACGCTCATTTTCCGCAAGCTCAAAGGGCTCGAGCCGCATATCTCGCTGTCCATCGTCGATCCGCTGATGCTCGAGGAGGGCTGGGTGTTCTCCGACGGGCCAGGCACGCTGCCGGATACGGTCAATGGCAAGAAGCGGCTCTACGAGGTCTACCTTGCCGCCGACCCCGACTATACCGGCCGGGTGACAGTGCCGGTCCTGTGGGACAGGAAAACGGGGACGATCGTCAGCAACGAGTCCTCGGAAATAATCCGGATGTTCAACTCAGCCTTCGACCGGATTACCGGCAACAGCCTTGATTTCTACCCCAAGGCACTGAGGGCCGAGATCGATGCGGTCAACGAGCGCGTCTATGGAACCGTCAACAACGGCGTCTATCGCGCCGGCTTCGCCACGACGCAGGCTGCCTATGAGGAGGCCTTCGGCCAGCTGTTCGAAACCCTCGACTGGCTGGAGGACCGGCTCGGACGCAGCCGCTATCTGGTGGGCGAGCAGATCAGCGAGGCCGACTGGCGGCTGTTCACCACGCTCGTCCGGTTCGATGCGGTCTATTACGGCCATTTCAAATGCAACCGGCAGCGGATCGAGGATTATCCAAATCTCTCCGGCTATCTGCGGGATCTATACCAGGTGCCGGGCGTGGCAGAGACGGTGAATTTCGACCACATCAAGCGGCACTATTACGGCAGCCACAAGACAATCAATCCCACCGGAATCGTGCCCCTAGGACCGAGGCTCGACTACAGCCGTCCGTCAGGGTGCTGACGGCGGCAAACGGCCTGAAAGGTCCGGCCCATGAGGCGGGCATGGCACCTCCCCTGCGCGCGCCCGAATCACCATTCGTCCGACAGGGGCGCCTCGCCGCGATATTCCGCAATACGCCGACGGGTAGCGGGGGATGTCTCTTCCGGCAGGGCATGGAGCGAAAAGAGACCAAGTTCGGCAATCTCCGGGGAGCGGCGCGGCCTGCGGGTCCATTCATGGGCATAATAGAGGGCGACATGATCGCCAAGCTGGTGGCGGAAATTGGTGAAGATGCCCACCAGCCGCGGCGGTGCGGTGAGAGTTACGCCCACCTCCTGGTCAAGCTCGCTGTGCACGGCCTCCAGGCAGCTCTGGCCGCGCTCAACGCCGCCGCCGGGCAGCATCCAGCCCGGCGCATAGGTATGGCGCACAAGCAGCACCCGCCCCTCGCCATCCACCAGCAGCACGCGCACGCCAAGGGTCATGGCGCGGGTGAGCCTGTGCCAAGGATGGAGCACAAAGCGGGCAAGCGGCCGGGCGAGCGAACGCGGCAAGGACTTCATGACCTTTTCTCCTGAGCGGACTGACCCGGGACCAGATCCGACAATTGTGCATTCCTGCCATGCAGGATCGCAAATCCCCTTGCGCAGGATCGACCAGGCCAGACAAGCTGGCATGCCTTCCGCGAAGTTCTAACCAGTCTAATTGAGACCGGTCGAGGAACACGCCAACCCGTCGGGTGCCGATGAGTTCGATCCGCATGAGTAACGAGACCGCTTCCGGCCAGCGATCGTGGTTCACCCTCGCGCCGTTCCTCTTCCTTCTGCTTTGGTCGGGAGGCTTCCCGGCCATGAAAATCGGTATCGATCACGCCGATCCGTTCTTTCTGCTCTTCCTGAGATATTTCTTCTCGGTGCTGCTGCTGGCCCCTGCCTTCCTCATCATCAGGCCGCCGCTGCCGGCAAACGGGCGGCAGTGGTTCCACCTGGTGATGACGGGGATACTCCTCCAGGTCATCTATTTCTCGCTCTGCTACACAAGTGTCTTCATGGGCATTTCGCCGGGCGCGCTGGCGCTCATCCTGTCCATGCAGCCGATCCTGATCGGCATGTTCGCGCCGATGGTGGCACGGGAGACGGTGACGCTGCTCCACTGGCTGGGGCTCGCCCTCGGGCTTGGCGGCGCCGTGGTGGTGATCATGTCGCGCTCGACCATCGAGGCCCATTCTACCGCCGGCATCATCTTCGCCATCCTGTCGCTGATCTCCATGACCGCCGCCACGCTCTATGAGAAGCGTTTCGGAACCCGGCAGCATCCGGTCACCAGCAATCTGGTGCAGTATGTGGTCGCCACCGCCTGCATGCTGCCAATCGCCTTCTTCGCCGGTGACATGCATGTGGACTGGGCGCCACCGCTGATCGGCGTGCTCTTCTATCTGGTGGTGTGCAATTCGATCGTGTCGATCTCGCTGCTCATGGCGCTCATCCGGCGCGGCCAGGCATCCAAGGTCTCGGCCCTGTTCTTCCTGGTGCCGCCGGTGGCGGCGATCCTGTCGTGGATCATCATCGGCGAGCACATGCCGCTAATCGCCTGGGGCGGCATGGCGGTGGCAGCGCTCGGGGTCGCCATTGTCAGCAACCCCGGCATGTTCACCCGGAGCAAGCCGGCCGAATAAGCCAAGCCACGCCGCTGGAGCCTGACCGCGGCGGGTCAGGCGGGCACTGCATCCTTGTAGGAAGCGGTGCGGGAGGTGCCGACCCTGGCCGCGATCTCGCGAACGACCTCGGCCTGACGCTTCAACTCGGCATCGGACATGCCCGGATAGCAGGGCAGGACGATGAGGTCGCTCAAAGCCTGGGCGGCGATCGTCGGCTCGAGCTCGGGGCGATCCTCAGGCGCGGGAACCGCCTGAGAGCGTGGCAGATTGGCCCCGTCGAAGCCGGCAGCGCGCAGACCATCAATGAAGGCGCGCGGATCATCGACCAGGATCGGGAAGACCCAGTAGTCACAATACTGGTTGGCGGTGCCGGGCATCACGACCGAATCACCGAGATATTCCCTGAGACGCTGGCCACGCTCGGCGCGCTCGCGCAGCATTTCCGGCCGAAAGGCGTTTATGCGCCGGTCGATGAGGGCGAGCATGCCATAGGACGGCTGATATTCGAGATTCTTCTTCTTCTTCAGCGGGGCGACATTGCGCACGCTGTCGCTTACCGCGTCCTCATAATCCACGCCGCGGGCATGGAAGAAGCGGTAGATCGCCCCCATGACCGGACGCGAAGTCACGATCTTGAGGCCGGCAAACTGGGCCACCCGCTTGAGCTGGGCCTTTTCGGGCTGGGTCGGCCAAGTGGCCTGGATAGCGCGCATCTTCTGGCGCAGGACCGGATCCTTCACGCGGATGAGGGCGCCGCCGAGGGCGGTCGATGTCTTCAGCGGGCCGAAGGAGAACATGCAGATATCGGCCTTGGGATGGCCGGGATAGTCGTGACCGGCAAAGGCCTGGGCGCAGTCCTCCACCACCAGCAAGCCGTGCTCGTGGGCAAGGTCGAAAATCGGGTCGAGATCGAGATGGGTGCCGAAGAGATGGGCCACCACCAGCACCTTCGAACGCGGCGTGATCGCCTTGCGCAGACGCTCGAGGGAAGGGCCCATATGGGCGATGTCGAGGTCGACCGGCACCGCCACGAGGTCGTGCCAACCGACGATCCTCACCATGCCCTTCACGTTCAGGGCGGAGAACACGATCTCGTCGCCCGGCTCCAGGGCCAGGGCATTCAGCAGAAGGTGAAAACCGGATCGAACAGAATAGGCGGCGATGGTATCATCAGCATCCGACCAGAAAGTCTCCACTTCCTGCGCCTTCCGCTGCCTATTGCCCGGGAACAGGCAGTACATTGCGCCGGCGAAAAGGTCGCGCCAGCCGATCTTGAGTTGAGTCCGAGCCCACATCGCTATATTCAACCTGTTGTAGAGCGCAAGCGCGCTGGTCCCAGTTGCGTGACACAACCGGGACTTCCGGTATAAACTTCCTCGCATGTCGGGGATAGTGGGTGTCTACGGGCTCCCCTCAGAAATGCGAAGTTGCCATGGCTGTGGTCAGTGAAGACAAAGATCTATCCCTGCTTGAACGGATCAAGCAGAAGCGGAGACGGTACGTCAAGCAACTCGGAAAGCGCCTGATCCGCGGACTGGCCGATTTCCTCGGCAGTCAGTCGCTCGTCGGCGACAAGCCAGTTCTGGACATCAACGACTTCCCGGAGCTGCGCCCCATCCAGGCCGAATGGAAGACCATCCGCGCCGAAATCGAGGAAGTGCTGAAGTTCCGCGATGCCGTGCCGGTGTTCCAGGAAGTCTCATCCGACCAGAAGCGCATCGCCAAGGGCAATAACTGGCGCACCTTCATCCTCTACGGTTTTGGCCAGAAGCTGCACAAGAACTGCGCCAAGACCCCGGTGACGACGGCGCTGCTCGAGCGCATCCCCAACCTGCAGACCGCATGGTTCTCGATCCTTGCCCCGGGCTATCACATCCCTGCACACCGCGGCGTCTCCAAGGGCATCCTGCGGTGCCATCTTGGCCTGATCGTGCCGAAGGATGCCGAGAAGTGCCGACTGCGCGTGGCCGACCAGATCTGCGTGTGGCGCGAAGGCGAGATGTTCGTCTTTGACGACACCTATGACCACGAGGTCTGGAACGATACGGACGAAGAGCGCGTCATCCTGCTGTTCGACTTTGACCGCCCGATGCGGTTCTGGGGCCGGGTCATCAACAAGACCTTCGTGTCGCTGCTCAAGCTGACGGCCTACTACCAGGAGCCGAAGAAGAAGATGCAGAGCTTCGAGGAGCGGTTCGAAGCGGCAACCCGCCGGGCCGACGCCAATCTCGAGAAGCTCAGCGACGCGACGAATTGATCATTTCACGCGGCGCTGCCAAAAGCGGTGCCGGCATTCCTGTACCGAGGGCCCCGGACCGGGGTCCCCGGTGTGTCAATCTGTTCTGCGCGCGATGCAGGCTGTGCCCGGGCCCATTGCCGCCAAGCGACAAAAGTTCTCACGTCAAGTCCGAAACGGCGCGTTGACCTGATCGCATCTTTCATGGCTGGGTGCGCCACCAATGCTCAATGTCCTGAAAATCTTTCTCACGGCGCGCGGCACGAAGCCCGGCCTCGTCCTGCTGTGCCTCGTCCTCGCCGGCCTGTCCGAAGCGATCAGTCTCGGCGCCCTGCTGCCCACCATTTCCCATATCGGCGGCGCAACTCCCGGGGATGGTTCGACGCTCAACCGGATCATGCTACAGGCGCTGAACAGCGTCGGCATCGAGCCTACGCTCGGCAATCTCATCACCATCGTGTCGGTGGCGCTGATCGTTAAGGCCGTGCTCGCCTTCTCAGCGCTTTCCTATGCCGGCTTCTCGGTTGCGGAAGTATCCGCCAATGTGCGCACCCTGCTGCTCGAACAGCTGATGGAGGCCAAGTGGAGCTATTTCGTCGACCAGCGCGTCGGGCGCATCGCCAATGCCATCAGCAATGATGCGACACGCTCAGGCGACGCCTATTTCACAGCCGCCAGGTTCGTCGCCTTCCTATGCCAGGGCGTGGTCTATCTGCTGGTGGCGCTGCTGATCTCCTGGAAGCTCGCGGTCACAGGCCTGGTTGTGGGCGCGGTGCTGATCGCGTCGCTGAACTTCCTGGTGCGCACCTCGCGGCGCGCGGGCCTGCGCCAGACCGACCGCACGTCGGAGCTGGTCACCTATGTCTCAGACGCCTTCAGCAACATCAAGCCGCTCAAGAGCATGAACAGGCAGCAGCCTTTTGCCGCCCTGTTCGCCACCAAGATCCGCAGCCTGAGACGCGCCCTGGTCAAGCGGGTGCTCGCCAAGCAGGGCCTAACCTATGGCGAGGAAGTGCTGATCGCCATCATGCTGGGTGGCAGTGTATATCTCGCGGCCGATGTCTGGAGGATCCCGCTGCCCGAACTCGTGGTCATGGGCATCCTTTTCTACCAGGTGGTCTCGATCACCGGCAAGATCCAGCAGAACTACCAGAGCGCCGTCGAGCTCGAGAGCGCCTACTGGCGGGTTCAGGAACTCATCCAGGAAACGGCGGCCAACAAGGAACCCGACCACGGCACCATCCTGCCCAGCCTCAATGACTGCGTCCTGTTCGAGAATGTGTCCTTCGCCTACAAGGACCGGCTCGTATCGGAAAATGTCAATCTCAGGATCGACGCCGGCTCGATCACGGTGCTCCAGGGGCCATCGGGCGCCGGCAAGACAACCCTGATCGACCTGCTGATCGGCCTCTACCAGCCGGCCAAGGGACGCATCCTGGTGGATGGCGTACCGCTTTCGGAGATCAAGCTCGGTGCCTGGCGATCGCTGATCGGCTACGTGCCGCAGGAAATCAGTCTGCTGCACGGGTCGGTCGCCGACAATATCGCGCTGGGTGATCCGCAGATCTCGCGGGCCGACGTGATCTCGGCGCTGGAGCGGGCGGGCGCCATGGATTTCGTGGGGCAGCTCAGCGACGGCATCGACACGATCGTGGGCGAGCGCGGCACCCGTCTTTCCGGCGGCCAGCGGCAGCGCATCGCACTGGCCCGAGCGCTGGTGACGGATCCCAAGATCCTCATCCTCGACGAGGTGACCAGCGCACTCGATCCGGAAACCGAACTCGAGATCTGCCAGAACATCCAGTCGCTGGGCGGCGACTATACGATCGTGGCGATTACCCACCGTCCGGCATGGACGGCGATTGCGACCCGGCTGTACCATGTGGCGGACGGCCGGGCCATCGAGAGCCCGCTTCACGCGCAGGCAGCATCTTGAGCCGAGTCATGACCCATCCATGATCGAGATCCGCACAGTCAGCACCCGGCGCGATCTCGACCTGTTCATAGACACGGCCCGCATCGTGCAGGGGAAGGATCCGAACTGGATCGCGCCGCTGCCCTTCGAGCGGCGCGAAGTGCTGTCGCAGGCCAAGAACCCCTATTTCCAGCATGCCGAGGGCGTGCTGATGCTGGCCCTGCGTGACGGTCGCCCGGTCGGACGCATCTCGGCGCAGGTCGACCGGCTGCATCGCGAGCGCTACCGGGACGGCGCCGGCCATTTCGGTTTCCTTGAGGCGATCGACGACCCGGAGGTGTTCCGGGCGCTGTTCGATGCGGCCGAGACCTGGCTCAGGACCAGGGGCTCAACCGTGGTGCGCGGACCGTTCAACTTCTCGATCAACGAGGAGATCGGCCTGCTGGTCGACGGCTTCGATGAGCCACCACGGGTGCTGATGGGACATAATCCGCCCTACTATGGTCCTCACCTCGAGGCGCTGGGCTATGCGCGCGCCAAGGATGTCATCGCCTATGACTATGATGGCCGGACGCCGCTGCCCCGGTCCATGGCATCACTGCTCGAGAAGATCCACAAGTCGGGCGACGTCAAGGTGCGGCCGATCAACAAGAAGCGGCTGTTCGAGGAGCTCGATGTCATCATCGATATCTTCAACGACGCCTGGAGCGACAACTGGGGCTTCGTGCCCATGACGCCGGCCGAGATCCGGCATATGGGGGAACAGCTGCGGTTCCTGGTGGCGGAAGGCTATATCGCGATCGTCGAATACCAGGGCAAGAACGCTGCCATGGCGGTGAGCCTCCCGGATGTGAACGACTGGCTGCGCGGGCTCAACGGGCGGCTCCTGCCCTTCGGCTGGCTCAGGCTGGCCAAGAAGGCGCTGTCGGCGCCGGAAGCCATCCGCATGCCGCTCATGGGCGTACGCAAGGCGTATCAGTCAACGGCCATCGGATCGGCCCTCGCACTGGCGGCGATTGATGCCGTCAGGCAGTATCATCTGGCGCGGGGAACCCATCGCGCCGAACTGTCATGGATCCTGGAGGACAATCTTCCGATGCGGAAGATGATCGAGGCGTTGGGCGGCAAGCCTTACAAGACCTATCGGATATATGAACGTGCACTCTGAAAGCGGTCCGACCTATCGATATGATGCCTTGGTGCTCGCTGCCGGCCGCGGTCCCGACGACCCGATGGCAAAGGCCTATGAGGTGAGCCACAAGTGCTCCATTCCGGTGGGTGGTGTGCCCATGCTGGTGCGGGTGCTGCGGACGCTGGCTGCTTGCCCCCTGATCGATGAGATCACGGTGTCGATCGACCGCCCGGACATTGGAGCTGCCCTGGCAGCCGAGGCCGGTGTGAAGGCGAGGATCATCAGCTCGGACCGCAGCGCGCCGGCATCGGTCATCGCGGCGGTCGAGAAGCATGGCGCGCGACTGCCGCTGCTGGTGACCACCGCCGACCATGCCTTGCTGTCGGCGGAGATGGTGGACTATTTCATCCGCATGTCGGCCCAGTCAGGGGCGGACCTCACGGCGGGACTGGCCACGGCCGGCACGATCCTCGAGGCCTATCCCCAGTCGAAGCGGACCTTCCTGCAGTTCGGGGAGACCAAGGTTTCAGGCTGCAATCTGTTCGCGCTGAACGATGCGACAGGCCTCAAGGCCATCGCCTTCTGGGACCGGCTTGATCAGCTGCGCAAGAAGCCACTGCGACTGATCGCGGCCTTCGGCGTCAAGCCGCTGCTGCTCTATGCGACGGGCAGGCTGACCCTGGAACGTGCCTTCGGAGAGGCTTCGCGACGGCTCAGGCTCAGCGCCCGGCCGGTGCTCATGCCCTTTGCAGAAGCGGCCATCGATGTGGACAAGCCGGCAGACAAGGAACTCGTGGAAGAGATCCTTGCCAGCCGGGCGTAGGGAGATGTCACCAGGTCGCGACGAGCTCGCGGGCCTGTTCGAGATCGGCGGGGAAATCCACCTCGCACCACTGCACACCGGTCACGGAAACGACCTCGACGGGCTCGCGCTGGGCAAGAGTGGTGATGGCCGAGGGGAACCACTGCTTCAGTGCTGCCGGTTCGAGCATCGCCTCCTCGAGAACGGCGCGATAGCGCGCCGGTCCCTCGCCGCGGAAGATGTAGAAGCCGATCGCCTCGGCCTTCACCTGATCGAGTGGCAGCGTCTTGCCGACCGCGAGGACTCGGTTGCCCTGCATGGTGACCTTCATGTCGTCGGCATCGTAACGGTCCTTGTAGTTGACCGCCACGGTGACAGGCGCTTCAGGCGCCGCCAGCAGCCGCTCCACGAGGTCGCGGGCAAAGACGTTGTCGCCATTCACCTGGATGAAATCGCCCTGCATCTCGGCGCGGGCCATCCAGCAGCTGGCCAGATTGTCGGCGACCGAATAGAAGGGATTGTAGACGGTGCGGATGGAGACCTTCAGGGCATGCGCGATCTCCGCCAAGGCAGCGTCCATCTTCGCTGCGCCATAACCGGTCACCACGACGAATTCCCGAATGCCGCAGGATGCGAAAGCCTCGATCTGCCTGGCAATCAGGCGCTTGCCGCCAATGTCGAGCAAGGCCTTGGGAATGTCCTCGGTATGCGGCAGAAGCCGGCTGCCCTGGCCTGCGCCAAGGATGAGAACTTTCACGGAGCTGCCTTTCTGATAGAACCACCGGTGAAACGGTCTCTCAGATCGCACTGAGCCGTCATGCTGTCAACGCCACAAGCCACCAAATCCGTCCAGGGCCCCTGATGTTCACGCTTGCACACCTGTCCGACCCGCATCTGCCGCCTCTCAGGTCACCGCGTCTGAAGGATCTGGTCACCAAGCGATTCTACGGCCATCAGTCGTGGATCCGCCGGCGCCGCTTCATCCATCGGCGCGAGGTGGTGGACAAGATGATCGAGGATATCCAGCGCGCCCGGGTGGACCACGTGGCGATAACGGGCGATCTGGTCAACATTGCGACGGAAGCAGAGTTCGTCGGCGCCGCCGAGTGGCTCGCCCAGGTAGGTACCCCGGACAGGGTCACTCTCGTGCCCGGCAACCATGACGCCTATGTGCCGGTGGCCTTCGAGAAGGGCATCGGCCTGTGGCAGGATTACTTCACCAGCGACCTCAGTCTTGGCCGCATGCATGCCGATGACAGCCCCTTCCCCTTCGTGCGGACGCGGAGGAATGTCGCGCTGATCGGGCTCAGTACCGCCCTGCCGACGCCGCCGCTGGTGGCCTCGGGCACGCTCGGCGCAATCCAGCTGCACCGGCTGGGGGAGATCCTTGCTGCCCTCAAGGAACGCGGCTTCTTCCGTGTGGTGCTGATCCACCATCCGCCCCTGCCCGGCATGAACTCACCGCGCAAAGCCCTTACAGATGCCAGCGCGTTCCGCGAGGTCATCGAACGGGAAGGCGCCGAGATCGTCCTGCACGGGCACAATCACGAGCATTCGATGCGGCAGGTCTTTTCGGCCTCAGGCCATGCCTACGTGCTGGGCGTGCCCTCCGCCTCCGCCCTGCCCCGCCACGGCAAGCCAGCGGCCGCCTGGTATCTCTACCGGATCGGCCGGGCCAAGGGAGCCTGGCAGTGCGATGTCACGGTGCGCAGCTACAACGAGACCAAGGGCCAGTTCGAGGAGACCGAAGCCTTCGCCCTCGACCTGTCGCCCGATCTCGAGCAGCCGCGCGACCCAGTGCTGGTCCCGGCTGGCTGACGGACACCGGCTCCGGCACATACCGGCGGTTGAGGCTGGTCAAGCGCAACGAGTGGCTATATCTTTCCGGCACGCGACGGCGGCCGGGTTTCACCCCCAGGACGGGCGAGGATTTTGCTTGAACACCACCATTGTCAAATTCGGCTATCCTGACACGCTTATCCAAGACTATGAGCACTGGTGTGTGCTGCTGCGGCCAGCCCAAGCGACGCTTGGCGCGCTGATCCTCGCGCATAAGGGGGAAGAGACGGCCTTTTCCGAGATTCCTTCCGCCGCCTTTGCCGAACTCGGCCGGGTGACCGCCGATATCGAAATCTCGCTCCGGGCATTCCGCCCATTCGAGCGCATCAATTACCTCATGCTGATGATGGTGGACCCGCATGTCCACTTCCACGTCCTGCCGCGCTACAGCAAGCCGCAGGAATTTGGCGGCGTGACATTCGACGACAAGGGCTGGCCGGCAGTGCCCAATCTGGGCAGCGCGGTCACCCCGGACGAAACGCTCAGGAACCAACTGGTGACAGAGCTCAAGACCCTCTGGAGGACGCCCGGCGCCCGCTAGCGCCTGGCGGCATGCATGCTCATCGCCTCGCGCTACATCCTGCGCCAGATCTCCGCCCCGCTGCTGGGCGCCATGGCTATCGGCCTGCTCGTGCTTCTGGCCGAGCGACTGGTGCGGCTGCTCGACTTCACCCTCGGCAAGAAGAACTCATTCGCCATCGTGTTCGAGATGCTGGCCTATCTGGTGCCGCACTATCTCGGCCTCGCAGTCCCGGCGGCGCTGTTTCTCGGCCTGCTCTTCGGCTTCAACAAGCTGTCGCGCACCAGTGAACTCGATGCTTTCATGGCCGCGGGCGTCGGTCTGCATCAGCTGGTACGGCCGGTACTGATGCTCGCCATCATCCTGATGGTCGCCTCGACGATCATCTTCGGCTGGTTGCAGCCCCATGCCCGCTACGCCTATCGCGCCATCCTGTTCACCGTGAAGAACGTGGACATCTTCTATCTCGCGGAAGAGGGCGTGTTCATGCAGGCGGGAAACCGCACCTTCATTCTCGACAAGCTCGAGCGGGGGACGCGCAAGTTCGAGCGCATCTTCCTGTTCGAGGACCGGAAGGAGAAAGGCAGCGAGACCATCACCGCGCGTAGCGGCCAGCTCGTGGACGTGGAAGGCGAGCAGCGGCCGGTGCTGCGGCTTGAGAGCGGCCACCGACTGCAGGTCGAGGGCTGGCCGGACCAGGATCCCAACAATCCCACACCAAAGCAGGTGATCGGGAATTTCGAAAATGGCGAAACCCCTCTCGGCAGCGCCAACAGCAAATTGTTCCGGGCGCGCGGCACGGACGAGCGGGAGCTCACGCTCACTGAACTGATCGATCCGGCAACCCCGGTTCCGGAAGATTCGAACCCCAACCGAATGCGCGCCGAGTTCCACAAGCGGCTCGTCAACATCCTGTCGATCCCGGTGCTCACCTTCCTCGCCGTGCCCTTCGCACTGGGCCGCCGCCGCGGCATGCGAGCCTATCGATTCGGTGTCGCCCTCATCATCCTGATCGCCTATCACGAGATCATCGAGCAGGGCGCCGTACTGGTGCAGGTGGGGCGGCTGTCACCCTATGTGGCACTGTGGCTGCCCTTCACGCTGCTCACCCTGTTTGCCGGCTTCCGCTATTACCGCGCCTGCTTCACCGTGCCATCGGCACGCATCGAGCCCATGGTTGACCGGGCCATCGAGTGGATCATGACACCCTTCCGCCGCAAGAAGGCCGGGGCGCGCCGATGATTGCCAGCTTCACCGGGACATTGGCACGGATGCTGACGCGGATGTTCATTGTCCGCTTCATCATGATCCTGCTCGGGGTGTCGCTGTTCGTGCTGACCCTCGATGTCTTCACCTATGTGAACGACATCCTGGCGCTGAAGGGCGCAAGCGCCTGGGCGGTGCCCCATTACGGCCTGCTGCGGCTGCCCACCATCGCCGCCAGCTTCATCGGCATCAGCGTGCTGCTGGCCGCGCTGCTCATGCTGATGGAGGTGAGCAATTCCAACGAACTCGTCGCCATCTGGAGCACGGGCGTCTCGCAACTACGTTTCATCGGGATGCTTGTGCCGATCGCGCTGCTGATCGGACTCATGAGCTTCGCCATCAACAATTACGCCATTCCCCGCGCCGCGCCGACGCTGCATGACTGGGGCATTGGCGACTATGGCCAGAAGAAGCTGAAGGTGGGCGAGAACGACCCGATCTGGATGCGCTCGGGCAACGACATCCTGCGGGCGGTGCACAGCAATCCGCAGGCCACCTCCCTCGAGGACGTCATCATCTTCCGACGCGACACGGATGGCATCCTGCTCGAACAGATCATGGCCAAGAAGGCCGAACTGGTGGACGGGCGCTGGGAACTCAGCAATGTCACGCTCTACTACCAGCAGGATCTGCCGCCGAGCCGGCTTGACCGGATGATCTACAGCGGGCTCATGCGGCCGGCCGCGGTGGGCTCGCGCTCGGGCGATCCGGAAGAGATGTCAGCGGCGGATCTCGAGTATTTCATCCAGAACGGAGGCTTCGGGATCCGGCCAACGCAGGTCTACCAGACCTGGCTGATGAAGCGATATACGAGCATCCTGACGCCGCTCTTGATGCTCGCCATTGCCGTGCCGCTGGCCGTGCGCTTCAAACGCGGCGGAGGGCTCGGGGCGATGTTCGCGGTCGGCGTGGGCCTTGGCTTCACCTATTTCATCCTTGATGGCCTCTCGGTCACCCTAGGGGAACTCGGGATGGTACCTCCCTGGATGGCCGCCTGGATGCCGTCGATGATCTTTGCGGCCATTGCCGGCATGATGATCAGCCGGGTGGAGAATGTCTGACCGGCAGGGTCAACTTGTCTCGCTGCATGAGGCGCGGTAATGATCCTGGCCATCCATGACAAGGAAGATCAGCCCGCATGACTTCGCCCCGGCGCGATTCCAGTGACGCCCAGTCCGGCAGGACAGAAAATCAGCCAGGCCAGGCGCAGACCGTGACGGCTGCCGCGCCGAAGCCGGTGCTGTGCTTCGTGGGCGGATGCGACCTGCGGCTGTTCGGCCTCACCCCGCGCGAGCGGCTCATCCGTCAGTTCGGCCGCGCTGGCGTTACCAGCGTCATCTCGCCGGAGGAAGCCCAGCGGCATCAGGGGCCGGTGATCATCGCCCGGGCGGATGCGCTGATCGACCAGCCGGTGGTTGAGTATCTGGCAAAGAACAGTGGACTCGTCCTGCTGGCGGGAAGCGAAAGCGACGGCGTGCTTGCCGCCCATGTGGTCGGCGCGGATGCTGCCGCCGTCACCGACCTGCTCATGAATGGCGGGCAGCAGGGTGCACTTCCCCAAGGTCTTGTCCAGGCTGCACCCAAGGATCTCGATCTCACCTTCTGGTCGGCCCTACGCAAGCGGGAAGTGCCTTATGCCTTGCGGGTCACCGCCGCGAATGCCCGCGCCATGGAATGGCGCATGTTCATGGGCACCTACAAGGGCGCAACCGATTTCATAACCAAGCATCTCTGGCCAGTGCCGGCCTATCACGCGACGCGGCTGATCGCACCCTTAGGGATCACGCCGAACATGGTGACGACGGTCGGCGCCGTCATGGTGGTTGCCGCCTTCTTCCTGTTCCTCAACGGCCATTATGGTACCGGGCTCATCTGCGCCTGGCTGATGACCTTTCTCGACACGGTTGACGGCAAGCTCGCACGGGTCTCGCTCACCTCGAGCAAGTGGGGCGACATCTTCGATCACGGAATCGACCTGATCCATCCGCCCTTCTGGTACATTGCCTGGGGGCTGGGGCTCGAAGCCTATGGGAAGCCCATGACCGACAGCGCCCTCACCTGGTCGCTGGTGGCCATCTTCGGCGGCTATGTGCTGCAACGGCTCATGGAAGGGGCGGCCATCAAGTGGCTCGGGCTCGAGATCCATATCTGGCGGCCGATCGACACCTTCTTCCGGCAGATCACGGCACGGCGCAATCCCAACCTGGTGCTGCTCACCCTGTCGGCACTGGTGGGGCGGCCTGATCTCGGCCTCGTGGCGGTGGCCTGGTGGACCATCATCTGCCTGGTGCTGCACGGCATCCAACTGGCGCAGGGCTTTGCCGCAGCAAGGCGAGGCCCCCTGGTTTCCTGGATGCGGAAGCCGGTCGGGGCGCAATGACCGCCGGCCTGCTGGTCAATCCCGGATCGGCGCGCGGCTCCGGGCCGGGGCTCGACCTGGCGCGCCGACTACAGGGCAGGACTGGCGTAGAGATCCGCATTCTCGACCGTTTCGAAGCCCTGTCCGATCACCTCAGAGAGATGGCCGCCGCCGGGGTCTCTACCCTGTTCATCAGCTCAGGCGACGGCACGGTTCAGGCGGTGCAGACCCTGCTCGGTGAAGACTCACCCTTCCCCCGCCCGCCGCGACTCGCGCTGCTGCCCCATGGCACCACCAACATGGATGCAGGGGACGTGGGCTTCCGCGTGCCGTCACTCGACCGGGTGGCCGAGATCATTGCCTCGGGCGACCAGCTGCAGCGCGCCACCCATGTCAAGCGGCGCTACACGCTGCGGGCGGTCAATCCGCGGGGTCGTCCCCCGCAGCACGGGATGTTTCTTGGCATCGGCGCGCTCGCCCATGCCGCCCGGCAGACCCAGCGGGACATGAACCGGCGCGGCATTGGCGGGCAGATCGCACCTGCCATGCAGCTCATCCGATCGGTCGCGAAATTCCTGTTCGTTCCACCCAATCCGCAGGATGTGGACCGCATCGACCGGCCGTATCGGATCGAGGTCCAGGGCGACGGCGTCGGACGGGCCCAGGGCGACATGCTGCTGGCGCTGGTCACCACCCTCGACAAGCTGGTGCTCGGATCGCGGCCGTTCTGGGACCATGACAGCAAGCCGCTGCGGGCCACCACCGTCGCCTATCCGCCCCCCAATCTTCTGCGCTACCTTGTGCCGGTAATGTATGGCTCTCACACCGGCCGAACAGCGCCAGGCTGCACGAGTTTCGGTGCGAAGGTGGTGGAAGCGCGGTTCGAGGGGCCATTCCTCATCGACGGAGAGTTCTTCGAGGCGCCGGAAGATGATTTCCTGCGGATCGAAGCGGGTATCGAACTGGAGTATCTGTGCGGATAGAGCGCGAAGCAGATGGGCTCAGGACGCTGGTTACCAGCCGCTTGAGCCATGCAGTCCCGCCGCCGATTGCGACATTGGCGGAGGCGGCACGCGCACGCCACGGTGAGGTGCAGGCGGTACTTGCCTATGGATCATGTCTCAGGGGCATTGATCCGCGGGAAACGCTCGCCGATTTCTACGTGCTCACCGATAGCTTCGGGGGCGTGAGCAGCAATCCCGTAAGCCGGCTCGGCTGCCGACTGCTTCCGCCGAATGTCTACTATCTAGAGACGCCGCACGAAGGGGAAATCTATCGCGCCAAGTATGCAGTGCTTCCCCTCGACCAGTTCGAAGATTGGGTCGCGCCGTCGACACGCAATCCCTATTTCTGGGCGCGGTTCTCGCAGCCGAGCGCGCTGGTCTGGGCGAGGGATGACAGCGCCAGGGATCGGGTGGTCGACGCCGTCATGGCGGCGATAAATACAATGGTCGGGGAAGCGCGGCTGCTCGAACAGGCATCTCCGCCGCAGCAAGACCGCCAGTCCGGCGCGGTTGGCTTGTGGGAGCGGGTGCTGGCCGAAACCTATCGAACGGAACTGCGGGCCGAGAGCAGCGATCGCGGCAAATCGATCGTGGCGGCGGACCTCGACTGGTATGCGGGCGTTGCCGGGGCAGTTCATACGGCAGCAAAGGATCAGCTTACGGCCGACGAGGTCGCGCAGCGCTGGCTGTGGCGGCGGCGCCAGGGCAAGCTGCTGGCAGCGCTGCGGCTGATCAAGGCGGCCTTCACCTTCCAGGGCGGCGCCGATTATCTCGCCTGGAAGATCGAGCGCCATTCCAAGGTGAAGGTCGAGCTCAGCGACTGGCAAAGACGGCATCCCATCCTTGCGGCCATAACGCTGATGCCGCGGCTCTACCGGCGCGGCGGCTTCCGCTAATGCCGCCTGATCATCCTCAAAACATTACGGGCACCGGAACGATCCCGGCGCCCGCAATTCGTCATGAACGGTATTCTTCCTTCCAAGGCGATGCGTGGCCTCAGACGGCGGCGCGCGCTTCCGTCCTGCCGGCCACCACCTGACCAAAGAGCTCGATGATGCGGTCGATGTCCGCGTCGGTATGAGCAGCCGAGACCGAGCAGCGCAGCAGGCAGACCTTGCCGGGCGTGCCGGGAGGCAGCGCGATATTCACATAGACGCCGGCATGGAGCAGAGCATGCCACATGGCGATCGTGCCGGGCTCGTCGGGTCCGCGCACGGCAATCACCGGGCTCGGGACATCGCAGCCGAGTTCCAGCCCCAGCGCCTTGAAGCCGGCATGTAAGCGGGCCGAGTTATGGCGGAGTCGGTCACGGCGCTCCGGCTCAGCCGCCAGCTTGCGCACCGCTGCCAAGGCGGTTGCGGCGCTCGAGGGCGAGGACGAGGCGGTGAACATGTAAGGACGCGACACGTAGCGCAGGATCTCGAACATCGGATGATCGCCGGCGCCGAAACCGCCGATGGCACCGACGCTCTTCGAAAAGGTGCCGACCACGAAATCGACTTCATCCTCGACGCCGGCCTCTTCCTGCAGGCCGCGACCATTCTCCCCGAGCACGCCGAAGGAATGGGCCTCGTCCACCAGCAGGCCGAAACCGTGGCGGCGCTTCACCTCAATGAAGTCGCGCAACGGGGCGCGGTCGCCGAGCATGGAATAGATGCCCTCGAGCACCACCAGTCGGCCCCCCTTCTCCTCGCCGGAACGGGCGAGACGGGTCAGGCGCTTGTCAAGATCATCCGGGTCATTGTGCCGGAAGCGAACCAGCCGTGCGCCAGACAGGGCGCAGCCGTCATAGATCGATGAATGGCTGTCGGCATCGAGAAAGACGGTGTCATTGGGTCCGGCAAGGCCGGCGATCATGCCGAGATTGGCCTGATAGCCGGTCGTGAAGGCGATGCAGTGCTTACGGTTGAGGAAGCGGGCCAATTCCTGCTCCAGCTCGCGATGAAGCACATAGGAACCGTTGGCAATGCGGGAGCCGGTGGTGCCGGTGCCGAATTCCTCAAGCGCCTTCTTGCCCGCCTCGATGCAGTCGGGATCGAAAGTGATGCCCATGTAGTTGTTGGTGCCAGCCAGGATCGTCTCGCGACCGCCGATGATGGCCCGTGTCGGCGACAGGAACTGCTCCATGGTGAGGCTGACGGCATTCTCGCCGCCGGTCAGCTCCAGCATCTTGGCGTGGCGCTGGGCGATGTCACCGTATTTCTCGAACAGATCCACCATCAGCTTCCCTGCCCCATGCGCTGCTGCACAACCCCAACAAGATCCCGCATGGTGTGGGTCTCGGCAAGGAGATTGAGCGGAATGTCGATGTCGAAGCGATCCTCGATCTCCATCACGAAATCCATGACGGCAACCGAGTCGATGTTGAGGTCCGCGGCAATGTCGGTGTCGAGCGTTACCGTGATCCCCTTGCTGTTAAAGGGCTCGATCAGCCGGCAGAGCTCCGAGAAAATCTGCTCAGGGGATTCGGCCATGTTTCACACTCTCCAATTCGCGTCTCGCGCGTTTCTACTTCAGCGCCCGGATCACGACAACCAGCCCTCGCGGCGATACCATGCGAGGGTTTCCGCAAAGCCCTGGGCAAAGCGGATGCGGGGGCGCCAGACCGTCAGGGTCTCGAGAAGATTGTGCCGGCAGACCCAGTCAGCGTGATAAAGCTCCGCGACCTTGCCCGATGTCAGTATCGGGGGACGGCCCAGCATGGGCGCCGCAAGCTGCACAATACCTGCCGCCGCACCCATTAGCGGACGGGGAAGGAAGAGGCAACGCAGCTGTTTGTCACCGGCATCGCGCCCGCGCGCCGCAAGCCTGAGATCGCGCCAGCCGTACCCGCCGTCGGTGCCGTCATGGAGCTCGCAGATTTCCGCCGCAACGCTCTCATCCCGCGCCACATGGACGATTGCGGCCGCCAGATCAGCCACATGGATCAGCGAGACACGCGCCGCAGGATTGCCGGGAATGATCGCCAGATCGCGGGACAACTGCTGGACCAGCGGCAGGGTCGCGCGGTCTCCCGGACCATAGACGGCGGGGGGCCGCAGGATGACCCATTGCATGCTACCAGCCCTGGCCTTCAACTCCTCCTCGCCGGCGCGCTTGCTTGCGCCATAAGCGGATAGGCCAGGCTCGCGCGCGGCAAGGGATGACAGCAGCACCACGCGGCGTATACCTGCCTCTCTTGCGGCCTCGACCAGCCGGCATGTGCCGTCGCGGTTGACGGCGAAGAACTCGTCATCGGAGCTGGCGGCGATCAGGCCGGCGCAATGGACGAGTGTGTCAGCTCCGCGGCAAAGATCGGCAAGGGCGGCCGCATCCTCAAGATCCCCTCGCACCATTTCGAGCGGCGCACCGGCAACTGCCGCAAAACCCAGCCTGGCCGGATCGCGCACAAGGATGCGCAGGGCGCATCCCTTCTCGCGGAACTGCGACAGGAGGTGGCCGCCAACGAAACCGCTGGCACCGGTTACGGCAATCAAGCCGGACATGGGTCCGTTCCTTCGTGTCGCAGCGGAACCGGACGGCGCTTATTCGGCGGCGACAGCCTGCTCGACAAGGTCGTCGGCGTGATTGGGCCGGGCTACATCCGCCAGTTCGCCGGACAGATACATGCGCTTGGCGCCAGCACGGGAGAGCTTGCCGGACGAGGTGAAGGGCAGGCTACGCGGCGGCACCAGCACCACATTGCACTCGGCGCCGATGGTCTGGCGGAGAGCGCCTTCCACCCGGCGACGAAGCTCTTCCTGGGCCTCGGCGTCGTGAAGACGGCACTGGACCAGGACCACGATCTCTTCACCGGCGTCGCCTTCGACCGAGAAAGCCGCGGCGTCGTCGGTGCGCAAGCCCTCAAGCTGCTCGACCGTCCACTCGATGTCCTGCGGCCAGATATTGCGGCCATTGTGCAGGATGAGATCCTTGCTGCGACCGGTGATCACCAGCTCGCCATCGAGCCAGTAGCCCATGTCGCCGGTGGAGAGCCAGCCTTCGGCGTCGAAGGCAGCGCCCGTGGCGACGCTGTTGCGGAAGTAGCCCGTCATAAGGCTCTCGCCGCGGACGCAGATATGGCCGATGGCGCGTTCGCCAAGGATATTGCCGGCATCGTCGCGGATCACGACATCATAGCCCGGCAGCGGACGGCCGCAGGCCACGAAGGAGCGACTCTGCGCGACGCCTTCGCCGGAGGTGACCGGACGTGCGACGCGCTCATTCTCGTAGGCGGCGGTATCAATCGTATCGACCCGGATCGGACCGGTCGTGTCGGAAATGGCGATGGCGAGCGTGGTCTCGGCCATGCCATAGCAGGGCATGAAGGCGTGATCGCTGAAGCCGGCGACAGCCATCTTCTCGGCGAAGGCGCGCAGCACGTCGGGGCGCACCATGTCGCCGCCAATGCCGGCAATGCGCCAGCTGGAGAGATCGAGCTCCGCCGCCTGGCCGTTGACACGGCGGGCAGCGAGGTCATAGCCGAAGCTCGGGCTGAAGGCGATGGTGCTGCGGTTTTCCGACATCAGCTGCAGCCAGAGAGCCGGACGGCGGGCGAAGGACGGGGTGGCCAGATAGTCGACCGTCACCTGACCAAGCATCGGGGTCAGGCAGAAGCCGACGAGGCCCATGTCGTGATAAAGCGGCAGCCACGAGAAGGCGCGGTCATCCGGACGGATCCGCATGCCGTGGACAAGTGTGGCGCGGCCATTGGCGGTGATGGCCGCCTGGCTGATCAGCACGCCCTTCGGATCGGAGGTAGAGCCGGAGGAATACTGGATATAGGCTTCCTCGTGGGGCCGGAACGGCTCAAGCTCGCCCTCGAAGCCAGGAAGCGAGGCCAGTTCCGCGTGGGTGAGCACGACTTCCGTGCCGCACTTGGCCGCTGCCTCGGCGACGAAGTCGCGCAGCTCGACCGGGCTTATGGCAACGCTGGCGGAGGCGGCGCGCAGCATGCCCGCGACGCGATCCACATAGGCGTCACGCCCGCCGATATACATCGTATAGGGCATGGGGCACGGGATCAGGCCGGCATACTGGCAGCCAAAGAAGACTTCCATGAATTCCGGGGCGGTCTCGGCCACAACGGCAACCCGATCGCCGCGCTTCAGACCAAGCGAGAGCAGGCGGCGGGCGGTGGCGATGGCACGATCGCGCAGGACGGCATAGGAAACCACATGCTCCAGACGACCCCGCGGCGAATAGAAATTGAAACCGGTCACACCGCGCGCCGCATAATCGAGCGCCTCGGGAAGAGTCGCAAAGTCACCAGCGCGCTGGGCAAGATCATGATTTAGGCGCGGCGTGGGGCGCAGCAAGTCGCCCGTTTCAGCGGCCTCCCCCTGGCCATTCACACCCGCCTTGGCATCATCCGTGATTTTCAGCACTTGGTCTTCCGTTCTCTTGATGCTGCAATCCCGCCTACTGCAGCCTACCTCGCCGATAGATACGTTACGCTCGTGCAATTAACCGAAAGTTGCCTTCCGGCGCGGCCACACAGCCTCCCAGCAGGTGACCGAACTTACGCCAAGCACCCGACTGAACGAGAAGCAGAGGGGACCCCGTTACACGACCCCGTCGGGGGAATAAGTACCAACCGGGTTACTCGCAACCAAATCAAAAGGTGTTTCAGAATGTTACGATCTGGCTGCGGAATTGCGGATGTGGGCGGAAGATAGAATCTCGCCGCAATATCAACGGCTTGCGAGCGTGACTGAAAAATCACTTTCGTCCGCAGATCGCAATGGGTTGCCCCTATTGCCCAAGAGGTGACAGCCCGCGCTGAACAATCTCGGGGCGAATCCGAGAGTCAACGGCGATTCCTTCGCCGGCTTGGAACGTGATCTCTCCGTTGCGGCCTGAGAAGAGCTGACAAAGCAAAGCGCGTTTGTCAGCTCCTCCCACCGGCAGCTGCCGCCCCATGCAGATCGCGGCGAATGTGTCCACCCCTGATTGCCACCCATCCGAGCGCATAGCAATCGCCAGCTACAGAGCGTCCGGATTTTCGCAAGCCGCAGCACCCCGAAGAAGAATCTCCGAACTCCCATGAAGCATAAATCCATCCGATAATTTTCCTTCAGCTTACTGATGTTTGTTATCCACAAGATATAAATGGCCGAAAATCAGCAGTTGATCCACAAACATCATTACAAATAACTTGAAAATGGACGATCACGGGAGGCATAAATGTCTTCCAGAAAAAAACTTACTACCAAACTGGCGATATTCTGCGCGTTAAGCCTCAGCCTCTTCCCGCTTCCCCGGATGGGGCATGCCGGGGAGTATTTCAGCCTGAGCGGATTGGGCGGCAGCCGAACCGGGATCTTCGCCTATCAGGGGCTGGTCGCACTCCCCTTCGGCAGTTTCGATACCAGCGGCCCGGTGCTGCGCGCCTGGGGCAAGACGTTTGCCTTCAACTACCGCACCGACATCATCGACCCGAAGGTGGAGGCCCCCCCGATCAAGGGCGTGATCATCGGCGCGCAGGTCTTTGCGCTCGAGGCGGAAGCCGGCTATCAGCTCGCCACCTCCTGGGGGCGCCTCGCGCTGTTTGCCGGAGGCTCCTATCGCGATCACGTCCTGTCGCAGGAAGACAACCGATCGCCGCTCAATGGCAATCATTTCGGCGCCAAACTGGCTGTGGATGGCGCGCTTGGGCCGCCTTGGGGGCCGGGCGTCAGTTTCAATGGCAGCTACATCACCGGAGTCGACGAATACTGGGCGCAGCTGCGACCACGATACCGGTGGGAGGATGGTTTCGAGATCGGGCTCGATATCGCCGCCTTCGGCGGTGTCAACTATGACTATGGCCGGGTCGGCCTGTTCGCGAGCGGCTTTGATCTCTCCCGATGGGGCGTGTCGCGAACCTATCTCGGGGCCGAAATCGGTGGCGAGGCTGAATTCGACCTCGACCGACTAGGGGCCTATGGCGCGCTGCATGTGGGCTATGCATTCTGAGCGCCAGCCAGGATGACGGGCCGCGAGCGGCGCAGCCCTGTGGGCGATTGCGGAAACTGGCAGCGGGCGGCGGCTTCACGACTGATCGCCTTCCGTCTGCCTGTCACAGCCTGTCCGCATTGCGTGAGGAGGTCGACCTGTTCGCACTTGGCTCCGATCTCTTCCGTGAAGGGTTGGAGAGACTTCATATGTCGGCAGACCCCTTGCAGCCTACTGCCGCGTGGCTGGTTGCCTTGCGGGCTGCGGGGCTTGGTCCATGTTCGATGGAGCGATCATTCAAGCCATTACCCGCCCGCGAGAGTCGCGCATTTCCAGACTTGCCGGCCCAGCTGCGGCGTGGATGACAGCGTTATCGCCGTGGGGCCGCGCACCGAGATTGCTCGCCACCCAATGCCACAGCCGCCCGCCGCATCGTTGCCCGCATGCCGCTCGCCCGTCCTTGCCGCCACCCGCGCCTTGAGCCCCGCCGAGGGCGCCATTGCGCATGCATCAGCGTCCCACCGATCTGCCTGCACACCGTTCCATCACATGGCGCCCGACCGGTCGTCCGAGTGAGCGCCGTCATGCCGATGGCACCGGATGGCGCTCGCCGGCTGGAACGACCGGCGCGTCGGCCCAGGGAAGCGGCGGCATGAGGCCGACCTCGATCAGACTGGCCGATGAGCGATAGCGCCGGGACCGGGAATCGAAGAGGGTGAGATGCGGATTGCTCTCGATCACCCTGAGATAATGCCGATATTCTGATGACCCCTTCCAGTGCTGGCCGTGTTCGATGGCGGCGACGGCCCTGTCATGGAAATCGGAGAAGAACTTGAAATGCAGTAGCGCGCCACGCAGGGGCTCGAGATTGTAGTTGAAGGGATAAGCCATGTGCGGGTCGAGATAGAGCGTGCGCCGGTCCCAGAAGATAAGCGGCGTCTTGGCGAGAATGCCCTGAAAGGGGCGGTCAGGGGTCGAGAACATCCTGGCCCGCGGTCCGCCGCGATAATGGATCACCCGGCGCCTTGCGTCCCACTGGCGCGCGGCGTCGACATCAATCTCATAGTCGACGTCGTGGAAGGGACAGGTGTCGAGCATGGAGGCCCCGGACATGAAGCGGGTGCGGACTACGGAGAGCGGCCCGTACATGTCGAGCATCATGACCGGCATGGATTTCTGTCCGCAGCGCTCGAGCAGGCGGACTAGTTCCGGAAGCCGCCGGCGCTCGCAATCGTCGTAGACGAAGAGCTCATCGATATCCGCCACCAGATACCAGCGGCCCAAGCCCGCCTGCCCGATGGCGGCCATTACCCAGTCCATGCCGAAGAGGCGCTCAGAATAGGCGCCTTCCGCCGCGAGCAGCTGCACGTCGGGCGCCGCCATGGCCACATCGCGTGAGCCATCGCGGGAATAATTGTCGATGAGGATGAAGCCCGCAGCGCCAAGCCTGCGGTAATGGTGGAGGAAGTCAGGCAGACGCGCTTCCTCGTCGCGCATGCAGGCGACGACGGTCACGCCGGATACGGTTGAAGGCTGCTCTGCCTGTTTCAGAAGCCGCAGTTCAGCCGCAGCGGCCCTGATCGCCACTCGACGGTCGTTCCGGCGGACGGCAACGGCCGGGGCGCTGTTACGCAAGCCCCGGCGCAGGCGTTTCCACCATTGGCGCAGGTTGCGGCGGGCATCGTCCAGATGATCCCGCCAGTCGGGATCCAGTGGGCCTTTGACCATAGCACCTCTCCGTAAGGTCCAAGATCAGTGGCCCAGGTACACTGCCGGGTCAATACCCATGCGCGCACAAAATAATTACGCCCGCCATTGTTGCAGACAATCAGGCGCTCGGCAGGTTGAGGCGAATATGCAGCTCGCGCAGCTGCTTCGCCGTCACCTCGGAGGGCGCGCCCATGAGAAGATCCTCGGCCTTCTGGTTCATGGGGAAGAGCACCACCTCGCGCAGGTTCTCCTCGCCACAAAGCAGCATCACCATGCGGTCCACGCCCGGGGCAATGCCGCCGTGGGGCGGTGCGCCGTACTGGAGGGCACGGAGCATGCCACCAAACTTGGACTCGAGCACGCTCTGGTCGTAGCCGGCGATCTCGAAGGCCTTGCGCATGATCTCGGGCTTGTGGTTCCGAATGGCACCGGAGGACAGTTCGATGCCATTGCAGACCACGTCATACTGATAGGCCTTGATGGTCAGCGGATCCTGCGTCTCAAGCGCCTCAAGCTCGCCTTGGGGCATTGAGAACGGGTTGTGCGAGAAATCGATGCGCTTCTCGTCCTCGTTCCACTCGAACATCGGGAAGTCGACGATCCAGCAGAATTCGAAGCGGTCGAGATCCACAAGATTGAGCTCGCGGCCAACCCGGTTGCGGGCAGCGCCAGCGAAGGAGACGAAGTTCTTCGGCTTGCCCGCCACGAAGAACGCGGCATCGCCCACCTTGAGACCAAGCTGCTGGCGGATCGCCTCGGCGCGCTCGGGGCCGATATTCTTGGCAATCGGACCCGCACCACCTTCCTCGCCTTCGCGCCAGAAGATGTAGCCGAGACCGGGCTGGCCCTCGCCCTGGGCCCAGGCATTCATGCGATCGCAGAAGGCGCGGCTGCCGCCGGTCGGCGCGGGGATCGCCCAGACCTCGACCATCGGGTCGCTGGCGATCATGTTGGCGAAGACCTTGAAGCCGGAACCGGCGAAATGCTCGGTCACTTCCTGCATCTCGATGGGGTTGCGCAGGTCGGGCTTGTCAGAGCCGTACTTGCGCATGCTCTCGGCATAGGGAATGCGCGGGAATTTTTCCGTAACGGGCCGCCCCTCACCGAATTCGATGAAGAGATCGCGCAGGATGGGCTCGACCGCCTGGAAAACATCTTCCTGGGTAACGTAGCTCATCTCGATATCGAGCTGGTAGAACTCGCCGGGCGAACGGTCAGCGCGGGCATCCTCGTCGCGGAAGCAGGGCGCGATCTGGAAGTAGCGGTCGAAACCGGCGATCATGATCAGCTGCTTGAACTGCTGCGGCGCCTGGGGGAGCGCATAGAACTTGCCGGGATGCAGACGCGAGGGCACCAGAAAGTCGCGGGCGCCTTCCGGGCTGGATGCGGTCAGGATCGGCGTCTGGAACTCGGTGAAGCCGGCATCGGTCATGCTGCGACGGAGCCAGGAAATGATCTGGCTGCGCTTGACGATATTGCGATGCAGACGCTCGCGACGCAAATCTAGAAAGCGATACTTGAGACGGGTCTCTTCCGGATATTCGGCATCGCCGAAGACCGGAAGCGGCAGTTCGGCCGCGGCCGAGAGCACCTCGATCTCGGTGGCGAAGACCTCGATCTGGCCGGTGGCGATGTTCGGGTTCTTGGTGTCGCCAGGACGCTCGCGCACGGTGCCGTCCACGCGCACCACCCATTCGGCGCGCAGCTTCTCGGCGACCGGGAAAGCCGGCGAATCGGGGTCGACGACGATCTGGGTTATGCCGTAGTGATCACGCAGATCGATGAAAAGGACGCCGCCGTGATCGCGGACCCTGTGGACCCAGCCGGACAGCCTGATCTGAGCCCCCACATCTCCTTCACGCAGGGCGCCGCAGGTATGTGTTCTGTATCTATGCATGGCTCACTCGCAGAAATATTCACGCTGGCGACAGGGTCAGCATTGGCAAAGACATTCAGCCGCGGACAAGCGCATGGCGCTCCGGCTTTGTCAAGGCAGGACACGACATTGAAAAAAGGTTACGAGATGTCGCATCCCGATCATAATCAACGGCAGATCGAAACGAGCTCCGGCATCCTGTGAAAGACCCCATGAACATCATTACCACCACCGAAGAGCTGCGCAGTGCCTGCGATGGCTGGGCGTCGGACGCCTTCATCACCGTCGATACCGAGTTCATGCGGGAGACGACCTACTGGCCGCAGCTCTGCCTGATCCAGGTGGCCGGCGACAAGCTCAACGCGATCATCGATCCGCTCGCCCCCGGCATCGATCTCGCCCCGTTCTTCGGCCTCATGGCCAATGAGGCGGTGCTCAAGGTGTTCCATGCCGCGCGGCAGGACATCGAAATCATGGTCTATCTTGCCGGGCTCGTGCCGAAGCCGATCTTCGACACGCAGGTCGCCGCCATGGTCTGCGGCTTCGGCGAGCAGATCGGATACGAGAACATCGTGCGCAAGCTTGCGGGGGCTACCATCGACAAGAGCTCGCGCTTCACGGACTGGAGCCGGCGGCCCCTTCTGCCCAAGCAGCTCGAATATGCCCTGGCGGACGTCACCCATCTCCGAACCGTCTACAAGAAGCTCAAGAAGGAGCTGGATGCCTCCGGCCGGGAAGCGTGGCTCGATGAGGAAATGTCAATCCTCACCTCGCTCGACACCTATCGCACCAATCCGGAGGAAGCCTGGCGCAGGCTCAAATTCCGGGCGCGCGACAAGCGCAGCCAGGCAGTGTTCATGGAAGTGGCGGCCTGGCGCGAGCGCGAGGCGCAGGAGCGGGATACGCCACGCAGCCGCATCCTCAAGGACGATGCCCTGATGGAGATCGCGCAGCATCCGCCAAAGTCGCTGGAGGATTTCCGCAATATGCGGGCCGTGCCGCGGGGCTTTGCCGAAAGCAAGTATGGCGAAAGCCTGATGGCGGCGGTCCAACGCGGTCTTGCGGCGGATACCAAGAACCTGCCCAAGCTCGAGACCAGCCAGCACCGGGAAAGCGCCGGCGCGCTCGGCGACATCCTGCGGCTGGCGCTCAAAGTGGTTTCGCAGGCAGAGGGCGTGGCGCCGAAGCTGATCGCCTCGTCCAGCGACCTCGATGCCATTGCCAGCAGCAACGATGCCGACGTCCCGGCCATGCATGGCTGGCGGCGCAAGCTGTTCGGCGAGGTGGCGCTCGGCATCAAGTCGGGCAAACTCGCCATCGCGTTCGAGAAGGGCGAAGCGCGCATCATCGCCCGGGACTCCGGCAAGAGGGCCAAGGTGCTGGAGCCGGCACCGGAGTCCTGACAGGCCGCCTCCCCTGTCGGACCGACGCAACGTTCCGCGAGCCGGCCCATCCCGTCCTGCCGGGCTTGACCGGCGGCCGATACGGCCGAGCCGCTCCGTCAGGGCGCGTCGCCGGATGGCCCCCTGTCACCGGGCGCCCCCGCTTCCGCCCGTGTCCCATGGCGGCCGGGAGAAGACTTGTCCGGCTTTGGGAACATGAGTAACGCCAGCGGCATGGCGATGGTCATCAGCAGGAAGCGGAAGACCTGGTGGGCGCCCACATAGGCCGGGTCGACATTGAGGGCGAAGGCCAGGATGGTCATGGCATCGAGGCCTCCGGGAGCGAAGGCCAGCAGCGTTTCGGCATAGGGGATGCCGACCACGTAAGATGTCAGCAGGGCCCCGGCCACGGCGATGACGCTCGCCAGCAGAAAGCCCTTCATGCCGGCGCCGGCCGACTGCAGCACGGTCGACACGGTCATGCCGGAAAAGCGGCAACCGATGACCACGCCGAAAATCAGGAAGGTGGGCACGAGCAGCCAGTCAGGCATGCTGCCCGACACATAGCCCGAAAGGTGCAGGGCGATATTCGCAACTGCTGCCCCCAGCAGCGATCCTGCCGGCACGCGGATGAGCTGAAAGAGCCAGCCGCCCGCAGCTCCCGCGGCGATGACCAGAGCAAGTTCAGGCAGCGAATGGGTGGGCGCCGGGATACCGGTGGGCTCCGGCCCGTGGACGCCGGCAACGGTGATCACCAGTGGCAGAAGAACGACCAGCATCACCAGCCGTACCGTCTGGACGATGGTCACCCGCAGGACATCGGCCCGATATTCTATGGTGAAGGCGATGACATTGCTCAGGGCTCCGGGAACCGACGAGAAGAAGCTCGTGCGACTGTCCCAGCCATAGGCGCGCCGGTAGAAGATCTGCAGGGCGACCGTCACGAGCAGCATGGTGACGGCGAGAATGGCAAGGGATGCCGGCCAGGCCCGCATGAGCTCGAGGGTTTCCCAGTCGACGCTCGAGCCGATCGACAGGCCAAGCAGCACCATCACCGCGGGCGTCACCGCCTTGGGCGTTTCAACCTTCACGCCACAGAGGCAGGCGATGAGAACTGCCACCATGGCCCCGGCAAGCCAGGGAGCCGGCATGCCGATCAGGTGAAAGAAGACACCCCCTGCGACACCGATAGCGAGGGTGAGAGCGAGACGGACAAGCTTGCCCGCCAGCTTGCTGGAAGGAGATCTGGACACGCTATTCTCTTTGCGCCCCGCAACCGACGCGGGTCACGGGGTCGCAATAGCAGAATAACGCCTGCCTGTCAGGCCAGTTTAAAGTCAATGACCCGGTCGTGGATGACGCGGCACACGACGTCATAGCGCGAGCGGTTGCCCCCGCCGTAGCGGGCCTCGACCCGCAGCTTGACACGCCATTCGTCGCCCCCCTTCCAGCGGGTGTCCTTGACCTTGACCAACGACAGCTGCCGGGCGCCATCTCGGCTGGCGCGCCGCCAGGCCTTGTGAGTGCAGGCGGCAATGGCGTTGCCCTCGCCCGAAATGCCATGGTTGTAGTCGTAGTCCGGCATGTTGTAGTAGCGCTGAGCCGACGAGGCCGAAGCGGCAGCCAGGGCAGCTATGCCCGCCCCGATGGCGATACCGGCAGCCACGTCACCGGCCTTGCTGGCCTCCGCCTGCTGCATCGGCACGCTGCTTGCCAGCGCGACAGCCAATCCAAGCGCCAAAATTCCCCGCATCCCTTTCCTCCCTCTGCTTGTTGATCGCACAGATCAACTCAGCGTCCTTATATCATTCTCAACTGAATAGTCAGGGGGAGAATGAGTTATCCTTAGCGGGCGATGATAGAAGGGTGGTCCGTTACTTCGAGAGGTTACGGGGCAGGAACCCGGCGTCCCATATCTTGCGGGCATAGTCGGTGATGGCGCGGTCACTCGAGAAGCGGCCGGCGCCGGCAATGTTGCGCACCGATTTCCGCCGCCACTCAACCTGGTTACGCCAGACATCGTCGACCCTCATCTGGGCCTGCCAGTAGGAATCGAAATCGGCGAGCAGGAAGAAGCGGTCATTGCCATCGAGCAGGCTGTCGACGATCGGCCAGAAGGTGGCCGGGTCGGAGGAAAACTCACCGCCGCCAATCTGGTCGATCACCTGCTGGATCTGCGGATTGGCACGATACAGTTCACGGGCGACATAGGTGCCACTGGCCGCCAGCGCCATGGCCTCCTCGGCGCTCATGCCAAATATGAAGATGTCGTCCAGGCCCACTTCCTCAGCAATCTCGATATTGGCGCCATCGGCCGTGCCAATGGTGAGAGCGCCGTTGAGGGCGAGCTTCATGTTGCCGGTGCCGGAAGCCTCGGTGCCGGCGAGCGAGATCTGCTCTGAAAGGTCCGCGGCCGGCATGATGCGCTCGGCAAGGGAGACGTTGTAATTCGGCAGGAAGACGAGCTTCAGGCGGTCACCTGTTACCGGATCATTGTTGATCCGTCTACCGATGTCGTGGGCGAGCTTGATGATCAGCTTGGCCATGTGATAGGCGGAGGCCGCCTTTCCGGCCATGATGACCACCCGCGGGGGCCAGTCCTTCTCCGGCGCGGCCCGGATGGCGTTCCAGCGGGCGACGACACCGAGCAGGTTGAGCAGCTGGCGCTTGTATTCGTGGATGCGCTTCACCTGCACGTTGAACATGGCGGCAGGGTTGATCTCGTGACCATAGGACCGGCGGATGATGTCAGCGAGGCGACGCTTGTTGCGCTGCTTGATCTCCGCCACCCTCGCCGTGAAGGCCTCATCATTCGCATAGCCGCGCAGCGCTGACAGTTCCGCCAGCTCGCGGCGCCAGCCAGGGCCGATCGCCTCGTCGATGGCGGAAGACAGTTCCGGGTTTGACTGCATGATCCAGCGGCGCGGCGTGATGCCGTTGGTGACATTGTCGAAGCGATCGGGAAAGAGCTCAGCAAAGCAGAGAAAGAGCCGTTCCGCCACCAGCCGGCTGTGAAGACGCGACACGCCATTCACTCGGCGGCTGGCCAGCACCGACAGCCGACCCATGTTGACGCGCCGATAGCCGTCGTCCTCGACAATGCTAACCTGGGCGAGAAAGTCGTGATCCTCGCCGCGGCGCGCCTTCACCTGCTCGCGGAAACGGCGGTCGATCTCCTCGATGATCTGCATGTGGCGGGGCAGCAGACGCTGGAGCAGATCGCAGGACCAGATTTCCAGAGCTTCCGGCATGAGGGTGTGATTGGTGTATGAAAGGGTCGCGGTAACGAGCCGCCAGGCGTCATCCCAGGGCAGGTCGTGGTCATCGACCAACTGGCGCATCAGCTCCACCGGCGCCAGCGCCGGGTGCGTATCGTTAAGATGGATCGCGGCTCGCTCCGGCAGCAGGTTCCAGTCGTCGCAGGTCGCCCGGAAGCGGCGCAGAATGTCCTGGATCGAGGCCGAAACGAAGAAATGTTCCTGGCGCAGGCGCAGTTCGCGCCCTTCCGGTGTGCTGTCGTCCGGATAGAGGACGCGGACCACAGTGCGGGCACGCATCTTCTGAGCCAAAGCTTCGAAGAAGGCACCGCGATTGAAGGCGGCAAGATCGAGAGGTTCGGCCGCCTTGGCGCCCCACAGGCGCAGGGTGATCACCGCATCATGACCATGGCCGGGCACCAGGGTATCGTAGGCAATGGCGTAGACCACCTCGCCATCGACCCAGCGGACGCGGCGGCCTTCATATTCGATCCGTCCACCGTAGCGCACCAGATACTGCCGCTCCGGGCGGACGAACTCCCAAGGGTTCACATCCCGCAACCAGTCATCGGGACGTTCAGCCTGCCAGCCTTCGACGATCTCCTGGCGGAACATGCCGTATTCGTAACGGATGCCGTAACCGATGCCGGGGAGGCCGAGGCAGGCCATGCTGTCGAGGAAACAGGCGGCGAGACGGCCGAGGCCCCCGTTGCCGAGGGCGGGGGTTACTTCCAGCTGTTCGAGATCATCAAGGCTTACGCCAAATTCCTGCAGAACCTGGCGTGCCTCCTCAGCCATTCCGGTGGCAGCGAGCGCATTCTGGAGGCCGCGGGCCAGCAAGAATTCCATTGAGAGATAGGAAACCTGCTTGAGCTGCGACTGGGCAACCGCCTGATTGGTACGGTGCCAGCGCTCGACCAGCAGCTCGCGAGCGGCGAGCGCCGTTGCCTGAAACCAGTCGCGAAGGGTTGCCCTCTCAATCGGCACGCCGACGCCGAGCGTCAGGCGGGCGACAAGCGCTTCCCGAAAATTCGAGGGCTGGGACCACCGTCCGTGCAAGTTCATGGTACCGACTTCGTCGTTAGCGTGCTGGATCAGCCCCCGGCTTTGCAGGGTAGTGCCTTGTCGGCGGGAGATCAATCGCGGGGGCCTTCAAGGGTAATGCCGCAAGCGCCCGCTTGGTTGCCTGCCGTGGGCAATAGGGGCGGCCGGCAGAGGTGTTGCTGCTCTGCACTGCAGCGAATGTGATTCGCTCCTGAGGTCCGGCGAATCTGGCAAGGCCTTATTCTCGCCCCACTGGACCTGTTCACAGTTATTCCGTCATCGCCGGGGAACGAAACCTCCCGGCCGGATCCACCACGGTCCCGCAGGGCCCGCGCGTCTGGAGAACAGTACTGTATGAATATCGAGTGTCGTGCATGAAGCGGCTGTTCAGTTTCGTCGCCGCCTTATCATGCGCCCTGGTCATTGGCGGACATCTTGAAGCATCCGCCTCGTCCCGTCAGGAAGGCACAGCCTCCTTCTACCGGCACGGCAAGCGGACGGCCAATGGCGAGCGTTTCAACCCCCGGGGGCTCACGGCCGCACATCGCAGCCTCCCTTTCGGCACCCGGGTGAAGGTTACACACCGCAAGAACGGCAAGTCGGTCATCGTCCGGATCAATGATCGCGGGCCCTTCGCCAAGCGGCGGATCATCGACCTGTCGCACGGCGCCGCCCAGCAACTCGGCATGCTCAATTCCGGCGTGGCACCGGTCATTGTCGAGGTGGTCAACTAGCGCCGACGCGCAGCGAGATCGGTGTCTCCTCCCCTCTTCCCCCAAGCCCGGCCCGCCGGGCTTTCTTTTTGCCTGCCACCTGAGCGCTGACGCAGCGGGCTTCCAGCCATGATCGGGGTGGAGCAATGTGCCTTTGCCCATCAGCGTCACACACGGACCGGCATCCGGCCATAAAAAAACCGGCCCCGCAGATGCGGGGCCGGCCTTTTGATCAGGCGTTGACCAGTTCTTAGAAGAAGAACCAGGCGCCGAACTGACCACGGATCGCGTCTTCCTTGTGGACGACGCCACGGACGGAGTTCTCGGTCGTCACGTACTGACGCTCAGCCCACATGACTTCCCAGCCGAGGCGCAGCTGCTTGACCGGCTGCCAGATGATGTTGCCGTGGACCGACATCACGTCGATGTTCTGGGTGCCACCGTTCCACAGCTGGGCGTTGACCACGTCCTTCTTGCTCTGGTCGGTGTAACCCCAACCGAGGTTGATGCTGGTGGTGTCGGTGACGTTGAAGATCAGACCGGCGAACAGACCCAGCGACTCGATGGTCTTGATGTCGCCAACGCCGTTCAGGTAGGCGCCCTTGTTGGCGGCAAACAGGTAGCCACCGATGCCGTCGCCGTACATGACCGAGGTGGTCAGCGTGGCAACGTCAGCCAGGTTGACGTTCACAGCACCCTGGACGCCCCAACCGAGAGCGCTGTCCGAACCCTGCGGAACGAGCGCGCTGTCGACGTGGTAGTTACGCAGCATGCCGGAGATCAGGAACTGGTGACCGCCGGGAGCCTCATACTGCCAACGAGCGGTGAAGTCGGGCAGGTTGCTCGAGGAACCGGTGGTCAGCGAAGCGCCGTAGCCAGTGAGCAGCCAGCTGTCGCGCGGATTTTCGATAGCGATCGCGAAGAGCTGCGGGCCGTCCTTCCAGGTCAGACGAACCTGGGCGTTACGGGAAGCACCGATCAGGCCGACGTCGCCGTTGAAGTCAACGGTGGTGATGCCGGTGAAGGGCGACATGAAGTTGGTCCAAGTCTGACCAGCACCGAACGTCCAGTTCGGGGTCATGTCCCACTCACCCCAAGCGTGACGCATACGGAAGTCGGTGTTGCCGAACGAACCGCCGGAGAAGAAGTCGCCCTCGATGAGGGTACGGACCTGGCCGACAGCCGTGTCAGACTTCGACTTGATGGCGAAGCGGGTCTGACGGGCATGCAGACGGATGTGGTCCTGCTTCTTCCGGTTCTTGGTGATGGCGGTGTAGCTGAACAGGTCACCCAGATCCTGGTCGAAGTCATAGATCACGTCGCCCTTGACGTAACCGGAGATCGTGACCTCGTGAACCGGAGCCGGCAGGTCAGCCGACGGGGTGATGGCGATGGTCATGCCCGAGGTGGTGGGGATGACGTCGCCAGCGCGGTCGGTGTTCCAGCCAGCGAGAGCCTCGGAACCACGCTTGAAGGAGATCCAGCCCGCGCCTTCCGGAAGAGCCGGGGAAGCCGGACGAGCCTCAAGCTGATTGACCTGCGCCTGCAGAGCTTCGAGCTGCGCCTTCAGATCCTTCAGCTCGTCGGCCTGTGCGCCCGCACCCAGAACAGTGAGCGCAACTCCCCCGAGAAGCGCGCGGCCGATAAAATTCAACTTCATTTCCAGTTCCCCCATCTCTCTCGAATAGGAAGCACGTTATCTGTGTATCGGTATATTACGAACGCGACGGCTTCACACAAGCAAACAAGATATCCGGGCGTGCAGCTCCGGGCTCTTTTGGGGCTGGTGTGACCAGGATGTCACATATCGTTAACGCCTTGTCGCTTCACGGATTCAGCCCATATATCGGGATCAAGGCGTTGTTCCCGGACGTCCGATGCTGTCGGTTTGCTGCGCGATTGCATACAGTCCGTCCGGACGCGCGCCCCTGGAGCGGAAGCCAAGTGCATGTCGAGAACGCCTTTTTCCCGCCTGCTGTCCCGCTATTTCCAGAAAGATCAGCCCAAGACGGACGCCGCTGCGCTTCCTGAAGGGTTGAGGATCTACGCCATTGGCGACGTTCATGGCTGCCTGGACCTGCTTAAGGGCGTGTGGGAGCGGATCGATCAGGATCTCAAGGTCCATCCCGTTGACGAGGCTGTGGAAATCTTCCTCGGAGACTATATCGATCGCGGGCCTGACAGTTGCGGGGTCATCGAGGCCCTGTCCTCACCGGCGCCGGATGGACGGCGGCGAGTCTGCCTGCGTGGGAATCACGAGCAGATGCTGCTGAGCTTCCTGGACAATCCCGCCTATCTCGAGATGTGGCGCCCCAATGGCGCCCTAGAGACGCTCGTTTCCTACGGCGTTGACGCGCGGCGCCTTCGCAACATCGATGAGGCCGCAGAGGTCGCCGCAGAATTTCTGGCCAAAGCGCCGGCTTCCCACGTCGCCTTCCTGCGCAGCCTTCCTTTCTATGTGGACATGAGCCCGTATTTCTTCGTCCATGCCGGCATAAGGCCGGGGATCGCCCCTACCGAGCAGCGGGAGGAAGACATGCTGTGGATCCGCGATGCCTTCCTACGCAGCGACATGGATTTCGGCCGCATCCTCGTTCACGGTCATACACCTGTGGAACAGCCGGAGAGACGACACAATCGAATTAACATCGACACAGGCGCCTATCTGACCGGCAAGCTCACCTGCGTCGCACTTGAAGGCAGCGAGGTGCGCTTCCTCTGACGATTCGATCAGGTGGGCAGGCCCAGCCTTTCGAGATAGTCGATGACCGTGCGGGCATGGTCGAGCGGGTCGCCGGCCGCGCCGGGTATCCTGATCTCGGCCTGCTCGGGGGGTTCGTAAGGCGAATCGATGCCGGTGAAATTGGCGATTTCCCCTGCCCTGGCCCGGGCATAGAGCCCCTTGGGGTCGCGGGCCTCACAGACCTCCAGTGGCGTGTCGACAAAGACCTCAATGAAGGGAATGTCGCCGGCTATTTCCCGGGCGAGCTGGCGTTCGCGGCGAAAGGGCGAAATGAAGGAGACCAGCACGATGAGGCCGGCATCGGCCATGAGACGGGCAACCTCCGCCACCCGGCGGATATTCTCCACGCGGTCGGCCTCCGTGAAACCCAGATCCCGGTTGAGGCCATGGCGGACGTTGTCGCCATCCAGCACATATAGATGCCGGCCATGGGAGAAGAGCAGCTTCTCGACCGCATTGGCGATGGTCGACTTGCCGGACCCGGACAGGCCCGTAAACCAGACGATGGCCGGGATCTGGCGTTTCTGGCTGGCACGGGCCTGTCGGTCGATGTCGAAGGCCTGCCAAGCGATGTTGGTGGCGCGACGGAGCGGGAAGTCGATCATGCCGGCACCGACCGTCCGGCTTGTGAGACGATCGATCAGAATGAACGACCCGGTCGTGCGATTGTGGGCATAGGGATCGAACGCGACCGGCCGATCCAGCGCCATGTTCACCACGCCGACGCCGTTGAGCGCCAGGGTCTTGGCGGCAATATGGCCAAGGGTGTTCACGTCGACGCAGTATTTGAGATCGGTAATCGATCCCGGCACCAGGCCATGGCACAGCTGCACCAGATAGGAGCGACCGGGTATCATCTCCTCTTCCGCCATCCAGACCAGATGGGCCTGGAGCTGGTCGGCAAAAGCCACCGCGGTCCCGAGCACCTCGTCGGCATGGACCAGCATGTCGCCGCGGGAGATATCGATCTGATCCTGCAGCTCGACGGTGATCGCATCACCCGGTCGGGCAACATCAAGATCGCCGTCAAAGGTCACAATGCGGGTAACGGTGCTCTGCTGGCGCGAGTGAACCACCATGACCCGGTCGCCGACACGCAGCTCACCGCCGGCAAGTGTGCCGGAGAAGCCACGAAAATCGAGATCAGGGCGGTTGACCCACTGCACCGGAAAGCGCAGAGGCTGGCTTGCGGCACGAGCCCGCTCGTCGTCGACCTCGACGGTCTCGAGATATTCGAGCAGCGACGGCCCGGCATACCAGGGCATGGTCGCGGCGCGCCGCGCGATGTTGCAGCCCTTGAGCGCCGAGACGGGAATGACCGTCACATTGGGCAGGCCGACCTGATCGGCAAAGGCGCGGAATTCCTGCTCGATCGCCACAAACTGGAGAGCGTCGTAGCCGATCAGGTCCATCTTGTTGACCGCGACCACCACATCGCGAATGCCAAGCAGCGCACAGATGCACGCGTGGCGCCGGGTCTGGACCAGGATGCCCTTGCGCGCGTCCACCAGGATGACCGCCAGCTCCGCATTGGAAGCGCCGGTCACCATGTTGCGGGTATACTGCTCGTGACCGGGGGTGTCGGCGACGATGAACTTGCGCCTGTCAGTGGCAAAGAAGCGATAGGCGACGTCGATCGTAATCCCCTGCTCGCGCTCGGCCTGGAGGCCGTCAACCAGAAGGGAAAAGTCGAGGCCGTCCTCGGTCACGGGGCGATTGGCGCTTTCACTGGCGAGCGCCGAAAGATGGTCCTCAAGCACCAGCTCAGCATCGTAGAGAAGACGGCCAATCAGGGTCGACTTGCCATCATCGACACTGCCGCAGGTGATGAAGCGCAGAAGGCTCTTGCGCTCCTCAGCCGCAAGCAGGCGGGCCAGCACTTCCTCGGCGTCGTCCGGACGCGGGAGAACCTGTGCCATCAGAAATATCCTTCCTGCTTCTTCTTCTCCATCGATCCGACCTGATCGCTGTCGATCAGACGACCCTGACGCTCGGAGACGCGGCTGGTATGCATTTCGATGAGTATCTCAGGAAGCGTGGCGGCCTCGGATTCGACTGCTCCTGACAGGGGATAGCAGCCCAGCGAGCGGAAACGGATCGAGCGGATCTCCGGCACTTCGCCAGGCTCGAGCGGGAGGCGATCGTCATCGACCATGATCCAGGCGCCCTTCCGGCGCACGACCGGACGGGGTTTGGCCAGATAGAGCGGCACGATCGGGATGTTCTCGCGATAGATGTACTGCCAGATATCGCGCTCGGTCCAATTGGAGAGCGGGAAGACACGCATGGTCTCGCCGGGGGCAAGGCGCGTGTTGTAGAGGCGCCATAATTCCGGGCGCTGGCTCTTGGGATCCCAGCGCTGGGCGGCAGACCGAATGGAGAAGATGCGCTCCTTGGCGCGGCTCTTCTCCTCGTCGCGTCTCGCTCCGCCAATCGCCGCATCAAAACCGCCCTCGGCGAGCGCATCGCGCAGCGCCTTGGTTTTCATCAGGTCATTATAAATGACCGAGGAATGGGTCACGGGGCTGATGCCCGCAGCCACGGCTTCCCGGTTGGTGTGCACGATCAGCTCGAAGCCGTGCTCCCGCGCCATCCGATCACGGAAGGTGATCATGTCGCGGAACTTCCAGGTCGTATCAACGTGCAGCAGCGGAAATGGCAGGCGCGAGGGATGGAAGGCCTTGCGCGCCAAATGTAGAAGGACCGAGCTGTCCTTGCCGATCGAGTAAAGCATCACTGGCCGCTCGAAGGACGCCGCAACCTCCCGGAAAATGTGGATCGATTCGGCCTCGAGTTGGCGCAGATGCCGCGGAAGCGATGTCATGTCAGGTGGCCACCCTGCTAGCCAGCACCACCCTGTACCGGGCAGCAATGTGACGTCATTCTTCCTGAATGCGCCTAATTGCTGCCTATAGTGGGATACGACGACCGTCAAGATCGCTCGCGGCCCGCCCGTCCTGTCGCGGAAAACCTGAAGCGGGCGGCCGCCCATGCGAGGGGCCCGAGGCCGTCAACATCAGCCAGATGGCGTGGGGGTTGGTAAGACAATAGCGCCAGAACAGGCGGCGCGGTTCGAGCATCATCCGGTAGAACCATTCAAGGCCGTATGCCTGCATCCAGCGCGGAGCACGAGAGCGACGGCCGGCAAGGAAATCGAACAGGCCGCCGCAAGTCTTGATCAGGCCGACATTGGGGAGCTGCCCGCGATAGCGCAGGGCGAAATGCTGCTCCAGGGGAACCCCGAGGCCGATCCAGAGAATGTCGGGTGCTGCGTCATCGATCGCGGCCAACATTTCGGGTACATCCTCAGCGGCGAAATAGCCGTGATGACGCCCGGCAAGCCTGAGGCGCGGATAAAGGCGGCGCAGGCGGCAGGCGGCGTCACGGTTCACATCCTCCTGCCCCCCGAGCAGATAGAAACTCAGGCCATGGGCTTCGGATGCGCGGGCCAATGGATGGAACAGGTCGGTCGTGGCACAGCGTTCCGGCAGGGGCGCGTCATGCAGGAGCCGGGATGCCAGGACGAGGGACATGCCGTCGGCATCCAGCGCGGCCATTTCATCGAGGCACTGGCGGAAATCCGGGTCTCGGGCAGCGCGGGAGATGACATGACCGTTGGCAGATGAATAGACCGGCGGCGGTGCAGCGGCCCCCTGTTCCCTGAGGGCGCGCCGCCGCAGGGCGAGCGCAACATAATGCCCGATCCACTCGTCCTGGGTGAGCGCCGCAATGGCAAGGCCACCGATCGCAAGCCAGGAATGGATGGCGGCATCCATGTCACGCCCCCGCCCGGTCGGTGCGCCCCACGGTGTGGCGCTGGCTGGCCTTGAGCGCAAACCTGTAAAGCCATTGCGGCAGCAGACCGCGGGCGAGACTGCGGACAAGGACTGACGCCGGCAATTCGCCGGCGATGAGCGCGCTCAGGGCGGCGTTCCAGGTCGCACGTGAGACGCGGAACCCCTCTAGGGCCAGCAGGTGGGTCGCGCGGTAGCAGCGCGTTGCCCGTGCGCCCAGGATCGGCTCCATGCGCGCAAGCCAGCGGACCAGCGCCGGAGCGCCGGTGCGATCGAGCGATAGATGCCGGTCACCATGATCCATCCGGCAGATGACCAGCGGCTCGTGCGCAAAGACAAACTGTCCGCCGGCAGCATGCAGCCTGAGCGCAAAGTCGGTGTCGTCACCATAGCGCAGGGTCTCATCCCAGCGGACCCTGCGGGCAAGAGCGGTTGGCACGATGAGGGACGACGTCGGCATCCAGCCGTCTCCTATCAGAAGATAGCTGACAGGATCCTCTCCTCGCCGGAGGCCGCGGGCTGGTTTCACGCGGCGCAGCGGGCCGCCGTAATCGAGCTGCACGGGCGAATAGACAATCGAGCCCGGGGCTCGGGACAGGACAGCGGCGGCCCGTTCGAGGTGACCGGGCAGGAAGAAATCATCGGAATCAAGAAAGGCCACATAAGTACCGCTTGCCGCATCAATGCCCGCATTGCGGGCTGCTGCAGCGCCGGTCCCAGGATTTGCCAGAATCCTGAGCCGCCGGTCACTTTCCAGGTATCCGGCGAGGGGCGGATCGGAACCGTCATCTATGACAATGACGTCAAGTTCCACATGGGTCTGGGCGAGGCATGACCTGACGGCCTGCGCCACAAGCTCATGCCGGTTGCGGCAGGGAATGATGACGCTGAAACGGATCATGGGTTCTCCCTGGCTGCGGGCGTCTGGCCACCCGGTCGGCGGCGAAGCAGACGACAAGAAAGAGGAAGTTCGGGAAGCTCAGGATTTCGGTGATGTGGCTCGAGGTCAGGTTGACCAGCGCGAAGAGCATGACGGCGACACTGAACAGGGCCTCCAGGACGGTCTTCGGCCGGGGACTGGCGACAAGCCGGATGGCGCGCGCGACCGCAATCAGAAAGGCAAGGCCGAAGAGGCTCGCGCCGACAACGCCGCCTTGGACCACCAGGTCGAGATAGCCATTGTGCGCATCCGTCACCTTCCAGCCGAGCAGGACGTAGTGGGCGTCAGCTCCGGGATGGGACCAGATCGCGTCAAAACCCGACCCCATGACCGGATTCTCACGGACCAGACCCCAAGCAAAGTTCCAGACCGGAAGCCGGCCAGTCAGATCGATCGGGCTGCCGAGCAGGATGAGACCGGAAGGCGCGCGGTCAATCAGCGCCAGATCGTAGAGGGACAGGTGCTGGATGATGACCAGGGCGATGATGCTCGCCATGCCGGCAAGCGCCGGGGCCCAGCGGGGCATGCCTGCCACGAGCAGGGCAAGGAGGCAGCCCACAACCAGAAGGCCCAGCGCGGTCCGGGCATAGGCTTCCATGATGACGACAGCGGCAAGGGCAAGCGCGATGCCGGCGGCAATCCTCAGGAGCAAGCCGGTCCGCATTGTCAGGATGAAGGTGGCCAGCACGCCGAGAAAGGCAGCCTGACGGCCCAGGCTATTCTTCTGGCCGTATATCCCGGTCCAGACGGGCCGCCCCGCGAGATATCCGGCGCCGATTTCCGGCAGCAGCACCGCCAGCAAGGCGGAGGCGGCAACCGCCAAAAACAGGGCGGAAAAGAGGGTGACGACCAGCTCGGGCGGTTCGAGCAGGCGGGCCGTCAGCAGCGCGCAAGGGAGCGTCACGGTGAGGAACAGGAAAAGCTTCACCAGGCGCAGTGGCTCGCCGGTCTGAATCAGGGTCGATGCGGCAAGCCAGCCAAGGCTTGCGGCCAGCAGGACGGTCATTGCGGGCACGGGAATGGGCCCTCGGACCGGCTGGAGGGCAGGCTTCCGATAAAGCCGCGTCAGCAAGAGAGCGGCCAGCGCCGCAACAACCAGGAGATAGTTCAGCGCCCGCGGCTCGGCGAAGGGAACCAGGGCCTCGGCGAAGGTTCCTCCGAGCGCCACGGTGAGCATCGCCACCGCGCCCCTGGGCAGCAAGGCGGTCAGCTGGCTACGACGCATGGACACCGGCTCCGATCGAACGAAGTCCATCACAGGTGATTGAGTCGGCGGTCAATTCAGGCATTGACCCAGCCTGCGAAACTGCGGCCGAGCATGCGCTGCAGCCGTTCGAGATCGGGACGGAACAGTTCGCCCAGCATGTCACGCTCCCGGGCCGTCATGGGCGGCGGCGGTGCGGAAAAACGGTCGACAAGGGCAAGCCCCCAGTGGCGGAGATCCCGGCGCAGGCTGCGCGGCAGCACGTGCTTTACGGTGTCCTTGACCACATTCGGCCGAGCAAGCAGCGCCTTGGCCCGGGCGGCCCAGGGATTGACCGGAATGGCCGTTCGGTTGGATGGCGGCCTGCCCGACAGGTCGACTGCCGGATCAATGCCGAGAAAGGTGAAGATCCGCCTGGCCAGAGCATGGGGATCGCGCCGCAGGTCGTCGAAATCGACGACCAGAACCCTATCCTCGCCGAATTCCCGGAAATAGCGCTGCAATTGCCGGGAATATGCGCTGCAATAGAGATGTCGCCAGCCATAGAGCCAGTCGTCTCGATCGCCACGGCGCTCGGCCTCAATGGCCGCCTCGAAGCTGCGGGCCGGCTCCACCCCCAGCGAGCGCTGAAACATGTAGGCGGAATAGGCCCGATCGACCGGGTCGCGGAGGATGGCGATGATCCTCGCCCGGGGGACGCAGGCGCGAATGCGTTCCGCTACATGAGGATCGGGCAGATAGAAGGTGCTGGCCTCGCCGGTGAGCTGATCGGGCCCGGCCCGGCGGAAAAGATCCTGATACTGACGCCTCGTGCGGATCACGACCCAGCTGTCGGCGCCGATAAAGCCGCGCCGATGTGGCACCCGGAAACGGCCTGCGCCCTGCCCGTCGGGCCAGAGGAAATAGAAAGGCTCCTTCTCCCGCGGCAGATAGAGATCCGGATGTTCGCCCAGCAGATCATAAAGGCTGGTCGTGCCCGCTTTCATGGCGCCGACCAGGAAGAAGTCCGGCCACCGTTCCATCATGATTGATGCTTCGCTGTCTTTCTAGAAGCGCGCGACATGGCGCTGGAAATGACGTCCCAACTCCGGGTGTTTCGAAGGCCACGTCCCCGGCAGGCGCGGCCGTTTTGCCCGGGCAGCAGGCACCGGATTGCTGCGTCCAATGTCGGACAGGCTCCGCCATTCCGGTGAATCCGGGCCGGCAAGGCAATGGACATCAGTCAACCGAAATCCTGCAAGATGTCGCTCAGTAAAGAGCAATATTATCGCGATCCATACTCACCCGAACCTTGCGGTTCATGATATCTAGCAGGAGAGACACCCTGCCCGCATTGTCCAACCGCTCCAGGACGCCGAGCTCCGAGGCAAAGGGCCCGCTGAGAAGGCGCACGTTTCCCCCGGTGGCAATGTCGGCCCTGAAGTAAACGATGCCCCTGTCGTCGCTCGAGGCCAGCAGAGTCTCGACAACGCCCGCCGCCACCGGGTTAGGCCTGCCTCCGGACGTCAGGATCTGCTTCACCCCCTGGGTCGCGGCAATGTCCGACCAGCCGCGCCGTGATGCATCGAACTTCACGAAAAGATAGCCCGGAAAGAGCGGCGCGATTTCCGTGTGGAGGCGTCGAGCGTGACGTATGGTCTGTAAACGGCAGGGCAGAAATACAGGTAGTTCAAGCCGTTGCAACTGGCCGGCCGCTACCCGCTCCTCACGCGCCCTGGTCTGCACCACGAACCAGCGCAGCCCCCGCGGCGCGTCATGCCGCAATGCGGCAAAGCGGGATCTGCCGCTCTCCGCTCGGTGCCGCAAAACGAGGGCGTCGCGCGCAGCCCTTCGCAGATAGGGGCGATAGCGTTCCGATCTCTCCATGAACCTCCCCGGCTTCCATTGAGACAGACGGCGCCCGCCGGGGCAGGTCCATCAAGACCCACCCACGCAGTTCAGACCATTCTGTCGATTAATTGTCACCTATCGTCCGCGCCACCGAGCCGGCTTGTCCCAAAGACCAGATACCGGCCCGGCGACACGAACGCCCCCGATTTTCAAAACTCAGAAACTACTTACGGATTAAACTATCTTATACTTGAATATTTCATGTCAACACAAAACCAACAACATCGATTACATCCCGATTACGAACCAACAAATAATCCGAATGCTTACAACCAATTTTGCGCTTTCTCTACCAATAGATAAAATATTCAGAACAACAACGAATGAACTGAACACGAGGGCAACCTGACTTTTTCGCCCTTTCCATTACGGTGGCCACTCGACCAGCCTGCCAAACATATCTCTGTCGCGGCGAGCGAAAGCGCGCTATATGCTGGCGCCAGCACCAGCCCTATCAGGATTTCCAGCCAATCATGGCCGATCAGTCCGCCGCCAGGTCACGCCCCTCCACCGGGACGGGGATGCTTCTCTGCATTCTGGCCATGGCGCTGTTCGCCATTCAGGATGCGATCGCCAAGACCATTGTCGCCACCTATCCCATCAGCCAGTTCCTGCTGGTCCGGTACTGGATCTTCGTGGTCGGCGTCGTGATCTATGTCTCGCGCTCGATCGGCCTCAGAAGGGCGCTTGCCTCGAAACGCCCGTTCATGCAGGTGGTGCGGTCGGTGCTGGTGGCCTCCGAGACATTCGTCTTCATCTGGGGGCTGCAACATCTGGGCCTTGCCGAGGCCCATGCCATCTTCGCCGTATCGCCGCTGCTGGCAACGGGCCTTGCCGGCCTTCTGCTGCGCGAACAGATCGGCTGGCGGCGAAGCCTTGCCCTGGTCACGGGCTTCGCCGGTGCCATGCTGATCATCAAGCCGGGTATGCAGGCGTTCAACATCGCAGCCTTCATCCCGCTGACGGCGGCGCTCATGTTCGCCTTCTACAACATCATCACCCGCTATACGGGGCTGGTCGACCCGTATCAGACCAGCCTGCTCTACATGTCAGTGGTGGGGGCGGCGATGATGACGCCGATCGGCCTTGCGCAATGGGTTACTCCGGAACCGCTGGATCTGGCGATCATGATCCTGGCAGCGCTGTTCGCAATTTCGGCGCATATGCTGCTGATGAAGTCGCTGCAGCTGGCACCCGCCTCCATGCTGCAGCCGTTCAACTACCTGCTGCTGGTGGGCGCTACCGTCATCGGCATCGGCGTATTTGGCGAACGGCCCGACATTGCCAGCTATGTCGGCGGCGCCATGGTGGTGGGCAGCGGCCTGTTCACCCTTTTCCGCGAGCAGTATCTGGCGCGCAGGCGGGCCGCCGAGGAGCGCTCCCGCCCGCAAGGCTGACGCTTACGGATAAGCGCCGGCGAGGGTTGCCCGCAGCTTCACGAGCCCCAACACGATGTCGATGGTCGGCGTCGGCAGATTGAGCCTGCGGGCGACCTCCTGCACAGAGCCTACGAGCGCATCGATTTCCATGGGACGACCGCGTTCGAGATCCTGCAGCATCGAGGTCTTGTGGGCGCCGACCGCCTCGCCGCCGGCAATACGCTTCTCGACATTGATGGCGAAGCGCACCCCCAGCGCCTCGCCCACTGCCTGGGCCTCCAACATCATGGAGCGGATGACGGCGCGGGTTTCGGGATGGCGGCACATCTGCTCGAGGGTTCCGGTGGTGAGCGCGCTCACCGGGTTGAAGCTCAGATTGCCCCAGAGCTTGATCCAGATATCGTCCCTGATGCGCGACTTGACCGGCGCCTTGAGGCCGCCCGCCTTGAGCAGGTCGGCCAGACGGGTTACCCGCTCGGTCGTCTCGCCTGACGGCTCGCCCAACACAAAGCGGTCGCCGTCGATGACCCGGACCACGCCCGGCTCCTCGACTTCGCAGGCGGGGTAGACGATGCAGCCAATGGCGCGCTCGGGGCCAAAGACCCGCCACTGCACGCCGCCAGGATCGACGCTTTCGAGGATGGTGTTTTCGAGCGCGCCGCCGTGACGGTAGAAATACCACCAAGGCAGACCATTCACCGCCATGACGACAGCGGTCTTGTCATGAAACAGGCTGGCGATGCGCTCAGCCACCGCTGGCACCGAATGGGCCTTGAGGGTGACGAAGACGTAATCCTGCGGCCCGAGTTCTTCCGGCGTATCGGTCGCCCTGACCGCAACGGTTTCCTCGCTGTCGTCCCGGCGCAGCGTCAGGCCCCTGTCACGGATCGCCTGAAGATGGGTGCCGCGGGCGACGATGGAGGTATCAACGCCCGCCTTGGCCAGGGAGAAGGCGAGATAGCCGCCGATCGCCCCGGCGCCATAGATGCAGACCTTCATGACCGCCTCATGCCAGTCCCAGTTTCGCGGCGAGACCAATGCGCTGCAGCTTACCCGTCGCCCCCTTCGGAATCTCTTCCAGGATCAGTACCTTGCGCGGCACCTTGAACTGGGCAAGATGGATGGCGACATGGCTCCGCAGTTCCTGCTCGGTGGCCGACATGCCCTCCCGCAGGACGACAGCAGCGCCGACATCCTCGCCCAGGGTGGGGTGCGGAATGGCGAAGGTGACGGCCTGGGCCACGGCGGGGTGATCCATCAGAACCTCGTCCACCTCACGCGGGGCGATCTTCTCGCCGCCGCGGTTGATGATTTCCTTGATCCGGCCAGTGATGCGCAGGTAACCCGCCTCATCAAGGGTGCCCTGGTCGCCGGTGCGGAACCAGCGGCCACCCTCGCTCTCGAAGTAACCCTCGGCATTGGCCTTGGGGTTGTTCTCGTATCCCAAGGTGACGTTCTTGCCGCGAATGACGATCTCGCCCTCTACGCCCGCTGGCAGCGGGCGGCCCTCCGCATCCATGATGGCGATCTCGGGGCCGGCGGCGATGCCGACACTGCCTGGATAGCGCGGTGCCGGCGGCAGGGGGTTCGACGCCATCTGGTGTGCCGCCTCGGTCATGCCATAGGCCTCGATGACCGGGCAGTTGAAAGTCTTCTCCAGCTCCAGCATGACCTGAGGCGGCAAGGAGGAGGATGACGACCGGATGAAGCGCAGCTTCATGCGCCCGAGGATCTCCTGGTTGCGGCCCGCACGGGCAAGGATCGCCTGATGCATGGTGGGGACGGCGGTGTACCAGGTGGGCTTCACCTCATCGAACCACCTGAAGATCTTCAGTGCATCAAAGCCGGGAGTGCAGTGGACCGAGGCACCGGCGCGCAGAGAGGAAAGCACTGCCGCGATCAGGCCGTGGATATGGAACAGCGGCATGATGTTGAGGCAGCGGTCCTCAGGAGCGAGCTGCAGGGTCCGGGCGATATTGCCGGCGGAGGCTGTCAGGTTCAGGCCGGTGAGCGGCACGATCTTGGGGCGCGAGGTGGTGCCGGAAGTGTGCAGCACCAGCGCCTGGGCGTCGGCCGGGGCCGGCTCGAGCGCGCCGGCGCCTGCGTCACCGGTGTCGAGGCTGAAGATGCCTGCGGGCGCCGACAGATCGGGCTTCAGCTCCACCACACGGCAGTTATGGCGCTCGGCTACGGCCCGGGCAGGCGTTTCCATGCCGGCAGCAACGATCAGCACCTTGGCTCGAAGGTCGGAAATGTAGAAGTCGAACTCGTCTTCCCGATAGGCCGGGTTGAGTGGCGTGGCACAGGCATAGGCGGCAACGCTCACGAAGCAGGTTGCCATTTCCGGGCCATTGGGCAAGACGATGGCCACCCGGTCGCCATGACGGATCCCAAGGGAAGCGAGGTCTGCGCCAGTCCGCCTCACCTGCTCACGCAGGCCGTCATAGGAAAGATCGGGCCGCTCGGGGGCACCGATGGCAACCGCTTCGCCGCTGCCGATGCTCAACAGTTCCCAGATGGACAGATCCCTGCTCGTGGACATCAGATCACCTTGCATTCGATTTCGCCAAGACCGGCAATGCCGCCGCGCATGACATCGCCCCGTTCCACGGGACCGACGCCGGATGGCGTGCCGGAGAAGATGAGATCGCCGGGGCGCAGCTCGAAGAAACGGGAGATGTAGGCGATCATCTCCGGAACCTTCCAGATCATCTGGGCAAGGTCTCCCTCCTGGCGGCGATCGCCATTGACGTCGAGCCAAATGGCTCCGGTCATGGGATGCCCTACATCCTCCGCCAGCCAGAGGCTGCTCATGGGCGCGGAATGCTCGAAGGCCTTGGAGACCTCCCAAGGCCGCGACAGCTTCTTGGCCTCATCCTGCAGGTCACGGCGCGTCATGTCGATGCCGACGCCGTAGCCCAGGACATGGTCGAGGGCCTGATCCACCGGGATGTTGCTGCCGCCGAGCTTCAGCGCCGTCACCAGCTCGATCTCGTGATGCACCGAAGAGGTCTCGGCCGGATAAGGAAAGAGGCCGTCGAGGCGCAGATTATCCGGGTTCTTCTGGAAGAAGAAAGGCGGCGACTTCTCCGGATCATAGCCCATCTCGACCGCATGGGCGGCATAGTTGCGGCCGACGCAATAGATGCGATGCACCGGGAAAAGCCTGTCCGTGCCGTTGACGGGCAAGGCCACGGGTTCGGGAGGAGTAAACAGGTAAGTCATTGTGCCATCCAAGCCGCAGTCGTTCGGGCAGTCAATGACTTCCCTATCGGCCGGGGCGATGAAACTCAAACAAAAAGGGGGAGCGGACCAGCCGCTCCCCACCCCTCGCTCGTTCGTATAGTTACCGGTCAGAACTTGTAGGTCACACGGCCAACCACCGAGTGGTCGTCATGCTTGCTGCTGAACCGGCCGTCGTAGTCGACCATGAAGTCGAAGTTTTCGTTGAAGTTGAAGGTCGCACCGGCCCCAACCACCGCGAAGTCACGCGACTCCCTCGTTCCGACGACCGTGAAGTTCGACCCAGGAGCAGCGAAGAAGCTCATGCTCGCTGTCTGAGCACGATCAAGCCACTCATGCTGCCAGGCCGCCCGGAGTTCCGGCACGAAGACCGCGCCATTGCCCATGTCAACCTTGGTGGAGAAGCGAGCGCCGAGCTGCGTGTTGAACGAGTCGCCGTCGTTGCTCTTCACCCGGAGGGCAGCCCCGCTGTTGGTGGCCGACTTCTCCGTGAAGCTGTCGTTCCAGACCTTCACGTAGTTGGCCGACAGGAAGGGCGTGATGGCCGTGGTCTCGGACATCCAGAACCGGTAACCGGTCTCGCCGTAGATCGACAGAACGTCAGAGGTCCACTTGCCCTTCAGGCTGTCGTAGATGCCGTCGGGCTCGGTCGTCCAGGGCTTCTGATCGAAGGGGTTGTAGGTTCCGCCACCGAAGGCAACCTTGCGCCGGCTGTCATTCCAGTAGTGACCATAACCCAGGATACCGTGGGCGTAGTTGGTGCCGTTGTCATAGGCGCCGTAGCCCGCGATCTGGAGACCGTCGTAGTCGATCTTGTTCTTGAAGTTCCGCTTGAAGTCCATGTCGGCCGAGATGTAGCCGCCGGTCAAGCCGATCTTCCAGACCGGATCGAGACCCCAGTCGACACCGCCATAGATGGCGTAGGTGTCCTGATCGTACTTCGGACCATTCCTGTCGCCGTCATCCGACGACCACTGTCCGGTGACCTTCGCCCAGATCTGAGCCTTGTTCGGGGCGCAGACCACGGCCGGGGCCGGGACGTAGAGGTCGGCAACCGGGCTGACCGACGAGCTGCCATAGGCCGCCGCGGGAGCCGGGTAATCGGCGACCGCGCAGTTGTCGTTCGGGCCAACAAGCCGCAGGCGCTCACCCACTGCATTGTTGAGCAGACGAAACGACCACAGGGCCGACTGGATCTGCTGGGCATACTCGGCACCGCTGAGCTGGTTCAGGGCATCGGCGTACTGAGCATTGTTCAGCGTGAACAGCTGGCTCACCAGGTTGGTGAAGTTCGCCGGCATCAGACCGTTGTAGACGTCCTCGTAGACGTTCTCGATGCCGTCACCGACATTGCTCTGGTTCTTGGTCAGCCCGGCCACGTCGCCGAAGCCGACACGCTCAACCACCAGATCGATGTTGTTCGGGCCATCGAAGACTGCCTCGGGGCTCAGGAGCGGCGAGACCGAAGTCACGTTGTCCCATTCACCGACGATCGGATTGGCGCTCGCCACCACGTCCTCATAGACCGTGACGTTGGCATAGAGGCCTGCTTCCGGAAGGACCACCGCATCGCCGTCAAGCGAGACGTTCGTGGCGTTGATGAAGGGAGCAGAGGCCGGCTGGATGTTCAGGCCAAGCGTACCACCATCCTGCTGGGTGAAGTTCTCGACCACGGCGCCCGAGGGTCCATTGAACCTGTCGGAAACCAGAACCAGGGTACCGCCATCGAGGACGTTCAGGTCGCCATAATTCTCCGCATAGGCGGGAATGATCGGCGCGCTGATCACGTCGAGGTCAATGTCAGGCGTGTAGAGCGGAAGCTGGGCAACGAAGACCTCCTGGTCGCCCGGGTTGAGGCCGTAGACCACACCATTCAGATAAGTCGTGCCGTCGAAGACATTGACTTCATCGTTGGCCGACAGGGCGATGTTGCCGAAGATCTTGCCGCTGTCATCGCCGCCTGTCAGGTCGATCGAGACCTCGGAGACCGTGTTGTGGACATCGATGGCCGTGCCCCGCATGTAGGCGGAGGCGCTGCTATCGAACTCAGCCCTGGAGGTCAGGGTGCGTGCGATGATGGTGCCGCCGTCGTTCCAGACAAGAGACGGATCGCCGTCGTCAGTCTCGACATAGATGCCGGTCGCATAGGCTTCCTCAGCCACTGCTTCGACATCGAGCAAGCCGTCGTTGTAGATCACGCCATCGAAGGTCGTGGCCGTCACAACGATGCCCCAGGCCTCGGCGAACTCATCACCCGGGCTGGCGATGGATTCGGCCGAGATGAACATCGTGCCGTTGTTGACGATCTCGCCGGTTACACCAGCATCGACCAGATCGGCCACAAATAGGCCTGTGGCGATGGCGTCGGCATCGCCGGGTTCGGCGGCAGCCTGGGCAGTGACCACAAAGTTGCCGTCGACCGTGTTGAAGAAGGCGACGTTCAGCGGGTGGTCGCCCTGGTTGCCGTTGTTGTCGCCGACCATGATCACGCCGGTCGCATCGGCGTCGGCAAAGGCGTTGGGGCCAGTGGCGACCGAGGTCGAGCCGACGATGAAATCGGCGCTGTTGGTGAAGTTCTCCTCGGAGCCGATGGCGAACTGCAACACACCTATGGCAACCGCTTCAGCGTCGGAAACAGTCGTGCCGGTGGCCTCAGCCGAGGCGTAGACCTCGAAGAGGTTCGAGTTGTCGAAGGAGATCGCCGCCTCTCCGTCTTCCTCCACGGGCGAGACCGCCGCCTGGATTGCGCCGAAGGCATTGGCATCGGCATAGGCGTCATCGCCGTCCGCGATGCCCAAAGCTCCCACATACACCGAGCCGGAGTTGGTGATGCTGGTGGTCGCCTCGTAGCCCATTGCCACCTGCATGAGACCGAATGCGGTGGCATCGGCCGAGCCGACATCGTCACCCATGGCGTCGGCCAGCGAGGTGTAGGTCAGCGAACCGGTATTGGCCATCGTGGCCGTAGCCGGGCTGACAAACGGGTTGGTCTCGACGTACTGGATCTGGCCGTAGATGATGCTGTTGGCGTCGGCATCATCGTCTTGGCTGGTGGCGATGGCCTCGCCTCTCACCTCAATGCTGCCAGCATTGGCGAAATCAGCCGATGCGCCTTCCATGTAACCGAGCACGTACTGGTAACCGCCAGCTCCGTCGACATCGGCATCAGCGTCTTCGATCGCCGCAGCGTCAGCAATGAAGGAGCCTGAGATTACGCCAGAGGCCTCATTGGTGAAGTAACTCTGTGCGTCGTCCTCGCTCTCGCTGACCTGGAGGAAGCCCGTGCCGAAGGCATTGGCATATGCCTCGTCGTCACCGATCGCCGTACCGGTTGCCGCGAAGTTGATGGTGCCGGAGTTGTCGATGTCGGTGATTGCCACATCGCTGTCAGTCGCTGGGCCACCGGCAAACTGCTCGATAGCGTAGACTTCGGCCGTAGCGTAGGCGTCGTCAGCCGTTCCGGCATCGTTCACCGAATTGGCTGCGACGGTGGAGGTGACGGTCATGGTGCCTGCGTTGCCCGCCAGGGCTTCGGAGACGCCATCAAATCCCGATGCGATCTGATAGATGCCGGAGGCATAGCCATAGGCCCAGGCATCGCCAAAGTCGCCCTGGCTGTTCGCCGCAGACTCGGTGGTCGTGGTGAGCGTACCACCGTTAAAGGCACTCGCTACCGCATCGACATCCGTGCGCACATCCTGATAGATGCCCCGGGTCGCGGCATAGGCACGGGCGTCATCGTTGATGCTGACCGCTTCAGACTTGCCCGTGGTCGTGAGCGTCGCCGTATCGGCATTGGTGGCCATGGCCACGCCGTCACGATCGGCGTCATCCACCTCCTGGTAAATGCCAATGGTCCAGCTGTCAGCATCCGCAATGTCCTCCTCGGAGGTCGCGGTTACGGTGTTGCTGGTGGTCAGCGAGGCATTGTTGGCGAAGTTCGCAGAAGCGTCATTGTTAAAGGACTGCACGTACTGGTGCACGCCGGTTGCCGTGCCATTGGCGTAGGCTTCCTCGAATGCGTCGGCCGTTGCCGAGAGGGCGACTGTCATCGTCCCATCGTTGGTACCGATAGCATTGGCCGGGTTCAGATCACTGAAGACTTGCTGATCGACGCCGGTGGCATAGGCGTTCACATAGGCATCGTCCAGCTCAGACGTTGCCATTGCGTCGACGGTCACACTGAGCGAGCCGGTCGACGCGTTGTTGAAGGTCGCCACGGCATCGTTCTCGGCGTCAACGTACTGGCGAACACCGGTTGCGCCGGCATCGGCATCGGCGTCGGAGAACTCTTCGACCGTTTCCGCGCTTGCGCTCGCCTCGACCGTCAGGCTGCCGGTATTGTTCGTCGTAGCCGAGGCGCTGCCTGCCAGGCTCAAGCCGAGCTGATCTACACCCGTCGCCCAAGCATTGGCATAGGCGTCCGCCAGATCGTCGATGGTCGACGCGGAGGCATCAGCCGTGACGCTCAGCCCGCCGTCGTTCTGAACAATCAGTGTTGCCGTGGACACACCACCCGCAAACTGAACGACACCGGAAGCCCCAGCATTGGCAACGGCTTCCTCGTTGTCGCCGCGCTCGCCTGTCTCGGCTATCGCAACGGCGTCGACGTCGATCGCGCCGGTAGCGGAATTGGTCAGCTCGGTAGTCGCGTTCAGGCCGAAAGCATCCTGCTCGAAGGCACCCGCAAAGGCGCCGGCTTCCGAGTCGTCAGACGAAGCGAAGGCGTCCGCGTCGATATCAACCAGGCCCTCGTTGAGGAAGGCAGACGTGGCCGTCTGGAAGGACGCTGCAATCTGCACGACGCCGATTGCGGTGGCGTCAGCGTCGGCGTTGTCGCCCTGAGCAAGGTTGGACTGCGCGTCAGCGCCCGCAGCCACGGCAATCGTGCCGGCGTTGCTGCCATTGGCCAGAGCGGTGTCCTGACCGCTGGCAGCGAACTGGACAAGGCCGATGGCAGTGGCATTCACATATTCGGCATCATCGTCGTCCGAATAGCCCTCCGCCCAGGCTTCGACGGTGAAGCTGCCGCCTGCCTCATTGGTGAAGTTCGTCGTCGCATCGAGATTTGCGATCGAAGCCTGGCCCAGTCCGAGCGCGATGGCATCGGCGCCGACCTCATCGACGCCCTCGGCGTAGGCATCAGCCACAACATTGTAGTTCGAGCTGTTGGTGAAGGCGGTCGTTGCAGTCTCATCGCCGGCGAAGGCGAACTGGAAACCACCGGCTGCGCCTGCGAAGGCATAGGCGTCGTCGCCGGCAGCCGGGTCAGTTTCGTCGAACGCATCGGCCACGCTGAGCGCCTCAACCGAGAACGAGCCGGTGTTGTTCATCGTGGCATTGGCATTGTCACCCGCGAGGGAAACCTGACCAAAGCCCAGACCGAGCGCCACCGCCACGGGGTCGTTGCCAGCGGCGAAGGCGTCGGCTGTCACATCGATGCTATTGCCGGAATTGATCAGCGTGACATCGGACGTCATGCCGCCAGCGCCGAGCTGGAACGTGCCATTGGCAATGGCAAGAGCGAAGGGATCGCCCCAGTCGAAGTCGCCGATGGCGTTGCTTTCGGCGGTGACGGTGAGGTCGCCGCTATTGTCGATCAGGGCCGTGGCGGAGTAGCCGCCGCCAACTGCCTGGATATAGCCGGAAGCACCGGAGATGGCGTCCGGGAAGCCGAAGTTCGTGTCATCGGAGGTAGCCGTGGCCGTAACTGCGGTGGCGCCACTGTTGTTGATTGTGCCATCAGCCTGGCCGGACTGGTTGATTGCGCCAACCAGCTGGATGCCGCCGAGCGCGCCGGCGAAGGAGTTGTTATCGGACTCCGCGGTCGCCGAGATGGTGCTCGTGCCGGAATTGTCGAGGAGCGACGAGGCGGACTCGTTGGAGCCGAAGCCCAAGGCCACAGCGGCATAACCGATGCTGCCGGCGATGGCTTCATCGTCCGCTATCACATCCGTGTCGACGGTCAGGTTGGAGGTGTTGTCGATGTTGGCAACAGCGGTCTCGCCCAGGGCAAAGGAGCCCAGACCAAAGCCGATGCCGAGGCCTTCGTCATTGAGGACATTTGCCGTTCCGACATTCACATCAACATTGACGTCGCCGTCGTTGAACACCTCGGCCGTTGCATTTTCGCCCAAGGCCCCGGCGATACCGCCAAGACCAA
>Ga0182741_1000086_pt1 | contig 156061 bp, 126 predicted proteins | sample eDN5th37CBELigOP_FD_128874 | JGI IMG/M metagenome (GOLD analysis project Ga0182741, IMG submission 128874) | Enriched Organic Plus compost microbial communities from Emeryville, California, USA - eDNA 5th pass 37_C BE-Lig OP (version 2) (version 2) ...
ATCCGCGTCTGCGTCAGCATCGGCATCCGCATCAGCGTCCGCATCGGCATCAGCATCCGCGTCTGCGTCGGCATCCGCGTCGGCATCCGCATCCGCATCAGCATCTGCGTCAGCATCGGCGTCCGCGTCCGCATCAGCATCCGCGTCGGCATCCGCGTCCGCATCAGCGTCTGCGTCGGCATCCGCGTCGGCATCAGCATCCGCGTCCGCGTCGGCATCCGCATCGGCGTCTGCGTCTGCATCCGCATCTGCATCAGCGTCCGCGTCGGCGTCGGCGTCGGCATCAGCATCAGCGTCCGCATCGGCATCCGCATCTGCGTCAGCATCCGCGTCCGCGTCCGCGTCGGCATCCGCGTCGGCATCAGCATCCGCGTCTGCGTCTGCGTCTGCGTCTGCATCGGCGTCCGCGTCCGCATCAGCATCCGCGTCGGCGTCCGCATCAGCATCCGCGTCGGCGTCCGCGTCCGCGTCGGCATCCGCATCGGCGTCTGCGTCCGCGTCGGCATCCGCATCGGCGTCTGCGTCTGCGTCTGCGTCGGCATCCGCATCCGCGTCGGCATCAGTGTCATCGATGATCGGAGCCAGGGCGTGGCCAGGCTCCGAGACGTTCCCGGCGGCGTCGGTGAGGTCGACGGCAAGCGCTTCGCCTTCAACCTTCGGCGGATTGAGGGCGACGGTGAAGGTTCCGTCGGAATCGACGGTTCCGGTTCCTATGATGTTGCCGTCCGGATCGCGGACGGTCACCTGCGCTCCAGGTTCGCCTTTGCCAGAGAGGCTGGCGCCGTCCTCCGGCGCGACCACCAGTTCGGTGGGCGCCTCGGGCGGGGTGAGGTCTGGCGCCGTGGCGTGGCCTGGCTGCGAGACGTTTCCGGCGGCGTCGGTGAGCGTCGCGCTGATGACTTCCTTGTTGATCTGCGGCTCGGTCAGCGTGACGGAGAAATTGCCGTCCGGTCCCACGACGCCGACGCCGATGACCTTTCCGTCAGGGCCACGGACAGTAACCGTGGCTCCCGCTTCGCCATGTCCGGTGAGGATTTTGCCGTCCGGAGACACAAGCAGCCCCGTAGGGGCGGCGGGGGGCGTCGTATCCGCTACCGGGCCAGGCGGCGGCGGTGGAACAGGCGCAAAGCCGCCGCCGGAGCCGCCGCCCCCGCCTGCGGCCAGCGCCACGGCGCCGCCGGCCGCCGCAAGGCCGCCAAGTATGGCGAGCGGAGATATGTCGCTGCTGTCGGCGGCGTCCGCCGCGCCAGCGCCAGCCAGGCCGGCCGGAAGCGCCGCGGGCGTGACCGCGCCATGCTCGTCAACGAAATACAGATCGCTGCCCGCGTTTCCGTCCTTGTCAAAGAAATTCCGGATGCGAACGACGCCGCCCGATTTGAGCCTGACAACAAGATCGGCTCCGTCCCGGCTGTAGGAGGCGACATCAGCTGCGCTGGTGGGAAGTGTAACAACACTTGATTCTTTGAGGGCAACCTGTCCGCCCTGCACGGCATGCGTGGCGCCAGTTGCTTTTGATTTGACGAAAACTTGCATAAAAACGCTCCAGGCGAACAAAACTGCTCGTCTGGGGGGAAGCCGGCGCGCGACGTAAAAAGGACGTTATTATTATCTGCCGCGCGCAATCCTGCCCCAGGATGCAAAGCTAAACTGGCTGCATCTCCGGCGCTGACGCAACTGTGTGGCCCATCACATTTTTTTGAACGCCTCCAAATTGGCGCCACATTCCTTGCGTCAGGATGTCCATTTGCGTTACGGCATAAGGAATTTTGATAGCAGATTTAGCCAAAATACGTCAAAAACTGGGGGAAATTGCGTGAAGTGTGGCGCAAAAAGGGCGTTCTCAGGCTTTGACGTTGCGGTAAGCTGGGTGGCAGGTGTGCAGTGATCGGCAGGCGCGCTGGCGCTGGACCGGTGAAGTGACGCGCGCTTTTGCTGTGAAATTTCCACCATCCAGAATTTGTCTGAAATATATAAAAGGAAATTATTCACAAATATTGAAATAACAAGTTAAATATGAGATAAATAACGCTTTTTTGTAATCGGCGGTTTGCATTAACGTGGGGGCGGTGTTCAATTGAAGCCAAGTCATGTCCGGCTGTTATTTGCGCGTTTGCGGCGGCAGGTGGAGGAGCAGATCCGGCCCGCCGCGGGTGATGCGCCGGCATTCGTGCTGTTTGCCTCCCTGACGGACGGGGCGGCGCGGGCGCGGACGGTCACTGTTTCGGGCGAAGAGTTCGGCAAGTGCTGGCGCGACCTCGTGCAGGCGGCGGAACGGATGATGGGCGACGCCCGGGTGAAGCCGACGTGGCTGCGGGTGGACTGGGTCGAAGAGGCTGAAAAGCTCACCTGGAGCGCGCTTGAAGCGCGTCTTCGCAAGGTCAAACGCAATTATTTCCGGTTTGGCGTTTCGCTGGACGGCGCTTTCCGGCATGCGTTCCTGGAAACGGAACTCAACGCCAACGCCATGTTGTACGGTGGTCCCGCCGCCCGCACGGCCGTGATCAACGACAAGAACTTCCGGCGCCATGCCCGCATACGTCACGGCCTCGCGCGCGTGGACCGCAGCCCCGACGGCCCGGTGTGGCAATTTTCAGCCCGGGGCGTGTTCACATCCCTCGATTCCCCGCTCGTCCATGAACTGGCCGGGGCTGGCCGCGACGCTGGCCGCCGGATCATCCCGCGCATGGATATCCCGCAGGTGCGCGCGCTCGTTGCGGCGGGCTCCGGCTATCTGGCGACGCAGGTTGGGGAAAACGGGCGTTTCACCTATGGCTGGCATCCGTGTTTCGACCGGGAGATACCTGCTTACAACAGCTTGCGCCACGCCAGCAGCCTGTACGCCATGATCGAAGCCTGGGGCGTGACGCGTGACGCGGCGCTTGGGGCCGCCATTGAACGGGCGCTGGCTTATCTGGTGACGGAACTGATCCGGACCGACAGCGGGGATGCGGATGGCCGCGCCTTCCTCGTTGAGGACAACGGCGAGATCAAGCTGGGCGGCAACGCCGTCGCCATTCTTGCCCTGTGCAAATATTGCGAGGTAACCGGGCGGCGGGAGCATCTGGATCTGGCGCGACGGCTGGCCAACGGCGTGCTGTTCATGCAGGACGCCAGCTCCGGGCGGTTCCGCCACGTCTTCACCTGGCCGGACCTGGAACTGAAGGACGCCTTCCGCATCATCTATTACGACGGCGAGGCGGCTTTCGCGCTCATGCGCCTGTATGAGCTGACGCGGGACGGCCGGTTGCTGGATGCGGTGGAAAACGCATTCCGCCATTTCATCGCGGCCAGGTACTGGAATACCCACGACCACTGGCTGGCCTATGCGGCCGACGCCCTGGCGCTGCACAGGCCGCGGCCGGAATATTACGAATTCGGCGTCCGCAACGTCGCCGGCTATCTGGATTTCGTCATTGACCGCATCACCACATATCCCACCTTGCTGGAGCTGATGATGGCGGCGGAGCGGATGATCAGTCGCATGCAGGCCGATCCCGCGTTACGCGGCGGTCTGGCCGAACTTGATCTGGAAAAATTCCATCATGCGCTGGAGGTGCGGGCCCACTACCTGCTGAACGGGCATTTCTGGCCGGAGCTGGCAATGTTTTTCGCCAACCCCAGGCGAATATGCGGAAGCTTCTTCATCCGTCATCATGCTTTCCGCGTGCGGATCGACGACGTGGAGCATTATCTGTCGGGGCTGGTGGCGTATCTCGCCTGGCGTGAACGCCAGGTTGAGCTGGAACGGCGCGACGTCCCCGTCGCCCTGGCCGTCTGACCGGGGCGGAGCGGGCGCGCCATTTCCGTGTGCAGGCGGGCAGGAAAGAGCCTGGGAGAAACGCGGGAGCACTTCCGGTGAAAACCGGTTCACTGGAAATGCCCGTTTTCCCGGGCCTGGCGCATTTTTCGCACTTTCGCGCGCGTCCCCTTACGTAAGACTGGCTCCGCTTTTCCCAAAATACTTCATGCGGGAATGCCCAGGCGGTAGAAGGCGTTGGCGGCGCCGGCGTAAAGGGCCTGTTTTTCCGTGGGCGATGCGCCAGCGGTGATGCGCTTGAAAGCGTTCCAGAGAGTGGCGTAACTGGCGCCCCAGCGATCGACCGGGAAGTTGCTTTCAAACATGCTGCGCTGCGGCCCAAAGGCCTCGATGCAGGTTTCGATCCACGGTTTCCAAAGCTCCGCGAGCTTCTGCGAGGAGGGCCGTTTATCCGGCCCCATGTCCGGGAAGCCCAGGAAGGGCATGGCGAGCCCGCCGAGCTTCACATGCACATTGGGCAATGCGGCGAGGCGGCGGATGCTGTCGCGCCAGATGGGGAAACGTTCGTCCCGCTGGCCGGCGTAGCGGCCGACGCCCAGCGGCGTGCCGGCGTGGTTCAGCACGATCGCCGTATTCGGGCAGGCCTGCGCCAAATCCGCGATCCCGGGCAATTGCGGCTCCAGCGCCCAGGCGTCGAACGACAGGTTGCGGGCGCCAAGGCGGCGCACCGCGGCGCGCACGGCGCTGTCGCTGGCAAGGTCGGCGGGCATGGCGGCGAGGGGGCCGAGCACGGCGCGATCATCATCATGCGCCAGCATGTGGCGGACTCCGCGGAACCGGCCGCCCCCGGCGGCCTCGTGCGCGTCAAGCACCGCCTCGACGCCGTTTCCCAGACGCAGGTCGGCGAAACCAACCATGCCGGCGCAGGCCCGGAGCGGGCCGTAAAGACCGCTGGCCGACATGGCGGCGACGCCGTTGATGAATTCGGTTTCGCCCACCGGGCGCAACTCTTCCGCCCCATCGGCGCGATAGAAGGCGCCGCACTGGACATGCACCGTGGCAATGATGTTGTGGCCGGTGTTCAGGTCGGCCAGCAACTGGTCAAGCAGATACAGCGGGGTGAGCTGGATGGTTTTTTCAAAGGCATGCAGCGGCGGGCGCATCTCCGCCACCCGCTGGCGCCGGTCCCACAGGTGATGATGGGGGTCGATGATCGGCAGCCCGGGCTCGAGGATGGGTTCATTCATTGTGGCGTTTCTCCCGTGCGGCGACGCGGCCTGGCGGCCGCCAGCGTCACGTCGCCGGCGCGCAGCATAGGATTTTCTGGCGGCGCCGGGAAATCTTCCGGCGCGTCTTTCGCCGCGCGCAGGCGCGATCGGCTCAGCCGTCCAGGGCCCGGGCGTAATGGCGTGGGGCAAGGCGGAGGGTGAGCGCCGCGACGATGACGGCGCCCGTCGCATGCATCAGCCAGCCAGCGGCGTAGCCGCCGGTCAGGTCGTGCAGGTTGGCGATGATCCATGGCGGCAGCGCCGCCAGCAGGAAGCCGCCGCCCTGCATCAGCGCCGACAGGGCCCCGGCCTGGAGCGGGTCCGGCGCATGATCGAGCGCCGTCACCATGGCCAGCGCGAACCAGCCGCCGAGCCCCGCGCCGACAACAATAGCCCATGCGGCCGGCGCAGCGGTGGGCCACAGGGCGAGGCCGGTGAACCCCGTGACCTGCAAGGCCAGCGTCAGCCAGAGCCAGGGGCGGCGGTCGTCACGGCCGCTGGCGAGAACCGGGAGCAAAAGCGCCGCCAGCGCCTGGCTGGCGGCCATCAACGCCAGCAGGCTGCCGCTGGCGGCGCTGCTCCAGCCCAGCTCCTGCCAGGACGGCGACAGCCACGCCACGATCGACGAATAGCCGCCGTTGACCAGGCCGAAGCACGTCATCAGCAGCCAGACGCGCGGGCGTTTGATCAGCCGCCAGGCGGGATTGGTCCGCGCGGCCGGGCCTGCCCCGTTCGCCGGCAAGGTCGCCGCCGCCAGGGCCACGGCCGCCAGGGCCGGCAGGGCGAGAAAAGCGAGACCGGCGCGCCAGCTTCCGGCCAGCGACGCCGCCAGGGGCGAAAGTTGTGCGCCGAGCGCCCCGCCGCACATCAGCATGGATGAATAAAGACCCGTGACGGCGCCGACCCGATGCGGAAACTGCTGCTTGATGACGCCGGGAAACACCGCCTGGACGACGGCGACGCCAAGCCCGATCAGCGCGGCGGTGGCGACCAGCAGCCACCCCGGCCCCGGGACCAGACGCAGAAGCGAGCCAGCGCCCATGACCACGAGAGAGGCAATGACGGCCCGGCGGGCGCCAATGCCAGCCTGCAATCCCGGCCCCGCGAAGGCGACGAGGCCCATCAGCAACATTGGCGCCAGGGTGAGCAGGGACATGCCTTGCAGGCTGAGGCCCGCATCAGCCTGAATGGCTGGCGCCAGCGGGCCAACGCCGGTGATGAACGGACGCAGATTGAGCCCGACGATCGCCACGGCGGCGACCAGCAACGCCCGGCTGGCGCCAGACTTTGCCTGGCAGATGCTCGCGCCGCCCCCATTCCCGCCGTGGAGCCGGACGGCGGCTTCAGCCAGGCGCGCGCTGGCGGTCGCGGGATGTTTCACGCGTCAGATCCGGCGGCGGGAGCCTGGCGTTCCTTCCAGGCCGCGTAGGGCTCCGGCGCTGCGCCTGGCGCCAGCATGGGCTGATGGCGGATGGTCATGGATTGTTCGGCGTGCGGCAGGGATAGCTCCGCCTGTAGCGCCGCCGTCGACAGGCCGAATGGGGCGCCGTCATCGTTGGAAAAGGCGTAGACGACCTGGCTGACGCCGGCGAGGCGCATTGCCGCCATGCACATGGGGCAGGGCTGGCCGCTGGCGTAGACCACGCAACCGGACAGGTCCGTCGAACCGAGTTTCTGGCTGGCCGCCCGCACGGCGAGCAGTTCGGCATGGGCGGTGGGATCGTGGCTCCGGACGATCTCGTTGACGCCGCTGGCGATGACGGCGCCGTCGCGCACGATCACGGCGCCGAACGGGCGGCCGCCGCTGCCGACGTTGGCGCGCGCCAGTTCAATGGCCTCGCACAGGAAGCGGCGGTCCCGTTCGTTGTCAGTATCGGTCATGGTTCTGTCCTGGGTTTCTGGCGCCGGCCGCCGTGAGGATTTGCGCGATGGCGTGATAGCCGCGCCGCCTGGCGTGGGCGAGGGGCGTTACGCCGTCGTGGTCGGCGAGATTGACGTTGGCGCCCGCATCGACGAGCAGGCGGACGATCTGTTGATGGGCCGGGCCGCCGTCGCTGAGAATGATGGCCTCCAGCAAGGCGGTCCAGCCCAGCCGGTTGACGTGATCGACGGCGACGCCAGCCCCGATCAGCAGACGCACCGTCTCCACATGGCCGCGCTCAGCCGCCGGAATCAGGGCCGTGCCGCCGAAGCGGTTGACGCTTCTGAGGTCCGCGCCGTGCGCCAGGGTCAGCTTCAGAATGCCGGACAGCCCACGGGCGCCGGCGTAGAGATAGGGGCTGTCCTGGATGTTGTCTTTCGCGTTCACGTCGGCGCCAGCCGCGATGAGGGCTTCGGCGGCGGCGATGCTGTTGGCGTGCGTCGCGACCAGCAGGGGCGTGGCGCCGGCGGCGTTGCGGGCGTCGACGGGCGCGCCGGCGGCGAGGAGTTTCCGCACCGCGACGACATCGTTTTTCGCCGCGGCGTTGTGCAGCTCGCTGGCCATCACGGACGCTCCCGGCGTGGTTGCAGGGGCGGCGCGGGGCGCGGCCACGCCGGCGATCGCCAGCAGCGCCAGCCCGGCGCCGGCGAACGACAGGGACAGTTTTGACATGCGGGTCTCCCACGGCGCATCTGAAGCAATTCCCCTGTTACTGAGCGAATTCTGATCGACCAAACGCTTCCGTCTGGTCAGAAAGCGCTCCAGCGATGGCCGCGTCGCCACGGATAGTGCCCTGGGTGGAAATCATTTGAAAATTAAATGATTTTATCATCATTATTACGATCATGAATAGAAGGTCAGGGGGGCCGCATGTTCGACTCACGCCTGCTGCGCGCGTTCGTCGCCATCGTCGACGCTGGCGGTTTCACCCAGGCGGCCGCCCGGCTCCATGTCACCCAGTCCACCATCAGCCAGCAACTGGCCCGGCTGGAGGAGGCTGTTGGCCAGTCGCTGGTTGACCGGTCAGGAAGGCCGGCCATGCCCAGTCCCGCAGGCGAGCGACTGCTTGGGCATGCGCGGCGCATCCTGGCGTTGCAGGAGGAGGCGGGGCGGCTTCTGGCTGACCCCGCAGGCGTCGCCGCAATCCGCATCGGTATGGCCGAGGATCTCATCACGGCGCCAATGATGGCGCTGTTCGCACGCTTCGCCGCCCGGCGCCGCGAAGCGCGCCTCGACGTCGCCTCCGGCCTGAGCCGTGATCTGGCCCGCCGCCATCGCGACGGCGAGTTCGATATCGTGGTGATCAAGGAGGCCGGGCCGAGACCAGGCTGCCGCGCCAGTTTTCCTGAGCCCATGGCCTGGTTCGAAGGCGCCGGCTGCGGCGGCAGCTGGCCTGACCCGCTGCCGCTGGTGACGTTCCCGGCCGGCGGGCTGTACCGTGACGCCATGTTCGCGCGCGCCGCGCGGGAGGGGTTTGGCTGGTACGTCGCCTTTTCGGGCAGCAGCCTGCACAACGTTCTGGTGGCGGTGGAGGCGGGGCTTGGCGTCTCGTTGCTGCCCGTCAACGCCGCGCGGGGGCGGCGGTTGCGCCGCCACGCCCTGGGCAGCGAACCGGGCATGGTCGCCAACATTTACGTCGGGGAGCCGGCCGGGCCGGTTTCTGAACTGGCGGACGGCATGATTACGGTGCTGGCGGCGCGTGCGCGCGCTGAAACCGGCGACGGACCGCAGGACGGCCCGTCGGCCTGAAGGCCGGCGCCGCGCGGGCGCCTGGATCAGTGGGTGGAAATCGGCTTGCCGATGGCGCGCCAGACGGTTCCGTCGAACTCCTGCAACTGCATCTTGTCGTACATGCTGTAATTGTCAGGCGTGATGGTCAGGCTGACGTCGGGCAGCATCATCGGCGGGCGGTAGTCACGCACCTGCTTGGCGGCAGCCATCAGCCGTTCCTGGGTGACATCCTTGCCGGTTTTCTCGACAATGTGGCGGATCAGGTCGCCGATGACGTAGCCGAAGACGTTGCTGCCGTTGGTCTTGTCGCCACGCGGATAGTATTTGTCCATCCAGGCCTTCCACGCCAGGGTTTCCGGGTCATCCTTCCAGCGCGCGTCGGTCGGGTCCTTCAGCACCGCCGCCGTCACCACGCCTTTGGCGTTTTCCAGGCCAGCGTTCTTGAAGGTGGGGTTCACTGAGGCGGCGATGTAGCTCAGGTAAATCTTCGGCTTCCAGCCCATGACGCCCATTTTCTGCAAGGCCTGGCTGGTCTGCTTGGAATAGGAGCCCATGATCAGCGTGTCGGCGCCGGAGGCCTTCAGCGCCAGAATTTTTGAATCCACGGTGGGGTCGGTCAGTTCGTAGCTTTCCTTCGCCACGATCATCCTGTCGGCCCTGTCGCCAAGGCCGATCTGCACGCCGCGCAGGTAATCCTTGCCGAAGTCGTCGTTCTGGTAAAACACGCCGATTTTCGCGTCCGGGTTGTCCTGCAGGATGGCCTTCGCGTACAGCTTCGCCTCGCCGTAATAGGTGGGCAGGCCGGGCATGCTCAGCGGCGCGCTCTTCGGCTCCTGAAAGACATGCGAGCCGGACATGACGAACAGCTGCGGAATGCCCTTTGCGTGCAGATATTTCTGGATGGCGAAACCGGTTGGGGTGCCGCTCTGGCCGAACAGGGCGAAGATGTCGTCCTGCTCCACCAGCTTGCGGGTCTGCTCCACGGCTTTGGGCGGGCTGAGGGCGTCGTCGCGCAGCAACACCCTGATCTTGCGGCCATTCACGCCGCCCTCGTCGTTCACCTTGGCGAAATAGGCCTCGAAGGCATAGCCGAGAACGCCATAGGCCGAGGCCGGGCCGCTAAGCGGCTGCAGGGTGCCCAAACGGATTTCCGTATCTGAAACGCCCGGCGCGTTGGCGGCGCCGGCCGCGCCGCCGCCAACAACGCCAAACGCCACTGACAGACCCATGACGCCCGCACAAAACCTGCGCGTGATTCTCATCGTGTTTCCTCACCTTGCGCCGGCTGCTGCTGTTCTGGATGCGCGCCGGCTTGTGGGGACGTTAGGCGCAGGCGGCGCGGAAGGTCAATTTTGGCCATGTCGCGGCTGTGGGAGGCGTTCGGGCGCGCCACCGGCGAGCCCTGGACCGGGGGGCTGACGTTTGCGTGAGTTCCGGGAACAAACCCGGCTGGCCGGCGCTTCCCGGCAATGTCAGCCAGGACGGGCGCTGACGGGACGCCTGGACTGGGCCGGATGCACAACCTGGGAGCCTGCATGAGCGACGCGCTGGCGGTGTTGACCGCGGATTTCGACATCGTCCTGCGGCTGCTATGCGGCGCGCTCGCCGGCATCGTGGTGGGTTGGGAGCGCACGGTCAAACAGAGCTATGCCGGCATCCGCACGTTCGGGCTGGTCGGCCTTGGCACGGCCACGGCGGCGGCCATTTTCTCCGCCGCCACAGAAGGCGATGAGGCCAGCCGCGTGGTCCAGGGCATTCTGACCGGTGTCGGCTTCCTCGGCGCCGGGGTGATCACCATTGCCCGCAAGACGGCCGAGATCAAAGCAGAAGAGCGCGGCGGAGCGAAAAAGGAAGACCGGGAAATGCACGCCAGGGGGCCATCAGGGCTCACCACGGCGGCGGCCGTCTGGGTCACCGCCGCCTTGGGCTGCGCCGCCGGGCTTGGTGATTTTCACCTCGCGATCATCGGCGCCGGCCTGGCGCTGGTGCTGCTTCTGGTCGACCATTCCATTGAGCGCCTTGCCGGGCGCCGGCGCGGGACCTGACGGCCAGGGCCGCGGGCGGGATCAAGCCGGACTTTGAACAAAACCAGCCCTTGTAACGTTATCAGTCCAGAGACCCACATGATGGAGGACATCCGATGGACTGGAACCGCGTTGAAGGAAACTGGAAGCAGGTCAAGGGCAAGGTCAAGGAGCAGTGGGGCAAACTTACTGACGATGATCTGGACGTGATCAACGGCAAGCGGGACCAGCTCGAAGGAAAGCTTCAGGAGCGTTATGGTCTGGCGAAGGACAAGGCTGAAGCTGACGTCAACAGTTGGTATGACCGCCAGACCTGGCAATGATCTGGCAATGATGCGGCGCCCCCGACCCCAGCAAGACGCCCCCGCAAAGCCCGCCGGCCTTTCCGGCGGGTTTTGACGTAGGGGCGTGAAGCGCCTTCAAGGCAGCGCCCTGCCGGCGCCTGTGGCCGCCGCCGTCGCTGTTCGCGACCGGATGGATCAGCGTGGACCGGCTGGCGCGCCGTCCTGCTTCGACGCGCCGTCCTTCTTCATCTCCTGCTTCATTTCTTGCTTCGTTTCTTGCGGCCTGTCGCCGGCCTGATTGGTGTATCCCTGATTGATGTAAACGGTGGCGGTCATGCCGGCGACGAGGTTGACGCCGTCCGGCGCCGGGTCGAGCCTGATCCGCACCGGAATGCGCTGGGCGAGGCGCACCCAGCTGAAGGTGGGGTTGATATTGGCCAGCAGGCCGGCGCCGACAGTGCGTTCGCGATCCTCGATGCCGGCGGCGATGCTTTCCACATGACCGTGCAGGGGCGTCGGCTGGCCCATCAGCCAGATGGTGGCGCTGTCGCCCACATGCACCCGATTGAGCTTGGTTTCTTCCAGATAGGCTTCAACGCGCAGGGAAGCCGTGTCGATCAGGGCGACCTTCGCCGCGCCGGCGGCGACATAATCACCCGGACGCACGGTGAAATTGGTAATGACGCCGGAGACCGGAGCGCGGACTTCCGAGCGCTCCAGATTGAGGCGCGCGAGATCGCGGGCGGCGGTCGCCTGTTGCACGGCGGCGGCGGCGCTGTCCAGCGCCAGCTGCGCCTGCTCGGTCTTCTGTTGCGAGACCACGTCCCCCAGCTTTTCATAACGTTTCAGCTCGCGCGCGGCCTGCTCCAGCGTCGCCTTGCCGCCGGCCAGCGCGGCCTCCGCCTGGCGCAGGGCGATGGTGAAACGGGCGGGGTCGATGCGAAACAGCACGTCGCCGGCTTTCACTGTCTGGTTGTCCTGCACCAGCACCTCGCTCACCAGGCCGGAGACGTCGGGCGCCACGCCGACGATGTCGGCGCGCACCTTGGCGTCGCGGGTCCAGGGATCGCTCATGTAATGGCTCCACAGGGCGCGCCCGGCGAAAAACGCCGCGACGCACATGAGGAGGGTGACAAGGACGCGCGCCAGGCCGCGCAACGAAAAGGTCATGACAGCCACCACCGTGACAGATTGAAAACACCCAGAAGCAGGACAACGTAAAGCGCGATGTCGAACAGGCCCCGATGCCAGACCAGGGCGTAGAAGCCCGCCCAGGTCAGCGCCCGGCGGACGAGCAGGCTGACGGCGAGCGTTACCAGCATCAGCACGAGCAGCGTCGGCACATAAACGCCGTAAATGTCGATTTCTCCGGTCATGCGGCGCCCGCTTCCCGTGGCTGTTCAGTCTTCTGGTCCAAATTCCCCATCGCGGCGGCGTCCGTCGCATCCGCCGCGAACACCGCCAGAGGCGGCGGCGCCTGCGGGCATACAATGCGGCGCAGGCCGACCAGCGCGTCCAGCGCCCGGCGCGAGGCGGCGTCCTGATCGGCGCGGGCCGTGATCATGGCCTGGTCGATGGCCTGGATCAGGGCGTCAGGCGCCGGGACCAGCCGGTCCCTGGCCTGGCGGGCGCGATAGAGCGCTGCGACGCCCTGGAGCACGGCGTCCCAGGCGGCGACCTTCGCCGGGGATTGCTGGCGACGGGCCTTTTGCAGTTCGATGATGTTGAAGCCGACGCGCACCTCGGAATAGCCGTCAACCTTCGCCAGTTCACGGTCGCCCAGCGTGGCAAGGCGCGGCACCAGCTGGCCGAGCCGGTCCAGCATGCGGCCGGCGAGCCGCTGCGGATCATCCCGCCGGTATCCGGCGGCCGCGTCGGCGAGATCACGCCAGCCGGCGCGCACCAGCCGCCAGGCGGCGATCTCCGCGCCGAAGGGGCGGGTGGCGATGTACCAGAGATAGGCGAACAGCAGGCCGGCGACGGCGGCGGCGCTCTGGTTGATGAAGCTGGCGAAGTCCGCCTCATAGCGGTTTTCCATGGCGACGAACGAGGCGGTGTTGGTCGCCAGCATCAACCCCAGCATGGTGTATTGCGGCCGTGACATCAGCAGGCCGATCACCAGAAACGGGGGGGCGAACACCAGCACCAGCATTTCGAAATCATGGATCGCCGGCAGGATCGCGAACAAATAGACCGCCGCCACCAGCACGCTCACGCTGGTCCAGATGGTCATGAAGCGGGCCTGCGCCGCCGGTTGGTCGAGAGCGCCGAAGAAACAGCAGGCCACCGCCGTCATCATTACCGCCCCGCCGCCGGCGGACCAGCCTGTGGCGATCCAGAAGGCGAAGGCGAGCAGCGTCGCGGCCACACAGCTGACGGCGTAAAACAGCATCATGCCGTAATCGTAGTGGCGCACCGTCCGCACCACCTGGCGATGGCGGAAGCGTGGGCGCCACGGGGCCGCCGGGCCCTGCCCGCCGATATCCCGCATCAGGGCGAGGCAGTCGCCCCACAGGGCGACGATCTCTCCCAGCCGGTCCAGGGCGCTGCCCTCCACGAGGTCGCGCCAGTTTTGCGGGGCTTCACGGCGCAGGGCGCGAATATCGCCGAGAATGGCGTCTGCGGCGTCGGGGTCGCCATTGCGACCATCCGCGAACCAGGCCGTTGCCCGCGCCAGCAACGCCGACAGGTCCGGGGGAAGGGGAGGCGCCTGATCCTCCGGCGTCGCCTCCGGATCGACCTCCGCCATCGCCTCGGGCGCCGCCAGATTGTCTGTCCGCAGGGCATGCAACCGGTCGGCGAGGGAGGAGAGCAGGGGCAGCAGCATCATCAGCCGGCCGCGCAACTCCCGCGCATGGCGCACGAGATCGCGCGTCGTGGCGTCGAAGGCGAGCTGGGTGATCAGCATGTCGAGGCCGCCGATGTCGGCGGCCAGTTTCTGCCGGCGCAGGGGCGTCATGGGCAGCGCCCCTTCGCCCCGCAGGATCTCCGTCGCCCAGGAGGCGGCGTCGTCGATCCAGCTGTTGACCGAACTGGACAGCACGCCGCGCATGCTGGTGGGAAAAACGAGCGTTCCGACCACCGTGGCGCAGGTGATGCCGAGAATGATCTCCTCGCTGCGGGCCACGGCCACGTCAAAGATGGTTTGCGGCGCGCTGACGGCGGGCAGGGCAATGATCGGCAGGCTGTAGCCGGCGAGCATGAAGATATAGCTGCGCGGCGTGCGGATCATCAGCGAGATGTAAAGCAGGGCCCCGGTCCACAAGGCGACGACCAGGCTCAACAGTTCCGGCGAGTCGACGAACAGCGGCACGAAGAACACCGAGGCGCTGGCGCCGATGAGGGTGCCGAGCGCCCGGTACAGCCCCTTGGACGCGGTGGCGCCCGACAGGGGGTTTGAGACGATGTAAACCGCCGCCATGGCCCAGTAGGGACGCGACAGGTCAAACGCCAGGGCGATGTAAAGCGCCAGCATGGCGGCGAGAAAGGCCTTGCCGGAGAAAAGCCACTCGCGAAGGGTCGGCAGGTCGGCCGTCACGGGCGGCTCCGTTCTGGCGCGGCGGCTTCAATGGCCTTCAACACGCGCATGGTCGCCTCCAGATCGCTGGCGGGCATCCCCGCCAGCGTGGCGGCGCGGGCGCTGTTTAGCGCCGCCTCGATCTTGCCGGACAGCTGCTCGCCACGCCCGGTCAGCCAGATGGCGTTGGCGCGGCGGTCTTCGGGGTGGGGGCGCCGCTCGACAAGGCCAGCGTCGGCGAGCTGGTCGAGCAGGCGCACCAGCGAAGCGCCCTCAATGCCGATGCGGGCGGCGAGGGTGATCTGGCGGACGCCGCCGCCAAGCCGGCTGACCCAGATCAGCGGCGTGGCCAGCGCTTCCGACAGGCCAAGCGATTTCAGCTCCGCTTCGGCAATGCGCCGCCATTGCCGCCCGCTCTGGAGCAGTTGCGAAGTCAGCGCGCGTCGGAGGGCGTCGTCACGGGTCATGCCAACCAGTTAGTGGCCAAACTATCAGCAGGCAAACCAATCCAGCCATGCAAAAAAAGCATGTAGATGATGGTTGCGTGCGCCGCGTCATGCGTGCGACGTGGCGGGCCGGCGCGGTGGCCTGGCCGCCGCCAGGATGGCGTGATCAGCGCGACGGCGCAGGCGGGGCCCGGCCCGCCTACTCCGGCGCGCCAGGGGCAATTTTTGCCAGCGACACCAGCAGCCGCTCGCGCAGGTCGCGCAATTCGGCGTAGCGCTCGAAATGAGGCGTGTTGTCGAGCAGGGCCCGGGTGACGTCGCCTGGATCGTTGTTGAACTGCACCAGGACGGCGCGGTTGTTTTCCCGGATTTTTTCCCCGGTTTCCTGAAGCTCCTGGTCAATATCCCTGAGCTCGGCCCGGAGCGCTTCTTCATCGATCATGTCTGCCTCCCTGTCGCCGCCGTCATCCCCTGGCCGGGCATGCGGCGGCGCATGCTTCCGTGAAGGATATGCCTGCCTCCAGTCGCCAGGCGCCTCTTCGCCTGGCAAGCATCCCGCCCGGCAAGCACCCCGCCCGACAAGTCCCCTGGTCCGGCAATCCCGCTGGCCGGGCAACCCCGCGCCTGGCCCGCCAGTCTGGCCAGGTCAGAGCGCGGGATGGCGCCTGTGCCAGTCGGTATGGCTCTGGAATGCATGGCCCGCGGCGACAAGCCCGGCCTCATCGAAGTGCCTGCCCACCAGTTGGAAGCCGATGCAGCCGCCATTGGCCGCCGCGCCGGCGGGCAGGGTGATGGTCGGGCTGCCGGTCATGTCGAACGGGCAGTTGAAACGCAGCACCCCCTGGAGGACCGACGGGTCGCTGACAATGCTGGCCATTTTCGCCAGCGTCGGCGCGGCGAAGCCGAGCGTCGGCATGGCGATCAGGTCGATATCCGCGAACAGGGCGCGGACCTGGCCGCGAAAAGCCTCCCGCCGCAGCACGATCTTCTGGTAATCGACCGCCGACAGCTTCAGCCCCAGCTCGATGAAGCTGGCGAGGCCGGGGCCGTAAGCCTCCTTGTGGGCCGGATACAGGTCCTCATGGGCGACCGCCGTTTCAACGCCGCACAGGGGCGTCCAGTCGTCGACGACCGACGTGGGGTCGGGAAAGGCGATCTCGCGGATATCCGCCCCAAGCCGGGCCAGTGTTCGCAGGGCCTCATCGAAGGCCGCGCCGGTTTCTTCATCAACGCCCTGGCTGACGAGACGGTGGTCGACGCCGATGGCGACGCCACGCAGATCATCGCGAAGGCCGGCGAGATAATCCGGCACGGGTTCAGGCGCGGCGGTCGGATCCTTCGGATCAGCGCCGGCGATGGCGCCGAGCATGGCCCCGCAATCGACGGCGCTGCGGGCCATCGGCCCGATGTGATCAAGGGTGGCCGCCAGCTCGAAAGCGCCGTAACGGCTGACGCGGCCCCAGGTTGGCTTGAGGCCGGTGACGCCATTGCAGCAGGAGGGAAGGCGGATGGAGCCACCCGTATCGGTGCCGATGGCGCCGTAACAGAGGCCGGCCGCCGTCGCCACGCCCGACCCGCTGGAGGAAACGCCGGTCCACAGATCAGGATTCCAAGGGTTCACCGGCGGGTCGATGTCGGGATGGTGCAGGCCAAGCGCGCCTTCGGTCTGTTGCAGCTTGCCGAGGATCACGGCGCCCGCCGCGCGCAGCCGCGCCACCACAGTTCCATCCTCGGCCGGCCGGTTCTCCCGCAGCAGGGGCATGCCGTGCGAGGTCGGCGTGTCCTTCATCCAGCACAGGTCCTTCACCGCCACCGGCACGCCGTGCAGCGGGCCGCGCACCCGGCCTTCCGCGAGCTCCTTTTCGGCGGTCCGCGCTTCCGCCAGCGCCGTTTCCGCCGTGACGGTAGAGAAACTTTTCAATGCGCCGTCGAGGCGGCCAATGCGATCGAGCGCCGCCTGGGTGATCTCCACCGGCGAAAGGCGCCGGGCGCGGATCTGTTCGCCGAGCTCAACCAGTCCCAGATATTGCGGATCATTGTCAGCCATTATTCCCCCCGAAACCAGATATGCAGGCCGAGCCTGACACACCGGCGCGGCGCCGACAAACCCCACGGCGTTCACAGAGGCGCGGTCCGCGGCGGGATTTTTCTTGCCCGATGCGGAGGGGCGCAAGAAGATGCGCCCACCACAAAGACAACCAACGGGCGGGGCAACGTTCATGACAGGGCAATTTGGCGCGCAATCCACAACCGATGAGGTGCTCGCGGGCGTCGATCTGAGGGGCAAGCGTTTTCTCGTCACCGGCGTGTCGGCCGGCCTGGGGGTGGAAACCGCCCGGTCGCTCGTGGCGCGCGGCGCCGACGTGGTGGGCGCGGCGCGCGATCTGGGCAAGGCGGAGCGCGCCACGGCCGAGGTGCGCGCGGCCGCCGGCGAGAGTGGCGGCAGCCTTGAACTCACCGAACTGGACCTGGCTTCGCTCGCCAGCGTCCGCGCCTGCGCCGACCGCCTGCTGGCGGACGGCCGGCCGTTCGACGTGGTGATCGCCAACGCCGGGGTGATGACCACGCCCTTCGGCCACACGGCGGACGGCTTCGAAACCCAGTTCGGCACCAACCATCTGGGCCATTTCGTTTTTGTCAATCGCGTCGCGCCGCTGATCCGCGACGGCGGGCGCTTCGTCGGCCTGTCGTCGTCGGCGCACCGCCTGTCGGACGTCGATCTGGACGATCCGAATTTTGAGCGGACCGAATACGACCGCTGGGGCGCCTATGGCCGCTCGAAAACCGCCAACGCCCTGTTCGCGGTGGAGTTCGACCGCCGCCACCGCGATCGCGGCGTCCGGGCCTGCTCGTTGATGCCGGGCATGATCCAGACAGAGCTGGGCCGGCACATGCGCCCGGAGGATCGCGAAGCCCTGAAGGTTCGCGCCAGCGCCGCTGCGGCAGCTGGCGGGCCCGCGCCGGTTTACAAGACGGTTCCGCAGGGCGCGGCGACCTCGGTGTGGGCGGCGGTTGTCGCGGAAGCCGGACAGATCGGCGGGCAGTACTGCGAAAATTGCCAGGTCGCCGAAGTCGTTGACGACAGCCGACGCCGTGACGGCGTGCGCTCATGGGCGCTTGATCCCGACAGCGCCAGACGGCTGTGGGCAAAGAGCGAGGAGATGACCGGCGAGCGCTTCTGAAGTGGCGGCCGTCAACGGAACAGCCCCCGCCGGGCGTCTGTCAAAGAGTCCATCACCTGTAAAGGGGACGGGCAGGGCAGACGCACGGCGTCATCCCGGCGAAGCGACCAGGCCGCCGCCGCTTCCTAGTGTTTCGCATCCAACCCCGGCGTCTCGCTCCTCATGAGGAATTGCTGGGTCAGTGTCGGCGCGAATTCGGCCAGTCGCGCCGCCATGCGCTCTTCCTGGGCGAGGATGCGCTTGCAAACCGCGGCGGTTTCGGCGTCGTCCAGCAACTCGGCGGCGGCAATCAGAACCCTGTAGGCCATGATTTCCATGTGCTCGAAGGTGTAGCTGGCCATATAGCCCTTGACGATCTCGTCACTGACGAACATCCCCGACATGCCCTGGGCAGACGCCATGAACTTGCCCATCAGATCCTTGACGGTTGAGGTGTCGCCGCCGAGCCTGACGATGCAGCTCTCAAGCTGTTCGGCCTGGCTGCGCGTTTCCTGAAGGTGCTCCTGAAGCATGGCCCGCACTTCCGGGTAGCTGTCTATCCGGTCCGCCATGGCGGACAGCATGGTCTCCGCCTGTTTTTCCATGGCGTGCGCGTCTTTCAGCCATGCAAGAAGACTGTCTGCGGTCGCTTCTCCGGTGAACGAGACCGGGGATTCGCGCCTGTCAAACGGCGCGCCGAACTCATGCCCGGATTGGGAAGCGCCTTCCCTGAACTGGTTGACCATTCTGGCCTCCTGTCGGTCGTGTCCTGGATTCCAAAAAAGAGCGGGGGCGCCTGAGGGCGCCCCCGCGCGGCAGGTCAGCGTTGTCCGCCGCGATCGTGCGCGCCGCGGCCGCCTCCATGGCTATGCTCGCCGCCCTTGCGGCCTGCCTCGGAGGCAAGCTCCCGGTCCCTGGAGAAGCTCCGCTCCTCAGCCGGAACGCTCGCTCCGCCTTTCGCCGAAATTTCGCGCTGCTTCTGCTCGTCCATGCCGGCAAAGCCGCGGCCTTCGCCGCCGCCCTGTTTGCCGCCCTGTTGATTGGCCATGTCATCCTCCTGAAAACTGGCGGGTGAACTGACTGAACAAGATGCGGCGCCCGATGTTCCCAGGCGAAATAGGGTCATTGTGCGACAAATAACGGAGCAGATTTGTATTGCTGGCAGCAGTGGATGCAATTCTCATGAACGCGAACGCACAGGCGCGGCGGCGCCGTTTTGTTGATGATTGACGGAGAGATTCTGGGGCAGCTTCAGGGAATGTTTTGTCTGCCGCGCCTGATGGGGGCTCCTGACGTTTTTTACGCGCTAAAACCCGCCTGTTTCGTGGGGAGAGTGCTGGCTGGAGACGGGAATGAACGGGATGGGGGGCGCGCATCGTCCAAAGATCTGCAAGAACTTTGGCGTCGCTGATGACATGAAGGAAGAGAAAGCGCCGCCGGTATAAGGTCCGGGCCGCAGCCCAGGCTCACGGGCTGGCCGGAGCACGGTGGCCCCACATCTCACACTGCCGCGCGGCTTGTCAGATCGTTACTTTGAGGCAGGCGCCCCGATCCCCGGCGGCCGCGGGACGCGCCCCTGGAGACGACAATGAACCGCAGCCGCCCGACTATACAATCGGCAGCGTGCGCGGCGTTTATACGGAGAAAGGTATGACGGCAATCACCGCCTTGCGTCAGCCTGCTTGGGCCGTCGCTGAATCCGGGGCTCTGGCTAACCCCTTGATATAATGGTCGGAGTGAGAGGATTTGAACCTCCGACCCCCTCGTCCCGAACGAGGTGCGCTACCAGGCTGCGCTACACTCCGACTTGTCAGCGTCGCCGCCAACGTGGCTGCCTTATAGCGACGCCTGCGGGTCCCTGCAAGCGGGACGCGACAGGTTTTCGACAGCTGCGCGCTGGCGTCCCGCCAGCGCCCGAAAAACATTGATATTTAATCTGCGCGGCGGCGTCCGCCGGCTGGGGATATCTGCGGAGCACGCTGTCGCTGCGCCATCCCGGGCGGTTCGCGTGGTCCGGGCCCGGCTGATTGTCAAGGCCGGCATGGACGCCGCGCTACTGGCGTGGACAAAACGGGCGCGTGCGCTGCCGCACCAACAGCGGGACCGGCAGGCGGCATTGTCGTCGCAGCCACCTTGATGACGGCGCAACGCCCTGATGTTGTTAACAAACCGTTAGCCATTTGGGTTGAAGGAATGTCGGCGCTGGTGGGAACAAGCAGACGGGCCGGGGTGTTACGCCCCTGGCTTGCGCACACCGCCGCCGCTCTTCGGAGCAGTGGGGTGTTCGCGGTTCGTTGTGGAGGTTGGGCCGTGTCAGCAACGGTTTTGGGCAGTTTCATGGTTGTGGCCGCGAGCATTGGCGTTGTCGCCCTGCTGATTTTCCTGCTTCCTTTCCCCCGCGTGGCTCGCGCCGGCATGTGCGCGCTGACGGTGATGTGCGGCCTGATCTGGGGCGTTGACCAGGTGCGCCTGGCTTCGCTGGTTGAGCCCGCGCAACTGGCGATGGTGCGGCTGGCGCCTGGCGCGCGCCTTTGACAATTGTGGCCTGACGCCAGGCGCGCCAAAGCCGGCGGGCGGTCTGCAGCGTCCGCCATGGGCCTCGCGGGCCATGCCGCCGGGCGCGCGGGGCGTTATGCACAGACGACCCAAATTGCCCTCCGTTGCAGATTGCCAGGAAAACAACCCCGGCTTATGTTTCGCGCCAGTTGGGGCGTAGCCAAGTGGTAAGGCAGCGGTTTTTGGTACCGCCATTCCCAGGTTCGAATCCTGGCGCCCCAGCCAGTGAATTTTCATTTCGTATTAGTTAATTAAATCAACGCCTTACGTGGGGCGCGTTTGGTGCTTGCGCGCTGACAGAGGCGCTTCCATCTTTCTGCGGCGAAACAAAACAGAATTTGCCCAGAGGGTGAAGCCGGCAGGGCGCCGGCCTGCGATTTCTCCGGGATGGCGACATGCGTAGGGGCTTGCCCTGAAGGGGCTGGCGAGCGGCGCGGCCGCCAGCGGTCCCGATCCCGAACGCTGCATCGTGAGGAGGCGGGATCAAGGTCCGGCTCCACCATGGGTATGGACGTGCTCCTGGATATGTTAACCGTTGGCTGTTAAACCATGGGGATGAAGCGCGCCCTGACTATCCCATGCGCCGTCGGCGCAAGCATGTCGCTGATGTTGCTCTCCAACATCGCCATTGCCAGCGAACTGGCGGATGCGGGGCGCGCGATCGCCGGGGCGAAGTGCTCCCGGTGTCATGCGACAGGCGCCGTTGGCGCCAGCCCCCACAAGGAAGCTCCGCCCTTCCGCGAACTGGCCAGGCGTTATCCGATAGACAATCTGGCGGAAGCTTTTGCTGAAGGCCTGAGCGTGGGGCACGCCGACATGCCGGAGTTCAGGCTGTCGGTCAGGCAGACCAACGCGCTTCTGGCATATCTTCAATCAATCCAGACCAGTAAATCACGGTAGGCGGCGGCCAGGGGGCCTTCGGGCGCCCCGTGGCGCTCCGGTTAGGCGCGCCGCCAGGACCATCGCGGCCGATTTGGGTGCCCCCTGTCGCAAGCCTGGCCGGTAAGGCGCAAAGCTGGAGATCCCGCCGGTCGCCGTCATCCCGCGTCGCTTCCGTCGCTGCCCCTGCGCTGCTTCGCCATCCATGGCCCTGGCTTCATGGCGCATGACCAGGATGGGCGTGGGATCATCGCCCGGAAAGAAGGACGTTCGGCGCTGCAGGCGAAGGCGCCCGTCGTGGAAGGCGTCTGGACGGAGGCGGATCGATGTCTGGCTGACGTGACGTTATCATGCGGGCGCCGGCGGCCGCCGCGCCTCAGTCGCGCGTTTCAAGCTGTCTTGCCAGCCACCGGGAGCCACCCTCACCGATGGCGAGCGCCACGGCTCCGGCGGCGAAAAGCATTGGCAGGCGCGGACCAAGAATGTCCCGGAAGGCGAAAAGACCGATGACCGCGGTCAACAGGGCCAGCGCGCCTGCCAGCGACAACAGCTTCAGAACCAGCATCCCGGCGACTGCTTTCATTCCAGTTCCGTTCGCTCCTGCACTCTCCGGTTTATACGCGCAACGGCGCGGTGGGTGGGGTCTTGTGGGCCCGTGCTTCTGGTGAGAGCCATCATCCTAAAGCAAAACGCCGTCGCGCCAAACAGGGGCGCTGTCTGATCTTTGAGCTGGACGTGTTTCTTTACGGGATGCATCGCTCCGTTCGGACGGAAAACATTCTGAAGCAAGGCATCCGCTTTGCCAGGATTGCAGGGAAACCGGGCTTCGGGCGATTCCCATGAGTCCGTTTCGCCTGGGCGCCGGCTGTTGCGGCGCCCGGGAACGTTGTGGCCCTGAAAAGCGTTGCCTGAGGGAAGGAGGATTGTGGCCATGAACTTCCGTTTTTTGATCATCGCTTCCATGGTGACCGTCGCGCCCTGCGTGATGGCGCTGCCCGGGTCGTCGGCCATGGCGCAATGGACCGGACCTTCCGACACAAAACAGGCTGCGCAGCCGGCTTACGGAAAGACGACCGTTTCCGCGATTAAGGCGCAGCCGAAGGACGACCAGAAGGTGACCCTGGAAGGCATGATTGTTCGCAAGACTGGCAAGGAACGCTACCAGTTCAAGGATGGGACGGGCGAGATTTCCGTGGAGATTGATGACGAGATTTTTCCAAATGAGCCGGTCGGACCCACGACCCGGATCCGGATTGAAGGGGAAGTCGACACCCATTTGATGAAAGAGCCGGATATCGACGCCGAGCGGGTCACCATCATGAAATAACTCCTGACTGGCGTTACAGGCGGGAAGCCTGCGGCGCCGGCCGGATATCCCGCCTTCGCGACGGCGCGCTTGCCTGCGCCATTTGCCAGACATTCGCCAGGCCCTTGCCCGGTGTTCGGCTTCGCCAGATCGGGCAGGCGTTGTCGTCTGCCCGCGGTCGTCCCATTCCACGCCGCGAAGCTCACAATAGCGGATGGGCAAACCGTGAGCCGCTGACCCTGGACGACTCCACTTTTCTCGACAATACGTTTACGTGACTTCCCGTGTGACGCGTCCGCGACGGGCGCGCGGCGGACATTTTCGCCTGCGCCGCGGCGGCGGGCTGGCGAGGGCCGCGAAACAATCAGTTGGACGGGGCGCATCCCGGCGGAGCGAGCGGCGTTCCGCGAGAGGGCGCCCCGGGCGCGGATTCAGCTCCGCGCCGCACGAGGGAGATGCGATATGGCCGGACAGGTCAGGGAACCGGATGCGCTGGATGGGGAGGCAGGTCGCAACGCCCTGCGCGGTTTCCTCGAAGGATATTTCGGCGAGCGCCCGGAGCGCTTCGAGGTCGCCAAAATTTCCGGCGGCCAGTCCAATCCGACCTATTTCGTTGACTTCGGCGACCGCCGCATGGTGCTGCGCAAGCAGCCAACCGGCGAGCTGCTGCCTGGCGCCCACGCCATCGACCGCGAATTCCGCGCGCTCGAGGCGCTGAACCCCGTTGACGTTCCAACCCCGCGCGCCGTGCTGCATTACCGGGAGCGGGACGTGCTCGGCACGCCGTTCTACATGATGGAGCGGCTGGACGGTCGCGTGTTCCATGATTGCGCCCTGCCGGGCCTGGCTCCGGACGAGCGCCGCGCCGTTTATCTCGGTCTGGCTGAAGCCATGGCGAAGCTGCACGCGGTGCAGCCGGAGAAGATCGGCCTGGGTGATTTTGGCAAGCCTGGAAACTACTTCCAGCGCCAGATCGCCCGCTGGACGCGCGCCTACAACGAAAGCCCGAGCGAGCGGGTTCCGGCGCTCGACAGGCTGGTTGAATGGCTGCCGGCCCACATGCCGGCGGACGATGGGCGCGTCGCCATCGCCCACGGCGACTTCCGCCTCGGCAACATGCTTTACCACCCCACGGAGCCACGGGTGATCGGCATTCTCGACTGGGAGCTGTCGACCCTCGGTCATCCGCTGGCCGATCTGGCGTTCGCCTGCATCCCCTGGCGCACGACGCCGGCGCAGTATGGCGGCATTCTGGGGCTGGATCACGCGGCCCTCGGTATTCCGACCGAGGCGGAATTCGTGGCGCATTACTATGAGCATGCTGTGCCGACGGCGGAGTTGCAGCCGTTCCACGTGGCGTTCGCCCTGTTCCGGTTCTCGGTGATTTTCATGGGCATCAACGACCGGGTGCGCGCTGGCAACGCCGCCGGCGAGGACGCCGCCAGGCTGGAGCCATTGGCCCGGGAGATGGCGGAGCGCGCGGTCGAGGCCATCGGCTGAGGCCTGTCCTGGGTCGGGCCAGCCCGGCCAGGCGGGGTTGGACCAGCCTGGCTGACCGGTTGCGCCGGATTGCGGGCGCCGCCGCCCTGGCGTTACCCGCCGGCGAGCAGGCGCTCGAATGCGACGCCGCCGAGCAGCCTGGCGAGCGCGTCGGCGGTGAGCCAGACGACAAACAGCAGCGTCGCAAAAATCAGGCAGGAGCGCAGGGGGCGCCTGGCGCGCGCCGTGTCGTCCCACGGGCCATCGGGCAGTCGTGGAGCCGGTTCGTCGTCCGGCAGATTTTGGCAGGCCGCAGGCGGAAGCACCTGGACGGTCGTCCGGACCGGCCCCCGGACCTTCAGGCGCTCGCGCCGCCAGAACCGCAAGGCGACGTAAAGATGCGCCCGCCACCGGGCGTTTTCCGCCGCCAGCGCCAGTTCGATCGTGCGGGATGGTTCCGGTGGTGTCCGAAGATTCTGATCCATGACGCCAGCCCGTTTCTGGGCAGACATCGTAGCTGTGAGCGGGGAGCTTTTCTGTCGTCCCGCAGGCCTTGCCGGAAGTCGTCCGCTTTCCGGCAAGTATTTTGATGTTTCGGAACGACATTTATCCGCGTTCATGGGCGCCTGGAGGTTTGGCGCATGATTTGCGCCAGTCCCCCCGGGTTGCGCCGGCTGGCCGCGCCGCTGGCCGTACCGCCTGGGAGCGCCCAGGCGGCTGCGTGGCGCCGGTGCTCGCGGCGGTCATGTCCGCTTGTTCAGGCCGCCTGTCCGTCCGCCTTCGGGAAGTCCGTGTAACCGCGTATGTCGCCGCCGTAGAAGGTTGGGCGGTCATAGGGCGTCAGCGGCGCTCCGGTCCGCAGGCGGTCCGGCAGGTCAGGGTTCGAGGTGAAATGACGGCCAAAGGCGATGATGTCGGCGTTACCGGCGGCGATGGTCTCCTCGGCCATGTCGCCCGTGTAATTGCCGGCGGAGATCAGCACGCCTGGCCACAGGGGCCGGAACAGCTCCGCCGCCGACGGCACGCCCTGGTGATCGACCTCACGCTGGCCGGCGCCGCTGGCGCGCGGCTCGATCAGATGCAGATAAGCCAGGCCCATGGGGGCGAGTTGCCCCACCACATGGCTGTACAACGGCATCGGCTCGTCTTCGCCCGAGCCATTGGCCACGCCGAAGGGCGACAGCCGCACGGCGACGCGCTCCGCCCCGCAGGCGGCGACCAGGCTCCGGGTCACTTCGAGCAGCAGGCGGGCGCGGTTTTCGATGGAGCCGCCCCAGTGGTCATCGCGCTGGTTGCTGCGGCTTTGCAGGAACTGCTCAAGCAGGTAGCCGTTGGCGCCGTGAATCTCGACGCCATCGAAGCCGGCCTCCAGGGCGTTGAGGCCGGCCCGGCGATAAACGCCGATGAGTTCGTGGATTTCCGCGTCGGTGAGGGCGCGCGGCGTTGGCATCGGCTCCGGCGTTCCGCTGGCTGTCATCACCTTGATGTCGGCGGCGATGGGCGAGGGGGCGACAGGCAGGGCGCCGCCGGGCTGGTAGGATGGATGCGACACCCGGCCCATGTGCCACAATTGCAGGAAGATCTGCCCGCCCCGCGCGTGCACGGCTTCCGTGATGGCTTTCCAGCCGGCGATCTGTCCGGGCGTATGGATGCCGGGCGTATTGAGCGCGCCGCGACCGGTGGGATGCACCTGGGAGGCCTCGGCGATGATCAGGCCGCCGGCGCTGGCGCGCTGGCCGTAATAGGTGGCGTTGAGCGGGCGCGGCGTTTCGTCCGGGCCGGCCCGCATGCGCGTGAGCGGAGCCATGGCCACGCGGTGGGACAGGTCAAGGACGCCGGCGCGCAGGGGGGAGAACAGATGCGGCCTGCGCGTGGCCTCAGCGGGTTGCCGGATGGTCTGCGTCGACACGTTCAATTTCCTCCTGATTTCGCACGTTGGCGCGTCGCCATGGCGCGGCGGCGCTGCGCCTGGTTGTTCAGGCGCATGTTTACGATGCAAATTCATAACGGCTTTGCCTGAAAAGGCCATGGAGAGGGTTGTGTCACACAATGGGTGAGACGGGAGATGCTGCGACCGGCAGTCCCCCCGCGCTGCGGGTTCTTGTCGACGCCGACGCCTGCCCGGTGAAGGATGAGATTTACCGGGTCGCCGGCCGCCACGGCGCGCCGTGTTTCGTGGTCGCCAACAGTTTCATCCGCACGCCGCGCGACCAGCAGGTTACGTTCGTCCGCGTCGGCGACGGTTTCGACGCCGCCGACGACTGGATCGCCGCCCGTTCCGGCCCCGGCGCGGTGGTGGTGACGGCCGACGTGCCGCTGGCGAGCCGCTGCGTCGCCGCTGGCGCGGTGGTGCTGGGGCCGGACGGGCGCGGCTTCACGGAAAACTCCGTCGGCATGGCGCTGGCCATGCGCAACCTGATGCAGGACCTGCGCGAAGCCGGAGCCGTCACGGGCGGGCCGCGGCCATTCTCCGCGCGCGATCGCTCGGCGTTCCTGTCAGCGCTGGACCTGGCGATCGTGCGGCTGAAGCGGGCCGGGTTTGCGCCGTAGGCGGCAAAGCGCGCCCCCACGGTCTGCGAGGGGCCCGGGCGGCGGGCCTTCCGCCTGCTTTCGGGGACGCGAGGCCTTCAGGGGACGCGGGGCGTTGGCGCCGGTTATCCACATCACCGGAACGTCAGGCGCCCCACGCGGGTTTCCGTCATATGGGCGCCCCGATCCGTGACCACATCTGCGCCACGCCGCGATGAACCGGCGCCGGGTTTTCATGGTCGCGTTTTCGGCGCGCGGATGAAAATGCGCCGGCCCGGTCTATTGTCAGCGCGCTCACCTCACGAAACACTGGGTGCGAATCGTCGGCGAACTGGCTTTTTCAGATACGAATGGGGGCAGGGCGTGAGCACATACCGTCTCGACAGATTGTTCCGGCCCGCCTCCGTCGGCGTCGTCGGCGTCAGCCGCAGGGCGGGCTCACTGGGGCGGGTGCTGCTCAACAATTTGCTGGCCGGCGGCTTCGAGGGCACGGTTTACGCCATCAATCCGGCGTTTGCCTCCGCCAGTAACCATATCGACCTGCCTGGCGTTACGTTCGCGGCAAGCCTCGAGGAACTGCATGAGACGCCGCCGGATCTGGTGGTGATCGTCTCTCCCTCGCTGACCATTGTCGAAAACGTCGCCACAGCCGGGCGCATCGGCTGTTCAGCGGCGATTCTGGTGCCGCCGTCCCATGGCGTCAGCCCGCCGGAGATCCTCGCCGCCGTGCGGGCCGAAGCGCGCAAGCATGGCCTGCGGCTGATCGGCCCCGGCGGCGTCGGGGTGATCTCGCCCCGCGCCCGGCTCAACGCCTCGCTCGGCGCGCGCATGCCCGGCTCCGGCGACATGGCGCTGATCTCCCAGTCCGGCGCCATCGCCAATGGTCTGGTTGAATGGGGCCGCCAGCACCAGATCGGCTTTTCCGGCGTGATTTCCATCGGCGAGCAGGCCGACGTGGACGTGGCCGACTGTCTCGATTATTTCGCGGCCGACGACCGCACCCGCGCCATCCTTGTCTATGTGGAGGATATCGCCGCCGCGCCCAAGTTCATGTCCGCCGCCCGGGCCGCGGCGCGGGCCAAGCCGGTGGTGGTGCTGCGGCCAGGCCGCCATGAGAAGCGTCCGCCGTCCGCCGACATGACCAGCGTCGCCGCCCTGGCGACGCGGGACGCCGTCTATGACGCCGCTTTCCGCCGCGCCGGCCTGCTGCGGGTGTTTGATCTCGATGAGATGTTCTCGGCCGCGGAAACCCTGGGCCGCCAGCGTCCCTTCCACGGTCGCCGCCTCGCCATCATGGTCAACGACCGGGGCGTGGGCGCGGTGGCGGTGGACCGGCTGCTCGATCTGCAGGGCGAACTGGCGGAACTGTCGCCCGAAACCTGCGCCAGGCTGGACGCGCTGATGCCGGAGCGGGCGCCGGTGGCCAATCCGGTGGACACCACTGGCTACACCGATCCGCAATCCCTCGACGCGCTGGCGCGGACGCTGCTGCTGGACAAAACGGCCGACGCCCTGCTCGTCATCAATATTCCCAGCGCATTGGCCGACTCCAACGAAGGCGCCCGCGCGCTGGTGGAGGCGGTGAAGACGCACCGCAAGGGGCGGGCCCTGCACAAGCCGGTGCTGGCGGTGTGGGTGTCGTCCGACGCCGAGGCGGGCCGGATTTTCGATGAAGCCGGCATTCCGCACTTCACCACCGAAGCCGAGGCCCTGGCGGGCTACATGCACCTGGTGCGCTACCGGGCGGCGCTCGATCTGCTGATGGAAACGCCGGACGCCCTGCCGCACGATTTCGCGCCGGACACGGCGGCGGCGCGGGCCCTGATCGCCGGCGCGATCGCCGATGGCCGCGAGTGGCTCGACCCGGTCGAAATCCAGCAATTGTTGCGCGCCTATGAGATACCGGTGGTGCCGGCGACCTTCGTGGCCGACGCCAGGGAGGTCGTGGCGGCCGCCCGGCCGTTGCTGGAGCAGGGCGACCAGGTCGTGGTGAAAATCGTTTCGCCAGAGGTGCCGCACCGCACGCGGATCGGCGGCGTGCGCCTGAACCTGCGCAACGAGGCCGAGGTGCAGGCGGCGGTCGATGAGCTGCTGGAGATCACCAGGGAGCGCCAGCTCAGCGGCTTCGTGGTGCAGCCGATGGTCGACGAGCGGGATTCGCGCGCCCTGATCGCGGGCATCACCGACGACCCGCAGTTTGGGCCGGTGATGGTGTTCGGGCGCGGCGGCTCGGCCGTGTCGGTCATCAATGACATTTCGCTGGCGCTGCCGCCGCTCGACCTGAAACTGGCCGAGGTGATGATCGCCCGCACCCGGGTTTCCCTGCGCCTCAAGGGCTATCGCGACACCGAGCCGGCGGACGAGCACGCCATTCGGCTCACTTTGGTGAAGCTGTCCCAGATCGCCGTGGACCTGCCGGAGGTGCGCGAGCTGGAAATCAATCCGCTGCTTTCCGACAGCCTGGGCGTGGCGGCGCTCAACGCCCGGGTGCGGGTGGCGCCGGCGCCAGCCGGCGAGCGCCACGGCTCCGGCCATCCGCGCCTGTCGGTGCGGCCCTATCCCCGGGCCTGGGAGCGCACGATCACCGGCCGCAGCGGGCGGACCTACTTCGTGCGCCCGGTGCGGCCCGAGGACGAACAGATGTTCGTCGACTTCATGAGCCAGGCTTCCGAGGACGATCTGCGCCTGCGCTTCTTCGCGCCGGTGCGTGATTTCAACCACGCTTTCGTCGCCCGGCTGGTGCAGGTGGATTATGCCCGCGCCATCGCCTTTGTGGCCATCGAGGCGGCGACGGGCCAGATGATGGGGGTGGTGCGCCTGCACGCCGATTCCAACCACGAGAAAGGCGAATACGCCATCATGGTCCGCTCCGAGCTCAAGGGCACCGGGCTTGGCATGGAGCTGATGCGCCTGATCATTGAATGGGCGCGCGCCGACGGCATCCGCGTCGTGGAAGGCCAGGTGCTGCGTGACAATCAGGCGATGCTGGGCGTCTGTCGCAAGCTTGGCTTCGCGATCCGCGCCGACCGCGAGGACCCCTCGGTGATGATCGCCACGCTGCCGCTGGAGCGGGGCGCGGAGGCCTGAGCGGCTCCAGCCGCCGGAGCTGGCGCCGCTGATGCTGAAACGGTGATTTGCGCCAGCTTTTTGATCTGGGGCATCTTCCGGCGAGGCGTTGCTCACCCGGCGGAGCGCTGCGGGGAGCGGCGGGCGGCGTGGCCATGCTTCGCCTGGCCCGCGATGTCTTCAGACTGGCCGGGCTTCGCCCGGCCCGGGACGACTTCAGGAGGAGAACCCCATGACCGATCGCACCGCGGCCGGAGCCGGCGACACGTCCGACGCAGCGTGCGGAAATGGCGCTCCCCTGGGCTGGCGGCTTCCCGCCGGAGCCGATATCGGCTTGCGCCGCATCGCGGCGGGGCCGCTCAGCGCCGGCCTGCTGCCGAATGGCGCGCTGTACGATCTGGTTCACGCGGCGCCGCAGGGCGAGGTGATGATCAACCAGATCGCCGGCTCCGGCGTCGCCTGGGGCATTGGCCGGATCGTGCTGCGCGCCGGCGATGGCGCGCCGGTGGACCTGTTGGGGCCGGGCTTTGACGGGCGGTTCGCGGCGGAGGGCGACAGCGCCGTATGGGAGGGCGAGGCCAGGGGCAAGGGCGGCGCCCTGGCCTGGCGGGTGACGCTGAAGCTGCACGCGGACGCCCTGTGGACCTGGCGGATTGACCTGCACAATACGGCGGCCGGAGCGCAGGACGTGGACGTGATCCTCATCCAGGACCTGGGGCTCGGCGATCGCGGCTTCCTGATGAACAACGAGGCTTACGCCTCGCAGTATATCGACCACACGGTGATCGACGACGCGGCGCGGGGACCGGTGGCGCTGAGCCGCCAGGCGCTGGATCAGGGCGGGCGCCGGCCGTGGGTCGCCCATGGGGGGCTTGGGCGCATCGCCGGCTTCGCCACCGACGCCGCCGATATCTTCGGGCCGGCGTTCCGGGGCGCCGGCGTGCTGGCCGGGCATGATCTGCCGTCGCGGCGGTTGCAGCGGGAGGTCGCCTGCATCGGCCTGCAATCCGCCCGGCTCGACCTGGCGGCGGGCGCGACGCGAGGCGTCGGGTTCTTCGGCCTGTTCCGGCCGGACCATCCGCAAGCCTCCGGGCCGGACGATCTGGTCGTCGTCAACGCGGCTTTGGCAAAGCTGACGCCGGAGGCGACGACGGCCTCCCACCTGAAGCCGGCGCCCGTGCGCCGCTCGATTCTCCAGGCGGCTCCGGCGCTGATGGGGAGCCGGCCTGACGCGACCGCCACCGACGCCCTGTATCCGCAACGGCTGGCGGAGGAGGTGATCGACGGCGCCGTCGCTTCGTTCTTCGTGGCTGAAGGCGCGCACAATCGGCATGTGGCGCTGCGCGACAAGGAGCTGACGATGCAGCGCCGGCATGGGGCGCTGATCCGCAGCGGAGCCGGCGTGCTGCCGGCGGACGATATTTTTTGCGCCACCTGCTGGATGCACGGCGTGTTCGGCGCGCAGCTCACCCTCGGCAACACCTCGTTCCACAAGCTGTTTTCCGTCTCCCGTGACCCGTTCAACATCACCCGCGGCAGCGGCCTGCGCATTCTGGTCGACCAGGGCGAAGGCTGGCGGCTGCTGACGACGCCGTCGCTGTTCGAGAACGGCCTCAATGATTGCCGCTGGATCTATGAGACAGGAGCGGGCGGCAAGCCGGGCCGCATTGTCGTGCATGCCTTCGCCAGCGTGCGGGAGCCGGCGCTGCGCTGGCGGGTGAAGATCGACGGTCCGCCCGCCCGCCTGCTCATCGCCGGGCACTGCGTCATGGGCGAGCGCGAGCTTGGCCAGAGCGCCGCGGTGGTGGTCGATGCGCCGGCCGGCCGGGCCATGCTGCGGCCAGACCCCGCCTCCCTGTGGGGCCAGCATTATCCCGAAAGCGTCTATGTCTGGCAGGCCGACCAGCCGGAACTGACGCGCCGCATCGGCGGCTCCGAGCTGCTGTTTGCCGATGGAGAGGCTGCCCCGGACGGCGTCGGGGCGGAGCCATGGCTGGTGATCGAGACGGAGCCAACCAACAGCTTCGCCTTCGCCATCACCGGCAGTCTCAGTGACGCCGCGGCGGCCCTGAAGCTGGCCGATGACGCCGCCGGCTGGGACGCCCTGGCCGAGGCCCAGGCGGCGCGCGCGCACTGGAGCCGGCTGACCCGTGGGCTCGGCGTCGCCGGCGGCGGGCGGGCCGAAGGGCTTTCGCTGGCGCTGCCATGGCTGGTGCAGAACGCCGTCATCCACGTCTCCGTTCCGCATGGGCTGGAGCAATACACGGGCGGCGCCTGGGGCACGCGCGATGTCTGCCAGGGGCCGATCGAAATGCTGCTGGCGCTCGGTCATGACGCTGCGGCGCGGCGCATCATGCTGACGGTGTTCGCCGAGCAGTACGCCGGGCGGGGCGACTGGTCGCAATGGTTCATGCTGCCGCCCTATTCGTTCATTCGCGACAGCTCCAGCCATGGCGACGTCATCATCTGGCCGCTGAAAATGGTCTGCGATTACATCGAGGCCACGGGCGACGTCGCCTGCCTCGACGCGCAGGTCCCCTGGCGCAACCGTGACGACGCCACCGCTTCGGCGCGCACGGACAGCCTGTCGGCTCACATTGACGTCCTGCTGCAAACCGTGCGGAGCCAGTACCTGCCGGGCACGCACCTGATCCGGCTGGGCGAGGGCGACTGGAATGACTCGCTGCAACCGGCGGACGCCAGCCTGAAGGAACGGATGGTCAGCGCCTGGACGGTGGCGCTGCTGTTCCAGCAGCTGAACCGCTACGCCGCCATTCTGGAGCGCATCGGCCGGGCCGACCGGGCGGCGCCGTTGCGCGCTGACGCGGCGGCGATGCAGGCGGAGGTCAACGCCCTGCTGATCCGCGACGGCGTTATCGCCGGCTATGGCCTGTTTCCTGAGAATGGCGACGGCGGCCTGCCGGAGCTGCTGCTGCACCCCTCCGACAGCCGCACTGGCGTGCATTACTCCATGCTGCCGATGGTGCGGGCCATCGCCGGCGACCTGTTCACGCCCGAGCAGGCGACGCGGCATCTGGACATTATCCGCGATCATCTGGCGGACCCGGACGGCGTGCGCCTGATGGACCGGCCGCTACCGTATCGCGGCGGCGTCGAAACCATCTTCCGCCGGGCCGAATCCGCCGCTTATTTCGGCCGCGAGATCGGCCTGATGTACACCCACAGCCACCTGCAATACGCCCAGGCGCTGGCCGCCCGGCTGGAGCAGGCGCGCGACGACCAGAGCCGCGCCGCCCTGCAGGAAGCGTTGCTGGCGGCGCTGGCGCTGGTCAATCCGGTGGATGTGGGCGCGGTGGTGGGCAACGCCAGCCCACGCCAGCGCAACGCTTATTTCAGCAGCAGCGACGCCGCCTTCGACAACCGGGCTGAAGCTGACGCGGAATGGGGGCGGGTGCGGGCGGGAACCATCGCCGCTGACGGCGGCTGGCGGATCTATTCCAGCGGCCCCGGCCTGTTCACCAATCTGGTGGTGCGCGATCTGCTGGGTCTGCGCCGGGATTTCGGCGCCTGGCGCGGCCGCAACGCCGCCCCGCCGGCGCTGGTCGCTGCCCTGGAGCGCGACCCGGAAGGTTGGGAGCCCGTGCTGGCGTGAAGGCTCCCGCCGTGGGGCCGGGATTGGTCGTCGAACCGGAAGGCGGGGCGCGGGTGTCCGCAACAAGCGGACGCCCATGCAAATTCCGGTTCTGCGGCTTCGCCCCTGATCAGGCGGGGCTGCGAACGCCTTCAGGCTCGCGGCGCGCGGGTGAAGCCGAGCAGGGCGAGGCCGGTTTTGATCTCCGGGCAGCTCATGAACAGCTCCCAGAGCAGGCCGCTGCGGTGGTTCTCGATCATGCAGATGATCGGCCCCTGGTCGATGGCGATGTGGGTGGGCGAGGCCCAGCCCCGCGCGTCGCTGAAGGATGAGACGAAGCCGAGATCGGTCCAGATGCGATCGCCCTTCTCCTCGTAGAAGCAGCGCAACGCCGCCAGCGACTCGTCGGGCGTGTAGGGCATGGAGCTGATGGCGGCGGTGGGGGAGATGACGCCCATGTCCTCCGTCGGGGAGAGGGCCCGGTAGCCGGCGTCGGTTTCGGTGGCGGTGAGGCCCCAGCAGTTGGGGCCATAACCGGTGAAGCCGAGCGGGTTGCGCATGCACCAGGCCCGGTTGATCAGGGTGTGGCGGACGTTCTGCGTCCAGTAATCGGCGTATTGGTCGGAAAGGCCGCGCGGGTCGAGGCCCATGAAGGTGTAATGGGCGAAGAACAGCGGCCCGCCCCAGTCCGGCCCCAGCGGCAGCTCCAGCCCTTCGTAGGTCCGGCGGTTGTCGAACACCCGCGCCTCGGCGTAGCCGCGATGGTAGACGCGCGGCGGGGCGGGATAGCGCGGGGCCGAGGCGGCGAGAATGTAGGTGATCAGGCACTCGTTCCAGCCGCGGATCTCATGATCCAGCACCCAGCCGTGATTGGGGCTCCAGTGCCAGAACAGCACGGCCTGGTTGTTCTGGGTGAACCAGCTCCATTCGGTTTCGCCCCACAGAATGTCGGCCCAGTGGCGGATTTCCGCCTCCACGGCGTCGTCGCGGTGGAAATACTGGCGCACGCACAGCAGGCCCATCATCAGATAGGACGTTTCGACGATGTCGGCGCCATCGTCCTTGCGGCTGAAGGGAATGGTGACGCCGGTGGCGCCGTTGATCCAGTGCGCGAACGCGCCGTGGTAGGTTGGCGCACTGATGAGGAAGCGGACGATCTTCAGCACCCGTTCCGCCGCCGCCGCCCGGGTGACGAAGCCGCGCTCGACGCCGACCAGGATGGCCATCAGGCCAAAGCCGCTGCCGCCGATCGCCGCCGTGTCGGGCCGGCTGTGGTAGAAATCGGTGCGTTCATAGGCGAGGCCGCTGACCGGATGGGCGAAATCCCAGAAGTAACGGAAGGTGTTGCGCTGCGTCTCGTCGAGCAGGGCGTTGTCGCTGAGACCGCGCCGCACCGGCGCCATTTGGAAAAGCCCATTGGCCATTTACGCGCTCTCCTGCTGTTCTTTCCTGGCTTCTGGCTGATGGCGACGGCCGCCGGCGGTGTGGGCGGCGTCGGCAAGATCGTCGCGGTCTTCCCGCACCAGCCGGACGACCCTGGTGAACATGGCCGGGTTCTCCACCTCCGGGCCCGTGTAGATAAGCCCGACGTCCGCCAGGTCCTCCCGGAAAATGTCCAGTATGGTCTGGCGGGAAGCCGGGTCCACTTGGTGCAGGGCCTCATCCATGATGATCCAGCGGGGATGCTGCAACACCGCGCGGACGAGCGCGATGCGCTGCTGCTCGTCCACCGGCAATTCGCGATCCCACGTGGCGGCCCTGTCGAGCTGGTCCTCCAGCTTGTCGAGGCCAACCCGCTCCAGCGCCGCGATGATGTCCTCGTCCGCCACCTTGCCGCTACAGGCATAAAGAATGGAATCGCGCAGCGGGCCGACGGGCAGGAACGGCGAACGGGGCAGGAAGACGATTTCCTCGCGCGGCGGCGTGATGATGTCGCCGGAGCCGCGCGTCCAGAGGCCGGCGATCGCCCGGAACATGGTGCTTTTGCCGACGCCGGTCTCGCCCGTGATCAGCAGCCGCTCGCCGGGGTGGATCGTCACGTCCTCGCTCAGCCTGGCGATGTGGTTGTTGCAGTGCAACTCCACGTGGCGCAATGACAGCTCCTCGGCTGCGCCGGTTTCCCGATGGATGCGCGGCCGGCTGTCCGCCGGCGGATTGTCCAGCTCGATCAGCGCCTGGCGGAAGGACACCACGCGGATCAGGGTGGCCTGCCAGTCGGCGATGACGGCGAAATTGTCGACGAACCAGCGCAACGCCTGCTGCACCTGGTTGAAGGCGCCCACCGCCATCATCAGCGCGCCGAAGCTGAGCTTGCCGCTGAAATAGGCCGGCGCGGCGACGATGATGGGCGCGACGAGGGCGAACCACCCATAGCCGGAGGTGATCCAGGTCAGACGCGTCAGCGCCGACACCAGATTGCGCATGGCGGCCAGCACATTGTTGAGCGGCTGCTCCAGCGTGTTGCGCTCGTGCGCCTCGCCGCCCTCCAGGGTCATGGCGTCCACATGCTGGTTGGTGCGCACCATGGCGACGCGCAGGTCAGCCTCGCGGGCATAGCGCTCGCTGTTGTAGGCGATGAGCCTGCGGCCGAAGATCCAGCTCAGCCAGGAGGCCGCGCCGGAATAGAATAGCGCCGCCCAGACCATGTAGCCGGGGATGAAGAACTCCTGGCCATCCCAGGTGAACACCACCGAGCGCGACAGCATCCACAGCACGCCGACGAAACTGAACAGCAGCAGCGTCGACTGGAACAGGCCGATGGCGAGCTGCGCCGACAGCTCGGTAAGATGGCGCACGTCCTCGGCCATGCGCTGGTCCGGGTTGACGCCGATATCGCCGGCGCGACTGATCCGGTAGGCGCGGCCGGGCGTCAGCCACTGGTCGAGCAGGTCGCGCGTCGCCTGTTTGCGCAGCACCAGCTTCAGCATTTCCTGAAGCCAGGTCTGCGCCACCACGAGGCACAAAAGAATGCCGGCGATGAACGCGAACTGGGTGAGCTGGCTCAAAAAGGCGTTGAAATTGCGCGCCGACAGCGCGTCATAGAAAGGCTGGTTCCAGGCATTGAGCCTGATCTGCATGTAAGCGACGCCGCTGACCACGACGATGACGCCAAGGATCAGCAGGCCGAGCTGGTTGCGCTCCGGCGAGACCAGCGCCGAGCGCAGCAGCAGCATGACGTCCGCGATCAGAACGCGCGTGCTGTCCTCGGGCCGCCCCGCTGCATCCCCGGCTTGCGAGACTTGCGGGTCTGCGGCTTTCTCGCTGGCCTTCGCCATCCATTGCTCCCACGCCGCCAGGGCAGGTTCCGTTCGTCTGCAAACAGGCGCGGCTCCAGACCAGAGCCGGCCGCTTGCCCATCATATCGCCCCCCGGCAAGAACCGGCTCCGCGCCGGCCTCCGCGGTCCGTGCGTGCGCGCCCGGGGAGAGGCAGACCTTACCAGATGCAGAACCGGCCATTCAGGCCCGTCCGCTGCGTCGCGCCATTGATTCGGACACAGGATACCGCGCGCCTGTTATTCCGCCCATTATGGCGTCAATCCGGTTGTCCCACGCCGCGCCTGGATATGACAGGGGGGCGCCGCAGCGCCATTGCCTGGCCGGCGGGGTGCGGGCATGCTGTTGCGGCGCAGGCTGAAACGGCCCTCCCGACGGGGCGTTCCGCCACAATACGGGAGCCGCCATGCCGCACAAGCCGGGCCGATCAGCCTCCCCTCTGGCCGGGCTCGCGCCGGAGGACATCCTGGCGCGCATGACGCTGGACGAAAAAATCGGCCAGCTACACATGGTCAGCGCCGATGCGGTGATCACCGGTCCCTCCGGCCCGCCGGACGGTTTGCGCGATCTCGATCAGGGGCGCATCGGTTCGGTGCTCAACGTCTGGGGCGACGCGGCGGCTGATCTGCAACGCAAGGCCGTGGAGCAGACCCGGCTCGGCCTGCCGCTGCTGTTCTGCCTCGACGTGGTGCACGGGTTTCGCACGGTGTTTCCGGTTCCGCTCGGCGAGGCGGCGAGCTTCAGCGACGCCATCTGGCGGGACACGGCGGCCGCCGCGGCGCGCGAGGCCGCGGAGGCGGGCGTGGCGCTGACCTTCGCGCCCATGGCCGACGTATCGCGCGACCCGCGCTGGGGGCGCATCTGCGAGGGCGGCGGCGAGGACCCGCTGGTCAACGCCCGCATGGCGCGGGCGAAAATCGCCGGTTTTCAGGGCGATGACCTGCGCGATGAGGCCCGGCTCGCCGCCACGGTGAAGCATTTCGCCGCCTATGGCGCCGGCCTGGGCGGGCGCGAGTACGAGTCCGCGGATGTGTCGGACGACGCCATGGCGGCTGATTATCTGCCGCCGTTCCGCGCCGCCGTCGCGGCGGGCGTGGCGGCGCTGATGCCGGCGTTTCTCGATATCGCCGGCGTGCCGATGACCGCCAACCGCGCCCTGCTGAGGGATGTGCTGCGCAAGGCCTGGGGTTTCGGCGGCGTCACCATCACCGACTATAACGCCGTGGCCGAGCTGATCGCGCATGGCGCGGCGGAGGATGGCCTGGCGGCGGCGGCGCTGGCCTTCAATGCCGGCAATGACGTGGACATGGTCTCCGGTCTCTACCAGCGCCATCTCGCTGAAGCGGCGGCGCTGGGGCTGGTGGCGCTGGACGATATCGACGCCGCGGCGCTGCGGGTGTTGCGGCTGAAGCAGGCGTTGGGGCTGTTCGAAAATCCCTGGCGTTTCTGCCCGCCGGCGACGCTGGCGCAGATCGCCTCCCGGCGCGAGGCGGCGCGGCGGGCGGCGCGGGAATCGCTGACGTTGCTGTGCGATCCGCAGGGCGCGCTGCCATTGCCGCGCCAGCTGGACCGTATCGCCGTGATCGGCGCGCTGGCGACGTCCGCCGCCGACATGCGCGGCGCCTGGGCCGAAACCGGCGATATCGGCGCCATCGTCACCATCGCCGACGGTGTCCGCGCCGCATGGCCGCAGGCGGACGTCGCGGTCTGTGGCGATGATCCGGCGGCGGCGGCCGCCGCCGCCCGCGCCGCTGGCGTCGCCATTCTCTGCCTTGGCGAAACGGCGGCGATGAGCGGCGAGGCGGCGGCGCGGGCCAATCCGGTTTTGCCGGATGGGCAGCAGGTGTTGCTGGACGCGGTGCTGGCCACCGGCGCGCGGGTGATCGTGCTGCTGGCCTGCGGCCGGCCGCTGGTCGCGCCGCAATTGTTCGCCGCCGATTGCGCCGTCCTGGTGATCTGGGGGCCGGGCAGCGAGGCGGGACACGCCATCGCCGACGCACTCAGCGGCGAGGCGAGCCCCTCCGGGCGCCTGCCTGTGAGCTGGCCGCGGGCCGTCGGACAGATCCCGGTGTTCTATGCCCGCCGCCCCACTGGCCGGCCGCATGAGGCTGGCGCCCGTTATTCCAACGGATACGCCGATCTGCCGATCGCGCCGCAATTCCCCTTCGGGCACGGCCTTGGCTATGCGACATTTTCCTGGAGCGATCTTCAGGTTCGCGCCATGGACCGGGCCGGCGCGACGTCGCCGCTGAGCATCAGCCTTGCGGTGCATTGTGAAGCTGGCGGCGGCTGGCCGCAGAACCGGCGGACCGCGGCGATCGAGACGGTGTTCCTGTTCGCGCGCGTGCGGGTTCCAGGCCGGACGCGGCCGCTGTTGCTGCTGCGCGATTTCACCCGGGTCACCCTGCGACCGGGCGAGACGCGGCGGGTTTCGTTCGACGTCACCCATGACTGGCTGACGCGGGAGGGGCTGGCGCCGGCGCCGGCGGACGTCTCCTTCCTGGAAATCATCGTGGCGGCGTCGGCGGAGCCGGAGGCTGACCCGGCGCGCTGTCTGCGGCGGGTTCTGGTGGCCCGGAAAGGAGCTGACCATGGACGGGCGACTGGCTGAATCCCTGACCGACTGGCTTGAAGGCCAGCGGGAGCACGCGACCCTGCGGCTGTTCGGCGCCATTTCCGCCACGCACCTCATCAAGCAGCGGCCTGGTTTTGGCCAGAGCATCACGCCGGCTCCCGGTTCGGTGCTGGCCTCGCCAGCCGACGCGAACTGGGACCCGGAGCCGGATTATTTCTTTCACTGGCTGCGCGACGGCGCGGTGGCCATGGAGGCGGTGCGGCTGCTGCGGACGGCGCCGCGGTTCGGCCAACTGGCCGAATGGGAGCTGGAGCAATATGTGAACTTCAGCCTGCGTCTGGCGGAACTGGATGGGGCGGCGCGGCTGGCCGAAACGCCGCTGTGGCATGGGGTCGCCACGGCATTCCTCCAGTATGTCCGCGACCCCGACGAGGTGCTGGGCCTCAGGGGCGACGCGGTGCGCGGCGACGTGCGCTTCAACCCGGACGGAACCCTGGACATCACCCGCTGGTCGCGGCCGCAATATGACGGAGTTGCCTTGCGCGCGCTGGGACTGCTGCGCTGCGTTGACCGCCGCCAGACGCCTGAATGGGCGGAGCTGATCGCTGATGATCTCGATTGCGTGGCGCGCAACGCCGACCGGTCCTGCGTCGACCTGTGGGAGGAGGAAGAGGGCTTTCACTGCCACACCATGCTGACGCAATACGCCGCCCTGCGCGCCGGCGCGGCCGTGGCGGGCGCCTCGTCACCCATGGCGGCGACCGCAAGGCGGCCGACCCCCCTGATGGGCCGGGCGCGGTTGTGGGACGCCGCCGCCGACGGGCTGTGGCGGCGCCTGGACGGGCTGCGCAGGCCGGAGGGCGCGGGCGGCTGGATCATCAGCCGCGTCGCAGCGGCTGGCGGCCCGCCCGTATCGGAGGGCAAACTGCTCGACGCCTCGGTGATCCTGGGGGTGATCCACGCCGACCTGGAGGATGGGCCATACAGCGTCAGCGATCCGCTGGTCCATGGAACGCTGCTGCGGCTTGAAGCCCACTATGCCGCCGTCTTTCCGCTCAACCAGCGGCTTGCTCCACACTGCGCCCCGCATCTCGGCCGCAATCCGGCCGATGTCTACTTTGACGGTGGGGTCTGGCCGCTGATCACCATGGCGGCGGCGGAGTTGCGCTACCGGCTGGCCGCCGCCGTCGCGCGGGGGCGAACGCCGGCAGAACCAATCGCGCCGGCGCTGTGGTTTGGCGACGCGGCGGCGCAGGAGCCCTGCGCGGTCGCGCGCCTGCTGCTGCGCGCCGGCGACATGGGGCTGGCGGCGGTGCGGGCGGTGACGCCGGCCGGTGGCGCCATGGCCGAGCAGGTGGACCGCGAGACCGGCGCGCCCCGCTCCGCCCGCGATCTCACCTGGAGCTACGCCGCCTTGCTGACCGCGGCGGCGGCCCGCGACGAAGCTCTGCGCGCCATGGGAAGCGACGCTTCTGGCGTCGGCGTCGATTGAAGTGACGGCAACGGATGATTCACCATTTGAGAGCATGATTCCTGGCGGGTAATGAGCGAATTTCGCCATGGCGCGGACCAGTGTCTGGCGCTCAGGAGAAAAGCGGAATCGTCTCCAGGCGATACGTCGGTCTGGTGATGCTACGCTCAAGGCGAATCCGGCGTCGCCATGGGCGGCCTTGAGGTTCTGGTGAAGATTCAGGTGTGGGAAGAAGCGCGAGTCATCTCAGCGCGTTGCGTCTGCGAACTGGCGGGCTGATTCAGGCGTGCGGTCATCCGGTCGTCGCCGATGGGCGGCTGTTGCTGTCAGGATGATTCCGCCTTCTGGTGTAAGTTATTGTTTTTGAAGTAATTTTGTCGGAAATTGGCCTGTCTGCTCCGGTTGGCGCCCTGATTCCGCTTTTGCCGGCAAGTTCCTGGAAGCAGATTCAATTTGCCATTTGGCCGCCCGGGCGACGGCCAGCGGGCGCCGCGGCTTCTAGGGGGCGGTCCGGCGTAATCCGGCAAGCCGGGGGCGAAACGGGCGTCGCGACAGCACGCCTGGGCGGATGATTCCAGATGTTGCGCTATTTTCCTGAAAGATAAGGGTTTTGTTGTCGCGTCCCATGCGCCTGCTGGCGGCGTCCGCCACGCAACCGCGCTGCACGGATGGCCGGACCGGGGCCGGTCATGACGGTTGGCGCGCGGGGGCGCCGTGGCTGCGGGCTGGCCGTGGGCGGCGCGAAACGGCGGCGGGGATTGGCGCAACCGCCGCCTGACACGCCGCCGTCCAGCAAAAAGGGGCCCGCAGGCCCCTTAAACGCGGATGATGTCCGCCATGGCGATGGCCGCCGGCAGATCCCGGCGCCGGCGCGTCAGCCCTTGGCGCGCTCCACATAGGAGCCGTCGGCGGTCATGACGACGATCTTCGTGCCGGTTTCGATGTGTGGCGGCACGGTGGTGCGGGCGCCGTTGGACAGGATGGCCGGCTTGTAGGACGAGGAGGCGGTCTGGCCCTTGGTGGTCGGCTCGGTCTCGACCACTTCCAGCACCACGCGCTGCGGCAGGGTGATGGCGACGGCGTTGCCCTCGAACATGGACAGTTGCACGACCATGCCCTCGATCAGGTAGATGGCCTGGTCGCCGATCACGTCGGCCGGCACTTCCACCTGGTCGTAGTTCTCCTGATTCATGAAAATATAGCGATCGCCTTCCTGGTAGAGGTAGCTGTGATCGCGATCCTCAACGAAGGCGCGCTCCACCTGTTCGGTGGTCTTGTAGCGCTGGCTGGTCTTCACGCCGTCGGAAATACGGCGCATGTCGATCTGCGTCGTCGGCGTGCCCTTGCCGGGGAAGAAACTCTCGGCGGAAATGACCGTATAGAGCTGACCCTCAACTTCAAGGACGTTGCCCTTGCGGACGGAACTGGCGATGACCCTCACGTGTGACCTCGTATGACATTATCGCCATGCAGCCGCGATGACGGCCATGACGTCTGATAAACCGGCGGACGCACAGGTCTGGCGATCTGACCCCAGACGGCGTCTGGCGGGCGTCGCCGCCCGGGCGTGCGCCCCGCGGACCTGGTTGCGAAAAACTCCGTGTCGACGCGGCCCGGGCCGGATGACGGCCTGACGGCGGCCGGGACAGAAGCGCGCCGGTGATGTAAACACCAGGCGAAACCTGCCGCCGGATCACGGGCAACACAGGGTTATCGATGCGAATGAAAAGCCTGTACATTGTTTTGCGCCGGATGGCGAGACGCCGGAGCGGCGCGCGATGAGCAGCCAGGCCCTCTGGCGGCTGCCGGGCCGCCACGCCGCCCGTCGCCCGCACCTGCTGGCGCGCGGCCGCATCATCAGCGCCATGCGGCGGTATTTCGATGACCAGGGCTTCATTGAGGTGGACCCCAATGCGCTGCAGGTCTCGCCCGGTAATGAAACGCATCTGCACGGCTTCCAGGTCAGCGACGGCGCTGGCGGGCCGCAGCCGCCGCTGTATCTGCACACCTCGCCCGAATTCGCCATGAAGAAGCTGCTGTCGGCGGGGGAGGAACAGATCTACGCCTTCGCCCATGTGTTCCGGGCGCGTGAGATCAGCCCGCTGCACCATCCCGAGTTCACCATGGTCGAGTGGTATCGCGCCGGCGAACCGCCCGAGGCGCTGATGGCTGATTGCGCCCGCCTGCTGACCATCGCCGCCGCCACGGCCCGCGCCGCCGGTTGCGGGCCTGAGGACGGTGTCTGGCGGTTTCGCGGCCGCAGCGCCGACCCGACGTTGCCGCCCGGGCGCCTGACCCTGGTGGAGGCGTTTGGCCGCCACGCCGGGCTTGATCTCGCCGCCTTCCTTCCAGCCGCCGGCGGCGTGGCGGACGCGGCGTTGACCAGGGGATTCCGGGCCGCCGCGGAGGCCATTGGCGTGCGCACCGTGGCGGACGACGCCTGGTCGGACGTGTTTTCCCGCGTGCTGTCAGAGCGGGTCGAACCGCATCTGGGGCAGGGGCGGGCAACGCTGCTGTGCGACTATCCGGCCAGCGAGGCGGCGCTGGCGCGGCGCCGGGGCGACGATCCGCGTTTCGCCGAGCGCTTTGAGCTCTACGCCTGCGGCGTCGAACTGGCCAACGGCTTTGGCGAACTCACCGACGCGAAGGAGCAGCGCCGCCGTTTTGTGGCGGATATGGACGAGAAGGCGCGCGTCTATGGCGAGCGCTATCCGCTCGATGAGGATTTCCTGGCGGCGTTGCCGCATATGCCGGAGGCCAGCGGCGTCGCCCTGGGTCTCGACCGGCTGGTAATGCTGGCGACGGGCGCCGAACGCGTCGATGACGTGATCTGGACGCCGGTGGCGCAGGACCCATAAGCATGCGCAAGAGCCTGACCCGCGTGGAGGAACTGGTTGCGACCGGCCTGGCCGATGGCGGCGCGCGCGTGGAGCTGGAGCAGGTGGCGGCGCGCTATGCGGTGGCGGTGACGCCCGCCATGGCGGACATCATTCCACCGCATGCGCCGGACGATCCCATGGCGCTGCAATTCGTCCCCCGGGCCGAAGAGTTGACCACCCTGGCCGTGGAGCGCGCCGATCCGATCGGCGACGATGTCCACAGCCCGACATCGGGTCTGGTGCATCGCTACCCGGACCGGGCGCTGCTCAAGCTGGCCTCGGTCTGCCCCGTCTACTGCCGGTTCTGCTTCCGCCGCGAAATGGTGGGGCCTGGCGGCGAGGCCATGCTGACGGCGGACGAGCTGGACGCGGCCTTCGCCTATATCGCGGACCATCCGGCGATCTGGGAGGTGGTGGTCAGCGGCGGTGATCCGCTGATCCTCAGCCCGCGACGCCTGGCCGAAGTGATGCGGCGACTGGCGGCCATCGACCATGTGCGCGTGGTGCGGTTTCATTCCCGGGTGCCGCTGGTGGCGCCGGAGCGGATCACGCCGGAGCTGGTCCAGACCCTGCGCGAGGCTGGCAAGACTGCGTGGGTGGTCCTGCACGTCAATCACGCCCGGGAGTTCACGCCGGCGGGGCGGACGGCGCTGGCGCTGCTGGCGGACGGCGGCGTGCCGCTGCTGTCGCAGAGCGTGCTGCTGCGCGGCGTCAACGACAATGCGGCGGCGCTGGAAGCGCTGCTGCGCGCCTGCGTCGAGAACCGGGTGAAGCCGTATTATCTGCACCAGGGCGATCTGGCGCCGGGCTCCAGTCACCTGCGCACGACCATCGCCGAAGGCCAGGCGTTGATGCGCGATTTGCGCGGCCGCCTCTCCGGCGTCGCCCAGCCAACCTATGTGCTGGATATTCCTGGCGGATTCGGCAAGTCGCCCATCGGCCCGAACTATATCTGCGACGACCCGGATCATGCTGGCGGCGCGCTGGTGAGCGACCCATCGGGGCGCGCCCATCGCTATCCGCCCGCCGGCGACGGGGAGGGGTGAGCCGCCCGGGCTTCCCGGACATGGCTGGACGGCGGGACAGCCTCTGGCGCGGCGCCGCGCCCTCCGGCATATCTGGACCGGATCAAACGCAATAACGCGCCTCAGGAGGAAACATGGCCCGCATTCCCTATTTCGACCGCGCCGAGGCCGACGCGGAAGTTGAAAAGATTTACGCCAAATTGCCGCCGCTGAACCTGTTCCGCATGATGGGCCATTCCGGCCGGCTGATGGGACAGTTCGTCAAGTTCGGCAACCAGTTGCTGATCCATTCCGATCTCGATCCGGTGCTGCGCGAGATCGCCATCGTGCGGGTCGGCGTGCTGAGCAAGGCCTCTTATGAAGTCTACCAGCACGAAGCCATCTGCCGCAGCTATGGCATGTCCGAGGAAAAGATTCGCGCCATCCACGAAGGGCCGGACGCGGCGGCGTTCAATGAACTGGAAAAGCAGGTGATGCGTCTGACCGACGACATCGTCCACAACGTCCGCGCCTCCGACGCCACCTTCAATCCGGTGCTGGAGAAGCTGGGGCCAAAACACACCCAGCACCTGGTGTTTTCCATTGGCTTCTACATGATGGTGAGCCGCTTCCTGGAAAACTTCGACGTCGACATCGAGGACGACGGCCGTCCCGCCGGGCTGGATCTGCCGGGGATGGAGAAGCGCTGAAGGCGCGCGTGGATCGCGGGCCGCGCGCAGCGTGGCCTGAGCCAGCGCCCTGCATCCGGATTGTTCTCATTTGACTTTTTCCGGCCGGCGGCTTATCCCGCCGCCCATGTCATGCACGATCGCACGGGGCCTTCCGCGCTCCGCCCTCAACTCCGGTCGCTATTATCCGCTGTTCACATAACAGCGGCCTGCATTCTCATGTTCAACCGCTGCGACGTCGGCGGTTGATCCATTCCTTTCCAGCTTTCCGGCGCGCAGCCCGCACAAGAGCCTTGTCATGTTCGCGCCTTCGGCTGTTTCCGGTTTCAGTTTTGGTTCTGACGCATCCTGTTCCGGCGATGCAACGTCTGCTGCGTCAGACGTTGCTGTTGCGTCGCCGGCGGATTTTTCCCGCATTGGGCTCATCGGCTTCGGCGCCTTCGGCCGCCTGATCGCGCGTTATGCGCCAGCGGGCTTGCGCCTGCTCGCCCATGACGTGGCGCCGGAGGCGGCCGACGCATATCCGCCGGCGTCTTGCCGGCTGTCCCGGGTGAGCCTGGCGGAGGCTGCCTCATGTCCGCTGGTGGTGCTGGCCGCGCCGGTGGCGGCGACCGCGGCGATCTGCCGGCAGATCGCCCCCTGGCTGCGCCCGGGGACACTCGTTGTCGACGTGGGTTCGGTGAAGGTGCAGCCGGTGGCCGATATGGTGGCCAATCTGCCGGCGCATGTGGAGATCGCCGGGCTGCATCCGCTGTTCGGGCCGCAAAGCGCCGCCGACGGGCTGGCCGGGCTGCGGCTGGTGGTTTGCCCGGCGCGCGGGCGCAGGGTGTTCCGGTTGGCGGCGCTGCTGAAGGCCGGCTTTGGCCTGGAGATGCAATTCGCCACGCCGGAAGATCATGATCGCGAGATGGCCATGGTGCAGGGGGTCACCCATATGGTGGCGCGGCTGGTGGCGTCGCTTGATGAACGCCCGACGCGCATGGCCACCCGCAGCTACGCGCTGCTGATGCAGGCGGTGGACATGGTGCGGCGCGACAACCCGGCGGTGTTCGACGCCATCGCCCTGCGCAATCCCTTTGTCGCCGGCGTGCAGGAGCAGTTCTTTGAAGCCGCCAGCGCGCTGCGCGACGATCTGGCGGCGCGGCGCGCGGCGTTGACGGATGTGGGGCCGCAGCCGCGCCCGGCGGCGTTTTGAGGCGGGACTGGAGCGCCGGTTTTCCCGGCGCTCCCGCCCTGGCGATCAGGACAGGACCTTGATCCCCGTCCAGTCGTCGTTCTCATAGCGCGACAGCTCGTAGTTCCTGAGCGGCGTGTAATCCTCTGGCGTCGTGCTGAAATTGACGCCGGGCAGATTGATGGGCGCGGTCATGTCGGTGAGGTTGGTGGCGACTTCAAGCAGGTTATCCCGGGTGAGGTTGTCGCCGCACCGCTCCAGCATCTGGTGCAGCACGTTGGCCATGGAATAGCCTGCGAAACCAAGGTTGTCGGTGCGGTCCAGATTGGGCAGATGGGCGTCCAGCAGGCTGAAATAGTCGATCACTGCCGGATCATTCTTCCAGCGTGGGCTGGAAATGCTGCGCACTGAGCGCAGCGCCAACGCGCCTTCCGCGCCCTTGCCGGCAGGCTTGAGCAGCGAAATGGTGGCCGAGCCGCTGAGCAGGTACTGGTCCGGCCTCCAGCCGGTCTCCTGCACCTTGCGCAGCGACTGCGAGACGAATTTCCCGACAGTGAGATTGAGAAATACGCTGGCGTTCGTGCTCGCCAGCTTCAGCACCTGGGAGTCGGCGGTGGGATCGGCGACCTCATAGCTGGCTTCCGCCACGATCATGGCTTTCGCCCGGTCGCCCAGTTCCTCCCTGAAAGCGGTGAGATAATCGCGGCCCAGCTCGTCCACCTGGTGGAGAATGGCGATCCTGGCGTCGGGTTTGGTGGCCAGCAGGTGGCGCGCCAGCACCCGCGCCTCGGTGGAGTACAGGGCGCTGCCAGGCGTCGTCCACGGGAATTCCCGGGGGTTGTTGAAGCGGGCGGCGCCGGTGCCGATCATCAGTTGCGGGATTTTGCGGCTGTTCATGTAGCGCTGCACGGCGGCCTGACAGGCGGTGCCGATGGAGCCAAAAGTGCCCAGCACATGCTCGCTTTCGATCAGCCGCCGCGTCGCCTCCACCGTCTTTGGGGGGCTGTAGGCGTCGTCGAGGGCGATCAGCCGCACCTGCCGACCGTTTACGCCGCCCTTTTTGTTCAGGCGCTCGAAATAGGCAAGCTGGACGCGGCCGGAGACGCCGATGTAGGAGGCGGGGCCGCTAAAGGGCAGGGTCTGGCCGATCCGCACCTCCCTGTCATCGGCGCCCGTATCATACTTGCCCTTTCTGGCGAGAGCCGGGGCGGCCAGAGCGCCAGAACCAGTGGCGGCGACGACGCCCAGGGCGGTAAGCCCGCCAAGGCGCAGCAGGTCACGACGGGACGGCGTGGCGAACGTGTCCTTGTTCATCTGTTCCTCCTGGATGGACGCTCTTTGATCCGGGGGGCCGGATTCGTCGTCTCGACAGGCAGGATAGGTGGGGGGCGCCAGCAGCGGCAATGAATTTGTTATAACAAATTGGAGGGCGCGCCGGGGCAGGCCGCGACAGGCAAAGAAAAGCCGGGCCGCCCTGGCGGACGGTCCGGCTGGTTACGGGCGGCGCGAGCCCGCGGATCAGGCGTTCGCCGCTTCCTTCAGCAGGTTGCGGGCGATGATGAGCTGCTGCACCTGGCTGGTGCCCTCGTAAAGGCGGAAGATGCGGACGTCGCGATAGAAGCGCTCCACCGCGTAGTCGCGAATGTAGCCGGAGCCGCCATGGATCTGCACGGCGCGGTCGGCGACGCGACCGACCATTTCCGAGGCGAAGAGCTTGCAGCACGAAGCCTCGGTGGCGACCGGCTCGCCTGCGTCGCGCTTCCTGGCGGCGTCGCGCACCATGCACAGGGCGGCGTAGGCTTCCGCCTTGCTGTCGGCGAGCATGGCCTGGATCAGCTGGAATTCGCCGATGGCCTGGCCGAACTGCTTGCGCTCGGAGGCATAACGGACGCTTTCCTCGATCAGGCGGCTGGCGACGCCGCAGCACAGGGCGGCGATGTGCAGGCGGCCCTTCTCAAGGGTTTTCATGGCGGTCTTGAAGCCCTGGCCTTCCTTGCCGCCGATGATGTTGGCGGCCGGCACGCGGCAGTCCTCGAAGATCACGTCATGGATGTGGGCGCCCTGCTGGCCCATCTTCTTCTCGGACTTGCCGATCTTGATGCCAGGCAGGTCGGCCGGAACGATAAAGGCCGAGATGCCGCCGGCGCCGGGGCCGCCGGTGCGGGCCATCAGCGTGAACATGCCGGCGCGCGCCGCATTGGTGATGAAGCGCTTGGAGCCGTTGACGACGTAATGATCGCCATCCTTGCGGGCGAGCGTGCGCACCGAGGCGGAGTCCGAACCGGCCTCCGGCTCGGTGAGGGCGAAGGAGGCCACGACCTCGCCGCTGGCGATCCTGGGCAGCCACTCTTTCTTCTGCTCTTCGGTGCCGTCGAGCACGATGCCCTGCGAGCCGATGCCCACATTGGTGCCAATGGCCGAGCGGAACGCCGGCGAGGCGTGGCCAAGCAGGTAAACCACCTCGGCTTCCTCGGCCATATTGAGGCCAAGACCGCCGTATTCCTCCGGCGCCGACAGGCCGTAGAGGCCGAGGTCGCGCATCTCGGCGAGAATGTCTTCGGGAATTTCGTCGGTCTCGGCGACGCGCTCTTCATTCGGGATCAGGCGTTCGCGGACGAAACGCTCAACAGTGTCAAGCAGTTGCCTGAAGGTTTCCGGTTCGAGCGCCATAATGTCCCCTCTTCGTCGCGCGGCGGATCTGGTCGGTGGCTTCGCGCAGGTTGCGAAAGCCATTTTCGCATCCCGTCCAGATAGCGCATTCCGAAGCGTCGGCAAACGGGTTTTCTGGCCGCAGGGAAAAGCGCTGGTCGCGCTGGCGTTCGCGGTGACGGCGCGCGCCGGAAAGGGGGCAGGTCAGCCCGGCGTCAGTCCCGTGCGGCGCGCACGGCGCTGGCGCAGTCCAAATTTGGCGATAGGCGAAGTTCAGTTTGTGAGGCAATTGAAACAGATGTGGAGAGACGTACGCATTTCCTTATAAATTTAAATATAGGAGGGTTGGATGAAATTCCCCGCTATTCTTTCGGCAATTCTGGCGATGGCCGGATTTGTTGTCGCGGCAGCTCCTGCGCAGGCCTGCGCTCTCTCCGGCATGTCTGGTGATTGCGCGGCGGCGTGCCATCATGTTGCGCCCGGCTGGATGCACACGACCTGCATCATCAGCGCCAGGCCGCCGGCCGCGCATAAATCCGCGCGCTGAAGTCAGCCATACAGTCCCCTGCAGATGGAGAACCACATGAACAAGCTGATCCGCGCGCCCAGGCTTGTATGTTCTCTGGGGGCAACCCGGCCCAATGCGGCGTGCGTTGCCACAATGTGAAAGGATTTCTGGCTACAGGCCGCGTGCGGGCTAGGGGCAATGGCTCCCGTGACCCGCTGAACACCAGGTCCACGCGCCAGCCTGGCGCCGCGCAACTGGCCGCCGTCCGTCCCGATGGGAGCGGGAAGCGGGGGCGGCGTCGCAAGGCAGCGGCGCCGTTCCATCGTCATGTCAGGTTGCGCCTGGCGGCGGCTCGGGGAGTGCTATTTTTCGGGCGCTATTTTTTGCCGGCGCCGCCCTGCAGGCGCTCCCAAGGGCTGAAATCAAACAGGCCGTCGGTTTTCGGCGCGCTTTTGAAGTCGCCCAGTTCGACCTGGAAATCGAGCATGTCGCGTGTGGTCGCCACGATGTCATGGGGATTGACGACGAAGGACACGGCCGGGGAGGCAAGCGCCTTTTCCAGCACGGCGGCGCTCACCAGGCCGGAGCCGAGGGCCTGCTGCACATAAGGCGCGGCTTCCGCCGGCCGGTCGCGGACCAGCTCCGTGGCGCGGATCACCAGCTTCATGAACGTATCGACCGCCTCCGGCCGGGCGCGCATGAAAGGGCCGGTGGCGGCGTAGACGACGCCCGGCGCGTTCGGCAGCATCTTCGGCGCCGTGGCGATGACCCGGGCGGTGGGGATGCGTTGCTGCACGATGGTTGCGGCAGGCTCCAGCACCTGGCCGCCGTCAATGGCGCCCGCCAGCAGCGCCTGCTGTGTCGCCTCGATGCCCATGGTGACGATCTCGAGATCGGCCGGTTCGACCCGGTTCTGCTTCAGCCAGTAGCGGAAGGCGGTGGTCGGCACGGCGCCGGGCGGCAGCGCGCCGATGCGGGCGGGCTTGCCGCTGGCCTTGCGGAAGGCGGCGAAAGCCTGGGCCGGATTGCCCTGGGCGTCAGCAAAAGCCTTCGCCAGTGGGCCGCCGGCGAGGAACAGCGAGCCGCCGACGCCGCCGGCGGCGATCACCCGCACGTCGATGCCGCGCGAGAAGGCGACGGCCACCGGCGCGACGCCAATGGCCAGCACGTCGAGCGTGCCGGAGGCGAGGGCTGAAATGGCGGCGGGCCCGGAATCGAATTTGGTGGTGGCGATGGCGAGGCCGGCGTCTTTGGCCCAGCCGGCCTTGTCCAGCACATAAAAGGCGGAGGCGCCGATCACCGGCACATAGCCGACGCGCACCGGGACCGGCGCGGCGGCGCGGGCAGGGGCCGCGAACGGCAGGGCGGCGGCGCCGGCCAGGGCGCCAAGCGCCTGACGGCGGGAAAAGCGGGGGGTGGGATTTTTGGCGCCTTCAGACATGATGTCTCCTTCCCGTCAGGAATGATGGCCCGTCAGGGGTAAGCAGCGATCCGCCCGGCGCAGTCGCCGGCGCGGCCAGGTCAAAACCGGGCCAAGGTCACACCGCAGCTACGTCACAACGCGGCGGAATCCGCCGCCAGGTCGGCGCGCAGCCGGCGGATGATCGCCTGCAATTCCGGATCGCTGCGGCGGCGCGGGCGCGGCGCCGTCACTTCGATCGACGAGCGCACTTCGCCGGGCGCGCCGACAATGGCGATGACCCGGTCGGCCAGATAGACCGCCTCGTCCATGTCGTGGGTGACGAACAGGATGGTGCGCTCGGTCGCCTGCCAGACGCGCAGCAACTCGTTCTGCAAATTCTCGCGGGTGATGGCGTCGAGGGCGGAGAACGGTTCGTCCATCAGCAGGATGTCCGAGCCTGCCGCCAGCGCCCGGGCAAGGGCGACGCGCTGGCGCTGGCCGCCGGACAGCTGGTGCGGCCAGCGTTCGGCCAGATTGTCGAGGCCGACGAATTCCAGCGCCTCATGGGCGCGTTTGCGCCGCTCGGCCCGCGAAACGCCTGGATGCTCCAGGCCGAAGGCAACATTGCTGACCACCTTGCGCCACGGCAGCAGCCGCGCGTCCTGAAACACCAGCGCCGCCGGCACGGGGCCTGGCCGCGTGTTGAGCTTCACCGTGCCGCTGCTGGCTCTGGCAAGGCCGATCATGACGCGTAGCAGGGTCGATTTGCCAACGCCGGAGGGGCCAACGATGGCGACGAACTCGCCCCGGCGCACCTGCAGGTCGAGCCCGCGCAGCACTTCCGTCTTGCGGCCGTTCTGCTCGAAGGTCAGGCCGAGGCCGCGGATGTCGATTATGGTTTCCATCGCAGCAGCCAGTTCTGGAGACGCATGAAGCCGGTGTCGATCAGACCGTAAAGCACGGCCATGGTCAGCATGTAGACCACGACGATATCGGTGGCGAGCAGGCTGGAGGCCTGCATCATGCGCTGGCCGAGGCCGAAGACGCCGAAAATTTCCGCCGCGACCACGGCCATCCAGGCCTGGCCGAGCGCCGTGCGCAGGCCGACGAAAATGCCGGGAATGGCGGCGGGCAGGATGATCTTGACAAGGCGGGACCAGGCGGAGCGGAAGCCAAAGGCGTCGGCCACTTCCAGCAGGTCGCGATCCACCGAGCGCACGGCGCCGAAGGTGGCGAAATAGACGATCCAGAACACGCCCATGGCGATAATGAAGATCGCCGCCGGGGCGTTGACGCCGAACCAGATGATGGCGAACGGCACCCAGGCGAGGCCAGGGATTGGCCGCAGCAGCCGCACCACCCAGGCCACCGATTCCTCGGCGATGCGGAACATGCCGGTGGCGACGCCCAGGGCGACGCCGCAGGCGGAGCCGATGAGGAGGCCGAGCAGATAGTGGCCGATGGAGCTGGCCATGGCGTCCTGCCACATGCCGGAGGCGATCTCGCCGCGCAGCGCCGCGGGAATGGCGCTGGGCGCGGGCAGCAGCATGGGGTTGACGAGGCCGAGGCGCGGCGCCAGCTCCCACAGGCCCAGAAAGGCGACCAACCCGGCGAGGCCGAGGATGTATGGCCTGGAATTCTTCAACGACATCACTCCGGGTCCGCTGACCGGACCTGCGTCCGCGCCTGAACCAGCTGGCGGGATACGCCCGGGCGGACGGACAGCCCGGGCCTTTGGAGCGCGGCGGCCTCAAGGCGGCGGCCGCGCGTCCCGATATTATTTGCCAGCTTTTGCCTTCTCATAGAAGGAGGGGTCAAACAGCCCGTCCAGGGCTACGGCTTCCGGCACCGTGCCCAGCTCCACCTGGTAGGCCTGCATCCTGGCCGTCGGCTCGATGATGATCTTCGGATCGGCCTCCAGGCGGGTGGCCGGTGAGGCCAGCGCCTTCTGCACGACGGCGTCGGGGATCAGGCCCTTGCCGAGCACCTGGCCGATGTGCGGCGACGCCTTCGCCGGCTCGTCCTTGATGAATTTGATCGCCCGCACGCTGGCGTTGACCAGCGACTGCACCGCCTCCGGGTGCGCCTTCAGGAAGGCGCCCGAAACGGCGATGACCGTGCCGGGCTGGGTGGGGAACATGTCGCCGCCAAGCGCCACGATCCTGATGGCCGGATTGCGGGCGGCGATGATCGAGTCGGCGGGTTCGCGCACGGTGGCGCCGTCGACCGCGCCGGCCAGCAGCGCCTGCTGGGTGGCGTCGATGCCCATGGGCACGATCTGGTAATCGGCCTTGTCGACCTTGTTCACCCGGTCAAGCCAGTGGCGCAGGGTGGTGTCCGGCACCGAGCCCGGCGGCTGGGTGGCGAGGCGGGCAGGCTTGCCCTCTTTGGCGTGGAACGCCCTGAACGCTTCCGCCGCCGGCTTGCCGCCCTCGAAATACGGGGCCAGTTTCGGCCCGGCCATCACCGTCATTTCCTCGATGGCGGTGGCGGCGACAACCTTGACGTCGATGCCCTTGGAGCGGGCGACCGCCAACGGCGCGATGCCGGCGACATAGACGTCGATGGTGCCGGAAGCGAGGGCCTGGATCATGTTCGGGCCGGACTCGAACACGGTGAAGGTCGGCCTGACGCCGTCGGCCTTCAGCCAGCCTTCCTTGTCGGCGACGACGACCGGCGCGGCGCCGATGATCGGGATATAGCCAATGCGCACCGGCGTCTCAGCCTGGGCGGAGGCGAGCATGACCGGCGTCAGCGCCGCAGCGATGGCCACGCCGCGCCCGGCCGCAGCCCCGGCCCGGACAAGGCCGGCCAGCCGGCGACCAATTGAAGTGAAATGCTGCGAAGCCTGAAGCATGGCGACCGTTCCTCCATGGGAGGCGCCGGATTAGCATATTTTAGCGTCCGTGTAAGGGGAAATATATAAATCACAATAATTGATGTGATTAATGCGCGTCCAAGCCGCCGCTGGCGGGGCGTCCTGTCTGCCGCCGCGGCGCCCCGGCGGTGTTCCCCGGTGGTCAGAAAGTCGGGCGTGCGTCCGCTGCAAAATGTAATAACAATTTTCAGCCTGTGCATGTTTCATGCGCGGCGTGGCGGCCGCGGGGAAGAGCGTTCCAGAGGTCGGCCGGCAAAGCATCAGAAGGACAGGGAGAACATTCATGGGACGTCTTGAGGGCAAACGCGCCATTGTCACCGGCGCCGGCAGCGGCATCGGCCGGGCGAGCGCCCGCCTGTTCGCCAGCGAGGGCGCGCAGGTTGTCGCGGTGGACCGCAACGCCGCCGGGGTGAGCGAAACGGCGGAGCTGGCCCGCAAGGATGGTTTTGAAATTCTGGCCCTGTCGGCCGACGGCGGTTCCGAAAACGAGGTCGTCGATTTCATCGGCAAGGCGGTCGCGCACCTGGGCGGGCTCGACGTGCTGTTCGCCAACGCCGGCATCAGCGGCGGGCTTGTGCCGCTGTTCGAGCAGACGGTGGAGCACTGGCAGGAGGTGCTGCGGGTCAACCTGATCGGGCCGTTCCTCGCCATCAAGCATGGCGCGCCGCATATGGTGAAGGCGGGCGCCGGCTCGATCATCTGCACCGCGTCGGTGGCCGGCCTGCGCGCCAACGCCGGCGGCAACCCCTACAGCGCCTCGAAGGCGGGAGTGATTTCCCTGGTGCAGACAGCGGCGGCGTCGTTGTATGGCACGGGCGTGCGCGTCAACGCCATTTGCCCTGGCCTGATCGAAACCGGCATGACCAAACCGATCTTCGATGGGGCGAAGGAACGCGGCACCGAGGACAAGATCGGCCAGCTCAACCCGCTGCGTCGCCCTGGCCAGCCGCATGAAATCGCGGCGATGGCGCTGTTCCTCGCCAGCGACGACGCTTCTTATGTCAATGGCCAGGCCTTCCCGGTCGATGGCGGCCTGTCCAGTTCGTTGCCCTACGCCGGCAAGATGCGGGTGGGCTAGGCCAGGGCGTCACACCTCCGTCCTGCCATCCAGCAGGGCGTCGATGGCGGCGGCGAAGCCGTCCTCATTGTTGCTGTGGGTGGCCATGTCGGCGGCGGCCAGCGCCGCCGGCGAGCCGTTGCCCATGGCGATGGCGAAACCGGCCTTGCGGAACATGGCCACGTCGTTGTCCATGTCGCCGATGACGGCGATGGATGCGGCGGGGATGGCGAAGGCCTCGCTGACAAAATCGACGGCCGAGCCCTTGTCGACGCCCGGCGGCGTCACGTCCAGGTAATATGTCTGCGACAGGCCGCTGTTGGCGCTGGGGCCGAGCAGGGCGCCCATGCGGCTGGCGACGGCGGCGAGGTGATCATGGTCGTCGCTGGCGCCGACGATCTTGCAGCCCTGGCAGACCCATGGCGCGAAATCCGGGACCACCGCCGGGTCGGATTTGATGGTTCGCCGCTCATGGGCCACGTGCGGGCCCTCCGGATCCAGAATCAGCCACATGCTGTCGGTGAACAGCCAGGCGCTGATCTTTTCCGAGGCCAACAGATCAAGGGCGGCGCGGGCCGCTTCGGCCGGAATGCGGGTTTCACGCAGCGCCTGGCCGGCGCTGTCAACGACGACGGCGCCGTTGAAGCCGGCGATCGGGCCGTCGATCTGTAGCGCCTCCGCCACATGCCGCATGCCCCATGGCGGGCGGCTGCTGGCGATGGTGAGGCCGACGCCGGCGGCGCGCAGGCGTTGCGCCGCGCGGCGGCTGGCCTCCGTCACCTCCTTGTCCCGGTTGACGATGGTGCCGTCCACGTCTGACACCACCCATTTCAACTGGCCGGGTGGGGCGCGGCGCTGGCCTGCAGTCGTCATGTCATGCCTCCGTGGAGCGTTTTCCAACCAGATGAAACCGTCTGGTTGATCTGTATCTGGTCAAACAGGAAAACCTGGAGCAGCTGCCGGTCAATATGGGCCGGCGACCGCTCCGGCCCGCATTCCGGGAAACAGGGCGGCAAGGATGCGGTCGACGATGTCCGCCGGCGCGGCGTCAACATCCACCCCGGGGATGTTTTCGCCGGGTGCGGGCGGCTCCAGCGTCGCCAGCTGGCTGTCAAGCATGGTCGCCGTCATGAAATGCCCCTGGCGCGCGCCCATCCGGCGACGGATCAGCTCCGGCGCGCCGGTGAGCCAGACCATGCGCACGTCGGGCGCGCCGCCGCCGATCGCCTGCCGATAACATCGCCTCAAGGCCGAGCAGGCGATCACCAGCTGGCGACCGTCCCGCCGGGCGTCGTCAATGGCGGCGCCCACCCGCGCCAGCCAGGGCGCGCGGTCGGCGTCGGTGAGCGGCAGCCCGGCGGCCATGCGCGCCACATTGGCCGGCGTATGCAGATCGTCGGCGTCAATGAAGTCCATGTCCAGCCTCCGCGCCAGCGCCTTGCCGATGGTGGTCTTGCCGGCGCCGGACACGCCCATGACGACAATGGCTGTCACGGGGTGAGGAGAGGAGGGCTCCGCCGCCATCACGCGGATCAGCCGGCGACGGGACCCGGGCGCGGCAGGGACGCGGGCGCCGCCGCCTCGTCCAGCAGCCAGGTCAGGCTGTCGTGGGCCGTGATGCGGCCGGCCGGCAGGTCGTCGCCGGCAAAAATACGGGTCAGGATGTCCCGCTTGTCGGCGCCCGCCGCGAGAACCACCGTGGCGCGGCTGTCGTTCAGCGCCCGGAAGGTAAGGCTGATGCGCGGAACGAAGGGCGCCTGGCCAGCTTCAGGCACGGCGACCGCCAGCCGGTCGTCCACGGCCAGTGCCGGCTTGCCGGGAAACAGCGACGCCGTATGCCCGTCGTGGCCGACGCCGCAGATCACGGCGTCAAACAGGGGGGCGCCGGAATCCGCCGCATGGGCGGCGCGTAACAGGGAGTCATAGGCCCGGGCGCAAACCTCGATGTCCGGGCCATAAGGGATGACGTTGACGTCGGTGTCGGGCGCGTGGGCGAACAGGGCGGCGTCGGCCATGTGGGCGTTGCTGTCCGGATGATCATGCGGCACGAAGCGGTCGTCGCCGAAATACCAGGCGATGCGGTCCCACGGCAGGCGTTCGCCCCAGTGCGGCGTGGCCAGCAGTTCATAAAGGCGCTTCGGCGTGGAGCCGCCGGACAGGCAGACGCGCAGCTGGCGCCCCGGCTCCCGCCGGGCTTCCGCTACGGCCAGCACGCTTTCCAGCCAGCGCGCGGCGGTGTGGCTGAGGGCGTCGGCGTCGGCGACAATCCTGGTCTTCACGACGGGCATGTGGACCTCCGGTCGGCTCCATCAGGCGTTGAAGCTGGTCGCGGCTGGTCGGGGCCAGTCGCGGGACGTGGTTGACCGCGCCGTTGTCACCGGGGGGGGGCGGTCGGTTGGCCGGACGCAGCCGGATGCGCGGAAACGCTCACAACAACGGGCGCCAGGCGCGGCCATCCCGGGCGATGAGCTTGTCGGCTTCCTCTGGCCCATCAGTGCCGGCGGGGTAAGTCGCCAGATCCTTGCCGCCGTCCCTGTCGTTGGCTTTCGCCCAGGCCTTCTGGAATGGCTCCACCGCCGCCCAGCCGGCCTCCACCGCGTCGGCGCGCTGGAACAGCATGCCGTCGCCGGCCATGCAGTCATAGATCAGGGTTTCGTAGCCGGTGGTCGGCGCGGCGTCGAAGAAGTCGTCGTAACGGAACGTCATGTCGACGCCGCCGATCTCCAGCTCGGGCCCGGGCACCTTGGCGTTGAAGTGAAGCTTGATGGTTTCGTCCGGCTGGATGCCGAGCACGAGGAAGTTCTGGGCGAGGCGATCGACCGGCGTATTGCGGAACATGCTGAACGGCGCCTCCTTGAACTTGATCGCCACCTCGGATTTGCGCGCGCCGAGCGCCTTGCCGGTGCGCAGGTAGAACGGCACGCCGGCCCAGCGCCAGGTGTCGACCATCAGCTTCAGGGCCACATAGGTTTCTGTGGCGCTGTCGGCGGGAACATCTGGCGTTTCGTGATAGGCGGTGACCTTCTGGCCGCGCACCACGCCGCCCTCATAGGCGGCGCGCACCGAGTTCTTCATTGCTTCGGCGGGCGTGTACTGGCCGATTGCCTGCAGGACCTCGGCCTTGGCGGCGCGCACCGCCGGCGCATCGAAGCGGGCGGGCGCCTCCATGGCCACCAGCGACAGCAGCTGGAACATGTGGTTGGGCACCATGTCGCGCAGGGCCCCGGTGGCGTCATAGAACTTGCCGCGCCGGCCGACATCGACGGTCTCGGCCACGGTGATCTGCACATGATCGATGTGATTGCGGTTCCACAAGGGCTCGAACAGGCCGTTGGCGAAGCGCAGGATCATGATGTTCTGGACCGTCTCCTTGCCGAGGTAGTGGTCCATGCGGAAAATCTGGTCCTCCTGGAGGGTTTCCAGAAGGGATTCATTCAGTTTGCGGGCCGAGGCGAGGTCCGTGCCGAACGGCTTCTCGACGATCACCCGCCGCCAGGCGTCGCGGGTCTGCTTCACCAGGCCGGCCTGACCCAGCGCCGTGACGATGGGCGCGAAGCCCGAGGGCGGCGTCGCCAGGTAGAAAATACGGTTGCCGCCGGTTCCGACGTCCGTTTCGACTTTTTCGATATGGGCCTTGAGACGTTCGAAGCTGCCTTCCTGTTCCGGGTCAGCCTGGACGTAGCTGACGTTTTTCAGGATCCGCGCCACGGTCTTGCGGGTCAGCGGGCGGGTGGAGAACTCCCGCAGCGCCTCCTCCAGCCTGGCGCGGAAACTGTCGTCCGTGTCCTCGCCGCGCGCCACGCCGACAAGGGCGAAGCGCTCCGGCATCAGGTCGCTGGCCGCCAGATTGTAAAGCGCCGGCAGCAGCAGACGGCGGGTGAGATCCCCGGATGCGCCGAAAATGACGAAGCAGCAGGGATCGGGATGGGCCTGCTCGACGGGATCGGCGTTCATGCGCTGTCTCCCTGGCCGCGTGACACAGCGGCGTTGTCGGAGGCGCTGGGTTTGCCCGGCGCTTCGACATGCCCGCCGAAGCCCTTGCGCATGGCCGACAGCATTTTCTCGGCGAAGGTGTGCTCCTGGCGGGAGCGGAAGCGGGTGTAGAGCGCCGCGGTCAGCACCTCGGCCGGGGTCGCCTGCTCGATCGCCGCCTGGATGGTCCAGCGACCCTCGCCGGAATCGTCCACGTAACCGGAGAAGCCGTCGAGCCTGCCGTCGGCGGCGAGGGCGTCGGCGGTGAGATCGAGCAGCCAGGAGCTGACGACACTGCCCCGGCGCCAGACCTCGGCGATGTCGGCGAGATCGAAGCTGAAGCGCTCGTTATCCGGCCGCACCGGCGCATCGGCCGATTTCAGAATGTCGAAGCCTTCGGCATAGGCCTGCATCATGCCGTATTCGATGCCATTGTGGATCATCTTGACGAAATGGCCGGCGCCGTTGGGGCCGGCGTGCAGGTAGCCCTGCTCGACGCGCGGATCGCGGCCGTCGCGGCCCGGCGTGCGCGGAATGTCGCCGAGGCCCGGCGCAAGGGCGGCGAAGATCGGGTCCAGCCGGTCGACCGCCACCCTGTCGCCGCCGATCATCATGCAATAGCCGCGCTCCAGCCCCCAGACGCCGCCGCTGGTGCCCACGTCGATGTAATGGACGCCTTTTTCGCGCAATACGCCGGCGCGGCGGATGTCGTCGCGCCAGAAGCTGTTGCCGCCGTCAATGACCACGTCGCCGGGCGACAGCAGCGCGCCAAGCTGCATCACCGTGTCCTCAGTGGCGGCGCCTGCCGGCAGCATCACCCAGACGGCGCGCGGCGCCTGCAACTTCTGCACCAGATCGGTGAGGGACCCGGCGCCGACGGCGCCTTCAGCAGCCAGCGCCGCCACCGCCGCTTCAGCCCGGTCATGGACCACGGCCTGATGACCGCGTTGCATGAGCCGGCGGACGATATTGCCGCCCATGCGGCCGAGCCCGATCATTCCAAGCTGCATTAGACGTCGCCTTTCTCCGAAGCGTTCTCCAGCGAAGTGGATGTCCGTTCGCGTGAAGAAAACGCGTCCATTCAAATTCTGGCTTCCGGGATGTGATTCGCCGGATCGGAAACTGCTTCAGGCGCTGACCCGGCGGCATCCCCATCCGGGGAGGCGGGCGCAGGGGCGCCCGCCGTTTTTTTTTAGCCGACTGCCCCGGCGATCTGGCGCAAACCTTCCGCCACATCACCGCTGACGTGGATGCGCAGGAAGCGCCGGCCGCGTTCCTCCAGCACCGCCAGATCGCCGGCAGCCTGCGCCGCCTCGACCTGGCCGAAGCTGAGCTTGCGGCCTGGCACCGGCAGGTCGGCGGCGTGATCAGCGGTGATCTGCAGGAACACGCCTGTGTTGGGTCCGCCCTTGTAGGCCTGGCCGGTGGAGTGCAGGAAGCGTGGCCCGAAGCCGAGACAGGTGGCGACCCGGCGGCGCTCCAGCAACGCCTTGCGGGCGCCCTGCAACACCTCGGTGTTCGCCTCGTTGCGGTTCAGATAGGCCAGCACCGCCACGTAATCGCCAGGGACAAGCCGGTTGAAATGGGCGTTGAGCGCCCCGGAAAGGCCGCCGGAGCGGGCTGCTTCGGCGATATCGCCGGCGCCGGCGGGGTCGGCGTAGAGCGTGAACTGGCCCACCTGCGCCGTTGGCTGCTGGGCGGGCAGGGCGCCGGTCTGCTCGATGGCGGCGCTCAGCTCGCGGGTCCTGACCTTGCTGGCCTCCACGTCGGGCTGGTCGAACGGGTTGATGCCGATGACCGAGCCGGCGACCGCCGTGGCGATCTCGAAGCGGAAGAACTCCTGGACGATGCGATCGGGCGAGGCGATGTCGATGCGCGCCACCGGGTGGCCGGCGCGCTCCAGCGCCGCCACGAATTCATCCTGCGCCAGGTTCGACGCCTTGCGCAGCCGCAGATAGATGAAGACGCGGTCAGGGCCATAGGCCGACAGATCCGCAGCCGGCTCGTTGTCGACCGGGATCAGGCCCTTGCCCTGTTTGCCGGTGGATTCGGCGATGAGCTGCTCCGCCCAGGCGCCGAAGGTGCGGATGGCGGGGGAGGCGATCAGCGTGACCTTGTCGCGGCCGGCCTGGGCGGCGGCGCCCAGCGTCAGGCCGAGCTGCACCCCCGGATTGTCGGCCGGCGGCGCATCCGGCCCGCACGTCCAGGCCATGGTCTGGGCGTTCTGCAGGAACATGCGCAGGTTCATGCCGGTGACGGCGGCGGGCGCGAGGCCGAAGCGCGACAGCACCGCATAGCGGCCGCCGATGGTCGGCTCGCCATGGAACGTGCGCCAGAAGGAGGCGGCCTTCGCCGCTTCCTCCATGGAGGAGCCCGGATCGGTGATGGCGACGAAGCGGCTGCCCACCTCGCCCCGCCCCAAAGCGGCGGCGACCTTCTCGTAGAAATAATCCTTGAGAATATTGGGTTCGAGCGTGCCGCCGGATTTGCTGGCGACGATGAACAGGGTGCGTTTCAGGTTGATGCGCGACTCAATCGTCGCGATCTGCTCCGGGTCGGTGGAGTCGATGACATGCAGGCGCGCGGCGCGCCCTGGCGCGCCAAAGGTCTCGGCCAGAACCTCCGGCCCGAGGCTCGAGCCGCCCATGCCGATCAGCAGGGCGTCGGCGAACTCCAGTTCGGCCACGTCGCGCTGGAACTTGATGAGCTCGTCCACGCGGCTGGTTTCGGTTTCAACCACGCGCAACCAGCCAAGCCACTTGTCCTCGCCGGCGTTGGTCCAGAGGCTGGCGTCGCCAGCCCACAGGCGGCGAATGGCGCCAGAGGCGCGCCAGTCTTCGGTGAGGCGGGCGACGGCGTCGGTCAGGTCCTGCGGCAAGGCGAAGCTCTGGGCGTTGACCTTGTCGCCGAGGGCGGCGAGACGCTTGCGCGCCACCGAGCCCAGCAGCTTGTCGGCGGCGTCGGCGAACAGGCGCACGCCGTCGACCACCAGCTCATGGGCCACCGCCTCAATATCGACGCCGAGGTCGGCGGCGGCCTGCATCACCGCGTTCGCCTCGTCGACGTCGGCCTCAAGGGTGTAGCCGACGTGGCCGTGGTCGCGGAAGGCGTCCATGGTGGCCGGCGGCATGGTGTTCACCGTGTCGGGGCCGATCAGCTCGTCGATGTAGAGAACGTCGCTGTACGCCTTGTTCTTCGTGCCGGTGGAGGCCCAGAGCAGGCGCTGCGGCCGGGCGCCGGCGGCGCGCAGATCGTCGAAGTCAGCGCCGAACAGGCGCTTGTAGCGCTGGTAGGCCTGCTTGCCGTTGGCGATCGCCACCTTGCCGCGCAGGGCGCCGATGCGCTCCGCCTCCGCCGGCGCGGCGCCGGCCATTTTCGCCTCGAGCAGCCTGTCCACCGCCACGTCGATGCGGCTGATGAAGAAGCTGGCGACGCTGCTGATGCGGCTGATGTCGCCGCCATTGCGCAGCCGTTCGCGCAGGCCGTCGATATAGGCCCGGGCCACCTGCTCGTAGGCGGTCTGCGAGAACAGCAGGGTGACGTTGATGTTGAGGCCCTCGCTGGTCAGCGTGCGGATCGCCGGCACGCCTGCGTCGGTGGCCGGAACCTTCACCATGAGGTTGGGACGGTCCACCTCGGCCCAGAAGCGGCGTGCCTCGGCGATGGTGCCTTCCGTATCATTGGCGAGATAGGGCGAGACTTCGAGGCTCACATAGCCGTCCGCGCCCCTGGTCGATTCATACACCGGCCGCAGCACGTCCGCCGCGCGGCGGATGTCCTGCATGGCGAGGTGATCATAAAGTGTGGAAACCGACGCGTCGTTACCGGCGAGAAAGCCGGCGACGGCCGCGTCATATTCGTCGGTGTCGGCGATGGCCTTCTCGAAAATCGCCGGATTCGAGGTCACGCCGCGCAGATCATCCTGGTCAACGAGCCGTTTGAGGTCGCCCTTCTCGATGAAGCTGCGGGCGAGGAAATCCAGCCATGCGGCCTGCCCGAAATCCGACAGCGTTTTGAGTGGGTTCATGCGATCGCTTTCTTTCCGGTCTTTTCCAGGCGCGCGCGCCGCTCCCGCCAGGGACAGGCAGGGGGGACGCGTCCTGCAGGCGTCGCTCAGATCGCGCGACGCCCATCCCATCCGATTCATGGCGCCAGAACATGACAATGGGAGGGCCAGGCCCACATGTCGAGGGCGCCGGGGCGATCAAATCGTCATGGCTGCTCCAGCCCCTCCGGTAAACGGCGCCGGCGCGACGACGGTTCCCGGAAACATGCTTCCCGGGCCATCGGGCGCCGTGGCCTACAACGATGGTTTACATTGACCATCATCCGGCTCTGCGACAGTTTGAGAAAAAAGAGGGGTATTGGCAGTGGAGCGCATGTATTCGCGCCGCTGTTTTTCAGGCTTCCGGAAATCTGGACAATGGATGACGAAAGCTGGCGCCGGGGCGTGATGATCCCGGCAGCGCCATGCTTTCCGCCATTGCCGGTGATGCGACGCCAGGAGGGAGTGCTGTCGTGAACAAAGAGCAGAATCATTCAGGCCAGTCGTGGAAACGTCCCCTGGCTTCGCGCCGCGCCATGCTGGCGGCGGCGCTGCTGGGCGCGGCGTCCCTGTCCGCCCTGGGCGCCGGCGCGGCCAGCGCCCAGGGGACGATTCCGATCAAGATCGGCGTGCTCAACGACCGTTCCGGCCTCTATTCGGATGTGACCGGCGAAGGCTCCGCCGTAGCGGCCCGGATGGCGGTGGAGGATTTCAAGGCGGCGGACAAGGGCCTCAAGGTCGAGGTTGTGACCGGCGACCACCAGAACAAGCCGGACGTTGGCTCGACGATCGCCCGCCAGTGGATTGACCAGGACGGCGTTGACGTCATCGCCGACGTGCCGACGTCGTCCGTCGGCCTCGCGGTGAACGAGGTGGTGCGGGAGAAAAACAAGGTCTACCTGAATTCAGGGACCGGCTCGTCAGACCTGACCGGCAAGAACTGCTCGCCCAATACGGTGCACTGGACCTATGACACCGCCGCCCTTTCCAATGGCACCGCGAAGGCGATGATCAAGCGGGGCGGCGACACCTGGTTCTTCATCACCGCCGACTACGCCTTTGGCCACGCGCTTGAGCGCGACGCCTCGAATGTCATCAAGAGTTCCGGCGGCAAGGTGCTGGGAGCGGTGAAGCACCCGCTCAGCAACGCGGACTTCTCCTCGCAGCTTCTGCAGGCCCAGGCCTCGAAGGCCAAGGTGGTGGCGCTGGCCAATGCCGGCGGCGACACCATCAACGCCATCAAGCAGGCGGGTGAGTTCGGCCTGACCAAGGGCGGCCAGGCGTTGGCCGGCATGCTGATCTTCTCGTCGGACATTCACTCGCTGGGGACCAAAACCGCCCAGGGCCTGGTGCTGACCGAGGCGTTCTACTGGGATCTCAATGACAGGACCCGCGACTTCTCGAAGCGCTTCGCGGCGAAATTCGGCGGCAAGATGCCAACCAGCGTCCATGCCGGCGTTTATGGCTCGGTGCTGCATTACCTGAAGGCGGTCGAGGCGCTGAAGAGCAAGGACCCCAAGGCCGTCATGGCCAGGATGAAGGAAATGCCGATCGATGACCCGCTGGTCGGCAAGGGCCATATCCGTCCCGATGGCCGGGCCATTCACGACATGTACCTGTTTGAAGTGAAGAAGCCCGAGGAATCGAAGGGCGAATGGGACCTTTACAAGGTGCTGGCCACCATTCCAGGCGATGAGGCGTTCCGGCCGCTTGCGGACGGCGGCTGCCCGATGGTGACGAAGAAGTAAGCGCCGACCGCGTTTCGGGATGGGGTTAACGGCGGCGGCGCGGCCGCCGTTATCATTTGCGTTGTCGCCATATGCTGGCGGGCCCCATCAACAGGCGGCCGGGGGCGGAAGCCTGGTCTTTGGACGGAGAACCGGCCCTGGCCGGTTTTTTCGCCGCGCGCGCTCAGGTATGCCGGTCTGGCGTCGGGTCCCACGTCGGTTGGCTGCACTCCGCCCGCTGGACCTGGGATTTGGTATATTCTATGCAGGATTAAGGTGACGGCCCGCTGGGCGCGGCCTGGCCGGCAGGGCGCCTGGCGTCAATGCGCGCGCGGCCCCAGGGCCGTCAGAGATAAATCTGTAGGGGGCGCCGCGATGCCCCGGGGAGGAAACGACATGACCAATGCAGCAGCCCGCACGGACAATTCGGCCGGGACCAAGGTCGAGCTGACGCCGGAAGAACTGGAGGCGATGGTCGGCAAGGAAATCGGCGTGTCGCGCTGGATCGAGGTTGACCAGAAGCGCATCGACCAGTTCGCCGACGTAACCGAAGACTGGCAGTTCATCCACGTCAATCCGGAGGCTGCGGCGAAGACGCCGTTCGGCTCCACCATCGCCCACGGCTTCCTCACCATGTCGCTGATGGTGCCGATGTCTTATGAGGTGCTGCCTGGCATCAAGGGCCGCACCATGGGCGTGAACTACGGCCTCGACAAGCTGCGCTTCCTCGCGCCGGTGAAGTCGGGCAAGCGCGTGCGCGGCCGCTTCGTGCTGAAGGAGTTCACCCGGAAGTCGCCGACGCAGGTGCTGCTGAAGCACGAGGTAACGGTGGAGATCGAGGGCGAGGACAAGCCGGCCCTGATCGCCGAATGGCTCGGCATGAGCTTCATCAGCTGAAGCCGCCTGAAACGTCGCCAACATTGAAGCGGCGGGGGCTCCCGCAAGGACGGGCCCTTCAGCAGGAAGGCTGACACCAAAATCGGGTATATAGGGGACCTGTCGTCAGGGCTGGATGCCCGGCGGCAGGGGCCGCCGCTGGCGGGACGATGCGTCCGCCGGCGGCGACGACGGCGCCAGGGACAGGGACAGGACTTTCATGAGCATCCGTTTTGACAATCGCGTCGCCATCGTGACGGGCGCAGGCAACGGCCTTGGGCGCTCGCATGCGCTGGCGCTGGCCGCGCGCGGCGCGAAGGTGGTGGTGAACGACTTCGGCGGCGCCCGCGACGGCACGGGCGGCAGCACGGCGGCGGCGCAAAGCGTGGTGGCGGAAATCGTCGCGGCTGGCGGCGAGGCGATCGCCAATGGCGCCGACGTCTCCAACATGGCCCAGGTGGAGGCCATGGTCGCGGAGGCGAAGGCCCAATGGGGCCGCGTCGACATCCTGATCAACAACGCCGGCATCCTGCGCGACAAGACGTTCGCCAAGATGACCCTGGACGATTTCTGGAAAGTCATCGACGTGCACCTGATGGGCACGGTCAACTGCACCAAGGCGGTGTGGGAGATCATGCGCGAGCAGAACTACGGCCGCATCCTGGTGACGGCGTCGGCCTCGGGCATCTACGGCAATTTCGGCCAGGCCAACTACGGCGCCGCCAAGGCCTCGATGGTCGGCCTGATGAACGTGCTGCATCAGGAAGGCGCGTCAAAGAACATCCGCATCAACACCCTGGCGCCGGCCGCGGCCACGCGCATGACCGAGGAGTTGATGGCGCCGCAGATGCTGGCGATGATGACGCCGGAAATGATCTCGCCCGGCGTGCTGTATCTGGTCAGCGAGGATGCGCCGTCGAAGGTGATCCTCGAAGCGGCGGCGGGCGTTTACGCCCAGACGCGAATCTACCAGACCCGCGGCGTCTATCTGAAGCCGGAAGACAACACGCCGGAAGGCGTGGCCGCGCACTGGGCCGGGATCACCAACCCGGAAGGCCAGCGCGAGGTCAGCGGCGCCGGCGAGCAGACGGCGAATTTCGTCACCATCGCCGCGGCCGCCCAGGGCATCGAGCTGCCAAAGCGCGGTTAAGACACTTTGTGGCGCCTGAAGCGGGCGCGGTTTGGCGCCGCGACCGCTTCATCCCAAAGTGCTATAGCGTGACAGCGGAAAAGATGGGAGACGCGCCGGACGCAATCCCGCCCATATCAATGAACTGGAGGAAGACGCCATGAGAGAGGCAGTCATCGTTTCAACGGCGCGCACGCCCATCGGCAAGGCCTATCGCGGCGCGTTCAACGACACCCAGTCGCAGGAGCTGGGCGGACACGCCATCAGGCACGCCGTGTCGCGGGCGAAGGTCGATCCGGCCGAAATCCAGGACGTGGTGATGGGCGCCGCCATGCAGCAGGGCGCACAGGGGCTCAACGTCGCCCGCCAGTCCGCCATGCGCGCCGGCCTGCCGGTGACGGTCGCCGGCATGTCCCTCGACCGCCAGTGCGCCTCGGGCATGATGGCCATCGCCACCGCCGCCAAGCAGATCATTTCCGACGGCATGGACGTGGTGGTCGGCGGCGGTCTCGATTCGATCTCGCTGGTGCAGAACGACAAGCAGAACCACTATCGCGCCCGCGATCCGTGGCTGGTGGAGCATGTGCCGGCGCTCTACATGAGCATGCTGGAGACGGCCGAGACGGTGGGCGAGCGCTACAAGATTTCGCGCGAGGCCCAGGACCGCTACGCCGCCCAGTCGCAGGACCGCACCGCCGCCGCCCAGGCCGCCGGCAAGTTCAAGGACGAGATCGTCCCGCTCGCCTCGGTGATGAAGGTTCAGGACAAGGTTTCGGGAGAGGTCAAGGACGTCGCCGTCACCCTGGAGAAGGACGAGGGCAACCGGCCCGGCACCACCTATGAGAACCTGGCGCAGCTCCAGCCGGTGTTCAAGAACGGCATGGTGATCAAGGAAGGCAAGTACATCACCGCCGGCAACGCCTCGCAGCTGTCGGACGGCGCCTCCGCCGCCGTGCTGATGGAATCGAAGCTGGCCGAGAAGCGCGGCCTGCAGCCGCTTGGCATCTATCGCGGCATCGCCGTCGCCGGCTGCGAGCCGGACGAGATGGGCATTGGTCCGGTGTTCGCCGTGCCGAAGCTGCTGAAGGCCCATGGCCTGAAGGTGGAGGACATCGGCCTGTGGGAGCTGAACGAGGCTTTCGCGGTGCAGGTGCTGTATTGCCGCGACCAGCTGGGCATTCCGGATGAACTGCTCAACGTCAATGGCGGCGCCATCTCCATCGGCCATCCTTACGGCATGTCCGGCGCCCGCATGGTCGGTCACGCGCTGATCGAGGGCAAGCGTCGCGGCGCCAAATATGTCGTCTGCACCATGTGTGTCGGCGGCGGCATGGGCGCGGCCGGCCTGTTCGAGGTCGCCTGATTTTTCGCCCGCCGGCGCCCTTCGCGGGTCTGGCGGCAGACGATAATTCCGGCGCCGGTCCGCAAGGGCCGGCGCCTTTTTGCATCCGCAGTTGCGCGCGAAATCCATGTCAGCCCTCCCACGCGCCGGCTTGCCAGAGCCGGCCGGCGGTGTGATCGTCGACCGGGGCTGGAGACGGGATTGACGCGCCGCCCCCGATCACGACGCGCAAGGAGAGCCACCATGAGCGGAACGCCGCTGGACATCGATCCGCAGCCGGCCAGCAAAACCAGTTTCTGGGCGGCGCAGGCGCCCTATGTGATCATGCTGTTGCTGGTGTTCACCGGCATGGTGCTCACCAGCCTGACGCCGGGCTTCTCGGCGATTTACTGGCAGATCACGGCGGTGGCGTTCGCGGGCGTGTGCATTGTCAGCGAGTGGGGAGCGCAGGTTTACCGCAGCGACAAGATCGGCATGGCGATCCGCCAGGGGGTGCATTGGCTGGTCATCGTCATCGCCATGCGCACCCTGTTTTACCATGACGTGCTGTCGGCGATGACGCCGATGGCGCTGGGCCTGGCGGTGCTGGGTCTGCTGGCCATTGGCACGCTGCTGGCCGGCGTGCATCTGGCGTCGTGGCAGATCGGTCTGGTCGGCGTGCTGCTGGCGCTCGCCATTCCCGGCGTGTTCTGGCTGGAGCGGGTTTCCCTGCTGCTGACCGCGGCGGCCGTGACCATCGCCTGCATCGTCGGCGTTTATTTCTGGCAGAAACGCAAGTCGACGCGGGACGGTTTCTGACAGAGCCTGCGGCGAATTTCTGGCGTGGCGGTCACGACGGCGTGAAATCTTGCGGTATGTTATGATTTTCGTCGATATTTCAAGGTGATGGCGATTTTCTTCCGTTTGTGAATATGTCCGTCATGCGCACACCAGCGGCATAATTTCGCCAGCCGGCCTGCGATATGTTCGGGTCGCAGCCAATGCAAAGGCGCGTCTGGGGCCGGGGTAACGGTTGCCCGCAGCAGGGGCGCCCGCCGGAAACGGCTTGAGGGGAGGCCAGACGGCGGGTGGTTTTTCGCCGGGAGACGGGTCTTTGCGTTGCAACGCATCTGGAGTTCAGAAGATGACAGGAATTCGTACCTTGCTGGTTTCCGCCTGCGCCTCGGTAACGCTGGGCGGCGCTGCAATGGCCATGCCCGCCGCGCCGGCGCCCATGGACGGGCCTGCGCATGTGGAGCTGGCGGCGCAAGGCTGTGGGCCAGGCTGGTTCCGCGACGGGTGGGGCCGTTGCCGCCCCATGGGGTATGGCTATGGCCCGCCACCCTATGGTTATGGCTTTCGTCCGCCGCCGCCGCCACCACCGTATGGGTATGGTTATCGCCCGCCGCCGCCGCGCTGCTGGTGGCGCACCGACCCCTGGGGGCGTTCGGTGCGGGTGTGCCGCTAACGCGCGGTTCAAAGAGCTGGCGCTTTTCATGGCGGATGAGTGAGGAGAGCGTTCGCGACGCCGGCCAGAAATTCTGGCCGGCTTTTTGTTGCGCCAGCCACGCCCCTGACTGGTGACGGCGGCATCAGTCCGGGCTTATGCTCGCCGCGGCCGGGGCGGGCGCGTGAGTCACCCGGAAAACAGGTGAGCGTGATGCAGACGATTGTTCCGGGCGTTAATCATCCCATCATCCAGGCCCCCATGGCGGGGACCGCGACGCCGGCGCTGGCCGCGGCGGTTTCCAACGCCGGCGGCCTTGGATCGCTCGGCATCGGCGGCAGCAGCGTCGCCGACGCCGCCCGGATGATCGCCGCGACCCGGGACCTGACGGACCGGCCGTTCAACGTCAACGTGTTCTGCCACCGTCCGGCGCGTCGCGACGCGGCCAGGGAGGCGGCGTGGCTGGCCTGGTTGGCGCCTCTGTTCGCCGAATTTGGCGCCGAGCCGCCGGCGGTCCTGGCGGAAGTGTATCCCACGTTCACCGGCAATGACGCTGCCACCGCCATGTTGCTGGAATTGCGCCCGGCGGTGGTGAGCCTGCATTTTGGCTTGCCGACGGCTGCGCAGCTGGCGGCGCTGCGTCAGGCCGGGATCATCACATTCGCCACCGCCACCAGCGAGGCGGAGGCGCGCGCCATCGTGGATGCAGGCGTCGACGCCATCGTGGCGCAGGGCTACGAGGCCGGCGGGCACCGGGGCGTGTTTGATCCCGATGGCGAAGATGCGCGCCTGCCCACCTTCGATCTGATGGCAAGGCTGGCGCGAACCTGCAAACTGCCGCTGATCGCCGCCGGCGGCCTGATGGACGGGCGTGACATTCGCCGGGCGCTTGATGCGGGCGCGGTGGCGGCGCAACTGGGCACAGCCTTCGTCGGCTGCCCGGAATCGGCGACGAACGCCGGCTATCGCGCGGCCCTTGCCGGCGCGGGAGCGGACGCCACCGCCATGACCTGCGCCATCTCGGGCCGGCCGGCGCGCGGGCTGGTCAATCGCCTTGTCCGTCATGGGGCGGCGGCTGGCGCGCCGCCGCCAGCCGACTATTCGCTGACCTACGACGTGACCAAGAAGCTGTTCGCTTTGGCGGCGGCTCGTCATGCCGACGGCTTCGGCGCCTGGTGGGCGGGCGCGGCTGCTGACCGCGCGCGGGCCATGCCGGCGGCGGAACTGCTGCAGGCGCTGCTGGCTGAGATGGCGGCATAGGGAGCGTTGGTCTACGCTGTCCGTCGCCACGCCGGAAACGGGTCTGGCAGAGCGCGCCATTGCGGATTGTTGAGCCCGCCGTCGGTGGCCGGCGCGAGTGCAGCGGCAAGCGCCGCGCGCATGGCCGCTTCATCCATGCCGACGCCGATGAACACCAGCTCCTGACGCCGGTCGCCGTAGAGCGGATGCCAGCGCTCCTGCACCGCGGCGCGCCATTGCGGGTCGCGGGGCCAGCGCGCCGACGGGGTGGCGGCCCACCACACGCCCATGCCTGAGGTGCGGCATACAGCGCCGGCGATCGACAGTTCGCCACACCAGTCCGGGCGCGTCGCCAGCCAGAAATGCCCCTTGGCGCGTACGAGGCCGGGCCAGTCGCGACGCAAGAAGTCATCGAGGAGCGCCGGCGCGAACGGCTCCGGGGCGCGGAAGACGAAATGGCCGACGCCATATTCTTCGGTTTCCGGCGTGTGATCGGCAAAACCATAGAGCTCCTTCGCCCACATGGGGTGGCCGTGGGCCTTCTCCAGATCGAACAGGCCAACGTCGAGCAGGTCGTCTGGGGCCACGACGCCATGCGACGTTTCGATGATGCGGGCGTCCGGGTTGAGCGCGCGCACGGCGGCGCGCGCCTGGCGCGCCTGCTCCGGTCCCGCATCTCCGACCTTGTTGATGATCACGATGTCGGCGAATTCGATCTGGTCGACGATCAGGTCAGCCAGGGTGCGGTCATCGCCGCTGCCTGCGGTTTCGCCACGGTCGGACAGCAGGTCGCGACCGCCGAGATCGCCCAGCAGGTTGAGGGCGTCGACCACCGTTACCATGGCGTCGATACGGGCGACGTCGGCGAGGCTCTGCCCGTTCTCATCACGAAATTCGAAGGTGGCGGCCACGGGGAGGGGCTCGGCGATTCCCGTCCCTTCAATCAGCAGGCAGTCGTAACGTCCATCGGCGGCGAGACGGGCCACTTCCTGGAGCAGGTCATCGCGCAGGGTGCAGCAGATGCAGCCGTTGGTCAGCTCGACCAGCGCCTCGTCCGTACGGGAGAGGTTGGCCCCGCCGTTTCGGACCAGATCGGCGTCGATATTCACTTCGGACATGTCGTTGACGATGACGGCCACGCGCCGGCCAGACCGGTTGTTGAGAATGTGGTTGAGCAGGGTGGTTTTTCCGGCCCCGAGGAATCCGGAAAGCACGGTGGCCGGCAGGCGGTTGTCGATCATCATCACTATTCAATATATGAAACGTTATAATGTTGCATATCTGGATCGATCCTGCCCGTCAACGACAGGGGAAGGCATGGGAGACCAGCGTCGGGCAGATTCAGGTTTTGCGCGCGCCTCTGTTGCCGGCGGCCGAAGCCGGTCCGGCCACTGAGGGCGGGTGGGGGCGCCGCTTTCTGCGACAGGCGCACGCTGGATGACCGGGGCGCTGCCCGCCTCTTTTGTCAGGCCTGGCCGCCATCACCCAGATCGATCAGGTCCAGGGCGCCCTTGATGGGAATGGGGAGGAAGTCCGGGCGATGTTCCAGTTCATGGTTGATCTCGTGCATCGCCTTGGCCAGCAGGCACAGGCGCAGCAGCCGTTCGCGCGCCGCGGCGTCGTGGATCCACAGCGGCGTGTCGCGAATGGCGGCGTCGTAGCTTTCGCGGAAGCTCGCCACCGACAGGTCGCGCCAGCGCCGCGCCGCGGCGACCAGCTCGGCGTCCACATGGGCGATGCGCTGGCTGACATTGTGCAGCACGGTTTCCGTAACATAAGACACCGAGCGCAGCATGCTGGCGACATCCCGCATCGGCGTGGTCTTGCGCCGCCGCTCCGCCACGGACCGGTCGGAGCGCCCTTCGAAATCGACGATGAACACATCGGCCCGTTCGATCAGGAACTGGCCCAGATGCAGGTCGCCGTGGATGCGGGTGCACAGGCCCTGGGGCTCCGCGCCGGCGAGGGCGTTGATGAGCTCCCGGCATTGGCCCTCGCGATCCAGCAGGCTGGCGATCAGGGTGGCGGCGTTACCGGCGCCGGCGGGAGCCGCCTCCGGGTCCTCCAGCAGACGACGCAGGCCAGCGAAGGCTTTTTCCGCCTGCTCGTGGGCGTCGCGGGCGATGGCGTCGACCTCGGCGCCGGTCATGGGGACCGGCGCGAAATCCGCATCGCTGGACTGCCGCGCCAGCGCCGCGTGCATTTCGCCGACGCGGCGGCCGATGGTGTGGGCGTAATGGCCGAATGACTGGAAGGCTTCCTCGGGCGATGGGCGGTCCGCCACGGGCAATTGGGCCAGATGCTCGATCTCGCGCTGCATCACGCCGGTCGCCACGTCCCAGGCGTCGCCCTGGTTGCGGACATATTCCTGCAACAGGGCCAGGGTGGTCATCTCGCCGTCGGCGGCCACGTGGCGGGCGCTGCCCAGATAGCGCGGCGTATGGGTGAAGCCCGCCACCTCGGTCAGGTAACGGCACATTTCCTCTTCCGGGTGGACGCCCTGTTGCAGGCGCCGGTAAAGCTTCAGCACCATGCGCGAGCCGAGCGCCATCGAGGTGTTGCTCTGGTCCAGCCGCATGCGCGACAGGTCGTGCGGGTCCAGTTCCGGCGCATCCTTCAGTCCCGCGCCGCTGCGGAATTCGATGACGCCGCCGTGCAGGGTGGGGCTGCGCGCCTCTCCGCGCATGGCCCTGACCATGCCGATGGCGAAGCCGGGCGCCGCTTCGGCGCCGTGCAGCAGCCCCATGTGGGCGCCGCGGCGCAGGCGGGCGATGGCGTAAGGCAGCAGGGCTTCATTCTCGCCGCTTTCATCGACGGCCAGAGGCACGAAATATTGCCGTTGTTCGCCGCTGCGCAGGGTCACGTCGACCAGCGACAGCATCAGGGCGCCGTCGTCGCTGCCTGGCAAAACAGCCACGTCCCTGACGCCCGTGCTGGCGATGCGCTGGCGCGTGCCCGCAAACCAGCGGCGGGTCGCCAGGTAGCGCGGCAGGGATTCGCCGGTAAGGGCCTTGCCCTCCCGGCCTTCGAACAGATCCTGCGGCGCGCCGGTCAGCACCAGGGTGAACAGTTCGGGCACCGGGCGGGGGCCGAAGCGGTCGGTGACCACCGCCGCCTTTTCCATACGGAACCAGTAGAACCCGTAGGCGGGCAGGGTGATCTGGTAGGGCAGTTCGCTGACCGGCGGGAATTCTGCGCCGCCGCTCATCTCCACCAGGCGCCAGCCGGTGAACTCCGGCAACTCGATCTCGGCGGCCTGGGGGGCGCGCGAGAGATTGGCGACGCACAGGATGGTTTCGCCGTCGCAGGCGCGCAGATAGGCGAGGATCTTGCGGTTGTCGGGATAGATGAAATGCATGGAGCCGCGGCCGAAGGCGCGGGTGTTGCGGCGCGCCGCGACGATCCGCTTCATCCAGTTGAGCAGGCTGGAAGGGTTGCGGCGCTGGCTCTCCACGTTCACCGCCTCGAAACCATAGACCGGGTCCTGCACCGCCGGCAGCACCAGCCGGGCGGGGTCGGCGCGGCTGAAGCCGCCGTTGCGATCCGGCGACCATTGCATGGGGGTGCGCACGCCGTCGCGATCGCCAAGATAGATGTTGTCGCCCATGCCGATCTCATCGCCGTAGTACATCACCGGCGTGCCGGGCATGGACAGCAGCAGGCTGGTCAGCAGCTCGATCTTGCGGCGGTCGTTTTCCAGCAACGGCGCGAGGCGGCGGCGGATGCCGAGGTTGAGGCGGGCCCTGGCGTCGGCGGCGTAGATGGTCCAGAGGTAGTCGCGCTCCTGCTGCGTCACCATTTCCAGCGTCAGCTCGTCATGGTTGCGCAGGAAAATCGCCCACTGGCAGGTGTCGGGGATATCCGGCGTCTGGCGCAGGATGTCGGTGATCGGGCGGCGCTCCTCGCTGGCCACCGCCATGTACATGCGCGGCATCAGCGGAAAGTGGAAGGCCATCTGGCACTCGTCGCCGTCGCCAAAATATTTGGCGATGCCTTCCGGCCAGAGATTGGCCTCCGCCAGCAGCATGCGGTCCGGATAGCGCGCGTCAATGAAGCTGCGGATGCGCCGGATCACCTCATGGGTGCCGGGCAGGTTGTCGCAACTGGTGCCTTCGGCCTCGACCAGGTAGGAGATGGCGTCCAGACGCAGGCCGTCGACGCCCATCTCGAACCAGTATTGCATGATCTCGATCACCGCCTCGAGCACGCGAGGGTTTTCGAAGTTCAGGTCCGGCTGGTGCGAATAGAAACGGTGCCAGTAATAGGCGCCGGCCGTGGCGTCCCAGGTCCAGTTGGATTTCTCCACGTCGCAGAAGATGATGCGCGCGTCCCTGTAGCGGTCTTCCGTGTCAGACCAGACGTAAAAATCCCGCCATGCCGAGCCTGGCTTGGCGGTGCGGGCGCGCTGGAACCAGGGGTGCTGGTCCGAGGTGTGATTGATGACCAGCTCGGTGATGACCCGGAGGCCGCGGGCGTGGGCCTCGCGGATGAAACGGCGGAAGTCGCGCATCTGGCCGTAGGCCGGGTTGACGCCGCGATAGTCGGCGATGTCGTAACCGTCGTCGCGCAGGGGCGAGGGGTAAAACGGCATGACCCAGATCGCCGTGGCGCCCAGTTCGCGAATGTAGTCAAGCCGCTCGGTCAGTCCGGCGAAATCGCCGACGCCGTCGTTATCTGAATCGAAGAATGACTTGACGTGCACCTGATAGATGATGGCGTCACGGTACCAGTGGATGTCATCACGATCGATCATGTCGTCCTCACGGCTGACCCGGGCGTCGCGCGCCAGGGCGGGCCGGGGCCGTGGGGCCCCGAAGCCTGCGGACGCGCCGCCCGAACGGATGCGGGGAACGCGCCGCAAACCAAAAATTATGGAGCGTTTCCATGGCCCCGATGATGGCCGGAAACGCTCCAGGCATTCCCATGGCGCCGCCCGCGCCTGTACAGGACGCCCGCCAGGCGAAGCCGGCTCCCGCGGCGTCAGACGTCGCCGTCATGCCAACGCCGCCGGTCCCTCCGGGTTCCGGCGGCGGGTCGTCCGGGACTGGCGACGGCGCGCCTTCTCCCGTTCGCCGCAAACGGCGCGTCAATCATGGATACATGCAGGGATACATGCAGCCCAAATATGGCGAAACATTCAAGTCCGGTTTTGGAGACAAGACAAAATCCCCGCCGGCATTCCTGCTGTTTTCACAGGCGGATGCGCCTCATGTTCGGGCAGTCGTGGCCGGGATGGCGGCTGATGTGGAACAAAACTGTTGTCATAATGTTGGCGTATGGTCATGATTGCAGCAGACAGAACATGGTCAGGTCCGGGCATTTGTTATGCTGCGACGGTCCGCTGCGAGGCGGATTCTGTGCAGTGATCGCGCGCATTTCCGAGCGCACTTCCCGGCCCCGCCGGGGCTTCCCGGCCCCGCTGGGCATGAACGCCCGTGTGGAGCATGACCTGCTCCGTGAAGGTCGCAGGACGCGGGGTGGCAAGCGGCGGGGATGTCCCCGACCAGCCACGCGCCCGGCGTCACACCGCCCTGCCTGGCCGTGGCGCGCGACGCCGGCGGACCGGCGCTACAGGAGGATTGGGCGCGGCGCGTCGGAGCGGCAGATTCGCTCCAGCGCGGCCGGGCCAGAAACAGCTCATGAAAAATCTCGCCCTCGACAGCGCTTCCCATGCGTTGTTCTTCGATATCGACGGCACCCTGCTCGACATTGCGGCGCGGCCTGATGATGTCAGCGTTCCGGTTTCACTCAAGACAGGCCTGCAGCAACTCACCCGGAACTTTGGCGGCGCGCTCGCCCTGGTCAGCGGCCGCAGCATCCGCGACATCGACCGCCTGTTCGGCGACCTGAAGCCGCGCGCCTCGGGCTGTCATGGCGGCGAGTTGCGCCTGTTGCCGGGCGGCGACGTGTTCATGGCGGCCAGCGGGCGGCTGCCGGCTGGCATCATGGACAATCTCAAGCGCCTGGCCGCCTCCCATCGCGGCCTGCTGCTGGAAGACAAGGGCGTTTGCGTCGCGGTGCACTATCGCGCCGCGCCCACCCTGGGCGCGGCCCTGCGGTACGAGCTGGAGGGCATCATCGCCCGCAGCGGCGAGGTCGGCCTGACGGTGCTGCCCGGCCGGCTGGTTTACGAAATCAAGCGCAACCACGTGGACAAGGGCACAGCTGTCGCCGCCTTCATGCGTCTGCCGGCGTTCGCCGGACGGCGGCCCGTGTTCATCGGCGACGACATCACCGACATCGCCGCCTTCACGATGGTGAAGCGCGAAGGCGGCGCGGCCTGGTCGGTGGGGCGCGAGCTGGCCCCGGCGACGCGGATATTCGATGACGCCTCCGACGTGCGCGCATGGATCGCCGCCGAGGCGCGGGCGCACCTCCAGGGCGATGTCCGGAGGGAGCGGGCGGGAGCGGGAACCACGGCGGCGGGTTAAGGAACCTGACGAGCCTTTTTCCGGATTTTCAACGCCACATGGGGTCTTCCCGCACGCCAGGGCGCCGAAACTTTGCGCGCGGGATGGCGGAACAGTTGGGAGGCATAAACGTTGAGCTAGAGGTTCCCTGCGTCGTGACCAGCCGGACGCGCTTTCGCCCCTGGAAGGCGGCGCGCGTGGGCCACTGTGGCTCCCCTGGAGCGGGCATGTGGCATGGTTCTTGCGACGTATATCCGGGAATGGCCGGCGTGGCTTCCCGGCCCCGCCAGCGCGTTGAGTCACATAACGAACAGCAGGACAGGAGGGACTCGCCTTGTCGCGGCTCATTGTCGTATCCAACCGGGTGGCGGCGCCAACTGGCGGAAAACCACAAGCGGGCGGCCTCGCGGTCGCCGTGCACGCCGCCCTGAAAAATCGCCCGGGACTTTGGTACGGTTGGAGCGGACGCGTTACAGAAAACCCGGACAGGCGTCCGCACGTCATGCAGCGCGGCGGAATTTCTTACGCCGTCACGGACCTCTCATCAGCCGACTATCAGGAATATTACAGCGGTTTCGCCAACCGCGTGCTGTGGCCGATCCTGCACTACAGGGTGGACCTGGCCGAATTCTCGCGTCTCGATCTTTCCGGGTACATGCGGGTGAACGAGTGGTTCGCCCGCCAGGTATCAGAAATCCTGGAGCCGGACGACGTCGTCTGGGTGCACGATTATCACATGATGCCGTTGGCCCGGTTCCTGCGCAAACGCGGTCACAACAACCGGATGGGGTTTTTCCTGCACATTCCGCTGCCGCCGCCGGAAATCCTGCACGCCCTGCCGCACCACGCCGACGTGGTGGGCGCGCTGACCGACTTTGATCTGGTCGGCTTCCAGACCCCCAACGATCGCGACAATTTCGCCCGCTATCTTCAGGAGGCCGGCGGCGTCGGACGCATGGGCAATTCGCAGTTTGACATCAACGGCCGGCGCGTCCAGCTGGGCGCCTTCCCGGTGGGCATCGACACCGGGATCATGATGAAGGCGGCGCGGCGCGCCTCGTCCTCGCGGTTCGTGCGCGAGCTGAAAGGCAGCCTTGGCAACGCCGCGATGCTGGTGGGCGTCGACCGTCTCGATTACTCCAAGGGCATCGCCGGACGGCTGGACGCCTATGAGCGCTTCCTGGCGGAAAATCCCGAATGGCGGGGCAAGGTCAGCTATGTGCAGATCACGCCCAAGAGCCGCTCCGATATTCCGGAATACATGGATATGGACCGGCAGGTGAGCGAGAAGGTTGGCCATATCAACGGCGCCTGGGGCGATGTGTCGTGGACGCCGATCCGCTACATCAACCAGAGCTACTCCCGCACGGCGCTCGCCACCATCTATCGCTGCGCCCGCGTTGGCTTGGTGACGCCGCTGCGCGACGGCATGAACCTAGTGGCCAAGGAATATGTGGCCTCGCAGGACCCCAATGACCCGGGCGTGCTGATCCTGTCGCGCTTCGCCGGCGCGGTGCGCGACCTGCGCGAGGGCGCGCTGGTGGTCAATCCGCATGAAATCGAAGGCATGGCCGCCGCCATCCGCCAGGCGCTGGAGATGCCGCTGGAGGAGCGCAAGGCGCGTTATCTGCGCATGATCCGGGTGCTGAAGAACCAGGACATCAACGCCTGGGCGGCTGACTTCCTCGAAGCGCTTGAGCAGCCGCCGCTGCGCCGCAGCCTCACCGCCAATCTGCGGGCGATGTTCATGTGACGCCAGGGGCGGACCGGCCTGGCGGCGGCGCTGTGTCTGGCGCGGCGCCCGTGGCCCCGCGGCTTGTGGTTCATGAACGGCGACCTGGTTGATGATGCGCCGCCAGAGATGGAAAACGGAAAGGGCGGCGGATTTTTCCGCCGCCCTTTCCGTATCTGTCAGTTCAGGCCGTTTCAGGAACGGTTGCCGCGCGGGCCGTTCATGAAGCCAATGCCGGCGAGATCGCCGCCGTGGCCTTCCTGGCGGCCGCCGCCTTCACGCCGTCCGCCGGGCTGGCCGCGACCTTCCGGGCGCGGCCCACGCCGCTGGGCGCCGTTCCGGCCCGCGTGGTCCCGGCCATGTCCGGCGCCGGCGCGCGGCGCGGCGTGCTGCTCGCGGCCTTCGCCAGCCGGCGCGGCGCGGCGACCGCCGTTGCCCTGGCCGTTGCCGCCATTACCCTGACCATTGCGGCCGCGGCTTTCCTGCCGCTGGCCGCGCTGGCCGTCGCGACCTTCGCCGCGACCGGCGCCCTGGGGGCGACGCTGCTGCTGCTGGCGCGGCGGGCGCGGCGCTTCGGGGGCGACCTCGGCGTCTTCGGTGGCGCGGGGCTCCACCGGAATCGGCTGGCGGGTCAGGCGCTCGATCTGGCGCAGCAGGCCGCGCTCCTCGCGGTCGACCAGCGAGATGGCCGAGCCGCTGGCCCCGGCGCGGGCGGTGCGGCCGATGCGGTGCACATAGGTTTCCGGCACATTGGGCAGCTCGAAATTGACGACGTGGGTGACGCCGTCGACGTCGATGCCGCGCGCGGCGATGTCGGTGGCGACGAGGATGCGGGTCGAGCCGTCCCTGAAGCCATCGAGGGCGCGCTGGCGCTGGCCCTGGCTCTTGTTGCCGTGGATCGCCGCCGCCGTCAGGCCGGCGCTCTCCAGGTGGCGCACCACCCGGTCGGCGCCATGCTTGGTGCGGGTGAACACCAGAGTGCGGCCGTCGCAGGTGTTGGCGAGCAGATGGGCGAGCTCGACGCGCTTTTGCGGCGCATCAACGAACACCACCTTCTGGGTCACCCGCTCGGCGGTGCTGGACACCGGCGCCACAGCGACGCGCTCGGGATTGTCGAGCATGTCGGCGGCCAGGGCGGCGATCTCCTTCGGCATGGTGGCCGAAAAGAACAGGGTCTGGCGCTGCTTCGGCAGGGCCTTCACCAGTTTGCGGATGGAATGGATGAAGCCCATGTCCAGCATCTGGTCGGCTTCGTCGAGCACGAACACCTTGACGCCGTCGAGGCGCAGGGAGCCGGTCGCCATGTGGTCGAGCAGGCGCCCAGGGGTGGCCACCAGCACGTCGACGCCGCGTTGCAGCATCTGGGCCTGGGGGCCATGGGAGACGCCGCCGAAGACGGTGGCGACGGAAATCCGCATGTGGCGCGAGTAGGCGCGCACGGAATCAGCGATCTGGCCAGCCAGTTCGCGGGTCGGCGACAGGATCAGCACGCGGCACTGGCGCGGCGGCGTCCGGCCCTTTTCGGCGGCGAGGTTATGCAGGATGGGGAGGGTGAAGGCGGCCGTCTTGCCGGTGCCGGTCTGGGCGATGCCCATGAGGTCGCGGCCGGCCATGACGTGGGGGATGGCCTGGGCCTGAATTGGCGTGGGATTGGCGTAGCCCTCGTCAGACAGCGCCGAGAGGATCGGCGCCGCAAGGCCGAGTTCCTTGAAAGATGTCAATGTAAAGCTTCCGGGGCCCTGGTCGCGCGGGACGCAAAGGGCCGTTGCGGAGCGCCCTGCGTGTGGGGCGTCCAGAAATTGGGCGTCGGCGGGGCGAAGCGGGACAGAGCGAAATCCGGTCGGACCAGACCGGCGTTTTGCCCTGCCTTTTCGGAAGACGCATTTTAAGGAAAATGCTTCAGAAGCTTCACGCACGCGGCACGCACGCCGCAGGCCGCATCAGGCGGCTACGACGCGGGATGTGCGGCTTTTGGGCTGAAATGTCAAGGGTCGGCGCTGACGGCCGCCTGCTTCTCCCGCGCGCCTTGTCCCATCAGGACAGGCCGGACGTCCCGGAGTTTCCCCTTTCCCGTTTTGGACAAGCCCCGGCAGGCGGGCGCTCCCGCGGGCGGGCTAACGGCCGAGGCATGAGACCGGCGCCAGCCGGGCGCGCCAGCGGGCGACGACGGCGCCCGAACCCGGGGCGGGGCCTGCGCCGCCGGGGGCGGCGGCCTGCGGCGTGACGCCGACGTCGGCGAGCAGGCGGCGGATGCTGTCGGCGCTGGCCAGCGGGTGGTCGGCGGCCAGCGTCACGCCCGCGACGGCCGGGGCCGCGGTCAGGCTGGAAACCATGCCGATGAGGGCGCCGGCGCCGTCCAGCGCCAGGGCTCCTGCGCCGCCGGGCTGAAGCGCGGCGTTGACGCTGCCGGCCTGTGCGGTTTTGGCCAACTGGCCGGGGATGACCGAAAGCTGTGGTTTGCCGGCGGCATCGGGACTCCAGCCCGCCAGCACGAGGTCGCTGGCGGGCTGCGCCAGGTCGTTTGCGGGTTGCGCCGCATCGGCCTTTGCAAGAATGATGGGGCCGGCGTTCGCCGGGGCGGCGCCGGCGGCGGAGAGCAGGCTGAGGCCGCTCTGGCGATCGCTGGCGGTGACGGTGGCGGCTGCTTCGCCGAGGCGAATGTCCTTGCAGCCGCGCACGGCGGCAGTGGCGGTGATGGCGCGCCCGGACCCGAGCAGCAGCGCCCCGCCGGTGAGCGGCGCGCCGCCAGCTTGCCGGGCGACCGGGGCGTCCGCGGCCTGCGGGGCCGACGGTTGCCCGCCTGGCGAAACCGTTCCCGGAGAGAGCACGGCAGGAGGGATCGCGCCCGGCTTGCCGGCAAACGGTGCGAAACTGTTGGCGATGCCGATGGTGACCCGGTCCATCGTTACGGCGTCGGTCAGCGGATAGACGAAGGTGAAGCCGCGCAGTCCCTCCGGGCCGGCCGCCACGCGGGTGAAGAAGCGGCGGGGACCTTCGTCGCCGGTCACCACGGCGAAGTCCGGCCGCAGCAGCTTGTAGGTGATCTTGCGGCCAGGCGCCGGGCCGGTGGCGCGGGCGAACCAGGCTGGCAGGTCGCCATCCTCCGTCCCGCCGGCGAACAGGGTCAGCGACGCCGGCGTGCGCGATGACCACAGCCGGGTGCGGCCGGGGGCGCTGTCCTTGCGGTCGAACAGGCGACTGGGGACGCCGATGCGCGCGCCGGTGGCCGCATCGTCGGTCAGCGTAAAGCCGACGGCGCTTTTTTGCTTGTTGGCCTCGGCGCGCAGCACCGCGAGACCCGGCCCGGCGATCACCGCGCCCGGCTCCAGCAGTTCACGCTTTTCAAAGGCGGCGATGGCGTCGGCGGTGCGCTGGCCAAAGGCGCCGTCGGTCACGCCATTGTAGAAACCGAGCCAGACGAGCGAATCCTGCACGGCCTTGCGATCCGCCTCGGGCAATGCCTCCCACAACTCCCGTTGCTGCTGCAATTGCCGGGCGCGGTCGGCGGAGACGGGATGCTGGTCCTTTGCCTGGCCCTGAACCTTCAGCTGGCCTTTCACCTGGCTCTGGCTTTGCGCCTGACCCTGGATTTGCGCCTGAAGCGGCGTGGCGGCCAGCGCCAGACCGGTCAGAAGGCCAGGGCCGGCCGTAACCCCGGCCACAAGGCAAAGACAGGCAAGGCTGACGCGGCCAGGGCGGGCGCCAGCCCGGCGCGCCGCCTTCGCGTGATCGCCAACGATCGCTCCTGTCTGGCTCATGCGGTTTCCTTCTTGCCGAGGGCATCCGGGGCGGCTGGAATCAACCAGCCGGCGTGGCCAAGGTCAATTCCACGGTGGCGACAGGCGGCTCACGAGGCGGTTACGGCTGGCGGCGGCCCGGGCGCCGCTCCGTGACGTTGCAGACGCGTCGCAGGCATCCTGAAACCAGGGCAGGAGGCCCGCATGGGCTTGCGGCGGCCGGCGCGGCGCGGGAGACTCCGCCACGACGTCGTGCATGGATGCGGGCGGGAAATATCAAATTTTTCCCCCATCCTGTTGATATTACATATTTTTACCGGAAAGCGACGGCCGGTTTGCTTGAAAGCCCGTGTCGCGCGGGGGCAGAATACCCCCGTCTGGATTGGGCGTGACGGGTCGGTCAGGGAGAAATGGCATGGGCAACAGGCATTCCGGCGGGACGGGCGTCGCGATGACGCGGCCTGACGCCAAGCTGTCTCATCCCCAACCTCCAGGCAAGGTTCATGGACGGCGGCGTTCCGGTTTCGCCGCGGCCCTGTTCGCCGGGTTGACCGCTTTTCTTCCGCTCGTCGCGCCGCAACCGGCTCAGGCCCAGGGCGCGACGCCAGCCCACCCGTCGGCCCGCCCGGCGGATGGTTTCGTGCGTGAGGACCTCGCCAGCAACGCCGTGCGACTGGAAACCCGGCTGCGGGCCGAGCCAGGCGCCGGCCAGCGGCCTGGCGTCCAGGCCCGCCAGGCGGCGGAAGCGGCGCTGGGGCGGGGGCAGTGGGGGGCGGCGATGGCTGCCGCCCGCGACGCCATTGTCGCCAATGACAAGGACGCTGCGGCCTGGCTGCTCTGGGCGAGGGCCGCCCGCGAAGCCGCGCCGGGCGACCGCGCCAACAGCTGGCGTTTGCGCAATGACGCCATCGCCGCCGCCTACGCCGGCTATCAGTTCGGGGGGGACCGGGCGCAGAAAGCCGGGGCGCTGGCGGAGCTTGGCGCGGCGCTGGCCTCCGCCAGTTCCTGGCGCCCGGCGCTCGACGCCTATGCGGCGTCGCTGGCGCTGGCAGAGGCGCCGAACGTGCGGGCGATCTGGACGGAACTGCGCAAGAAGCACGGTTTTCGCATCACCAATTACAAGGTGGATTCTGACGCCGCCTCGCCGCGCGTCTGTTTCACCTTCTCCGAGCCGCTGGCGCGCGGCCGGGTCGATTTCGCGCCCTTCGTGGCGTTGGCCGGCGCCGCCAATGCGGCGGTGACGACGGAGGGGCAGCAGCTTTGCGTCGATGGGCTCAAGCATGGCCAGACCTATGGCGTGGTGCTGCGTCAGGGGTTGCCGTCCGCCGTTGGCGAAGATCTGCTCGCCAACGCTGACTACCAGATTTACGTCCGCGACCGTTCGGCCATGGCGCGCTTCACCGGCCGCAATTACGTGCTGCCGCGCACCGGCCAGCAAGGCATTCCGGTCGTTTCGGTCAACACCAATGCGGTGCGGATTGAACTGGCGCGCATCGGCGACCGTTCGCTGCTGCCCACGGTGCGCTCGGGCAATTTCATGGCGCAGCTGTCGCGCTATGGCGTCGATGAGGTGCTGACCCAGAAGGGCTACAAAGTCTGGTCCGGCGACCTGGAGGTGAAGTCGCAACTCAACGCGGACGTCATCACCGCTTTCCCGGTGCAGGAGGCGACGGGCGGCAAACTGGAGCCGGGCGTTTATGTGATGACCGCCCAGCCGGTCGGCGCCGTGCCGCTGGACCGGGAGTCCGATTACGGCGAGCGGGCGACGCAGTGGTTTGTCGTTTCTGATCTGGGGCTTACGGCCGTTTCTTCAGAGAATGGCGTCAGGACGGTGGTGCGCTCGCTGGCCACCGCCAAGCCGGTCTCCGGCGTCGAGGTGCGGCTCATCGCCCGCAACAATGACGTGCTGGCGACGCAAAAGAGCGACGCCAGCGGCGTCGTCGCCTTCGATCCGGGGCTGGCGCGGGGCAGGGGCGGCCTTGCCCCGGGCATGGTCGTGGCCACGGGCGCCGATGGCGACTACGGCTTTCTCGATCTGGAGCAGACGGCGTTCGACCTCAGCGACCGGGGCGTGAAAGGCCGCGAGGCGCCCGGGCCGATGGACGCCTTCCTGTTCACCGAGCGCGGGGTCTATCGCTCCGGCGAGACCGTGTTTCTCACGGCACTGCTGCGCGATAACCGGGCCGAAGCCACGACAGGCGCGCCGCTGACCCTGGTGGTGCGCCGGCCGGACGGCGTGGAATACCGCCGCGCCGTGGTGGAGGATCAGGGGCTGGGCGGCAGGTCGCTGTCGATCCCGCTGCTTTCCGGGGCGCAGGGCGGCACATGGCGCGTGAAGGCCTATCTGGACCCGAAGGGCGATGCCGTTGGCGAAACCTCGTTCCTCGTCGAGGATTACGTGCCGGAGCGGCTGGAGGTGAACCTGAAGCCGGCCGCGCCATTGCTGCAACCGGGCGAGCCGGCGCAGGTGACGGTGGACGCGCGCTACCTTTATGGCGCCCCAGGCTCCGGGCTGACGGTGAGCGGCGAGGTTGGCGTCGCCGAGGCGCCGGCGACGGCGGTGAAGGGGCTGGATGGCTATCAGGTTGGCATAGACGACGAAAAATTTGAGGCGGTGACCGCCGAACTGGAGGAAACCGTCCGCACCGATGGCTCTGGCAGGGCCGTGGTTTCGGCGCCGGTGAGCGACGTGGCCGCCGCCCGGCCGTTGCAGGCGACGGTGACGTTGCGCGTCGGCGAGGACGGCGGCCGCGCGGTTTCCCGCTCGGTGACGCTGCCGATCCTGCCCTCTGGTCCGGTGATCGGCGTCAAGCGGCTGTTCGGCGAACTGAACGCCGGGGCCACGGCGAATTTCGATGTGGTGATGGCCCAGCCCGACGGCGCCCGCATGGCGCGACCACTGAAGTGGAGCCTTTACAAGGTCGAGCGGCGTTACCAGTGGTTCAATAGCGACGGCCGCTGGAATTCCGAGCCGGTGAAAACCAGCCGCCGCGTCAGCGACGGGGTCGTCGAGGCGACGGCCGGGGCGCCGGCGCGCATCGCCGCGCCGGTGGATTGGGGCTCCTGGCGACTGGAGGTGGCGTCCGATGGCGGCGGTGGCGCGGTCACCAGCGTTTCCTTCCATGTGGGTTACGGGGTGGAGGCCGGCGCCGACACGCCGGATGCCCTGGAAGTGACGCTGGACAAGGCCGCCTACAAGGCTGGCGACATGATGCAGGCGCGGATCAACGCCCGCTTCGCCGGCACCGCCACCCTGATGATCGTCACCGACCGGGTTCAGCACGAACAGGCGGTGTCGCTGGCCGCCGACGGGACCACCGTGAACGTGCCGGTGAAGGCGGACTGGGGGGCGGGCGCCTATGCGGTGGCGTTCGCCCATCGCCCGCTGGACGTGGCGGCGAAGCGCATGCCGGGCCGGGCGCTTGGCCTGTCGTGGTTCTCCATCGATCGCGAGCAACGTGAGCTTGGGGTGACGCTGGCGCCGCCGGCGCAGATGCGGCCGCGCGGCGAACTGCCGGTTCCGGTAACGCTGACCGGGCTGAAGCCGGGCGAGGAGGCGTTCGTCACCGTCGCCGCCGTGGACGTGGGCATTCTCAATCTCACGCGCTACGAGCCGCCAAAGCCACAGGACCATTATCTGGGACAGCGGCAGCTGGGGGCGGAGCTGCGCGACCTTTACGGCTATCTCATTGACGGCATGCAGGGCGCGCGCGGCGCCCTGCGCTCTGGCGGTGACGCGGCGGCGCTGATGCAGGGCGACGCTCCCACCCAGGAGCCGCTGGCGCGCTATTCCGGCGTCGTGAAGGTCGGGCCGGACGGCAAGGCGGTGGTGAATTTTGACATCCCGTCGTTCAACGGCACAGTGCGGGTGATGGCGACGGCGTGGAGCGCCGGGCGCGTTGGCGCGGCCCATACGGATGTGGTGGTGCGCGATCCGGTGGTGGTGACCGCGACGGCGCCGCGCTTCATGGCCATTGGCGACCAGTCGCGCCTGCACGTGCAGGTGGACAATGTGGACGCGGCGCCAGGCGATTACGCCGTCAATGTCGATCTGGCCGGTCCCGGCCTCGCGCCGGCTGACGCCCTGTCGCGGACGCTGAAACTGGCGAAGGGCGGCAAGGCTTCGTTCGAGGTCCCGTTGACCGCGACGGGCAAGGGCGTGGTGAAACTCGCCATCCAGGTCAACGGCAAGGACGTGGAGGCGAGCCAGACCGTGGCGCTGCGGGCCCAGCCCGGCGCGCCGGCGCTGGCGCGCCGCACGGTGCGGCCGCTGCCGCCAGGCGCCTCGGTGGAGCTGACGGCCGGATTGCTGGCCGATCTGGTTCCAGGAACCGGCGTGGCCTCGGTGGCGGCGACGCAATCGACGGCGCTCAACGCCCCGGCGTTGCTGCGGGCGCTCGATCTCTACCCCTATGGCTGCACCGAGCAGACGGTGAGCAAGGCGTTGCCGCTGCTGTACAGCAACCAGCTGGCGGCGGCGCACGCCATGCCGGCGGACAATGACGCCGACCGGCGCGTCAACGACGCCATCGCCCGCGTGCTGTCGCGGCAGGACAGCAATGGTTCATTCGGCCTGTGGTCGGTGGGGGGCGATGATGTCTGGCTCGACGCCTATGTCAGCGATTTCCTCACCCGGGCGCGTGAACGCGGCTTTTCCGTGCCGCAACAACCGTTCGATCTGGCGCTGGAGCGGCTGCGCAACACGGTGGCCAATGCGGGCGATTTCAACGCCAGCAGCAGCGACGGCCTGGCCTACGCCATTTATGTGCTGGCCCGTAACGGCCGGCCGGTGATGGGCGACCTGCGTTACCTCGCCGACACCAGGATCAAAGACATCGCCACGCCGCTGGGCCGGGCCCAGGTGGGCGCGGCGCTGGCGCTGCTGGGCGACCGGCCGCGCGCCAACAGCGCTTTTGGCGCCGCGGTCGCCAGCCTGAAGCACGAGAGCAGCGGCGTCTGGCGCGCGGACTATGGCTCGCGGCTGCGCGACGGCGCGGCGATCCTGGCGCTGGCCGCCGAGGCGGGCGTCGGCGCCGATCTGGTGCAGCAGGCGGCGACCGTGGTGGAGCAGGCCCGGGCGATGGTGACCTACACCAGCACCCAGGAGAACGTCTGGCTGTTGCTGGCGGCCCTGGCGCTGGAAAAGGATGCGAAGAAGCTGCGTATCAGCTTCAATGGCGAAACCACATCGGGCGCCCTGTTCCGCAACCTGGACGCCACGGCGCTGGCCCAACCGGTCCGCATCAGCAACGCGGGGGACGAACCGGCGCAGCTGACGGTGACGACCTCGGGCAATCCGCTGACGCCGGAGCCGGAGCTGTCGCGGGGCTACAAGGTGGAGCGCGCCTATTACCGTCTCGACGGAACGAAGGTCGACCCGGCGACGCTGCGCCAGAACGACCGGCTGGCGGTGGTGCTGCGCATCACCGAAGCGGCGGCGGAAAACGCCCGCCTGCTGGTGGTGGACCATCTGCCCGCCGGCGTCGAGATCGAGAACCCGAAGCTGGTGGAGGGCGCCTCCCTGTCGGCTTTCGCCTGGGTGGACAAGGACCAGACGGCGCCGTCTGCGACCGAGTTCCGCGATGACCGTTTCGTCGCCGCCTATGAGCGGCGCAAGGGCCAGCCGGCGTTCATCAACGTGGGCTACATCATCCGCGTGGTGTCGCCGGGGCGCTTCGTGCATCCGCCGGCGACGGCGGAAGACATGTACCGGCCGGACCGCTTTGGCCGTTCGGCCTCGGGCGTCATGACGGTGGAGGCGGCGCGCAAGCCGTGAACGGGACCGGAACAGCAGGGGACGGCGCCGCTGGCGGGCGCCGCGGCCGGAAGCTGCGGCGGCTGGGGTTGGCCGCGCTGCTGGCGGCGGCGGCCGGCGCCGGCGGCGGCTATCTGGCCCTGCGGGCTTACGCGGCGTCGCTGGGGCCGATTGACCTGAGCGTGTTGCAGCGGACCTCGCCGCTGGCGCTGGACCGGGAAGGGCGGCTGCTGCGCGCCTTCGCCACGCCGGAGGGGCGCTGGCGGCTGCCAGTGAAGCTGGCGGAGGTCGATCCGCATTTCATCAATCTGCTCAAGGCCTATGAGGACCGGCGCTTTGACGCCCATGGCGGCGTCGATGTGATCGGCGTGGCGCGGGCGGCCTGGCAGCTGGCGCGCAACGGCCGGGTGGTGTCCGGCGCCTCGACGCTCAGCATGCAGGCGGCGCGGCTGCTGGAGCCGCGCGAGGCGCGCAGTTTTTCCGCCAAATTGCGGCAGATGGTGCGGGCGGTGCAGCTGGAGCGGCGCCTGGGCAAGGAGGGGGTGCTTGCCGCCTATCTGACCCTTGCGCCCTATGGCGGCAATATCGAAGGGGTGCGCGCCGCCTCGCTGATCTATTTCGGCAAGGAGCCGGCGCGGCTCTCCACCGCTGAAGCGGCGCTGCTGGTGGCGCTGCCCCAGTCCCCCGAGGCGCGGCGGCCGGATCGCCATCCGGCGGCCGCTGGGGCGGCGCGGGCCCGGGTGGCGCAGCGCGGCCTGGAAGCGGGCGTTCTGGTCGCCGCCGAAGCTGACCGCGCCAGCGCCGCCGCCATGCCGACGGCGCGGCGGCCATTGCCGATGCTGGCGCCGCACCTCGCCGAACAGGCCGTCGCCGCGCAGGACGGCGCCCTTGAGGGGACCGGCCCCGTCGCCGACATGGCGGCGGCGCTGGCGCCGCAGGCGGCCGCCGGGGTGCTGCCTGGCAGCGCGCCGGCCCGGTGGACGCAGCCGGCGCCGATGACCGGAACCCATGTGCGACTGGCCATTGACGCGCGCTTGCAGGCCGCGCTCCAGGCCCTGGCCCAGGAGCGGGCGGCTGCGCTGGGGCGGCGCATCTCCGCCGCCATTGTCGTTGTCGACAACGCCACGGGCGAGGTGCGGGCGCATGTGGGATCGTCCGATTATTTCGATGCGGAGCGGGCCGGGGCGGTCGACGCCAGTCGCGCGATCCGCTCGCCAGGGTCGGCGCTGAAGCCGTTTATCTATGGCCTCGCCTTCGAACAGGGGCTGGCCCACCCGGAGACGGCGCTGGACGACCGGCCATCGCGCTATGGAGCCTGGGCGCCGGAGAATTTCGAGATGGGATTTATGGGCACGGTCAGCGCCCGCAAGGCGTTGCAGATGTCCCTGAACCTGCCTGCGGTGGAGTTGCTGTCGGAGCTTGGCGCGCCGCAATTGCTGGCGCGGCTGCGCGGCGCCGGGGCGCGGCTGGTGATGCCGGACGACGCGTCGCCGGGGCTGGCCGTCGGGCTTGGCGGCCTCGGCGTGTCGCTGGTTGATCTCACCATGCTTTATACGGGGCTGGCGCGGGGCGGCGACGTGGTTCCGCTGCGCTGGCGGCTGGACGATCCGGTGGGGCAGGGCCGGCGGCTCACTGATCCGGTGGCGGCCTGGTATGTGGCCGACGCGCTGCGCGAAGCGCCGCCGCCGGCCAACGCCGTGACGGGGCGGATCGCCTTCAAGACCGGCACGTCCTGGGGTTATCGCGACGCCTGGGCGGTCGGCTACGATCGTCGTTACACGGTGGGCGTCTGGCTGGGGCGGGCTGACGGCGCGTCGGTTCCAGGGCTGGTGGGGCGGGTGGCGGCGGCGCCGGTGCTGTTCGACGCCTTCGCCCGCATTGGCGGCGAGCCGCAACCCTTGCCGCAACCGCCCGGGGTGCTGCGGGCGACAACGGCGACGTTGCCGCCGCCATTGCGGCATTTGCGCAAGGAAGCGCCGAAGACCGTCGCCGCGACGCTGGTTCCGCCCCTGCGCATCTCGTTCCCCCCCGATGGCTCCCGCATCGACCTCGGCGCCGGGACCGGCGAGGCCATGCCCGATCTGGCCCTGCGCGCCAATGGCGGGGCGCCGCCGCTGCGCTGGTTCGTCAATGGCGCGCCGGTGGGCGAAGCGCAGATGCGGCGTCAGAGCTTCTGGAAGCCAGACGGCGCGGGGTTTGCCCGGGTTTCGGTGATGGATTCACGCGGAAGCAGCGACAGCGTGCAGGTGCGCATCGAATAATGGCGGCCGCAGGAGGCGCTGTCCCTGAATGGGATCAATCGCCATATGGAAGGTGCAGTACAGTCCTCAAAAAGCTCCAATGTCGCTGTATCGACGCAGCAAAGGCGGGCATGACGTTCCCCCGGATGCAGCAGACGTCCGGTCGTGAAGGTCCTGTCCGGACCGCTCACGTTTGGGGGAAGATCGTCCGGAGGCGTCTGGACGCCGCTCCCATATGCGGCCATGACGCTGCCAGCGCAAAGCCGGCCATGACAGATCCGGTCCAGGCGCATGGGCGGAGCCGGTCCGGGCGCGCATGAAGTGTTCGGTGGTTTTGGCGCCGCTCACGCTCCAGACCGATGTGTTGTCGGGCTAGGCCGTCGCGGCGCGATGTTTTTTGAGAGGTGACTGATGAAGATCAGGTTTGGGGCCATGTCCCGCACGGTTGCGCTGGCGGCGACGCTGGCCGGGGCCGCAGGAATGGCCGCTCCGGCGCTGGCGCAGGCCAATGGCGAGGCGCCGGCGGCTTCAGGCGCGGTGACGGCGACGGGCAAGGACGCCACCCGCGCCCCGACGGCGGTTGGCGCGGTGGCGACGCCCGCCAGCGCCCCCGCGACGTCGTTCTTCAGCAGTCAGGGCGGTTCCCAGTGGATGGCCAGCAAGCTGATCGGCGCCACGGTCGTCGGGGTCGATGACAAGGCGGTCGGCGCCATCACGGATCTGATGCTGGGACAGAACGGCGCGACGGAAGGCGCCGTGATCGGTGTGGGCGGCTTCCTGGGCGTCGGCGAGAAAAAAGTCGCGGTGCCGTTCGGCAAGCTTGAGGTGATGCGCGGCGATGACGGCAAGGTCGACAAGGTTCGCGTCGCCCTGTCCCGCGATGAACTGGAAAAGGCCCCAACCTTCGTCACCCTGGCCGAGCAGAAAGCCAGGGCGAAAGCCTCCGGGCCGGCCAGGCCGCCGAAATAAGGCTATCGGGCGCGGCCCGTCGGCCTCATTGGCGCCGCATCATGCCCGCGCCTGTCGCGGGCATTGTCGTTTGGCGTGCCTGCGTATGACGCCTGTCAGTGATAAGGATCAGCGGCGTCGCGCAGGCCGTCGCCCATGAAGTTGAAGGCCAGCACGACGATCACCACCGGGATGATGGGCGCCAGCAGCCAGGGGTAAAGGTTCACAGCCGCCAGATTTTGCGCCTCGTTCAGCAGCACGCCCCAGCTGGTGATCGGCGGGCGCAGGCCGAGGCCGAGGAACGACAGGGCCGTTTCACCCAGAATCATCGATGGAATCGACAGGGTGGCCGAGGCGATGAGGTGGCTCATGAAATTGGGAATGAGGTGGCGCCCGATGATCCGCGAGCGCGAGGCGCCCATCAGTTCAGCCGCCTTGACGTAATCCTCCTCGCGCAACGCCAGCAGTTTGGAGCGGACGGCGCGGGCAAGGCCGGGCCAGTCGAGCAACCCCAGAATGATGGTGATGCCGAAGAACACCAGCAACGGGCTCCAGTTCGCCGGCAGCGCCGCCGACAGCGCCAGCCACAGCGGCAGTTCCGGCAGCGACCGCAGGATTTCGATCAGCCGCTGGATGACATTGTCGACCCAGCCGCCGAGATAGCCGGCGAGGCCGCCGAAAAACAGGCCAAGCGCGAACGACACGGCGATGCCCACCAGACCCACCGTCAGCGAGATGCGGGCGCCGTAGATGATGCGCGAGAGCATGTCGCGCCCCAGCCGGTCCGTGCCCAGCAGGAACATCTCGCCGTGCTTCGGCGGACAGACCAGATGGAACCTGGCGTCGAACAGCCCCCAGAACCGGTAGGGCTCGCCCGAACAGAAGAATCGGATCGGCTGCGGCCGGCTCGTGTCGACCTTGTAATCGCGGGTGAACGTCTCTTCGTTGAAGGTGAAGCTGTACGGGTAAACGAAGGGACGATGCAGGCGCCCCTCATGGATGATGTGGACGGTTTGCGGCGGCGCGTAGAGAAAGTCGCCGTGCCGCTTGGTCAGGCCATAAGGGGCGATCAGCTCCACGAACGGCAGGCTGGCGTAAAGCGCTGCCAGCACGAGGGCCGAGATCACCGCCAGCCGGTGGCGGCGGAACTTCCACCAGATCAGCGTCAGGGCCGAGGCGCGCAGGTAGCGCTCGTCCTCATTGACGGTGGGTTCGCTGGCGCCCGGGTCGAACGGCGCGTCATCGACGAAGTGCGGGGTTTTGGGCGCGTCGCGTCCGGTGGGCGGAAAGGCCATGGTCGGGGTCGTGCTCATGCGGCTTACCTCGCGCCCATGCGGATGCGCGGATCCAGCCACGCCAGCAGCAGATCGGAGACCAGCATGCCGACGACGGTCAACACCGCCACGAACATCAGGATGAACGCGGCCAGGAACTGGTCCTGGCTGCGCAACGCCGCCAGCAGGATGGGGCCAACCGTCGGCAGGCTCATCACCAGCGACACCAGGATGGAGCCGGAGACGAGGCCAGGCAGGATATGGCCAATGTCGGCGACGAACGGGTTCAGCGCCATGCGGAACGGGTATTTCAGCAGGGCGCGGGTCGGCGGCAGGCCCTTGGCTTTGGCGGTGACGTAATACTGCTTGCCCAGTTCATCGAGCAAATTGGCGCGCATGCGCCGGATCATCGCCGCCGTGCCCGAGAGGCCGATGACCAGGGTCGGCACGATCATGTGTTGCAGCAGTGATTTGAACTTGTCCCAGTTCCATGGCGCGGTGGCGTATTTGGGATCGTACAGGCCGCCGATGGAAATGCCGAACCAGCGGTTCATGTAGTACAGCAGCACCAGCGCCAGCAGGAAGTTGGGGATGGCGAGGCCAAGATAGCCCAGCAGCGTCGCCAGGTAGTCGCCCCACGAGTACTGGCGCGCCGCCGAATAGATGGCGATCGGGATCGAGACGATGTGGACGAAGATCACCACGGCGATATTGATCGCCAGGGTCAGCCACAGGGCGTCGCCCACCACCTCGTTCACCGGGCGGTCATACTCGAACGACCAGCCCCAGTTGCCCTGAAGCAGACCGGAGAAGCCGTTGGGACCAGGCCAGACGCCAAGCCAGGCGAGATACTGCTCCCATACCGGCCGGTCCAGACCGTACTGTTTGATGAGGAACGCCGCCTTGGCGGCGGCGGCCTCACCGCCCTGGGCGCGCAGTTCGGCGATCTGGTTGGTGAGGAAGTCGCCAGGCGGCAGCTTGATGATGATGAACACCAGGGCGCTGATCAGCAGCAGGGTCACGGCCATGGTGACAAGGCGGCGCAGAACGAAACTGATCATGCCGGGTTGCTCCCGCGACGCTCCAGGCGGTCCCAGAACAGCTCGTCCATGCGGTAAACGCCGAGCAGCGCCGTGGGCGCCCAGCTGTAAAGCGCGGTTTTGGGGAAGTTGATCAGGCCGTTGCGCAGGGCCACCGGTTGCAGGGCGCCGGCCACGGTGCCGATCGACCATACGTTGTCGGCGTGCAGGCCCAGCATCTCATGCCAGGCGTGCGCTTTCACCGCCTCGTCCGTGGCGTTCAGCCACGCGTCCATGGCGACGAGCAGCCGTTTCGCCTGCGGCTCGTCGCAGGCCTCGCCGCTTTTGCCCTTGGTCTCAACATATTGGCCCCATTTCGGCCAGGACATGTTGTCCTGCTGCACCGGCGCCAGTTCTGTCGGCGCCATCTGGGCGGTGGGAATGGCGTTGTCGAGGCCGGCGGAGGCCACCATGACGGCGCGCCCCTCATAGGCGCGGTTGCGCAGGATGGTGCGATCCTGCGGCTTGATGAACAGCTTGATCCCGACCTCGCGCCAGAACTCCGAGACCAGCTCCAGGGTGTCGACAGCGAGGCCGGTGTCGCTGTCCACCTCCACCACCACTTCCAGCGGCCGTCCGTCCGGCGCCGCCCGTATGCCGGATGAGGTCATCCTGAGGCCGATCCCGTCCAGCAGCCGCGCCGCCTCATCCGGGTCGTGCCTGGCCCAGCGGCTGCGATATTCCGGCCGGAACAGGGCCGAGCCTTCCATCACCGTATTGTTGCCCTCCTTGCCGAGGCCAAACAGCAGGGCGTTGTTGATGGTGTGGCGATCAATGGCGAGGGACAGGGCCCGCCGCCAGCGCACGTCGCGGTTCAGCGCCCGCCACATGGGGTCGGCCGCGGTGAGGTTGGGATAGAGCGCCAGCTCCGAGCCGCGCGCCATGCGCCACAGCAGGGTGGCGTAATCATGGGCCTTCTCGCCCTGCTTCAGCACCGGGATATCGCTCATGATCAGGCCGCGCGCCAGCAGATCGACCTCGCCGGCGTTGGTCTTGGCGGCGAACAGGCTGGCGGAGGCGATGTTGGCGATCACCCGGTCGACGTAGGGCAGTTGGGTCCCGGCGCTGTCGATGCGGTGAAAATACGGATTGCGCTCGAAGATAATCTGCGTCGCGCCGGCTTCCACCGGCCGCCAGGGAAACAGGGTCGGCAGGGTGGGGCTGGAGTTCTCCAGCATGGCGTCCATGCGGTTGTGCAACGGCGCCCAGGACTTCACCCGCGCCTTTTTGACCAGCTCCGCCAGTTGTTCGGCCGGGGCGTATTTGACGTGGTATTGCCGCAGCACGTGGGCGGGGCGGTAGATGTAGGGGTCCTGCGGGCCGGCGAGGGTGGGCAGGAACAGCGGGTTGGGGCGCGGCCAGGAATAGCGGACGGTGGCCTCGTCCAGCACCTCGAATGTCGGCTCCTGGCCATCGGCCAGCAGAAACAGCGGCGGGCCGGACGGGGTCAGCGCCTGGTTCTTGATGATGTCCTGCCAGTAGTAGCGGAAATCCTCGCTGGTGAAGGGGTGACCGTCGGACCAGCGATGGCCGCGCCGCAGCCGCAACGTGAAAATCCGGCTTTCAACCACATCCACGCCAGCCAGCACGTCGGGCTGCAACTGCAACTGTTCCGTATAGCCGACAAGGCGGGTGTAGGCGTTGGCCGAGAGGTAGCGGATGTCGCGGGCGCGGGCGATCAGGGTCGTCATCTCGCCGCCGTGGGTTCCCGTGCGCCGTCCATGGGCCGGCAGGTCCACCACCAGCGGGTCCCGGGGCAGGCGCTCTTTCAGCGGCGGCAGGATGCCCGCCGCCACCTGCGCCCGCAGCAATGGGCTCTCGCCGGCGTCATGGCCGAACGCGCGTTGACCGGAAAGCGGCGACACGCAAAGGGCGGCGCCGGCGGAGAGCAGGGCGCGACGGGTGATCGTGGGGCGATGGCCGGTCATGCCGCCGCCCTCCCGGCGTCGCCCAGCCGCACGTAATGTTGCGGGGCGACCTCGCGCATGGCGCCGGCCTCGCCAACCGCCAGCCGGTAGGGCTCTGGCCATTGCGTTGGTTCGGAAAAGCGGCCGGAGCGCAATTTCGCGAAGTCGAGGGGATGATCGAGATCGGGGGCCGGAACCGCCGCCAGCAGCGCCTGGGTGTAGGGGTGCAGCGGCGCGTTGAAGAGCACCTCCCTGGGGGCCTGCTCGACAATGTGGCCCCGGCACATCACGGCGATGTCGTCAGCCATGTAGTCCACCACCGCCAGATTGTGCGAAACGAAGATGTAGGAGAGGTCGAGCGCCTGTTGCAGATCCTTCAGCAGGTTCAGCACCTGGGCCTGCACCGAGACGTCGAGCGCCGACACCGGCTCGTCGCACAACAGCACCTGGGGCGACAGGGCGAGGGCCCTGGCGATGCCAAGGCGCTGGCGCTGGCCGCCGGAAAACGAATGCGGATAACGGCGCAGGGCGTGACGGTCGAGGCCGACCATGGCCAGCAGCATGCTGGCGCGCGCAAACTGCTCCTGCTCCGTCCCCACCTTGTGGATGCGCATGGGCTCGGTCAGTAGCTGGTAGACCGTCATGCGCGGGTTGAGGGAGCCATAAGGATCCTGGAAGATGAACTGCACGGCCCGGCGATAGCGCATCAGGTCGTCGCCCTTCAGCGTGCTGATGTCGCAGGGGCCGTCGCCGTCGTCGTAGCGGATGGCGCCTGAATCCGGCGTAATGGCGCGCATGATCATCCGCGACACCGTGGTCTTGCCGCAGCCGGATTCACCGACGAGGCCGAGCGTCTTTCCCGGCATCAGCGTCAGGCTCACGTCGGACACGGCGCGCACCTTGCGGACCTGGCCGGAGAACCAGCCGGAGCGCAGGGTGAAGGTTTTCGAGATGTCGCGCGCCTCCAGCACCGGGCCGGCGGGGCGCTTCGTCGCCGGGCGCGCCTGGGCGGCGAGCAGGCGCGCGTCGGCGACCTCGCGCAGGGGCGTCAGGCGTTCGCCCGGCTTCATGTCGAAGTGCGGCGCGGCGTTCATCAGCGCCCGCAGATAGGGATGTTGCGGATTGCGGAAGGTGGTTTCGCGATCGCCGGATTCGACGATGCGGCCGCGATACATCACCACCACGTCGTCAGCCACATTGGCGACCACGCCCAGATCGTGGGTGATCAGCAGCACGGACATGCCGGTTTCCGCCTGGAGGTCGGAAATGAGCTCGAGAATCTGCGCCTGGGTGGTGACGTCGAGGGCGGTGGTGGGCTCGTCGGCGATCAGCAGGGCGGGGCGGCAGATCAGCGCCATGGCGATCATGGCGCGCTGGCGCATGCCGCCGGACAGCTCAAACGGATAGGTATTGAAGATGCGGGCCGGATCGGGCAGTCCGACCCGTTCAAACACCGCTTCCGCCACATCGCGCGCCACATGCGGCGGCACGCGGTTATGCAGCAGATAAGCTTCCGTCACCTGGTCGCCGACGGTGTGCAGGGGCGAGAGCGAACTCATCGGCTCCTGAAAAATCATGGTCATGCTGTCGCCGCGCAGGGCGCGCATCTGCTTGCCGGAAGGGTCAAGTCGCGTCAGATCAAGGGGCGCGTCCGGGCGCCCTGGATCGTTGAACAGAATGGAGCCGCCGGTGATGGCCGCAGCCTTGGGGAGAATGCCCATCATCGCCTGGGCGGTGACGGATTTGCCCGAGCCGGATTCGCCCACCAGCGCCACAGTGCGGCCGCGCGGAATATCGAAGGAAACGCCCCGCAGCGCCTGCGTGACGACGCCGGCGCCCGTGAAATTCACGGCCAGGTCCCTGATGCTGAACAGCGGCGTTTCACTCAACTCGTGCCCCCGGACTTTGGCGTCTCAAGATCGCGGCGGATATTCCACATTCGTGCGTGTGGATCTGTCGTCCCCAAGCATTAAACAGGTTGGCCCCGCAAGGCTATAGAGCGCCGCCGGGAAAACCGGAGGCCTGGGGAATGGATCGGGCGGCGGCGGGCTGGCGGCGGCGCGGCGTGAAGCCGCACGCGCGCTGGCGCTCTTCCCGGCGGCTATTTCTGTTCCGACCCGGCTGCGCTCGCCTACCCTGGCGTAGCCGCCTCCTCCTGTCCTGGCGTCGCCGCCTTCCCGGCCAGCGCGTCGTCAATGGCCGTCATGCGGGCGGCGGGGTGGCTGGCGATGAGGCCGAGCAGGCTGGCGACGAAGGCGTCGATGCGGGCGTCGTGCGCCAGGTGGTGGGTGAGCAGGCCGACAGGCTCGGGGTCGGCGGCGGCGATGAAACAGGCGATGGCCTGGCGCAGCGTTTCGGCAAGCGTCTCCTGGTCCGCCAGGCTGCGATCACCCCGCCAGGCGATGGGATCGACGTGGGTGTTGACCTGGACAAGGCCCGGCGCCGCGAAGCGCGCTGGCCGCTGGCGGAAAGTCGACAGGCCGGCGAAGCCAACCCCGGCCAGGCGCGGGGTCAGGGTGGGGCTGATCCGGTTCCATGGCGGTGTGAACACCGGGCGCGCCTGGGCGCCAAACAGGGCGTGGATGCGGGCAAGCCCGTCCGCGGCCCGCTCCGCCAGTTCCGCCGGCTCGCCGTGGCTGAATTCACCCTTCCTGGCGTCCGCCGGCGCGCGGTTCTCATGGCTGAAGCCATGAACCAGCACGGCGACGTGGCGCTCGCTGGCAAGGCGGGCGGCCAGTTCGGGCGTTGCGTGGGCGGGGATGGCGGCGATGGCGAGCGGCGCCCCGTGGGCCCGGGTCAGCTCCAGCAACCGCTCCAGCTGTAGGGTCGGCGCGACGGCGTCGTCGTCGCGATGCCAGAAAGCGATGCTCCGTCCGGCGTCGGCGGCGCGGTCCAGGGCGGCGCGCAGCGGCTGCAGGGCCGTGGCCATGCTGGCGACTGGCAGGGGCGCGCCAGGGCCGGGGCCCGGCGTCCGGCCAGCCGCCAGCTGTTCAATGATCTGCGCCGCGCGGCCGGCGCCGTTCACCGCCACGCCATGGTCGCCGGTCCTGCTGCTGGCCTGCGCCGCGTCGATGGCTGCGAGCAACGTCGCGGCCGTCGTCTCCTCCAGGGCGAGGTTCTGGACAAGGCCGCGGGCGGCGAACAATGCGGCGCGCTGGGCCTGTTCGGTTTCGCCGGCTTCCGTGAATGGAACCACAACCGCCGGCGCGCCCGCGGCGAGAATGTCGAGGGCGGTGTTGTAGCCGCACTGGCTGATGGAGACGGCGCAGCGGCGCAGCAGGTCGCGAAAATCCGGCCGGGCGCGCTCGACAACCACATTGGGCGACGCCGCCCGGCGCAGGCTGGCCATGGCCTCTTCCGCCACCTTGTGGCCAACGAGCAGACGCCAGAGGCGCTGTTGCGGGTCGGCGGCCGCCGCCGCCAGGGCGACGTTGAGCAGCGGCAGCGCCGCCGCCGAGCCGCCGCCGGAGACGATGACGTCGCCATGGGAGCGATTCGCCGTCGCGAGCGGCGCAGCCGGGCGGCTGTCATCCACATAGCCAGTGTAGTGCAGGCGCGGCTTCAGGTCTCCGGCGATGGGCCAGGAAGCTTCCAGCGGAACCAGCGCCGGATCGGAATGAACCAGCACGCCGTCATAGCGGGCGCGCAGCAGGGCGTGGGCGGCGTCGATCTTCGCCTGTTTCGCAGGTCTGGCCAGAATGTCCCGCACCGACGCCAGCACGAGGGGCGGCCGCGCCAGTTGAGCCGCCGCATCCAGGATCGTCTGAAATTCCGCGCCGAGGGCGCGGCGGCCGAAGGGAAAGAGTTCCGTAACCAGCACATGCGGTTGCAGACGATGCAGCGCGTCGATGGCGATGGCGATGCGGCGCCGGGCGGTTTCCGGGCGCAATGGCGCGCCGTCGCCCTCGCGCAGGTCGGAAAACGCCGTGCCCGCCACGTGCAGCGGCGGCAGCTGCACCAGCCCGACCCCTTCAGCCCGCAGCAGCGGCGCCGGCTGGCCGCCGCTGATCAACTGCACGGCGTGGCCGCGCGCCGCCAGCGCCCGCGCCAGGGCGGCGGCCCGGGTCAGGTGGCCGACGCCAAGCAGATGGGTGACGACGATGGCGATGCGCAAGCTCATGGGGGACCATCCTGGCTGGGCAGCAGCGGCGCCAGCGTATCCCGCAGGATGGCGGCGGCGCTGGCGAGGCTGCGCTGCTGGCGGATGAAGGCGACGCCGGCTGCGCCGGCGGGCGGCAGCAGTTCCGGTTGCGCCAGCAGGTCATCGAGGCGGGCGGCGAAGCGCCGGGCCAGCGTCGTGCGCGGGCTGTTGGCCACCAGCCAGCCGGTTTCCTGGTTTCGCACCACGCCGCTGACGCCGCCGGCGTCGCCCGCCAGCACCGGGCAGCCATTGGCCTGCGCCTCCAGCAAAGCCATGCCGAACGCCTCGTTGACCGCCGGCCAGACCAGCAGATCATGCGCCGCATAGATGGCGTCGATCGCCTCCGGCGGCGCCAGGCCCGCCAGAACCACCCGCTCGCCGAACGGCGCGAACAGCGCCGCCACATCGGCCCGGGCCGGACCGTCGCCGACGATGGTCAGGCGCCAGTTCCGGCCAGCGAGGAGCGCGAGGCTGTCGGCGAGCACCTGGAACGAGGCCAGCTTGTCGCCGTGGCGCAGCATGGCCACAGCCAGCAGGCGCACCACCCCGGGCCGCGGCGGGGATGCCTGGGGAGACAGCGCCGGCGGCCGCACCAGGAAGGGCGGCAGGGCGTGGCATTTTTCCGCCATGGCGGCGTCCGCCAGTTCGGCGGCGCCAAGCAGGCAGGGCCTGTCGTTCTCATTCAGCACGAACACGGCGCTGGCCTGGCGCAAGGCCGCCACGGTCGCGGCGTGGCCGATGCGCCAGGGGCCGTCGGCGCGGCTGGGGGCGAGCGAGGCCTCGGCGACCACATAGGGAATGGCGAGCGCGCTGGCCACGGCCGGGCCGATCCAGTCCGGCGCGCGGTCGTAGAGATGGTAGGTGAACCACAGGCGCGGGCGGTCAGGAGTGGGGGCTGCGGTCCAGCGCGCAACCAGCTGGTCAGCCTCGCGCAGGGCAGCGTCGCGGATGGCGTGTTGCGCGGTCTGGTCGCCGGCCTTCTCGTGGCTGCGCAGGCGCGTGGCGACCCGCGGAGCAAAGCCGGCCGCCGCCAGCGCCGCCAGCAGGTTGCGCGCCATGGTGCGGTCGCCGGATGGTCGTGGGTGATCCGGCGGTTTCATCGGCGCGTAGAACGCGATGGGAATGTTCGCCAGGATACCGGCCATGCCGCCTCCGTCAGGCTGCGCCAGGACGTCGTGGGACGGACCGGGCGCCGGCCTCGCCTGAAACGGCGCCGGCGGCGCCAAGGGCAGCGCGCAGCCGGGTTTCGATCAGGTCAATGCCGCCGTCCATGGAAAACCCGGCGCGCAGCCGCCGCCAGGCGGCCTCGCCAAGGCGGGCGCGGCGCTCCGGCTCGCGCGCCAGCAGATTGATGGCGTTGGCGAGGGCGGTGAAATCGGCTGGCGGGACCAGCACGCCCTCCACGTCGTCGCGGATGAACTCCGGGATGCCGGCGAAATCGCTGGCGATGATGGCCAGCTTCTGGCTGGCCGCCTCCATCAGCACATTGGGCAGGCCATCCTGATCGCCGGAGCGGGTTTTTCGCGCCGGCAGCACGAACATGTCGGCGACGCCGAGCAGGGCCATCACGTCCGGCTGGGCCAGGGCGCCCATGAAAGCCACGCGCTGGCCAAGGCCGAGTTGCTCCGCCTCCGCCTTGAGGCGCGGCAGCAACTCGCCGCCGCCCACATGCACGAACTGCCAGTGCAGGTCGCCGGGCAGCCCCGCCAGGGCTTTCAGCAGATTGCCAAAGCCCTTCTTGGCGACGGCGCGGCCCACGGAGACGATGCGCACCGGGCTGGCCGGGTCGGCGCCGTCGTTGGCCGGGCGGCTGGCGGGCGGGGCCGGCAGGCGCGACAGGTCGAGACCGTGGTAGGCGAGGGCGACCCGCTCCGGCGCTGGCGCCAGGGCCTGCAGGGCGGCGAGATTCTGGCGGGTGCAGGTGACGCCGAACAGGGATTCGGCGATCTTTTCGCGTTTTTCCCAGTCCGGCGTGGTCCAGATGTCCTTGGCGTGGGCGGAAAAGCTCCAGGCCGCCGGGTTGTTGGCCGAGCGGCGCAGCAGCGCCGCGTAGCGCACGACGGAGGCGGGCGTGTGCAGGTAGTGCACATGCACATGGCCGACGCTGGCGGGCAGTTCACGGGCGAACACCATGGCCTGGCCGAGCCGGCGGATGCGGTTGCGCGTCAGGTCGCGGCGCAGGTCGCGGACGAAGGCGCCAAGCATGCGACCGAAGCCCGGCTGGCGCATGGCCCAGCCGAGCCCCTTGAGCACGCGGATGGGCGCCTCATGCAGATATTCCGGCAGATAGGCCACCGGCGCCTGGATCTGCCGGTGCATGGGGTGCACGGCGCTGTCGGTGGGCTCGCGCAATGAGATGATGCGCAGCTTCAGGCCGCGCCGCTCCAGCGCCAGGATTTCCTGGGCGATGAAGGTTTCGGACAGGCGCGGATAGCCTTTCACGACGATGGCGATTTCATGGGCCGTCGCGGCGGAAGACTGGCTGGCGGGGACTTGAGGGGCTGGGGCTTGGGCGCGGGTCATCTGGCCGTGGGCTATAGCATCTTCAGGCGGGACTGCGGGGAGAAAGCGCGTCGCAATCCCAGGGGCGCGAGGGCGCGCGCGGGGCGCAGATCAGGCGCGGGCGGCGCGCTGGGGGCGCTGCAGGCTGTCGCCAGGCTCCCGTCCGGCGCGGGCGTCGAGCCATGCGGCGAAATCGCGGCGGATCGCCCCGGCGCCGCCCAGCAACTGGTCGGGGCAGGCCGTCGCGGCGCTGGGGCGCGGCTGCTCCAGCAGGCGGCGCAACGCTTCCGCCATGCGCAGCGGGTCGCGGGCGCCGGCCTCATCGACGATGGCGCTGACCAGCCCGAGCCGCTCGGCCGCCATGGCGCGGATATATTGCTCGCGGCGCGGACGGGTGCGCGGCACGATCAGCGCCGGCCGGTCGAAGGACAGCACCTCACAGAAGGTGTTATAGCCGCCCATGGCGACGACCGCTGTGGCCCGGTTCATCAGCGTCTCCAGCTTGCTGTCGAACGACAGGGCGGCGAGGCGCGGATGGCGGTTGATGCGCTCCATGAAGTCGCGCCGGCGGTCGCGGGCGATGAATGGTCCGAAAACGATCAGGGCCGGCGTCTGGAGACCGGGATCAGCTTCGTAAGCGCTGATGACCCAGTCAACCATATCATCGCCGTCGGCGCCGCCGCCGCTGGTGACCAGGATGAACGGCCCACGGGTGATCTTGGGGTAGCGCGTCAGCGTCGGTTCGTTGGGCAGGCCGCGCCGCAAATAGCCGGTGTACAACGTGTGCTGGCGCAGGCGTTGCGACAGGTTGAAGGCGGCCAGCGGCTCGTAAATTTCCTTCAGGCCATAGACCCAGATATCGTCATACAGGCTCTCGAGCGCCTGGAGCGCGCCCTTGCGCTCCCACTCCGGCGCCAGCAGCGCGGGATCATCCATCACGTCGCGCACGCCAAGCACGATGCGCGCGCCATGGCGGCGCGCCAGCTCCAGCGCGCCGGTGATTTCGCCGCGAAACCCGGTGGGCTCCTTGTCGACAATGACCAGGTCTGGGCGGAAGCTCTCGGTGGTCTGGCGGATCAGCTGGGCCCGCAACGCCGCCGTTTCATCGACGCCCATATTCAGGTTGAGGGTGCGATAGTCGCCATTGGCCATCTTCACGACGCCCGGCACCCGCACATAATCGACGCCGGGGCGAAACTCGAAGCTGCCGATGACAGGCGACCCCGAGACGATGATGACCGACACATCGGACGCCTCGCCGGCGAGGATGTTGGCGATGGTTCGTGAACGTCGCAAATGTCCCAGCCCGAACGTGTCGTGGCTGTAAATCAGCACGCGCGCGCCTGTTTTTGCTCCAGCGTCTGCTGCGCCGGCACGCCCCCCGGCGTCCTTCACGATCATGAAGACCTCATTGCGGCCGCCGGCCCATGCTGCCCCTCCCGGCCGGCGCTGCGCGCCGCCCGGCTCCCCTGGACCATAACCTAGAACATTTCTGTCCAACTCGGAAACGCCGTAGCGCACAACTTCCCGCCAGGGACTGGTTTTGGGGACGCCGCATGTGGACGGCGGGCGGCGCGACCCGGCAGTGGCGGCGCATGTCTGTCAAAAACGCGAATCCACGGCTAGGCTCATATGGTCCGGCCTCCCGGGCGGCGCCTGAGCCTTTCAGGACGCGGATGCGCCGGCGTCCTTCTGTCCTGACATGACGGGCCTCTTTGCAACTGGCGGCTTTGGGATTACTCACGGGCGCCGATCAGCCCCTGGAGGAGAGACGTTGGAGCGAAATCTGTTCCGGTACGTCTGGCGCCATTCCCGCCGCGACCAGCTGATCATCTTCGCGGTCGTGCTGGCCTCGCTGCCGTTTTATTACTGGTCTCTCGATCTGCCCAAGCGCATCGTCAACGAGGCGATCCAGGGCGGCGCCTTCCGGAGCGGCGTTCCCACCACGGATTTTCTCAAGCTTGGCGTCGAGCTGCCGTCCTATCTCGGCGGCGGCTATGTGTCGATTCACGACGGCTACAAGGTGGGCCAGGTCGGCCTGCTGTTCGGGCTTTCCAGCCTGTTCCTGTTCTTCGTGCTGGTGAACGGCGCCTTCAAGTACTGGATCAACGTCGCCAAGGGGGCGTTGGGCGAGCGCATGCTGCGTCGCCTGCGCTTTGACCTTTTCTCCATCGTGCTGCGCTTCACGCCGGAAACCCAGAAGACCGTGAAGTCTTCCGAGACGGCGACCATGATCAAGGACGAGGTGGAGCCAATCGGCGGCTTCATCGGCGACGCCTTCTCCCAGCCCCTGCTGCTGGGCTCCCAGGCGATCACCGCCATGACGTTCATCATGTTGCAAAACGTCTGGCTGGGGCTGATCGCCGGCGGCATCGTCGCCATCCAGTTCACGGTGATCCCGCGCATGCGCCGCGTGCAGCTTCGCCTTGGCAAGCAGCGGCAAATCCTCTCCCGCCGCCTCGCCGGCAAGGTGAGCGAGGTGGTGGATGACCTGGAGGCCGTGCACGACAACGACGCCACCGCCTATGAGCGCGCCGATGTGAGCGAGCGCCTGTACACGCTCTTCGACCTGCGTTTCCGCATTTACAAGTGGAAATTCATGGTCAAGTTCCTCAATAACCTGCTGGCGCAGATCACGCCGTTCTTTTTCTACGCTGTTGGCGGTTATTTCGCCCTCAAGGGCACGCTCGACATCGGCCAGCTCGTCGCCGTCATCGCCGCCTACCGCGATCTGCCGCCGCCGCTGAAAGAGTTGATCGACTGGGACCAGCAGCGTCTCGACGTGCAAATCAAATACGAACAGGTGGTGCAGCAGTTCTCCCCGGACAGGCTGTTGCCGGGTGAGATGCTGGCGCCCCTGCCGCCCGGCGTCGAGCCGCCGCATCTGCAGGGTCCGGTGGCGCTTGCCGATCTGCACATTACGGACAGCCACGGCCTGGTGCTGGTGGAGCACCTCTCGTTCACCCGGCCGCTGCCCCTGCGCATCGCGCTGGTGGCGCAGGACAGCGCCGCGCCTGGCGCCGTGGCGCGCGTGCTGGCGCGGCGCATCACCGAATATCGCGGCGCCGTGACGTTCGGCGACGTCGAGCTGTCGCGCATGCCAGAGCACCTGACCGGGCGACGCATCGCCTATGCGGGGCCAGAGCCGGTGCTGTTCGCGGGCTCCCTGCGCGAAAACCTGGTTTACGGCCTGCGTCACCGGCAACAGAACGCGCCGGAATTGACGGGCGCGCGCCGGATGGAGGCCCTGCGCACCGAGGGCGCGCTGGAGGCGACAGGCGAGGGCTGGCTCGATCTGGAGCTGGCGGGCGTCGATGACGCCACCGCGCTCGACGCGCGGCTGACGGACGTGCTTGAACTGGTGGGCATGCGCGAGACCCTGATGAAGCTTGGCATGTGGGGCCTCGTGGACCCGGAGCGCTATCCGCGCCTGGCCGAGAAGGTGGTGGAGGCGCGCAAGGTCGTGCGCCGGCGCCTTGAGGAGCAGGGGCTCTCAAACCTGATCGAACCGTTTGACTTCGAGCTGTACAACAATCAGGCCACCATCGCGGAAAACCTGCTGTTCGGCGTGCCGGTCCACGCGGATTTCATGGGGGAGGCGCTGGCTGAAAACCGGCTGGCGACGCGGGTGCTCGACGCCGAGGACATTCTGGACGCGCTCACCAACATGGGCGCGAGCATCGCCGCCACCATGAACGAGATCTTCCGCGACCTGCCGCCGGGGCACCCCCTGTTCGAGCAGTTCTCGTTCATCGACGCCGATGAGATCGCTGATTTCGACGACATCGTCGCCCGCTGGAAATCGCGGGGCCTCAAGGGCCTGACCCACGATGAGCGCGCCCGTCTGCTGGCCCTGACGCTGGATTATATCGAGCCGAAGCATCGTCTGGGGCTGCTCAACGACGACCTGCGCCAGGCGCTGGTGCGGGCGCGCAAGCGGTTGCACGCCGCCCTTGCCGACAGTTCCTGGCGCGGCGCAGTCGAGTTTTACGATCCCGACAGGCTGACGGTCGCGGCGCCCCTGCGCAACAATCTGGCGTTCGGCCGGCTGAACCACAGCGTGGCGGATGCGCTGCCGCGCATCACGGCGCAGACGACGGAGCTGATCGACGAACTGGCGTTGCGGCTGGACGTGGAGCGGGTGGGGCTGGACTACCAGATCGGCCCGGCCGGCCGGCTGCTTTCGGCAGAGCACCGGGTGGCGGTTTACATCGCGCGAGGACTGATCAAGAATCCCGACATGCTGATCCTGGACGGCGTATTTTCAGCGTTTGGCGAAAACCACGCCCGCGAGATGTTGTCCGCTATTTCGGAGCGCATGGCGGGCAAATCGATTGTCGCGGTGTTGCATGGGGAAACGCTGGCGGATCCAGAGGTTTTCGACATGCTGGTGCGCTTTGAAGGGGTGCATCCGGTTGTCGTGCGCGACCACCATGCGGCCTCAGCCGCCGGCTGAGGCCATTTTGGCTCCGGACGGGATGTGATCCGCGGCTGGATCACCCGTGCGGTTTGGTGTTTTCCCCGCGCCGGGCGGCCAGCCCTGCCTGCGGGGGCCTTTTGGCGGGGCCGCCTTCTGGCCCAATGGAGGCGGAATGACGCTTGAGAATGAAGTCCAGTCGCTGCGACAGGTGCCCATGTTCCGGGACATTGACCCGGCCCGGCTCAAGCTGCTGGCGTTCACCAGCGAGCGCGTGACATTCACCAATGGGCAGCGTTTTTTCACCCAGGGCGATGTGGGCGACGCCGCTTATGTCATCCTTGACGGAGCCGCCGACGTGCTGCTGGAAACCGCGCACGGCCAGCTCAAGGTGGCCGAGTTTGGACGCAACGACCTGATCGGCGAAATGGCGGTGCTGGCGGAGACGCCGCGCAGCGCCACCATCACCGCCGTGGGCGACGTGGTGGCCCTGCGCATCGACAAACGGGTGTTCATCGAACTGCTGGCGCAATTCCCGCAAATGGCCATCGCCGTGATGCGTGAGATCGCCACCCGTCTCGAACGCACCAACGCGCGCCTCGCCAGCCGTAACTGAGGCGCTTCACGGCCCGGTTGCGCCCGGGCCAGGTCGTGTCCGGGCCTGCTTGCGCGCCTGATTCACGCGGGTTCGGCCGGTTGCGCCGGGGCGCGGGGTCTGAAGGGCATGTCCTGAACGGTCCGGCATGGGGCGTTGCAAGCCGCGCCGGGTGGAGAGCCGCAGGGGGACGTCCCTGGCTGCCTGACTCGCCCCGGCCGGCCTGGGCCGCTGGGGGGCGCGGCGCCGTCAGTCGTCGGCGCGCTCCATCCATTTGATCAGCGGCATCACCGGCAGCACCCAGCCAACGCCGGCCAGCAGAAAGAAGATGAACTGCGCCGTCTTGCCGGCTTCCTGGATGCGGCCCTGGGCGATGACCATGACGACCAGGGCGTAGACCATCACGAACACCAGCATGCCGATCGAGCCGAAGAATTTGCGTTTGCGGCGGGTCATGACGTCTCCGGAGGCTGGGATCTGGGCGCCGCCTGTGAAGCGCCGTTCACGGGCAATGCTGCAGCCCATTTTATTGACGCGCTTGTCACCAAGAGCGGAGCGGTTGCACCAGGAACGGAGGCAGTCTTTCCTGATTGCGTCCCGGCGCCGGACCGGTTTCCCGCCGGATGGTTGCGCAGGTCAGGATCAACGGTGAGATCGCCGCCGTTCTTCGTGCAGGGGATGTTCGCCGGCGGCGGCGCGCCCCCCGGAATGGGGGAGCGGGTCGCGCTGGCGTCGCCCGCACAGCCTCTAGACCAATAGCGCCGCGGTTGAAACCGCTTTCGCCTGCCGCCCGCTTGGGCGAGGGTGCGGCGGTTCTTCGCCTTGGCTGGGCCCGCGAACGGGCATTATACGACAGGCGGGGCGGCGCCCGGTCACGCGGCGCCTGGACGGAGTACGCCATGACGACAACCAGCATCGACGACGCCATCGCCGGCGCGCCCCCGGGGACGCAGCCAAGCCAGCGGGCGGTGCGCAACTGGCTGATCTTCGTCAGCTGTCTGATCTTCGTCATGGTGGTGGTGGGCGGCGCCACCCGGCTGACCGGCTCCGGCCTGTCGATCACTGAGTGGAAGCCGATCACCGGGGCGATTCCGCCCCTGTCGCACGGGGCCTGGATGGCCGAATTCGATCTTTACCGGGCGACGCCGCAGTACAAACTGCTGAACGCCGGCATGTCGCTGGGCGAGTTCCAGTTCATCTATCTGTGGGAGTGGGGGCATCGCCAGCTCGGCCGCTTCATTGGCCTCGCCTATATGGCGCCGCTGGTCTGGTTTGCCGTGCGCGGCGCCGTGCGCGGGCGCCTGCTGGTCATGCTGGCGGTGATTGGCCTGCTCGGCGGTTTGCAGGGCGCCATCGGCTGGATCATGGTGCATTCGGGCCTGCAGCCCGGCATGACTGCGGTGGCGCCGGTCAAGCTGATGCTGCACCTGCTGGCCGCCTGCATCCTGCTCGCCTGTGTCGTTGCGGTTATCATCCGTCTGTCGCCGCGCGCCGAGGCGCGTTCAACGGGGCGCGTGCGCGGGCTGGCCGGGCTGCTGGTCGCCGGCAGCTTCATCCAGATCGGTCTTGGCGCGCTGGTGGCGGGTCTGCACGCGGGCCTCACCTATAACACCTGGCCGCTGATGGACGGGCACTTTATCCCGGATGCGGCGACGCTGGCGCCGCTCGAGCCCTGGTGGATGAATGCGCTGGCGACGGTTCCGACGGTGCAGTTCAACCATCGCATGGGCGCTTACATCCTGCTGGCGCTGGCCGTTTTCCACGCGATCGACGTGCGGCGGCTGGCGGCGGCGGGCCGGGCGTCCGCCGGGGCGGCGCACCGCGCCATGGCGCTGGCCGGCGTCGTCGCCTTCCAGGGCGTCATTGGCGTGGCGACCCTGCTGCTGGCCGTGCCGATCTGGGCCGGCCTGCTGCACCAGGCGTGCGCCCTGGTGGTGCTGGTGACGGCGGTGATTCATTTCCGTCGGCTGGCGTGGGCGGGCGACAGCCGGATGGGCGCCAGTTAAGGCACCCGCCAGCCAGCGGGCGCGTCGCGCTCCCGCCGTGCCGGGGCGGCCGAGGTACGCCTGAACGCCGGTTCAAGATGATTCAGACCCCGCTGCGGCGGGGTTTTTTCATGGCCTGTCTCCGCATGGAAGTTCCAGCGGCGCTGTTGGCGCGATCAAATCGCCGGGATGGGTGGAACTGCCCGGCAGGTCCATGCGTCTCATGACAGAGGCGGGGTGTTGCGGGCGGGCTGTCGCGTCGGCGCCGGGCGCGAATCACGCATGTGTAATAATCGTGCGGTTGTTTCGCGCTGAATTCTTTAAAAGATTGACGAAGGATATTTTAGCTGCAAGCTATACATAATTTATGTTTCGAAGGTCGCGCGATTAAGGAATCGTAAACCAGTGACAATCCTACACTTGTCCAGAACAGGCGGGGAGACGCGTTATGGTGACGATTGTAGTGCCTGCCCGATGGCGTATGGCGGTGGCGGCCACCAGCGTTGTGGTTGTGACAATTTCCGGCGGTGTTGAGGGGCAGTGGCTGTGCGTGGGCGCGCCCGCGCGACGCAAGCCCCGGCGCTGGCGGCAGACGCGGCGGCGCGCCTGACGTAGCCGCCGCTGTGCGTGGGCCAGAACAGCAACGCCCCCGCAGGCCGGGCCGCGCAGATATTGAGCCAGATATTGACAAGCAAAAGGCTGGCGCGCGGCCAGCCTTCCGTTGCGTAGCGAGCGACGCCGTTTCCGGCGCCAGGGCTATGCTTGCGTTCCCGGGGCGTCGCCCTGCGCAAGCCGTGTCGTCACCAGGCAAGCCTCACAGCGGGCACCGCAAGATGCGTCGGGTCCGGCGCAGGCGGGCCGGGGAGGGCTGGCCCACCCCGGCAACCTCATCCCGCAAGCCCCGCCCCAGCAAGCCCCCGCTCCTGCAAGTCTCTCCTTGCAGGTCTTATCCCTGCAGGGCGGCGTCGAGATCGGCGATCAGATCGTCGGCGTCTTCCAGGCCGATCGACAGGCGCACGACGTCGGGGCCGGCGCCGGCGGCGGTCTTCTGGGCGTCGCTGAGCTGGCGGTGGGTGGTGGAGGCCGGGTGGATCACCAGCGAGCGGGTGTCGCCAATGTTGGCCAGGTGGGAGAACAGCTGCAGCGCCCCCACCAGGTTGACGCCCGCGTCATAACCGCCCTTAAGGCCGAAGGTGAACACGGCGCCGGCGCCGCGCGGCAGGTATGTCTTCGCCAGCGCGTGATAGGGGTCGTTCTCCAGGCCCGGATAGCTCACCCAGGACACGGCCGGATGACTGGCCAGATGCTTCGCCACCTTGAGGGCGGTTTCCGACTGGCGGGCCATGCGCAGCGGCAGGGTTTCGATGCCGGTGATGATCTGGAAGGCGTTGAACGGCGAGATCGCCGGGCCGAGATCACGCAGCGACAGCACGCGGGCAGCAATGGCGAAGGCGAAATTGCCGAACGTCTCGGCGATCACCAGGCCGTTATATTCCGGGCGCGGCTGCGACAGCATGGGGTAACGGGCGTCGCCAGCCCAGTTGAACGTGCCGGCGTCGACGAGAACGCCGCCCATGGAGTTGCCGTGGCCGCCGAGGAACTTGGTGGCCGAGTGCACCACGATGTCGGCGCCGTCCTTGATCGGCTGCCACAGGTAGGGCGAGGCCAGGGTGTTGTCGACGATCAGCGGGATGTTGTGTTTTTTCGCGACGGCGGAGATGGCCTTCACATCCACCACGACGCCGCCTGGGTTGGCGATCGACTCGATGAAGATCGCCTTCGTGCGGGGCGTCACCGCGCGGTCGAACGACGCCGGGTCGGCGGGGTCGGCCCAGATCACGTTCCAGTCGAAGTTCTTGTAGGAATGATTGAACTGGTTGATCGAGCCGCCATAGAGCTTGTTGCTGGCGATGAAGGAATCGCCAGGCTGCAACAGGCAATGGAAGGCGAGGAACTGGGCGGCGTGGCCCGATGCGACGGCGAGGGCGGCGGTTCCGCCTTCCAGCGCCGCGACGCGCTCTTCCAGCACGGCCGTCGTGGGGTTGGTGATGCGGGTGTAGATGTTGCCGAACGCCTGCAGGCCGAACAGCGAGGCGGCGTGATCCACGTCGTCGAAAACGAACGACGCGGTCTGGTAGATCGGCGTCACCCGGGCGCCGGTGGTCGGATCAGGGCTGGCGCCTGCATGAACGGCCAGCGTGTGGAAGTTTGGCTCGCGTCCGGACATATTTACCCCCGTCTGGATGTATATTTGAATATAACCCGTGTGATAATGTTTAAATGAGCGCCCGGGCTCCCGTCAAACGCCATTGCCGGCGAAACGCGGGCGCTGTTGCTCAACCTCGGCCGCGGAAAGACGGGCCGGCGCCGCCCAGCGTCATGCGCTGCATGGCGCCGCCGGCGTTGACGCGCCGTTTCGAGGACAACACCCGGGAATTGACGCCGTTCCAGGAGATTTCGCCGGAAAGACGGCCGTATTCGATCTTCGGGCACCGGTCCATGATGACAGTGCAGCCGCGCGCTTCGGCCTTCGCCGCCGCCGCGTCATTGCGCACCGAGAGCTGCATCCAGATGACCCCCGGCGGAACCGGCAGGTCCAGCGCCTCATCGACGACGGCGCCAGCCGCCGCGGCGTTGCGGAAAATGTCGACCATATCGACCGGCTCCGGCAGGTCGCGCAGGCTGGCGACCACCGGGCAGCCGGCGATTGTGGTTCCGGCCAGGCCCGGGTTCACCGCCCACACCCTGTAACCGCGCTTCGCCATGTAATTGGTGACGATCCAGCTCGGGCGCACCGTGTTGCTGGAGGCGCCGACGATGGCGATGGATTTCACCTCCGTCAGGATGGAGCGGATCAGATCATCCGGATAGGCCGCGTGGCGGTCGGCCTCCGCGCCATGGGGGGAGGGCGGCGCTTCGGGCAGGGACGCGGCGGCGGACGCATCGCCAGGATGCCGGGTCATGCTTGTTCCTCCTGCGCCAGGCGACGCGCAGGCGGCTGGCGACAACAAAAAATGAACCTGCTTGCCTCATACCACCTATATGGCCCGCGGAAGCAAGTGTTCTGGCGCAAACAGCCGGATTGCCGGATTTGGGTTACGCTGCGTACAGATGGGGCAGGGCGCCGTGAAACCAGGGTATGCGCCTTCCCCATGCTGGCGTTGGCCGGGCATGCAGGGACAGCAGGCGGGCGCCGCCGGGGATTGGACATGACTGCGAGTGAAACAGCAAGGTCGACTCCGGCTCCAGCCCGCTGGACGCCGCGCCGCCGCGTCCGGGCGGTGCGGGTGCTCGTCGGCCGGCGCTGGCGCTCGTTCGTCCGGGCGGACGAACTGTCGCCGCTGATCCTCGGCGCGCTGATCGGCCTCGTGGCCGGCGTCGGCGTGTTCGGCATCAATGCGCTGGCGCAGTGGATGCACGAACTCATCTATGCGCTGCCCTCCGGCGAACGGCTCAGCGCCCAGGAAACTCTGAACCCGTGGCGAACGGTGTTGGGGCCGCTGCTCGGCGGGCTGGTGGTTGGCCTGACCACCATTGGCGTCCGCGCCTGGCGCAAGCGCGAAGCAGTGGACCCCATCGAGGCCAACGCCCTTTATGGCGGCCGCATGTCGTTGACCGACTCGTTGCTGCTGACGGGCGGCACCGTGCTCTCCTGCGGCTCTGGCGCCTCGGTTGGCCTTGAGGCCGGTTACACGCAGTCTGCTTCGGGCGCGGCCTCATGGCTGGCGGGGGCGCTGCGTCTGCGCCGCGCCGACGTGCGCACCCTTGTGGGCTGCGGCGCCGCCGCCGCCATCGCCGCGGCGTTCAATGCGCCGCTCGCCGGCGCCTTCTATGCGTTCGAGCTGGTGCTGGCGGGTTATAGCGTGGCGACGCTGGCCCCGGTGATGGTCGCCGCCCTGGTGGCCAATCTGGTGCATGAGCTGCTGACCACCTCGCCGCACGCGCCGCTGGTCGGCTCGCTGTCATTCTCGGGCGGCGATTATGTCGTCTTCGTCGCCATGGGATGCGTGGCGGCCGGGCTGGGCGTCGGGCTGATGAAAACCGCCACCACGGTGGAATCCGGTTTCGTGCGACTCAACGCGCCGCGCTGGGCGCGACCGGCGATCGGCGGCCTGTTTGTCGGCCTGCTGGCGCTGGGCTCGCCGGCGGTGCTGGGCGCCGGCCACGGCGGCATGGAAGTCTATTTCAGCTCGGCGCATGGCGTTGGGCTGCTGCTGTTCCTGCTGGTGGGCAAGATGCTGGCGGCGTCGATCTCGGTCGGCTCGGGGTTTCGCGGCGGCCTGTTCTTCACGTCGCTGTTCACCGGCGTCCTGTTCGGCGGGCTGGTGGGCGAAAGCTACTTCGCCCTGGCGCCGCACCTGGCCAGCGACCGCGTGGTCTACGTGCTGGTGGGCATGGCCTCGCTGGCGGCGGCGGTGATCGGCGCGCCGCTGACCATGACCTTCCTGGTGCTGGGCATGACCGGCGACCTGTCGATGACCAGCGCCGTGCTGATGTCGGTGATCGTGGCGACGGTGCTGGTGCGCCGCACCTTCGGCTACTCCTTCTCCACCTGGCGCCTGCACCTGCGCGGCGAGACCATCCGCAGCGCCATGGATGTGGGCTGGGCGCGTGATCTGACGGTGGTGAAGCTGATGCGCCGCGAGGCGCGCACCGCCGCCGAGACCATGACCATCGCGGCGTTCCGCAAGCGGTTCCCGATCGATTCCACCTCCCAGGTGTTCCTCACCGATGAAGCTGGCGCCTACGCCGGCGTGGTCTATGTGCCGGAAGCGCACGCCACGGACTATGACAGCATCGCCGCCATCAGCCTTGTCCGGGACCTGCGCCACGCGCCCAACGCCTTCCTGACGCCGCGCCAGGGCGTCGAGAAGGTGCTGGAGGCTTTCGAGCGGGCGGAAACCGAAACCCTGCCGGTGGTGGACGACCCGCTGTCGCGCCGGGTGCTGGGTTATGTCACGGAAGCCTACGCCCTGCGGCGCTACAGCCAGGAACTGGAGCGCCGGCGGCGGGAATACAGCGGCGAGCGCTGATCACCGTCAATGCGGTCCGGCGACCAGGGGAGGCGTGATGGCGTTTGATCCAGAGCTTGAGCAGCACGTCCGCGCCGCGCTGGATGGTCTGCCGTGGCTTGGCGAAAAGCGCATGTTCGGCGGGCTGGCGTGGATGGTGGACGGCAACATGATCTGCGCCGCCATCACGCCAGGACTGATGGCGCGGGTCGGCAAGGCGGCGGAAGCGGAGATGCTGGCGCTGCCGGGCGTCGGGCCGATGGGGTCCGGCGCCCGGCGCATGGGCGGCTGGGTGCTGGCCGGCGAGGACGCCTGGCGGGACGACGACGTGCGCCAGCGCCTGCTGTCAACCGCCATGGCCCATGTGATGGCGCTGCCGCCGAAACAGCCGTGATCCCGGTTCAGGCCTCCCGCCACACCGGCTGGCGTTTTTCGACGAAGGCGCCAATACCCTCCTCGGCGTCGCGGGCCATCATGTTCTCTACCATGACGCGGGCGGCGTAGTCATAGGCGTCGGCCAGGCCCATTTCGAGTTGCTCGTAAAACGCCTGCTTGCCGGTGCGCAGGGTAAGGCGCGACTTGGCGGCGATGCGGGCGGCGAAGGCGCAGGCTGCTTCGAGGGCCTCGCCAGCCGGGGCGACGCGGTTGACCAGGCCCATGCGGGCGGCGTCTTCGGCGCCGATCATTGCGCCGGTCAGCAACATTTCCATGGCGTGCTTGCGCGAAACATTGCGTGACAGGGCCACCATCGGCGTCGAGCAGAACAGGCCAATGTTGACCCCTGGCGTGGCGAAGCGGGCGTTGGCTCCGGCCACGGCCAGGTCGCAACTGGCGACCAGCTGGCAGCCGGCGGCGGTGGCAACGCCCTCAACGGCGGCGATCACCGGCACGGGCAGGGCGACGATGGTCTGCATCATCGCTGAGCAGCGCGCCATGAGATCGGCGAAGAAACGGCGGCCGCGGTCAGGGTCGTCGCGGTGGCCGGTGATTTCCTTGAGGTCGTGGCCGGCGCAGAACGCCGGGCCGTGAGCGGCGATGACCACGGCGCGCAGGCTGGCGTCGGTGGCGATGGCGTCCAGCTCCTGCTGGAGGGCGGCGATCATCGCGTCGGACAGGGCGTTGCGACTCGCAGGCCGGTTCAGGGTGAGCACGGCGAAGCCGTCATGATCCGCGCGCTGGACCATCGGCGCGTCCGCCGCTGCGACAGGGGTTGGGGCGATGGCGGTCATGTCTGCTGCTCCACGAACGTATGGCGGCGCGCGGCGTGGCGCGCAGGCGCCAGGGAAGCTGGCTCCCCGGAAACGGAAACGCCAGCGCCGGCAAGGGCCGCGCTCCCGGCCATCCCGCCGTGATTGCGGGGCGGGAGCGAATAGGCGACAAGGTATGGCGCCTGACAACAGGAGGAACAAGGGTAAATGGGAGCACCGATCACGCCTGCGGCGGTCATGACCCGCGAGGAACTGGAAGCGACGCTGCGCCGGGAGTTCCCGGAAATGTGGGACGGGACAAATTCCCGCAGGATCGAGGAGGTGGGCTATCTCACCGCCACGGTGCGCAGCATCTACGATCCTTCGCAGCTGCGTCCTGGGGGCACCATATCAGGACCGACGATGATGGGACTGGCGGACCTGGCTTTATATGCGGCGATCATGGGCTCGGTCGGCCCGGTGACGCTGGCGGTGACCACCAACCTGTCGTTCAATTTCCTGCGCAAGCCGGCGCAGAAAGATTTGATCGCCGATTGCCGGCTGCTGAAGCTGGGCAAGCGGCTGGCGGTGGGCGACGTGTTCATCCGCTCCGACGGCGAGGACGACGTGGTCTGCCACGCTACCGGCACCTATTCGATTCCACCACGCTGAGGCTGGGACCGGGATTGGGGCTGCGGGGCAGCCTCACATGGGTCGAAAAGCCGCCGCAGTCACTCGAGCCGCCTGACTAACATGAAGGCGCCTGGCCATAAGAAGGCGTGGAGCAGGATTCCGTCCGGCATGAGGAGATTCGGCCCCATGGGCCATTCTGTGGACGTCGCGCCTCCTTTTTGCACTGATGGAGCGCCGCGACGTCGACGTCGGCGGGGTGGTCCTGGAATAAAATTACGGTATTATAATACCTTATTCCTTAACATATTGAATTATAATCATATTTTCCAATTTGCGCATTTTCGCGTCGCTTGACGCCTTGGAGCGCGCAGGTTACACGCCAGCCAACCCGCGCGGATGGCCGGAGGTGGTGGCGTTCCATCAGCTTCACGCCAGTTCCGCGCGTCAATCGTCAGGGGCCGCGAGGTCCCGCGAAAGTTGAGACAAGATCCATGAAAACCTACTCGGCAAAGCCGGCCGACGTTGAAAAGAAGTGGGTGCTCATCGACGCCGAAGGTCTGGTCGTCGGTCGCCTTGCTTCGATCATCGCCATGCGCCTGCGCGGCAAGCACAAGCCCACCTACACCCCCCACGTTGACTGCGGCGACAACGTCATCGTCATCAACGCCGACAAGGTGGTGCTGACCGGCCGCAAGTACGAGAACAAGGTGTACTACCACCACACCGGCCATCCGGGCGGCATCAAGGAACGCACCGCGAAGTTCATTCTCGAAGGCCGCTTCCCTGAGCGCGTCGTCGAGAAGGCTGTCGAGCGCATGCTGCCGCGCGGCCCGCTGTTCCGCCAGATCCTCGGCAACCTCCGCGTTTACGGCGGCGCCGAGCATCCGCACGCCGCCCAGCAGCCTGAAGCTCTGGACGTCGCCGCCCTCAATTCCAAGAACTCGAGGAGCGCCTGATCATGGCTGAAACCCTCCAGAGCCTCGCAGATCTTGGCCAGGCCAACGCCGCCGTCGCCAATGAAGCTCCCGTGCACGTCCGCAAGGTCGACGCCCTCAATCGCGCTTACGCCACCGGCAAGCGCAAGGACGCCGTCGCCCGCGTGTACATCAAGCCGGGTTCCGGCAAGATCGTCATCAACGAGCGCCCGGTTGAAGTTTACTTCGCCCGTCCGGTGCTGCGCATGATCCTCAACCAGCCGCTCGAGCTGACCAATCGCGTCGACCAGTTCGACGTCACGGTCACCGTTGCTGGCGGCGGTCTGTCCGGCCAGGCTGGCGCCGTGCGCCACGGCCTGTCCAAGGCCCTGACCTATTTCGAGCCGGAGCTGCGCGCCATCCTGAAGAAGGAAGGCTTCCTGACCCGCGACAGCCGCGTCGTCGAGCGCAAGAAGTACGGCCGCGCCAAGGCGCGTCGCAGCTTCCAGTTCTCGAAGCGCTGATCGGGCGGCCGCAGCCCGACAGGGCGTGGTTACGCGATTTCAGGAAGGGCGGCCCACAGGCCGCCCTTTTTGCATGAGTGGCCAGGATCAACGCGCATCATCCGGTTGCATTCTGGCCGTATTGGTTTTTACACGTGGTTGGCGTACCGCGTGGCGGCGACAGCGTTGTCGCACGACAGGAGTGATCCCATGAGCACCAAGGCCAGCAGCACCCCCGCCACAGCAGGCGCCGGCGCGCGCCGCGCCATGGTGTTCATCGACGGCGAGGCGGGCACCACCGGCCTCGGCATCCGCGAGCGGCTGGCCGGCCTGCCGCAGATCGAGCTGCGCAGCATTCCGCATGAACAGCGCAAGGACGTGGAGGCCAAGCGGAAGCTGCTGTCCGAAGTCGACGTGGTGATCCTGTGCCTGCCCGACGACGCGGCGAAGGAGACCGTGGCGCTGGTCGAGGCGCTCGGCGACAGGGGCCCGAAGGTGCTGGACGCCTCGACGGCGCATCGCGTTGCTCCCGGCTGGGTCTATGGTTTCGCCGAGCTGGCCCCTGGGCAGGCCGAGGCCATCGCCAAAGCCCGTTTCGTCGCCAATCCCGGCTGCTATCCGACGGGCGGCGTCGCCCTGCTGCGGCCGCTGGTGGAGGCGGGGCATATCGGCCCCGACACGCCGATCTCGGTCAACGCGGTCAGCGGCTATTCCGGCGGCGGCAAGTCGATGATCGAAGCCTATGAGAACGGGACGGCGCCGAATTTCGAGCTGTACGGCCTGTCGCTGGCGCACAAGCACCTGCCGGAGTTGCAGCAGTACGGCAGGCTCGGCCGGCGGCCGGTGTTTGTGCCGTCGGTCGGCAATTTCCGCCAGGGCATGCTGGTGTCAGTTCCGCTGCATCTGGACGACCTGCCGGGCAGGCCCACGGCGGCTGACCTGCACCGGGCGCTGGCCGACTGGTACCCGGCGGGCGGCGAGGTCGAGGTGATGGCGCTGGATGATCCGGCGATCCGCGCCGGGCGGGTGGAGCCGGAGGCGCTCAACGACACCAACAGGCTGCAACTGTTCGTGTTCGCCAATGAGGCGGCGCGGCAGGCGGTGCTGGTGGCGCGTCTCGACAATCTGGGCAAGGGCGCTTCGGGCGCCGCCGTGCAGAACCTTCTGTTGATGACTGGCTGTTAAGAACAGTTTGGGCGCCCTGGCGCCCGCATGTTCCCGTGGCAGCAATCAGGGCGTATCGTGCAACCATGCGCATCATGAATCACCGCCAGATCCGTCGCCAGGCGCGTCCTGTGGGCCACGCCGCCGTTGCCTGCGCGGCGCTTGTCGCCAGCGCCGTGGCGCTGGGCGGCTGCTCGGCCGGGAAGTCGGCGGCCAAGATGGTGGGGTTCGCCACCGATACGCCGCCGCCGGCGGACTTTGTCGGCGCGGCGCGCCGGCCTGACGCCGCTTACATGAAGATTCCGCGCGATCTCCCGGCGCGCCCCACCGAGCCGCGCAAGCCCGATGATGTGAAGGCGCTGGAGAAGAGCCTGGAGGCGACGCGCTCCAGCAACGCCGCCGCGGGCGCCGCGGCGCAGGCGGCGGGCAAGACGCCGGCGCCGACCCCGGCGAAGGCGCCGCCGCCGGAGCCGGCAACCAGCGAGTGAGCTGCGAACCGGTGGTTCACAGGCTGGCTCCCATGGTCCGCCGTTCGCCAGGCTGGCGCCGCGCCGGCTTTCCATGTGTGGCGCGTCCCGACGCCGCGCCCGGCGTTTTCGCCAGAACGGCCGGTTTCGTATACAGTCTCCAAAATGCCCTTGTGGCGGAAATAATTGCCCGTGTCGCAAAACTGCTGGCGCCGCGCTGGCGATTTGCTACACACGACAGCTTCCGCGCCTGTAGCCCTCAGACAGAACCGTTGTCCGGCGCGTGAAAAGGACCGATATAGGGACCTGGGACCAATGACCGATTTTCATCGCATCAAGCGCTTGCCCCCATACGTTTTCGAACAGGTCAACCGGTCCAAGGCAGCAGCACGCGCGCAGGGCGCGGACATCATCGACCTCGGCATGGGCAATCCGGACCTGCCGACGCCGAAGCATGTGATCGACAAGCTGGTCGAGACCATCGGCAAGCCCCGCACCGACCGTTATTCCGCCTCCAAGGGCATTCCCGGCCTGCGCCGGGCCCAGGCGGCCTATTACAAGCGCCGCTTCGGCGTGACGCTGAACCCGGAAACCCAGGTGGTCGCCACGCTGGGCTCCAAGGAAGGCTTCGCCAACATGGCTCAGGCCATCACCGCTCCCGGCGATGTGGTGCTGGTGCCAAACCCGAGCTACCCGATCCACGCCTTTGGCTTCCTGATGGCTGGCGGCGTCATCCGCTCGGTTCCGGCCGAGCCGACGCCGGCGTTCTTCCCGGCGCTGGAGCGCGCGGTGCAGCACTCCATTCCAAAGCCGATCGCCGTGGTGGTGTGCTATCCCTCGAACCCGACCGCCTATGTGGCGTCGCTGGACTTTTACAAGGATCTGATCGCCTTCGCCAAAAAGCACGAGCTGATCGTGCTGTCGGATCTGGCCTATTCCGAAGTCTATTTTGACGACAACAATCCGCCGCCGTCCGTGCTGGAGGTGGATGGGGCCATGGACGTGACAGTGGAGTTTACCTCCATGTCCAAGACCTTCTCCATGGCTGGCTGGCGCATGGGCTTCGCCGTCGGCAACGAGCGGCTGATCACGGCGCTGACGCGGGTGAAATCCTATCTGGACTACGGCGCCTACACGCCGATCCAGGTGGCGGCGACCACGGCGCTGAACGGCCCCGACGACTGCATCCGCGAGATGCGCGACATCTACCGCAAGCGTCGCGATGCGCTGGTGGAATCGTTTGGCCGGGCGGGCTGGCAGATCCCGGTCCCCACCGCGTCGATGTTCGCCTGGGTGCCGATCCCGGAGAAGTTCCAGCACCTCGGCTCGCTGGAGTTTTCCAAGCTGCTGGTGGAGCACGCCTCTGTGGCCGTGGCGCCAGGCATCGGGTTTGGCGAGTATGGCGATGATCATGTGCGCATCGCCATTGTCGAGAATGAGCAGCGCATCCGCCAGGCGGCGCGCAATGTCCGCAAGTTCTTCGACGCGGCCGAAAACAACCTGCACAACGTCGTGCCGCTGAACAGGGCCGGCTGACGCGTCCGCGAACGGGCGGGCGTGGCCCCGCTCCAGATTGTCGCGGCCCGACCGGAGCTCCGGTCGGGCCGCGATGGTTTTGGGCCAGAGGGCATCCAACTTTGGGAGGATGGCGCCGCTGGATGGATCGCCAGTCCACGGTCGCGGCGCTGGCTGGCGGCCAGATGTTCAGGGCGCCAGCCAGGGGGCGGGGCTCAGGCGCGGGAAGGTCGCATCATCCTGATCTGGAAGTGCTTTTCTGAATAGCCATCCTGGGCTGGAGCGCGGCTGCGACGGCGTCAGGCGGACCGCCCCTTTGTCTGGAAAGCGGGCGTGACGTCCGGACTGGGCTGGCGCCGCTAGGTTGTTCAAAAATTATTACAGAATATTTCTTCCGCGATGGCAAAATTAACACGTCATTAGTCAAAGGTTATATTGCATTCGCATATCTTCTTGTTGCCTGATCGCTGTCATGGAAAGGCCCTGATCCAGCTTAGAACTGGAAGGGTTCCGGCGGCGATCCGTTGCAGGCTCTTCGTTTCAGGAGAACCGGACGGACGTCGCGATCGTCGCGGACACGCGAAGATCCCGGACAGTGGAAGACGGCGGCAAGGCGGATAGCGGTGATAACCGGGGCGAAGCCAGCAACGGATTCCATTTTGATTAACTTCCGCCCGGCGACACTGCTGGCGGAGTTGGCGGGGCGTGCGGACACGCACTTATTCCGCTACGGCATTCGTGGTTTTTGAGCCCCGGCGGACAACGCCGTGGACGTATAGAGGACAGGTACAATGCAGGCTCAGGTTCGTACGATCGTCGCCCTTACCGGCGAGCGGCTCGTGGTGATGCCAGAGGCGCAGTACACGGCGCTGGTCAATGCGTCAGGCCAGCAGCAGGCCGGCTCCGCCCAGGCGGCTTCCCCGGGCCAGATGATGGCGGCCATGCCGACGGCAAACACGCCCCGTCCGGCGACCAGGCGCGCCGCGCCGAAGGCGGCCCGTCCGGTCGCGCCGGCGGCGGCTGCCGCCGCTCCTGAGCCCGCCGCTCCGCAGCCTGCGGAGACGTCGACGAAGCAGCGCTCGCTGGAAGACGTGCTGCTGTTCGGCTGACGCCGGCCCAACGGCGTCGCAAGAGGGCTGGTTACAACGGCGCGCCCGGATCGGGACGCGCCGTTTTTGCGACGACGGGCGCGGCGCCATGGCGCCGTGTCGCGCTCCCGGCGTCTGATGCTCCGGGCCGCCTCCTGCCGGCCTGGTTTCTTTTGCCCGTCTTCCGTGCAACGGCGTCTGCGGGACGTTCTGTCGATTGACAGGATGTGACGGGCCATGCGATCCGCACCATTATGAAGACTCCTCTCCGGATTGGCGTCGCGGGCCTCGGCACCGTGGGCGCGTCGTTGCTTCGACTGCTGGCGCAGCGCCGGGCGGCGCTGGGCCTCGTTGCGGGCCGTCCCATTGATGTGGTGGCGGTTTCGGCGCGCGACCGCACGCGTGATCGTGGCGTCGACCTGTCCGGGTACACCTGGTTTGACGATCCGGTCGCCCTGGCGCGGGAGGCGGAGGTCGACTGCGTGGTCGAGCTCATCGGCGGCTCCGACGGGCCAGCGAAGGCCACGGTGGAGGCCGCCCTGGCGCGCGGCGTGCACGTGGTCACCGCCAACAAGGCGTTGCTGGCCGCGCACGGCATGGATCTGGCCGTGGAGGCCGAGCGGCGCGGCGCGGCGCTGGCTTTCGAGGCTGCGGTGGCCGGAGGCATCCCGGTGATCAAGACCGTGCGCGAGTCGCTGGTTGGCAATGAGATCACCCAGATCGCCGGCATTCTCAACGGCACCTGCAACTACATCCTGAGCCGGATGGAGCAGGACAACCTGTCGTTCGAGAAGTGCCTCGCCGAGGCGCAGAAGCTTGGTTACGCCGAGGCCGATCCCACCTTCGACGTGGATGGGCACGACACCGCCCACAAGCTGGCCATCCTCGCCAGCCTCGCCTTTGGCGGTCGCATCGACGCCGAGGCCGTGCGGGTGGAGGGCATCCGCTCCATCAAGCAGATCGACATCCGCATGGCCAACCGCCTCGGCTATCGCATCAAATTGCTGGGCGTGGCCGTGCGCACCGCCGATGGCGTCGAGCAGCGCGTCTGCCCGACCATGGTCGAGAAAACCCAGCCGCTGGCGCGGGTGATGGGCGTCACCAATGCGGTCAACATCGACGCCAGCGCGGTTGGCGAGCTGACCCTCGTGGGCCCCGGAGCCGGCGGCGACGCCACCGCCTCTTCGGTGATCGCCGATATCGTCGACATTGCCCAGGCCGGCAGTCGCGGCCCGGTGTTCGCTGCGCCGGCCGGGGACCTGCAGCACATGGAGCGGGCGCCGGTGAAGGATCACCCGGGCGGTTACTATGTGCGCGTCAACCTGCTGGACAAGCCGGGCGCCGCCGCTTCGGTGGTGACGCGGATGGCCGAGGCGGGCATCTCGCTGGAATCCATCGTGCAGCGCCGCTCGCCAAAAGCGGCCGAACGCGATCCCACCGGACGTTCGGGCGCCAAGGTTCCCGTCATCCTCATCACCTATGATACGACGGAGGACGCCGTGCGCGGCGCGCTCCAGAAGGCGGTGGCCGATGGTTTCGTCGGCTCCTCGCCCCAGGTCATCCGCATCGAGCGCAACTGACGGCGGCCCAGCGCGCCTTCCCGTAAAGGCGCCGGCCGCATGAGACGAGACAGGGAAGATCACGACATGAGCAGCGACATTACGGTTCCGCAGGGCAAACTGATCGAGCGCATCCTGACCATGGAGCTGGTGCGCGTGACCGAGCGCGCCGCTGTCGCCGCCGCCCGCCTGCGCGGTCATGGTAATGAAAAGGCTGCTGACCAGGCCGCCGTTGACGCCATGCGCCGCGAGCTGAACCGCCTGCCGATCGACGGCACGGTGGTGATCGGCGAGGGTGAGCGCGACGAGGCGCCGATGCTGTTCATCGGCGAGAAGGTGGGCAACACCAATGGGCCGAAGGTCGACATCGCCGTTGATCCGCTGGAAGGCACCACCCTGTGCGCCAAGGACATGCCCGGCTCCATCGCCGTGATGGCGATGGCGGAAGGCGGCACGCTGCTGGCGGCCCCCGACGTCTACATGCAGAAGATCGCCATCGGCCCCGGCTATCCGCAGGGCGTCGTGCACATCGACGCGAAGCCGGAGGACAACATCCGTAACCTCGCCAGGGCCAAGGGCGTCGAGCCGTCCGAAATCACCGCTCTGGTGCTGGACCGTCCGCGCCACGCCGACCTGATCGCCGCCATCCGCAGCACCGGCGCCGCCGTGCGCCTGATCTCTGATGGCGACGTCGCCGGCATCATCTACACCGCCAACCCGGAAGAAACTGGCATCGACATCTACATGGGCATTGGCGCCGCGCCTGAGGGCGTGCTCGCCGCCGGCGCCCTGCGCTGCATCGGCGGCCAGATGCAGGGCCGCCTGATCCTCGACACCGACGAGAAGCGCGAGCGCGCCCGCGGCATGGGCGTCACCGACCCGGATCGCATCTATGACATGAAGGACCTGGCCAGCGGCGACGTGATCGTGGCCGCCACCGGCGTCACCGACGGCGCGCTGCTGAAGGGGGTGCGCTTCGGCAAGGACGTGATCGAGACCGAGACGATTGTCTACCGTTCGATCACCGGCACCGTGCGCCGCATCACCGCCGAGCATCGCGATCTCAGCAAGTTCCATATGGAAGCCTGAGAACCGGCGCCGCCGGAACTGGAAAGGGGCGCTGCGGCGCCCCTTTTGATTCAGGCCAGGCTGATCAGGCCGGGTTGATTCAGGCGGGGCCGGCGGCATGCTGTGGGGCGCAAGGGAGGCGCCGCATGCAGATTCGCACAAGACCCGTGGCCGCGCACGACGAGGCCCGCTGGCGCGCCCTATGGGCCGGCTATCTGGCGTTCTACCAGACCGATCTGCCGCCAGATGTCACGGATTTGACCTGGCGGCGGCTGCTGGACGCGGCCGAGCCGGTGCATTGCCTGGTGGCGGAAGCCGACGGCGAGACATTGGGCATCGTCAACTACGTGTTTCACCGGGCGACGTGGACAGCCTCCAGCTATTGCTATCTGGAGGACCTGTTCACCGCGCCGGAAGCAAGGGGGCGCGGCGTCGGCCGGGCGCTGATCGAAGCCGTCTACGCCGCGGCGCAGGCGGCGGGGGCGACGCGGGTTTACTGGCTCACCCACGAGAGCAACGCTACGGCGCGCCAGCTCTACGACGCGGTGGCGGAGAACGCCGGCTTTATCCAGTACCGGAAAACGATTGCGCCCTGATCGAAAGCAGGGCGCGCATGGGAAGTGTGCATGATGGGCAGCGGCGATTGCGCCACGGCCAGGCGTGAGGAAGCGGATGCGGTTGTGCTGGGCGTGCGGCGCTCGGCGCTGGGGCGGACATGGCGCAGCCGCTGCGCCGGGCCGGACGAGCAGCTGGCCCTGGCGCTGGCCCAGACCCATGGGTTGCCGGACGCCCTGTCGCGGGTGCTGGCCGGCCGCAATGTCCAGCTTGCCGACGCCGCCGGATTTCTGGAGCCGAAGCTGCGCGACCTGATGCCGGACCCGTCGGTGCTGCGGGACATGGACGGGGCGGCGGCCCGGATCGCCGACGCCATCCGCCGGCGCGAACGCGTCGCCATCTTCGGCGACTACGACGTGGACGGCGCCTGCTCCTCGGCCCTGCTGGGCGATTTTCTGGCGTTCTGCGGCGTCCCTTACGCCGTGCATATCCCGGACCGCATCACCGAAGGTTACGGCCCCAACAGCCAGGCTATCGAATTTCTGCGCAGCGAAGGCGCCAGCCTGCTGGTGACGGTGGATTGCGGCACGGCCAGCCATGAGGCGTTCCAAACCGCGCGCCGCGTCGGCTTTGACGTGGTGGTGCTCGATCACCACCAGGCGCCCGAAACGCTGCCGCAGGTGACCGCGCTGGTGAATCCCAACCGCCAGGATGACCTTTCCGGCCTTGGCTACCTGTGCGCCGCCGGCGTGGTGCTGCTGACCCTGGTGGCGGTGAACCGGATATTGCGTGAGGCAGGCTACTGGCAGGGCCGCCAGCCGCCGGACCTGCTCGCCGGGCTCGATCTGGTGGCGCTGGCGACGGTGGCGGACGTGGCGCCGCTGGTCGGCCTCAACCGGGCCTTCGTGCGCCAGGGCCTGCAATTGATGCGCCAGCGCCGCCGGCCAGGCCTGACGGCGCTGCTCGACGTGGCCAATCTGAAGGGGCCGCCCGCCGCCTGGCACATGGGTTTTCTGGTGGGGCCGCGCATCAACGCCGGCGGGCGCATTGGCGATGCGGCGCTTGGCGCCCGGCTGATGATGACCGGCGACGCCGCCGAGGCCGCCCGCATCGCCCTGGAGCTGGACGAACTGAACCGCCAGCGCCAGGCGATCGAGCAACTGGCGGTGGAGGAAGCGGCGGCCGAAGCTGACCGGCAGCTGATGACCAATCCGGATCAGGGCGCCCTGGCGCTGGCTTCGGCGGAGTGGCATCCGGGCGTCGTCGGCCTCATCGCCTCGCGGCTGAAGGAACGGTTTGCCCGGCCAGCGTTCGCTTTCGCCGTGCGTGAGGATGGGACGGCCACCGGCTCCGGCCGTTCCGTGCCGGGGGTCGATCTCGGCCGCCTGGTGCGCCGGGCGGTGGACAGCGGCGTGGCGGTGAAGGGGGGCGGCCACGCCATGGCGGCCGGCGTCACCCTGGCGCCGGGGCAACTGGCGGCGTTCGCCGCATTCATGGAGATGGCGCTGGCCGACCAGGACGTGGGCGCCCATGCGGCCGAACTGCTGCTGGACGGGTCGCTGGCGGCGGGCGGGGCGCAGCCGGAGCTCATCGCCATGCTGGAGCGGGCGGGCCCCTATGGGGCGGGCAATCCCGAGCCGACCTTCGCCCTGCCGCGTCATCGACTGGTGGAGGTGCGGCCGGTCGGCGCGGCGCATCTGCGCTACCGGCTGAAGGCCGGCGATGGGGCGCAGATCGGCGGCGTGGCGTTTCGCGCCGTGGGCCAGCCGCTTGGCGACGCCCTGCTTGCCCACGAGGGTCAGCAGGTCCATGTGGCCGGCTCCCTGACCATCAACAGCTGGGGCGGCCGCGACCAGGCCGAATTGCGGCTGGTCGACCTGGCCCCCGCGACCTCACACGATTGATCGCCGGCGTGACGGCCCCGACCATGGCCGGGCGGGGCGGGACGCCCTGAGGCTTCCGGCCCATATGTCCCAGGCGCGTGCCGACGGACAGCTGGGCCGGCGTCCGCAGGCGTCGCCGCCGGTTACCGTCCCCTGAACTGCGGCTGGCGCTTTTCCAGAAAGGCGTCGCGGCCTTCGGCGTAATCGTCGCTGTCGAAGCAGGCGCCGGCGAGGGCGAGCAGTTCAGCTTCCGACACCGATCCCGGCAGGCCGCTGGCGGCGGCGATCGACGCCTTGGCCGAGCGCATGGCCAGGGGCGCATTGCCGGCGATGGCGCGGGCCATGGCCATGGTTTCCGTTTCCAGGTCGGCGTCCGGCCACAGGCGGTGCAGGGCGCCCAGGGCTTTGGCCTCGGCGGCGTCGAGGCGGCGGGCGGTGAAGAACAGGTCGCGCGCCACCGCGTCGCCGAACGCCGCCACCACAAGACGCATGGCCTTTGGCGGGTAGCCGACGCCGAGGCGCGCCGCCGGCACGCCGAACACAGTGCCTTCCGCCGCCACGCGCAGGTCGCAGGCGGCGGCGATGCCGACGCCGCCACCCATGCAGAAACCGCGCATCATGGCGATGACCGGAACCGGACAGGCGGCGATGGCGGCGAAGGCCGCCTCGTTCGACTCCTCATACGCCTTGCCGCCGGCGGCGCTGGCGCGCAACGTGCGGAACTCGCTGATGTCGGCGCCGGAGGCAAAGGGGCTGTCGCCGACGCCGCGCAGCACGATGACCCGCACCGCGTCATCGGTCGCCATGGCGGCGATAAGCTGGGGCAGGGCGCGCCACATCGCCAGATCGAGCGCGTTGCGCTTTTCCGGATTGTTGATGCCGATGACGCCGACGCCCTCAGAAGCTTCCGCGATCAGGCGGGGCGTGGGGGAGGAGAATGATTTCAGGGAGAATGATTTCATTGCCTGTTCCGGAACCGGTGCGGATTTTTGCCGTTCTGCTATCATTCCATGCTAAAGCTGCCCACCCCTGAGCCGCCGGCCCGCGGAAATTGGCTTCAGGATGTTCGCCAGATGGGAGTCAGTCAGATGGCGCTTGCGACAATGCGCGATGATAGCAGGGCGCTGGACAAGGTCACGCCGCTTGATCCGGTCTGGACGCACGTCCGCAACGAGGCCGAGGCGGCTGTTGCGCGCGAGCCGGACATGGAGCCGCTGATCTGCGCCACCATTCTGGACCACGCCTCGCTGGAAATGGCGATCGTGCACCGGGTCGCCTCCCGTCTCGGCCACCGGCTGCTGGGGGAGGAGGCGATCGTGCGCGCCTACGCCATGGCGCTTGATTCCGATCCGGCCATCGCCCAGGCCATCCGCGCCGACCTGGCGGCGGTGATCGATCGCGACCCGGCCGCCGTGCGGTTCATCGAGCCGGTGCTGTATTTCAAGGGCTTCCACGCCATCCAGACCCACCGCCTGGCGCACTGGCTGTGGGACAAGGGGCGCAAGGATTTCGCCCTGATGTTGCAGAGTCGCTCGTCTGAAGTGTTCCAGACCGACATCAATCCGGGCGCGGTGATCGGCAGGGGGGTGTTTCTCGATCACGCCACCGGCCTGGTGGTGGGCCAGACGGCGGTGATCGAGGACAATGTCTCGATCCTGCAGGACGTGACGCTGGGCGGCACCGGCAAGGAGCGCGGCGACCGCCACCCCAAGATTCGCGCCGGCGTGCTGCTGGGCGCCGGGGCCAAGGTGCTCGGCAATATCGAGGTGGGCCAATGCGCCCGCATCGCCGCCGGCTCGGTGGTGCTGCACGCGGTGCCGCGCAACATGACCGTGGCGGGCGTGCCGGCCAGGGTGGTGGGGCCGGCGGGCTGCGCCGAGCCGGCGCGCAGCATGGACCAGATTCTGGCTGACTGGGCGACGGACTACACCATCTGACGCCCGGGGAGGGCCTTTCCCGACATGGCGGGACGGGACGTTTTCCCGGCCCAGGCTGCTGCTGCGGCTGGGGAATGGGAGGTCATCCCCATGGTCCGGCAACCTGTGGAGCCGGGTGAAAACCGGCGCCATCCTGCTGTTGTAGCGGGGAATTCCGGCTGAGCGAGAGGCGCGCGCCGCTGAAAGTACGCCGATAACGACAGATGGGGTGTCGCGACGGGGCGCGCCGGTGTATGTCAGACGCCCTGGAGCGCCTCCCTGGATGCGCCTCCCGTCGGTCCGGCGCGCAGCGGCCCCGGATCACCGCGAACACGCCATGGAGAATCCCGTTGGATAAAACCGAAATCGCCAAGGTCGAGCGTTATCTGCGCCGGACGTTCGGCAACGCCGCCATTCGCGTGACCGCCCGTCCGCGCAAGAAGGATTCCGCCGAGGTTTTCGTTGGCGAGGAATTCGTCGGCGTGCTGTTCCTCGACGATGAGGATGGCGACCGGAGCTACAGCTTCCAGATGGCGATCCTCGACACCGACCTCGAGGACGAATAAGCGGCTGGGGCGGAAATGGCCGGCGCCGCGGCGAATTCCCGTCACGGGAGGTCGCGGCGGGAACTGGCGGCTTTCCTGTTCGCCCCGGGGGCGTTCTGCGAGCCCGCCCCCCTCAGCAACCCGCGCGGCTCTAACCAGGGCGCGCCGGTTTCTGTCTGGAGGCCTGATTCAGACCAGTCCCGCTGTTCGCGCCGCATCGATATAACTGCGGCTCACCGGCAGGACCGAGCCGTCCCGCATGCGGACGGCAGGCTTGCCATTGATGCGCGCCGGGGCCTCCGCCATGGCCAAGGCCACCCAGTGCGAACGATGTATCTGCAGGCCGTCGACCCCGGCGGTTTCAGCGATCGCGTCTGAAAAGCGCATCAGCACCAGGGCGCCGCCCCGATCCGTGCGCACGTCCACGTAGTGATCCTGCATCGACATGTGACTTAACCGGCCGCGCTGTTCCGGCGGCAGCCTGTCGAGAATTTTCGGCCGCCCGTCGGGCTGGCTTTCCTGGGCCCGGGCGGTCTGCTCGCCTGATATGGGCGCTGTCCCGGTCCCCAGGTTCTCCACGGGGGCGTCCGGCTGTGGTCGCGCCTGCGCCGACGCTACGGCGCCGGTCTGACGCTCCAGCAGGGCGACGATCACAGAGACGACGGCCGACACCGCCATGACCATGGCGACGAGTTCCGGCAGGGCCGGCGCCGCGGCGCGGCCAAACAGGCCGGCGTTGAGGGCCCAGACGATCAGGGCTATCGGCAGACCGGCGACCGCCCCATAGCCTGCCCAGAACAGCAGGTGCTTTTCCCGGCCTGGCCCATGCAGATTGGCGAGAAGCGTCACCAGCCCGTAGCCGGCGGCGTAGGTGACGACGCCAACAAACGCCCAATACGCCAGCCGCACCGGCAGGGACAGGGCGCTCCAGGTGCCAAAAGGTCCGGTCAGGCCGAGCAGAATCGCCGCCGCCAGGGTGGTCAGCCAGAACGGCCGTGACGCCAGCACGCGTTGCATTTCACGCTTCGTGGATTGCAGGGCGTTGTCGTTCACGAAGTTTTCCGCCAGTTCACGCAAGGAAAGTTGGCGGTGATCCTAACCTTGAGCACACCGGTTTCCAACGCAGGCCCCGAGGCCGCGATCCTGGAGGCCCCCCATGCAACTGTCGCCACTGCTCAACGCTTCGCCCGCCATCCAGCTTCATGTCGCCGCCGCGATTGGCGCGCTGCTGCTTGGCGGCGCCATCCTGTTTCGCCGCAAGGGTGACGCTGGGCACCGGTTCGCCGGCCGGCTCTGGGCGGGATTGATGGTCGTTGTCGCCGGCTCGTCGTTCTTCATTCATGAATTGCGGCTCTGGGGCCCGTGGAGCCCGATTCACCTGCTGTCGCTGCTCACCTTCGCGTCGCTCGCCTGGGGCGTGCGCCTGGCGCGGCGGCGCCGCATCACCGCCCATCGCCGGACCATGGCGGGCATATACGTCGGCGCGCTGGTCATCACCGGCTTCTTCACCCTGCTGCCAGGGCGGATCATGCACGAGGTGATTTTCACGGGCGCGCTGAAGCCCGGTGAGGCGGCGCTGGCGGGGCTGCTTTTCGCTGTTCTGGCGGGCGCCGTGCTGGCCCTGACGCTTGCTGGCGGACGCGGCGACGTGCGTGACGCGACGCGACAGGGTTGAGGCATGGCCCGGCCGGACATTGGCCCTGCCGGGCAGGCGCCTGTTTGCCCCCTGGGCTGAAGAATCCGCCGGTCGGGGAATGCCGGCCCCCGCAGGAGGCGCCTGACATCCTGGGGGATGCTGACACCGAATATTGATGGTCCGAATTCTGGTTGTTCGCGTTTGACGGCAGGCGCGCGCCCTCCGTCACATGGCGGACGCACGGCGCCGGGAGACGGACCGTGCGGGCAAGGTCGCGAGAACTGGACGCTACCGGATCAGCGTGCTGACAATGACCGAGATGATGGATGCGGCGAAGAACAGGAGGAGAAATGCGCCGCTGGTGATCTCGCTGTGTTGGGATTGTTGTATGAGGTATTCAGGTGCTCTTCTAAGGGGGCGGCCGCTGCGTATTTGAGTTTCATGCATGTGATGCGCTCCGCATGATCAAATTATACAGTCGCATGATAAATGTATTCTTAAAATCATGATTCGGAAAGGCGGATTATTGAAGGGCGCGGTGGCCCTTGACGGCGCCATGGAACCTGGATCAACGTCCCGGGACTTTGGAGGAAGCCATGTCTGTATATGCCCTCGGGGATGTCCGTCCCCAACTGCCCCAGCCCGGCGCGTTCTGGGTCGCGCCATCGGCGCATGTCATTGGTCATGTCCGCCTTGGCGAGGACGTGGGCGTCTGGTTCGGCACGGTGATCCGCGGCGATAACGAGCTGATCGACATCGGTGCGCGCTCCAATGTCCAGGAGCTGTGCATGATGCACACCGACCCTGGCGCGCCCATCACCATCGGCGAGGAATGCACCATCGGGCACAGCGCCATTTTGCACGGATGCACCATCGGCGACGGTTCGCTGATCGGCATGGGCGCGACCGTGCTCAACCGCGCGAAGATCGGCTCCGGCTGCCTGGTGGGCGCCAATTCGCTGGTGCCGGAAGGCAAGGAATTCCCTGATAACTGCCTTATTCTGGGCTCGCCGGCCAGGGTAGTGCGGCCGCTCAGGGAAGAGGAAGTGGCGCGCCTGCGCGTCAGCGCCCGGCACTATGTCGAGAACTGGAAGCGCTTCGCCCAGACCTTGCAGGCGCTGTGAGCCCGTGACGCTTCGGCGGGGCGGTTCACCCTCCGTCGGAGCGGGCCATCCCGGCGGATCAGGCCGGACAATGAAAAGCCAGCCGAACGGGCTGGCTTTTCTTCTTGCGGAGTGAGCTCTGAAATCAGCTATCGCGACGCGGTCGCCACCGGAGCCTGGGGCGCGCCGAGCGACACCCAGACATTCTGGCTGACGGCGGACTGGCGCTTGATGTAGGCGTAGCCGGTGCGCGTCCACGACAGGATGTCCTGACGGCGATTGTCCAGCACCAGGTCGCCGCGATCGGTGGTGACCATCAGCACGGCGTGCCCTTCGCCCAGGTTGTCGCGCACCACCGTCACCAGCAGCGCCTGGCGCGGATAGCCCATGTCGATCAACATGCGGCGCTTGGCCAGCACGTAGTCCTCACAATCGCCCTTGCCGTCGTTCGGGTAGTCCCAGCGCTCCTCCGTGTTCCAGTGCTCCATGTCGGTGACCGGGGCGACAGTACGGTTGAAGTGGGCGTTGACGGCGGCGAGATCGCGCCAGCTCTTGCGGGACAGTTTGATATGGGCGGGCGCGCGGATTTCGTTGTCGCACTCACCGGCGTAGCGCTGGCAGAAGTCAACCCAGCCCATGGGGGAGAGCGTGGTTTGCAGCACCGGGGCCTGGGCCTGGCTCATGTTGGCGGGCAGGCCGGCCGTCTTCAGGTCCTGGCCCAAGGCCTGGCTGCTGAAGGCGGCGATCGCCGCGGCGATGATGAGTCCAGACCGGAAAGACACGACATAACCCCAAGGGCTGTTAACGTTTCGGTAACGATTTCACGCGCCCCCCGCCGGCGCAAGGCGCCCGGGCGGCAAACCTAAACAAATGGTAAACGCAATTGTCGCCGCCCGGTTCCGGGCGGCCGGGCGAAGGGGGCGCGGCGGCGGCGTTTTGGAGCGCGGGCGGGCGGACAGAGGCCGGCGCGGTGGGAATGGAGCGCGCGCCCCAAGCGTGGATTTTGACGCGCCACCGTTGCTTTCCGGCAGCAGGGCGGCCAAAAGCGCGGTAAAGGCCGAAGGGATCTTCCGGCTGGAAGTGAATGGGTTTTCAGGCAGCTTGCGTGAATCATGGGCGCGCCTCATGGTCGCGCCATGAGCAATCCTTCCGAGTGGCGTCAGCCCGATTCACCGCGCTCCGGTCGCGAGCCGATCTTCAACGTGCCGGCGGTCGTGGCCGCGCTGATTGGCGTTTTCCTGCTTGTGCACGGGTTTCGCGAACTGGTGAGCGACGATTTCATCTGGCTGTACCAGCTGGCCTTCGTGCCGGCGCGCGTGACCTGGTGGCTGCAGCCGGATGACTTCATGCAGCGCCTGGCGGCCAGCCTTCAGGGGCTGCCGCCCGACGCGGCCAGCGGCCAGCTGGCGTTGGGGCGGCTGATCGTCGCCAGCGGCTCGCTGGCGCCGTGGAGCGTCGTCACCCACGCCTTCCTGCATGGCTCATGGACGCACGTTATCCTGAATTCGGTCTGGTTGCTGGCCTTTGGCGCGCCGCTGGCCAACCGGTTCGGCGCGGTGCGGTTCACCGTTTTCTTCTTCATCTGCGCCATCGGCGGGGCGTTCGCCCATTACCTGTCGGGGCCGATGGAGGTGATTCCAATGATTGGCGCCTCCGGGGCGATCTCGGGTTGCATGGGGGCGGCGGTGCGTTTCGCCTTCAACGTGCGCGGCGGCCTGTTCGGCGGCCCCGCCAGCGTTCACCTGGCGCGGGCCGACAGCCTGGTCGAAACCTTCCGCAACCGCCGGGCGATGATGTTCGCCGGGGCGTGGTTCATCACCAATATCCTGTTTGGCGTTCTGGCGCGGCCATTGGGCGTGAGCGACTCCATCGTGGCGTGGCAGGCCCATATCGGCGGCTTCCTCACCGGCATGCTGCTGTTCGGCTTTTTCGATCCCCATCCGGCCGGATCAAGCGCTTCTGAATGGATGCGCGATACAGACTGATTGCAATGGCGGCGGGTTGCGGACAGTATTTGCTGCCGGGGCCCGGACAACCGGCGCCGGCGCATGACCACACGGAACTGGCGACGCTGGCTGGCGGCGGAGGGGGCAGGCGGAACGGGGAGCGGGCGGAGGGAGAGCGACCATGACAGTTGCGCGCATTCTGGCCGACAAGGGCCGGAACGTCACATCGATCGAGCCGGAAGCGTCCTTGCGCGACGCCGCAGATCTGATGGCCGGGCAGGGCATTGGCGCCGTGCTTGTCCTTGATGCGGCGCGCACCCTCATGGGCATCCTGTCCGAACGCGATGTGGTGCGGGCCGTCTCCCGGCGAGGGCCGGAGGTGCTGCGGGACGAGGTGCGGTTTCACATGACGCGCGACGTCACCAGCTGCACAACGGCCGCCGCGGTCAATGAGCTCATGGCCCTGATGACGGCCAGCAAGTTTCGCCATGTGCCCGTGGTTGAGAACGGCAAGGTCATCGGCGTCATTTCGATCGGCGACGTGGTAAAGTTCCGGCTGGCCGAGATCGAAAGCGAACACCAGGCCCTGCGCGAGTATATCGCCACGGCCTGAGGCCCGGGAGTTGCTGACGTATCCCGGGCGGCGGCGTCAGTTCTTTTGCATTCTGAACAGACGTGAAGGCGCGTAGCCACGCCGCGTTCGCGGACGGCCGGAACGCGCGCCCGGATGGGGAAGGGGGCGGCTGCGCCTGCCGCCGCCTTGCCTCAGCTGGACATATCCACCAGCTCCAGCATCTCTTCCAGTTCCGGCAGGCAACGCTCCGCCGCGTCCGCGCCCAGTTGCATGGCTTCTGTGGCCCGGTGGAAGTCGAACAGGCCGATCTGGCCGAGGCGCGGGCTGATCATGAGGTTGGGCGGATCGCCGGCCAGCCGTGAGCGCGAGATACGATCCTGGGTGATGTTGAAGGCGTCCATCATCACCGTGCCGATGCCCGGCGCGCCGTCCGGGCGGCGGGCGAAGCGGCCGATGCGGCGGGCGGCGCCAAGGGCGCCGAGAATGCCGCCGTGCTTTTCAGCCGCTTCATCCGGCGTCGCCCCGGCCACGTCGTCTTCAAGCGGCCCGTGCGAGGGGATGGTGCTGGCGCGGTTGGAGCGCAGGTCGCCGTTCAGATTGATGGCCAGCACGAACTCGGCCCCCAGCGCCCGCGCCACGGTGACCGGAATCGGGTTGACCAGCGCGCCGTCCATCAGCCAGCGGCCGCCAATGCAGACGGGGTCGAAAATGCCAGGCAGGGCATAGGAGGCGCGCATGGCGTCCACCACCGGCCCGCGCGTCAGCCAGACCTCATGGCCGCTGCCCAGCTCCGTCGCCACGGTGGCGAAGCGGCCGGGCAGGTCTTCCATGCGCAGGCGGCCGATGTCCTGCTCCAGCAACTGGCGCAGCCGGTTGCCGCTGATCAGGCCGGAGCCGCCCATGGAGAAATCCATGAGGCCCATGACGCGCCGGCGGGTGAGCGAGGTCGCGAACTCCTCCAGGATGTCGAGGGAGCCGGTGGCGAAGCAGCCGCCAACCACGGCGCCAATGGACGTGCCGACCACCACGTCGGGGGTGAAACCGGCCTTCTCCAGCACGCGCAGGGCGCCGATGTGGGCCCAGCCGCGCGCCGCGCCGCCGCCGAGCGCCAGACCAAGGCGGACCGGCCGTCGCGGCTGGAGCGGGCTGCGCGGCCGACGCGGCGGCGTTTGAGCTGTTTCGCCGGACCCGGCCTGCGGTGAGGCCGTGGAAGCCTCGCCTGTCTCCACCGCCTCGCCGGCGGGCGCTGCGGCGACCGTTTCTTCCTGGGGACCACCGGAAGGTCCGCCGCGGCGAAACTGCATGAAGGTCCTTGCATCAAACATGCTGATACCCGTTCGTGACCACGCGACCTGCGGAAGCGGGCGCCGCCGGAAAAACCTGAAGCCCCTGCGTGGACGCACCTGTCGCCGGCAGGCGTTTCAGGCCGCCGGCGCGCCCGCCGCGGCGCCGCCTGATCGTCCTTCTTTTTGGATGACCATGGAAATCAATATGACTGACAAAATGTTACATGCGTGTGGAATATGGCGATTTCCCGTGCCTGAACGCCGCGCGGCCGGGGCGCTCCCCTCAGCGCTGGATTAGTCCACAAAGCGGAGCGGCTGGTCGGGGCGGGCGCCGTCGCCGGTTTCGATAACCCGGTAAAAGCAGCTGGCCCGGCCGGTGTGGCAGCACCCGCCATCGCCGCCAACCCGCACCCGGATCCACACGGCGTCCTGGTCGCAGTCGACGCGCATTTCGACGATGCGCAGCACCTGGCCGGAGGTGTCGCCCTTGCGCCACAGGGTCTGGCGCGACCGGGACCAGAACCAGCCTTCGCCGGTTTCAATGGTCTTCTGCAAGGCTTCGGCGTTCATGTGCGCCACCATCAGGACATCGCCGGTGTCCGCATGGGTGGCGACGCAGGTGACCAGTCCGCTGGCGTCAAAGGCGGGGGTCAGCCGGGCGCCTTCCTCAACGTCGTGAGCAGCGCCGCGCGGGGGAAAGGCGCCGTGATGGTTGCACATGGCTTGGCTCCCGGTGCTGGCGAATGGTGCGGGAAATCGCCGGGTCAGCGCCCCGGCAAAAAAGGCGCCGCCCGCAAAGGAAAACGGATCTGAGACTGAGGGGCTGGGACTGGCGGCGGATCGGGATCCGCCGGCCGCAGCCATCAGGCGCCGGCGCGAACCAGGGTCATGAAGCGCGCCTGTTCAGCCGGGTCCTCGCGGAACACGCCGCTGAAACGCGAGGTGATCGTCATGGAGCCCTGCTTCTGGATGCCGCGCATCGACATGCACATATGCGCCGCCTCGACCATCACCGCCGCGCCGCGTGGCCGCAGGCGCGCGTCGATGGTGTCGAGAATCTGGGCCGTCATCGTTTCCTGGGTTTGCAGGCGATTGGCGAAGATGTCGACGACGCGCGCCAGCTTGGACAGGCCAACGACGCCGCCGTTGGGATAATAGGCGATATGGACCCTGCCCGTGAACGGCACCATGTGATGCTCGCAATGCGAGAAAAACTGGATATCGCGAAGCAGGACCATGTCGTCATAGCCGCCGACCTCGGCAAAAACCCGGTCCAGCTGGGCCTCAGGGTCCTGCCGGTAACCGCCGTACAGCTCTTCATAGGCTTTCACGACCCGGCGGGGCGTATCCACCAGCCCCTCGCGATCGGGGTTGTCGCCGGCCCAGGCGATGAGCGTGCGCACCGCCGCCTCGGCTTCCTCCCGCGTCGGGCGGTCAAAATCGGGTCCGATAACCTGCTTGTCGGCGTTGGCCGGGGCCAACCGCGCGGACAAGGACTTAACCACACTGTCCATGTGGGGCCTCCCGCTGTCGATCATTACATTCCACTCTTCAAGACGCCGCCCGCGCAAGCCCGGGACGGCGCGCCGGTCGCCATGCGACGCGGCAGCATGCGACGCCGTCTCAACGCAAAGGTCGGTCGTCATCGCGGTGATCCGGAAGGTCGGCTCCGGCAAGCCAGCAGAGCCATGCCTGGATCAGCCGACCCCATCTATATAGGAGGGGGGCCGGTTGATCCTAGCCCTGAATTCCCGCCGCGGACGATTGTTGCATGCAACACCATCGGGCGCCAGCGGCGGCGGCCGGGCCATGGAGGCGACCACGGCTCCCCCGGCGAGGCTGGCGTCGGGGCCCAGGGCTTTGCCCATACCCATATTGCGCTTATGTAACCGGGTGCGCGCTCCGGTCACCGCTGCGGCGTACAGGAAACATTTCCGCGGGTTGGGCTGTCAGGGCGCGCGCCGGTCAGCCAGAAACGGCGGATCGATCAGAATTCGCTCAAAACAGGGAAAGCTGGAGTGGTTTCCGGTCCAGATTGATGGGAAACTGCTCCAGGAACGCCATATGCTCGACGACGTGTATAACCGGCGCATTCTGACGCTGGCCGCCAATATCCCGCGCATCGGCCGGCTTGAGGCCCCCGATGGCACGGCGGAGGCGCATGCGCGCCTGTGCGGCTCCCGGGTCACTGTGGACGTTCGTGTGGCGGATGGCCGCATCGTCGATTTCGCCCATGACGTGAAAGCCTGCGCCCTGGGGCAGGCATCGTCAGCGATCATGGCCAGCCATGTGATTGGGGCCGATCTGGCCGAGCTCGAAGAGCTGCGCGAGCGCGTGTGGCGCATGCTGGACGCCGATGGCGCGCCTCCGGAAGGCAAGTGGGCCGAATGCGCCCTGCTGGAGCCAATTCGCGCCTATCGCGCCCGCCACGCTTCGACGCTGCTGACCTTTGACGCGACGCTCGCGGCCATGAGGCAGGCGCTGGGGATAGGGTGATGGTGGGGCGGTCGGGCCTGGACGCGACCGGGCGTCTGGGAGGCCTGGTGCTTCAAGGGGGCGCCATTCTTCGGGAAAAACGCGCTCTCGCCATGAAATCTGGCCATGAAAAAAGGCAGCCGTCTGGCTGCCTTTTTTTCACGTGGCGCTGACGAACTGGCTTACCAGAGCGCGCGCATGTTGAACGAATAGGCGGCGCTGACGCCGGCCGTGTACTGGTTGCGGGAGCCAACCCGCTGGACGATCGGGCTGTCGCCGGCGTCTCCCATCAGGCGGTCATAACCGCCGAACACGGTGGTGGTGAGCTCGTCGGACCAGGTGTACGAAGCCGAGGCGACCACGCCCAGGGAGTTGATGCCGCCCCTGGCCTTGTAGGGCTGGACAAAGCCCGCGGTCATCAGGGCGTCCTCGAAGCGGACGCCGAACATGTTGTCGTTATAGCGGTTGCTGCCCCACTTCAGGCGCGGGCCGACCGCCAGGGTCAACCGGTCGAAGCTCTTGACGAAATCAAGACCGACCGAGCCGACGAAGCCATGCACATTGCCGACGGCGTAACGCGCCTCGATGCGGGCGCGCAGGAATTCCGTCGGCCACAGGTCGAGGAAGACGCCAGGCTGCACCGACCAGCCCGCGTCGTGGATGCCCCACAGGCGACGCTCGGAGCCGGAATAACGGCCTGGGCCGTAGCCGGCCACGACGCCGGCGCGCAACCAGGAGGTGTCGTAGAGAGACAGGCTGGCGCTGTCGTCCGGCGAGGTGAATTTCGGCCGTTCGCCTAAATAACGGTAGCTGATCGAGGGCGAGCCGAAGAACGTCATGCGGTCGGAGCCGGGCCAGGCCGACGATACGCCGATTGTGCCCTTGACCGTGACGATCCACTGGTCGGACGACACGGGCGTATTGTTGAACATGATGTCCGAACGTTCGCCATAATCCGCCGACTGGGCCTGAACGCCTCCGGCGAAAACGGCTGGCATGACAACAGCTGCGAGGGCGGCGGAAAATCTGGACAGGCGGCTTGGCACGGCTCGGGATGCTTTCGTTGCTGCGTTTGGCGCTCAGTATACGAAAAAGATTCTTAACAGGCGGCAAGCGCCAGCCTGAATCAGCGGCAAGGTTAATGTTACGCTAACGAAACCGCCAGCGCTGGTCTGGGGCGGCAATGTGGCGGCATCGCGGCGGACAATTCCTGGCCGGGGATATGCCGCAGCCAGATGCGCGCCAGCCAGAGGTTTCGCAAGCCGGCCCCAACCAGGCGCACGGCCCAGCGCACCAGGCGCCGCGGTGAAAATGCGGGCTGGCGTTCGGGCCGTCCTGATCTCATATCTGCGCTGTGATGATGACGGAACGTCCCGATCTCCGCCCCCATATCCGGCGTCTCCCGGCGCAGGCCGGCATGGCGCTGATCCGCGCCTACCAGTTGAGCCTCTCAGGGCTGGTCGGGCGGCAGTGCCGGCATTTGCCGTCGTGCTCCGCCTATACGTCCGAGAGCATCGGCCGGTTCGGCCTGTGGGCCGGCGGCTGGATGGGGCTGGCGCGCATCTGCCGCTGCCAGCCATGGGGGACGCATGGCCTCGATTTTCCTCCGCAACGGCGGCCGGCCGCCGCCCGCTGGTGGACGCCATGGCGCTACGGACGCTGGCGCGGGGTCGAGGATCGCGCGGGTGTGGGAGATGACGCCCCAGACGGCCCGCGGCCGGTTTTCCGCTGTGACTGAAGGGCCGCTTCCGGCGCGTAAAACGTTGGAACGGCGCGGGCCGATTGCCTGTCGGGCGCATGCGGGGTAAATGCTGGCGGACGTCGTGGCGCATGCGCGCCCATGCGGCCGCCGGCCGCTGCGGGCCGCCGTGACGCAGGCTGCGGCGTGGTCCGTCCTGTCCTTCACATGTTTGCAATGCCGGAGACAGCGCAGCTATCAACGGCCTTGCGTCAACCGCTTACCTGCCCAGTTCGCAGGAGTGAGCCGAGGATCCGATGATCAACGTTACATTTCCCGATGGCGCCGCGCGCCAGTTCCCCGAAGGCATTTCCGGTTTCGAGATCGCGAAGGGCATTTCGCCCTCGCTGGCGAAGCGCACCGTGGCCATGGCGCTGGACGGCGTGCTGGCCGATCTGGCCGACCCGATCACCCGCGACGCCAAAATCGAATTCATCAACCGGGATGATCCGCGCGCCCTGGAGCTGATCCGCCATGACGCCGCCCACGTGCTGGCGGAGGCGGTGCAGAGCCTGTGGCCGGGAACCCAGGTCACCATCGGGCCGGTCATCGAGAACGGGTTCTATTACGACTTTGCCCGCGACGAACCGTTCAGCCTCGAGGATTTTCCCGCCATCGAGAAGAAGATGCGCGAGATCATCGCCCGCGACGCGCCGTTCACCAAGGAAGTGTGGTCGCGTGAGCAGGCGAAGGAATTCTTCGCGGCGAAGGGCGAAAACTACAAGGTGGAGCTGATCGACGCCATTCCGGCGGGCGACGACCTGCGCATCTACCGCCAGGGCGAATGGCTCGACCTGTGCCGTGGGCCGCACATGACCTCCACCGGCAAGATCGGCGCCGCCTTCAAGCTGATGAAGGTGGCGGGCGCCTACTGGCGCGGCGACAGCAACAATCCGATGCTGACCCGCATCTACGCCACCGCCTTCGCGAAGCAGGATGACCTCGACCTCTATCTGAAGCAGCTGGAGGAGGCGGAGCGTCGCGACCATCGTCGCCTCGGTCGTGAGATGGATCTGTTCCACTTCCAGGAGGAGGGGCCGGGCACCGTCTTCTGGCATCCGAAGGGCTGGACCCTGTTCCAGGGCATCATCTCCTACATGCGCCGCCGTCTTGCCGGCGACTATGATGAGGTGAACGCGCCGCAGATCCTCGACAAGAGCCTGTGGGAGACCTCCGGTCACTGGGACTGGTACCGTGAGAACATGTTCGCGGCCCAGTCGGCCGGCGATGAGGCCGAGGACAAGCGCTGGTTCGTGCTGAAGCCGATGAACTGCCCGGGCCACGTGCAGATCTTCAAGCACGGCCTGAAGTCGTATCGCGACCTGCCGTTGCGCATGGCCGAGTTTGGCGTCGTGCACCGCTACGAGGCCTCTGGCGCCATGCACGGGCTGATGCGCGTGCGCGGCTTCACCCAGGACGACGCCCACGTGTTCTGCACCGAGGACCAGCTGGCGGAAGAATGCCTGAAGATCAACGACCTGATCCTCTCGACCTATTCCGACTTCGGCTTCGACAAGATCGTGGTGAAGCTGTCGACCCGCCCGGAAAAGCGCGTCGGCTCCGACGCCCTGTGGGATCACGCCGAGGCGGTGATGGGCCGGGTGCTGAAGCAGATCGAGGCGCAGTCCGGCGGCCGTATCCAGACGGCGGTCAATGAGGGCGAGGGCGCGTTCTACGGGCCGAAGTTCGAATATGTGCTGCGCGACGCCATCGGTCGTGACTGGCAGTGCGGCACCACCCAGGTGGACTTCAACCTGCCGGAACGTTTCGGCGCGTTCTACATTGACGCCGACGGCCAGAAGAAAACGCCGGTGATGGTGCACCGCGCCATCTGCGGCTCGATCGAGCGCTTCACCGGCATCCTGATCGAGCACTTCGCCGGCCACTTCCCGCTGTGGCTGGCGCCGGAGCAGGTGAAGGTGCTGACCATCACCCAAGACGGCGACGCCTACGCCCGTGAGGTGGCCGAAGCGGCGAAGCGGGTCGGCCTGCGCGCCGGCCTCGACCTGCGCAACGAGAAAATCACCTACAAGGTCCGCGAACATTCGCTGGCCAAGGTTCCCGTGCTGCTGGTGGTGGGCAAGAAGGAAGCGGCGGAGCGCACCGTGTCGATCCGGCGGCTTGGCTCGCAGGAGCAGCGCTCCATGGGGCTCGACGAGGCGCTGGCCATGCTGCAACTGGAGGCGCTGCCGCCGGACCAGAAGCGCCTGCGCGCGCCCGACGCCGTGGCCGATGCGGCGGCAGTGGAGCTGGACGGCAAACGCGTGGTCGCTGGCCAGCTTTGAGCCGCAAGGCGCGATGAGAAGCAAGGCCAGGTGACGCAAGACCTTGTGACGCACGGCCTGGTGAGAAGATAAAGCGGCCCCGGAGCTTATGGCTCCGGGGCCGTTATTTTGCGGTTTACCTGACGGGAAAGCATGGAGACCCGCAACGGGCGGGCAAGACGGGCGGGCAAGACGGGCGGGCGCCACGGGCGCGGACACGACGGGCGCCCTCCTGTTCGCCAGTTGTGTTTCAGCCCATGCTTCGGGTGGGGCGTTTTATCCTTCCGCAGCGGCTGGCTGGCGCCGGGCGCGAAGCGGGCGGGCGACGTGGCGGGCGAACAGGCGGCGGTTGACGTCGGCGTCCGGCTCCGCGTCGGCGAGGGCGAGGCGCACGGCGTCGCGCAGCCGCGTGGCGATGAAATCAGCGTAAATCGCCGGGGCGTCGAAGGGCAGCGGCGGATCGGCCTCATCCAGCGGCACGAACACCCCGACCCGCAGGGCTGGCCAGGCCCGTTTCAGCCGGCGCACCGTCTGGCGGGCGTGGGCGGCCGAGGCAACGTTGAGATAGGTGATCACCGCCGTGTCGACGCCATCCAGCGGCAGCGTCAGCCTGCCGAAACCGGCGATGTCGGAGAATGGCGCCAGGCTGGTTTCCGCGCCCTGCGCCTGAAGAGTCTGGGCCAGCATCGCCGCCGCCACGTCGTCCAGTTCACTGCGGCCGCCGACCAGCAGCAGGCGGCGACCTTCGCCGTCCGGCAGCACCAGGGCCGGCGCTTCGTCCGGCGCCGGTTGCGCCGCATCGTGGGCGTCCGCCTCCGCCTCCCTGCCGGGGCGCAGCCTGGCGAGTACGCCGCGTTGCAGCCTGGCGGCCGCGCTGGCGGTCAGACCTTCGGCTTCGCCGGCGGCCTCCCGTCCGTTTTCCTCCTCCGCCTCTTCCTCCAGGGCGATGTCGGTCAGATTGGCGACCAGCGCCTGGGCGGTGGCGGCGAAGCGGGCGCGCTGCGCTTCATCCAGCACGCCGCGCTGGCGATCGGTTTCGCCGATGCGTAGCGCCGGCAGGCCGATGTCGCCATAATAATCGACCAGATATCCGGTCTCCAGATAGTCCTCGGCGTTGTCGGTAGCCTCGTGGGGATCGCCGGCCAGCAACCGCTGGTAGAGGCGCTGGTGCGGCTCCAGCACCGGCGTATTGCCCAGCAGCACGTCGAGAAAGGCGAACTGGGGCGCGTGGCGGCCCAGCACCATCAGGCAGACGGTGATCGGCGTGGAGAGCACAAGGCCGACGGGGCCCCAAAGGGACGTCCAGACGATCGCCGCGACGATGATCGCCATGGGGGAAAGGCCGGTGCGGGAGCCGTAGAGCCAGGGCTCGATGATGTTGTTGCTGATGAGTTCGACCACAATGAACAGCGCCGCCGTCCACAGCAGCAGCGTCCAGCCCGGCGAGACGGCGAGAGCGAGAAACAGCGGGATCATCATGCCGATGACCGGACCGATATAGGGGACAAAACGCAGCGCCAGGGTCAGCAGGCCCCACAGCATGGCGTTGGGAATGCCGATCAGCCACAGGCCAATGGCGATGGGGATGGCGTAAAGGGTGTTCACCACCAGCTGCATCAGCAGGTAGTGGCCGACGCGGGCGCCGGCGTCCTGCAACGCCTCGGTGGTGCGATAGAGATCGCCGGCGCCGGCCAGGCGGATGAAGCGGTCGCGCAGGTCCTCGCGCTCCAGCAACATGAAGATCACCACAACGATGATCAGGCCGGCGGTGGCGAAGGGGCTGACCAGCGGCATGACGACGTTGCGCAGGATCTCCACCGGGCCTTCGCGGGTGACGATCTCCACCGGCAATGGTTTCTGCGGCGCTGGCGGCCGCTCGCTGGCCGGCGCCGGAGCCTCTGGCGCGTCGGCTTCTCCCTGGGGCGCCGCCGGGGCGGGTTTTTCAATCTCGGCGCCGATGCGGGCGACGGCGCGATTGATGCGGTCGATCATCCCGCCGCCGGCGCCCAGCTGCTTCAGCGACTGCACCTTCTGGACGATGTTGGCCTGATAGGTCGGGATGTTGGCGGCGAGGCTGGTGATCTGGGAGGCGACGATGAAGCTGAACAGGCCGATGATGGCGAACGCCACGGTGACGGTGAAGATCACCGCCGGAACCCTGGGCGCTGACCATTTGCGCAGGAAATTGACGATGGGCGCCAGGGTAAAGGTGAGGAGGATCGCCACTGCCAGCGGCATGAAGATTTCCCGCCCCACATACAGCAGCCCGGCCAGCACGACGAGGGTGAGCAGGGAGGCGGCTGACGGGCGGGCGATGTCCGGGGCAGCCGGCGGTGGATTCAGCACAGGCGGGGCGGAAGGGCGGGCGGTGTCGCGAACTGGCGCCATGTATGATCGTTCCCCCGGTCAGCCCCGCCCGGCAGGGGGCGGGCGCGCCTCGCAGAAGGAACGCGGAAGGCGGGAAGTCGTTCCGCTGTTCAACCTGCTGGCTGACAGCAGGCTCCGCGCCGCCTACTGGCTGACAAGCACTTCCACATCGCGGTTGGCGCCGGATTCCACCTTGAATTCACGCGTGTGCACCTTGCCGTCATAGCGGGCGATGACGACGTAATCGCCTTCCGCCAGCACGACGGAGGGGAAGGCGCCGATCTCTTCGCGAATGACGTCGCCGCCGGGGGTCAGCACGCTGAAAGCGGTGCCGGCGAAGGCTTCGCCCCCTGGCGTCTGAACCAGCTTCAGGGTGACGACGGCGGCGCGGTGGTGCAGGGTGGCTTCGGTAATCTTGCCGGGCTCCACCTTCAGGTCCGCCCGCATCACGGCGTTCGAATCGCCATAGGTGGAGACCACATGGTAGACGCCTTCGGGAAGGCGGATGGTCACGCCGGGCGGCGCGTTCTCCACCACGCGGCGGCCTTCCAGGTCCTGCCCCACAGGCACGAACACCGAGACGCGCATCTGCGCGGATGGGATCGGCGTATCGCCAACGGCGCCGAGAACCTTCAGCCCGCCGGCGTTGATGGCCAGCTTCACCTGCCGGTCCGAGGTGAGATCGACCCGCTGCATGGCGCTGGCGTAGCCATAGGCGGCGTGCACCATGTAGACGCCGGGCTTCAGGCGCAGGGTCGGCGTCGCCTCGGTCGACTCGGCGACAGGCCGGGCGATCTCGCCATTCGGGTCGGGGGCGTCGGCGTAAACCCGCCACACCAGGCCGCTGTGCAGGGCGAGGCCGTGGCCGGGGGTGGAGCCGAGGGTGGCGCTGAGCGACAGGCGCAAAAGCTTCTCCGCCTGTTCAGGTTCAGGCAGGGGCGCTGTCAGCGAACCGGCCTCGCCGTGGGCGGGCGGCGTCGCCAGGGTGGGGGCGGGCGCGGCTGGGGCAGGAACTGCTGGCCCGGGCGCTGGCTCCGGCGCGGCTGTCTGGCTCGCGTCCTGCCCGGATGCGGGAAGGACAGGCGCAAAAATAACCGTCGCCAAAGCGGCCATGGCGACAACCGTTTGCTTCCTCACGTTTCGCATTCCCGCTATTTCACCGTCCAGACGCCTGCCAGACGCCTGCCATCCTGTGTGCAGGTCGATCACGCCTATTTTCGGGCGCCTGGCGGTTGTCATGCATCGCGGCCCGTAGCGGCGCAAGCCTTGCGGACGTTATAAGGGCCGTCTGCAAGCGCCGGACGGGCCGGTCGGGTCGGCGTTTACCCCGGAAAATCGCATGGACCCGTCAGAAAGGTGATCCGTGACAGAGATGCTCAAGCTGATGGCCGCCCGCCGCTCGGTTCCGCCCGCCGGTCTGAAAGAGCCGGGCCCTTCACACTCCCAGATCGAAGATCTGCTGCGGCTGGCCAGCCGCGTGCCGGATCACGGCAAGCTGGCGCCGTGGCGCTTCATTGTCATCGCCGGCGAGGGCCGGGAGCGGATTGGCGCGGTGATCGCGGCGGCGGCGCGCGCCGACCAGCCGGACGCACGGCCGGAGCAGATTGAGGCGGAGCGCGCCCGCATGACCATGGCGCCGGTGATCGTCGCGGTGGTGTCCACGGCGCGGCCACACGTGAAAATTCCGCTGTGGGAGCAGGAGCTGTCCGCCGGCGCGGTGTGCATGGCCCTGACCCAGGCTGCCTGCGCCATGGGCTTCGCCAGCTCGTGGCTCACCGGCTGGCTGGCGTTCGACCGGCGGGTGCTGGGGGCGCTTGGGGTTCGCCCCGACGAGCGGATCGCCGGCTATATCCATATCGGCTCCGCCACCGCCGTTCCGCCGGATCGCGAGCGGCCTGATCTGGCCGAAATCGTTTCCTGGTATGGGGAAAGCTGATGTTTTACGAAGCAGCGCGCCGCCGCGAGTTTCTGGCGCACGACCCGTTCAAGGCGCTGGTGGCGCCGCGTCCCATCGGCTGGATCAGCTCGATGAGCGCGGCGGGGGCGATCAATCTGGCGCCCTACAGCTTCTTCAACGGCTTCTCCACCGATCCGGCCATCGTCGGCTTCTCCACCGGCGGCTACAAGGATTCCATCGCCTTTGTCGAGGAAACGAAGGAATTCACCTGCAGCATCGCCACCTGGGACCAGCGTTTCGCCATGAGCGAGACATCGGCGCCGCTGGCGCGCGGCGTCAATGAGTTCGATCACGCCGGGCTTGAGATGGAGCCGTCGGTGCTGGTGAAGCCGCCGCGGGTGCGCGGGGCGCCGGCGGCGCTGGAGTGCCGCTACCTGCAAACCGTGCGGCTGGACGATCTGGAGGGGCGCGACACCGACTGGAAGCTGGTGCTCGGCCAGGTCGTGGGCGTCTACATCGACGACCGCTTTATCCGCGACGGCATGATCGACACGGCGGCGATGCGGCCGATCGCCCGCCTGGGCTTCCGGGACTATTCGGTGGTCAACGAAGTGTTTTCCATCAAGCGCCCCGAAGGCGGCGGCGACTGAGCGGCAAGCCCCATCGCGCGCCACGCGCCCAGGTGGTCGCGCGCCACGCGCCCAAGTGATCAAGCGCCCATGTGATATGACAGCCGGCGGATCAGGCGCGCCGGCGCCTTTACGCCTGCCCGGCCCGGGCCAAAGTGCGCCGGGCGCGCAGCAGGTGCGGCCTGTCGATCATCTGGCCGTTGATGTTGATCACCCCGAGGGCGTCATTGGCGGCGAATGCGTCGACGATGGCGCGGGCTTCGGCGATGGCGGCGGCCGACGGCGTGAACCGTTCGTGGATCACCGGAATCTGCGCCGGGTGAATGGCGAGCTTGCCGGAGAAGCCGTCGCGCAGGGCGTCGGCGCATTCCCGGTCCAGCCCTTCCGGGTCCCTAAGGCCGGTGAACACGGTGTCGATCGCGGCGACGCCAGCGGCGCTGGCCCCGAACAGCAGCAGCGAGCGGGCGAGACGGAACGGCCCGGTGAACTGGCCGGCCGCGTCCCGGTTGGCCTGGGCGCCAATGTCGGCGGACAGGTCCTCCGCGCCCCAGGACAGGGCGATGAGGCGGCGGCTGGCGCCGGCGTAGCTGCCAAGGCCGAAAATGCTGGCCCCGGTTTCGGTGGCGACAGGCATGATGACGGTGGCGCCGTCCGGCAGGTCGAATTCCGCCTCGCGCACGGCGATCTTGGCGGCCAGATGGGAAATGTCGGCGCCGCCCGATGACTTGGGCAGCACGACGCCATCGGGGGCCGCCGCCATCACCACATCGAGATCGGCGTCGGTCAGCCCGGAATCCAGCGCGTTGACCCGGACAAACAGGCGTGGCCGTCCCGCGGCTCCGCGCGCCTCGCGGACAAAGTCCCGGGTTGTGACCCGCGCCTGGTCCTTCTGGCCGATGGCGACGGAATCCTCCAGGTCGATGATCAGCGCGTCGGCGCCGGAATCCAGCGCTTTCGCCATTTTTTTGGGACTGTCGCCAGGGACGAAAAGAAAGGAGCGCATCGGGAATGTCCGGTGGGAGAAAATCAGGCGGGACGGCGGCGCATGAAGGCCTGGCGGCGGCATTCGGCCACCAGGGTTCCATCCTGTTTGTAGGCCCGGTGGATGAAGTCGACGACCCCAGCGTCCGGCCGTGATTTCGATACGCGCGCCGCTGCGACTTCGGTGGCCACGCGCACGGTGTCGCCCTCGAACAGCGGGGCCGGGAAGCGCACGTCCGTCATCCCCAGGTTGCCGATGGTGGTGCCCATGGTGGTGTCGTTCACCGAAATGCCGATCATCAGGCCAAGGGTGAACAGCGAATTGACCAGCGGCCGTCCCCACTCCGTCTCGGTGGCGCAAAAATGCGCGTCGATGTGCAGGGGCTGCGGGTTGAGGGTCATGTTGGAGAACAGCATGTTGTCCGCCTGGGTCACCGTCCGGGTCAGGCGGTGGGCGAAGGTCCGGCCAACGGTGAAGTCCTCGAACCACAGGCCCCCGCGCGGATGGCGTCCGCCAACGTCCGGCCGGGATGTGTCGTTCTCGTGCGTCATGTCGCTCCCTTGTCTTCGCGCCTGTTCATTGCTGCGTTTGTCCGCAGCTTCCGGCGGCATTCACTGGCGATGAACCATGAGCCCGCCTGCCTGCGCAGGCATGATGCGTGTGCCGCAGCTCGCAGGATCGCTGGAACATCCTCAGTAGCCGAATTGCTCGCGCAGGATGCGTTCGTCAAGGCTGTGCCCCTGATCGTGCAACAGCACCAGTTGCAGGGAGGGGTCCTTGCGCACCTCGACGCGGTGCGCGCGGCGGACCTCGTGGCCGTCGGCGACGGCCGCGACCGGACGCTTTTCGGGCTCCAGCACCTCAATGGCGATCCTGGCGTGATTGGGCAGCAGGGCGCCGCGCCAGCGGCGGGGGCGGAACGGGGCCAGGGGCGTCAGCGCCAGCAACGGCGCGTTCAGCGGCAGGATCGGGCCGTTCGCCGACAGGTTGTAAGCGGTGGAGCCGGCCGGGGTCGCCACCAGAACGCCATCAGCAGTGAGCTCTTCCATGCGCACCTGACCGTCGACGGAAATCCGCAGCTTGGCCGCCTGATGGGTCTGGCGCAGCAGGCTGACCTCATTGATGGCGTGGGCGGTGGTTTCATCCCCGTTGTGATCGATGGCGCGCATCAGCAGCGGATGGATGATGGAGCGTTGCGCCGCCGCCAACCGCTCGATCAGGTTATCCTCGCAATAATCGTTCATCAGGAAGCCGACGGAGCCGCGATGCATGCCGTAGATCGGCTTGTCGCGGCCCATGAAGCGGTGCAGGGTTTGCAACATCAGCCCGTCGCCGCCGAGGGCGACGATGACTGAAGCCTGTTTGGGGTCAACGCCGCCATAGCGTTCTTCAAGCCTGACCCTGGAATCCTGGGCTTCCGGATTGTCGCTGGCGACAAAGCCGATCGACGAATAGCTGCGTGGCATGTTCCGCCCGAATGCTCCATTCAAGGGATGGCGCTGGTTCACGCCTTTCCCGAACGCGGTGGGGCGCATGGCGCCGCGATATGAATGACACGTCCGGCAGGACAAGGGAACCGCACGGGGCGGCGCGCCGGCCGGGCCCATTCGGGTCGAGGCCCCCGGCGGCCGTCAGGCGCTGCCGATCAGGATGCCCGCCGCCAGCACCAGCGCGCCGCCCAGCACCACCTGGAGGGCGGCGCGGAAGAAGGGGGTCTCCATGTAACGGTTCTGGATCCATGCGATGGCCCACAGTTCGCAGAACACCAGCACGACGGCGACGGCGGTGGCGGTCCAGAAATCGCGGATGAGATAGGGCAGGGCGTGGCCAAGCCCGCCCAGCATGGTCATGAGCCCGCAGGCGAGGCCGCGCTTGATGGGCGAGCCCCGGCCCGAGAGCTTGCCGTCGTCATGCACCGCCTCGGTGAAGCCCATGGAAATGCCGGCGCCAACCGAGGCGGAGAGGCCGACGAGAAAGGTCTGCCAGGTGTCCTGGGTGGCGAAAGCGGCGGCGAAGATGGGCGCCAGCGTCGACACCGAGCCATCCATCAGGCCGGCGAGACCGGGCTGGATATAGGTGAGGATCAATTGCCGGCGTTCGGCGGCGCGCTCGTCCTCCTGAATTTCAGCCGGCGTCAGGCGCTGTTCCAGCGCGCCGGCCAGCGCTTCGTGCTGTTTTTCCTGAAGGGCGAGGTCGCCGAGGAGCTTGCGGGTGGCCGCGTCGGTCACCCGTTCGGCCGCCGTGGCGTAGAATCGCCAGGCCTGCTCCTCCATGGCGGCGGCGGCGGCGCGAACCTTGTCGATGCCCAGCGGGCGCACCAGCCAGTCCGGCTTGCGGGTGTAATAGCCGCTGACGTGTTCGCGGCGGATCAGCGGAATCGTATTGCCGAAGCGGGCCTGGTGCAGGGCGATCAGGGCGTCGCGATGGGCGTGCTCTTCCGCGGCCATGCGCTCGAAAATCCGCGCTGTATCAGGAAAATCCTCACGCAGGCCATCGGCGTAGGCGAGGTAAATCCGCGCGTCGTCCTCCTCGGAGGAGATGGCGAGGGCGAGAATTTCCTGTTCGGAGAGGGAATCGAACGGCCTGCGGCTGCCGTTGAAGAGACGTGTAAGCATGGATCTGATATCATGTCCAAAATGGCAGTATATTAGAATTATTCTAAAACTGTCGCCATGGCAAGGGACGGGCGTTTCACAAGTCGCGGGCGCTCTGGCGTGGCGTTGGCGGGCCGGCGGCCCGGGCGGGCGAAGCGGCTGGAAAACCGGAGGCGGCGGTGAGTGAATTTGTCTTTTTGTACACCACGTTCCCCGAGGGGGAGGCGGCCGCGCGGGTCGCCCGGGAGCTGGTGGAGGCGCGCCTGGCCGCCTGCGCCAACATCATTCCCGGCATGCGGTCGGTCTATCGCTATGGCGATGGGGTCGAAGAAGGCCAGGAGGTCGTGGTGATCTTCAAACTGCCGGCAAAGGTTGCGGAACCGGCCGCCGCGCGATTGCGCGCGCGTCACCCCTATGAAACGCCGGTGGTGGCGTTTCTCCGTGTCGAACCGGACGCCGCGACCGCCGCGTGGCTGCGGGAAGCCACGGGCTGAGGCCGCCGGACGCGGACCGGGAGCCGCCTGGCCCGCAGGCGCAGCCAGATCCGCCGCGCCGGCCAGCAAGGTGGGGATGGGGGAAATTTTTTCTGCTTTTACAAGGCGTCAATATGTGTTAAGTAATTATTAACAGCCGGTATTTGCGGAGTTGCCCGCGCCGGAGCTCACTCCATGAGACCCGCCCCCTCTGATCCCCTCAGAGGGGGCATTTTTGTTCCTGTCCTGGTTTGTCGTCTGGCGACATTTGCCGGCCGCCGGGTCGCGGATTGACCACCGTTCCGGGGCGCGGCGTTCTCCACACGCCGCCACGGGCTGTCGCCAGCGGTTTCCATATCGGCCCAACTTGTTCTATGCCTGATGATCCGATGGGTGGGGCCACGGCCGACGTTTTGCCTGCCCGGCGGCCAAAAACGCGAAAACGCCCTGTCGCGGCCAGGACCGGCCGGCGGGACGTTGATGGAGGAATACGCATGGTTTCGATCGTTGCACGGATCAAGGTCAAGGAAGGCGAGGGCGCTTCTTTCGAGAAGGTCGCCAAGGAGCTGGCGGCGAAGGTGAACGCCAACGAGCCGGGCTGCGAATTCTACGCCCTGCACAAGACCGACGATCCCACCGTGTATGTGTTCATTGAGCGCTACAAGGATCAGGCCGCCATTGAGGCGCATCGCAAGTCCGACCACTTCCGGGCGCTTGGCAAGAAAATGGGCCAGTTCATGGCTGGTCCGCCGTCCGTGGAAGTGCTCCAGGAGGCCTGAGGCAGGCAGCGCGCGCTGTCATGCGCGGATTGTGGGCCGGTCATGGACCGGTCGTGGCGCGGCCCCTGATGGACCGACAGATCAGCGCTCCGGGAAAAAAAAAGGGCCGCCCCATGGGCGGCCTTTTTTGTTGGCGGCTATGTCCTGGCCAGGCGGATATCCGCGGATATCAGCCGTCGTCATTTTTTTCCGCCGTCATTTCTGCTGGTCATTATTCCTGGCGCAGCAGGAAATGGCCGTAGGCGCTGGCGATCGGCTTGTCCTGGTTTTCCTGCCAGGCCTCGACCATCACCGAGACGACGCGGCGGCCTTCCTTGGTGATGCGGCAGCGGGCGTAGGTGTCCACCGGCCGGCCGGAGCGCAGGTAATTGATGGTGAGGCCAATGGGCTTTGGCGGGCGGTCCTGGCCGAACTGGGCGCTGAGCTGCAACAGGGCGGTGGTTTCCAGGAAGGCGCCGATCGCGCCGCCGTGCAGGGCGGGCAGGGACGGGTTGCCGATCAGCCTGGGCTCGAAGCGCATGATGGCGGTGACCTCATCGCCCCGCTGCTCGCATTCCACGCCAAGAAACTGGGCGTAGCCCATCCGCTCCAGCATCTTCTGGGCCGGGCTGCCGGGGCTCCTGGTCGGCGCCGGCGGGCGCACCGGCAATTCGTTGAGCTTCGTCGTGTCGGGGCGGACGCTCAGGCTGGTCTTGTTGGCGGCCAGCATGAAAGTGGCCACCGCGTTGGCGATGAGATCGCCCTCGCCCTGGTAGGCTTCCGCCCGGACGAAGGCGATGTTCTTCGTCATCTTGTAGCAGTGGGCGTGGCAATGCACCGTTTCGCCGCTGGCGGCCGGCTTCATGTAATCGATGCGCAGGTCCAGGGTGGCGATTGCCTGGCGCATGGCCTTCTTCAGCTGCACCGAGGCGCCGCAGGTATGGTCAATCAGGGCGGTGATGACGCCGCCGTGGAGAACGCCCGTTTCTGAATCACCAGCGAACTGCGCCTGGTATGGCAGGGCCAGGGTTGCATGACCAACGCGCGCGCTCTCGAACCGCAGGCCGAGGGCGTGGGCGTGCGGCGTGCCGCCAGCCATGCGGGCCTCGATGAATTCGAGCAGGGCTGGATCGATTTCGGCGCCGTCCGCCAGTTCTCCGGCGGCGAGGGCCCTGGCGGCGAGCTTTTGGGCGGATTCGTTCGTGGTCATTGTCTGGCTCGTCTCCGTCAGGTCGCCGTCGCGGGGATGATCCGGGAGAGCGACGCTGCTTCCGCCTGCTCCTTCGCTCCGCGTTTCCCGCCTGTCGTGTTTGTAAAAATGCCGTGCTCCATTCCTGGAGGGCATGGTTGCTACGGGTTTCTAGAGCATTTTCGGGAAAAGTGGAGCCCACCTTTCATGAAGAAAATGCGTCAAATGGCGGCGCGGGGCGAGACGGCGGCGCGATTGCCACTGCTGCAATTGTGATTGGGGCGCGGCGGCTGAATCGCGCACAAGGGGCGGCGGCGCGGAGCAACAGACGTTCGCGCTGTCAAGCTGGAGCTTTCCGGAGGCGCCGCCCCGCATGAGCGGGCGGCAAAAAGCTCCACCCCCTCAACCGAAAGGAACGCCCGTTGCTGGCGGCCATGGCCGGAGCACAGGGCGCACTGGAGGACCGTTACCGTGAACATGCTGAGGATCTTCGTTGTCGTCGCGGCCCTGGCGCCGGTTTCCGCATTTGCCTGCACGGCCGAAGACATCAACGCGAAGGCGACCGAGCTGTCGACCTCGCTGCAGACGCTGGCGGCAAAGGACCAGAAGAAGGCCATGGAAGTCACCCAGCGCATGCAGGCCATCCAGGCGAAACAGCAGGCCCCAGGCTCGATGACCGAAGCCTGCAAGATGTATGACGAGCTGCTCGCCGAAGTTAAGGGCAAGTAACGCCGGTCCAGCTGGCGCGGAGGCCTGATGCAGCCGCGCCAGCGAACAACGCCATGGGCAACCGTTTCCTGAATATCGCTGAAGCCTGCTGCAACACCTTCCCGCGGCGCGAAAAATGCTGTCTCCTGCCGGAGACAACCAGAAACGAAAAGCAGACCTGCGCGCGCGTGGGAGGGAGGGGATGATGACGGAGGCTGTCACGCCGTTTGTGCTGTCCGTGCCGGAAGAGGCGCTGGACGACCTGCGCCAGCGCCTGGCGCGCACGCGCTGGCCGGAAAGGGAGACGGTGGATGACCTGCGCCAGGGCGCGCCGCTCGCCGCTGTCCAGGACCTCTGCGACTACTGGCTCCACGCATACGACTGGCGGCGCTGCGAGGCGATGCTCAACGGCTTTGGTCAGCATGTGACGCGGATCGACGGCGTTGATATTCATTTCATTCACCGTCGCTCGCCCAATCCGGACGCCCTGCCGCTGATCATCACCCACGGCTGGCCGGGCTCGGTCATCGAGTTTCACAAGATCATTGGCCCGCTGGCCGATCCCGCCGCCCACGGCGGCGATCCGGCCGACGCCTTTCATGTCGTGGCGCCTTCCATTCCGGGCTACGGGTTTTCCGGCAAACCGCCTGAAGCGGGCTGGACGACGCAGCGCATCGCCGCCGCCTGGGCCGAACTGATGCGGCGGCTGGGTTATGCGCATTATGTGGCCCAGGGCGGCGACTGGGGATCGGCCATCAGCATTGCCATGGGCGAGGCGCCGCCGCCCGGCCTTGTCGCCATCCACCTGAACATGGTGACGGCTCCGCCCGGGCGTGACCAGCGGGATGACATGGACGACCGGGAAAAGGCGCTGCTGGCCCGGGCCCGCTATTACCGCGACCAGGGCAACGGCTATGCGGTGCAGCAGAGCACCCGCCCACAAACCCTGGCCTATGGTCTGACGGACTCACCCGCCGGTCAGGCGGCCTGGATCTTCGAGAAATTTTTCGAATGGACGGATTGCCATGGCGATCCGTTCAGCGTGCTGACCCGCGACGAACTGCTCGACAACATCATGCTGTACTGGCTGCCGGCGACCGCCGGCTCGTCGGGCCGCCTCTATTGGGAAAGTTTCCGGCATTTCTCCGGCGGCGAGGTGCGGGTTCCGGTGGCGGCGAGCATTTTTCCGAAGGATATTTCTCCGCCGGCGCGCCGTTGGGCAGACAGGCGTTTCAGTCATATCGTCTACTGGAACGAGCTCGATCGCGGCGGCCATTTCGCCGCCTTCGAGCAGCCGGAGCTGTTTGTCAACGAACTGCGCGCCGCGCTGCGCCCGTTTCGCTGAGCCTGTTTCGCCAGGGTCAGTTTCAGGTTGATCACAACCCCCCGATTTTTGGCAGCAATCAAAAACGGGGAGCCTGTTTCCGATCTGCCCACGCCCTGAACCTGTGACACCCCGTGAATCTGGGGTTATTTTGACCCTGCCGGAGGGTTTGTCAGCAGTGTGGTTTCTGGCCGGTTTTTCTGGCCGCGACAGCGCGGCGGAAGGCTGGCCTGAAACCCGCCCAAGCCGGAAGCGGATCGTTCCCGCCTTTTGGGCGGGACGATTTTCCGGTAGGGGCGCGCAACCATTCGTCCCGAATGGCGCGTCTTCTCACGGGCGCCTGCTTGCGCGAACCCCAAGCTGGCCCGAAAACCCGGCGAGGTTCGCGCCCGGCGCAAATACCTGCCAGATCAGGCGTTCGCCCCACGCCGCTCTCGCACCAACGTCCCTCCCGCCCGCAATCCCCACGCTTCGCGCTGGCGCCAAATTTCATTCCGCAGAATCTTCGGGTTAAAAGGGTGAAGTCGCCCCCCACGCGGGGGCGTGGATCGAAAC
>Ga0182741_1000087_pt1:0-60000 | contig 155904 bp, 138 predicted proteins | sample eDN5th37CBELigOP_FD_128874 | JGI IMG/M metagenome (GOLD analysis project Ga0182741, IMG submission 128874) | Enriched Organic Plus compost microbial communities from Emeryville, California, USA - eDNA 5th pass 37_C BE-Lig OP (version 2) (version 2) ...
CGAGATGGACCATCCCGAGTACTTCCCCCTCATGCTGCTCTCGGCGCTGGGGGCCATGGTCATGGCCGCGGCCGGCGACCTCATCACCCTCCTGCTGGGCCTCGAGATCCTCTCGCTCCCCGTATACGTCCTCTCGGCGTGGCGGCCTGAGGCCCGCCAGTCGGAGGAGGCCGGCATGAAGTACTTCCTGCTCGGCGCATTCGGCTCGGCGATCCTGGTCTACGGCGCCGCCCTCCTGTACGGCGCGTCCGGCACCTTCGTGTACGAGGGCGTCGCCGCCGCGCTGGCCTCGGGCGGGGCCGTCACGCTGGCGACCCTCGGCGCCGGGCTCGTCCTCGTCGGCCTCTCGTTCAAGGCCGCGATCGTCCCGTTCCACCAGTGGTCGCCAGACGTCTACACCGGCGCGCCCACGCCCGTGGTCACGTTCATGAGCGTGGTGGTCAAGGCCGCGGCCTTCGCGGCGCTGCTGCGCGTGGTCGCCACTGTGGCCCCCGAGGTGTCGCCGTGGCTGCAGACGGCCCTGGCCGTCGCCGTGGCCGCGACCCTGGTGGTCGGCAACCTGGCTGCCCTGGTGCAGCGGGGCGTCAAGCGGATGCTCGCCTACTCGGCCGTGGCGCACGCCGGCTACCTGGGCCTGGCGGTGCTGGCCCCCGCCCACGGCGGCGTGGAGGCGGCCGTCTGGTACCTCACCGCCTACGCCCTGATGAACGCCGGCGCCTTCGCCGTCCTCTCCCTCGTGGTGGACAACAACGACAGGGGCGACGACATCGAGCGCTTCGCCGGCCTCGGCCAGACGCGGCCCCGCCTGGCGCTCGCTCTCACCGTCTTCCTCCTGAGCCTCGGTGGCATACCGCCGCTGGCGGGTTTCGCCGGCAAGGTGATGGTCTTCTCGGCCGCGGTGGAGGCCGGCTACCTGTGGCTCGCGGTCCTCGGGATACTCACCAGCGTCGTGGCGCTCGTCTACTACTTCCGCGTGGTCGCGGTCATGTACTTCCGCCGGGCCGAGTACCCGGCGCCCTCGTTCAGCTCCTCGGCCACCGGCGTCGCGATCGTCGCCGCGCTGGCAGGCACCGTGCTGCTCGGCGTGATGCCCGGCTGGTGGCACGACGCCGTGCGCCTGGCGCAGGCGGGGCTGGGGTTCTGACCTCCTAGACCGGCGGTCCGCGCGCTCCAGAACGCAGCCGGCGCCCGTCTGAGGCGCCGGTTCGCGTAAGAGAGCGGTCAGAGAGCCGCAGCTACATTGCTGCCGGGGGACACGGTCGGGCCCGTGGTGGGCCGCCGTGAACACGACGGAGATGGGAAGTACTTGGCTGTGGCGCTGACACTAGTCGACTACCATACGCGGACAGTGGACTTGAGCCAGATGAAGCTCTTGCTCGTCGACGACGACGAGGCCTCTCTGGTGCTGGTCCGGGGCATCCTGGAGCGCGCCGGTTACGAGCACGTCTACACGTGCGACGAGCCGGTACGCGTCGTCGAGCGCTTCATGGAGATAAGGCCCGACCTCGTCGTCCTGGACATGCACATGCCGGGCCGCGACGGCCTGCAGGTCCTCGGCGACCTGCGCCCCGTCCTCCCCGAGGCTTTCCCCGTCGTCATGGTCACGGGCGACGGCCGGCCCGAGCTGCGCGAGGCGGCCCTGGCCAGCGGGGCCAAGGACTTCGTCAACAAGCCGGTGAACCCCACCGAGACGCGCCTGCGCATCCGCAACCTGCTGGAGGCGCGGTACTACCAGAAGCAGCTCGAGGAGCAGAACGACCGCCTCGAGGAGGCGGTGAGGCGCCGCACGGCCGACCTGGAGCACTCGCAGCTCGAGATGCTGGTGAGGCTGGCCCGTGCCGCCGAGTACCGCGACGACGACACCGGCGAGCACACGTGGCGCGTCGCCCAGACGGCCGGCGCCATAGGCCGCCGCCTGGGGCTCGGCGCAGCGCGCGTGGAGATGCTCATGCGCGCCGCCCGCCTGCACGACGTCGGCAAGATCACCATCCCAGACGCCATCCTCCTGAAGCCCGGCGACCTCACGGAGGACGAGCTGAAGGTCGTGCGCGGCCACGCCAAGGCCGGCGCCGAGCTGCTCTCCGGCTCGCGCTCCCCCACGATCCGCCTGGCCGAGGTCATCGCGCTCAACCACCACGAGCGGTGGGACGGCAAGGGCTACCCGAACGGCCTGGCCGGCGAGGCGATCCCGCTGGAGGCCCGCATCGTCGCCGTGGCCGACGCGTTCGACGCGATGTGCCGCGACCGCGTGCACAGGAAGGCCATGACGCTGCCCGAGGCCGTGGCCGAGATGACGCGCTGCGCCGGGACGCAGTTCGACCCCGTGATCGTGGAGGCGTTCCTCAGGGCCGTCGACGCCGGCGAGGTCGTCTACCAGGAGGCCGCCACCAGCCGCTGAGCGGCGGGGTGTGACGCCCCGAGTCGCGTTCGCGTCACGCCGACACGAGCGAGTCGCATGTATCGGGGGCTCAGGGCCCGGGTCGCCGGCCCTTCCAGCACGTCGCGGTAGACCAAGGGCTCCCGGCCGTATTACGGTTCTGGCGTGCCAGACCCCGTGAAGCACTACCTGACGCTGCTGGGCGAGCTCGACCCCGTCGACGTGCTCAGGGCCACCCCGGCGCGCCTGAAGGAGTACGTCGAGACCTCCTCGCCGGGCGAGCTCGACGTGCCCTACGCTCCGGGCAAGTGGTGCCCGCGCGAGGTGCTGGCTCACCTCGCCGACGTGGAGCTGGTCATGGGGTTCCGCCTGCGGCAGGTCGTGGCCGCGCCCGGCATCGAGCTGCAGCCGTTCGACCAGGACGTCTGGGCCGAGCGCTACGGGCGGCTTGACCCAGGACTGGCCGTCGAGGCCTTCTCGGCGCAGCGCGCCTGGAACCTGGCGCTGGTCGCGGGCTTCTCGCTAGAGGACTGGCTGGCCGAGGCCTACCACCCGGAGCGGGGCTTCGAGAGCGCCGACCTCATGGTCCGCATGATGGCGGGCCACGACATCAACCACCTCACGCAGCTGGGCCTGGCCTAGCGCCCGTCTACGCGCCCACGGAAGCCTGGCGGGGGCGCGCGGTTCGCCGCCACCATGTAGGCGACGCCCAAGGCGAGGACGACCGCGATCATCACCACCCCGAACACCGGGCCCGCGCCGCGCGCCGTGCCCATCGCCACGCGCAGCGTCTGCAGCTGGAGCCCGGCGAACATGATGACCACGGCCGTGCCGACGGCCGTCAGGAACTGCCTGGTCAGCGTGCCCACCCAGAGGTGGTTCTCCTCGGTCAGCGCCACCGGCAGCCGCGTGAAGCTGCCGCGGCGGCGGGTGAGGAGCACGAGGACCCAGGCGGCGCTGGCCACGGCGGCGAGCTGGAACACGCTCAGCCGGCCGCCGTAGGCGTCGGGCTCACCGTTGACGCCGAAGTGCGTGGGCACCTCGGCGGGCAGGCTGGAGAAGTTCACGAGCGGCAGCAGCCAGCTGAGCACCACGGCCAGCAGGCTGACGATGTCGAGGACCCTCTCGACGGGCGTGAGGGGGCCGGCCATGCCGCGGGAGAGGAGGGCGGCCTGCTCGGGCGTCCGGCGGATCAGCACGCCCTCAAGGTTAACCCGTCACCGTGGTACAGTCCGCACCCATGGCAGTAGAGCAGACTTTCGCCATGGTCAAGCCCGACGGCGTCCGCCGTGGGCTCAGTGGCACGATCATCGCCCGCATCGAAGCCAAGGGCTTCCGCATCAGGGCCCTCAAGCTCATGCGCATCAGCCGCGAGCTGGCCGAGCGCCACTACGGCGAGCACAAGGGCAAGCCCTTCTTCGAGGGCCTCGTCTCCTTCATCACGTCCGGTCCCGTGGTCGCCATGGTCGTCGAGGGCGAGAACGCCATCGCCGAATGGCGCAAGATGATGGGCGCCACCAACCCCAAGGACGCGGTACCCGGCACCATCCGCGGCGACCTCGCCTCCACGATCGACGAGAACATCGTGCACGGGTCCGACGCGCCGGCCACGGCGGAGCGTGAGATCGGCATCTTCTTCGACCCCGGCGAGCTCGTCTAGGTCGCTGCCGTGCCAGGCCTCTCCCGGGCGGTCCTGAGCCTCAAGGGCTCCTCGACGGTGGCGTTCGACTCGCGGGCCAAGGAGCTCATGCGCCAGGGCATCGACGTCGTCGCCATGACGGCGGGCGAGCCGGACTTCCTGCCACCCGAGCACGTGCTCGAGGCCGCGCACGAGGCCATCCGGCTGGGCAAGACCAAGTACACGCCCTCCGAGGGCACCGTCGAGCTGCGCGAGGCCCTCGTCGCCAAGTTCCAGCGCGAGAACGGCCTCACCTACGGCGTCGAACAGGTGATGGCCTCCAACGGCGGCAAGCAGGTCCTCTACAACGGCTTCATGTCGGTGCTGGACCCCGGCGACGAGGTCGTGATCATGGCGCCCTACTGGGTGTCCTACCCGGCGCAGGTGAAGCTGGCCGGCGGCGTGCCCGTGATCGTGCACGCGGGCCCGGAGAGCGGCTTCGTGCCCGACCTCGACGCGGTGAAGGCCGCGTTCACGCCGCGCACCAAGGTCGTCGTCATCAACTCGCCCTCCAACCCCACGGGCGCCGTCTACCCGCCGGAGCTCGTGAAGGCCATCACCGAGTTCGCGGCCAGCCGCGACGTGTGGGTCTTCGCCGACGACCTCTACGAGCACCTCGTCTACGACGGCGAGTTCACGCCCGCGGCGCGCTTCGCGCCCGAGCACACCCTGGTGATCCACGGCGCCAGCAAGGGCTACGCGCTGACCGGCTGGCGCATCGGCTTCGCGGCTGGCCCGCGCGAGCTCATCAAGGCCATGAACCGCCTGCAGGGCCAGGCGACGCACGGCCCCAACGCCGTAGCGCAGTACGCCACGGTCGCGGCGCTCAACGAGGTCGAGAAGACGGCCGAGTTCCAGCGCATGACCCGCGCTGCCTACAAGGAGCGGCGCGACGTGCTGGTCGCGGGCCTCAACCGGTTGGGTCTCAAGACGCCGATGCCTCAGGGCGCCTTCTACGCCATGGCCGACGTCACCTCCATCGACCCCGACGAGGGTAATGCGGCCGCCAGGCTGCTGGAGGAGGCGCGCGTCGCCGTGGTGCCCGGCACCGACTTCGAAGCGCCGGGTCACGTGCGCCTGAGCTACGCCACCGGCCTCGACAGGGTCGAGGAGGCGCTGAGGCGTATCGGGGCGATGCTGGGGGCCTGAGCACGCAGTCTCAGCCGCACGTCGTTCCGGCGGGCCCAGGCACGTACGCCTGGGCCCGCTTCCGCTGTCCTCGCGCGCCTTCTCGCGGTAGCCTGCCCCGGTGCGACTGAGCGTCGAGCTCGTCCCCCGCGACAGCGCCTCGCTGGCCTCCCAGCTCGAGGAGGTGCGCTGCTTGGCGCGCGTGGACACCGTCAACGTCCCCGACCTGGGGCAGTTCGACCTGCGCGGCTGGCAGGCCGCCGTGCAGGCGCGGCATGCTGGCGCCTGGGCGGCCGTGCCGCACTTCCGCGCCGGGGAGGTGCTGCGCGACTCGCAGGCCGGCTGGCCGGCGCTGACGCGCCTCAAGGCGGTCGGCGTGACCGAGGTGCTGGTCGTCTCGGGCGACGACGCGGCCGTCGACGAGCACCGGGTGGGGGAGAGGCCCGCCGTCATGGCCATCCGCGAGCTGTCGGCGGCCCACCCCGACCTGAGCGTTTACGCCGCCCTAGACCCCTACCGCACGGGCTTCGCCGCCGAGCTCGCCTACGCCCAGGCGAAGCTGGCCGCCGGCGCCAAGGGCCTCTTCACGCAGCCGTTCTTCGACCTCAGGCTCCTGGCCGTGTGGCAGGAGCTCACGGCCGGGCTGGACGTGTTCTGGGGCGTCACCAGCGTCACCTCGGAGCGTTCGCAGCGCTACTGGCTGTCGCGCAACAGGGCCGTGTTCCCGGCAGGGTTCGAGCCCACGCTCGAGTGGCACCGCGGCCTGGCCGCACGCGCCCTCGATCACGTGGCGGGCTCGGGCGGCCACCTGTACTTCATGCCCATCCGCGTCAGCGTCGCGGAGTGGCTGGGTCACCTGCTGGGCTGAGCCGGTCCGCGGCCGCGGTCCGCTGTGGCCCGGCCTCCCGGAGCCCGCCGCGGCCCCCGCTCGCCGGGGTCGACCGCGCCCACTCGCCCCGCTCGAACCGGTCTTCAGTCAGCCGCGGCCAGCGGCGAGTAGGCCAGGTAGGGAGCGAGCCAGTCCTCGGTCTCCTGTACGGACGCGCCGCTGCGAGCGGCTAGGTCCGCCACCTGGTCGCGCGCCACCTTGCCCACGCCGAAGTACCTGGCCTCCGGGTGCGCGAAGTAGAGGCCGGACACCGACGAGGGCGGGGTCATCGACAGCCCCTCCGTGAGCGCCACGCCGGTGGCCTCCGTGGCCTTCAGGAGCGCGAAGACGTCGCGCTTCAGCCGGTGGTCGGGGCAGGCGGGGTAGCCGGGCGCGGGCCTGATGCCGCGGTAGCGCTCGGCCACCAGGTCCGCGGGCGAGAGGCCCTCGTCGGTCGCGTAGCCCCACAGCTCGGTGCGCACGCGCTGGTGCAGCCGCTCGGCGAGGGCCTCGGCGAGCCTGTCGGCCAGCGTGGTGAGGAGGATCGCCGAGTAGTCGTCGGAGGCGCCGCGGAAGGCCGCGGCGCGCTCCTCCGCGCCGTGCACGCTGACGGCGAAGGCGCCCACCCAGTCCGCCACGCCCGCGTCCTCGGGCGCGACGTAGTCGGCGAGCGCGAGGTTGGGCTCGCCGGGTCTCTTGGCGGTCTGCTGCCTGAGGGTGTGCAGGACCCGCGCCACCCGCGTCCGGTCATCGTCCTCGTACACCAGCACGTCGTCGCCGCGCGACGCCGCGGGGAAGAGACCGGCCACGGCGCGCGCCTCCAGCCAGCCCTCCTCGACGACGCGCGCCAGCATCCGCTGGGCGTCGTCGAACAGGGACCTGGCCGCCTCGCCCTTCACGGGGTCTTCGAGCACCGCTGGGTAGCGGCCAGGCAGCTCCCAGGCCGAGAAGAAGGGGCCCCAGTCGACGTACGGCACCAGGTCGGCCAGGGGGTAGGGCGACAGGACGGTCACGCCCGGACGGCGCGGCCTCACCACGTGAGACCAGTCGGCGTAGCGTGGCGCCCTGGCGCGCGCCTCGTCGAGGCTCAGCAGCTCGCGGGCCGCCTGAGAGGCCTCGTGCTGCTCGCGCACCCGGGCGTAGAGCTCGCGGGTCTCGGCCGCCAACACCGGCCTCTCGGTGGGGGAGACGGCCCGCGCCACCACGCCCACGGCCCGCGAGGCGTCGGCCACGTGCACCGTGAGCCCGGCGTAGCGCGGCGCGATCTTCACCGCCGTGTGCGCCCGCGACGTCGTGGCGCCGCCGATGAGCAGGGGCAGGTCGAGGCCGCGCCGCTGCATCTCAGCCGCCACGTGCTCCATCTCCAGCAGCGACGGGGTGATGAGCCCCGACAGGCCGACCACGTCAGCCCCCTCCTCGAGCGCCGTGTCGAGGATCTTGTCGGCAGGGACCATCACGCCCAGGTCGATCACCTGGTAGCCGTTGCAGGCCAGCACGACGCCGACGATGTTCTTCCCGATGTCGTGGACGTCGCCCTTCACCGTGGCGAGCACGACCTTGCCCGCCTGCCTGTGCTCGCCGGCGGCCAGGCGCGCCTCGAGGTGCGGCGTGAGGGCGGCGACGGCCCGCTTCATCACGCGGGCGCTCTTCACCACCTGCGGGAGGAACATCTTGCCGCTGCCGAAGAGGTCCCCCACCACGTTCATGCCGTCCATCAGCGGGCCCTCGATGACCTCGAGCGGCCCTGGCAGCACCGCCATGGCCTCGAGGGCGTCGGCCTCCACGTGGTCGTCGATGCCCTGCACGAGCGCGTGCTTGAGGCGCTCCGTCACGGGCCAGGAGCGCCACTCCTCCGCCGCCCGCTCGCGCGTCGCTCCGTCTCCGTGGCTCTCGGCGTAGGCCACGAGGCGCTCGGTGGCGTCCTCCCGCCTGTCGAAGAGGACGTCCTCCACGAGCTCCAGCAGCTCGGGCTCCACCTCGTCGTAGACGGTCAGCGCCTCGGGGTTGACTATCGCCATGTCGAGGCCGGCGTTGACCGCGTGGTAAAGGAACGCGGCGTGCATCGCCTCGCGCACGCGGGCGTTGGAGCGGAACGCGAACGACACGTTGGAGACGCCGCCCGAGGTGAGCGCGCCGGGCAGGTTGGCCTTCGCCCACCTCACGGCCTCGATGAAGTCGACGGCGTAGCGCGCGTGCTCGCGCATGCCGGTGCCGACCGTCAGCACGTTGGCATCGAGGATGACGTCCTCCGGGGCGAAGGCGGCACGCTCGACGAGGAGACGATAGGCGCGCGACAGCACCTCCACGCGCCGCTCGTAGGTATCTGCCTGGCCCTTCTCGTCGAAGGCCATGACCACGACGGCGGCACCGAAGCGCCGGGCCACCCCAGCCTGCCTGAGGAACTCCTCCTCGCCCTCCTTGAGGGATATCGAGTTGACTATCGCCTTGCCCTGGACGTGCTTGAGGCCCTCCTCGATGACCGCGAAGCTCGAGGAGTCGATCATCACCGGCACCCTGGCCACGTCCGGCTCCGCTGCCAGGAGGTCGAGGAAGGCCGCCATCGTGCGCGGGCCGTCGATGAGGCCCTCGTCCAGGTTCACGTCGATGGCCTGGGCGCCGGCAGCCACCTGCTCGCGCGCCACCGCGACCGCCCCGGCAAGGTCCCCCTCGACCACCAGGCGCCGGAAGCGCCGGGACCCGGTGAGGTTGGTGCGCTCGCCGACGTTGAGGAACGAAGAGCCGCGCGGCGGCGCCTCCTCGCCCGGCGCCGGGCCGACCACCAGGGCCTCGAGCCCGGCGAACCGGGGACGCGGGTCGCGCGGCGGGGGCACGCGGACCGCGGCCTCGCGCGCCGCCTCCGCGAACGCCTCTACGTGCTCCGGCGTGGTGCCGCAGCAGCCCCCGATGACGTTCACCCAGCCGCTCGCGAGGAACTCCCGCAGCACTGAGGCCATGTCGCGCGGCCCTAGGTCGTAGCCGCCGAAGGCGTTGGGCAGGCCGGCGTTCGGGTAGGCGACGGTGAAGACGTGCGCGAGGCGCGAGAGCTCCTCCACGTAGGAGCGCATCTCGACCGGGCCGAGCGAGCAGTTGAGGCCCACTGCCAGCAGGTCGTGGTGCCGCACGGAGGTCCAGAAGGCCTCCAGGGTCTGGCCGGAGAGGAGCCGTCCAGAGGCGTCGACGACCGTCCCGGAGAGGACCAGGGGCACGCGCCGGCCGGCCGCTGCCGCCGCGTCCTCGCAGGCCTGCAGGGCCGCCTTGGCCATGAGCGTGTCGAAGACCGTCTCGACCAGCAGCAGGTCGACGCCGCCTTCGATGAGCGCCGCCGCCTGCTCCAGGTAGGCGGCGTGCACCTGGTCGAACGTGACCGCCCGGTAGCCGGGATCCTCCACGCGCGGCGAGATGCTCAGCGTCTTGTTCGTCGGCCCGATGGCGCCGGCCACCCAGCGTGGCCTGTCGGGCGTGGAGTGCCTGTCGGCCGCCGCCCGCGCCAGCCGCGCAGCCTCCCTGTTGATGTCGGCGATGGCGCCCTCGAGCCGGTACTCGGCGAGCCCGATGCTCGTGGCGTTGAAGGTGTTCGTCTCGATGACGTCCGCGCCCGCCTGCAGGTGGGCCTCGTGGATGCCGCTCACGACGTCAGGGCGCGTCAGCACCAAGACGTCGTTGGCGCCCTTCAGGTCGACGGGGTGGTCGGCGAAGCGCCCGCCGCGGAAGTCGGCCTCGCTCAGGCCGGCCCGCTGGATCATCGTGCCCATCGCCCCGTCGAGCACGAGGACGCGCTGCTGGAGGTGTTCTTCGATGCTCGCGCTCACCGGGGGTGACTCTACGCCCTTCGGCGCCGTCACGTCCCGCGCGCGCGGTCGGCCATGGACGAGGAAGGGTCGCACATCGGGCCGCGCCCGCCTGGTAGTAACCTGCAGGCGAGCAGGAGCGCCACATGGACGTCTTCGAACGGGTAAGGGCAGACCTCTTGGACCTGGGGGCCTGCGTCGCCACGCCCTTCGGGGCCAGGCGGGTCACCTACGCCGACCACATCGCCTCCGGGCGGCACATCAGGAGCGTGGAGAGGCTCCTGGCCGACGCGGTGTTGCCGCTCTACGCCAACACCCACACCGAGGACAGCGCGCTTGGGGCCCACACGACGCGCCTCACACATGAGGCCGCCGAGTACGTGAAGGCGTGCCTCGGCGCGGGCCCCGAGTACAAGCTGCTCTTCCCCGGTACCGGCGCCACAGGCGCGCTGAAGCGCCTACAAGAGATCCTGGGCGTCAGCGTGCCGCCCCAGCACCGCCATCGGCTGCTCTCCGTGCTCCCAGAGGCCGAGCGGCCGGTGGTCTTCGTCGGCCCCTACGAGCACCACTCGAACGACGTGACGTGGCGGGAGTCGCTGGCCGAGGTCGTCGCCGTCCCCCTCGACCAGGAGGGGCTGCTCGACCTGGCTGCCCTGGATAGGGCCGTGTCCGACCCGCGTTTCGCGAACCGGCCCAAGATAGGTTCGTTCTCGGCGGCATCCAACGTGACGGGCCTCATCACCGACGTGCGGGCCGTGGCCAAGGTCCTGCACCGGCACGGCGCCGTCGCGGTCTTCGACTTCGCGGCGAGCGCGCCGTACGTGCGCCTCGACGTGCGGCCCAGCGCCCCCGGCGCCGGCGACCACCTCGACGCCGTCGTCCTCAGCCCCCACAAGTTCCTGGGCGGCCCCGGCTCGCCAGGCCTGCTCCTCTTGCACCAGTCCCTCTACCGGCTCGACAGCCCGACCACGCCCGGCGGGGGCACCGTCACCTACGTGAGCCGCTTCGACAGGCGGTTCGTCGACGACGTCGAGGTCCGCGAGGACGCCGGCACGCCCGCGATCGTCCAGAAGCTGAGGGCGGCGCTGGCGTTCAAGGTCAAGGAGGAGGTCGGCGTCGAGAACATCGAGCGCCGCGAGCGCGAGCTCACGGCGCAGGCGCTGGGGCGCCTCGCACGCGTACCTGGGGTCAGGGTGCTCGGCAACCTCGAGGCCCCTCGCCTGGCGGTCGCCTCTTTCCTCGTGGAGTCGGGAGGCGCCCAGCTCCACGCCAAGTTCGTGATCAAGCTGCTGTCGGACCTCTTCGGTATCCAGGGGCGCGCCGGGTGCTCGTGCGCCGGGCCCTACGGCCACCTGCTGCTGGGCATCGACGACGACACGTCACGCGTGTTCCTGCGCGCCATCGAGGCGGGCTACGAGGGCGTGAAGCCCGGCTGGGCGCGCCTGAGCTTCCACTACCTCCTCACCGACGCCGAGTGCGACTTCATCCTCGACGCCGTGGCGTTCGTGGCCGAGCACGGCCACCTCTTCGTGCGCGAGTACGACTTCGACTGGCGCACGGGCGCCTGGCGACACAGGAGCACGCCGGCCGAGCAGCACGGCGCGTTCGAGCCCGGTTCGTGGACGTCCGTGACCTACTCCCAGCGCGCCGCCGAGGAGGACCATGCGGCCTACCTGGCCGAGGCACACCGCCTCGCAGAGGAGCTGGCGCAGGCTCGCGGTTCCGCTGCAGGCGCCGCGGCTTCGCCTGATCGCGGCGCGGGTGGTCCGGAGGGGCTCGACCCACGCACCCTGTGGTTCGCCGTCTGACCCAAGGCTAGTCCGACCAGTTCTCCTGACACGGCGGAGCTAGGCCGAAGCTCTACGCCCCTAGGTTCCAGCCGGTGGGTAGGTGCGTCGCGGTGAGGCGGGCCTACGCCGCTTCGGCCGCCAGGCGACGCAGCTCAGTCCGGCCCCGCCACCACAGCCACGCCACCTGCGCGGCCGTGGCGACTACGAACGCGACCATGGCGTAAGGGAGGGCAGGGAAGGCGCGCCACACCGCCCCCACGGCGAGGAAGACGGCGCTGACGCCGAGGAACACGAACATCGACTCGCTGATGCCCTTGGTGCGCCGGCCGTGCACGACCACGCCCTGCAGCAGGTTGCGCAGGACGTCGAGGAGAGGCCAGAGGAGCGCCGCCGCGAACCCCATGGTCGCCAACCGCGTCAGCTCGGGCGTGAGGCCGGAGACACCGGTGAACCACAGCTTCGACAGGGGTGTCAGGGCAACCAGTAGCGTGCCGGCGAGGACCGCGCCGCCGAGGCTGAGCGCGAAGCGCCTGAGCGCCCGGTAGGCCCCTGGCCTGTCGAGCATGGCCACCACGACCTCGTTGAAAGCGAAGCCGAGCGAGCGGAACATGAAGAGCAGCCCGCCCACCACGGGCCACGCCGCCAGCGAGGGGAGCGCCTCAGGCATGCGGCTCATCGCCGCGCTGCCCAACGGCTGCACGATCAGCGACACCAGCGAGGTGAGCGCGAGCGGCGCGTAGAAGGCCCAGAAGGCGGGGAAGCGCAGCGGCGGGTCGACCGGCGCGGCCGCCGCCAGCGGGCCCCTCACGAGGGGCCGGGCCATGAGCCCGCTGTAGGCCGCCTCCGCCGTGACCGCGAGGCCCACCGCAGCACAGCCAGCCACGATGCCGCTGGCGCCGGCCAGGTAGGCGACGAGCAGCACCGCGAAGAGCGTCAGGAGCCGCACGACCGTGCCGATGGTCACGTGGTGCGACCTGTCGTACCTGATGAGCAGGCCCTGGTGGAAGCGCCGGTAGGCGATCGCCCAGGTCCACGGCAGCATGAGCATCAGGCCCAGCTGCGCCGGTTGGCGCACCACCTCGGGGGGACCGAGCAGCGTGCCCAGGACCACGTCGTAGAGCGGTGTGAAGGCCAGCAACGCGTGCAGGACGGTCAACGCGAGCCCGGCCGCCATCATGAACCGGTACATCAGGCGGAACGACGCCAGGTCCTTCGACAGCGCCGTGCTGGCCGTGAGGAGCATCATGATCGGCGCCTCGATGAGCAGCGACACCGGCATGACCACCCCGCCGTAGGCCGCCAGGTTCACCTCGGGGTCGGCCAGGCGCGCCATGACGGCCGAGACCGTCGGCCCCTCGAGCCCCATGGTCAGCCAGCTGGCGGCCAGCGGTAGCCAGCGCCTGGCTACCTGCGCCTGCGTTACCGGCTGGGCGGGCGGCAGGACGTCGGCTGGGGGCTCGGCGTGCTGGGGCAGAGCGGTGGCCACGCCCGCAGACTCTACTCCTGGCAGGGTCGGGCCACGTGGGCCTGGTTAGCATGGGCAGATGGGACCCGAAGAGCACGATAGGGCGTTCGAAGAGGCCGCAGCGGACAGCCGGCGCACCGCCGACGAGGCCACGTCGCAGCCGCGCGCGCGGGTCGCCGTTGACACCGACGACGGGGTGGAGCAGGGCTCGCACGACCCCGAGCGGCCGGTGAACATGAACCTCATCTACAACAACCCGCAGAAGTGGGAGATAGGCCGGCAGATCCTCGAGCGCTACACCGGCACGCCGCCCGAGGGGATGCAGAAGCAGGTGCTGCTCACCAACTTCGAGTACTACTCGGAGCGCTTCGCCCGCATGGCGGACGACGTCGTCACCACCCGCGGCTCGGCTATGACCGCCAGGCACTCGGAGAAGCTGGGCGTGTCGCTCATCAACTTCTCGGTCGGCTCGCCGGTGGCGGCGCTGATCATCGAGGTGCTGGCGACTGCGGAGCCGAAGGCGACGCTGTTCCTCGGCATGTGCGGCGGGCTGCACAGGTCGTTGAAGATCGGCGACTTCGTACTGCCCACGGCGGCGATCCGTGACGAGGGCGCCTCCAAGCACTACATGCCGCCTCAGGTGCCGGCCCTGCCGACCTTCAAGGTCCAGAAGTTCGTCTCCCAGATCATCGTCGAGAAGGGCCTCGACTACCGCACCGGCGTGGTGCACACGACCGACACGCGCTTCTGGGAGTTCAACGAGCAGTTCAAGCAGCTCCTCTACGACGAGCGCGCGCTGGCCATCGACATGGAGACGGCCACGCTGTTCTCAGTGGGCTTCGCCTCCAAGGTGCCCATCGGCGCCCTGCTGCTGGTCTCGGACCTGCCGCTCAAGCGCGGCGGCATCAAGACCAAGCACTCCGCCGCGACGGTGTTCCGCCAGTACACCGACCTGCACCTGGAGATAGGGATCGAGGCCATGAGCGAGATCGCCGAGCGCGGCGAGCACATAAGGCATTACCGTTGGTGATGGACCACGAGACGCTAGCGCGCGTCAGCCTCTGGATGGCGCTGCCCCTGTCCGCCGTGGGCTCGCTGCTCCACTTCGCCTACGACTGGTCGGGGCGCAACAGGCTCGTGGCCCGCATCTCGGCCGTGAACGAGAGCTACTGGGAGCACATCAAGCTCGGCTTCTGGCCACTGCTCCTCTACTTCATCGTCGTGTACTTCCTGGGTGGCCGGAGCGTCCCCGGCTTCCTGCCCGCGGCCGTCGTCGCGCTCTACCTGGTGCCCATCACGATGATCGCCCTCGTCTACGCCTACAAGCGCTTCACCAAGCGCAACGTCCTGTGGGTGGACATCCTGGCCTTCGTGGTCACTGTGACGCTGGCCCTGATCGTGTTCGCGCGCCTGAGCGGCGAGGTGGTGCCGTCGGGCGTCACGAACGGCTTCGCGCTGGCCTACCTGGCGGTCATCACGTTCGCCTTCGCGACCTACACGATTCGCCCGCCCGTCGACACCGACCTCTTCGTCGACCCCCTGAGCGGCGAGTACGGGTTGGGGGGCAAGGGGCAGGGGCGGCGCGCGCCGCCCGACTGACGGTCGCCTATGTCCGAGCCGAAGCCGGGACCGGGTCAGCCGCTCGGCTCGGGCGAAAGCCTCCGGCGTGGGCACGTAGCGCACGTCGTGCCCCTCCCACAGCCCGCCCGCGTCCCTGAAGGTCTTGAGGCCCGACTCCGCCGATACGCCTGCGCCAGTGAGGACAACGATGCGCATGGCCCTAGGGTGACATCGCCGGCCGCGCCCGCCCACGCGGAGCGACCCGGCCTCACCTGGGGTTCGGGGCGCTGGCAGACGGCCGGGGCGGCAGCGCCTTGACGCCACGCTGAACACACGTTTAGCGTATTGAACATGTGTGCAGCTAGGTCTGCGGAGGCCAGCGACCTCACGGCCCGCGCGAGGATCCGCGACGCGGCGCTGCGCCTGTTCGGCAAGGACGGCTACGCGGCCACGAGCCTGCGCGCCGTGGCCAAGGAGGCCGGCGTGAGCCCGGGCCTCGTGGTGCACCACTTCGGCGGCAAGGAGGGCCTGAAGAGGGCCTGCGACGACTACGTGGCGCGCGAGCTGGTGGACGTCGAGGTGGCGGCGTCGCAGGCCGACCTGGTGGGCGCCATGCGGCGCTGGCTCGCCGAGCCGGACGCCTTCCGCTCCGAGTTCGACTACGCGGCGCGGATGGTCCTCGAGGGCTCGCAGACGGGCGACGCGCTCTTCGATGCCTTCGTCGACAGGACGGAGGAGATGCTCGTGGAGGGCGCCGCGGCGGGCCAGATGAACGAGTTCGCCGACGTGAGGGGCGCGGCGGTGGTCGTGGCGCTCATCGGCCTGGCGCCGTTGGTGCTGGGCCGGCAGGTGAGCCGCGCGTTGGGCGAGGAGGACCTCTCGGCGGCGGCCATCCAGCGGCTCGCGCTGCCCGCCATGGAGCTCCTGACGCACGGCCTGTACTCGAGCCCAGAGCTGCTGGAGGCGACGCGGGCCGCGCTGGGTGCGCCCGACGCTTCCGGGTCCGCGGGCGATGTGGGAGGTGGCTAGGTGACGGTGATCGTGACGGAGGGCCTCGTCAAGCGCTTCGGCCGGTCCACGGCGCTGCGCGGGCTCGACCTCGAGGTGCGGCGAGGCGAGGTGTTCGGCCTCATCGGCCCCAACGGGGCGGGGAAGACCACGGCCATGCGCGTGCTGCTCGACATAGTCCGGCCGACGGGCGGCACGGTGCGCGTACTCGGCGAGGAGCCCCGTGCGGGTGGGGCGGCCCTGCGCCGCCGCGTCGGCTACCTGCCAGGCGAGCTGCGCCTGGAGGGGCGTGCGCGCGCCGGCGAGCTGCTCCAGCACCTGGCCGGCCTCTCCGGCGGCGTGGCCCCCGGGACCATCGAGCGCTTGGCCGAGCGCCTCGGCCTCGACCTCTCGAAGCGCGTCGGGACGCTCTCCAAGGGCAACAAGCAGAAGGTGGGGCTGGTCCAGGCCTTCATGCACGAGCCCGAGCTGCTCGTGCTCGACGAGCCGACGAGCGGCCTCGACCCGCTGGTGCAGCAGGAGTTCATGGCGCTGGTGCGCGAGGCGAAGCAGCGCGGCCAGACGGTCTTCCTCAGCTCCCACGTCTTGGGCGAGATCGAGCAGGCCGCCGACCGCGTCGGGGTGCTCCACAGGGGCGAGCTGGTGCGTGTCGGCACGCTCGACGACGTGCGCGAGGGCCGCCAGAGGCGCGTGCGCGCCGTCGTCACCAGCGCGCCAGGGCTCGCGGAGGCGCTGGGCGGCCTCGAGCGGACGAAGGACCTGGTCGTCGACGAGCGCGACGGGGAGGCGCGCCTGAGCCTGCTAGTGGAGGGTGGCGTCGACCACCTCGTCAAGGCGCTGGCGCGCTTCCAGGTGCGCGACCTGCTGATAGAGGAGCCGGAGCTGAGCGACGCGGTGATGGCCTACTACGAGGGGGTGCGCGCGTGAAGCTTCTCAAGCGCGAGCTCAGGGAGAGCCGCGTCGCGCTGGCGGCGTGGTGCGCCGGCCTGGCCGCCGCCGTGGTCATGTACGTCCCCTTCTACCCGAGCATCGGCGGCTCCGGCATGATGTCCGCCTACCTCGAGGCCTTCCCTCCGGAGGTGGCCCGCCTCTTCGACTTCGACCGCATGGCCACCGGTGCCGGTTACGTCCAGGCCAGCTACTTCGGGCTGACGGCCTTCCTGCTCCTGGCCATCGCCGCCATCGGCTGGGGCAGCCGCGCCGTCGCCGGCGCCGAGGCCGCGGGGACCCTGGAGCTGACGCTGGCCCACGGCGTGACGCGCTGGCAGGTCGTGACCCAGGCGGCCTTGGCGCTGCTCGTGCGCTTGGCCGTGGTGAGCGCAGCGGGCTCGCTAGTCGTGTGGGCGTTGGACGGGAGCGCCGGGCTGGAGCTCGATCCTGCCGGGCTGTGGGCCGCGACGGCCGCCCTCTTCCTCCTGGGCGCCGTGGCAGGCGCGGCCGCCTTGTTCGGAGGGGCCGTGAGTGGGCGGCCTGCCGTGGCCACGGGCGTGGGCGCCGCCGTGGCCGTGCTCGCCTACGTGTGCGACGCCGTCGCCGACCTGGCCGGCGCTCGGTGGCTCGGCCGGCTGTCCCCTTACGAGTGGGCCTTCGGGAGGGACCCCATCACCACCGGGTTCGACCTGTCGGGCCTGGCGCTCCTGGCGCTGGCGACGCTGGTGCTGGTGGTGGTGGGCGGGCTGGTGTTCGACAGGCGGGACCTGCGGTCGCCCTGAAGCAGGGGATCCTCGCCGGGTCCCTTAACGACGAACGGCGCCCTCGCGAGCGCCTATAAACTTCAACCTACCCCGGTATGCACCATCCGTCAAGCGGTTGCGGCTGAACGGCCCCGCGACGCCTCCGAACCCGCTCCTGGGTGGCCGGAACCGCCCCGCGGCCGGCGTCACTGCACGGTTCCGGAAGGTGCTCCAGAATCGGTCCGCCTGAGGGCCTCACGCGCCTCCTCGCTGCTACTCGCATCCCCTACCGCTCGCACACCCCACGCTCGGTCGCCCTGGGCCGGACGTTCCCGGGCGCGTCCCGGGGGACGCCGCGGAAGGGGGTGAGCGCCAGTCCGCTCGACACCGAGGCCTAGTCGAACCGAGGGGGATGCATGGAGGAACGCGCAAGACCGCGACGCCTCGCCTTGGCCGTCGCACTCGTAACGGTGCTGTTCGCAGGGGCCGCCCACGCCCAGGACTTCAGCGAGGCCAGCATGAACGGCGTCTACGCCTTCGTCGTGGAGCCGCAGGCCGTGCCGGGGGTGCCGGCGCCTAGTCACGGCCGCTGGCTGCTCGTACACTTCCACGGCGACGGCAACTGGGAGATCGCCTGGATAGGCGCCAACGTCCCCGGCCCGACCCCTGGGTCGCGGGAGACGACGGCAGGGGCCTTCGCCCTCACCACGGCGACGTACAGGGTGCTGCCGAACGGGGCGATCGAGCTCCTGGGGGCCGACGGCAACGTCGCCTGGGACGGCATCATCGTCAGGTCCGAGCTGCACGACGGCGTGCTCGTGGCCACCGAGTACGTGCTCTTCAACCGCGTGCCCGACGACGTGACGGGCGCCCTGCGCCTGGGCCGCGGGACGCTGCAGAAGCCCTACGGCGTAGGCCCGTAGGGGACGCGCCGGGGCGAGCGGCCGCCGCGGGCCCTCGCTCCGGCCCCCTCTCCTCAGCGCTCATGCCTGGGGCGGTAACCTGTCGCGAGCGGGCCTCCCGCGGAAGCGAGACGACTTGCGACGCATCATCTGGCTCAGCGCACTGCTTCTCCTCACGGCCTGCGGGCTCTACCGCACGCTCGTCATCACCCGCCTGAGCACCGCGACGCCCAGCGTCGGGGGCACGCTGGTCGTCTTCGGTCGCGGCTTCGACGAGGACCTGCCCCTCACCGTGACCATCGGCGACGTGGCGATACCGGACGACCACATCGTCTCGGCCAGCAACACCAGGCTGGAGCTCACCGTCCCCGCTGGCACGCCGAACGGCTACCTCGTCATCGTCAACGCCGATGACGACGTCGCCGAGTCCGAGGAGTTCGTCCGCGTCATCGCCGAGCTGGAGATGGACCCGTTGGAGGCCCTCCCTGGCACGCGCCGCTTCCCCGTGACCGTCAGGGCCAAGGACGCCGCCGGCGACCCGGTGCCGGGGGCCCGCCTGCTGCTGCTGGCCGACAAGGGCAAGGTATCGCCCGACCCGCACCTGGTGACCGACGAGCACGGCGAGGCGTTCGCCACGCTCGACCTGACCGGCGTGCCCGAGCTCGTCGAGCTCAGCGTCGTCGCGCCGCCCCTCAAGGCCGTGGCGGCCTACGCCGACCCGGGCAGCTACCCGCTGGGCGTCGAGGTGGTCCTCGTCGACGGGGAGGGCGAGATGCCCGTCTACCTGGAGCCCGGGTCCGAGGCGGGTGTGACAGTGTCAACCCTCAACAGACGGCCCGGCGGGCCGCCGTCGCCGCCCACGACGGTCGCCCCCGTGGAGACGGCCGCGCAGCGCGGACCGTACGCGGCGCGTGACCTGATCGTCGCCTACCGGGACGACCTCGCGCTGGCTAGCTCGGCGCGCATCGACCTCCTCGAGGACTACGGCCTCACGCGCCGCGCCAGCGCCGGCCGTCTCGACCTGGTGCGGGTGCCGGCCGGGGTCTCTCCCGAGGAGGTGGCGTCGCGCCTCGCCGCGGACCCGCGGGTGGCCTACGCCGAGCCCAACACGCCCATGCACCTCGTCTACGCGCTCCCGAACGACCCGCAGCTCTACAAGCAGTGGGGGCTCTTCGCCGCCGGGGTGCCCAACGCCTGGACCGTCTCCGACGGCTCCGGCGTCGTGGTGGCGGTCATCGACACGGCCATGGACACGCGGCACCCGGACCTGGCTGCGGCGGTGCTGCCCGGCTACGACTTCTGCGCCGACGACAAGGAGTGCGTGTCGTTCGACGACGACCCCTACGGCTCCAGCCAGCACGCGGAGCACGGGACCCACGTGGCCGGAGTCGTCGTGGCCGCGCCGTCCAACGGCTTGGGCGTCGCGGGCGTGGCGCCAGGCGCCCGGCTGCTGCCGGTGAAGGTGTTCACCGAGGGCGCCGACTCGTTGACCTTCCCGTTCAACGTCGCGCTGGCCATCAGGTGGGCGGCCGGCCTGCCGGTGGAGGGGGTGCCCACCAACCCCAACCCGGCCCGCGTCATCAACCTCAGCCTCGGCGGCGAGGCGAGCCTGGCGGTGACGGAAGCCGTGAACGACGCGGTGGCGGCCGGCGCAGTGGTCGTGGCGGCCACCGGGAACGGCTACAGGTCCTCGGTCCTGCACCCGGCGACCCTGCCCAACGTCGTGGGCGTGGGCGCGGCAGAGGAGGGCGGCGGGTCCTTCAAGGCGGCTCCCTACAGCAACTTCGGCGCCGGCCTCGACCTGCTGGCGCCGGGAACCGGCGTCGTGTCGACCGCGCCGGGCGGCGGCACGCGCCTGAGCAACGGCACCAGCATGGCCACGCCGTTCGTGGCCGGTGCGGCGGCGTTGCTCCTAGCGGTCGACCCGTCGCTCACGCCTGAGCAGGTGAAGCAGAGGCTCGTGGACACCGCGTACCTGCCCGACGGCGCCGACCCGGCGCGGTTCGGCGCCGGGCTACTGCGCGTCGACGGCGCCCTCGGCCTGCCCGCCCCCACGAGCGACACGGACAGGTACGCTACCTTGACCCTGGGCGCGCACGCGACCAGCCTCGACCTCCTGACGGGCACCGGCTCGCTGCCGGCGGTGGCGCCGGAGGACCTCGACCCGCCCGCCGCCGTGTCCCTGGAGCACGCGGGCAGGGAGCTCGCGGGGGACTTCCTGGGCTGGTGACGCCGGGTCGGGGCGGCCGCGCCGCCGATGAGCTGGGTAAGACCTAGGTGGCGGCGGCTGCGCCCGTCCTCTAGAGTCTGGGCATCCCAAGCTGCGAGGGCCACCCATGGAGTCCAACGAGAAGAAGCTGCAGAGGATCTACAAGACCAGCGTCGCGAGCGTCTACAAGCACTACGTCAACAAGGTCGAGCGCAAGGGCAGGACGAAGGAGGAGCTCGACGAGGCCATCCGCTGGCTCACCGGTTACGGCCAGGAGGAGCTGGTGGCGCACCTCGAGCAGCTCACCGACTTCGAGACGTTCTTCGGCTCCGCGCCTAACCTCAACCCCGCGCGGTCGCTCATCAAGGGCGTGATCTGCGGCGTGCGCATCGAGGAGATACAGGAGCCCCTCATGCGCGAGCTCCGGTACCTCGACAAGCTCGTGGACGAGATCGCCAAGGGCCGGCCCATGCAGAAGGTGCTGCGGGCCCTTCCCGTCGACGCGGCGGCCTGAGGGAGCCAGCCGCCTGGCTCACAGCCTGTTCCTGCGAGCTCCCACCAGGGCGTAGAGGGGGCAGCAGCCGGGCGCAGCGGGCCCCAGCATGACCACCCCGAACCCCACGGCGACCAGCTGCCTGGGTGGCCATCACCCGTCCCACGCCAGCCGGCTGCCGTCGCGGCCCTTCTCCACCAGGAGCCGCGCGGGCAGGCGCTCGGTCAGGCTGCTGACGTGCGTGATCACGCCCACCATGCGGCCGGTGTCGGTGAGGTTCGTCAGCACCTCGGTGACGCTGTCGAGCGCCTCGGGGTCGAGGGTGCCGAAGCCCTCGTCGAGGAACAGCGCTCCTAGGCTCTGCTGGCCCGCCACCGAGTCGGCGAGGGCCAGCGCCAGGGCCAGGCTCACGATGAAGCTCTCGCCGCCTGACAGCGTCTTCACCGACCGCCTGTGCGTGTCCATCCACGTGTCGCGCACGTAGAACTCGCCGTCGTAGTCGAGCTCGTAGCGACCGTCGGTGAGCTCGTGGACGATCACGCTGGCGTCGGCGGCCAGGTCGGCGAGGGCGTGGTCGAGGACGTAGGCCTCGAACTGGTGCGAGCGCAGCGCCTGCTCCAGCTCGTGCAGCACGGCGTGCCGCGACTCGAGCTCGCGGGCGCGGGCGAGGAGCTCGCGGAGCGACTCCAGGCGCTGCCTCAGCGTCTCGAGCTCCTTCTGCTTGCCGCCCAGCTCACCGCTCACCGTCTGGACCCCTTGCTCGGCCGCCAGGAGCCGCTGGCGCACCACCTCGTGCTCCTCCGGGTCGTAGGCGCGCCCGGCGAGGCCGCGCTCGGCGGCGGCCAGGCGCCCCTGCGCGGCGGCGCGGCGTTCGGCGTGCCTCTCCACCCGTCGCGAGAGGGCCGCCTGCTCCTCGGACGTCTGGTTGGCGGCCTCCACCGCCTCGACACCCGCGAAGGGCGACCCCGCCAGGGCGGCCAGCAGCTCCTCCTCGGCCTCGGCCGCCGACGCGATGGCCGCCGCCTCTTGGGCCTCGGCCTGTTCCAAGGCGGCTTGGGCCGCCGCCCTAGCGGTCTCGGCGGCGGCGCGGCGCGTCCTGGCCCCCTCGACGTCCCGTTCCAGCGCCTGCAGCGCGTCACTGGTCTCGGCCAGCAGCTGGTCGAGGTCGCGCCCACCCGTGACCGTGGCCACCGCCTGGGCGAGCCGCGCTAGCTCCAGCTCCAGGCGCGCGGCCAGCGCGGCCTCCACCTCCGCGGCCGTGGCGCCCAGGCCGGCGAAACGGCTCGCGGCCTTCGCCAGCTCCTCCGCCGCCGCGGCGTGGGCGGCGCGGCGGCGCGCCACCTCGGCCTCCAGCGCGGCTACGGAGCCCTCCGCCTCCTCGAGGCCTTTCTTGACCGCGCCGTGCTCGGCCCGCAGGCCCACGAGCTTCTCCTGCTCGTCCCGGACGCGCTCCTCCAAGGCCTTGAGGTCCTCGTGGCCGCCGACCTCCGGCAAGGCCTCCACCACGCCCAGGCAGACAGGGCATGGCTCGCCGACGTGGAGGTGCTCCCTGAGGGCCTGCGCCTGGTGCTCCACCTGGGCGCGCTCGTACGCCGCCTTCGCCTCGTCCGCCGCCTGCCTCTGTCGCGTGCCTCGCTCCAGGAGCTCCGCCATCTCCTGGCGCCTCTTCTCGATGTCCTGGAGCCGCGCGGCCAGAGCGGCCTCCTGCGCCTGGAGCTCGCGCGCGGCGCTCGCCGCGGCCCTCTCCAGCTGCTTGAGTTCGCCGAGTTGGGCTGTCAGGGCGACGGTCTCCGCGAGCCGCTCCTCGTCGAACGGCTCGCCGTCGGCTCGCGCGGCCATCTGGAGCCCACCGCCGTGCCGGCGCAGGAGCGTAGCCGGGCGCCTGGCGCCCTCCAGCTCGGCGGCGCGCGCCACCAGGGCTCCCTTCCGCTCCTCCCGAGCCGCGAGGGCGCGCTCCTCGGCCTCCTTGGCGGCACCCCACTCGCTGGCGGCGCGCTCGGCGGCGGCGCGCAGCTCCGCGACCCGGGCGGCAGCCGTCGCGCGGTCGCGCTCGCGCGCGCGGTGGGCGCGCACCAAGGGGGCCAGTGCCTGCGCGGCCTTGGCCCTCTCCAGGGCCGACTTCGCCTCCTCGACGGCCGGCTCCTCGGCCTCGAGGCTCGCCAGCTCGTCCCGCGCGCCCTTGGCCTCGGCGTCCAGCGCCGCCAAGGCGTCGAGGTCCTTGAGGCGGTCGCGTGCCTCCTGCAGGGCGGCGCGGCGCGCCTCGAGGTCGCGCTCCAGACCCGCCACCTGCGCGACGAGCCCAGCCTCGGCCTCGGGCGTCACGCCCTCGTACTCGTTGTCGATGCGGGCGCGGTCGTCGTCGAGACGCCGCTTGACCTCGCTCTTCTCGGTCATCGCCAGGTCGCGCATGCGCTCTACGGTGTAGACCCGCAGCAGCGCCTTCATCAGTTCGCGGCGCTGGGCGTCGCTGCCCCTGAGGAACTCGTCGAAGGCGCCCTGCGGCAGCATCACGGCCCGCACGAAGCCGTCGTAGTCGAGGCCCACGGCGCGCGTCAGGGCCCGCTCGTACTCGCCGATCCGGTCCGTCTCCGGCAGCGTGAGCCAGCGGCCGTCGTCGGCGAGGCGCTCCAGCTTGGCCGCCCCTGTGACGCCCGACTGCCGGCGCCGCAACGACCTTGTGGCCCTGTACTCGTCGGGACCGGCGGCGAACTCCACGACGACGGAGAGGTCCGACTCACCCGGCGAGAAGACGTGCTCGCTCAACTGCCTGCCGAGCCGCGGCGTCTGGCCGTACAGCGCCCAGGTGAGGGCGTCGAGCAGCGTGCTCTTGCCGCTGCCCGTGGGGCCCGCGATGGCGAAGAGGCCGCTCGCCAGGCCCGTGAAGTCCACCTCGTGCTCGCCGCGGAAGCAGCCGAAGTTCTTGAGGCGCAGGCGCCTGGGTCTCACGCCGCCAGCTCCTCCGCCTCGACGCGGGCGTGCAGCTCGTCGAACTTGCGCATCACGGCCTCGTCGAGCTCGCCGCCGTGGCCCTCGCGCCAGAACGCCTCGAAGTTCTCGCGCAGGCTGCGGGCCGCGGCCTCCCGCACCACGCCCTCGACCTCGGTGCGCGGCACCTCCACCTGCACGATGCGGGCGTTCGGCAGGTCGCGGCGCACGCGCTCGCGCACGGTCGGGTCGTTCCTCTCGAGCCTCACCACGAGCTTGAGGTGCCCCCCGAAGGCCCGCAGCTCGGCCTGACGCGCCTCCAGCTCGGCCAGCGTGAGCCGCTCCTCGCGCAGCTCGCGGCCGCACCTGAGAGGCACGGCCGCCACGGTCCTGGCCGGCGCGCCGGGCTCCAGCTCGACCACGTGAGCGCGCTTCTCGTCGCCGGCCTCGCCGAAGTCCAGCTGCACGAGGCTGCCGCAGTAGCGCGCCCTGTCCTCGGGGTAGCCCCACACGGCCTGCGGCGTGTGCACGTGCCCCATGGCCAGGTAGGTGACCGACTCGGGCACGTGGTTGGGGTTGATGGCGTAGTCGCGCCCGGAGTGGAACCTGTACTCGCTGCCGGAGAGCTTGGCGCCGTCCATCGTGCCGTGCATGAGCAGCACGTTCACGGTGTCGTTCCTGAAGCTCTGCGAGTAGCCGTGCATGAGCTTCTCCATGCGCTGCTGGTAGGTGTCCAGCGCCTCGCCTGCGTCCTGGGAGAAGAGCTCGTCGCTGGTGCGCAGGACGCGCTCGCTGACGAAGGGCAGGCAGCCGACGACGAGGCGCTCGCCGCCCACGTCCAACGTCACGACGCCGCCGGCGGCAGGGGGCTTGGGCCGGCCCACCACGTGGATGTCGCGCGTGCGCAGGAACCCGGCTATGGCGTCGAGGCGACGCGGGCTGTCATGGTTGCCCGCGACAGCGACGACCGGCAGGGAGGCCTCCGCCGCCCGCCTGAAGAAGTCGAAGACGGCCTCCTCGGCCTCGGCGCTCGGGTTGCGGGTGTGGTAGATGTCCCCGGCCACCAGCACGGCCTGGGCGCCGTGCTGCAGGGCGACCTCGAGCGACTCCTGCAGGGCCTCGCGTATCTCTGGCGTGCGGTCGTAGCCGTACAGGGTCTTGCCCGCGTGCCAGTCGCCGGTGTGGAGGACGCGCATCCGCACAGGCTAACGCGAACTGCCTGAATTATTCAGTCATCCGTGGCCCCGCAGGGCTAGGATGACGGCGTGACCCTGCGCTTCAGGCTCCACCCCTGGGACCCCGACACGCTCTACACCGTCACGGAGTTCGAGCAGGAGGGGGAGCACGACCCGAACCTCGAGCTGGGGTTCGAGGTCCCCGAGGACCAGTGGGCGCCCATCACGCCAGGGCCAGCGGAGCCGCGCACCGTGCGCTTCGTGGACGGAGCCCGCCGCCACGACGCCGCGGGCACCATCGGAGACAGGCCGTGCCTGTTCGTCGTGATGTGCGTGGGCAGCGTGGCCAGCCGGCTCGGCACCAGGGTCGAGCCGCCCGCGCCGCTCCCGGCGTCGCGCTACGTGATCGTCGCCGGGGAGGGCGGCGACGTCGGTCCCGTCTCGCTGCCGCAGTACGGGATCACCTACGAGCCGCGCTTCGCCGGCGCCGCCGAGCGCAGCCTCGCGGCCGAGGCCCAGAGGCTCATGCTCGACAGGGAGGCGGCCCTGGCCGAGGAGCTGGCCGCGGCGCACCCTGGCGACCTGGTAGTCGTCGATGGGCCGCTCAGGCGCTCGGCCTCGTACCAGAACGTGCTGGGCTACGTGAAGACGACGCGCCGCGAGCGCCTGCCGTCCTCGCACCACTGGGTGCTGGACGCCCTCGAGCCCGGACAGCGGACGCCCGTCTACCTGGTGGCGGCCGGTGACAGGAGCCTGGGCGACAGGCTGGAGTGGGTGATCAGGCCGCGCCCGCCAGCCTTGGGCGTGGACCCGCGCCAAGGCCTGGTGCGGGTGCAGGCCAACAGCGCGCTGTCCATCGCCGAGGCGCGCACCCTGGCGGACTGGAGCGCCGCCACGCTGCCCGCCTACAGCGCCGACTACCACCACGACCCGCGGGCGCCGCAGCAGCTGCTGATAATCAAGAACCTCGAGAGCGACCTGCGCCGCACCTTCGGCGACCGCGAGCTGCTCCTCGGGGCCCTGAGGGGGGCTTTGGCGGCATGACCGTAGGGATGGTGCTGGCCAACGACCGCAGCCGGCCGCTCGAGTTCTGGTTCAAGCTCGAGGAGCGGGCGCGCGTGCAGCTCGACGAGCTCGTGGCGGTCGACGTCTTCAACCCCTTCAACCCGGAGAGGCCGGTGACGGTGTACGCCGTCGTGGACGACCTCGTGGACAGCGTCGAGGGCCTGGCGTTCCCGGGCGACACCGAGCTGCTGGAGCAGGGCGCCAGCTACGGGCGCCGCATCCTCATGGCCCACGCCCGCGTGCTGCGCTTCGTGCCCGACGTGCTCAGGCCGCCGCGCCCCGGCGCCGAGGTGCGCCTGGCGCTGGGCGGCGACCTGGCCAAGGCCCTCTACGTCGACCGCATGAAGGACTCGGCGCTGCCCATCGGCGTGCTCAGGAACGGCCAGCCCGCGTACCTGAACTACGACTTCCTCTGCGGGGTCGCCGGCGGGCACGTGAACATCTCGGGCGTCTCCGGCGTGGCCACCAAGACCAGCTTCGCCACCTGGCTGCTCTACAGCGTCCTCAACTCGCGCCGGGCGGACGGCCAGTACGTGGCCAGGAACAGGCAGGACGTCAAGGCGGTCGTGTTCAACGTCAAGGGCACCGACCTGTTGTTCCTCGACAAGCCGAACGGGCGGTGGGCCGACGACGAGCGCGCCTACTGCCAGGAGGCGGGCCTGGACGCCGCGTCGCGGTACCAGCTGCTCGGCCTGCCCGCTGGGCCCTTCGAGCGCGTCTCGTGCCGCGTGCCGCCGCGCCCCGGCCTGGCTGGCGCCGACAGGCTGGCGGGGGAGGTGCCCGCGGGCGCCACCGCCACGCCCTACGCCTGGTCGATCCTCGAGTTCTGCCAGAAGGGGATGCTGCCGTACCTCTTCGCCCTCGACCCGGGCAGCCAGATGATCCAGTTCGTGACCGAGGAGGTGGCCGAGCAGCTCAAGCGCTCCACGGCGGGGCAGGAGGGGCCGCACGTCTACCTCCCGCCTTCCGAGACCGGTGACCGGGACCCGGCGGCCGCGCGCGGCACGCTGGAGGGTCTCGAGGCCGACGGTCGGGTGAAGGTCACCACGCTCGACGAGCTCGTCGAGTTCGTCGCGGACATGCTCCTCGGCCAGTTCTGGGGGAAGAGCCACTCGCAGGGCACCGTGCACGCCTTCATCCGCCGCTTCCGCGGGGCGCTGAGGCACGTGCGGCACCTGGTGCGCGGCGACATGCCGCCGCGGGAGCTGGAGAGGGCCCGCCTCGACCCGCTGGCCAGCAGCGACATGGTGCACGTCATCGACATACACGACCTGCACAGCGTCGCGCAGGCGTTCGTGGTGGGCGTGGTGCTGCGGGACGTGTTCGACAAGCGCGAGGCCGCGGCCCGCAACGCCGGCACCGTCTACGTGGTCCTCGACGAGCTGAACAAGTACGCCCCGGCGCAGGAGGAGAGCCCCATCAAGGACACGCTGCTGGACATCGCCGAGCGCGGGCGCAGCCTGGGCGTCATCCTCATCGGCGCCCAGCAGACGGCCAGCGAGGTCGAGAGGCGCGTGGTGAGCAACGCCGCGGTCCGTGTGGTGGGCCGCCTCGACATGGCGGAGGCAGCGCGGCCCGAGTACCGGTTCCTGCCCGGCACGCTGCAGGAGCGCGCGGGCATCCTCAGCCCCGGGTCGATGATCGTGCACCAGCCCGACCTGCCGGTGCCTCTTCTCGTGACTTTCCCGTTCCCTGCCTGGGCGACGCGCGGCAGCGAGGTGGCGCGCGCCGCCGCCGACGGCGGCGAGGGGTTCGACGACCTCATAGCCCTCGAGTAGTGGCGACCGCGCCGGCTCACGCCAGGCGGTCCACGTACTCCTTCGCGGCTCGCAAGCTCGCGCCCGTGACCTCCTTGACGCGCTTGACGGCAGCGATCCTGTTACGCCGCGCGAGCTCGCGCACCTCCGCCTCGTGCGCGGGCGAGAGCGTCACCAGCTCGGGAGTGGACCTGCTGGACCCGCCGAACATCGCGGCGGCGCCCTCCTCGCGAAGGCGTTGGGCGAACCTGACGGCGAGTATGCCGGTCGTCACGCTGCCCATGGCCAGCAGCGCTATGGCCGGCACCACCTGGTCGTTGAGGAACAGGTACGCGGTCCCGACGACGAAGACCAGGTCCACGACGAGCAGTAGCCGCAGCATGGTGTCGCCATCTTACCGAGCCGTGACGCGCGCGGCGTGGTCGGTTCCTCAACCGTACGGGTGAACCGGCCCGTGCCCGTGGCTGGGACCTTCGCGGCTAGACTCGTCGCAGGGGACCTTAACGAAGAACGGCGCTCCGAGGAGCGCCTATAAGCCTCAAGATACCCCGGTATGCGCTATCCGTCAAGCGGATGCGGCGATGTCGTGCTGGACGCGTTCCTAACGGGTCCGGGAGAGGCCTGAGGTGGCCTCTCCCGGGCTCGAAGCGCGCGACGCGCGGGCCTCGGTCTGGGGCTCAGTAGGAGCCGAGCCTGGCGAAGCGGGTCAGGGTCATGTCGGCGCCGGCGGCGCAGGGCGGGTGCAGTGGGTCCTGGGGGCCGCCCGGGGCGCTGATGTCCTCGGCCCTGTAGGCGACGAGAGGCAGGCCATCCGCGCCGATGGCCAGAGAGGGCTCGCGGAGCAGCCAGGCCGCGACCGTGCAGTTGTGGTACGGGATGACCTGGTCCGGCGGGATCTGGCTGGCGAGCTCGACGGCGGTGAGGTCCCAGCCGTCGCCGGGGTCGGTGCAGGACACGTCGCAGTGGGCCATCAGGATGCTCGAGGCGGCCGTGTAGGCGATGCGCGGACGGCCCTTGGAGTCGAGGGCCAGGTCGACCCCCGCCCCCAGCTCCTCGCCGGCGCTGCCGTCGATGAGCACCGCGCCCGACCACTCTTCATCGGCGCAGGCCACGTCGCACTCGAGGTAGACGAGCATGGGCTGGTTGTCGTACCTGTAGTCCTCGCCGATCAGCGCGACCCGCGGGTGGCCGGCCTCGGTGAGCTCCATGGAGATGGCCGGGTACATCAGCGAGACGTACGGGTCCCTGTAGGCCTCCACGAAGCCGATGCCGACCCAGCTCCCCTCCTCCTCGCAGGCGTAGCTGCAGGCGAGGTAGACGAGCATGTGGCTGTCGCCGTACTCGGAGAGGACCGCGGTAGCCACGTGGGCCGTGCCGTCCTCGGAGAACCGGAGCGTGGTCTCCTCCCAGTTGCGGCTGTCGACCTTCCAGCTCTCCCAGCGCTCCGGCTCGTGGCAGAACGAGTTGCACATCACGTAGTGCGCCGAGGGGGTCCAGTCGCCTGAAGGGTAGGGAGTCCGGTAGGTGTGCATGAAGAAGCGCGGCCTGCCGAAGGTGTCGAGCGCGAACGCCTCGCCTGAGACCTCGTAGTCGCCGCCGTGCTCGAGTATCGGGCTCACCTGCCATGAGCCCTGCTCGGTGCAGTCCGAGTCGCAGCTGGCGTAGTAGACGCGCTGGTAGGTGCTGAGGAGGACGCGCGGCCGGCCGTGGCCGTCCACCGCGAGCATCGCGTTGGTCACCGTGCCCACGGTCTCCAGGGTCACGACGCCGAAGTCGTCCTGGGAGTCGCAGTCCTGGGGGCAGTAGGCGTAGAAGGCGTCCCCGACAGCGCGAGCGGGGAAGACCACGTGCACGCCGCCGAAGGCGTCGACCTCGACGGTGGGGTTCGTCGTGTTGCGGACCTCGTCGCCGCTGAAGAGGAAGAAGCGCGACGAGGCCACGGGGTTCGCGGGTCCTCCCGGCTTCGTCGGGTCCTTGCCTGGGTCCTTGGGGTCGTCGCCGGTGGGCTGGCCCGGGTCGCCGGGAGCCCCCGTGGTGCCGCAGGCCGCCAGCAGGGCGACGAGCAGCGCCGTCAGCAGTGTCTTCCAGTGCTTCATACCTTCCTCGCTTCCGTGCCGCCTGGGGCGGCGCCGCGGGGAAGGTACGGGTGGGTGCATGAATCGGGCATGACTGGCCTGTCGCCGCGCGTCATGCCGCGAGGGCAAGCGATCGTACCGCCGGCCCCCTTCGACGTGATGCGTCAGTGGGTCAGGCGAACTGGGCGATGCGCTCCTCGAGCCGGTCCCAGGTCTCGCTGATGCCCTGCAGCATCCCCATGCCGAGGACGGTCTTGAGCGCCTCGGGGGCGGCGTACTCGGTGCGGGTCACCAGCTTGGTCTTGCCGCCCAGGTCGATGAGCTCCATGACCGTGTCCGAGGCCGGGAGCGAGTCGTCGATGTTGCCCTCGGCGTCGGAGAAGTAGTCGGTGTAGACGATCCGGCTGGGCGGGTCGATCTCCTTGTAGAGCATCTTCCCCCACGACTCCTGGCCGAAGAACGGGCCCTGGTCGGGGTCCACGCACTTCATGCAGTAGTGCCAGGAGCCGCCCTCGCGGAAGTCGAGCACGGAGACGGGGAGGTCCCAGCCGCGCGGGTCCCACCAGTGCTTGAGGTGCTCCGAGTCGGCGAACATGCTGAACACGAGGTCGCGCGGCGCGTCGAACACGCGCTCCAGCACGATGACCCTGTCGCCTTCGATCCTGTGGACGGTGTTGCTCTCAGGCATCCCCTTCTCCTTCTCTCTCGGCAGTGCGCGTGGCGCCCTGCAATCGCCTCAGGTAGTCGTCGAGGTTGTCTAGCCTCTGCTCCATGGACCGGCGGAGCGTCTCCAACCAGCCCTCGATGGTCATGAAGGGCGCCGGGTCGAGGCCGTAGACCCGCTTGTTGCCCTCCGCGCGCACCGTGACGATCCCGCTCTCGGCGAGGACCTTGAGGTGCTTGGACGTCCGCGGTTGCCGGAAGCCGAGCCTCTCGGCGATCTCTCCCACCGTCAGCGGACCCGCTCGCAGGAGCTCCACGATGCGCAGCCGGTTGGGCTCGGCCAGCGCCTGCAGGGCGGCCAGTAACCGGGCGCGCGCCTCATCCGTGCTCTCTGGCTTCCCTCCTCTCATGGGATCCGACGTCCTCTCCACCTCTATATACGCTAAGGAGAATATTCCTGTCAAGGCATATTACTTCGGGATCACCTGGAGGGGCTTCTCGCGAGAACGGCATCGGGCGTTCATGCCGGCGCGCTACACCTCGTTCATGGACCCGTGCGCGGCGCGGCCGAGACCCACGCGCGACGGGCGAGAGGAGAGACCGATGCCGACGCCTGCCGAGAAGAGAACGGAGCTCTGGGAGAAGATCAGGGACGTCAAGATCGCGATGCTCACGACCGTCGGGCCGGACGGCAAGCTCTACAGCCGGCCGATGTTCACGCAGAGGGAGGACCGGGAGGATGGGCTCTGGTTCTTCACCGAGCGCTCCTCGGCCAAGGCGCAGCAGGTCCAGGGTCACGCCGACGTGAACCTCAGTTACGCCGACCCGGGCAAGAACGTCTACGTGTCGGTGGCCGGCACGGCGCGCATCGTCGACGACCCGGAGCTGGAACGCGAGCTCTGGAACGCCATGAACGGCGCCTTCTTCGACGGCCCTGACGACCCCGACCTCGTGCTCCTGCAGGTGGAGCCGCAGCGCGCCGAGTACTGGGACGGCAGCTCCGGCAAGGTGCGCCAGCTGTTCGACATGGTGAAGGCGGCGGTCACCGGGCGGCACGACCACATGGGCGAGAACGAGAAGGTCGACCTCGCCTAGGTGGGCGCCTCGCCGCCGCCCGCGGGCAGGACCACGGTGAACATGGCGCCGCCGCCTGCGTGGTCGGCCGCCTCCAGGCGCCCCCCGTGCGCCTCGACGAGCGCCCTAGCGATGGAAAGGCCCAGGCCGGAACCGCCCTCGCCTTCCCGCCCCCTGGCGGGGTCGCCCCTGTAGAAGCGCTCGAACAGGCGGTCGGCCTCGCCGGCGGGCAGGCCAGGCCCGTGGTCCCGGACCGCGACGCTCACCTCGTCCTCGCCGGGTCGCACCGAGACCTCGACCGGCCCAGGGGCCGCGTACCGCAGCGCGTTGTCGAGGAGGTTCGAGAGCACGCGCGCCAGGGCTGCCGGGTCGGCGTCGACCACGAGGTCGTCGGGCACCGGGCCGAGGGACAGCTGGACGCCCGTCGCCTCCGCCCGGCTCGCGAAGCCGCCCACGATGTCCTCGAGGAGGTCGGAGAGCAGGACCTTCTCGCGCCTCAGGCCCAGGCCCCCTGCCTCGGCGACGGAGAGCGTGCGCAGGTCGTCCACGAGACGGCTCAGGCGCATGACCTCCTGGTGCAGGCGGGCCAAGCCGGCCTCGTCGAGCGGCCGCAGGCCGTCCTGCATGGCCTCGATCTCGCCCCGGAGGACGGACAGCGGCGTGCGCAGGTCGTGGGCTATGTCGGCCACCACGCCGCGCCGCCAGCTCTCCTGCCGCTCGAGGCCGCTGACCAGCGAGTTGAAGGCCTCGGTGAGGCTCCTCAGCTCGTCCTGCGAGCGCGGCTCGGGGAGACGCATGCCACGCTCGCCGGCCGCGAGCCGCCTGGCCCCGCGCTCCAACGCGGTCAGCGGCCTCGTCAGGCGGCGGGTCATCGCCCCTGCCACCCAGGTGGCCAGCAGGAACGAGAGGAGCGCCGACAGGAGGCCCGTGCGCGCGACGGCGCGGAAGGCCTCGCGGGCCTGTGCCGAGGACGGGCCGCGTTCACCCTCGGGCCCGAGGGACCGCTCCCACGGCGGCCCGCCGAGCCCCTCGACGCCGAAGAGCTCCGTCTGCGCCCTGAACACGGCCCCGAGCGTGAGCCAGCTCGTGAGGGCCACGGCCGCCAGGGCCACGAAGGCGTAGGTGAGCGTGAGCCTCCGGCGCAGTCCCCAACGCGAAGCGTGCGGCGGCGGGCCGCGCCAGGGGTGGCCGCTTCCGTGCCGCGCCCAAGGCGGCCCGTGGCTACCGCCATGGGGCCGTGGTCCCGGTCGCGGCACTAGGCGCCCCTCAGCCTGTAGCCCACGCCGCGGACGGTCTCGAGCAGGTCGCGGCAGGGGCCCAGCTTGCGTCGCAGGTTCTTCACGTGCGCGTCGACGGTCCTCTCGTCCGCCAGCCCGTCGCCGAGCGACGTCAGCAGCTCGGCGCGCCGCTTGACCCGGCCCGGCTCCCGGGCCAGCGCGGCCAGCAGGCGCAGCTCCGTCGCCGTGAGCGGCAGCAGGTCGTCGCCGCACCGCGCCTCGTAGGCGGCGTCGTCGACGAAGAGCGAGCCCACCGTGAACGTCGTGGGCGCCTCAACGGCCCCGCTGGCGCGGCGCAGCACGGCCTTCACGCGGGCCACCACCTCGCGGGGGCTGTACGGCTTCACCACGTAGTCGTCGGCGCCCAGGCCCAGGCCGAGGAGCTTGTCCACCTCCTCGTCGCGGGCCGTGAGCATGATGATCGGCACGCTCGACTCGGCGCGGACGCGCCTGGCCACCTCGAGGCCGTCCACGCCCGGCAGCATGATGTCGAGGAGGATCAGGTCGGGGCGCGCGGCCCGCCACAGCTCGAGGCCCCTGGCGCCGTCGTAGGCCGTCTCGACGCGGAAGCCCTCGCGGCGCAGGTAGTCGGTGAGTATCCCCACCAGCGTGCGTTCGTCCTCTATGACGAGGACGGTGCCTGTGGCCATCGCTTTCTCCCTGGATACATCATCGCGCAAGCCGCTCCGCCTGCGCCGGCGGCGTGGCGGTCAGGGGCCGCGCGCGGGGCGCGGCCGCCCTCGAGGCGGCAGGGGGCGCCGCCCACCCGGAGGTGAACGGCGCCTCCCCGGCGGCTCCCTCAGCCCTGGAGCGCCCGCACGAGCGCCTGGAACTCCTCGAGGCCCATCTCGCCGCGGGCGAAGCGGGCCCTGGCGATGCGCAGCGCCGGGTCGTGGCGGTGCCAGCCGGCCTCGTCTTGCGAGCCCAGGCCGCGCTTCAGGGCCTCGTACTCCTCGGCCGTGATCTCGCCCGACGCCAGGCGTTCGCGGGCGATGCGGGCGGCCTCGTCGGCGCCGAACGGGCCCAGGCCCTCGCCGCGACCGCCGAACCGTTCGCCGCGTTCCGACCAGCGCGGCCCGGGGCCGCCCCAAGGGCCTGGACGCCAGCCGGAGTCCGACCAGCGGGCTCGCCAGCCGCCTCGCATGAGGGCCTTCACCGCGTAGACCACCAGCAGGATGAAGAGGACGGTCCCGATGAGGTTGAGGAACCCCAGGCCGAAACCGAAGCCGGCGCCGTGTCCGAAAGCGTGGAACATGTCTAGCTCCTTCCCTTACGCCGGGAGCCTTGGAGGGCTACCCGGTCACGATGGGAGGCTAGGCCCGTCCGCGTGAACCCCGGGGGTCGGGTCTGTGAACGCGAAGTGAACGCGCCGCGCGCGGCTGTGGCACGATCGACCCGTGCCCGCTGTGAAGGTGGACCCCGCCAAGGTCTTCGAGTTCGAGAGCTTCGAGGCCTTCTACGCCTGGCTGCGCGACAACCACGACAGCGCCGACGAGGTGTGGATCAAGGTCCACAAGGTCGGTTCGGGCCTGAGGTCGATCACTCCCAAGGAGGCCATCGACGCCGCCCTCTGCTGGGGTTGGATAGACGCCATCAGGAAGGGCTTCGACGAGAAGAGCTTCCTGCAGCGCTACACGACGCGGCGCCCCAAGAGCGTGTGGAGCCGCATCAACGTCGACAACGTCGAGAGGCTCATCGCCGCCGGCCTCATGACGGAGCACGGGCTCGAGCACGTGGAGGCGGCCAAGGCTGACGGCCGCTGGGATCGCGCCTACGCCGGCTCGCGTGAGATGGAGCTGCCAGAGGACCTGCTGGCCGCCATCCGCGCCGACCCGCGCGCCCTGGTCACCTTCGAGAAGCTGAACTCCCAGAACCGCTACGCTCTCGCCATCAGGGTCCACAACCTGAGGACCGAGGCGGGCCGCCGGCGCAAGATCGCCGAGTTCGTGGCGATGCTCGCCCGCGGCGAGGCCCCCTACCCTCAGAAGGGCCTCTGAGGGTCGCCCGGTCAGCCTGCCAAGCCGTGCAGCTCCAGCGTGAGACGCACATGGCGCGCGTGCTCGCGCATGTGACCGAGGGAGAGCCCGAGAGACTGCCTCACGGTGGTGAGGGTCGCGGTGGGGTCCACCCACACGCGCGCCAGGTCACCGGGCGAGAACGAGAGGAACAGAGCCTTGCTGTGCTCCCAGACGGCGTCCCAGCGCGCCAGGGTCCCGTCCGGCCACACGTGCAGGCGCCTCGCGTAGTAGCGGTTGCGGCGCGCCAGGAGGCCGATGGTGCGGTCGTCCACGGCGGCGGCGAGCTCCGCGGCCATGGCGGCCACGGCGGCCAACTCGGTGGACCGCGGCGGCGCGTCGTCGCCCTCCTGGTCATCGTGTGCCAAAGGGAAACCGGGAGCGGGGGCGCCCGAGAGGGCGTGGTCCAGCCACGCTCGCTGCATGGCGCCGACCACCCGGGCCACCTTCCGCGGCGTCCACGTGACGCGGCCGTTCTCGCTGTTGTGCCCGAAGTGGTCGGTGCGCCGCTGCGCCGACGCCTCCACCCACGGCTCGAGGGCGTCCAACAGCTCCTGCAGGGCCACCGCGTGGGCCTCCCTCGGTGTCTCGGGCCACTCCTCGAGAGACTGCGCGATGAGCCACTGTGAGTTCGCGATGTGGTCGACGAGCGTCCTTACCGACCACTTGCCGGGCCGCGCCAGCGCCCACGCCTCCTGTGGCAGCGACGAGAGAAGTGCGCAGAGCTCGCGCCTGAGCTCGTCGACCCGCCGCACCACGGCCTGCACCAGCGCCGGCGTGAGCGGCAGGAAGTCTTCGGCGAAGAGGGCCGGCCCCGCCCTCCTGCCAGGCGGGTAGCGTCACCTCGCCGGGGCTGACGGGGAAGGGTGTGCCGTAACTGGCGTAGGCTTCGAGGTCCTCGGCCGCCAACCGGCGGCAGCCGGCGACGGCCTCCTCGGCGGTGGGGGCCAGGAACCAGGTGCCCGGCACCTCGGGTGCGACGGCGTCGTGACCTCGTAGGGACGAGAGGGTGTAGATGCGCATGTTACTCAGGACTTTCTACGTCAACCGCTGCTAGGCTTCCACCCTTCCGGTCGCCGTGACCCGGCGACCGAGCTGCGGCTGGACACGCGGGGCGCACCCGGCCGTCGGCCCGGCCCCCAGAGGAGAGCGATGACCCCGAACGAGACCGTCAGAGAGACTGCGCTCCTGCTGCTGGAGGAGACCTTCCCCAGCCGCGACAAGGGCGGCAACGTCTACGTGGACAAGCGCACCGGCTGGTTCCCCACGCTCGAGGGTCTGACCGCCGAGGAGGCCTCGCTGTCGATCGTGCCGGGCGGCACGACGGTCGCCTCGCACGTGTTCCACTCCGTCTTCTACCTGGACGTGGTCACCACGGAGCTCAAGGGCGGTGAGCTCGGCAAGGTCGACTGGTCGAAGAGCTGGGTGGTCACGGTGGTCCGCGACGAGGAGTGGGAGGTGCTCAAGCGGCACCTGCGCGACGCCTACGAAGAGGTGATGACGCTCCTGGAAGGCGTCGAGGAGTGGGGCCCTGGTCACGTGGAGGTGGCGTTCGCCGCCTTGGCCCACTCCGCCTATCACCTTGGCGCGGTGCGGCAGTTCCTCACGCTGGCGAGGGACCAAGCAGAGACCGCGTAGGAGCGCTCAGCGGAAGACGACGGTCCGCCGGCCGTTGACGAAGACGCGGTGCTCGGCGTGCCAGCGGACGGCGCGGGCCAGCACGCGCCGCTCCACGTCCTGGCCCACGGCCATCAGCTCGGCGACGTCGTCGGCGTGGTCGACGCGCTCGACGTCCTGCTCGATGATCGGTCCCTCGTCCAGGTCGGTGGTCACGTAGTGCGCCGTGGCGCCGATGAGCTTGACGCCCCGCTCGTGCGCCTGCGCGTAGGGCTTGGCGCCCTTGAAGCTGGGCAGGAACGAGTGGTGGATGTTGATGACGCGGCCCGCCAGGCGCGTGCACACGTCGTCCGACAGCACCTGCATGTAGCGGGCCAGCACGACGAGCTCCACGCCGAGGCCGTCGACCAGCTCCAGCAGGCGCGCCTCCGCGGCCGGCTTGGTCGTGGCCGTGACGGGCACGTGGTGGAAGGGCACGCCGAAGAACTCGGCCACGTCCCGCAGCGTCTCGTGGTTCGAGACCACGCCAGCCACGTCGATGGGCAGCCTGCCGGCCCGCTGCCTGTGCAGCAGGTCGGTGAGGCAGTGCCCCTCGCGCGAGACCATGACCAGTGTGCGCATGTGCCGCCCCACCTCGTCGAGCCGCCAGCTCATGCCGAGGCCCGAGGCGAGGGCTTCCAGGTCGCGCTCCAGGGCCTCCCGCGGCGATGGCAGCTCCACCTGCACGCGCATGAAGAACAGGCCGGTCTCGGGGTCGCCGAACTGCTGCGACTCGGTGATGTTGCCGCCGTGACCGGCCAGCGCGCCGCTAACGGCGTGGACGATGCCGGGCCGGTCGCGGCAGGCGAGGGCGAGGACGAGGTGGTGGGCGGCCTCCATGCGGCGGACGCGCTTACTGCGCGGCGGCCTCCCGCTCCTCGGCGGCCTGGCGCATGGCCTCGTTCGGTTTGCCGAAGAGGAGAGAGGCCGCGATGCTCACGGCCAGGATGCCGATCACCACGGCCAGCGACAGGCCCGTGGGTATGTGCACGAGGTCGATGAGCAGCATCTTCACGCCGATGTAGCTGAGGATCAGCGCCAGTCCCGTCTGGAGGTAGACGAACCTGTAGACCACGTGCGCCAGCAGGAAGTACATGCTGCGCAGGCCGAGGATGGCCATCACGTTCGAGGTGAAGACGATGAACGGGTCGGTGGTCACGGCGAAGATGGCCGGTATCGAGTCGACGGCGAAGATCACGTCGGTGAACTCGATGACGATGAGGACCAGCAGGAGCGGCGTGGCCATGCGCACGCCGTCGCGCACGGTGAAGAACCTCTGGCCGTCGTACTCGTCGGAGACCTTCAGGAAGCGCCGCGCCAGCTTCACGCCCGGGTTGCTGGAGAGGTCGGTCTCGTGGTCGTCCTTCCCGAACAGCATCCGCAGGCCCGTGAAGAGGAGGAAGGCGCCGAAGACGTAGAGGATCCAGTGGAAGTTCTGGATGAGCGTCACGCCCACGCCGATCATCAAGCCGCGCATGATCAGCGCTCCCAGCACGCCCCAGAGGAGGACCCTCTGCTGGTACTTGAACGGCGTGCGGAAGAAGTTGAAGACGATGACGAAGACGAAGATGTTGTCGACGGCCAGCGACCACTCGAGCACGTAACCCGTGAGGTACTCGACGGCCTTCTCCTGGCCGAGCCAACGGGAGATGACGTAGCCGAACGCCAGCGACAGCGTCACCCAGACGCCCGTCCAGAACGCCGCTTCCTTGACCTTGACGACGTGCGCCTTGCGGTGGAAGACGCCCAGGTCGAGCGCCAGCATCAGCAACACCCCGGCTATGAAAGCCACCCACGCCCACAACGGAAGATCCACTTCTGCCTCCCGTTAGGGTCTTGCCTGCGTGGGTACACACACGTTGTCCGCGACCGGGTCGCCGATGGCGACCGTGCTGACGGAGGCGGACGCCCGGCTCAGCCGGGGGCTACTCCCCCTACACGAAGTGCCATCCTACACGGTCTGGCGCGGCGGGCAAGGCCCGCCTGGCCGTGAACGACCAGGAAGTCCCGTCCTGGACGCCTTCCTGGGCCCACTATCCAGGGTCGAACCGGCAGCAGCCGCCGCCGTCTGCCAGGCACGACACCTGCGACACCTGCTCGCCGAGCAGCCCCGCGAGGAGGACGGTGTCGAAGCGGCACGCCGTCCGGCTCTCCCTGGCCACGCGACTGAAGACGCAGTTGACGGCCTCGATGGCGCCGTCATCGGTGAGCACGGCCTCGTAGCCCAGCTCGTTGAGGATCTTCACGACCTCGGCGCGGCGGTCGCGGCCCCGCATGCCCTCGAGCCGGGGCAGGGCGTCGGCGGCCAGCTCCTTGGCCATCTTGTCGAGGAGCGCCGCTAGCCCCTCCTCACCGAAGAGGTCGCGGGCGTGCTTCAGCAGGGACGCCGCGAACAGGGCGTAGCGCCTGGGGAACGTCTCACGGCCGGCGTCGGTGAGGGCGTAGGTGCGGCTGGGCCGGCCGCCGGTGTGACGCCGGCCGCTCACCATGACCAGGCCGTCCCGCTCCAGCGTGGCGAGCTGCTGGATGACGGCGGTGCGGGTCACGCCGAGGGCGGCGGCGAGCTCCTCGGCCGTGGCGCCCTTGTCGCGGCTCAGCAGCACCTCGCGCAGCACGCGCAGGCGGCTGTCGCTCATGGCGACAGGCAGTGGCAGTCGCGGACCTCGGTCTTCCATGCGCACCTTGGCCGCGGGCGGCGACGCGGCTTGCCGGCGATGATGGCACGCTTTGTAAACGTGGTGGCGTCCAGGGTGAACCCAAGGGCGGTCGCGGTGCTAGCATCCGGCTACGCAAGTCAGGTAGCCACGGCCTGCGGGCGCGTAGAGGCACCCGAGCAACTCCGTATCGCGACCGTGGTTGGTCCGGGGGGTCCAGTGAGGACCAAAGCGCAGTACGTCTACGAGTCGCTCCGCGAGGACATCCTCCAGGGCAGGCTGCGGCCTGGCGCGCGGCTCGTCTTCTCCCAGGTCGCCAGCCGTTTCGGCGTGAGCCCCATACCCGTGCGCGAAGCCGTCAGGCAGTTGGAGACGGAGGGCCTCGTCGAGCTCAAGCCGCACACGCGGGTGGAGGTGACCTCGCTCCCCTGGGAGCGGGGCGTGTGGGCGTACGAGCTCAGGATGGTGCTCGAGCCCGTCGCGGTCAGGGACGCCACGCCGTTCGTGTCCGAGGACCAGCTGGCCCGGCTCGGCACGCTGCTGGACGACCTGCGTGACGACCTCGAACGCAGGGACGCCGACGCCTTCAGGGCGCACTACTTCGCCTTCTTCGACCAGCTGTTCGACGCCGTGCCCAACCGCATGCTCGTGCAGGCGATCATGGAGCTGCGCGAGATCACGAAGCGCTTCCACAGCGTGCACCGCTGCGAGGAGTCGGCCCTGCGCGGCAGCGAGGACACCCTCAGGCGCGTGTGGCGCCTGCTGTGCGCCCGCGACGCCGACGGAGCCTACGAGGTCGTGCGCGCGCACAGGCTGGAGTCGCTGGAGCGGATCAAGGCACTGTCGTCCCGCGAGGGCGGGCGTCTCACCGGCATCTGATAGCCTCCAGCCATGCGAAGGCTTCTCCTCTGGGCCTCGGCGGCTGCCGCCCTGCTGGCCCTCGCCGCCTGTGCCCCGGCGGCCCTCGGCGGCTCGGCCAGCAACCCGTTCCCCGCCACCGGCGGCGCCCCGAAGGTCAGCGCGGGCAGCACGGTGTACGTGCGCCTCGAGCACTCCTTGGCCGAGCTGGGCCTGCAGCCGCGCGACCTGCGCCCGGCGCTGTGGGTGCCGAGCGGTTACGACTCGGAGATGGGCGACGTCACGCCCCAGTTCGGGCTCGACGTCAGCTCCGCCCCCCAAGGCTGGACCTTCAGGCTCAGCCTGGTGCGCGCGGAGCGCTCGTCGGAGCGGGGCTCGGGAGCCTTCGACTCCCCCCGCACCGTCTACGCCCTCTGGTCCGTCTACGAGGTCACGGCGCCGCCCGACGCCCTGCCGGGCCCCTACCGCTTCCGCGGCACGCTGAACGCGCGGGACGGGGGAGCGGTGCCGGTGCGCTTCGACGTCGAGGTCGTCCGCTAGCCGGTCAGACGGGCAGGTCACGGGCCAAGCCGGTGACCAGCCACCGGCCGCCGTCGCGCCGCCGCGCCAGGGTGACCACGAAGTCGCCCTCGGGCGTCGCCACCGTCGCCCTCGCCACGTCGCCGTGGTCGGCCGCGCGCTCGTCGATGGCGGTCACGGCGGCCGCCCCTACGCCTATGAGAGGGCTGTAGAGCTCGTTCGCGAAGGCGCGCGCCAGGTCCTCCAACTTCCCGAGCTTGGGCTTCAGGTGCGCGGCCGCGGCCGTGAGGAGCGCCGCCGCCGCGCGCCCGGGCGAGTCCATGCTGCTCAGCAGACGGGCCAGCGCCTGCTGGGCGGTCTCGCCCTCAGCGGGGGCGGCCACGGGCGCCTCGAGGCGCCAGAGGTCCTCCGGCTGCTCGCGACGGGCGGCGAGCGTCGCCCTCCCGCCGGCCACCACGACCTGGGCCGGCCGCAGGCTGGAGGCGTAGTTCGAGGCCATGGCGTAGCCGTAGGCACCAGCCACGCCCACCGCCAGCAGGGCGCCGGCGCCGACGCCCCCTAGGTCGACGTCGCGCGCCAGCCTGTCGGCGTTCTCGCAGAGCGGGCCGTCGACGTCGGTGGTGGACGGCCCGTCGTCGCCCACTCTCGCGGGCGCCTCGACAGGCGTCACCACGCGAACGGGGTGCCGGGCGCCGTACAGGGCGGGCCTCAGCAGGTCGGCCATGCCGGCGTCGGCGATGACGTGCCGCACGGGGCCGCCCTCCTTGACGTGGAGGACCCGGGTGAGGAGGACGCCGGATTCGGCCACCAGGTAGCGCCCCGGCTCGACGATCGGCCGCACCCCGTGGCGGTCGGCGAAGGCGAGCAGGGGCGCCGCGAACGCCTCGAGGTCGGGCCCGGGTACGGCGAAGCCGCCCCCGAAGTCGACCAGGTCGAGGCCGGCGAAGCGCTCGTAGAGCGGGTCGAGGGCGGCGGTGACGAGGCGCGCCACCTCGGGGTCGGCGATCATCGAGCCGGCGTGCACGTGGAAGCCGGCGAGCCGGCCTGTGGCCGCCACCTCGGCGGCCACGGCCCCGGCATCGACGTAGGGGAGGCCGAACTTGGACTCGGCCGCGCCGGTGGCGAGGTGCTCGTGCGTGCGGGGGTCGAATCCGGGGTTGAGGCGCACCAGGAAGCGCGTGTCGGGGGCGTGGGCTTCGCGCCACACGTCCCAGGCGCCGCGCGAGTCGAGGCTCACGAGCCCCACGCCGACGGCGCCGGCCCGCGCCGCCAGCTCAGGCGTGTGGCCGGGCCCGCCGAGGACCACGTCCTTAGGCGCGAAGCCGGCGCGCAGCGCGCGCTCGAGCTCCCCTCGCGTGAGCGCCTCGGCGTGGGCGCCGAGGGCGGCGAGGTGGGCGAGCAGCGGTCCCAGGGCGTTGGCCTTCACCGCGTAGTGCACGCGAGCGCCGGGGAAGGCGCGCTCGACGCGCCTGAACCTGTCGGTGACCGTGTCCAGGTCGTAGACGTAGGTGGGCGTGCCGTGCTCGGCGGCCACGGCGGCCAGCAGCTCGTCCGTCATAGGCGCTCGGAGGCTATCACGGGGCCGCCGCTCGGCGCGGGCCGGGCGGCCCATTCGGGCCGCCCGGGGGCGTCCCGAGGCGCCAGTTATGCTGGCTCCATGAACCGGCAGCTCAGGCGGGCCCAGGCCAAGTTGGAGAAGAAGGCGGAGATCGAGAAGGAACGGAAGAAGGCGGCCCGCCGCGCGAAGGTTCAGGAGCTGCAGGACCGCAGGCGCCGGCAGCGCGAGGCGGCCAGGCTGCGCGTCCAGTCGGGCGGGTCCGCCGCCGAGCCGGCGGCGAAGCGGGAGCTGACGCCTGAGGAGCGCAAGAAGCTGCCAGGACGCTTCTCGGGGGCCTTCATGTTCGCCACCGTCTTCTTCATCGCCCTGCAGGCCGCCGTGCCGACGGAGATGAAGACGACGACGAACAGCCTCATGGGCGCCGGCTTCTTCCTGATGTACGGCTACTTCGCCACGCTCTTCCTCTCGCGCCGCGGACTGCCGAGGGCGCTGCAGACGGCCACGGTCGGCGGCGTGGCCCTGGCCGTGGTCCTCGGCGTCATGCAGGCGATCCAGGGCCAGCAGGTGGACTGGTTGATGTGCGGCATCGGCGCGGTGGCCGTGCCGCTCGGGGCGTTCCTCGGCCGCTCGGTCATCAACGCCGCTCCCCGCACCTGAGACAGATGGCGCACCCCCTGGTTCCCGTGGCCGTCGTCGGCGCCATGGCCGAGGAGGTGGACAGGCTCCTCGCCAGCCTGGCCCAGGCCGAGCCGTTACCGGCGGGCCCGTTCCGCGCCCTGCGCGGCGAGCTCGAGGGCGTGCCCGTAGTGGTGGCCCAGTGCGGGATCGGCAAGGTGAACGCCGGCGCCCTCACGCAGTTCGTCGTCTCCCAGGGGGCGCGCAGCGTCGTCTTCACCGGCGTGGCGGGGGCTCTCGACCCGAGCCTCCGCGTGGGCGACGTCGTGGTGGGCGTGGACGCCGTGCAGCACGACGTGGACGTCACGGGCCTCGGCTACGCGCCCGGCGAGGTGCCCGGCAGCGGGTCGGTGTTCGGCTGCGACCAGCGCCTCGTCGAGCTGGCCATGGCAGCGGCCGCCGACCTGGAGGGCGTGAGGGTCGTCAGGGGACGCGTGGCGTCGGGGGACGTCTTCGTCGCGGACCCCGTCCTCGGCGCGCGCGTGCGCGAGACGTTCCAGGCGAGCTGCGCCGAGATGGAGGGGGCCGCATGCGCGCAGGTGTGCGCGGCCTGGGGCGTGCCTTTCGTCGTCGTGCGCAGCATCAGCGACACCGCCGACCACGGCGCCCAGGTGGACTTCAGGGCGTTCACGCGCCTGGCCGCCGAGCGGGCCGAGGTCATCGTGCGCGGGACGCTGCGCCGCCTGGCCGCGGGCTACTGAGGACGCCCGCGCGAGTAGCGGCGCGCGAGCGCCCGACCGGCCTCCTGCCCGTCGCGTCGTCATCTCCAACGCGACGCATCGTTCGTGTACCACGGGTCGTTCGGCGCTCCTGGCCGTCACCTGGGGTGCGGTACCATTGACGGACTCGCTGGCGCGCGTTCGGGCCGCAGCGATCATGGGTGTCTAAGACCCCGCCGGCCGAGCCCCATGGGCGCCCGGCGGTGAGAGGACCGGAGACATGGCAGACGTTCTCGACCAGCTCCTAGACCTGGACAGGTCGCAACTTGAGCCTTCGGAGCTACGGGAGCTGAACAGCCAGGAGATGCGCGAGTGGCTCGAGTCGCTCGACTACGTGCTGGCGAGCGGCGGGCCGGAGCGCGTCAAGGAGATCCTCGACGCCCTCGAGGCGCACGCCGAGAAGCACGGCGTCAGGCTGCCGTTCGAGTCCGACACCACCTACGTCAACACCATCCCGGTGGAGCAGCAGCCCGAGTACCCGGGCGACCTGGACATCGAGAAGCGGATCACCAACATGATCCGCTGGAACGCCATGGCCATGGTGGTGCACGCCAACACGGAGTCACCCGGGATCGGCGGCCACATCGCCACCTACGCCTCGGCGGCGAACCTCTACGAGGTGGCCCAGCACCACTTCTTCCGCGGCCCGGAGATGGGCCCGGACGCCGACCTTGTCTACTTCCAGGGCCACGCCACGCCGGGCTTCTACGCGCGCGCGTACCTCGAAGGCCGCCTGACCGAGGACCAGCTCCTCAACTTCCGCCGCGAGCTGGCCGCCAAGCCGGGCGTCTCGTCGTACCCGCACCCGTGGCTGATGCCGAGCTTCTGGAGCTTCCCGACGGTCTCGATGGGCCTGGGGCCGATCATGTCCATCTACCAGGCGCGCTTCAGGCGCTACCTGGAGGACCGGGGGCTCTACCCGAAGGGCAGCGGCAAGGTCTGGGCCTTCATCGGCGACGGCGAGACCGACGAGCCCGAGACCCTCGGCGCCATCCGCGTGGCCGCCCGCGCCAAGCTCGACAACCTCATCTGGGTCATCAACGCCAACCTGCAGAGGCTCGACGGCCCCGTCTACGGCAACGGCCAGATCATCCAGGAGCTCGAGGGCATGTTCCGCGGCGCCGGCTGGAACGTCATCAAGGTCGCCTGGGGCAGCGCCTGGGACGTGCTGCTCAAGCGCGACAAGCAGGGCGTGCTCATCAAGCGCTTCGAGGAGCTGGTCGACGGCGAGTCGCAGCGCTACGCCGCGTTCGGCGGGCCGGAGCTCAAGGAGCGCTTCTTCAACACGCCTGAGCTGAAGGCGCTGGTGGCGGACTTCACCGACGAGGACTTCAACCGCCTCAACCGCGGCGGGCACGACCCCGTCAAGATCTACGCCGCGTTCAAGGCCGCCACCGAGCACAAGGGCCAGCCGACGGTCGTCATCGCCCGCACCGTCAAGGGCTACGGCATGGGCACCGCCGGCGAGGCGCAGAACGTCGCCCACCAGGCCAAGAAGCTCGACGAGAACGAGATGCGCGCGTTCCGCGACCGCTTCGACCTCCCCATCAGCGACGAGGACATCACGAAGCGGCCGTTCCTGCGCCTCGACCCCGAGAGCCGCGAGTACAAGTACCTGATGGAGCGACGGCGCGCGCTGGGCGGCTTCCAGCCCGAGCGCCGCGTCAAGGCCGAGCCGCTGGCCGCGCCGGACTTCTCGCTGTTCGAGGAGTTCCTCGCCCCTTCGGGCGACCGCGCCGTGTCCACGACGATGATCACGGTGTCCCTCCTGCGCAAGCTGGTGAAGGACGAGCGCTGGGGCAAGCTGATCGTTCCCATCGTCCCCGACGAGGCGCGCACCTTCGGCATGGAGGCGCTCTTCAGGCAGATCGGCATCTACTCGCCGGTGGGGCAGCTCTACGAGCCGGTCGACTCGTCGAACCTCCTCTACTACAAGGAGTCGCGCGACGGCCAGATCCTCGAGGAAGGCATCACCGAGGCCGGGTCGATGGCGTCGTTCATCGCCGCCGGCACGGCCTACGCCAACTACGGCGTGAACACGGTGCCCTTCTACCTCTTCTACTCGATGTTCGGCCTCCAGCGGGTCGGCGACCTGGTGTGGGCCGCCGCCGACAGCCGGTCGAAGGGCTTCCTCTTCGGCGGCACCGCCGGGCGCACCACGCTCGCCGGCGAGGGGCTGCAGCACCAGGACGGCCACTCGCACGTCCTCGCCCTGCCCGTGCCCAACCTCCTCGCGTACGACCCCGCCTTCGCGCACGAGCTGGCGATAGTCGTCCACGACGGCTTCCGGCGCATGTACGAGGAGCAGGAGGACGTCTTCTACTACGTCACCATCGGCAACGAGAACTACCAGCAGCCGGGCGCGCCGTCGCACCTCTCCGTCGAGGAGCTGCGCGAGGGCGTGTTGAACGGCATGTACCTGTTCCGTCCGAGCGCCATGAAGCGGGCCAAGCTCCGCGCCCAGCTCTTCGGCTCCGGCAGCATCCTCAACTGCGTGCTGGAGGCCCAGGAGGTGCTGGAGCGCGACTACGGCGTGGCGGCCGACGTCTGGAGCGTCACCTCCTACAAGGCCCTGTACCGTGACGCGCTCATCGCCGACCGTCACAACCGCCTCAACCCAGGCGAGCCGCCCCGGAAGCCGTACGTCTACCGCGCCCTCGAGAAGGCCAAGGGCCCGCTCGTCGCGGCCAGCGACTACATGAAGGTCCTGCCCGACGTGCTGGCCCGTTACCTGCCGCGGCCCATGGTCAGCCTCGGCACCGACGGCTTCGGCCGCAGCGAGGCCCGGGCCGAGCTGCGCGACTTCTTCGAGGTCGACGCGCGGCACGTCGTGCTTGCCACGCTCCACGCCCTGGCGGAGGATGGTCAGGTCGACGAGAGCGACGTCGTGAAGGCGCGCGACGCGCTCGGCATACGGCCGGACAAGGCCGACCCGTACCATGACTGAGGTCTGCGTGGAGGAGCTCTAGTGGCCACCGAGGTGAGGCTTCCCGATGTCGGCGAGGGGATCGAGTCCGGCACCGTCGTCAGCGTGCTGGTCAAGCCGGGCGACAGGATCCACAAGGACCAGCCGCTCGTCGAGCTGGAGACGGACAAGGCCGTCGTAGAGGTACCGTCTACGACCTCGGGCGTGGTCAAGCAGGTGAACGTCAAGGTGGGCGATGAGGCCCCCATCGGCGCCGTCCTCGTGGTCGTCGACGAGGGGGGCGCCTCCGAGCCCGCCAAGGCGGAGGCCGAGCCCGCGGAAGCCCAGCCCGCCGAGGTCGAGCCAGCCCAGGCCGAGCCCGTGGAAGCGCAGGCGCCGGCGGCCCCGCAGCCTCAGGCCGAGAAGCCGGCCGCCCGCGGTGCCCCGGCGCCCGCCGCCAGCAGCGAGGACGAGGGCCGGCGCCTGGTGCCGGCCGCCCCGTCGGTCAGGCGGTTGGCGCGCGAGCTCGGCGTGGACATCCACACCGTCCAAGGCTCCGGCCTCCTCGGCCGCGTCTCGGCCGACGACGTCCGCCAGGCCGCCTCCGGCGCGCCGTCGAGGGCGGCAGCCGGGCCCGTGGCGCCCCCCCTGCCGGACTTCACCCGCTGGGGCGAGGTCGAGCGCGTGCCCATGAGCGGCATCCGCAAGGCCACGGTGCGGTCCATGACGACCGCCTGGTCCACGGTGCCGATGGTCACGCACTTCGACAAGGCCGACGTCACCGACCTGGAGCTCTTCCGCAAGCGCTACCAGAAGGAGGCCGACAAGGCCGGCGTCAAGCTGACGCCGACGGCGATCCTCCTCAAGATCGTGGCCCTGGCGCTGAGGCGCTTCCCCGACTTCAACTCGTCCGTCGACGTCGAGAAGCAGGAGGTCGTCCGCAAGCGCTACGTGAACGTGGGCGTGGCCGTCGACACCGACGCCGGCCTGCTCGTGCCGGTCGTCAAGGACGCCGACAAGAAGGGCATCATCGAGCTGGCCAAGGAGCTAGGCGAGCTCGCCGAGAAGGCGCGCACCCGCAGGCTGTCGCTCGACGAGATGCAGGGCGGCAACTTCTCGGTCTCGAACCTGGGCGGCATCGGCGGCACCAACTTCACGCCGATCGTCAACCCGCCGGACGTGGCGATCCTCGGCGTCTCGCGCTCGGCCATCGAGCCCGTCTGGGACGAGGGAGCCGGCCAGTTCGCGCCGCGGACGATGATGCCGCTCGCCTTGACGTACGACCACAGGCTGATAGACGGGGCGGCGGCGGCGCGGTTCCTCAGGTGGGTCTGCACGGCCCTCGAGGACCCGTTCGTGGCCCTCTTGGACGCCTGAGCTCCAGCGGGATGCCTCACCCGGCCGTCATGGGGGGCCGTGCTAGCATGCGTCCCTATGAGCGCCCTGAACAGCGTGCCTGACGGGGCTGGCGAGCTAGCGCCCGCCTTCGCGGCCGCCGGGGGCGCGCCCGGGGTGCAGGGCGCCACCAAGGTTCTGTCGGCCAGGGGCCTCTCCAAGCGCTACGGGCGGCGGAAGGTCGTCGACTCGCTCGACCTGGAGCTCAAGCGCGGCGAGATCGTAGCGCTGCTGGGCCCCAACGGCGCTGGGAAGACGACGAGCTTCTACATGATCGTCGGCTTCGTGCGGCCCAACACGGGCGCCATCCGCCTCGGCGGTCAGGACATCACGCGCCTGCCCATGCACCGGCGGGCGCGGCTGGGCCTCGGCTACCTGGCGCAGGAGCCCAGCGCCTTCAGGCGCATGACCGTGCGCGACAACCTCATGGCGATCCTCGAGTTCCAGAAGCTGAGCCGGCGCGAGCAGGAGCAGCGCGCCGACGCCCTCCTGGAGGAGTTCCACCTCAGCCACCTGGCCTACCACCGCGCCGACACGCTGTCGGGCGGCGAGCGCCGGCGCCTCGAGATCGCCAGGAGCCTGACCATCGACCCCGACTTCCTGCTGCTCGACGAGCCGTTCACCGGCGTCGACCCGAAGTCGATACGCGAGATACAGACCCTCATCCACGACCTCAGGGCCCGCCGCGGCCTCGGTGTGCTGCTCACCGACCACAGCGTGCGCGAGACGCTGGCGATAGCCGACCGCGTGGTGCTGATGTTCGACGGCCGCGTGCGCTTCGACGGCACCCCGCAGGACTTCGCCGCCGACCCTGAGGTGAGGACCTCCTACCTCGGGAGCGACTTCCAGCTCTGAGGATGCCCGGGGTCGGCGCGCAGGGGGAGAGCTGACCACATGACGTTCACCGTCCTGCTGGTGCTAGGCCTGGTCGTGTTGGCGGGCGTGATCGCGTTCGCCGGCGACAGGCTCGGCACCTACGTGGGACGGCGCCGCCTCTCCCTGTTCGGCGCCAGGCCCAAGCGGACGGGGCAGATCGTCGGCGTCATGGCCGGCATCCTCATCATGCTCTCCACGCTGGGCGTGCTGGCGCTGGCGTTCGAGAACGCCACCGAGACGCTGCTCAACTTCCAGCGCACGCTCGAGGAGCTCAACCGGCTGCGCGTGCAGGAGCGCGTGCTGAACCAGAACGTCGCCGACGCCAACGCGCAGCTGACGGAGCTGAGGACCGCGCTAGCGGAGGCCGAGGAGACCATCCGGACGGCTGAGGAGCAGCGGGACGCCGCCCTCACGGCCCGCGACGCCGTGCTGGCGGAGCGTGACGAGCTGCTGAGGCAGCGGGACGAGCTGCAGGCCCTCGTCGATCAGGCGGCCCTGGCCGTGCAGGAGGCAGAGGCCAGGCTGCGCGACACGGAGGCCGCCCTCGCCGCCGCCGAGGCCGAGCTCGACTCGGCTACCGACGCCCTCGAGCAGGCGCGCCGCGACCGCGACGCCGCGCTCCTCGAGGCCGAGGAGGCCCAGGCCGAGGCCAACGCGGCTCAGGAGGCCCTCAGGCAGGCGAACAGCGAGCTGGCCGACCTCGAGGGCCAGCTGGTGCAGGCCTCGCTGGAGCTCGGCGCGGCGCAGAGCCAGGTGCAGTCGGCCGAGGCCAGGCTGGCCGAGGCCGAGAGCGAGCTGGCCGAGGCCGAGGCGGCCCAGGCCGCAGCCGAGCGCTCTCGCGACGAGGCGCTGGCCGTCAGGGACTCGGCCCTGGCCGAGCTGGACGCCGCCATCGCCGACAGGGACGCCGCCCAGGCCGACAGGGACGCGGCCCTGGGCGCCCGCGACGAGGCGTTGGCCGCCCGCGACGCGGCCACTCGCGAGGTAGCCGAGCTCACGCAGCGCCTGACCACGCTCAACGAGGAGGTCGCGCTGCTCGAGGCCACCGCCGAGGAGCTGAGGCTGCAGGCCGAGGAGCTCGACAGGCAGAACCTGGCGCTCCGCGAGGCGAACACCCAGCTCGCCTCGGAGAACGAGCGCCTGCAGCAGCTCAGCGCGTCTCTGGCCGGCCTCAACGAGAGCCTGGAGGACGAGATCAGGCGGCGCAACGAGGACCTGGTGGCTCTGCAGGGCGAGGTGGCGCAGCTCCGGCAGGAGGTGGAGGACCAGGCCAGGGAGCTGGCGGTCCTACAGCAGGAGGCCGGACGGTTCGAGCGCGGCGACGTCTACTTCGTGCGCGACCAGCTCATCTACTCGGGCGCCGTGCAGGCCACCACGCCGGCCGAGGCGCGGGAGCAGCTCGCCGCCTTCATCGCCGAGGCCACGGAGTTCGTGTCGCGGCGGGGCGTGGAGCGCATCCGCGTCACCACCGAGCAGTTCAACCTGCTCGTCGACGTCATCGTGCAGACCCCCGGCGAGGTCCTGATCCGGCTCATCTCTCCCAGCAACCAGATCAGCTCGACGATCGACGTCCTGGTCGAGGCCATCGAGAACACCGTGCTCTTCCAGCGCGGCCAGCTCATCGTGAGCACGCAGCTGCACCTGGGTTCGCCGGAGCTGCCCATCAGCCAGGACGAGATACGCACCACGCTGGCCAACCTCAAGGCCGACGCGGTGCGCAAGATGCGCCGCGCCGGCCTCGACGAGGGTCAGCTGCCAGACTTCGGGCCGGTGACCGAGGAGATGTTCACGAACATGCTCCTGCGCCTCACCGGCCCGGTGACGATCGGCTTGGTGGCGACGGAGCCGGTGTCGCGCGCCGGCCCCGCACACCTCGAGCTCATGATCCTCTACTGACCTCCTGACGCCGCCCGCGCGCTCAGGCGGCCGCCTGCCCTCGGCTCAGGCCTGACCGCCGCGCGCCCTCAGCAGGTCGCGGATCTCCATGAGCAGCTTCTCCTCGGCGGTGGGCTCGGGCGGGGCCGCGGGGGCCTCCTCCGGCTTCTTCTCGAAGCGGCGCTTCATCTCGTTGAACGACTTGACCACGAGGAACATGGCGAACGCGACGATCAGGAAGTTGATGACCGTGTTGAGGAAGGCCCCGTACTGGATGACCGGGGCGCCGGCAGCCACGGCCTCGGGCACCGAGCTGTAGAGCTCGCGTCCGCGCAGGATGATGCCCAGGTTGCTGAAGTCGACGCCGCCGATGATGAGGCCGATGATCGGCATGATCACCTGGTCGACGAGCGACGAGGTGATGGCGCCGAAGGCCGTGCCGATGACGACCGCCACGGCCAGGTCGAGCACGTTGCCACGGTTTATGAAGTCGCGGAACTCTTTGAGCATTCCTGCCTCCTATCGAGATTAGGGCAGCTCCACCGTACAAGGACGCGGGTGGCCGCGTGCCGACCCGCGTAGTGGCTCTTCTGACGATTCTGTAAGAGCGCTTCCCCTAAGCTCGTGGCGTGGCTACGATCCTTGTTGCCGAGGACCTCGCCGGTCAGCGGATGGTCCTCGACATGCTCCTGTCGGTCGACGGCTACGACGTGCAGCTCGTCGAGGACGGCGCTCAGGCCCTCAGCTACCTCAAAGAGCACACGCCAGACCTCGCCATCCTCGACGTGAAGATGCCGAACGTAGACGGCATAGAGGTGTGCCGGCGCATGAAGAAGGTGTCGCGCCTCAAGAGCGTCCCGGTGATGATCCTCACCGCCATGCGCGACGACGCGACGATGGAGTCGGCCCGGCTGGCCGGCGCCGACACGGTCATCATCAAGCCCCTGGAGGGCAAGGACTTCCGCGACCAGGTGAGGCAGCTCCTCGGCCGCGCCGACGTCGCCGAGGTCTGAGCCTCAGCCGGCCCCCGTGCGCTGGCGCAGGGCCTCGTAGAGCACGACGGCCCCGGCCACGGACACGTTGAGGCTGTCGGCGGCCCGCGAGGCCATCGGCACGGTCACCAGCACGTCGGCCGCCGCCTCCGTGGCGGGGTCGAGGCCCTTGTCCTCGGTGCCAAGCGCCACGGCCACGGCACCGGTCAGGTCGGCCTGCCAGTGCGCCAGCGTAGCCATGGGCGACGCCGCCACGAGCCGGAACCCGCGCTCCCTCAAGAACCCCAGTGCCTCGTCGCGCGGCGCCACGTAGGCCGGCACGGCGAACACGCTGCCCTGGCTCGCCCGCACCACGTTGGGGTTCTCGAGGTCGGTCCCCTCGCCGGTGACGATCACCGCGGCGGCGCCGACGGCGTCGGCGGTGCGCAGCAGGGCGCCGACGTTACCAGGCTTCTCCAACCCGTCCAACAGCAGGACCAGTCCGCCAGCCAGGTCGCCGGCGGCGGCGAGCCGCCGGTCGGGCGTCTCGGCAACCAGGGCCACGCCGTCGGGGTTCTGCCGGAGGCTGAGGCGCGCGAAGGCGTCCTCCGAGAGCTCGACGACCTCGGCGCCGGCACGCGCCGCCGCCGCTGCCAGCGGCTCCGCCACACGCCGCGGCGCGAGGCCGGGGGAGACCAGCAGGACGCGCGGCTCGATGCCGGAGGCCAGCGCCCGCTCCGACTCCCTCGCGCCCTCCACCAGGAACGTGCCGCTGCGGACGCGTTGCCTGCGGTCCTTGAGGCGCGAGACCTCGTTCACCAGGGGGTTCTTGGGGCTGTCGACGCGGCGGCGCACCAGCCGAGGATAGCTGGGGACGAGCACGGAGCGGGCTACAATCTGAGACATGCATGAGAGCAACGGGGGCGAGACGGGCTCCGGCGCCCGGTCTCCGCTCGTCTCTGCCGGGGAGCTGCTGGCTCGGCTCGGTGAGCCCGGCCTGCGCGTGGTGGACGCGCGCTTCGAGCTCGGCGTGCCGGCGGCCGGCGAGGCGATGTACCAGGCCGGGCACGTGCCGGGCGCCGTCTACCTCGACCTCGACCGCGACCTAGCTGACCCGCCAGGCGACCGCGGCAGGCACCCGTTGCCTGACCCCGACGCGTTCGCCGCCAAACTGGGGCAGCTGGGCGTGGGCGACGAGCACGAGGTGGTCGTCTACGACCAGACGGGCACCATGTACGCGGCTCGGGCCTGGTGGCTCATCCGCTACCTGGGGGCCGACCGCGTGCGCTTCCTCGACGGCGGGTTCCGCGCCTGGCAGGCGGCCGGCGGACCCGTGACCACCGAGGTGCCGAGCTACCCCCCAGCGCGCTTCACCCCGCGCCCGCGGCGCGACATGGTCGTGGAGGCCGGGGAGCTGCAGGCGCGCCTGGGAGACGAGGGGCTCAGGCTCCTAGACGCCCGCGCACCCGAGCGCTACCGCGGCGAGGTGGAGCCGATAGACGCCGTGGCCGGTCACATACCGGGCGCGGTGAACAGGCCGTTCGCGGCGGGGATGGGGGAGAAGGGCCTGCTGCCGCCTGAGGAGCTCAGGCGCGTCTTCCGCGTCGAGGAGCTGCGCGACGACCTCGAGGTCGTCGCCTACTGCGGTTCTGGCGTGAGCGCCGCGCACCTCGTCCTGTCGCTGGAGGTGGCAGGGAGGGGCGGCGTGAGGCTCTACCCGGGGTCCTGGAGCGAGTGGTCGCGGCGCGGGCTGCCCGTCGCCAAGGGCGACGAGGAGGCGGGCGCGTGACACCCGCCCCGGTAGGGGCGTCACGCGCCGTCGCCGGGGGCGCGCCCGTGCGCATGGCCCACGGCCCCGCAGTTCCGGCGTCCTGGTGGTGCGTGCCGGTGCAGCTAAGATGTTGGCGGTGCTCGAGGTGACGACTATCGAGGGACGCCCCGGGGCCCAGGCCTCCGAGCTGTGGCCCGACTACTTCCGTACGGCCCCGTACGGGCTCGTCGTGTTCAGGGCCGTGAGGAACGAGTCTGGGCGCCTGGCCGACTTCGAGTGGGTGGACCTCAACCCCGCCGCCGCCGAGTTCCTCAACGTCTCTCGGGACGACTACGTGGGCCGCGGCCTGCGCGGCGCCTACCCCGACTACCTCGACCCGCGCCTGTACAGGCGCCTGGTCACCGCTCACGTCAGCGGGCGCGTGCAGGAGTTCGAGCAGGCGCTACCGGGGCAGACGGCGCAGGGGGCGGCGCGGGGCATCGACCCGTTCGGCGCTTCGCCTGGCGAGCCGGCCTGGTTCGCCGTCACCGTGCTGCCGCTGGGCAAGGACCTGGTGGTGGTCCAGTTCCGCAGCATCACGCACTACAAGAACGTGCTCAGGCAGGCCGTGGAGATGATGAACCACGACGACCTCACGGGCCTGCCCAACCGCCGTCACCTCAAGTCGCGGTTCTGGGTCCTCAGGCGCCAGGCGGTGCCCATGGCGCTCCTCTACTTCGACCTGAACGGCTTCAAGGGCGTCAACGACACCCACGGCCACGAGACGGGCGACCGCGTGCTCAGCGTGATCGGCCAGCGCCTCAAGCAGAACGTGCGGCCGGGCGAGATGGTGGCTCGTCTCTCGGGCGACGAGTTCGCCGTGCTGCTGGCGGGGGCCGACGAGCGCGGCGTCGAGAAGGTCGCGGAGCGGCTGGTGGCCGCAATCGAGGAGCCCATAAACCTCGAAGGCGTGACCGTGCAGCTGGGCGCCAGCGTGGGGGCGGCGCTCTACCCGCAGCACGCCGAGTCCTTCGAGGCGCTGCTCTCCTACGCCGACGCCCGGATGTACGAGCAGAAGCGCCGCACGCGCGCCTGACCTTCTAGAGCCAACCGCCTAGCGCGACTAGGCGCCGCGCGGCCGCATCGAGCGCGGCACCGCCCCCGCGCTACCGCCGCGGCGTGGGGACGGGCGGGCGCGGCTTCTTGAGCTCGACCGGCGCCGTCTTCCGCTTGGCCACGTAGGCGGCCCGCTGGTTCAGCACCTCCACCAGCACGCTGAACGCCATGGCGAAGTAGATGTAGCCCTTCGGGATGTGCTGGCCCAGGCCGTCCGCCAGCAGCGTCACGCCGATCATGATCAGGAACGCCAGCGCCAGCATCTTCACCGTGGGGTGCTCCTCGACGAAGCGGCTTATGGTCCCGGCGGAGAACATCATCACGCCAACGGCGATGACCACGGCGGCGATCATGACCGGGACGTCCTCGGCCATGCCCACGGCGGTGATCACCGAGTCGAGCGAGAAGACGATGTCGAGCAGCACGATCTGCGTGATGACCGAGGCGAAGCTCACGCGGTTCGTCGCCGCCTCGTCGTCCTCGTGGCCCGGTCCCTCCAGGCGCTCGTGTATCTCGCCGACCGCCTTGTAGATCAGGAACAGGCCGCCGGCCAGGAACACGAGGTCGCGGCCGGTCACGCCGTGGCCCATGACCTCGAACAGCTCCGACGTCAGGCCCGCAAGCCAACCGATCGTGAGCAGCAGCAGGACGCGCGTGACCATCGCCAAGGCGAGGCCGACGGTGCGGGCACGAGGCCGCTGCGCTTCCGGCAGGCGCCCGGAGAGGATCGAGATGAAGACGATGTTGTCGATCCCGAGGACGATCTCGAGGACGGTGAGGGTTAGCAGCGCGATCCAGGCTTCCGGGTTCGTGACCCACTCCATGCGCGCCATTATCCGGTAAGCCCCCGTGAGTCGTGCTCACCTTCGCTGTCGCGCGCGGCGGCCGGCGACGGGGTGGCGCCGCGTGGGGGCCCGGGCTCAGTCGACGTCGCGCCGGCGGAACAGCCAGTAGAGGAGCAGGCCGAACACGAGGACGTACCCCGCCATCACCGCCGCGGCGTGGCCCAGGGACGTCGTCGTGCCCAGGACCATCTGCAGGGGCCCCAGGTCCTGGGGCTGCACGGTCGTCTCGAGCAGCTCGTTGGCGATCTCGCGCGCCGGCGTCCGCCCCGGCGCGTAGAGGTTCGTGGTGAAGAAGTAGCGGGGCGCCGCCTCCCACACGCGCTGCAGCCGCAGCGCCTGGAAGATGGCGTTGAAGCGCGTCAACGGTTGCAGGTTGAAGAGGGTGTTCAGGACGGTGTAGAGGCCCTCGATGAGCCCCGGCAGCAGCAGGACCATCACGATCCCCAGCACGGCCGACCGCACGAGGAAGATGAGCAGGAAGGCCAGCAGCACCGGCGCCAGCAGGTGCGCCCACTGCCACAGGTAGAGGCCGAGGAGGCCGAGCCAGTCGCCGGAGAGGTCGGTGGGAAGGAACGACATGCCCACCGTCCCGAAGAGGATCGCGCTCAGGAAGGCGCCCAGCATCAGGGCCAGGAGGGCGCCCATGGCGACGACCAGCTTGCCGGTCAGCACGGCCGGGCGGTCGGGCTGCACGACGAGGACGGTCTTCCACATGTTCTGCCCGCGCTCCTCCCCGATGAACAGCGCGGCCAGCAGCACGACGGCGATGATGTAGGGCGTCGGCGACATGTAGGCGGGCCCGGTCAGGGCCACCGTGGCGAGCCCGTGGGCCGAGAACAGCGACTGCAGGAGGTCGTTGACGGGCAGGCCCTCGCGCTCGAACTCGCGCAGGTTCGTGTACAGCAGGCGACCCACGATCAGGCCAATCGCGGGCAGCACGACCCAGTAGAGGAAGGCCAGGACGTAGACGCGGCGCTTGCGCAGCAGCTTGAAGGTCTCGGCCCTCACGGTGGCGACGAGGGCGCTCACGACGGCCTCCGACGCGGGTCGATGAGACGCAGGTAGGCGCCCTCGAGGTCCTCGCCGCGCTGCGTGGCCGACGTGACCCTCACGCCCCGCTCGGCGAGGCGGCCCAGCAGGAGGTCGGCCTCCTCGTCCGGCACGGTGACGTCGGCGCCGTCCTCGCCGCGCGGCGTGGGCGCGTAGCCGAGCTCGGCCAGGGCCGCGAGTAGGCCGGCCTGGTCACGGGCCGTGACCGTGTAGGTGACGGTGGGGGCGCCCATGCGCTCGACGAGCTCGCGCAGGCTGCCGTCGAAGACGATGCGCCCGGCCTCGATGGCCAGGATGCGGTTCACCAGCTTCTCGATCTCGGCCAGGATGTGGCTCGACACCAGCACCGTTACCCCCTGGGCGGCCACGCTGCGCAGCGACTCGCGCACCTCGGCGATGCCCGCCGGGTCGAGGCCGTTCGTCGGCTCGTCGAGGAGCATCACCTTCGGCCGCCACAGCAGGGCCCGGGCCAGGGCGAGGCGCTGGCGCATGCCCTGGGAGTAGGCGCGGACCTTCTTGTCGGCGGCGTCCTGCAGGGAGACGAACTCGAGGACCTCGTCTACGCGCCGGGGCGGCACGTCGCCGTGCAGAAGCGCGGCGTGCCGGAGGTTCGAGCGGCCCGTCATGTAGGGGTAGAAGCTCGGCTCCTCGATCATCGTGCCGACCTCGCGAAGGGTACCGCCGGGCACGGGCGCGCCCAGCACGGTGCAGGTGCCGGACGAGGGCCTCACCAGACCGGCGAGCATGCGCAGGGTCGTGGTCTTGCCCGCGCCGTTGGGCCCCAGGAAGCCGACGATCTCCCCCTGCTCGATCGTGAAGCTGGCGTCGTCTACGGCCGCCTTGGCGCCGTAGCGCTTGGTCAGTCCCGTGGCGGTTATGGCGCTCATTCGGCCTTCCTCTCGCGAGTCATGAGGGTGCCGATGGCCTCTTGCGGGTCCTTGCCCTCGTAAGCCACACGGTAGACCTCCGCGGTGATAGGGAGGTCCACGTCGTGGGCCTGCGCGAACGCGTGCACGGCCGCCACGGTGCCCAGGCCCTCCGCCGTGAGCCCCGCCAGCGCCGGGCCGCCCAGCTTCTCGCCGGTCGCCAGGAGCACGCCGGCGCGGTGGTTGCGCGACAGGTGGCTGGCGCAGGTGGCCACCACGTCGCCGAGGCCAGCGAGCCCGTAGAAGGTGCGCTCGCGGCCGCCCAGGCGCACGCCGAAGCGCACGGTCTCGGCCAGGCCGCGGGTGATGATCGTCGACTTGGCGTTGTCCCCCAGCCGCAGGCCGTCGCACATGCCGGCCGCCAAGGCGATGACGTTCTTCATGACGCCCGCCAGCTCCACGCCCACGAGGTCGGGGCTGGTGTAGACGCGGAAGGTGGACTGCTGCAGGAGGTCCTGGGCGCAGCGGGCCAGCGACGTGACCAGGCTGGCCACGGTGGTGGCAGCCGGCTTGCCGGCGGCGATCTCGGCGGCCAGGTTGGGGCCGGAGAGGGCGGCCACGGGCACGCCTGGCATCTCCTCCTCGACCACCTGCGAGAGGCGCTTGAAGTCGGGCTCGCCGCGCAGGCCGCTCGCCGGCTCGACGCCCTTAGCGCAGGACACGACGGCCGCCGGGCGCCGCCTGGCCGCGCGCAGCACGGCCCTCAGGGCGCGGGCTGGCACGGCCGCGAACGCCACCGGCTCGCCCTCCAGGGCCTCGTCGAGGTCGCTGGTGGGGGAGACGTTGGGCTGTAGGCGGAGTCCGGGCACGTAACGCGGGTTCTCGCGCCTCTCGGCGAGCACGCGGGCGTGGGAGCCGTCGCGGGTCCAGAGGCGGACGTGGTGGCCGTTGTTGGCGAGCAGCCAGGCGAGGGTGGAGCCCCAGGCGCCGGCTCCCAGTACCGTGACGCGAGCCGGTGCGGAGGCCGTCAGCGACATGCCTTGAGCGTAACAGGAGATGTAAGATGGCAGTCGGCGTCCGCGAGTGCCATGCTCCGTGGGCGTCTTCGTTTGGGGCGCCGCGCCACGGCGCGGGCGCCATCCCCGCATGGAGCAGAGGAGGATCGATGCCGGTCTACGTCTACCGCAACCTCGTCACCAACGAGACGTTCGAGCACCAGCAGAGCATCACCGATGACCCGCTGACGGCCGACCCGCGCACCGGCGACCCGGTCAAGCGCATCGTGCAGCCGGTCGGCATCGCGTTCAAGGGCTCAGGCTTCTACGTGAACGACAGCCGCAAGGGCTCGTCCGGCGGCTCATCGAAGAGCGACTCGAGCTCGTCCAGCGGTTCCGCGGACGACTGAGGGTCCTGGCCGGGCCCTCAGTCCGAGGGCGGCGCCACGAAGCGCACCTCGAAGGCGCTCGGCCACAGCTTGCCCGTGAGCAGGAACAGGTCCCTGTCAGCGTCGTAGGCGATCCCGTTGAGCACAGCGTCGGGCGACAGGCCCGCGGGCAGCAGTCGCCTCAGCGGGGAGGCGTCTATCGTCGCCGTGACCTCGCCGGTCGCGGCGTCGACGCGCACGATCTCGTCGGTCAGCCACACGTTCGCGTACACGTCGTCGCCCACGCACTCCAGCTCGTTCAGCCTGGCCAAGGGCTGGCCGTCACGGCGGACGTCCAGCGTCGCTAGCACGGCGAAGGTGGCCGGGTCGCGGCGCGTGAGCCGGCTGGAGCCGTCGCTCATCCACAGCGCCTGGCCGTCGTAGCAGAGGCCCCAGCCCTCGCCCTGGTACCTGGCCGAGCCCCTGGGCTCGAACGTCTCCTTGTCCCAGCGGAGCAGCAGGCCGTCGCGCCAGGTGAGCTGAAGCAGCTCTTCGCCCACCACGGTCAGGCCCTCGGCGAAGACGATGGGGACGTCGCGCCGCCGGATGACCTCGCCGCTCTCGGGGTCCACCTCGCGCACGCTGGAGCGGCCCACCAGGCCCGTGCTCTCGTAGAGCGTGTCACCGTCGAGCTCGAAGCCCTGGGTGAACGCCTCCGGGTCGTGCGGCAGCTGACGCAGCACGCTCACGGTGAGGGACTCCGCCACCGCCGGACGGCAGCCGCCCAGCAACAGGACCAGCGCGCAGAGCACGCGCGCGGCGACTCGAGCCTCAGGCACCCCTACCTACCCCTTCCGCCGCCAAGAGGCGGCTGACTCCGGCCCACACCGCGTCGGCCACGACGTCCTCCGGAGCCTGGGCGTCGATCACCAGCCATGACGGGTCGGCCTCGGCCTGCGCCAGGTAGCCGCGCCTCACCCGCTCGTGGAACGGCAGGCCCGCGGCCTCCAACCGGTCCTGCTCGGAGCGCGCGCCGGCGCGCTGCAGGCCGGCGGCGGGCTCGATGTCCAGCAGCACCGTGAGGTCGGGCTTGAGCCCGCCCGTCACGCGGTCGTTGAGCTCCTCGACGAACCCGAGGTCCAGCCCGCGGCCGTGGCCCTGATAGGCCACGCTGGCGCCGGTGAACCGGTCCGATACGACGTCGCGTCCCGCCTCCAGCGCCGGGGCGATCACCTCGCTGACGTGCTGCGCGCGCGAGGCGCTGTAGAGCAGGAACTCGGTGAGGGGGTGGATCACCTGCGCGGGGTCGAGGAGCACCTGGCGCACGGCGTCGCCGGCGCGCGTCCCACCCGGCTCCCTGGTGAGGACCACGTCGCGGCCGGCG